>Ga0209208_10000004_pt1 | contig 496283 bp, 428 predicted proteins | sample S1TSphfallax_3_FD_187694 | JGI IMG/M metagenome (GOLD analysis project Ga0209208, IMG submission 187694) | Host-associated microbial communities from peat moss isolated from Minnesota, USA - S1T2_Fd - Sphagnum fallax MG (SPAdes) (version 2) | ecosystem: Host-associated > Plants > Peat moss >... | reverse complement strand
GGATCCGAAGGAGCAGCTTGTTGCGGTGATGATGATGCAGGTGATTCCCGGGGCGCCGTATTGGGGGCGGATGTTGAGGCAGGTGGCGGCGCAGGCTGTGGTGGGGCCGTAGGCGCGCGCGGTTCGGCGTTTAGATCGCGATCCCGGCCAAGGCAGAAGGTTCAACCACGAAGGCACGAAGCAGCCACGAAGAAAAAAACTCAGACCGGGCGCTATCGGTCTTTGCAGCTTTCCTAGCCGCTCTTCTTCCTGGCTACTTGGTGCCTTTGTGGTTGTCTTTTCTTTTTGGGTCGCGGACTCGCCGGCAGCACACGCCATAAGGCAAAAGTTTTTTGGTTCTTTTTTTCAAAAAAGAACATCTTTCTTTCCATCTTGCCTCCGGCGCGCCTCTTGCTAGGCTTACCCCGGCAGCGGGAAGGTTAGGCATGGCGGAAGACGAGGACCGGCGGCTGGGCATGGACCGGCCGATTGCACGGCGCGATTTTTTGAATGGCGTTGCTGTCACCGGGCTTGGTCTGGCCGCGGGGGCCGGTGCGGCGCAGGCGGCGGCACAACAAGCCGCGCCCCAGGATCTGCCGGGGTATGATCCGCCGCTGCTGACGGGCATGCGCGGCAGCCATCCTGGGTCCTTTGAGGTGGCGCACAGCTTGCGGGATGGGAAATTCTGGGCAAGCGCGCCGGCGCCCGAGCCGGGTGAGGCATCCTACGACCTTGTGATCGTGGGCGGCGGGATCAGCGGGCTGGCGGCGGCGCATTTCTACCGCACGCGAAGCCCGGATGCGCGGATATTGATCATCGAGAATCACGATGATTTCGGCGGCCATGCCAAGCGCAACCAGGTGGAACTGGGCGGCCGCACGGAGTTGATCAATGGCGGCACGCTGGAGATCGATTCGCCGCGGCCGTATAGCCAGGTTTCCGATGGGCTGCTGAAAACCCTTGGCATCTACCCGACGCAGCTGGAAGAAAAATGCGCCAAGAAGGGGTTTTATGAATCGCTTGGCCTGGGGCGCGGGGTGTTCTTCAACCATGAGGTGTTCGGCGCGGACAAGCTTGTGGCCGGCGTGGGCAAGAAGCCCTGGCAGGAGGTTCTGGCGGCCGCGCCGCTGAGCGCGCGGGCACGCGCGGATATTGCGCGCATTTATGAGGCGGACACCGATTATCTGCCCGGCCTGACCTCGGCGCAGAAGAAAGATAAGCTGTCGCGCGTGAGCTATCGCGATTTTCTGCTCAAGATCGCGGGCGTTGATCCATCCGCTATCCCGTATTTCCAGGCGATGAGCCAGGATGAATGGGGCGTGGGCGTTGATGCGGTATCGGCGCTGGATGTATGGACGTTCGATTTTCCTGGCTTTCAGGGGTTGAAGCTGGCGCCTGGTTCGGCGCCGCGCATGGGCAATACCGCGGCTGGGTATGCGGATGGCGGGTCCTACACGTTCCATTTTCCCGATGGCAATGCAACGATAGCGCGGTTGCTGGTGCGCAAGCTTATCCCTGAGGCTGTGCCGGGGCATGGCGTGGAGGATGCCGCAACGGCGGGCGTGAACTATGCGCAGCTTGATAAGCCGGGCCAGAGTGTGCGTGTGCGGCTCAGCAGCGTGGCGGTGGGGGTGCGCAATATTGGCGGGGCGGAGGCATCCCGTGGTGTGGAGATTGCGTATTCGCGCCGCGGGAAGCTATTTCGCGTGCATGCGAAGGACTGCATTCTCGCCGGCTACAACATGATGATTCCGTATCTGTGCCCGGAGATGAGAAAGGCGCAGAAAGATGCGCTGCATTATCTGGTGAAGATTCCGTTGGTGTATACAACCGTGGCGATCCGCAACTGGCATGCGTTCAAGGCGCTGGGTGTTTCCGAGATTTATGCACCCGGCTGCTATCATGCCACGATGCGGCTTAATCCGGTGGTGGATATCGGCAGATATACATCGGTGCGCTCGCCCGACGATCCGATCTTGGTGCGCATGGTGCGTGTGCCGTGCACGCCGGGGCTGGATGAGCGCACGCAGCATCGGCTGGGCCATGCCGATCTTCTGGCGACGTCACTGGAGACGTTCGAGCGCAATATCCGCGATCAGCTTGGCCGCACGCTGGGGCCGGGCGGGTTCGACCCCGCGCGCGACATTACGGCGATTACGGTGAATCGCTGGCCGCACGGCTACGCGTATGAATACAACCCGCTGTTTGATCCGCAATGGCCGCCGGGCCAGGCGCCGCACGAAATCGGCCGCGCCCGCTTCGGCCGCATCGCGATTGCCAACTCCGATTCCGGCGCCGCCGCCTACACCGATTCCGCCATCGACCAAGCCTGGCGCGCAGTGAATGACTTGAAGCAAGCGTAAGGAATAAAAGTCTTTTTGCTTCTTTTTCTTCAGAAAAAGAAGACTCTTCTTTCTTGAAAGAAAGAAGCAAAGAACTTTTACCGATGGGGGACCGACTGTGGAAACAGATCTGTTGATTGGGGGAAGATTCGTAGGGGGTGAAGGGCCCGAGGAGGCGGTGACGGACCCGCGGACCGGCGAGGTGTTTGCCCGGATCAAGCAGGCCTCTCCTGCGCAGGTGGAGGACGCGGTGGTGGCCGCGCGGCGCGCTTTTGCGCAGTGGTCACGCACCACGCCGGGGGAGCGCAGTGGCTATCTGCTGAAGATTGCGGATTCGGTCGACAAGAATGCCGAATCGCTGGCCCGGATCGAGGCACGCAACACCGGCAAGCCGTTGCATGCGGCACTTGGCGACGAGTTGCCCTCCATAGCTGATTGCTTTCGCTTCTTCGCCGCGGCCATCCGCACCATGCCGGGGCTGGTGGCGGGCGAATATCTTGCGGGCCACACCAGCATGTTGCGGCGGGATGCGGTGGGGGTGATCGGTTCGATCGCGCCGTGGAACTATCCGTTGCTGATGGCGGCGTGGAAACTCGCGCCGGCGCTCGCCGGCGGCAACACGGTGGTGATCAAGCCCTCGGAAACTACGCCGCTGTCGCTGTTGGCTTTCGCGCATCATCTGGCCGCGATCCTGCCGGAAGGCGTGGTGAATGTGGTGCTTGGCACCGGGCCTACCACGGGGCAGCAGATCATTGATCATGCGGGGATCGACATGGTTTCGCTGACCGGCGATGTCGGCACCGGGCGGAAGGTTATTGCGGCAGCCGCGGCGACGCTGAAGCGCACGCATCTGGAACTGGGTGGCAAGGCGCCGGTGCTGGTGTTCGATGATGCGGATCTGGATGCGGTGGTGGCTGGCTTGCGCGGGTTCAGCTTTTACAACGCGGGGCAGGATTGCACGGCCGCGTGCCGGGTGTATGCCGGGCCGAAGATTTACGAAAAACTGGTGGCGGATCTGGCGGGCGCCGCGGCCTCTCTGCGGTGGGGGTTCGAGGATGATTCGCAGAACGAAATTCCGCCGCTGATTTCAGCGCGCCAGCAGGCGCGGGTGGCGGGATTTGTGGAAAGGGCCGCGGAGAACAGGCATGTGGAGATTGCCACCGGCGGTGCCGTGGGTGCCGGCACGGGGTTTTATTTTCAGCCCACGGTGGTGGCGGGCGCGCTGCAGGAAGATGAGATCGTGCAGCGGGAGGTGTTCGGGCCGGTGGTGTCCGTCACGCGGTTTGCGGATGTGGAGCAGGCGGTGACTTGGGCGAACGCCTCGGATTACGGGCTGGCTTCGTCGGTATGGTCGCGCGATGTGGGGCGCGCGATGGAGACGGCATCACGGTTGCGGTATGGCTGCACATGGGTGAATTGCCACTTCATGCTGGTGAATGAAATGCCGCATGGGGGGCTGAAGTTCTCGGGGTATGGCAAGGATTTGAGCATGCTGTCACTTGAGGATTACACGGTGGCGCGGCATGTGATGGTGAAGCTGGGGTGAGGAAGAAAGTAAGGTCTTCTTTTCTGAAGAAAAGAAGCAAAAGACTTTTGTTTGTTGGTGGCGAGGCTCGCCGGCAGCTTGCGTAGAGGGATAAAGGTTTTTGGTTCTTTTTTTCAAGAAAAGAATACAATTTCTTAGGCATTTGGCGTTCGCAGCACCCATGCGCCGCGGCGCCGCAGGATGAACTGGTAATACAGCGCCGACGCCGCGATGATGCAGACGGTAGCAATTAAACTCGGCTGGCCGGTTTTCGGATCGAGAATATTGGTGTAAACCACATAGAGAAGCGCCAGAAGCGCCAGAAGTGGCGGCCAGGGGAAGAACGGCATGCGGTAGAACGCGTGCGCGGTGCTGCCGGTGCGGCGGCCGGCAATGACCGCGACACAGAGCGCGCCATACACCACCACGATGGTGGTGCCTGTCATTACCAGCAACAGATTCAAATCCACGAAGCACAGCACGCACGCCAGCGCGCCGGTGACCAGCGTGGCAATCCAGGGCGATCCGAACCGCGGATGCACACGGGTGAGAGCGTGATTCACCGGCCCGGCCCACACCCGATCACGCCCGCTGCTGAACAGCATGCGCGAGACCAGAACCACCACGGCGATATCGGCGTTGATGATCGAGAGTGCAACGGAGAGATTGATCGCGACGCTGAGGCCCGGGCCGCCGCGGGCGCGGACGAATTCGCCGAACATGGTGTCCGAGCCGAACATCGCGGCGAGATCAGGCGCACCGTGCAGAGCGGCGGCGAGGGGCAATGCCTCGGAAATCACCGCAATGGCCAGCGCCCAGAGCACGGCGCGGGCGATATGGCGGGGCGCATCATGCACTTCCTCGCCCAGATACACGGCATTTCCGTAGCCGTAGAAGGCAAAGATCGCAACCGAGGTGGCAAGCCCGATCACGGTTATATTGGCAGGCACCAGGTGGCCGGCATCGAGAAACACGGGATGCGCCACCAGGCTGACCCAGGAGCGCGCGGGATAGAGAAAACCCAGTGCCGTCACAACCAGAAGGGCCAGCAGTTCCAGCGCCAGAAAGGCGCCGGTGATCAGCGCATTGGTGCGGATGTTCAGAATGGCGCAGAGCGTGGTGAAGGCCACGCATAGGAGTGCCGCTGGAACGATCGAGAGCCCCGGCAGGATGGCGCTGATGTAGTTGCCCAAACCTAAGGCCACCACGGCAATGTTCAGCAGCAGTACCACCAGGTTCACGCCCAGGATCACGAAGCCGGCCAGCGGCCCTAGCGTGCGGCCGACGATCGCATACTCTCCGCCAGTGAGCGGGAAGGCCGAAGCCAGCTCCGCATATACGTAGGCTGTGAGCAGGCTGACCACGGCGGCCACCGCGAAACTGATCAGCGCGCCGCTGCCGGCCTGCTCCACAATCCCCGGCACAATGATGAAGATGGACGAAGCCGGCGTTACCGAGGAGAGCGTGATCAGCAAACAGCCGATCATCTTCATGTTGCGGCTGAACGAAGGAGCTACCTGCACGAAACGACACTCTCCCTGGGACCGAGGACCAAACGAGCCCGCGGCGGAGCCGCAAGAAAAAAAAGACTCTTCTTTTTTGAAAAAAAGAAGCAAAAAACTTTTGACACTTTAGAGGTAGAATGAATGCTCCACGGGGGTGACGTCGGCAAACAGGTCGGCAGCTTCGGCGCGCTTGAGGTCTGCAAAAAGCTTGCCGAAGCGCGGGGGTAGGTAGGTGCCAAGTATATCCGCCGCCTCCACGGCGCGCAGGGCGGCGAAGATATCGGTCGGCAGGCCGGGATCGGCGGCGGCATCGGCGTTGGCGGTGGCGGGGGGCGTGGGCGTCAGGCGCTGCGTGATGCCGTGGTGGATGGCGGCGAGGATGGCGGCCATGACCAGATGCGGGCTGGCATCCGCCGCGGCGAGCCGGTGTTCGATCCGGCGGGCGGCGGCGGCGCTGCGCGGGATGCGGAAGGCCACCGATCGGTTATCCTCGCCCCAGGCGCTGCTCATGGCCACGAAACTGCCGGGCCGGTAGCGGCGATAGGCGGAAAAGCTGGGGGCGAATAGCGCCATGCTTTGCGCGTGCAGGCGCTGCATGCCGGCCACCGCCTGGGCCAGGAGTGCCTCCCCACCCGCGGCGCCGAAGCGGTTGCGGCCGGCCTCGTCCACCAGGCTGACATGCACATGCTGCCCGTTGCCGGCCAGCGACGCGAACGGCTTGGCCATGAAGCTGGCGCGCAGGCCCATGCTGGCGGCAACACCTTCCGTGGCGCGGCGCTGTAGCACAGCCTGGTCCGCGGCCAGCAGCGGATCGGGGCCATGCAGCAGGTTCAGCTCGAACTGGCCGGGGCCGTATTCGCAAACCATGCCCTCGCCAGGAAGGCCTTGGGCGAGCAGAGCCGCGTGCAGCGCATGCAGAAAGGCGGCGTGATCCTCCAGGTGCTGCATGCTCAGATGCCCCGCACCCGTGCCGGCCACGCCACCGCGCGTGCCCAGCAGCGGCGCCGGGCGGCCCTGCGCGCCGGCGTCAACAAGATAAAACTCCAACTCGATCGAAACCACCGGATGCAGGCCATCGGCGCGGCAGCGATCCACGACGGCGCGCAGGATTTCACGGGGATCGTACCAAAGCGCCGCACCATCGCGGCCGCGCATGCTCAGCAGCGCCTGCGCCAGCTTTTCACGCGCCCAGGGCACGGGATGGAGCAATCCGGGCACGGGGAAGCCGGTTGCGTCCGGGTCGCCGTCCGCGGTGCCGATTCCCAAGGGGCCCTGGGCCATGCCGCGATGATCCAGCACCAGGGCGCTTGCGGAAAAGGCAACGCCCGCGGAGGCCGCGCGCGCCCACGCGGCGGCGGGCAGGCGCTTGCCGCGCGGGATGCCGTTGAGATCGATCACGAAAGCGTCGATGAAGCTTGTGCCGGGCGGAAGGGTGGCTGTCATGCCGCACTCTGACGCGGCCAGGGCGCAAACCGCAAACTGAGCGGTCTTCTCGGGTGCCATTGTATGCTGGGCATCGGTATGAAACTTGCTAAAATCCGGCCGGGTTGTTGCACATACGCTGCAAGGGCGAGCCAAATGCCCGGCTTCGCATCGAAAAGCTCATGCTGCGCTTGCGTAACACCTTGTTTTGCGCCGCAATCCTGCGGCCTGAATGTCGGGGGTTTGAATGGGTCGTTTTGTGCGGCGGCGTGTGTTGCTGGGTGTGGTCTCCGTTGGCATTGCCGGGCCGGCACTCGCACAAACCGCCGCACCGCCGCCCAAGATCGAGGAGATCACCGTTACCTCGCAGAAGCGCAGCGAGAATGTGCGCAAGGTGCCGCTGAGCGTGACGGTGCTCAGCGGCAAGCAGATACGCGATGCGCATATCCAGAACTTTGCCGATCTCACGCGCAATGTGCCGAACCTGTCGTTCTCCAGCCAGGCGGGCGAGGGCTTGTCCAACCTGGAGATGCGCGGCATTTCCAGCTCCGCCGGCACGGCGACGGTGGCGCTGTATTTGGACGATGTGTCGCTCACCACACGCAATCTGCCTACGGAAGGTGCGTCCGAGCCCCGATTCCTGGACATTTCGCGCGTGGAAGTGCTGCGCGGCCCGCAGAGTACTTTGTACGGCGCGAGCGCGCTGGGCGGCACGCTGCGCTACATCAGCAATCAGCCGAAGATGGACGTGTTCGAAGGCAACGTGTTCTCGGAGATATCGGGCACCTACCATGGCGGCGTGAATTTCGATGAGCAGGGCGTGCTCAACATCCCGCTGGTCACCAATCAGTTGGTATTGCGCCTGGCTGGTGAAACCGGCGGTGACAGCGGCTATATCAACAACATCAATCCGGCCACCGGCGCGGTGATCAAGTCCGGCATCAACTCCACCAGTTTCAACGTGGTGCGCGGCACGCTGGTATGGACGCCAACCGACTGGCTGACGCTGACGCCGAGCGTGTTCTTCCAGGATTTCAACCAGCACGATTCCGATGCCCAGTATCTGGACATCCCCAATGACGAGACGCCCAAGCAGGTGGCCGAGCCGGGCAACGACAAGCTGATCGTGCCGGCATTTACCGCCAACGCGGATCTGGGATTTGCCAATCTTATCGCCGTGACCGGCAATTACGAGCGGCAGTTCGTGCGCACGCTGGATAGCTCGATCTACGATAACCTCTCCGTGTATCTCTGCAGCCCGCTGGATGTGGAGGTGACCTGCACCGACAATAACGGCAACCCGCTGCCCAATAATGCGCCGAACGGGTTGTTCAACGCGCTGAACAACCGGCCCAGCGAGACCTATTACAGCAACACGGTGCGCCAATGGTCCGAAGAGATCAGGCTGGTTTCAAAACCCTATGTGCCGGGCGAGAGCGCGCTGCCCTTTACCTGGATCGCCGGCCTGTACTATTCCGATGAACACACCACATCCACCGATACCGAGTTCGTCAATGGCGCCAACGCGCTGTTCGCCAAATACGGCGTCAGCCCAGCCGATCCCAGCGTTATCAGCTCGGGCTTTCCCGGTGATATCGTCAACAACGAGGTGTATCAGGGCATCACATCCTACGATACGGCGCAGTATGCGGTGTTCGGCGAGGGCACATATTATCCGCTGCCCAATGTGCGCATTACCGCCGGCGCCCGCTACCAATATGCGCGCGATGGCGAAAGCACCTACCAGAACTACTATTACGACTATGGCGATCCCGGCCTGGTGACGGCCGTGAGCCACTATTACACGTTCCTGCCGAAATTCGCCCTCAGCTGGGATATCACGCCCGAGAACACGGTGTATGCCAACGCATCCAAAGGCTTCCGGCTGGGCAGCGAGAATCGCCGGATTAGTTATGATGCATCAGAAGCCGGCGATTCCGGCACGCCGAGCTACGATCTGGCGCAGCTGGGGCTGCACAGCAACTCGCCCACCAGTTTCGGCCCCGACAAACTGTGGAACTTTGAACTCGGCGACAAGGGCCGCATGCTGGGTGGGCTGCTGAACTTCAGCGTGGATGTGTTTTACATTCTGTGGAGCGACATTCAGACCGAGGTTCCGCTGGTGACCTCGGGCGACGAATTCCAGACCAATGCCGGCTCCGCCACCAGCTTCGGCACGGAATTCGAATTGCGCGGCCGGGTGACCGATTATCTCACACTGGGGCTTTCCGGCAGTGTGGTGAACGCCACGCTGGATCATGGCGTGATCGTCAACGGCCATTTGATCGCCAGCACCTTCCCTGGCGAGAAGATCCCCGGTGTACCTGACTTCAACCTGACGCAGGATACCAAGTATACGTTCAGGGTAAACGATGACATGAACGGCTTCGTCACGGTAGCGCCGGATTGGGTAGGCGAGAGCCATGGCGACGTGATCGACACCAACCCCGATTACAAGCGCCCCTCCTACATCACGCTGGATGCCTCGGCCGGGCTGGATTTCGGCCGGTGGGAGATTACCATCTTCGGCAAGAATCTCACCAACAACAACAAGATCATCCAGCGGCCGGATATCCAGGGTTCCGCTTCGCCGGAATACGAGTTCGATTACCTGGGTGTCGCCACGCGCAACGTGCAGGGTTTCACGCTGCGGCCGCTGACGGTGGGCATGAATGCAGCCCTGAGATTTTAGGGCAAGAGGGCTGGACTTTCTATCCGCATACGATAGTAAATCGAATCTATGATCCGGCGGCGGCATCCGAGTCGCCGGCTCAGCAGAAATAGATGTGTCTGAGGCAACCGGCAAGGCTGGCGGGAGTTTGCAGAACTGGCATCAAACTCAACCCTTGCGCGAACCATGGCTTGCACGGCGGCGCGATAAGGCCCATTTTGGCCAAAGATAGTCTTTCCACGTGCAGTCCGGAACAATACATTGGCGGCGTATGAGTGATCTTACCGATAGCGAACTGAAATCCGCTGATCCGCAACCCGGTGGTGTCTCACCGCGCCAGGGGCGCCGCCTTTCCGACAAGATATTGGTGGCCTTCCACCATGCCTGCGATGCACAGGACCTTGTGGTCGCCGAGCAGTTGCTCAAGACCGTGGAAGCCATGCTGACGCGCCGCGGCGTCTCCTCGGAGCAGAACCGCCGCAAGTCTTTGGAAAGTCTGGTGGCCGCGCACGAGCGGCTTTGGCACCTCCGCCATCGCGAGGAGTAGCCGGGCTGCGACCTCAGATGGTGTCGTTGGCCATGTGCAGATCCAGCTTGCCGCCACGCCGTAGCACGGTCTCGGCGGCGTCGGAGAGACCGCCGGCGGGCGCGTGGAGCACGAGCCCTGGCAGCATTCGGCAGGGCCCCTTGCCGAGCCTTCTTGCTTGAATGATCACCAGTCGTGCTGGCTCGCCCGCACGCTTCCAGAGCGGGAACAGTGAAATCTCGGGGCAGCCGGAGTCGCGCAGCGCCGCGATGCCCTCGCCCGTGGCGGATGCGGGCAGAATCAGACTGAGCGTGCCGCGGTGGCGCAGGCGGCGCGCGAGCGCGCGGGTCCAGGCCGCGAGCAAGCCGGCGGGTGCGATCTTGGCGCGGCGGCGGTCTGCCTGCGGGGATGGCGTGCCGCCGGCTTCATGCCAGGGCGGATTTGCGAAAGCATGATCGAATAGGGTCTGGCTGCGCCAGAGCGTGACATCCTGCACCAGCACACGCAGGCCCTGATGGAAGTTCGCCGCGAAATTGGCCTCGGCCAGGCTGGCCAATGCTGGATCCAGTTCCAGGCCCAGCCCGGTCAGTCCACTCACACGGCCGGCGAGTGCCAGCAGCCCGGCCCCGGCGCCGGTTCCGGCCTCCAGCACATGGTCACCCTGCCGGGCCGGCACCGCGGCCGCGAGCAGAACCGGCTCCAGGCCGGTACGATAGCCATCAACCGGCTGGGCATAGGCCACGCTTCCGTCCAGCAGCGTTCCGGCGGTCAGGCCGGTGGCGTGATCGCGCAGATGGCTCATAGCTCGCCGGCATCGGCCAGAACGCGCCGGGCGCGGCTGGCTTGCCCGCTCGCCACCACCAGGCGGCGGGGAATGGCCCCGATGCTGCCTTCCACCGCGCTCACCTGGCCATCGAGCACGATGGTGTCGATCCCCGCATCGCGCAGCAGGCAGGTGAGAAAACTCAGGCGCACGGGGTCGTTGGTCACCAGCAACACATCCATGGGCGCAGACTAGGGGCAGAACGGACGCGCCTGTCCAGAGTGCGCCAACAGCGCAAGAGGGATCCCAACACAGGGCGTTTTTTAGCGTGCCCGGCGCACCGTGTAATCGGCCACCCCGGCCAGGCACCGCTTCACCGGGCCATCCTCAAACACCGCGAGCGCCGCCTTCGCCCTCTCCGCAAAGCCCACGGCGCGGGCCAGCGTGGCATCGATGGCGCCGGTCTTTTCCATCAGCGCCAGGGCGTGGTCCAGGTCCTCGTCGGTCTGCTCGCTCTGCTCAATGGTGCGCCGCCAGAAGGCGCGCTCGGTCTCCGAACCGGCCTTGTAGGCGGCCAGCACGGGGCCGGTGATCTTGCCTTCGCGAAAATCGTCGCCCACCGTCTTGCCCAGCTTGGCCTGGTCGGCGGCGTAATCCAGCGCGTCATCCACCAATTGGAACGCGGTGCCGATATAGAGGCCGAAATCAGCCAGCGCCCGCTCCTCCGCCGCACCGCGGCCGGCCACCACCGCGCCGATCTGGCAGGCGGCGGCGAACAGCGCCGCGGTCTTACCCTGGATCACGTCCAGGTAGCGTTCGTCCTGCGTCGAAAGATCGTTCTGCGTTACCAGTTGCAGCACCTCGCCTTCAGCGATCGTCGCCGCGGCGTTGGAAAGGATGCGCAGTACCGTCAGGCTGCCATCGGCCGTCATCAACTGGAACGAGCGGGAGAACAGGAAATCCCCCACCAACACGCTGGCCTTGTTGCCGAAAATGGCATTGGCGGTGGCAAGCCCCCGGCGCAGCCGGCTTTCATCCACCACATCGTCGTGCAGCAGCGTGGCAGTGTGGATGAACTCCACGCAGGCGGCCAGATCCACATGCCGCGCGCCGCCCTCCGGCCCCGGATAGCCGCAGAGCCGGGCGCAGGCCAATGTCAGGATCGGCCGCAGCCGCTTGCCGCCGGCGGCCACGAGATGCGCGGCCAGTTGCGGGATCAGCTCCACCTGGCTCTGCATGTTCTGCACGATCACGCGGTTGCAGGCGGCCAGATCGTCACGCACCAGATCGGCCAGAGCCGTCAGGGCATCTTCCACCGAGGCATCGCCGGCCGGGCCGTCCGAACTGGCCGCAGGGCCACGCGGCACGGGCGGCGCAGACCCGACAATCGGCAAGCTGACAGCTAGGCCCAAAAAAACTCTCCCGATCCTAAGGCAGCCCGCCGATCCAGACCGCCGCGCCCCTGGTCGTGGGCGAGGCGCATCCCGCGCGCGGCGGAAGCCACGCCGCCACCCGCTCTGCGCGGACGCCAGATGTGGCGCGGCCCCGGCGGGGCGCGAGCAACGCCTGGGCACCATATCGGGGGGTATGAATCAGGGTCAAGGCGAGCGGCGTTCACACACCGGCCAGAACGGCGGGGGCATTAAACCGCCTGGGCCTGCTCCACATCCGCGCCGTGCGCCTTGGACCAGGCGACGGGGTTCTCCAGGAAGCGGCGCACCTCGGCCAGATGAGGCTCGGGGAAATAGGGGCGGTCGCGGCAGGCCTCCAGCACGTCCCACCAGGTGCAGAGATGGTGAAGCTGGATGTCCATCTCGGCCAGCTTCTCCAGGCTGCCGGGGAACACGCCGTAATAGAATACCACGAACGCGTGGTTCACGATGGCACCGGCATCCCGCAGCGCCTGGGTGAAGCGGATCTTGGAGCGGCCGTCCGTCGTCAGATCCTCCACCAGCAAGGTACGGCGGCCCACCGGCACGTCGCCCTCGATCAGCGCGTTCTTGCCGAAGCCCTTGGCCTGCTTGCGCACATAGGCCATCGGCGTCTGCAGGCGGTCCGCCATCCAGGCCGCGAACGGAATGCCGGCTGTCTCGCCGCCGGCGACCACCTCGATCTGCTCGTAGCCGATGTGCCGGTTGAGCTTTTCCACCGCCAGGCCGCAAATCCGGGCGCGCGCCCGCGGGAAATAGATGATCTTGCGGCAGTCGATATAGACGGGCGACTTCCAGCCGGACGTCAGCGTGTAAGGCTCCTCAGGACGAAAATTCAGCGCCCCGATCTCCAGCAGAATGCGCGCCGTCGTCAAGGCCGCATCCCTGTCCCAATCCGTGGCCGTCGTCACAGCCGAAGCTCGCGCCATCTTCGATCCTTCGTCAACGCATCCAGACCTTTCTGCCGCGCGCGTGGCCCCCGGGCAAGGCGCGCCTGGCGCTTCTGGTTGCATGCCCGCCGCAATGGCATTAGCCTAGCCGGTAATTGAGAGTGATTCTCAACTGGAGATGCGACGTGGCGGAAATTGGCCCCAGATGCGAGCGCGCGGTTGTTACCGCCTATAGCGAGTTGCGTAAAAGCGGCTCAGATGACTTGCAGGCGTTTCAAAGCTGCACAACGCTTTATCGCATCCATCACCCCGAAGCCAAACTCAGCGAAGCCCGGGCGCTGGTTGCCGAATGGATCGACCACCACATCCACCGCGGCGCCACCGGAGCCACCGCAGGCTGTGGTTCCGGCTGTTAGCAATCAGCCTTCAGCCATCGGATATGATCCGTGATGACTGAATGCTGACGGCCGATTACCTCTCCGAGAGGGGGGTGTAGTCGCGCCGGGGGTGGCCGGTATAGACTTGGCGGGGGCGGCCGATGCGCTGGAGGGGGTCCTCCATCATTTCCTTCCACTGGCTGATCCAGCCCACCGTGCGGGCCACGGCGAACAGCACGGTGAACATGCTGGTGGGGATGCCCATCGCCTTGAGGATGATCCCTGAGTAGAAATCGACGTTGGGGTAGAGTTTCTTGCTGATGAAGTAGTCGTCGTGCAGGGCGATCCGTTCGAGTTCGAGGGCGAGGTCCAGCAACGGGTCGTCCTTGATGCCGAGTTCATCGAGCACTTCGTGGCAGGTGCGTTCCATGATTTTCGCGCGCGGATCGTAATTCTTGTAGACGCGGTGACCGAAGCCCATCAGGCGGACATGGCTGTTCTTGTCCTTGACCTTGGAGATGAAATCGGGGATGGCCTCCTTGCTGCCGATTTCGGCGAGCATTTTCAGCACCGCCTCGTTGGCGCCGCCATGGGCTGGGCCCCACAGGCTGGCGATGCCCGCGGCAACGCAGGCGAAGGGGTTGGCGCCGGTGGAGCCCGCCAGGCGCACCGTGCTGGTGGAGGCGTTCTGTTCGTGGTCCGCGTGCAGGATCAGGATGCGGTCCATGGCGCGGGCCAGCACCGGGTTCACGTGATACGGCTCGGCCGGCACCGCATTCATCATATAGAGGAAATTCTCCGCGTAGCCGAGATCGTTGCGCGGATACATGAACGGTTGGCCGAGCGAATATTTATAGGCCCAGGCGGCGATGGTGGGCACCTTGGCGATCAGCCGGAAGGCGCTGATCCGGCGGTGATCCGGGTTATTGACGTCCAGGCTGTCGTGATAGAAGGCGGAGAGCGCGCCGACCACGCCGCAGATCACCGCCATCGGGTGCGCATCGCGGCGGAAGCCGTTGTAGAATTGGCGGAGCTGTTCATGAACCATGGTGTGCAGCAGCACGCCGCGCTCGAACTCGGCCAGTTCGGCTTCGTTGGGCAATTCGCCGTTCAGCAGCAGATGGGCCACTTCCAGGAAGGTGGATTTTTCCGCCAACTGGTCGATCGGGTAGCCGCGGTGCAGCAGGATCCCCTCATCGCCGTCGATATAGGTGATCTTGCTTTCGCAAGCGGCGGTGCCGCCATAGCCGGGATCGTAGGTGAACACGCCAAGCTCCGGATAGAGCTTGCGGATATCGAAGACCGAGGGGCCGATCGTGCCGGGCAGGAGAGGCAGCTTGATCGCGTGGTGGGAGCCATCGAGGGTAACGGTAACAGACCCGATCGCGGTGCCGCTCATGGGGGGAATGATCCTGTGACTGGGCGCCTGGCGCCGGAAGCTGCGGTGCACGGAACATAAGGTGGGAAATGCCGCCCGTGCAACCTTCGCACCCGCAGCACGCGGCCGCGCCATGGCGAAAGCAAACTCAACCGCGAAGCACACGACGCTGGCACGAAGAAAAATCGCGACGATTTTCTTCGTGACCTCCTTCGTGTGCTTTGTGCCTTCGTGGTTGTATTTCCGACAGGCCTTACCCGGCAGCAAGATCGCCGGGCGCGGCCCACATCACTCACGTGCCAAGCGGGAATGCCGTAGGGATACGAACTATCCGTCCGGTGTCTTCGGCAGAAGAAAGACTCTTCTGTCTTGAAAGAAAGACGCAAAGACCTTTTACTCTTTTGTCCAAAACGGGCGGGCCTGGGTTAATTTCTCCCAGGCGCGCTGGATGCGGGCGGTGGCGCGGGCGTTCCGGGCGGCGCCGAAGCCCATGACGACGCCGGCGGCGAAGGCGCGGTCGGTGCCGCCGCCGAGCTGGTCCATCAGGGCGGCGGCCACGGCGCGGTCGTTCAGCGTGCCGAGTTCCTCCTGGAGTTCCTCCAGGCGCGGCAGGTATTTGCGGACTGGCTTTTCGGCAAAGAGCGGCGAGAAGAATTCGATGGCATAGCGCAGGCGCTTGGCCTGCTTGCGCAGTTCGTGGAGTGCGGCCGGCTCGTGCGCCGAGAGATCCGCCCCGTAGGTGAGCACGCTCTTCAGCCGCCGCTTCAGGGCGTCGGCCGCGTAGTCGCGGATCGGCAGGGCAAGCCGGTCGTCGCTGCCCGGTTGAGCGCCCGGTCTCCAGGGACGCAAGCTCGGCAGCAGCGCGAGCGTCATCTCCAGTTTTGCCCAGGCGCGGCTGGCGAAGAACGTGGCGAGATCGGCATAGGCTGCCTCGCGCTTGCGGGAAGCGGCGGCGTTCAACTGGGCGATCCGGCGATCCTTGGGGAAGGCGCCGGCCACGTCCTCGCCGGTGCCATCGATGAACACATCCCAGTCGCGCGCGTGGCCCAGGCGGCTGGCGAGGGGTTTGAGGTGCCCGGCCAGCTCGTCCAGCCAGGGGCAGGCGCCCGCCTCATCCTGGGCCGCGCGCCGGAACACGGACAGAGCGGACCGCAAGCGGCGAACACCGACCCGCATCTGGTGCAGCGGCTCGGGTGACGCCGCCCCCGGCACCAGGCTGGCCCAATGCAGAATGACATCGGCCAGATGCGCGACCACACAGTCGATCGCCTCCGCCACGGTTGTGCCGGGCGGGATGGAGGGGGCGCCGGTGCGGCGGGCGGATGGCGCCTGCCCCGTGGCCACCGCGATCGCCTGCGCCGCCAGGCCGGCGCGGGGCACGGTGAGGCGAACGGTGTCGCATAGCGCGGCGGCCAGATGAGCCGCGGCAGTTGCCTGCCCGGTCACGATCACGTGGCAGGTGAGGCGATCCTGCGCCACCCCGCGCAGGGTTCCCTCCAGAACGGCGAGCCGCGCGGGTGCGGCGGCCAGGCGCAAGGGGTATTCGCGCAGCCGGCCGGTGAATGCCGCGATAGGGGTAAGGCCCTCCGGCATGTCCTGGTTCAGCGACTGGGCAATCTGCCCGGGCGTGGAGCCTTGCGCGACGATGGGCGCCACGGTGGCGGGCGGCCATTCTATGACGCCGTCGCGGAAAATGCCGTTCGGGCGAAGACGTTCCAGGCGCCAGGCATCACGCGCCTGGCCCAGGGAAAGGCCACGCGCCGCCAGATCCCCGCCCGCGGTATCGTGCCACACCATGCTGGCGCCTGAAACCCGCGCCCGGCCTTGCCGGCAGGCCAGCAGCGCCGGCGCACGAAGCAGCCGCGCGATGTCCTGCGGGGCGATCTCGAAGTCGAGGGAGATGTCGGACGCGGGGTTGGCGGCCGCTTCACGGCCCGGCGTGCTATCCGCGATCGGGGCGGGCGCCAGTGGGGCATCGCTATCGTTCAAAAATGAACTCAGTTCGCCATCTCCGGCAGGTCGCGTGGGCACACGAAGCGGACAAGCCGGCTGCCGCGCTCCCCCGCCCCGCCACCGGTGGCGATGCCGAGATCGCGCCAGCTGCGGGCGATGGTGAACTCGGCAAAGGCACCGGCAGGGAACCCGTCGGCCAGCCGCTGATAAGTGTTACCGTTTGATGACATACCCTGCACGTCCGCGAGCTGGAGTGCAAGCTCGTGCATGCCGGGGTTGTGGCCGACGAGCATGAGGCTGCGCACGGTGTCCGACACGTTGTGGATCACGGTGAGGATCTGCGGCGCGGTGGCGAGGTAGAGCCCGTCCATCGGCTCGATGATGGGTGTCTCGTCCCAAGGGGCGAGGGCCTCCAGCGTTTGCAGCGTGCGCCGGGCGGAAGAGACGAGCACCACATCCGGCAGCAGGCCGAGCTCGCGCAGGGCCGTTCGCACCCCCGCCGCCGCGCGCCGCCCGCGGGCGTTCAGCGGGCGCGCATGGTCGGACTGGCCGGGATCGTCCCAGGAGGATTTGGCGTGCCGGAGAAGCAGAAGCTGGCGCATCGATGCAGGACCTTTGGGGGGTAGGCTCGCACAGCGCGGGGATGGAGGCAAAGCGAAACGCCGTGCGACGGGTGGGCCGGTGCAAAGCCAAGGCAAGGGGTCTGACCCGGGCCTTGCTCTGCGCGCGACGCCCTCCCCTGGGCGGGAGCAAAAGCGTGCGCATGTCTGTGGCCTGGGTTGGAGGGCGAGTTTGGCTGCCACGTTGCGCATGATTCTGGGCGATCAGCTCTCGCCATCCATCTCCTCGCTGTCGGACCTCGATCCAGCCGAGGATGTGGTGCTGATGGCGGAGGTGATGGGCGAATGCACCTATGTTCGCCACCACAAGAAGAAGATCGTGCTGGTGCTGTCGGCGATGCGTCATTTCGCGCGGGCGCTGGCCGCACGTGGCGTGCGGGTGGCGTATGTGCGGCTGGATGATCCGGAAAACACGCAGTCCCTGCGTGGAGAGTTCTTGCGCGCGGTGGCGCGGCATGCGCCGGCGCGCGCGGTGGTGACCGAGCCGGGGGAGTGGCGGCTGGCAGAGGATATGCGCCACTGGCAGGGTTTGGCCGGGATCGAGGTGGATATCCGCGACGATTCGCGCTTCATCAGCCGGATACAGGATTTTCTGGCCTGGGCGCGGCACCGTCGCCAATTGCGCATGGAGTTTTTCTATCGCGACATGCGGCGGCGGACAGGGTTTTTGATGGATGGCGATACGCCGGCCGGCCAGAGGTGGAATTTCGATGCGGAGAATCGCGGCAGCCTGCCGGCGGGCGTGCAGGCGCCGCCGGTGCGGGCATTGGCACCCGATGACATAACCCGAGAGGTGATGGCGCTGGTGGAGTCGCGTTTTGCCGATCATGTGGGCACAACGGAGGGATTTTCATGGCCGGTCACGCGCGCACAGGCGCGGGCGGCGCTGGCGGATTTTATCTCGCACCGCCTCGCCCTGTTCGGGGAGTGGCAGGATGCGATGAAGACCGGCGCGCCATTTCTGTTTCATGCGCTGATTTCCACCTCATTGAACATCGGCCTGCTGGAGGCGAGAGAGGTTTGCGCGGCGGCGGAGCAGGCCTATCGCGATGGCGCGGCACCGCTGAATGCGGTGGAGGGTTTCATCAGGCAGATCATCGGCTGGCGCGAATATGTGCGCGGCATCTACTGGCTGCATATGCCGGACTACGCCCGCCGGAATGCACTTGGGGCGACGCGGCGGATGCCGTGGTTCTACTGGACCGGACAGACCCGCATGAACTGCCTGCGCCAGGCCATTACCGGAACGATCGCGCACGCCTATGCGCATCATATCCAGCGGCTGATGATCACCGGCAATTTCGCCCTGCTCGCCGGGCTGCATCCGGATGATATCGATGCGTGGTACATGGCCGTGTACGCCGACGCGTATGAATGGGTGGAGATGCCGAACACGCGGGGGATGGCCCTGTTCGCCGATGGCGGCATCATGGGATCCAAGCCTTATGCGGCATCGGGCGCCTACATCAACCGGATGAGCGATTATTGCAAAGAATGTTCGTACGACGTGAAGGATGCCGTTGGTGCCAATGCCTGCCCGTTCAATTTCCTCTACTGGGACTTTATCGCCCGCCACCAAGGCGCGCTTGCGGGCAATGTGCGCATGGCCATGCCGTGCAAGACGCTGTCGCGCATGGATCCAGGCCGGCTTGCCGCGATCCGCGCCAACGCCGCGCGGTTTTTGGACTCCGACGACATGTCGGCCGCCTCGAACACCACGTCATAAAGGCCAAAGTTTTTTGCTTCTTTTTTTCAAAAAAGAAGAATCTTCCTGCTGTTCTCCCAACCTCGTGGCTTCATCCCCCCGGCGGCAACACCCCCACCAATACCCAGTCCCGCGCCTGGCTGCCAGGCGCGGGCAAACGCACCGACTGCGCAATATTCCAGTTCAGGTCGGGCGACCAATACTGCGTTGCCGCACCCACCACCATGCCCGCAACCCTATCCACCGCATCGATGCTGTAGGCGGGCACCACGCGGCCCGGCATTGCGTATTTCGCAAAACCGGTCACCGAAAACCGCGTGGTGCCAAGCTGGCCATCCGGCATCCGCCGCGCCACGGTTGCGGACTTGCCCACCGCCAGCGGCCACAATAGCAGCAGCGGATTGCCGCCTTCGCCCCACAGGGAAGCTTCATGATCGGGGGTACGCACCCGGCAATCCCACCCTTGCTGGCCCGCTGAGAGCCAACGCGCTGGCGCCCCCGGCGCGGAACCCTGGGCCATGACCAGAAACACCGTGCCCGGCGGCGGACACGCGACCCCAGGCGGGCCGGCCGCTTTGGCTGGCACCCCGGGAACGGCGCCATACACATACTCGCGCCGCCGGTATGCTGCCACGATGCTCTCAGGAAATGCCGCCAGGTTCTCGTCGCGGTGCAACGAGGCGGCACAGCTCAGCCGGTCATCGCCATAAGAGCCACCCAGCGCCGCCCGTTCGGAGGCCGTGAGCGGCTGTGGCTGGTTCAAACTGATTGTGTAGGCGTCGGCGTAGTCCTGCGCGCTGATGATGCGCGGCACCTGCCCGGCGCGCCGGCGGCGCCCACCCTCCAGCAGCACCGCCGTGCACGCGGCATCGCTCGCGCGGAGCTGCCGCGCCACGAACGGATCCGGCGCCCCATCCAGAAACGCGCGGCACGCGGCAGGGCGCGCCAGCAAGGCCCGCTTCACCCCGATCCAGGCCGCGTTGCAGGCGGCGATCGCGTGATCGCCGGCATAAACCGTTATCTGGGGAAAACTTAGGGCATCGAGCCGGCGCGCCGCTTGCGGCCAACCGCCCGCCTGGTAGGCCGCCTGAGCCTGCCGCCGCATCACCACATGCAGCAGGGGATCGGCCTGCAGAACCGACCACAGAGCGGGCCTGGTTCGCGCTACGGCCTCGTCAAACGCGGCTTGGGTGTGGTCGGCGGGTGCGGCAAGGTGCGAGACGGGGAGGAGGAGAAAACAGACCGAGAGAAAGACGGTAAGGCCTTCTTTTTTGAAAAAAAGAAGCAAAAAACTTGTACGACGTGAAGTAAACCTCAGCAACCTAGGTGATGAGGAAGCCGCCATCGACATTGAGGGCTACTCCGGTGGTATAGCTGGCGGCGGGGCTTACCAGATAAAGTACCGCGCCCGCCATCTCGTTCGGCTGGGCGGGGCGGCCAAGCGGGATGGTGGCTTCCCATTTCGAGCGGTTTTCCGGCGCCAGCAGAGCGCCCGCAAGGCGGGTGGCGGTGAGGCCCGGCAGCAAGGCGTTGACGCGAATGCCCAACGGCGCACATTCGCGCGCGAAAGACTTTGTCATGCCGATCACCGCGGCCTTGGTGATGGAGTAGATGCCCTGGAGCATGCCGGGCACCACGCCGTTGATGGACGCAACGTTGACGATGGCGCCGCCGCCATGGCTGGCCATCATCTTCACGGCATGCGTGCTCATGAAGAAATAGCCGCGCATGTTCACATCCACCGTCTTCTGGAAGGCCCCCGGATCGGTATCCTGAACGGGGCCGTAATAGGGATTGGTGCCAGCGTTGTTGACCAGGATATCCAGCCTGCCGTGCCGCGCGCCAACGGCCGCGAAAGCCGCCGAAATCTGGTCCATATCGCCGACATGGCAGGCCAGAGCCTCCGCCGAGCCACCCTGCCCGCGGATGGTATGCACCACCGCCTCGCATCCATCCAGCTTGCGGGCGGAGACGATCACATGCGCGCCGTGTTTGGCGAGCAGACGCGCCGTCGCCTCGCCGATGCCGCGGCTGGCGCCGGTCACCAGCGCCACCTTGCCTGTCAGGTCGAACAATCCCTCGATCGGTGCCGTGTCGCTCATCACGCTCTCCCTGTTGGGCTGGTTGTGGCCAAAATTCGGCGTTTGACCTTAGAGGCGAATACCCTAACCTGCGGACCAGGGAAATCCGCCGCGCTGAGACGGCATGGAAACGCGAAAGGGGTGGGCCATGGGCCACCAGGGAACCGCATCGACACCAGACTCCGCCTGCCTGACCCCCGCATCACGCCCGCGCCACCCTTGGGAAATCCATTATCCGCCGCACCTGAGCTGGCATCTGATCACCGAAGCGGGCACGCTGCCCAGCCTTTTGGCCACGGCGACGGAGCGCTGGGGCGACAAACCCTTTATTGAATACCGCGACCGCCAGACCAGCTTTTGCGCCATTGCCGCGCTGGTGGATCGCCTGGCCGCCGGCTTCATCGCCGCGGGCTACGGGCCGGGGCGCACCATCGCGCTGTATTTGCCCAACACCCCCTGGCACACGATCTGCCTGTTCGCCGGTGCGCGTGCCGGCGCCAAGCTGGTGCATCTGAGCCCGCTGGACGCGCCGCGCGAACTGCTCTTCAAGCTCTCCGACAGCGGCGCGGACGTGGTGATCACGACCAATCTTGGCGGGCTGGCCGGCAACGCCGCGCGCCTGGCGGCGGCGGGGGACATCCCGCCAGTGCTGGTGGGCGACGACGGATTCTGGGGCGGAACGACCGGCGATCCGGTGCCTGAAGGTAGCCGGGTCCGTGCGCTGGAGGCGCTGCTGTGCGACACGCCGCCCGCTTCATGGCCGCAGGTGAGGCCGGAGGACATTGCGGTTCTGCAATACACCGGCGGGACCACGGGCATGCCGAAGGGCGCCATCCTTACCCATGCCAACATCGTGGCTGCCACCTACAGCTATCTCGGCTGGCGCGACGACACTGTGCCGCCCAGCGGGGAGCAGCGCGTGATCGGCGTTTTGCCGATGTTCCATGTGTATGCGCTGGGTATTGTGCTGATGCTGAACCTGGTGGATGGCAACGAAGTGCTGTTGCGCCCCCGGTTTGACGTGAAGACGACGTTGCAGGACATCGAGATCAAGCGTGCCACCAGTTTGCCGGCCGTGCCGACGATGCTGATTGCGCTGCTGAGCGAGCCGGGGGCAGAGAGCCGGGACTATTCATCGCTGACCATGATCGGTTCCGGCGGGGCGCCGTTGCCGGCCGAGATCCATGCCCGGGCCGAAAGCCTGTTCGGCCGGCCGTTGCGTCTGGGCTGGGGGATGACGGAGACGGCGGCGGTAGGCACCCGGGTTCCACCTGGCATACGCGCGACGCCTGGGATGATTGGCGCGCCGCTGCCCAACGTGGAGATGCGCATCGTATCGCTGACCGAGCCGACGCGTGTTTTGCCGCCTGGCGAGATCGGCGAGATTGCCACCCGCGGGCCCAATGTGTTCAGTGGCTACTGGAACCAGCCTCAGACGAGTGCGGCGAGTTTTGCCGATGGCTGGTTCCTGACCGGCGATATCGGGTCCATGGACGAGACGGGCCTGTTCACGCTTGTGGATCGCAAGAAGCGCATGATTATTTCGGGTGGCTTCAATGTGTATCCGAACATGATCGAGAACAGCATTTACGAGCATCCGGATGTAGAGGAGGTGATCGTGATTGGCGTTCCTGATCCTTATCGTGGCGAGGCGGCCAAGGCGTTTGTCAAATTGCGTGCCGGGGCGGCGCCGTTGACGCTGGAGGGATTGCGGGATTTTCTGGCCGACCGGGTGGGCCGCCATGAAATGCCCACCGCCCTTGAGCTGCGCGACAGCCTGCCCAAAAGCCCCGTGGGGAAGCTTCTGGCCACCCGCCTCGCCGAAGAAGAGCGCGCTCGTTGCGTCGAGTCCGCGACAGCCGGTTAAAAGTTTTTTGCTTCTTTTTTTCAAAAAAGAAGAATCTTTCTTTCTTTTTGTGAGGGTTTTATGGACCTGCGCTTCACCCCCGAGGAAACCGCCTTCCGCGACGAGATGCGCACGTTTTTTCGTGAGAAGATTCCTGCCGAGATTCGCAAGCGACTTGGCGAAGGCCGCCATATTGGCCGCGACGAATGGATTGCCAGCCAGCGCATCATGAACGCTGCCGGCATTGCCGTGCCGCATTGGCCGGAGGCGTATGGCGGCCGCGGCTGGAGCCCGATCAAGCTGTATATCTACAACGAGGTGATGCTGAGCGAGAACGTGCCGAGCCCGCTGCCGTTCAACACCCACATGGTGGGGCCTGTGATTGCGGCGTTTGGGAGCGATGCGCAGAAGGCGCATTACCTGCCGCGCATCGCCAATATCGATGATTGGTGGTGCCAGGGGTTTTCCGAACCCGGCGCGGGATCGGATCTGGCCAACCTGAAGACCCGGGCGGTGCGTGATGGCGATTCGTGGGTGATCAACGGGCAGAAGACCTGGACGACGCTGGCGCAATGGGCGGACTGGATTTTTGTTCTTGCGCGGACCAATCCGCAGGCACGCAAGCCGCAGGAGGGGATCAGCTTCCTGCTGGTGGACATGAAGACCCCGGGCGTAACGGTGCGGCCCATACAGCTGATCGATGGCGAGCACGAGGTGAATGAAGTGTTCTTCGATGATGTTCGGATCCCGGCCGAAAACCTGGTGGGTGAGGAAAACCGTGGCTGGGACTGTGCGAAGTTCCTGCTGGGTAATGAACGTTCCAATATCGCGCGCATCGGCGCATCCAAGGCGAGGTTGCGGCGCATCCGGGAGATTGCCCGCACCATCCCGGCCGGCGATGGCGCGTTGTGGGACGATCAGAGCTTCCGCCACAAGGTGACGGCGGTTGAAATCGAGCTGAAGGCGCTGGAGATGACGCAGCTACGGGTGGTGGCGGCGGAGCGGGACCACGGCAACAAGCCGAACCCGGCTTCGTCCATCCTGAAGATCAAGGGATCGGAGATTCAGCAGGCAACCACCGAACTGGCGCTGCAAATGGCGGGGCCGTTCGCGCTGGCGTATCACGCGCATGAGCCGGAAGAGGGGGCGAACGATCTGCCGGATGGGTTTGGCTGGGCGGATACGGCGGCGCCGGAGTATTTCAATTATCGGAAGGTGAGCATTTACGGGGGATCGAACGAGATACAGCGGAATATCATCGCGAAGGCGGTGCTGGGGTTTTAAGGAAGACAGAGTCTTCTTTTTTGAAAAAAAGAAGCAAAAAACTTTTATTCATTAGGGCTGATCAGATGGATTTCGGACTGAGCGACGAGCAGCGGATGCTGAAAGATAGCGTGGATCGGCTGATCGGGCCGGCGTACGACGATCTTGGCAAACGCCGCCAGACGCAGAAAACCGAGACGGGATACGATCCGGAGCTGTGGGAAAAATACGTGGAGCTGGGCCTGACCGCCCTGCCCTTTGCCGAAGAGGATGGCGGTTTTGGCGGCGGACCGGTGGAAACCATGATCGCCATGGAAGCCATCGGACGTGGGCTGGCACTGGAACCGTATCTGGCCAGCGTGGTGCTCGCGGGTAACCTCATTCGCCTCGCGGCCTCGCCGGCGCAACGGGAGGTGCTGATCCCCGACATCACATCCGGCAAACCTTTCGCCTTCGCGCATACCGAACGCCAATCGCGCTACGATCTGTTCGACGTGGCGACACATGCCCGGCGCACCGAAACCGGCTATACGCTGGAAGGGGACAAATCCGTCGTTGTTCATGGCGACAGCGCGCAGACACTTATTGTGAGCGCCCGGACGTCATCGGCCAGCCGGCGAGACAGCCATGGGCTTACGCTTTTCGTGGTCGACGCCGGAACGCCTGGCGTATCCCGCCGCGGCTTCGCCACGCAGGATGGGCAGCGGGGCGCCAGTATCTCGCTGGCGGGCGTGCAGGTGCCGCACACGGCCGTGCTTGGCGCGGTTGATCATGCCGGCGATGTGATCGAGCAGGTGACGGATATCGCGATTGCGGCCGTATGCGCCGAAGCGGTGGGGACGATGACGGCGCTGCATGAACTGACTGTGGAGTATCTCAAGACCCGCAAGCAGTTCGGCGTGCCGATCGGCAGCTTCCAGGTGTTGCAGCACAAGGCGGTGGATATGTTCACGGCCCTGGAACAGGCCCGCAGCATGGAATTTTACGCCGCGATGATGGCCACCGAGCCGGATAGGCGGGCACGGCGGGCGGCGATTTCCGCGGCAAAGGTGCAGATCAACACGTCGGCGCGGTTTTTGGGGCAGACGGCGATCCAGCTTCATGGCGGGATTGGCGTGACGATGGAATACCGGGCGGGGCACTACTTCAAGCGGCTGACGATGATCGAGAGCCTGTTTGGGGATACGGCGCATCATATGGAGTTGGTGGATCGGGCGGGGGGACTATTGGAGGCGGCGTAAAAAAGATGTTCTTTTTTGAAAAAAAGAACCAAAAAACTTTTGCCTATTGAGGCGGGCCTCGCCGGCGGCGCCTACCCTGAATAAACGTTTTTTGCTTCTTTTTTTCAAAAAAGACGTGCTTGCTTCACCTCATGGCCCGCCACCGCCGCGAAAAATCCACGCTCATTACCATGGGCGGCTACTCCCTTACCAAGAAGGGCGTGGAGAGGTTCGACTGGGCCGATCCCTACCGGGTGGCGGTTGGGCTCAGTTGGCCGAGTTTCCTGGGCGTCGTCACGCTCACCTACGCCAGTATCGCCGCAGTGTTTGCCATCGGGCTGATGATAGCCCCTGGGGCGGTGGCCAATGCGCGCGGGCGGCATTTCTCCGACTTCTTCTTTTTCAGTGTCGAAACCCTCTCCACGGTTGGCTATGGCGAGTTCTATCCCGCCAGCTTTCTCGGCCACAGCATTGTCAGCGCCGAGATGCTTACAGGTGCTGTGTTCACCGCCATCCTCACCGGCCTGACGTTTGCCCGGTTTTCAAAGCCGCGGGCGAAATTCCTGTTCGCGGATCATCCGATCGCCACCACGCATGATGGCCAGCGCACGCTGATGCTGCGCGTAGGTAACGGACGGGCCACGGTGCTTTCCGACGCGAAGGCCAAGCTCAGCGTACTTCTCTCCGAAGAGTCCAAGGAGGGGCAGACCTTCCGCCGCACGCACCAGCTTCATCTGGTGCGCGACTCGCTGCCCGTATTCCCGCTGACCTGGACGCTGATGCACAAGGTTGACGAAAAGAGCCCACTCTTCGGCATCCAACCGGAAGAAGCGAAAAAGGCGGATGCACGGCTGTTCGTGTCGCTGGAAGCACGTGACCCGGATCTTTCCAGCGTTGTGCATGATTTGCGCAATTATGGACCCGGGGACATTCTGTTCGATGTGCGCTATGTGGATGTGATCAGCATGGACAGCAACAACAAGCCTGTTGCCGACATGACGAAGTTGAGCGACGTGGAACCGGAAATTCGTCCGGGCACGTGACCTGCCCGGGCCCGTTCAGCGCGGGAGCACCGAAGCGGGGTGGCGAACCAGGTGACGCAAACGCCTTCAGGTTCGTCCACGCTGTTATTCCCCTGGGTTCAACCCAATCCAGACTGAAGCGCCCGCGTAATAAAGTTAAGGCGCGGGAGTTGGTGGGCTGAAGCCCGCCCTATGGGATCTTGGTGTTGCCCGCGGTGCGCGCGGCCTTGATGCCGCGGCGCAGTTTTGCCATGCCGCCGATCCAGCGTTCATAATTCTCGGCTTTCGCGCGCATGTAATCGGCAACTTTCGGATGTGGCAGAATCATGAATTTTCCGGCACGCAGCCCTGCCAGCGCCGCCTCGGCGACCGCCTGCGGGGTGAGCACGCCATCCACATCGGCGCCGGCGAAGAAATCGCCCAGAACGAAGGGGGTGGCGACGCCTTGCGGGCAGAGCACGCAGACGCCGATACCGTGATCCTTGTGCGCGATCGCCAGACTTTCCGCGAACCCGATCGCGGCATGTTTCGTGGTGCTGTAGGTGGCCGATCCGATCTGGCAGAGCAGCCCGGCGGCTGAGACGGTGTTGAGCAACCAGCCCGATTTGCGCTCGATCATGCCCGGCAGCACCGCGCGCGCGGCGTAGACATGCGCCATCACATGCACCGCCCAGGCCCATGCCCAGGCTGCATCGGGGGCGGAGGCCGCGTTATCGAAATCCGGATCGATCGTGATCACGCCGGCGTTCGAGCAGAACAGATCGATCGGCCCGGCCGCCTTCTCCGTCTCCGTCACAACGCGCCTGATATCATCCTCGCGCGTGACATCGCAGACGAAGGCGGCGCCGTGCACCAGGCGCGCGGTTTCTTCCGCGCCGGCCGCGTTCAGATCGGCGATGGCGATGTGCCTGGCGCCCTCTGCATGAAACAGCAGCGCCATCGCCCGCCCGATGCCGCTCGCGCCGCCGGTGATCACGATCGTCTTGTCCCGCACGTCCATGTCGTGCCTCTCCCTGGCTCACGGGCCCAAACGAATAAAAGTCTTTTGCTTCTTTTCTTCAGAAAAGAAGACTCTTCTTTCTTGAAAGAAAGAAGCAAAGAACTTTTACCTAATAGATCTCGAACAAGCCGGCAGCACCCATGCCGCCGCCGACGCACATGGTGACGACGCCCCACTTCGCGCCGCGGCGGCGGCCTTCGATCAGCACATGCCCCGCCATGCGGGCGCCGGACATGCCGTAGGGATGGCCAATGGAAATGGCGCCGCCATCCACGTTCAGCTTGGCCGGATCAATCCCCAGCCGGTCGCGGCAATAGATCACCTGCACCGCGAACGCCTCGTTCAGCTCCCACAGATCGATGTCGTCCACGCATAATCCGTTGCGCTCCAGAAGCCGTGGCACGGCGAAGACCGGCCCGATGCCCATCTCGTCCGGCTCGCATCCCGCCACAGCCATGCCGCGCAGCGCGCCCAGCGGGGAAAGCCCGCGCCGCACGGCCTCGGCCGCCTCCATCACCACGCAGGCCGAGGCGCCATCGGAGAGCTGGGAGGCATTGCCCGCCGTGATCACATGGCCCTCGCCACGCACCGGCTTCAACCCTGCCAGGCCCGCCAGCGTGGTATCGGCCCTGTTGCCTTCATCCTTCTCCAGCGTGACATGGCGGAAACTCACCTCGCCGGTCGCTTTATCGGCCATCCCCATGCGGCTCTCCAGGGGCACGATCTCGGCCGCGAAACGGCCCTCAGCTTGCGCCACCGCGGTGCGGCGCTGGCTTTCCAGCGCGTATCCATCCTGCATCTCGCGGCTGATCCGGTAGCGCTGCGCCACGATTTCGGCCGTGTCGATCATCGGCAGATAGATCTCCGGCTTATGCGCCAGCAGCCAATCATCAGGCGCGCGAAACCGGTTCATGTGATCGTTCTGCACCAGGCTGATGCTTTCCACGCCGCCGCCTACGGCCACCGGCACGCCATCCAACATCACCCGCTGGCTGGCAATCGCAATGGCCTGTAAGCCGCTGCTGCATTGCCGGTCCACCGTGGTGCCGCTGGTGGCGACCGTTAGCCCGGCGCGGATGGCAGCCTGGCGCGCAATGTTTTGCCCCGTGGCGCCCTGCTGCAAGGCGCAGCCCAGAATCACGTCCTCTACCTCGTCCGCCATCAATCCGGCGCGCTGCACGGCATGCGCCACGGCGTGGCCGGCCAGCGTGGCCCCGTGCGTATCATTGAAAGCGCCGCGATAGGCACGCCCGATCGGCGTGCGCGCGGTTGAAACGATCACGGCCTCGCGCATCGAAATCTCCTCCCGGCCGAAGTGCCTGGCACCGGCTGTTTTTTTGGGCCGCCACAGCTTGCGCGCAGTCCCTGCTGGACCCGCCCATCCTGGTTCGCCATAGTCGGCAATGTCGGGTGTTCACCCTAACCCTGTCAACGGTGGCCGGGCGCACGCGCCAGGCAGGATGGCAACATGGCCGAGCCGAAAACCAGCACACGGCACAGGATCCTCGATATCTGCCGGGTATTGTTCAACGAACGCAGCCCGGCCGAAGTGACGACCGCCGAGATTGCCCAGGCGGTGGGAATCAGCGAAGGCAATCTGCACTATCATTTCCGCCGCAAGGAACAGATCGTGGTTGCCCTGTTCGACCTGTTTGAGGCAGCTTTGGACCGTGCCGGCACGCCCGACCCCAACCTTAAGCACCGCGCGGAGCCGCACCGGGACTATCTGGCCGCCTGGTTCAATACGATGTGGGAATGGCGGCTATTCTACGCCGCCGGCATCTACCGCCTGGCGCCCGACCTGCAACCTCGGCTGATGCAGGTGACGGATCACGGCCAGGCGCATGTGCGCCGCGTGCTGGGCGAACTGGTGAACGACGGCGTGCTCGCCGCCAAGCCGGCCGATATCGACCGGCTGGTGGTGAATGGCTGGATCGTCGCCAGCTACTGGATCGACTACCTGCGCAGCCGGCAAGGCGTGCAAACCATCACGCGCGACCACCTGCGCTGGGGGTTTGCCCAGGTGGAAGCGCTGTTCACGCCGTATACGGTCGCGCGTGCGGGCAAGGCGGCGAGGTTTGGGTAGAAGATGTTCTTTTTTGAAAAAAAGAACCAAAAAACTTTTAACCATTAGACCCGGGAACGGTTCGTATCATGGCGGAACTGATCGAGGTCCGGGAACGGCATCGGTTTGATGAAGCGAGGCTCACGAACTACCTCAAGCAAGCCCTGCCGGAAGCAGAAGCGCCGCTGGCGATCAGACAATTCCAGGGCGGGCAATCCAACCCGACCTTCCTGATCACCGATGCGGGGGCCCGCCGCTACGTGCTGCGCAAGAAGCCGCCGGGCAACATCCTGCCCTCCGCCCATGCGGTGGAACGGGAATTCGCGGTGATGCGCGCGCTCGGCCCCACGCAAGCGCCCGTGCCGCGCGCCCGCCTGCTGTGCGAGGATGCCGCCATCATCGGAACGCCGTTCTACGTGATGGACTATATCGAAGGGCGGGTGCTGACCAACATCCGCTTGCCCGACATCCCGATCGAGAACCGCGCCGCCTATTACGACGCCATGGCCGATGGCCTGGCAGCGCTGCACCGCGTGGATTGGCGGGCAGCCGGACTTGCCGATTTTGGCCGCCCGGAAGCCTACCTGGCCCGCCAGATCAGCCGCTGGACCAAACAATACCTCGCCTCCAGCCCCGGTCCGAACGCGGATATGGAAAACCTGATCGGCTGGCTGCCCGGGCACATCCCGCCCGACGAGCCAGCCGTGATCGCACATGGCGACTACCGGCTGGGCAACCTGATGTTCGCGCCGGACGGCCCAGCCCTGCTCGCCATCCTCGATTGGGAACTCGCGACCATTGGCCACCCGATGGCCGATCTCGCCTATCTGGCCTCCTTCTACCATCTCCCCCAGGATGGCGGCCCATTCCGCGGCCTGGCCGGCGCCGACCTGGCCGCGCTGGCCATCCCCAACGAACACGCCCTTGTCACACGCTACTGCGCTACCGTAGGCCGCGATTTCCCGGCGCGTGACTGGCCGTTCTACCTCGCCTTCTCGCTGTTCCGCTCCGCCTCCATCGGCTGGGGCGTGTTCGACCGGTCCCGCCGCGGCAACGCCGCCGATGCCCGCGCCCATCTGTACGGCGAGATGTTCAGGATCTGCGCCCGCACGGCCTGGCAAATCGTCCGCCCCAACTGACAAGCGCGTGTCACCGCTCAACCTTTTGTCAGTGGTCCGACCCTAAGCTGCTGTGCGAACGCAGGAGCATGACCAACGTGGACGAGGCCGGACTCAGTGCCGCGGTTGAGCTCTGGCTGCAAACCGAATCCACGCGCCTGCTGCCCAGCTTTCCGCCAGGTCTGGAAGCGCAATACCTGCGCGATGAAGGGCCGCGCCGTATCAGCGCCGGCCGCATTCCACGCACCTTGGGCGCGGTGCTTACCGCTGCCCTTCTGCCGCTGCTGCTGGCCGACATGCGGGATGTGCAGACGCTGATATGGACCTGCTGGGCTGGCATTGTGCTGCCGCTGCAGATTTTCGGCGCCGTCATGCCGAGACTCAATCTGGAGTACCGACGCAAGCAGGTACTGCGCGCCATCAATGCAGCCGTTACGCTGACCTTCGCCACCACCGTGCTCACCGCCAGCCGTCATGCAACGGCGGCCGAACTTCTCGGCTTCACCTGGGTGGTTGTTCAGATGGACATTGCCAGCGCGCGGCAACGGGCCCCCTTGTCCATGGTGTTGGGCGGCATCGTCACCATAGTGTTCGGCGTTGGCATCCAGCGCATGCCGGGCGTTTCGCCCACCGACGGACTCATCCTTATGGCCATCGTGGGGATCTGTACCGTGTTTGCCGTTAATGACTCCATTCATCTTGAACGTGCCGTACGGCGCAACTATGCAATGGCGCTGCGCGAGCGGCTGAAGCAGCAAGATCTGTTCCGCCGCAACCGCGAGCTTGCGGCGCTGGCCCGATCCGACCCGCTCACGGGCCTGGCGAACCGGCGCGCCTTCGACTCCTGGCTTGCTTCCCTGTGGGCGGAGGCCCTGCCGCGGGGCGAACGGCTCGGCATGATCCTGCTGGATGTGGATTATTTCAAAGCCTATAATGATTTTTACGGACATCCGGCGGGTGATTCCTGCCTGCAGGCCGTTGCACGATGCCTGCGGGAGCAGTTGCGCAACACCTCGGACCTCGTCGCACGGATCGGCGGCGAGGAATTCGCCGTGCTGATGCCCGGCGTTTCACTGGAGGTGTGCGGCGACGTGGCTGAGCGCCTGCGCCAGGCCGTGGCAGCGCTGGATATGCCACATCTTGGCGCGGCCTCCGGCGACAGAGTGCTCAGCGTGAGCGGCGGCGCCGCCAGCCTTGTGCCGGCACCGGCCATTCCTGCTGGCCAACTGACAGCGCTGGCTGATTCGGCGCTTTATGCCGCCAAGGCAGCCGGACGTAACCGGATCATGCTGGCGGCGGGGGAAATCGCACGGAGGGTGCAGGTGGGGGCGTAAAAAAGGAAGTGTTCTTTTTTGAAAAAAAGAACCAAAAAACTTTTACCTATGGTGCGCGCCTCACCGGCAGCGCACGCAAAGGGACAAAAGTTTTTTGCTTCTTTTTTTCAAAAAAGAAGAATCTTCCTTACCTTCTCCCCACCCGCCTCAACGCATCCGCCGTAAAATCATCCGGCGACAGTGACGTTCCGTTATACGTGGGCGCATGAGCTTCTTCACTGTGCATCCCCTGCACCAGGTAGCGATGCTGGATGAGATCCAGGAATTCGTAGCCATCGGCGCCGAGGAGCGGCACGTCTGGCGCCTCTTCGATAAAGGCCAGGGCGGTGCGCCATAGTTGGCCACGCGAGTCATACCGGTCACTGATGGCGATCTGCCAGCTATCCTCGTCGATATAGAAGGTGCGCCGCGCGTAGATGTGCCGGAAGCCAGGCTTGAGCGTGCCTTCCACCACCCAGACCCGATGCAGCTCGAAGCGGATCAGATCCGGGTTCACCGCCTGGGGCTTGACGATGTCACTGTATTTCACGCCGGGCTGTTGCAGCTTGTAGGTGTTGTAGGGGATGTAGAGCTCCTTCTTCCCCTTCAGCTCCCAAGTGTAGCGGTCGATCGCGCCGTTATACATATCGTAGTCATCCACGGTCTCCAGGCCGTCGGTATTCGTCACGGGCGTATCGTAGTTGATCTCCGGCGCACGGCGCACCCGGCGCTCACCCGGGTTGTAGGTCCATGCCTCGCGCGGCTGCTCGAAGGGATCCTGATGGCTGACCACCAGCGTGAGCTGGCCGGCGATGCGCGGCGGTTCCTGCACTTCCTGCCAGAAGAGGCTGTCCCATTTCTGCGGATTGTTGATGCCGGGGATGTTGTAGGGGAACATGATCTGTTCGTGCCAGCGTGTGAGGGCATAGTCGCCGCCCGGCGTGGTTATGGCGTTTTCCACCGTGCGTTGCAGCTGCGATCCGCGCCAGCGCAGGATGTGGTTCCAGACGGCCTGGTTGCCGTTCTGCGGAATGGGGAACGGGATGGAGAGCTGCGCGCCCACCACATCGAGGCCATTATCCGAAAGATGCGCCCGCCCTGCATTGGCGATGGCGTTGTCGTAGATGTATTGGGGTGCCGCAAAGGTGCGGTGCGTGGGATATACGTCCACATGATAGCCGGGCAGGGTACGGATCATCGCGACGGTGCCATCGGCCAGTTTGCTGGCGTATTGATCCACGTTCTGCGCGGTGATCGAGAACAGCGGCTTTTCGGATGCGAACGGGTCGATGCGCGGGCCACCCGGCACGTAGCCTGGCGTAAGCGTGGTCATGCCGCCGGTCCAGGCCGGGATGGAGCCATCGGCGTTGCCGGCCTTCACCGCGCCGAATGGCGTGAGCGTCTTGCCCAGGTCTGCGGCAGTTTGCGCGCTGGCCGGCAGGGCCCATGCACCGGCGGCCAGAAAACTCGCCGCAAGCAGTATCCGCTTCATCACGTACTCCATCCCTCACCTATGGCGGTTGGCCGCCTTATCATACCAATCTACGCAAGTGTGGCCTAGGGTGTCCACCCTGGGAAGAAAGCTGTTCTTTTTTGAAAAAAAGAACCAAAAAACTTCCGTTCCTTCAGGTACGTCGCGTGCCGGCGTATCGGATCGCCGGGGGGCCAAGGGGTAAAAGTTTTTTGGTTCTTTTTTTCAAAAAAGAACAGCCTTCTCCCCTTCAAACATGTCTTCCCTTCTCCAGCGCCGCCCTCAGCCTGTGTGACACGGGCTGCGGCGCCACCAGATCCATCACCCCGATAATGGCCGGCAGCACGATGATGGCGCCAACCATGTTCATGAAGAACATGAAGGTGAGCAGCATGCCCATGTCGGCCTGAAATTGCAGCGGCGAGAACGCCCATGTCGCGACACCGATGGACAGCGAAAGTCCCGTGAAGATTACCGCACTGCCTGTCTCGCGCAGGGTTTGCAGATAGGCGACATCCAGCGTGTAGCCGCGCCGGATATAGTAGCTGAGCCGGGAGAATTTGTAGATTCCGTAATCGACGCCGATGCCGACGCCCAGGGCCGTGACCGGCAAGGTGGAGAGCTTCAGCCCTATCCCCAGCACGCTCATCGCCGCGTTCGCGAGCACCGACACCGCGGCCAGCGGCAACACGATGCACAGCGCCGCGCGCACGGAGCGGAACACCGCCAGGCAGATGATGATGATCATGCCGTAGACCATGGCCAGCATCGGAAGCTGGGCCTGCTCCACCACCAGATTGGTGGCGCCGATGACGCCGGCATTGCCGGCTGCCAGTTCCAGTCTCACGCGGGCGGGCGAGGGGGTGGCGGCGAAAGCCTCGATCGCATGGATCACCCGGTCGATCGTGCCGGCGCGGTGGTCGGTGAGAAAGATGATCAGCGGCATCGCCGAGCAATCATTGTTCGACAATCCCATCGCCGGCTCGAAGGCCGAGCTGTCGCGCCCCAGCACGCGGCTATCGTGCGGCAGGTAATCGAATTTCGGATTGCCTTCGTTGTACAGCACGTTCACGTTGCGCATCAGGTGGCCCATGAACAGCGTGCTGCGCACGCCGGGAACACCTTGCAGCCGGTGATCCAGATCATCGATGCGGCGCACCACATCATAATCCAGGCACGCGTTGGGGGCCGCCTGGGCGAACACTTCCAGCATATCCACGCCGATTGCGTAATTGGCCTGAAAGAAGGCGGCGTCCTTGTTGTTTCTGCTATCGGGCCGCAATTCCGGCACGCCCACGTGCAGATCGCCCACCACGGGCTGCCCCAGGAACACAAACGCGGCCGCCACCAGCGCCATGGTGAATCCGCAGATCATCACCGCCTTGCGCGGCACGATCAGGCTGCCCAGCACCTGCCAGAAACCTTCGAACCGGGCAGCGCCCCGTTGCGCGGAAGCCAGTTTTTCCCGCGAGATCCGCGCGTAACTCGCCACCACCGGCAGCACCAGCAGGTTTGTCACCGCCAGCACCGCGATGCCGATCGCCGCCGTGAGCGCCAGTTCGCGGATCGCAGGAACCGGGATCGTCGTCACTGTCACGAAGGTGAGCACAGCGAGGCTGAGCGCCACGACGCCGGGTTCCAGCAGGTTGTGGAAACTGGCGATCGCCGCCGCGATGGCGGTTCGGCCTTCGCCCACCAGGCGGAGATTCGACAGCGCGATCTGCACGCCGTGGCTGACGCCGATCGCCAGGATCAGGAAGGGGATCAGCACCGAAATGGGATCGATCCCGATCCCCAGCGCCGTGATGATCCCTAATTGCCACACCACGGCGATCAGAGAACACCACAGCGTTGCCCCCGTGAGATACAGCGAACGCGACACGGTGTACAGCAGCACCGCGGCAACCGCGAGCGCGATGCCGAAGAACAGCACGATCACCTGGGCGCCGTGCTCGATATCGCCGATCGCCTGCGCGAATCCCAGGATATGCACCTGCGTGGTGGCCGTGTTGTATTTCGCGCGGATGATCGAATCGAGCTCATCGGCGAATTTGCCGTAATCCAGATGCGCGCCCGTGGCCGGATCGACATCGTTCAGCTTCGCGCTCACCACCGCGCTGCGAAAGTTATTCGCCACCAGCCGGCCGACGATGCCGGCCTTTTCGATATTGGCGTGTACGGTGGCGAAGCCGGCTTTGTCCGGTGTGAAGGTGGCGGGGATCACCGGCCCGCCGTTGAAGCCGCCCTCCACCACCTCGGCGAAGCGCGTATCGGGCGTGAACAGGCTGCTGACATGCGTGCGGTCCACCCCCGGCAGGAAGAACACGTCGTCCGTCAGGCGGCGCAGCGCATCGAAATAGCCGGGCGTGAAGATGTCGCCGTTCTTTGCCTCCAGCGAGATCAGCAGCACATTGCCGCCGCCAAACTGCGCCTCCACCTTGCGGTAAGTATCGATATACGCGTTGTGCGAGGGCAGCAGCTTGTCGAAGGCCGCATCCGGGCGAACCTTGACGGCAAAGCTGCCGAGGATGACGGTGATGATGGCAAACGCCGCCAGCACCGCGGGGCGATAGCCAAACAGCACGCGTTCCAGGCGATGGATCACTGCGTCATCTCCCGCGGCGTATCGATCAGATGCACGCCGTCCTCACCCACTGCCACCCATGCGCCGCTCTGCGTTTCTACGATACCGGAAAGTGTCGCCGCGGTCGGCGGCGGCAGCACGCGGCAGGTTGTGTGTTGCGGATCGAACAGCAGCAGCAAGCCGCCGCTGCCGACCAGGACGAACTTGCCATCGCCCAGCACCGTGCCGCCGAAGATGGCGTTTTGCACAGCGGTTTCGATGCGCTTCCATGTGGGCGCCTGTGGCGTGGAGACGAACAGGCTGCCGCGCAACCCGAAACTGTATATGGCGCCATCCGCGCCGCCATGCGCCGTGGCCAGGCAGCCGAACTGGGATCCATCGTAGGGCACCGGCATCGCCGACCAGGCGCCATCATGCCGGACGAACCCGTGCCCAGCCTCGCCGCTGATCACCACATCGGCGCCGCGCGCCTGCACGCAGTTCAGATGATAATCCTCATCCATCGCGGGCAATTTCACTGGCGACCATGTCTGGCCGTCCTGCGTTTCCAGCACCAGCGCATAGGCGCCGGTGGCGATCAGATGGTGCGGGCCGAGTGAAGCGATGGAGAACAGCGACTGGTCGCCGGCCGGTTTGGTCAATTGCACGGACCAGTGCTGCCCGCCATCCGAGCTGTGCAGGATTGTGGAATCCTGTCCTACCGCCCAGCCTTCCGTGGCGTTGGGAAAAATCACGTCGGTCAGCAATTCGCCGGTTCCGCTGGCGGCCTCTTTCCAGGTCAGGCCATCATCATCGGAGAGCAGAACGGTCCCGCGGTCACCCACCGCGACCAGCCGCCGCCCTGCCCGCGCCACCGACAGCAGCACCCCATGGGTCGCCCGCCAGATCGGGGTATCGGTGTCAGGTGCTGCGGCCATGGCGGTGCCCATGAGCATGAAGGCGGCACAGACGCACAGAAAAAAAGCATGTTCTTTCTTGAAAAAAAGAACCAAAAAACGTTTCTCCCGTGAGTCGCGCGTCGCGGTAGCATCGGACTCAAGTATTAAAAGTTTTTTGCTTCTTTTTTTCAAAAAAGAAGTGCCTTCCTGTCGTCCCACCGTCAGAATTCGTAGGAAACGACCGCGGACACAAAATCCCGGTCCAGCTCGCCATCATACTTGCCGTTGGAGAACACCGGGAAGTGATTGGTGTACTGGACGTTCGCGCTCCATGCCTGCAAGTAGTTGAAGGTGACGCCGATGCTGGCGGCGGCGGTATTTTCCACGAACACGTTCACGCCCACAGGGCTTGTTCCCCAAAAATCATGCTGTAGCGATATGGTGGGCTTCATGTCGATCGCGTAGGGCAGCAGGTTCGGCATGTCGATGATCGTGGCGATCGTATAGGCCGCCGAGGTTTGGGTGGCGAATCCCTTGCTGGAGAGCGGCTGTATGCCATCCACCGTGCCCGCCTCGGCATAGGCCGAGTTCACATCGGTGGTGTAGGCCACGTCGAATATGCCGCGATTTTTGGGGAAATTGGCCACGTAATCGAACGCCACTTCGCCCACCAGGGCGATGCTGTTGATCGGCGTATTCGGGATCGAGGCGAACAGTTTCGTGGCTGTCTGCTGCGCCTGGATCACCGGATAGCGCTTCCAGCCATCGATGGTCGAGTTGAAGCCGAGCGGGTTGTTCAGGGCCTGGATTGTCGGATCCGCCAGCGCCTCGTTCAGCGCCGCCACAAGGCTGGGCACGGGCCCGAGTTCCGCGATCGCGGCCCGCAGCGCCGGCACGGCGGTGGCGAGCGTGAGGTCCGACCCCGATAGCTGGATCGGCTGGTTCAAGCGGCCGGAGATTTCGCCCTGCAGCGCGATGCCCGATGGCCCGGAGAAATTCCAGCTGAATCCGATCAGGTGGATGTCCTTGGGGTAATCATCGAAATACGAGGCGGTGGAATTATAATCCTTGATGGCATAGCCTGGTGCGCTCTGCAGCAGCGTGGGCGGGTCGGGGAAAATCAGGCCGTAGCCCGGGAAGGGCGAATAGATGTTTGGCGAGCCTGTGCGCTGCGAGAAGAACGGCGTGCGACTATGATAGTTCTCGAAATACAGGCCGAATTCGGCATCGTCCAGCGCTTCCACGCTCTTGCGCAGGGCAAAACCGAACTCGTCCAGCGTTGTCGGATGCCGGTCCAGGCTACGTGGATAGGATGCGCCGAACAGATCGCCGCCGGCGGCGTTGATCCCGTACACGCTGTGTGCATTGTCGGCGAAATCGTTGCGCAGATTGGCGTAGGCGGCGCCATCGGTGATGGTATCGATATTGCCGAAGAACGATCCGTCCGGTTCCAGCCGGTCGCGCGTCCAGGCGAACTGCCAGAACCCCTCCAAATTGAACCCGCCGCCGATATCCGTGCGCAGGTCCACGGCCGGAATGGGCAGGAAGCCCTGGCGCAATTCAGCGCCCGGCGTGCGCAGCGCGGTGAGGTCCAGCGGATTGATGGAGTTTATGCCGAACTGGATGAACGTGCTCTCGCCCCAGTTCAGCGCCTGGTTGCCGATCCGCAGATCCACCGGATGGCCGAAGATGTCCGGCCGCGCGAACACATACCCGTCCAGCAGACGCAGATCGGCCCCGATATCGTGCAGGGCCGCACTGCTCAGTTTCATGAAACCGGTGTCCTCACTGTCGATCACCGGATCGATAAAGCCTGTGGCGCGGATGAAGAAGCCGGCATCGCCCTGCTTGACCTGCAACTCGGTGGTGATTCGCTGCACGGCGGCCACGATCGAGCCATCCTTGAAGTTCAGATCGCCATCATCGTTATTGGCCAGCGCAAATTTGCCGCCGTTGGCCACGCCGATGAAGTTGGGATCCTGGGGCGAGGTGCGAAAATCCACGCTGGTGGACAAAGTTGTGTCCAGGTTAACCTGCCAGTTGCCAACCGTGGTATCCAAAGCCCGCGCCTGGCCGCCGAACGCGCATGCCGCCAGTGTGACACCCGCCATCAGCGCGCGCCGGTGGTTGCCCAGCACGCGCCCACCCGCCTGCCCTACAGTGATCTTGACCACGACTCGATTCCCTTCCCTGGCCGCCGGCATCTTTGGCCGGTCTGGCTTGCTGCACCACCGCAAAAACGATCCAGGGTGTTGCGTTTTTTAACTTCCCTAAACGTTAGGGTGGGCACACTAATCGCGTCAAGCCGCAGCGCCTACTCACGTGCAGACTTGCCACAGTCGTGTACCCCAAAGAGTTGAGGCACCTCTTAAAGGAACAAAAGTTTTTTGCTTCTTTTTTTCAAAAAAGAAGGCTTTCTTCTCTATTGAAAAAAAGCAAAACTTTTGGTCGTTGGGTGTCGGATCACCGGCCACGGCCGACTATATGACGGTGTATGATCCTATCAGTGCTTGACCAGTCGATGATCGTGTCCGGCCGTTCGCCCGATGCCTCGATCCGCGAGACGCTCGAACTGGGCAAGCTCTGCGACCGGTTGGGGTATCACCGGTTCTGGCTCTCCGAACACCATTCCAGCGACAGCATCGCCGGCTCCGCGCCGGAAGTGCTGCTCGCGGCCCTTGCCGTGGCCACGCGGCGCATCAGGCTTGGCAGCGCCGGCATCATGCTGCCGCATTACAGCAGCCTGAAAGTGGCAGAACAGTTTCGCGTGCTGGAAGCGCTGGCGCCCGGCCGCATCGATCTGGGCGTCGGCCGTGCGCCGGGATCGGATGGCCGCACCGCCTTCGCGCTGAACCCGAACGCCGCCGAGGCCGCCGACAGGTTCCCGCAACAGGTTTCCGACCTGATGGCATGGGTGGCGAACCGGCCCCTGCCCGATGCACACCCCTTCCGCACGGTGCGCGCCCAGCCCAGCGGCCCGGGCGCGCCACAGATATGGATCCTCGGCAGTTCCACCTACGGCGCCCAGGTGGCCGCCTGGTTCAGCCTGCCCTATTGCCACGCCTATTTCTTCAACGAGGGGCAGGGGGCGCGGGAAGCCCTTGGCATCTACCACAATACCTACCGGCCGAGCGACGCCAACCCCCGCCCCTATAGCGCTATCGCCGTGTTTGCCCTGGCCGCCGAAACCCAGGCGGAGGCCGACAGGCTGTTTGCCCCGCGCGAGATGTGGCGCGCGGAACGCGAACGCGGCCGCTTCATTCCGCTACCCTCTCCCGAGGACGCGGCCGCCTATGGGTATACCGAGGCCGAACGCGCCCGGCTGACCGACTCACGCCGCCGCGCCGTATTCGGCACGCCGGACATCGTGCGTGACCGGCTTTGCGCCATCGCGGCAGACCACGGCGTGGATGAGGTGGCACTTGTGACCGCGGTTCATGACCCGGAGGCGCGGCGCCGCTCCTTTGAGCTGATCGCGGGGGAGTTCAAGCTGGCGATGGCGTTGCCGCAGGCGGCGTAAGACAGAAAAGAAAGGTCTTCTTTTTTGAAAAAAAGAAGCAAAAAACTTTTACTTTTGATTCGGTAGGCGGGTGGCGCCGCTGCGCAGGTCGGCCATCCAGGCGTCGATCTGGTCGAGGCTGCGGAAATGCTCCGGGTCGAAGCGGTCCCAGCTGATGACGTCGTCTACCTGCTTCTTCCAGCGCTTCGGCGCTTCCTGGCGAACCGAACCGAACAACATGATATCGGTGATCGTCAGATCCTCCGGCACCGCCAGCAGCGTGTGCAGCTCCGCCTGAAGCGCATCCTGACCGATGGCGCTGAGCCACCAGGTGCGGTAGCCCAGAGCCGTGGCCGCCAGATGCGCGGCCATGGTGGCCGCGGAGACGCTTTGCAGGATGATCCGCTCGGCATTGGCGTGAAACCGCTGATCCAGCTCGGTGCCGTCCATCAGTCCGGGGAACGCCCAGGTCAGGCGGAAATCGGTCACGACCACGATGCAGCCAGCCGCGGTTTCAATGCCGCGATAATCGACAGCCGGCGCGGCGCGGCCCGGACCGGCCCGGCGCGTTTGCGCATCCTCCAGCAGATTGGCCATCACGTGCTTGGTCCAGGACGAGGTGACGGCAACGAAATGCCAGGGCTGCACATTCCCGCCAGAAGGCGACAGCCGGGCCGCATCCAGGATCAGGCGGTAGGTCTCGTCACTCATGTATTCTTCCGCATCGAACTGGCGCGCCGTGCAGCGCCGCGCCATCACATCCATCAGGGCATGATAGGCTGGCCGCTCGCGCGCCGGCCTGACGCTGGCCTGGTGCGATGGTCCATAGAGTTGAGGTGCGGTAACGGCGACGGTCATGACCTGAGGTCCGTGGCTTTATCTCTTGAATATAAAGTATTTCACTATTCTGAGATTCGGGCCACACAAAAATGCGGCCACCCCTGAAAAGACGGCCATCTCAACGGGAAGGGGTGTTCCGGCCCCGGCTTGCTCCCCCAGGCGGAGCCCCCCGGCCTTTTTCACTTGCTCTAGCGATAGCCTGACCGCTTGAGCCGCCACACCTGAAACCGGAACGCCGCATAGGCCACGACGCCCGCGACCAGCGCCACCGGGATGAGCACGGAGGCGACCCATAGGAACAGCGCCGCCACCGCCAGGCCGCCGGCCACGGCCGCCACCAGCGCGGCGCCGACCCCCAGGCGCAGGGGCCAGGAAGAGCGAGGTGCGGGTGGCACCACGAACTCCCCTTGGGTGGTCATGTCGATGATCCGAGGCTGCGGCCGTTCAATCATGCTGAAGGATTTGGCGCGCCGCCCCCTGGCAGACAAGCCCCGGTGCGCGGGCGATTGCACCACGCCGGAAGGGTGGTGTGATCCACCCCATAGCGAGCCTCAGGCGGCTGCGCTACACGCATCCGCCGGCCGCCAAAGCGCGGCCCTGCATGACCGCGACGAGCGCCCCCTCCAGCAACTTGTACCGCTTAGACCTTTGCCCAGAGTTGGATCCATGCCACGCCGCCTTGCACCACTCGCCCTACGCGCAGCCCTGGCGCTTGCCGCCAGCGGCATATGGCCCTGCCGGGCGGATGAGGCGCTGAGCCAGCACCTGCGGGATCTTATCGAGGATTATCTCGCCCCGACCCTTGTGCTGCCGGAAACCGCGGAATGGAGTTACGACCCGGTGAAACCTTTTGTCGGCGGTCAAACGCTGGTGTGCGGCTGGGTCAATTACCAATCGTCGGTACGGAAATATGTCGGCATGCACCGGTTCTACGCCATCCTGCAGGGCAATACGGTGAACGACGCGGAAATCTATGATCCGGCGGAGGACAACGCGGGCAATATCGCGAAGAAATTCGTCACGATTTGCGGGCGCGTGTAGCGCATCCGTTGCCGCGGGCAGACTGCGCCGGCGGCGCTAGCCCGTATCTTGCTTGGACGATCGCAGGTGGCATCGCCGTTGCGGCTTTGCTGTCACGTGCGACCGCGCCTTTGCGATAATTGCGGCAACCCGCCCCCTTGCGGCCAAGAATGTCTTTGGGATAGGGTCCCAAATAATGAAACGTGCTGCGTCCATGTCCATCGCTGATGACATGCCCCCTCTCTCCGCGTCCATTTCGCCCTCCAGCCAGACACTGGTGCGGGGGCTGGACGTGCTGGAGCTGGTGGCTGGCGGCCCGGTGGCGCTGGCGGCGCTCGCGGGGCGGCTGGGCCTGGCGCGCAGCACGGCGCATCGGCTGGCGACCGCGCTGGTGGAGCGCCGGTATCTGACTGTGGTGCCGCGCCAGGGATACGGGCTTGGCCCCAAGCTTCTGGAACTCGGATCCCAGGCGCAGGAACAGACCGACCTTGTGCGGCTGGCGCACCCTTATCTGAGCGCGTTGGCGACCGAAACGCGTGACACCGCCTTCCTGTGCGTGCCCGAGGGCGCCGGGGGCGGCCATGCCCTGGTGCTGGAGCGCGTGCCGGGCCGCCGCCGGCTGGTTTCGAGCTTTTCCATCGGCGAACGGCTGAAACTGACCGAGACTGCCGCCGGCATGGCGCTGCTGCTGGATGAGCAGGAGGACAGGCTGCATACGCTTCTCGATGCGGATTGCGGCAGTGCAGCATCACGTGCCGCTTTTATAGACAGGCAGCACCGCTTCGCGGCACTTGGCTATACCTTTGATGCGGCGGATGCCGCGGACAACGTGCGCGCGGTATGCGCGCCGGTGCGTGGCGCCGATGCGGCCATCCTGGGCACGCTGGGCATTTCCTCGGCCACGCAATATCTGGCCGATGAGCGCCTGGCTGAAATAGCCCCGCTGGTGTGCGATGCCGCGAACCGGCTTGGCAACGAGCTGGGGCGCCGGCTTATGCGCTATCCCGCCCGCGATGCCGGCGAGCCTGATCAGGAACAACTCTTGCAACACCCCTTTCCAGCGAAGGGCGACCAGGCTGGGGGAGGCGGTGCGGGGGTTGATCACGGTCTGCCTGGGAACGGCGGATATGAGCGTGCCGGCACGTCACGTCGGCGGGATCGGCCGGCACGAATTGCACTGGCCCTCTCCGAAGGCCTTGAGAGCGACAGCAAGCACGTGCACGATCAGGGCACTGAAAAATCTGGCAAGAGGGCGGATGGTATGAGAGTTAGGCCAGATACGGGGCCGGATTTGGCCGGCGGGACGCGGGGCGCAGCCGGGCCGAACGGAAGCCTGCCTGCTTCGCGAATGCCGCAATGAGGAGAAACGACCGGATGAAGGAGCGCGCGGCATGAATTACGCCGAGCAAGGCAGAAGCCCGACGCGGCATATCGTCGGCATCGGGATTGTGGTTCTGTTCCACATCGGCCTGATTTATGTGCTGGCCAATGGTCTTGGTTCGGCGATCATTCACCATCTGGCGCCGCCCGAGAAGGTGAAGATCATCGACGACAACAAGCCGCCGCCACCACCCCCGCCACCGCCGCCGCCGCCGCCGGATCTGGCGCCGCCGCCGCCCAACTACGTGCCGCCGCCGGATATCGCCATCCAGCCGCCGCCGCAGGAGAACGTGATCCAGCAGGTGACGCGCGTGACACCGCCGCCGCAGCCCTACAAACCATCGCCTGTCGTGACGGCAACGCCTGACCACGACGTGAGCGAGCGGGCGATCGCCGGCCCGCCGCTGCAATACCCCGAACAGATGCAGGAGGAGGAGCGTGAAGGGTCCGTCCGCGTCACCTGCGACGTGGACACCAACGGATCGACCAGCAATTGCCATGTCGATTCCGTCTCCGGCGGGTCGGCCTTCGGGACCGCGGCACTCGCCTATGTGCGGCGCGCCCGTTACCTGCCGCGCACCCATAATGGTGTGCCGGTTGCCTCCACACACCAGTGGAACATCAAGTTCAAGCTGAACGGCGACTGATGCGACGCTTCACCCCAAACCCCACAGCCGTGAATGCCGGCCCACTCCCGGGCCATGAGAAAGGAGTGACTATGAAAACCACCAGCCGCCTCCCCGCCTTTGCCGCAGCCCTCGCGCTGAGCGCCGCTTCTTCCATGCCCGTGGCCGCGTTCGCCCAGGCAGCCGCCCCGGCGCCGGCCGCCGCACCGGCGCCAACCGCCGCGGCGCCGGCCGCACCGGCGCCCGGCGCCCCCCCGGCCGCCGGCGCACCGGCGGCCACGCCGGACGCGACCGCCGCCGCCCCTGGCGCGCCCGGGGCGCCCCCGGCCCCCGGCGCACCGCCCGCCCCCGGCACGCCGGATACGACAGCTTCTGCCCCCGCCGCCGCTGCCCCGGCGCCCGATGCCGGCAGCACCGAGGCGATCGACAACCCCTACGGCCCCAAGGCCCTGTGGAAGAACGGCGACGTGGTGGCCCGCACCGTGCTGGTGCTGCTGGCGATCATGTCGCTGGGCACATGGTACATCATGATCCTGAAGTTCTTCGAGCAGAGCCGCCTGTTCGCCCAGGGGCGCGCTGCCAACAAGGATTTCTGGAAGACCGCCTCGGTGCGTGAAGGCGTGCAGCGCCTGAAGCCCACCAGCCCGTTCCGCTTCGTGGCGGAAAACGGCCTACAGGCCAGCGAACACCATGAAGGCGCGCTGACGGACGCCATCGACCTGCACACCTGGGTGACCATGTCCATCCAGCGCGCGCAGGATACCATCCGCGCCCGCCTGGCCGGCGGCCTGCCGTTCCTGGCGACCGTGGGATCCACCGCGCCGTTCGTGGGCCTGTTCGGCACGGTGTGGGGTATCTATAACGCGCTGACCGCCATCGGCATCGCCGGCCAGGCGAGCATCGACAAGGTGGCAGGCCCGGTGGGTGAGGCGCTGATCATGACCGCCATCGGTCTGGCGACCGCGGTGCCGGCCGTGCTGGGCTACAACTTCCTGGTCAGCCGCAACAAGGCGGCAGCGGAGATGGTGCGCAACTTCGCCTCCGACCTGCACTCGATCCTGCTCAGCGGCAGCCGGGTGAATGTGGTGCAGGGTGCCTCCGCTACCCCCGTCGCCGCACGGGTCGCCTGATCCATGGCAATGCAGGTCGGCCCCGCCGAGGGCGACGACGAGGTGGTGTCGGCGATCAACACCACACCCCTCGTCGATGTGATGCTGGTGCTGCTGATCATCTTCCTGATCACTATCCCGGTGGCAACGCACACCGTGCCGGTGACGCTGCCCAAGGACAGAAATCAGCCGACCCAGACGAAGCCGGAGAATATCACCCTGGCCATTACCAAGGAGGGCGATTATTTCTGGAACGAACGCAAGCTGGCGGACGTGGCCGCCCTGCTGGCCAAGCTGAAGACGGTGGCCACCATCGTGCCGCAGCCGGAAGTGCATATCCGCGCGGATGAAGATGGCCGCTACGAGTTCGTGGGACGCGCCATCGTGGCCCTGCAACGCGCGGGTATCTACAACGTGCAGTTTATTACCCAGCCCCCGCCGAACGGCGGGGGCTGAAACCCCGCGTGCCGGGGCGCCCAAGACGAAAGAGTTCTTCTTTCTTGAAAGAAAGAAGCAAAGAACTTTTAACACTTAAGGATTGTTCATCATGGCGATGAGTATGCCGACGGGCGGTGAGGGTGAGGATCTCGACGTTGTGGTGGATATGAACACCACGCCGCTGATCGATGTGATGCTCGTGCTGCTGATCATGCTGATCATCACCATCCCCATCCAGACACACGCGGTGAAGATGAACCTGCCGGTGGGCAACCCGCCGCCGCCGCCGGTGCCGCCGCAAGTGGTGAACATCGATGTGGACTTCGATGGAACCATCACCTGGAACGGCGACGCCATCCCGAATGACGCCTCGCTGGAACAGCATCTGCATGCCGCATCGGTGATGGACCCGCAGCCTGAGATCCATCTCAATCCCAACAAGCTCGCCACGTATAAATACGTGGCGCATGTGATGGCCGAAGCGCAGCGACTTGGTGTACATACGCTGGGCCTCGTCGGCAACGAACAGTTCATAGGGCCGTAAAATATGCGATTTCTGTTGTGCGGGGCCGCGATCATCGCGGCCCTCTCTGTTTGTCCGGCGCCATCCCATGGGCAAACGCTGCCCGCCGCCGTCGGCAAGCCGCTGGAAAAAGCCAAGGCGCTGCTGCGGGCACATAAATTCCCGGCCGCGATGGCGCAGGTGAACCAGGCCGCGGCGGCCGCCGGCGGCAACGCCAACGCCGAGTTCGTTGTCCTGCAAATGCGCGCCGCCATCGCAACCGAGTCGGGCGACAAAGCCCTGGCATCCAGGTCGATTGCGGATCTGCTCGCCTCCGGCCGGCTCTCGCACGAGCAGGAACTGGGGTACATCAAATCCGAGGTCGGCTACGCGGCGGAGATGAAGAATTTCCCGGCAGCGATCGGATGGTTGAACCGCTACTTCAAGGCGGGCGGCAACGAACCGGCGATGCATGATTACCTGATCAACGTGACGTATCAGAGCAAGGATTACGCCGGCGCGGCCAAGCTGGAGTCCGCGCAGATCGCAGCCGAGCTGCATGCGCGCCGGGTGCCGACCGAAGCGCAGCTAGACCTGCTGGCCGCCTGCTACCGCGCGGAAAACGACACCGCCGGCTTCCAGAGCGCGATGACGAACCTCGCCTACTACTATCCGAAGCCGGATTACTGGGAAAACCTGATCCATATCGTGCAGACCCGGCCCGGGGGCTTAAGCGACCGGCTGACACTGGATATCGAACGGTTCGAGCTGGCCATCGGCCTGCTGAAGACGCCCGAGCAATACATGGAGCTTACGGAACTTGCCCTGCAGGGGCCGCTGCCCGGCGAGGCCAAGCGGGTTGTGGACAAGGGCTATGCCGATGGTGTTCTCGGCACCGGCCCGCAGGCCGCCCGCGAGAAGCGTCTGGCTGACCTGGTTGCCAAGCTATATGCCACCGAGCTGCCGGCCCTGCCCAAGCGCGAGGCCGCCGCCCAGGCGGAGCGTGACGGGAACCCGCTTGTTGCGCTGGGGGAAGAGTATGTTTCCTACGATCAGTTTCCGAAGGGGATTGCGCTGATCGAGGCGGGCATTGCGAAGGATCAGTTGCGGCACCCGGAGGACACGAAGCTGCATCTGGGTCTGGCGTATCTGCGTTCCGGCGACAAGGCGAAGGCCATTCAGGTTCTGCGTAGCGTAGGCGGCAATGAGGGTGCGGGCGAGATTGCTAAGCTTTGGGTGCTGCTGATCAACCGGGCCTGAGGCCCTAGCCGGCCGCGTACGCCATATATATAAAAGTTTTTTGCTTCTTTTTTTCAAAAAAGAAGACCTTTTCTGGTGTTCTTTTTTGAAAAAAAGAACCAAAAAACTTTTACCTGTTCGGTGGAAAACGAGCCGTGGCCGGAACACACAGGGGTGTTCCGGCGCCGGTGCGTGATGAGCGCGCCTGCCGGGTGACTGTTGCAATGTGATCACAAGCGATCACTCGCTTAATGTAATGTATCGGCAACCTATTGTGCTGCGCCGCCGCACCCTTTTCATTGCAGAGTAATCGGCACAGAGCGATGCGTATTTATGACGCGCCTCTGAGATGCCGGGTTTTGGCGCGGGCCGCTCAGAAGCGGCCGGCGCCGCAACCTTAATTTTTTGGGGTCCCCATGCGTAAAGCCCTCACTTCATCCCGGCAGCGATGGCTGCTTTTCACTGCATGTGGCCTGATTGGCAACCTTGTGCCGGGCCAGAGCTTGCGTGCCCAAAGTCTGCCTGCCCCGGCCACCGGCGGCACGCAATATGCCCAGGCGACCACCGCAACCACGACAACCACGACGACAGGCCACACCTCGGACATTACCGTTCGCGCCGCGCGGCGGCTCCAGAAAGAGCAGAACTCGCCATCCGCGGTCACCGAACTTGGCGAGAAGGCCATCGCGGCAGCCGGCGTATCGGGCTCGATTGCTTCCATCCTGCGCCAGGCCCCCTCGGTGAACCTGTATCAGCAGGGCATCGGCGACAACGCGCCCGTGCTGACCATCCGCGGTTTGCGCGGCCTGGAGGTTGCGACAACGCTGGACGGCGTGCCGATCCAGGATCTCGAAGCCCCAGGCGCCAGCTACGTCTCTGACAATATCGGCAGCTATGTCTCGCTCAACCAGATCAGCGGCGTGTCGATCTATCCAGGCGTCGCCTATCCGAACCGCAACACCTTCGGCACCATCGGCGGCACCGTGGCGTATGACAGCCTCCGCCCCAGCGACGATTCTTTCATCGATGTCACCGGCGAAGCCGGTTCCTTCCAGACCTTCAAGGAAGGCATCTTGCTGAACTCGGGCGCCTATGACAGCCCGCTGGGCACCGGCGACAACGCAGCCAAGATCATGGCCAGCTACTACAACCTCAAGACCGCCGGCTTCATCGACTATACCAAGGCGCGCTACAACAATTTCGAAATGGCGTTCGACAAGCCCTATAACGACGGGCAGTCGAAGTTCCAGGCGACCGTGCTCTACAACACCGGCGCGGGCCTGTTCGAGAACGAGCCGGTACCCGTTCCCTATCTCGATCAGAATGGCAAGTTCAGCAACTACGCCCCCAACGTCTGGCAGGATTACGAGCACAACGACTTCCTGACCGTCATCCTCAAGGACGACAACTACATCAACGATATCGTCTCTGATGTCGGCTGGAGCCTGTTCTACTTGCAGAACGACGCCGAGACCGATACCTACGCCGGCATCGACGACCTGGCGCCGACGGGCGATCCGACCCCCGTCAGCGTAGCGACCCCAAATGGGCTGGTGAACCCCTTCATCAATAACGCGGCGGGCTTTGGCTATGGCTGGGGGCCTGACGGCTATTATGGGCCCGGCAATTTCCTCTATTCGCCCCAATATCCTTATAACCCTGGCGCTCAATACCCTGTTGGCAGCAAATACTGCCCCGCGAGCGTGGCAAACAAATTCATCAATGCGGGCCTTGCCATCCCCTGCGGCCTGAACTCTGAACTTGTGGTCACCCACAGCTACACCTATGGCGGGCAAGTGCGTGCGACGATCGACCCGCCGGAGATCTTCGGCATCAATCAAAGCATCCAGACCGGCGGCCTGGTGGCGAAGGAAGCCTCGCCCTCCGGCCGGACGTATTTCGGCGCCACACCGGATGTGCAGCAATCCGCCTCCAACCTCAGCAACATCTTCGGCGGCGGCTTCGACGGCGGCACTGAGCGCGTTATTTTCCAGGGCTATGCGCAGGACAAGATCGACCTGATCAACAACACACTGCACCTGACGCCGGGCGCCACGCTGGAAGGCAGCTACTCCGAGTATAACCAGAGCGCGGTTCTGGACTTTGGGGCAGGCGGCTATGCGGCCTACAAGGCGGTGAAGTGGGACCGCGAATTCCTGCCATTCTTCAATGTCACCTACGACCTTGATGGCATACTTCCCACGCTCAAGGGCCTCAGCGCCTATGGCAGCGTCGGCAACTCCGCGCTGTTCGCGCCGGTGACCAACTTCAGCCCCAACGCGGCGGGTACTCCGCCCTACGCCTCCATCGTGCATCTCTATGAGGGCGGCATCACCTACAACACCGAGAAGCTGCTGGCGAAGGTCGATTACTTCTACCAGAAGGTGGACCGCGACTTCGGCTTCTTCTCGGTGCAATCGGGGCCCGAGGCCGGCCTGACCGAGTATTCCAACACCGGGCAGCGGGAATTCAAGGGCTTTGAAGCCGCGATCACCTATAACATCACGCCTGAACTCCAGGTGTTCGGCAATGCATCCCACACGCTGGCGAAATACTTGCAAAGCGGCTTCGCCTTCACCACCGTTGCCGAGGATCAGTATGGCATCGCGATCAAGGGCGATCCGGTCACCGGTGTTCCGGACTGGATTTCAACCTTCGGCGCAGACTGGCATCATAGGAGCCTGGCCACCGACGGCGACAATTTCGATGTGCGCATTACCGAGCAGTACACCGGCCATGAGGCCACGACCTGGGATCCGAACTCCGAGGAGGGGCTTGGGGAGATCTATAACCTGAATATCCCTGGTCTGCCGCCGAAAGGGCCCTGCAACCTTGTGAATGGGCAGGCGGTCGGGACAGGGTGTGAGCGTTTGACGTTCCTGGACGGTGCGACGGTTTACGACCCGAACGGCGGCAACCCGGGATACTTCGTCACCAATCTGGACTTCAACTACACGCTGCCGACGCCATACCTGCCGGTGCTGAAGAAGCTGAAATTCGACCTGAACGTTCAGAACCTTTTCAACCACTTCTACTATCAGTATTTCTACAGGCAGGTCTCGCCGGGTGCTTGCACGGCGACGGTGCAAAACCCGGTTGCCAGCAACTATGGCTGCTCGAAAGACTTCGCGGACGGCATTCCAGGCCAGCCGTTCAGCGTATTCTTCACGGTGACGGCACGGTTCTAGAGCCGGCGGCAACGGAAGAGCAAAGGGGCGGCACCCTGCGGTGCCGCCTTTTTTTGTCTGGCCGCTGCGGCCGGAGGCGTTTCAAAAGGGCGCGCCGCCGCCTGTGTCGGGGGCGTTTGGCGCGAACCCAACGCAAGGATGGGCTTCAGCCCACCAGCCCTCGCCCGCCGATCCGTGTAGTGGGCTGAAGCCCACCCTAGTCTAGGAAGCGCGAAATTCAAATTTCCGTGCGCCAATAGCCATCTTCATTTTGTGCTTTAATTTAGATATATTTCAAGAATATCCTTACGCAGTAAAAGTCATTCCGGAAGCAAAATTCCGCCTTATACAAGGCTGTTACAATACACCGCTTGACAACTTTGCAAGCGATAGGATCGGCGACATCCACAATTGTGATTGTGTTGCAATGTGATCACAAAATCCGTTCGCTTTTATGACAGCTTCGTTGAGTTGTTGTGCTGAACGGTCACAAAAACCAAAGTCGCGCCATCGGCACGGGAGGCGGCGCTGTTTCGCGCCGACTTCCGGGATGTCGTGGGTCGCGCGCCGCAACCAAAGGGGTAAGCGCGCGGCCTGCTATTCCATCAATCGGGGATTACATGGCGAACAAATCGCTCTCGCGCAGACAGAAACTGATGGTGTTCACCGCCTGCGGGCTGGTGAGCGCGCTTGTTCCGGCAGCGCCGGTGCTGGCCCAAACTGCGGCAGGGGCTGCGCCGGTGCAACTGGCCCAGGCAACACCACCCTCACAAGCCGGCACCACCACCACCGATGTAAGCCACGGTTCGAACGAAAGTATCGTGGTGCGGGCGCAGCGGCAGGTGCTGCGCGAGAAGAACTCACCTTCGGCCGTGACCGAGCTCGGCGCGAAGGCGATCGATCAGGTGGGTGTGGGCGGCAGTATCGCCACCCTGCTGCGCCAGGCGCCATCGGTGTACGTGTATCAGCAGGGTATCGGCAACAACGAGCCGGTGCTGACCATCCGCGGCGTGCGCGGCCTGGAAGTGGCGCAAACGCTGGATGGCGTGCCGACGCAAGACCTGCTGAACGGCGGCAGCGGCGGCTACTTGCAGGACATCCTGGGCGGCCGCTTCAACCTGGATCAGATCGATGGTGTCTCCATCTATCCCGGCGTGGCGTATCCGGACCGCAACACGTTCGGCACCATCGGCGGCACGGTGGCCTATACCTCCAAGCGCGCGACCAACGACGAGTATATCGACGTGTTCGGCTCGGTTGGCAGCTTCAAGCTGCTCAATGAAGGCATCACCATCAATTCGGGCCAACTGGATGGCCCGCTGGGCAGCGGCGACAACGCGCCGAAAGTGCTGCTGCAATATTCCAACGGGCAGAACGGCGGCTTTGTGGATTACACGCCGGCCCGCTTCAACAATTTCGAAGCCGCGTTCGACAAGCCGTATGACGACGGGCTTTCCAAGTTCCAGGCGACCGTGCTTTACAACACGGCCAACGGCCTGTTCACGCCGGAGCCGGTGCCAGGCCCTTACACCGCGATGAACGGCCCCTTCAGCAACTACGCACCGAATGAGGAATTTTACCGGCAGAACGACCGGTATTTCTCGGCCATCCTGAAGGAAGACCACTACGTTGATGATTATCTCAGCCTAGGCCTGACCGCCTTCTACGAGCGGACGGATTCGACCACCACCGCCTACGAAAACATCAACGGGTTTGGCCCCTCCGGTGTGGGTGGTGCCTATACGGTGAATGGCGCGGCCCCGTTCTCCCAAACCGTGGATGGGTTCGGCGAGGAAGATCTGTATGGGCCGGGCAGCTATTTCTACAGCCCGGTCGCCTACCCGTACAACCCCGCCGCTGCGGCCCCCGTGGGTTCGGCTGCGTGCCCCACGGCGGTTGCCAACAAGTTTGCCGCCGCCGGGCAGACAAGCCCTTGTGGCCTGAATGCGGAGCTGAGCCTGCTGTCTACCGACACTTACGGTATCCAGCCGCGGGCGCTGATTTCGCCGCCGGATGTGTTTGGTATTTCGCAGAACATCCATATCGGCGCGCTGGTGGCCAAGGAAACCTCGCCGGCCGGGCCGACCTGGGTAGGTGCCACGCCGGATATCGCGGAAACACCGCAAAACCTGATCGGCGGGTATGATGGCGGGACGCAGCGCACGATCTATCAGGGCTATGTTCAGGACAAGATCGATGTGCTGAACAATACGCTGCACATTACCCCCGGTATCACGCTGGAAGGCACGCTTTCCAGCGAGGAAGGCAGCCAGATTTTCGGCGGCACACCCTCCGCTTCGTTCCTCGCTTCCTCCTACTGCGCCACGCCCACCGGCGGGGCCGGGACGACGGCCAGCCCCTACACCTACAACCCCTGCGACTTCGGCCGTTACAAGGCCGACAAATGGGATCGCGATGTGCTTCCCTTCTTCAACGTCAGCTATGATCTGGACAAGATCGTGCCGGCGCTGAAGGGCGTTTCCGTCTACGGCAGCTTCGGTAATTCGGCGCTGTTCGCGCCGACCACCGATTTCGGGCCCAATCTTGTCGGCGGGCCGCCGAACGCCACGCTGGTGCATATGTATGAAGGCGGCATCAAGTACAACACGCCCACCGTGGCCGTGAGCCTGGATTATTTCTACCAGAAGGTGGACCGGGATTTCGGCTTCTTCCAGTTCCAGTCCGGCCCGCAAGCCGGCGAGGAGCTGTACAACAATGCCGGGCAGCGTGAATTCAAGGGCGTTGAAGCGGCCGTGACGTGGCAGGTGACGCCGGAAATCCAATTGTTCGGCAACGCATCCCACACTTCCGCGCATTACCTGGTGACCGACCTGGCCAGCGTGACGGTGCAGGAAGACCAGTTCGGCCTGGTGCAGAAGGGCGATCCGGTGACGGGCATCCCGGACTGGGTTTCCACCTTCGGTGTGGACTGGAGCCACAAAAGCCTGCTGCGCGATGGCGACACGTTCAGCGCCCGGTTCGAGGGCCAGTACACCGGCCACCAGTACACGACGTATGACGTGAACGGCACGCAGAATATCGGCACTATCCCGGGCGTGACGCCGTTCGGCACATACGAATATTACAGCGTGACGGCCGGCGACACGACGCTGGACCCCCATGGCGGCATCAATCCGTTCACGATCTTCAATCTGGACATGAACTATACGATGCCGACGCCGGAACTGCCGTTCATCAAGCGGCTGAAATTCGATGTGAACCTGCAGAACATCTTCAACCAGTTCTTCTACCAGTATTACTACAAGCAGATCTCGCCAACGTCCTGCGGCAACTTCACCTCGGGGCCGTTCGCGGGCCAGAGCAAGAGCAACTACGGCTGCACGCCCGAGTTCTCCGACGGCCTGCCCGGGGAGCCGTTCAACGTGACGTTCACCGTGACGGCGCGGTTCTAAAATCCAGCCAACCGAGCCGTGTGCTCAGGGCCGCATCACAAGATGCGGCCCTTTTATTGTCGGGTGGGGGTTGCGGCGATCTGGCAGCCGATGCCGGCCCGAAAGGCGGCGAATTCGCGTCAAATGCCCGAGAAAGAAAGAAAGCGGTTCTTTTTTGAAAAAAAGAACCAAAAAACTTTTATCCCTTTGCGCACGCTGCCGGCGAGGTACACGCCAACAGGCAAAAGTTTTTTGCTTCTTTTTTTCAAAAAAGAAGAGTCTTCCTTCAGTTCCCGGCCTTCCCCTGAAACTGCGTCTGCGCCCCGTGTGGCTTAATTGCAACTCGGCCATTATGCCGCCAGGCGTGTCGATGCACCTATTTGCATGCACTCAGAGTGAAGCCACGGCTGAGCTTTCTTAATCCGCTGCCTTGATGCCCAATGGACCGGCCGGGCCGCGCGGCTTACGAAGCGCTACGGAGGAGCGATGAACGTGATCAAATTCTGCCGCGGCGCATCTGCTGCACGGGTCGGCCGGCGCGCCGGCAGCGCGGCGGGGTTATTTTTGCTCGGCCTGGGGGTTGCACACGCGGGAATTGATATATCACCCGATCGCGGCGCCCTGATGCGCGGCCATCGCGGCGGTACGCTACGCCTCAGCTCCTACCAGCCCTCCGGCACCATCGATCCGCAAATCAATTACGAATCGGATTTCTGGCAGATCTTCGCCGTTACCCAGGATGGCCTGGTCACCTTCGCCAAGGCGGAGGACCAGCCGGGCATGACGGTGGTGCCCGACCTCGCCGATGCGCTGCCCACCATCACGGATGGTGGCCTGACCTACCGGTTCCATCTGCGCCCGGGCTTGCGGTTTTCCACCGGCCAGACGATTGGGGTGGAGGATGTGCTCGCCTCCTTCCGGCGCATGTTCAAGGTATCCGGGCCTAACGTGGGCAGCTGGTACAACATCCTGGTCGGCGCCGATGCGTGCCTGGCCACGCCCGCCACCTGCACGCTCGCCGGCGGAGTGCAGGGCGATGCCGCCACCGGCATGATCACGCTGCACCTGACCCGGCCGGATGCCGAGTTCTCCCAGAAACTCGCTCTGCCCTTCGCCTCCATCCTGCCGGCGGGCACCCCGCCTGCCGATCTGGGCACCACGCCACCGGCCGCCACGGGCCCCTACATGATCGCATCCTACAACCCTGTGCGCGCGATGGTGCTGGTGAGAAACCCGTATTTCCACCAATGGAGCGAGGCCGCGCAGCCGGACGGGTTTGTGGATTCAATCACCATCCGCTACGGCTTGATGAACGAAGCTGAAATCACCGCCATCGAGAATGGCTCGTTGGACTGGACATCCGATCCCGCCCCGCTGGACCGCCTGGCCGAAATCGGCGCCCGCTTCACCAGCCTTGCCCATATCCACCCGTTGCTGGCCTATTACTACCTGATGATGAATACGCGCATTCCGCCCTTCACCGATGCGCGCGCGCGCCGCGCCGTGGCTTTTGCCATCAACCGCCGCCTGGTCGTCAATCTTTACGGCGGGCCCGCGCTAGGCACGCCCATCTGCCAGCTCCTGCCCCAGGGTATCGCGGGGCATGTGGCGTATTGCCCCTTCACGCTGAACCCCGGCGCCAGTTGGAGCGCGCCGGATCTGGCCCAGGCCCGCGCATTGGTGAAAGCCTCCGGCACCGCCGGCCAGAAAGTGACGATCGTGTCATCCGATCGCGACATCGAACGCGCCATCGCCATCTACCTGCAAAGCGTGCTGAACGATATCGGCTATCAGGCGAGCATCCATTCCATATCGTTCAACATCCGCGATACCTATTTGCAGAACTCCTCCAACCGCGTGCAAATCGGCCTGACGGACTGGTATCAGGATTATCCATCGCCTTCCGATTTCCTCAACGTGCTGCTCTCCTGCGCCAGTTTTCATCCCGGTTCGGATGCTTCGATCAATATGAGCGCGTTTTGCGATCCTGGCATCGATGCGCGCATGCAGCAGGCGATGCAGACGCAGAGCGCCGCGGACTGGGCGGGGATCGACCATGATCTGACCGATCTTGCGCCGCTGACCACGCTGTTCCAGATCCATCGGCTGGATGTGGTTTCGGCCCGGCTGGGGCATTTTCGGTTTAGCCCCTTGGTGCATATGATCTTTTCGGAAGTTTGGGTGCAGTAAGTGTTCTTTTTTGAAAAAAAGAACCAAAAAACTTTCATTCCTTTGCGCACGCTGCCGGCGAGGCGCGCGCCAAGTGTCAAAAGTTTTTTGCTTCTTTTTTTCAAAAAAGAAGGCCTTCCTTCTGGCCCTTGGCGCGCTGCCTTAGGACGCCTCCGCCAGGACCGCGCAGCCATGGCCTCCGCCGCCACGCTGTTCTTGATTATTGTTGCCTGCCTGCTTGCCCCGCTCTACGCGCAGTATATTGCCGGCACCGATCCGTTCCGGCCGCATCTGGACGAGACCGTCAGCATTGACGGCCGCACGCTGGATATCCTTCAGCCGGCCGATAACCCGTTGCATCTCGGCAGCGCCCCGCTTGGCCCCACCTGGCACGCCGCCTATTTTCTGGGCGCGGACGGCCAGGGACGCGATGTTGCCGCCCGGCTGCTGTATGGCGGCCGCAATTCACTGCTGATCGCCGGCGCCGCCACGCTGTTGTGCCTGTTTCTAGCTGCCATTGTCGGCATCGTCGCCGGCTTCATGGGCGGGGTGACTGACCAGATACTCTCCCGCCTGCTGGATATCCTGTGGGCGTTCCCGGTGTATCTGCTGGCCATCTCGCTCTCCGTGGTGCTGATCAGCCAGGGGTTGCATATCGGGCCTTTCACCATCGAGGCGGATTCGCTGCTGCTGCCGATTGCCATTATCGGGATCGTGTATGTGCCGTATGCCGCGCGCCCGGTGCGCGGGCTGGTGCTGGGGCTGGCGCGCAGCGACTTCGTGCTCGCGGCGGTGGCGCTGGGGGTGCCGAACCGGCGGATTTTGGCGCGCGATATCCTGCCAAACGTGGCCAGCACGTTGCTGGTGTTCGCGCCGCTGATCATGGCACTGAACTTGCTCACGGAAAGTGCCCTTTCTTTCCTGCAGATCGGGGTGCAACCGCCTGCCGCAAGCTGGGGAACAATTATCGCCGATGGCCAGACGCTCATTTACACCAGCCCGATCGTCGCCATCGCGCCGGGCGTTGCCATTGTGATCACGGTGTTGGCGCTGAACGTGCTGGGCGATGGCCTGCGGGACGCTCTGGACCCACGTGCCAAGTTGCGCGTACGCTCATGAACAAAAGGTCTTTGCTTCTTTCTTTCAAGAAAGAAGGCCCCGCGCAGCGGCCTTTGCTTTGATCCGCCTGCTGCTGCAACGCCTGGGCCAGATGGCGTTCGTGATGTTCGGCATCAGCGTGCTGGTATTCCTGATTTTCTTCGCAACCCCCGGCGCCGATCCCGCGGCGCGCATCGCGGGGCGCAATGCCACGCCGCAGGTGCTGGCCGCGGTGCGCCATGATTTCGGCTTCGACCGGCCGATCCCCGTGCAATACGCGCTGATGATGAAACGGCTTTTCATCACGCAGGATCTCACCAGCTTCGTCAACCGCGGCGAACAGGTGATCCCGGAAATCGTCGCGGGAACCCCGGTCACCCTCTCGCTCGTGCTCGGCGCGGCTGTGCTGTGGGTGGCCGGCGGGCTTGCCATCGGCATTACCGCGGCGCTGACGCGCGGCACATTCACCGACCGCGCGCTGATGGTGGCAGGCCTGATTGGCGTGTCCATGCCGGTATTCTGGGTCGGCGCGATGGCCAATTTGATCACCCAAAGCCGCCTGCACAACACCTGGTTGTTCGCCTGGGTGCCCCCGCTGGGCTATACGCCGCTCACCGAAAACCCGTTTCTCTGGCTGAAATCCCTGCTGATCCCCTGGCTCACCCTCGCTTTGCTCTATATGGGCCTGTACGGCCGCGTGCTGCGCGCCAGCCTGATTGAGGCGTATCAGGAAGATTTCATCCGCACGGCTCGCGCCAAAGGGCTTTCCGAAACCCGCATCCTGCTGCGCCACGCGCTGCGCACGTCACTGATCACCTTCGTCTCCCTCTTCGGCCTCGATTTCGGCGCCCTCGTCGGCGGCGGCGCCTTGCTGACAGAAGTGGTTTTCGATTTGCAGGGCGTGGGCAAACTTACCTTCGATGCGCTGCAAAATCTGGATCTGCCGGTGATCATGGCGACCGTGATGTATGCGTCGTTCTTTGTGGTGGCGGCGAATGCGGCGGTGGATGTGGCGTATGCGCTGCTGGATCCGCGGGTGAGCACGCGCAGTGTATAAGACAGGAAGAATGTTCTTTTTTGAAAAAAAGAACCAAAAAACTTTTATTCATGTGGCGTACGCTGCCGGCGAGCCCCGCACCAATAGGCAAAAGTTTTTTGCTTCTTTTTTTCAAAAAAGAAGACCTTTCTTATGATCCTGGACGTCCGCAACCTCTGCATCGATTTCCGCACCCGCACCGGCGTGGTCCGCGCCGTGGAGAACCTTTCCTTCTCCATCGGCGCGCAGGAAATCGCCGGGCTGGTGGGCGAATCCGGATCGGGCAAGACCATCTCCATGCTCGCCACGATCGGCCTGCTGAACGATCCCAACGCGGTGCTTTCCGGTTCCATCCTCTACAAAGGGCGCGAGCTCATGGGCCTGCCGCCCCGTGCGCTGCGGCAGGTGCGGGGCCGGGAAATCGCCATGATTTTCCAGGATCCGATGTCAGCGCTGACCCCCGTGCACAGCATCGGCTGGCAAATCGTGGAACAAATCCGCGCGCACCTGCCGCTCTCGCGTGCTGCCGCCAAATCCCGCGCCATCGAATTGCTGGATCTGATGGGTATCCCATCGCCGCGCGCCCAATTCTCCCGCTACCCGCATCAGCTCTCCGGCGGCATGCGCCAGCGTGCGATGATCGCGATGGCGCTGAGCTGCAACCCATCGCTGCTGATCGCCGATGAACCCACCACCGCGCTGGATGTTACGGTGCAGGCGCAGATCCTGGCCTTGCTCGATCGGCTGCGCACGGAATTCGGGTCCAGCATTGTGCTGATCACGCACGATATGGGCGTGGTTGCCGAGATCGCGCAGACCGTCATGGTGATGTATGCCGGGCGGCTGGTGGAGCGCGGCCCCGCGGCCGCGATATTTGCGCAGCCCCAGCACCCGTACACACGCGGCCTGCTGGCCGCCATTCCGCCGCTGACCGGCCCCAAACCGCACCGCCTGGCCGCCATTCCCGGCAGCCCGCCCTCGCCCGCCGCCATGCCGCCGGGCTGCCCGTTCGGCCCGCGCTGCCCCGAGCGCTTCGCCCCCTGCGGGCAGCGCCCGGCGCTTACCCCGCACGGCCTGCAGGATTCCGCCTGCTTCCTGCCGGAGCATCTCGCCGCATGACCCCTCCCGTGCTGGAAGCTGTCGGCGTCACCAAGACCTTTTCCGTGCCCGGCGGTGGCCTTGGCCGCCCGCGCACGCTGCATGCGGTGAACAACGTTTCGCTGCGCGTGATGCGTGGCGAAACGCTGGGCCTGGTGGGTGAATCCGGCTGCGGCAAATCCACGCTCGGGCGTTGCCTGCTTCGCCTGCACACGCTGACGGGCGGCACGATCCGCTTCGCCGGCACGGATATCAGCCGGCTTTCCATGCGCGCGCTGCGGCCGTTGCGCCCCCGCATGCAGATGGTGTTTCAGGATCCCTACGGATCGCTGAACCCCCGCCGCCGCGTGGGCGATCTGATTGCCGAGCCGCTGCGGGTACATCGCCTGGCCTGCGGTGCGCGGCGCGGGGAGGCGGAAACCAGCGCCCGCGTGCATGATTTGCTGCGGCTGGTTGGCCTGAAGGAGGAGCATCTCGCCCGCTACCCGCATGAATTTTCCGGCGGCCAGCGCCAGCGAATCGGCATTGCGCGCGCTTTGGCGCTGAACCCTGATCTGATCGTGGCGGACGAACCCGTATCCGCGCTGGATGTGAGTGTGCAGGCGCAGGTGGTGAACCTGCTGATGGATTTGCAGCAGACGCTTGGCCTGACTTACGTGTTCATTGCGCATGATCTGGCGGTGGTGCGCCAGGTCGCCACGCGCACGGCGGTGATGTATCTCGGCGCCATCATCGAAATCGGGCCAACGGAGGAGGTTTTTGCCGCCCCTGCCCACCCCTATACTGCCGCCCTGCTGGCGGCTGTTCCGCACCCGCATGCCGGCGCCGCAGGTGCACGGCCCACGTTGCGCGGCGAGGTACCGAGCCCGCTTTCACCGCCCTCCGGCTGCGCTTTTCACCCGCGCTGCCCCCGCGCGGAAGCCCGGTGCCGCGAAGAGCGCCCCGCACTCGTGCCCGCGTCAGGGCCGCGGCAGGTTGCGTGCCATTTTCCGCTGCAAGGGACTTGATAGAAGAGTGTTCTTTTTTGAAAAAAAGAACCAAAAAACTTTTGTCTCTTTGCGCGCGCTGCCGGCGAGCCCCGCACCACCGACCAAAAGTTTTTTGCTTCTTTTTTTCAAAAAAGAAGACCTTCCTTCCTACCCCCCCGCCGCACGCACCTGATTGAGAATCTCCAGATACTTCTCCCGCCGCGGCACCGCCTGCCACCAGGAAATCCTGTCCAGGGCGGCGGGATCCACCAACCCAAACTGCCGCATCCTCTCCTGCGTCGCGTGGTCCAGCAGTGCGAACGCACCCGGATTGGCAAAGGAGTAATTCGTCACTTTCGTCGCCAGCGCCTGGGCTTGCGCCGTGCTCACCCAATCCAGCCACTGATACACGCAAGGGTTGTCGCCCGCACCCTTCACGATCAGCCAGCTATCGGACCAGCCGCTGCGCCCCTCCTTCGGCACGATCTCCTGCAAAGATACATCGCCGGCGGCGCGAAGCTTGGCCAGGTTGATCTCGTTGGTGTTGCCGCCCACCACGGCGCCGGATGTGTACAAATCCAGAAACTCCGCATCCGTGGTCCAGTATTTCACGATATTCGGCTTCTGGCGGATCAGTGCATCGCGCACCCGCGCCAATTCATCATCGGTCATGGTGTACACGTTGGCGATGCCGAGATAGCGCGCCGCCATATACAACGTTTCCACATCCGCCCACAGCGTGAGCTTGCCTTTCAGCCGCGGATCCCACAGCACGGAAAGCGAATTCGGCACCTCCGGCAACACCCCACGCTTCAGCACGATGCGCGTTACCCCGAAGGCAAAGGGCACGCCATATTGGCGGCCATCCTTCATCAGCCATTTCGGGCTGCGAAAGGCCGCAAAATACTCGCCCAGATGCGGCAGCCGGCTCACATCCACCGGCTCCACGGCATCCGCGTCTATCAATTCCGTTGTCGTATCGTTCGACGGTGTGACCAGATCAACCGAAGAACCGTTGCCCCCCAGCACCTTCGCCACAATCTCGTCATTGGACCCGACATAGGTCGCCGTAACAGTGCATCCCGTGCGCGCTGTGAACGGCTTGACGAAACTATCGTCCGCATAACCTTCCCAGCCCAGGATATTCAGTTCCCCGGCATGCGCGGGCCAACCGAATAGCGCCATCGCCACACACATCCATGTCATCCGCATAGGCCACCCATCAAGAAAGAATCTTCTTTTTTTGAAAAAAAAGAAGCAAAAAACTTTTGTCCGTTTGGGGGCGCTGCCGGATACGTGCCGGGCGGGTTATCGGCGTGCACCCCCGGCACCCTCGCAAACACCGCCCGGCCCCGGACAACTGACCGGCCGCCATCAGTGCCTGTAGCTGCGCCAGCCCGCTGAGGGCTTCTCCACCAGACGCTGGGAGGGTCATTCTTCGGCCGATCTCCTGCACCAGTGCGGCAGGGCCAACACAGGCCGGGCCGGAACTTGGGCCCGTCTTGATAGTCAAACTCATCGCCATCGCCTAGGTAGATTCCGCCCCTGTTGCAGTTTTGCGGCCGTGCCAAAAGTAGGAAAGCCGGCTTGCGACTTGAGGGCATGCGCCGCGCCGGCAAGGTCGTGGCCGTCAGTTCGGCCCGTACACGACCGGAACTTCGGTGAAAACCGCTGAACGTGCAGCAAGTGCGAGGCGAACGGACCGATCGGCCAGAGAAGCGGTCATGCCATGCGTCGCTGGACTCCGGGCCCACTGCAAAAAGGATAAACCGTTGGACAGCGTGCAAACATCACACTTGCCAGGACAAACGGACATGACGTCCATCCCGCGGCGCTCGGCTGTGCTGCGATGGCTGATACACGACATGTTCTATATCGCCATGCTGGTTCTCGCTCTCATCGGCGTGGTGTTCCGGCTGCCGGTGAGCTATTGGGTGATCCTCATCCCCGTATTCGGCGCGATCACGATCGCCGAGGGCTGGAGCCATTTTACCGACAAGACCGAACGCCTCGGCCTTGTCTACCGTGTCGCCCTCAACTGGTGCGCGCTTCTTCTGGCTATCTACCTGCTCTCCAATGATGGCGTTCAGGGCGTGATGAATGCCAATGCCAGCTCGCTCGCGATGATGACATTGCTGGCACTCGGCACGTTCATAGCCGGCGTGCAGGCCCGGGTATGGCAAATCTGCGCCGTTGGCGGCGTGCTCTTTCTGGTTGTGCCCGCTCTGGGCTGGCTGGATCAATCGCCCCTGCTGCTGGCAGCCGCCGCCGTCGTGATCGTCGCACTCGGCGGCCTGGCCTGGTGGATCAGTCAAAAGCGTGAACCTGAACCCGGGCCGGACGTAACCCCGCAGGCCGCAAAGCCTGTCTGAACCCGGATTTCCGCGCGGGGGGCTCAGCGCCCCACGCAAGGTGAGTATTTCCCGGGCCTATCGGCCAAACCTGTGGCGCTTACGATGCCGCTTAAGACGCAGCTTGGGCAACACGACCCCCTTTGCGTCATCTTGGAAAAGGAATACGCCATGCTGCGTCAGGGATTGGCCTTAAAGGGATTTTCAATCGAAGCCACCGACGGCAAGATGGGCACGGTCAGCGACTTCCTGTTCGATGAGAAAACGTGGAAATTGCGCTGGCTTGTGGTGGATGCCGGCGATTGGCTGAAGGATCGCAAGCTGCTGCTTCACCCCAGCGCCATCGAGAAGGCCGATGTGCCGGCGCGCGCGCTGCTGGTGAAACTGACGCGCGACCAGGTGGAGAAAAGCCCCAGTATCGCCGAGGACGAACCGGTTTCGCAGCAAATGGAATACCGCCTTTACGGCTATTATGGGGTGGACCCGATGTGGGGCGGCGGCTACGGCGGCTATCCCGTCGCGATGCCAGCGACCGGCGGCAATTTCCCCACCGCGGACCTGGCCGATGGCCCGCCGCACCGGGGCGACCCGCATTTGCGCAGCCTGGCCGAAGTGACCGGGTACAACATCCACGCCACGGACGGAGAGATGGGGCATTTGGAGAGCTTCCTGATCGACGACGAAAGCTGGGACATCCGCTATCTCGTGGTAGATACGCGTAACTGGTGGTTCGGCCGCCACGTGCTGCTGTCACCGGCTTCGGTGCAGGAGATCGTGTGGGAGGAGCACAGGATGACCCTCAACCTGACATGCTACAAGATCAAAGGCAGCCCGCCCTGGGATTCCGCAAACCTGCTCGATCGCGCCTATGAACACATGCTGCAAGCCTACTATGGCTGGCCCGCCAGGCACCTGCCGCCGCAGCACAGCGCCGATCTCCCGCCGCCGCCTGCCCATGCGGACGCAGGCTGACCGAAATGCTGTTTCCTACAATCGGCCTTGTGGTGGCCTTTTTCGCAGCAATCGCGGTGATCGCGCTGATCGGCGGCACCGTGAAGATCCTGCGTGAATATGAGCGCGCCGTGGTGTTCACGCTCGGGCGGTTCGATCGCACCCGGGGGCCCGGCCTGGTGCTGCTGATACCGCTGATCCAGGAAATGGTGCGCGTGGATCTGCGAATTCAGGTGATCGAGATCCCCAGCCAGGACGTGATTTCACGCGATAACGTATCGATGAAGGTCGATGCGGTGCTCTACTTCAATGTGGTCAACCCTGAACACGCGATCATCCAGGTGCAGGATTATCTGCCGGCCACCAATATGCTCGCGCAAACAACGCTACGCGCCGTGCTGGGACAGCACGAACTGGACGAGATGCTATCGGAGCGCAAGAAACTGAGCACGGATGTGCAAAGCATCCTCGATGCGCAGACCGAAACCTGGGGCATCAAGGTGAGCAACGTGGAGATCCGCACGGTGGAGCTGACCGACAACATGGTCCGCGCGATCGCCAAGCAGGCGGAAGCGGAACGCGATCGCCGGGCAAAAATCATCCACGCGGAGGCTGAGTTCCAGGCATCGCAGACCCTGGTGAATGCCGCGAAGATCCTCGGCAGCATCCCCGCCGCCATGCAGCTGCGCTATTTGCAGACGCTGAGCGAAATCGGCGCGGAGCAGAATTCCACGATCGTGTTCCCGATGCCGATCGACGTGATGAAGCCGTTCCTGGACATACTCGAAAAAGCCGACAAATCCAGCGTGGCCAATGGCGCGATGCGCCCGCAGCCCCCAGCGCCCGTGCCTCTGCTCGCCTGAGCAGATCCGTGACGCAACCTTTGCGGCACGCAATCACACCGAACGGAGACCCGAGATGGGAAAGATAGCGCCGGCTGCGACCGTCTCCATGCTGTGGCTCATCGGCAGCGCAGCCTATGCCGACCCGCCGCCGGATCTATCCTCCATGCCGCAGCTCATCCTGCCCCCGGCCGCGGCTACGGCCCCGGCCCCGGCCCAGGTGGTACTGGGCCCACTGTTTACATATAGCGTGACCGGCGCGAGCAACTATATCTTTCGCGGCGTGAGCCAGACTGCGAACGAGATGGCGATCTTCGGCACCGCGCGGGTCTCGTACGACCAGTTTTACGCCGGTGCCGGCGCCGAGAATGTGCAATTCCACAACGGCACCGATGCGGAATATGACCTCTCCGCGGGATGGACGCCGGCGATCGCCGGCTTCAAATTCGATTTCGGCGTTATTCGCTACGGCTACATCCACGAACCCGCCCACACCCATATCGACACGGTGGACTACAAGGCCGTGGTGCTGCACGATTTCGGCGCAATAACCTTAGGCGCAGGCATCTACTATACGGCGGATTTTTTCGGCAACGGCCATGAAGGCATGTATTTCGAAGGGCGCGCCGCTTACCGGATCACCAAGAAGCTCTCCATAGGCGGGGCACTCGGCCGCCAGACCCTGGAGGTAGGCACGCAGCACGACACCTGGAATGCCGGCGTGAATTACGCCTTCACCAAGAACATTGCGCTGGACGTCCGCTATTACGACACCAACGAGCACGATCTGGGCCGCACCTATGGCAGCCACTACGTCGCGGCCCTGAAAGCCGCATTCTAGCGCCCCCCGCCGGCAGCACCCCAACGAACAAAAGTTTTTTGGTTCTTTTTTTCAAAAAAGAACATTCTTCCTTCCTTATTTCGGCTAGACGAAACTCCGTGGCCGCCCCCATAATGGTGTCTCCACCCGGAGCCTCCGCGTATGGACATCGTTCGTGGCGCCAAGCGCGCCGCCCAGGCCATGGTGCCGCCGGTGCTGTTCATGGCACTGACCGCCTATTTCAGTTGGAATGCCATGCGCGGCGAACACGGCTTGCGATCCTACGCGATCGCCCAGCAGCAGTTGATCACTGAACAGGCCAAGCTGGCCCAGGCTCAGGCGGAGCGGGACGCCTGGGAAACCCGCGTATCCGGCCTGCGCGCCAACCATATCGACCCCGATACGCTGGATGAGCGGGCGCGCGCCATGCTGAACCTGGCCGACCCGAACGATATCGTCGTCCCCTATGGCCAGGGAAACAAACTGTTCTAAGATGACGGGTCTAAAGTCATAAAAAGTCTTTGCTTCTGTGTTTTAAGAAAGACCCGCCGCAGAGAGGGAAAAAGAAAGAGTCTTCTTTTTTGAAAAAAAGAAGCAAAAAACTTTTACTTGTTTGGGTGCGTATCCCCAGCCGCCGGGGCCTGCACTTGTTGTAGCGGCGGGTTCGGCTATAGCTTGGTCCTAAAGTCCTATATGGAGACCCTCGCTATGGCGGCTGCCGCCAAAACCAATGGCCATGCCCCCTCCCCCGACCTCAGCCTCGATCTGCTGCGCACCGCGTGGCGGGACATGCTGCGCATAAGGCGGTTCGAGGAAAAAGCCGGCCAGCTTTACGGCATGGGGCTGATCGGCGGCTTCTGCCACCTGTATATCGGGCAGGAAGCCGTGGTGGTGGGCGTGCAGATGGCGCTTTCGCCTGGCGACCAGGTGATCACCTCCTACCGCGACCATGGCCACATGCTGGCAACCGGCATGGAACCGCGCGGCGTGATGGCGGAGCTGACGGGCCGCGCCACCGGCTATTCCCGCGGCAAGGGCGGCTCCATGCACATGTTCAGCCGGGAGAAGAATTTTTTTGGCGGCCACGGCATCGTCGGCGCGCAAGTCAGCCTGGGCACGGGCCTGGCCTTCAGCAACCAGTATCGCGGCAACACCAACGTGGCCATCACCTATATGGGCGAAGGCGCCAGCAACCAGGGCCAGGTGTTCGAATCCTTCAACCTGGCCGCGCTGATGAAGCTGCCCTGCGTGTATGTGATCGAGAATAACCGCTACGGCATGGGCACCAGCGTGGAGCGCGCCTCCGCATCACGCGATCTGTCCCAGAACGGCGCTCCCTGGGGCATCCCCGGCGTTCAGGTGGATGGGATGGATGTGGTGGCCGTGTACGAGGCAGCGAAGACAGCCGTGGCACATTGCCGCAGTGGTGCCGGGCCGTATCTGCTGGAGATGAAGACGTACCGGTATCGCGGACACTCCATGTCCGACCCCGCGAAATACCGCACGCGCGAGGAGGTGCAGGCGATGCGCGAACAGCACGATCCCATCACCGCCGCCCGCGCCCAACTGATTGCCCGCGGCGTGGCGGAAGCCGAGCTGAAGCAGATCGAGGATGAGACCAAGGCGCTGATCCAGGATGCGGCCGACTTCGCCCAGAGCAGCCCCGAACCCGATCCGCGCGAGCTGTGGACCGACATCCTGCTGGAGGCATAAAGACCCATGACCCAGGTTCTGATGCCTGCCCTTTCGCCCACCATGACGGAGGGCAAGCTCGCCCGCTGGCTGAAAAAGATCGGCGACGACATCCGCGCCGGCGACGTGATCGCCGAAATAGAGACCGACAAGGCCACCATGGAAGTGGAGGCCGTGGATGAAGGCCGCCTGGCCGAAATCCTGGTGATCGAGGGCACCGATGGCGTGGCGGTAAACACCCCGATCGCCGTGCTGGCCGCCGAGGGCCAAGCGGTGCCGGCCGCGAAGGAGGCGCCGGCAGCGCCCAAGCCGGCCGCCAAAGCCGAAGCCGCGCGTGAAATCGCCGTCCCGGCCCACGCCCCGGACATCATGGCCGCCGCCGCGCCCGACAAGGATTGGGGCCCTTCGCGCCCGACCACGGTGCGCGAGGCGTTGCGCGATGCCATGGCAGCGGAGATGCGCGCCAACCCCGATGTGTTCCTGATGGGCGAGGAAGTGGCGCAATATCAGGGCGCCTACAAGATCAGCCAGGGATTGCTGGACGAGTTCGGGCCCAAGCGCGTGGTGGACACGCCGATCACCGAACACGGCTTTACCGGCATGGCGGTGGGCGCCGCGATGAACGGGCTGAAGCCGATCGTGGAGTTCATGACCTTCAACTTCGCCATGCAGGCGATCGACCAGATCATCAACAGCGCCGCCAAGACGCTGTATATGTCGGGCGGGCAGATGGGCTGCCCCATCGTGTTCCGCGGCCCGAATGGTGCCGCCAGCCGGGTTGCCGCCCAGCATAGCCAGGATTATGCAAGCTGGTACGCCCATTGCCCAGGGCTGAAGGTGGTGGCGCCCTATTCCGCGGCCGATGCCAAGGGGCTGCTGCGCGCCGCCATCCGCGACCCCAATCCGGTGATCTTCCTGGAGAACGAAATCCTCTACGGGCAAACCTTCGATTGCCCGGTGGACGAGGATTTCATCCTGCCGATCGGCCGCGCCAGGATCGAGCGGCCGGGCACGCATGTCACGATCGTCGCCTACTCCATCATGGTAGGCGTGGCGCTGCACGCTGCCGAGGAACTGAGCGCGCAGGGCATCGAGGCGGAGGTGATCAACCTGCGCACCTTGCGGCCGCTGGATATCGGCACCGTGGTGGAAAGCGTGAAGAAAACCAGCCGCCTGGTGACGGTGGAGGAAGGCTGGCCCTATGCCGGCATCGGCAGCGAAGTGGCCATGCAGGTGATCGAGCAGGCGTTCGATTGGCTGGATGCGCCGCCGGTGCGCGTGGCGGGGCTTGACGTTCCGCTGCCCTATGCGGCCAACCTGGAAAAACTGGCCCTGCCGCAGCCCGCCTGGGTGGTGGATGCAGTGCGGAAAATCGTCTGAGGTATATTGCTCCCCATGCCCACCAACATTCTGATGCCGGCGCTTTCCCCCACCATGACGGAGGGCACGCTCGCCCGCTGGCTGAAGAAGGAGGGCGACAAGATCAGCGCCGGCGACGTGATCGCCGAAATCGAGACCGACAAGGCGACCATGGAAGTGGAAGCCGTGGATGAGGGCGTGCTGGGCAAGATCCTGGTGGCCGATGGCACCGCCGGCGTGAAGGTGAACGATCCGATCGCGGTGCTGGAGGATGGCAGCGCGCCGGCCGCAGCGAAGCCCGCGCCGAAGCAGGAAGCCGGCGAGGTTGCCGCCCCCGTGCTGGCAGCCCCGGCACCCAAGCCTTCCGCCCCTGCGGCACCGCCGGCGGCCAATGGCCACGCCGGCGATCATGAGCGCATTTTCGCATCCCCCCTCGCACGGCGCATGGCCCAGCAGGCCGGCATTAACCTATCCACGCTCACGGGCACCGGCCCCAACGGCCGCATTGTCCGCGCCGATATCGATGCCTACCAGCAGGGCGCCAAACCGACCGCTGTTCCTGCGGCGCCGCCGGTGGCCGCGCCCGCTCCCGCGCCCCGCCCCGCAGCACCCATCACCGCGCCGGGCGAATTGGTGCCGCTGAACAACATCAAGCGTGTCACCGCGCGCCGCCTCACTGAGGCCAAGCAGACGGTGCCGCATTTCTACGTCAGCATCGATGTGGAACTGGATGCGCTTCTGAAGCTGCGTGCCGACCTGAACAGCCGTTCGCCCAAGGATGGCCCTGGCGCCTTCAAGCTTTCGGTGAACGACCTGCTGATCAAGGCCTGCGCCGTGACGCTGCGCCGCGTGCCGCGGGTGAATGCCAGTTTTACGGACGCCGGCATTTTTCAGTATCAGGATGTGGATATCTCGGTGGCCGTATCCATCCCCGACGGCCTGATCACCCCCATCATCCGCCGCGCAGACCAGAAAGGCCTTGCCGCCATCAGCGGTGAGGCCAAATCGCTGATCGAGCGCGCCCGCGCCGGCAAGCTGAAGCCGGAGGAATTCCAGGGCGGCAGTTTTTCCATCTCCAACATGGGCATGTATGGCGTGCGCGACTTCGCCGCCATCATCAACCCGCCGCAGGCTGCCATTTTGGCTGTCGCCGCCGCCGAGCAGCGCCCCGTGGTGCGGGATGGGCAGCTTGCTGTCGCCACGGTCATGACCGTCACCCTCTCCGTCGACCACCGCGTCATCGACGGCGCGCTCGCCGCCGAATGGATCTCAGCGTTCAAATCCCTGGTGCAGGATCCCCTCAGCCTGATGCTTTAAATCCCATGCCATGAGTAAAAGTTCTTTGCTTCTTTCTTTCAAGAAAGAAGGCCTTCCTTTTTTTTTCCGCTCCGCGGCGGGGGGTGCCCGATAGATGACGAACGCGTTTTCTTTGCGCGATGCGAGGCCGGATGATGCGGGGGACATAGCGCGGCTGGTGCGGGATCTGGCGGTTTTCGAGGGGCTGGAGAGCGAAGCGACAGCAACCGAGCAGGATTTCCGCAAGCAGCTCTTCGGCGAACATCCCGTTACCCACGCGCTCGTGGCGGAACGCGAGGGCCGGATCGTTGCCATCGCCATCTGGTTCCATAATTTCTCCACTTTCACCGGCCGCCCCGGCTTATATCTTGAGGATATCTACGTGGAACCGGAGCATCGTGGCTTGGGCATTGCCACCGCCATCTTTCGTGCGCTGGCCAGGCGCGCGCAGGCGGCGGGGTGCGGCCGCATGGAGTGGTCCGTGCTGAACTGGAACGAGAACGCGATCAAATTCTACCGCTCGCTTGGCGCCATCGGCATGGACGGATGGACGGTGCAGCGACTTACCGCGGAAAGCATCGCGCGCCTCGCGCAGGAGCCTTAGATCATGGCAGAGCAATCCTTCGATCTGATCGTCGTTGGCGGTGGCCCGGGCGGCTATGTGGCCGCCATCCGCGCGGCCCAGCTCGGCATGAAGGCGGCGGTGGTGGAGCGCGAACATCTCGGCGGCATCTGCCTCAACTGGGGCTGCATTCCCACCAAGGCGCTACTGCGCAGTTCGGAAATCAACCATCTGCTCGGCCATCTCGGCGAATTCGGTTTTTCCGCCGACAATATCCGCTTCGATCTCGACAAGATCGTGAAGCGATCGCGCACGGTTGCCAAGCAGCTTGCTTCGGGCGTGGGGCATTTGCTGAAGAAGAACAAGGTCACCGTGTTCGATGGTCACGCGAAACTCGCCGGCCCGCACACGCTATCGGTTGCCAAGAACGGCGCGGCCGTGGCCACGCTGAAGGCGCCGCATATCATCCTGGCCACCGGCGCCCGCGCGCGCCAACTGCCCGGCCTGGAGAGCGACGGGAAACTCATCTGGTCCTACAAGGATGCGATGGTGCCGCCGGCGATGCCGAAATCCCTGCTCGTGATCGGCTCCGGCGCCATCGGCATCGAATTCGCCAGCTTCTTTCGCAACATGGGCGCGGCTGTGACGGTGGTTGAGGTGATGGACCGCATCCTGCCGGTGGAAGACGCGGAGATCAGCGCCTTCGCGCAAAAGGCGTTCGAGAAGCAAGGCATCACCTTTCACCTCAACGCGAAAGTCATCGCGGCTGAGAAGGCCGCCGACAGCATCACCGTGACCGTGGACGCGGCCGGCAAGACGCAGAAGATCACGGTAGATCGCGTCATTTCCGCCGCCGGTATCGTCGGCAATACCGAAGATCTCGGCCTTGAGGGCACCAAGATCGTTGTCGAGCGCACGCATGTGGTGATCGATGAATTCTGCCGCACGGGGGAGCCGGGTATTTACGCAATCGGCGATCTCGCCGGCGCACCCTGGCTCGCGCACAAGGCCAGCCATGAAGGTGTTGTCTGCGTCGAAATGATCGCCGGCCTGCCCGACGTGCATCCGATCGACTGGACCAACATCCCCGGCTGTACCTATTGCCGCCCGCAAATCGCCTCCGTGGGGCTTACGGAAGCGCGCGCGAAGGCGGAGGGGCACGAGGTTCGCGTGGGCCATTTCCCCTTCATCGGCAATGGCAAGGCGATTGCGATGGGCGAGCCGGAAGGCATGGTGAAAGTGGTTTTCGACAAGAAAACCGGCGCGCTGCTGGGCGCGCATATGATCGGCGCCGAGGTGACGGAGATGATCCAGGGCTATGCCATTGCCCGCACGCTGGAAACGACGGAAGTGGAGCTGATGCACACGGTGTTTCCGCACCCGACGGTGAGCGAGACGATGCATGAGGCGGTGCTGGATGCGTATGGAAGGGTGGTGCATTATTGAGGTAAGAAAGAGTTCTTCTTTTTTGAAAAAAAGAAGCAAAAAACTTTTGCCTATTGGACCCGACACGCCGGAAAGCGGCGGCATGGCGGCGCCGGAATGGGTTTGGGGTTGAAAATTCTGCCCAATCGAGCGCTCCGCGGTGCAATGCGCCCGCCACGCAGGTTTGGCAGAAGCACCGTTGGCAGATTGATCCGGCTTTGCGATATTATGTAAAGCGAGACAAAGAGGATATCACACGGATGCGCCTTGAACTGATCGGCCTGGGTGCGGTGCTGGTGCTGGCCGGATGCCAGGAACAGAGGACGGTTATTCTGGAACAGCAATCCGCCGCGGCGCAGGCGGCCAATGTCGCGCCGCCACCGCCGCGCCCGCGTGCGGTGACGCAGCAGGATACATCACCCTGCCGCGCGCCGGCCGGCACCGGCCCGTTCGAGCATTTGCCGCACGTCGTCTCGAGCGCCTCGGTGCCCATGCCGCCGCGCGCGATGGCGGAGCATGTGAATGGCTGCGCCGGTGTGCGCTTCCGTCTCGCCCCGGATGGATCACCCACCGATATCACGGTGATGGCCGAATATCCGGCCGGGTTCGGTTTTGGTGCAACCGCCAGCGCCGCCATTGCCGCATCGCGTTGGCCGGCGAAGGACGATCAGGCGTGGCGCTATATGGTCATCAACATGCACCCTGGGGCGCCGAATACGTAGGCAATACGTCACGTTTGCGCGGCGGCACCTCAATACGACAATTTTAGGGTGCAATGCTCTTTGGCGTTGCACCAGTTGCCTTACCACTTCGAGGCGGCGCAACGTTAAGAGCGCCCTTCACGTGTAGCCTCCACGGCTGCGTTCGTCTCTTCCTGGGTCACGAGTGGGCCGCCCCTCGACGCGATCACCAGGAGATGACCCACGCCGCACAAGCCCATGACTCGGTGCTTCCGCCCCCGGCAGCAATACCCCGCCTTCGCTATCGTTTTGGCCGCTCTTCTACGCTCTCTTTCGCTTTTTCGCCGCGCTGGATAGAACAGGCTGTAGCAAAGGCGCGAGGAACCGCCCCGTGTGGCTCCCCGGTGCCGCCGCAATCGTCTCCGGCGTCCCCTCCGCCACCACGCGCCCGCCGCCATCGCCGCCCTCCGGCCCCATGTCGATGATCCAGTCGGCAGTCTTGATCACCTCCAGATTATGCTCGATCACAACAACCGTATTGCCCTGATCCACCAGCGCGTGCAGCACCTCCAGCAATTTGCGCGTATCCTCGAAATGCAGCCCGGTCGTCGGCTCATCGAGAATATACAGCGTGCGGCCGGTGGCGCGCCGCGCCAGTTCCTTGGCGAGCTTTATGCGCTGCGCCTCGCCGCCGGAAAGCGTGGTCGCCTGCTGCCCTAGGCTGATATAGCCTAAGCCCACGCGCTGCAGAATCGTCAGCCTGTCATTGATCCGGTTCACCGCGGAAAAGAACGGCTGCGCCTCATCCACCGTCATCGCCAGAATATCGGCAATGGATTTGCCGCGGAACTTTATTTCCAGAGTTTCCCGGTTATAGCGTGCCCCTTTGCACGTGTCGCAGGTCACGAACACGTCCGGCAGGAAATGCATTTCGATCTTGATCAGACCATCGCCCTGGCACGCCTCGCACCGCCCGCCTTTCACATTGAAACTGAACCGGCCAGATTTGTAGCCCCGCACACGGCTTTCCGGCAATTCCGCAAACCAGTCCCGGATCGGCGCGAACAGATCCGTATACGTGGCCGGATTGCTGCGCGGCGTTCGGCCGATCGGGCTCTGATCGATATCGATGATCTTGTCCAGATGGCCCAACCCGTCGATTCGCGTATGCGCCGAAGGCACCTCACCCGACCCCATCAACTTGCGGGAAACCGCCTTGTACAGCGTATCGATCACTAGCGTGGATTTGCCCCCGCCCGACACACCACTCACGCAGGTAAACGTGCCCAACGGAAATGAGGCGGTAACGCTCTTCAGATTATGTCCCGTGGCGCCCACCACCGTCACCACGCGGGCCTTGTCATACGGCCGCCGTCGCGACGGCACCTCGATCCGGCGCCGCCCGCTCAGATAATCACCCGTCAGCGACGCCGGATTCGCCGCAACCTCCGCCGGCGTGCCCTGCGCCACAACATGGCCGCCGTTCATCCCCGCGCGCGGGCCCATATCGATCAAATAGTCCGCCTGGCGGATCGCATCCTCGTCATGCTCCACCACCAGCACGGTGTTGCCCAGCCGTTTCAACCGTTGCAGCGTGCCCAACAGCCTTTCATTATCCCGCTGATGCAGGCCTATGGAGGGCTCATCCAGCACATACAGCACGCCGGTCAGCCCGCTGCCGATCTGGCTCGCCAGCCGGATGCGCTGGCTCTCCCCGCCCGACAATGTCGTCGATCCGCGCGAAAGGCTCAGATAATCCAGCCCCACATCCACCAAAAACTGTAGCCGCTCCACAATCTCGCGCAGAATCCGCCGCGCGATCTCGGCCCGCTGCTTCGTCAGCGTGCTCTCAACACCCTTGAACCATTCAAGCGCGTTGCGAATGGATAAATCCGAGGCCTCGGCAATGGTGCGCCGATCGATCTTTACCGCCAGCGCCTCCGGCTTCAGCCGCGCGCCCTTGCACACCGCGCACGGCTTTTCCGCCTGATACCGGCTCATCTCCTCGCGCACCCAGGCGCTATCCGTCTCCCGCCAGCGCCGTTCCAGGTTTTTCAGCACACCCTCGAACGGCTTGTTCACGCTGTAGGCGCGCACGCTGTCCTTGTAGGTCATCTCCACCGGAACCTCGCCGGTGCCGTTCAAAATGGCATCGCGCACCCGCTCCGGCAGCTCCGCCCACGGCGTGCGCGTGGTCACCTTGAAATGCTTGGCCAGACTTTGCAGCGTCTGATCGAAATACGGGCTCATCGCACCGGTCCAGGGCGCGATCGCCCCCTCCGCCAGGCTGCGGCGCTCATCCGGCACCACCATGGCCGGATCGAAGAAAATCTCCACGCCCAACCCATCGCAAGCCGGGCAGGCGCCGTGCGGCGAATTGAAGCTGAACAGCCGCGGCTCGATATCCTCGATCGTGAAGCCGCTCACGGGGCAGGCAAACCGCGAGGAAAACACCGTGCGCTCGCCACTATCGGCATCCTCGGCGTACACGATGCCATCGGGCACCATGCCGAGCCCGGTTTCGAAACTATCCGCGAGCCGCTGCTCGGCGCCGGCGCGCACCACGATGCGGTCCACCACCGCTTCCACCGTGTGCTTTGTCTTGCGATTCAGCGCCGGCACCTCGGCAATTTCGTACAGCTTGCCATCTACTTTGGCGCGGGTGAACCCGCGCCGTTGCAGCTCCGCCAGCTCCTTGCGGTATTCGCCCTTGCGGTCCCGCACCACCGGCGCCAGCAGCAGCAGCCGCGTGCCCTCCTTCATGGCCAGCACGCGATCCACCATCTGGCTCACCGTCTGCGCCTCGATCGGCAACCCCGTCGCCGGCGAATACGGCACGCCCGCCCGCGCCCACAGCAGGCGCATATAGTCGTGGATCTCGGTGACCGTGCCCACCGTGCTGCGCGGGTTGCGGCTGGTGGTTTTCTGCTCAATGGAAATCGCCGGCGAAAGCCCCTCGATGCTGTCCACATCCGGCTTGCCCATCAGCTCCAGAAACTGCCGCGCATAGGAGGAAAGGCTCTCCACATAGCGGCGCTGGCCCTCGGCATAGATCGTGTCGAACGCCAGCGAGCTCTTTCCGCTGCCGGAAAGGCCGGTGATCACCGTCAGCTGATCGCGCGGGATCGAAACATCGATGTTCTTGAGATTATGCTCGCGGGCGCCGCGGACGGTGATGGATGACACGAGAACTCCATAAAGAAAGATCTTCTTTTTTGAAAAAAAGAAGCAAAAAACTTTTATTCATGTGGGGCGCGCCTCGCCGGCAGCGTACGCCAAGAGGCAAAAGTTTTTTGGTTCTTTTTTTCAAAAAAGAACACTTTCTTTTTTAGAAGAGCATATACCCCCCATCAATCAGAAAACTCTCCCCCGTATGCCACGCAGAGGCATCGCTCATCATATACACCGCGATGCCGCCAAAATCCTCCGGTTTTCCCCAGCGCCGCATCGGGATCCGCGGCTTCGCGGCCGCGGCGAAGCGTTCGCTGGCGAACAAGCTCTCCGTCAGGTCTGTTTCCACCCAGCCCGGCAGCACGGCGTGGGCGCGTATGCCATGGCGGGCGTATTCCACCGCCAGCGCGCGGATCATGGAGATCACAGCGCCCTTGGTCGCGGCATAATGCTCGTTGCGGGCCGCGCCGGATATGGCGGCCATCGAGGATGTAGCCACCAGCACGCCGCCCCCGCCGCGCGCCACCATATGCCGGGCAGCCGCGCGAAAGGTGAGGAACACGCCATCCAGATTCACGCGCATCACCCGCGCCCACTCGGCGGGTGTCATGTCGGTGAAGGAGGCCGCACCCCGGCCGCTGACCCCGGCATTGGCGAAGCAGCCATCCACCCGGCCGAACCGTGCCAGCGTCTCCGCGAACGCCGCCTCCACCGCCGCTTCATCGCCCACATCGCAGAGGAAGCTCTCCACCCGCGTGCCGTGTGCCGCCAGTTTCTCCACGGCGGCCGCGTTCTTGGCTTGGTTGGTGCCCCAGATCGCCACATCCGCGCCGGCCATGGCCACGCCCTCGGCGAAGCCCAGCCCGATACCGCTGTTGCCGCCGGTGACGAGCGCGACCTTGCCTGTCAGGTTGAATAATGGGTGGGACATGCAACCGGACCTGTGTTAATATGTTACGTTATCAAACCTATATGCCACGCCCTTGCGTTCGGGCGGCAGCGCGGCGGTAATACAAACCAGACTCGGCAACCACCCATCTCGATAAGGACAGCGCCATGGCCGGCAGCGTGAACAAGGTGATCCTGATAGGCAATCTGGGGCGGGATCCGGAGGTGCGCACCATGCAGAGCGGCGGCAAGGTGGTATCCTTTTCCATCGCCACCTCCGAATCCTGGAACGACAAGATGAGCGGGGAGCGGAAGGAGAAGACCCAGTGGCACCGCATCGCCATCTTCAACGAGCGCCTGGGCGAGGTGGCGGAGAAATACCTCAAGAAGGGTGCCAAGGTGTATCTGGAGGGGTCGCTCGAATCCCGCAAATACACGGACAAGGATGGCCAGGAGCGGGAGATTACCGAGGTTGTTCTCGCCCGCTTCCGCGGCGAACTGACGATGCTGGACGGCCGCGGCGGCGAGGGCGGCGGCAGCTATGGCGGCGATAGCGGCGGCTACACCCCGCGCGCGCCGGCCGCCAAGCCGGCGGCTGCCGCGCGCCCGGCCGGCGGTGGCCCAAGCTGGGAGCCGAGCGGCGGCGACCTGGATGACGAGATCCCGTTCTAGGGAAGGAAGGAAGATTCTTCTTTTTTGAAAAAAAGAAGCAAAAAACTTTTACCTATGGCGTACGCTGCCGGCGAGGCCGCGACAGCCAGGCAAAAGTTTTTTGGTTCTTTTTTTCAAAAAAGAACATCTTCCTTCACCCTCTCCGCCGCCCGCATCACCCTCAAAAAATTCCCCCCCCACAGCGCCGCAATCTCCGCATGCCCATACCCCCGCCGCACCAGCTCGGCGGTAATATTCGGGCTTTCACTGGCATCCCGCCAACCCTTGATCGCCCCGCCGCCATCGAAATCGCTGCTGATGCCGCAATGGGCCAGGCCGATGCGCTTCACCACGTAATCCACATGGTCGCAGAAAGCGGCAACGCCGGTATCGTCCGCGCGGCCTTTGGGGCGCAGGAAGGGCGGCATGGCGGTAATCTGCACCAGGCCCTCGGTATCGCGCAGCGCGTCCAGCTGCATATCGTCCAGGTTGCGCGGGTGGTCGCACAGTGCGCTGGCGCAGGAATGGGTGGCCACCACCGGCGCGCGGGAAAGCTGCACCGCTTGCAGCATCGCCTGGCGCGACATATGGGAGATATCCACCAGGATGCCCACGCGGTTCATCTCCGCCACCGCTTCCCGTCCCAGTGGGGAAAGCCCGCCATGCAGCGTTTCGGCATCCCCCAGATCCCGGCGCGGGTTGGCGCTGTCGCTGAGCAGATTGTGGCCGTTATGGGTGATGGTGATGTAGATCACGCCCAGCGCCCGAAAGCGCGCGATCAGGCCCAGATCCTGGCCGATCGCATGGCCGTTCTCGATCGCCGGCACCACGGCCAGCACCCCATCCTGCTTGGCCGCCTCGATCTCGCCGGCGGTGCTGCACACCCGCGCCGTCAGCCCCAGGCGGCTGGTGCCCATGCCGCGGATGGTGGTGAGCATGGCGAAGGCCCGGGCGGTGGCATCGGCGCAATCGGCCGGGGTGCGCGGCCCTTGCGGCACGAAGGCCGCGAAGCAGCCCACATCCAGCCCGCCGGCCGCCATCTTGGGCATATCCACGTGCCGCATGGTGGGTCCGAACGGATCGGGCGAGTGCGGCCAGGGGATGTCGATATGGCTATCCAGTGTCAGTGTGGCGCGATGCAGCGCCGCGGCGTCAATCATTCCAGGCCTTTGCGAGTGTCATCTCCCCTCACATGGGGTTCACCCCCCAGGATGCACCGCCCCCGGCGGATGCGAAAGCCCTGCAAAACCCATGCCCAGCCCCCTCACCTGCCTACTGACGCGGCCCGCATCTTCCGCTATGGGAGCCTTCGTGTGTCTCCGTAGCTCAGCAGGATAGAGCACAGGATTCCTAATCCTGGGGCCGTGGGTTCGAATCCCGCCGGGGACATATCCGAATCAAGGGGTTACGGGCGGGGGGCGGCTCAGGCCGCTCCCGCTTCCCACGCTATCCCCACGTTTTGCCCGCGTTTGCTCCGTGGGAGCCGCCCGTGGTCCAATGCGCTGGGTCCCCGTTCGAGCAAACTGCCGTTTACTGGGTTGGTGAGAGGGTTAAATGCTTTCAAAAGCGCTTGCTGCCACGCAAGCAAATGCGATCCGCCTGCTTGAAGATGCAAGGTTGCTATATTTGCACGGACGGTACTCGTCGTCTGTTGCAGTTTCGATTTTTGCAATCGAGGAGGTGGGCAAATTCCGGCTTGCTGAGGGCATCAAGGCGGGGACGCCACCGAAGAGGTGGTCCCACCGCAAGAAGCAAACCGCCGTGTCCGTCATGCATAAATCCGACCTGTGGTTGTCGCTCAGTGCTGAGGTTCAGAGAGGCAGCGAAGAGCTTTTCGCGCGCCGGATTTCGGAGCTTAGGGCGCAGCCGTTGGAGGAAACCTTCAAAAAGCTACCGCGCCCACATACGGATACTTCCGATCGGATCAACGAAATCTTCATCGAAGCGATCCTCCGCCGGGCGGAGAAGCTGCCTCAGGCACGCTACATGGTTCGGACAGGCACTGGCGTGACAAACAAGACGAGAGAGTTAGCGCTCTACGTAGATTTCACCCACCAAGAGACTGTGACGCAAGATCCACGCACCCTCACCGAAGCCGACGCGTCTGAGTGGTTGCTACAGGCAGACATGGCGGTGACATGGATCGGCTGGGCAGAATAGGCGTTGACAGACCCGCGGTGACGCTCGGTGGGCGTCCGAATTACACGCCGACGCCTTCGTCCCCGTTATCGAGTCGCTCCCGTAGTAGCTTCGGAGGTCGGTGCCGTCCCGCGAAAATACCCCTCCACAAACATAGTGCTGGGCAGCTTCTCACGAACTTCCACCTGGGCCACGTTCACTCGTAGGCGGTGCTAGACGGCGAAGGGGAGCGGCAGCGACATCATTGCCGGAGCAAAGCCTGACGGCATACCTTCGCCAGATGTCGCCTAAACAGCTTATTTATCAATGGACTATAACCATCAGCTTCGGCGCAATATCCTAAAGCCTGATCCTGCAGGCGCGGGCGTTCAAGGGTCTGTCACTAAGTGCGGTCAAAACTGGCGTGATGGAAACCCCCACTAGCCTCTTCCTCTGACTTGTTGCGATTAGCTATAATAGCGAGCCCCCTGAAATGGAGAGTCAACGGTGACTGTGGTAGTAAGGCTCAGGCCCAAGGCCGAGAAGACAGATGAACTCTGGGAGATTTGGCTCTCCAAAGACGGCCACGGGTTCACAGCTCATCCGGCATCCGATCAATGTCCGGCCAGCTTCCCATCGTTGGAGACGCCGCAGAAGATGCGAGAATGGATGGCGGCTCATGGGTATGAGCGCTACGACGACGATCCAGATCATTGGAAGACTAAGTGACGTCTGGCCATGCACCTATGGCAGTTCGCTATTTTGGTCAGTGCCATTGGTTTTGCTCTGTTCGCTGTTATGGCCAAGCAGCTCGAACAGCTAACCGAAATCGCGACGGATATTAAAGGGATGAGGGCAGAGGCGCAGCTTGCTGAAGCCCGTCTGGCTGTTAGGTTGATGGGAACGTTCATTACGAAGCCGAGCAACAGCCCGGAAGCCCCAATAGAAGGGCTGTTTGGAGATTTTCAGGCGCAGGAGCAAAATCCAGAGGACGATGACAACTAGCCGTTCTGCAGTCAAGAGCGTTTATTAGCGAGATCCAGGCATAAATTTTAGTAGATCCCCGCGGGAATCTCAGCAGCTTCAGACTAACTCCTCGCCGGTCCTCCAAAACTTGATCCGCCGCCGAACCGGTTGCTAAACATACAAATCTACCGCCTCCAACGCCCGGAGCCCCGTGCCAGGCCCACAAGATTTGCTGATCAGATGGCCCAAGCGTGTCAGGGAGAGTTCCTTCGCCCCTCGCGCGGTGCCAGCCGCATCCGGGCCAGCCACTTTGGTCGTGCGAACAACCGAAAACGGTCGGTCAGCTTCCCCACGATCTTCCCCCGGGGCCAAGTTCAATGGTAGGCGGTAATTGGTGGCAAAGAAGAGACGCAGCAAACACCATTGCTGGAGCAAAGCGTGTTGAAACTGCTCCAAAGTAGTCCATTTAGGTTAACATACCTATAAGTAGAATAGTATTCCTAATCCTGGGGCCGTGGGTTCGAATCCCGCCGGGGACGCCATCTTCACCATGCTGCGAAACGGTATCCGGTTACACCCGGTGGTGCAGGGATAAAAATACCTCGCTGGCCGCTCCCGGTAATTGGATCGCACCTATCCCGCGACCTTCGGCAAATGCTGCCGCAGCACCTCGTTGATACGCGACTGCCATCCAGGGCCGGTTGCTCGGAACCGCTCAACAACGTCAGGATCGAGCCGGAGGCTCACTAGATGCTTGGGCGCCGGCGCGCGCGGCCGGCCACGTAGGCGGCGCTTGATATCCGCTGCATCCGCGGCGGATGCCGGCCGCATCCGGGCGAGATGGTGTTCGTCGAGCGGCAAAGCATCCGGATCGGCGAGTGCCGCCGCGGTGATCGCCATTTCTTCCTCGTCGGTCATCGCCTCGAGCGCTTCGCGTGCCTTGGCGCGTGCAGCATCCCGCGACATTTTAGGAGTCGGCATAGCGTCTCACCTCTTGCTTCGTCGCCTTGCGAAAACTGATCACACGAATTTCGTCATCGCCTCGCCGCACAAAGACAAGACAGCATAATCGCAATCCACACCAACCAATCGCAATCTCCCGGCATTCGCCGTAATCCTCGCGGTCGTCGATCTCGTGCAGCGCGGTGTCGAAATCAAAGTGCACAGTTTCGGCAAAGTCCAAGCCGTGCTTCGCGAGGTTGCTGGCACGCTTGGATTCATCCCACGTGATCACAGGATCACTGTACCATAGCGTAGATCGTGGTCAATGAATTTATGTAGATACAAAAATTGCGACGATCGAATTGGAGGACGACCGCACTTGGCCATCGTGGCCACTGCCCAGTCAAAGGGCTATGGCGTCGACATAGTGCTCATCATCATCGGCGCCGGCACGCCAAAACCATCCAATTGCGTCCGGTGATGCGCCGACATAGCCCATAGCATCCGCGCCGACCGCGAAAAGCGATTCAGTGGAGAGCACGCCGCACGATCTCCGGCTCGCGATCGATCACAGCCAGCAAAGCCAATGCAGGCGCATCCGGCCGCGTTCGCCGTGTCGCGCCTGAATTGCTTCAGCGCTGCGCCAACTCAGCCGGCCAAACGCACCCCATCTGCCACCACCGGGTCAGTGCAGAGCGAGGCGCACGATCTGCGGTTCGCGTTCGATCACCGCCAGCTATCCCACCGCCGGCGCATCCGGCCGGGTTCGTCCCTGCTCCCCATCCCGCACGGTGCAGAGCGGCAGGCAGTAGGTGCTGGCGAACTGCTCCTGGGTCCTGCCGAGCCGCGCCCGCAGCGCCTTCACGCCCGGCACCCTGCGCATCCGCGCCAATTGATCCTGGGTCATCGGCGGGGCATCCGGATCCGACAGCGCCGCGGCCACCGCGTCCTCACCGGTCATGGCACGCCGCCGCGCCCGGTCGGTACCGCCATGGGCAACCGGCTGCCCCGGTTCAGTGTGAAGTCGCATGGGATGTGTCCTGCTCATATCTAGCAGCTTTCGGACTCAAACGATGCCGCAGAGATCGTCCTTCGGCATCGTAGTGACGACGAACAGGATAATGCCGCGTATCATGCCGATAATGTGTATCCGCTCCTCAGCCTATGGCACGCTGTCATCGATATCTTCGATCCGGTTTCGGATCGGTCAACGCAGCGATTGGGTCACGCAAGTCGATCCCATGCGCATCCCTTGTCATTCCCGGCCGTTTCCATATCGTCGTGACACACGATGGAGTGACACGAGGTTATGGCGATGCCGACCAAACTGGCCACCCTGCTCTGCGCGGCCGGCTTTCTCGGCCTGGCGGGGTGCGCCCCGCTGCCGGTGCACCGCGCAGCGGGCGTGACCATCGCCATCAACAGCGCGGGCGGGTATCAGCCGCCCGCGGGCGCCATCCCCGCCCCCTCCTCCGCCCAGCCGGGCAACTACGATTACAGCGGCATCGCCAGGCTTACCGATGGCGGCCAGATCGTGGCGCCGGCCGACGAACTCAACCGGATGAACCTGCGCTATGCCCTGGTGGTCGGTCAGATCACGCCGGTGGCCAAGCCCCTTCCCGCCCGGCTGCACATCATCATCCCCGATCACGACAGGCTGCGCCTGCTGGCCTTGCAGCACTTGCACGGCGTACAAGGCGGCGCCACCGAGTTCGAGGCGGAGGTGCAGCGGCTCAGTCTGCACCAGGCCGCCGATGCGGTGGTGCACAGCCAGGCCTTCGCATCGGCCGACATCGCCGAGGCGAACGACACCATCTGGCCGGATCCCGCCGGCGCGGACTATGTTCTGTGGTTCCAGGTGCAATCCGCCCGCCCGAACAACGCCGGCCCCTGGGTCGGCACCTGGCAGATGCGCCGGGCGGACAGCGCCGCGCCGCTGGCCGCGAGCTTCGATCCCGGCACGCCGCCAGGCCCGCCGCGGCTGATGTCCTTCGTGCGCAGCGTGCAGGATGATGCGGCCACGCTATCCGGCACCGGCGCCGGGGTGGCCGAGGCGCCCCATGCGCGGCGGCCCGGCCGCCCGTTCAGCAACGGCTCGGGGATCGTGATCGACGCGCTCGGCCACGTGCTCACCGCCAGCCACGTCATCGCCAACTGCCCGGACATCCGGGTCACCACCACGGCCGGCACCACGCCGGCCGGCGCCACCCTGGTCGCCAGCGATGTGAAGCTCGATCTGGCCCTGCTGAAAATCGACGCGCATACCCACGCCTATGCCCGCTTCCGCGACAGCCAGACCTTGCGTCCCGGCGAGCCGCTCATTGCAACCGGCTTTCCGCTCGGCGGCCTCGTCTCGCCGGAAATGGCGGTCACCACCGGTTCATTGACCGCGCTATCCGGCATGCGTGGCGACCCGAAGCTGTTCCAGTTCAGCGCCCCGGTGCAGCCCGGCAATAGCGGCGGCCCGGTGCTGGACAGTTCCGGGCGGGTGGCCGGCATCGCAACCTCCATCCTGAACGGCCTGGCCCTTGCCGTGGCCACCGGCGGGGCGGTGCCTGAAAACGTGAACTTCGCCACCAAGGCAAACACCGCGCGCGACTACCTGGCCGCCATCAAGGTGAACTTGACCGAGTCGGCCGGCGGCCCCTCGGGCCTCGATCCGGCAAGCGTCGCCGACATGGCGCGCGGCTTCACCACAAAGGTCGAGTGCTGGCGATAAGCCGCGGGATAACCAGAGAATGCCGCAATTGGGCAGATAACCGTTCATCTGATAGGCGGAGCAGGCCCACCATGCGCATCTCCGCAACACCCCAGGGCGTGGGCCTCGCAGCCCTCACCTTCCTCCTCCACCTCGCCGGCAATCCGCATTACGGGTTCTTCCGCGACGAACTCTATTTCATCGTCTGCGGCCGGCATCCGGCGTTCGGCTATGTCGATCAGCCGCCGCTGGTGCCATTGCTGGCCGCCGCCTCGCAGGTCTTGGGCACCTCGCTCATCGCCATCCGGATCGTTCCGGCAGCACTCGCCGCCGCCATGGCATACACCGTGGCCGCGCTGACGCGCGACATGGGCGGCGGCCGGCTCGCCTGCCTGCTCGCGGTCATCGGCGCCACGCTGGCGCCGATCCTGCTCGCCTTCGGCACGCAGCTCGGGCCGGATTCAACGCAGATGTGGCTCTGGCCGCTGGCCATCCTGTGCACCGGACGCGCGCTGCTTCGCTCGCCCACCTGGTGGCTCGGCGCCGGCGCGGCCTTCGGCGTGGCGGCGGAAGGCAAGTATAGCGCGGTCATCGCCGCCGCCGCGCTGCTGCTCGCCCTGGCCATCACAAACCGGCGGCCCTTCGCAACACTCCGCTTCTGGCAAGGCATCCTGATCGCCGCCGCACTCCTGCTGCCAAACGCCCTCTGGCAAGCTTTGCATGGCCTGCCCATGCTGGAACTTCTGCAAAACGGCCAACACGGCAAGAACGTCGTCCTCTCCACGCCGGAATTCCTGCTTCAGCAGATCCTGCTCACCAATCCCCTGCTGGCGCCGCTCTGGATCGCCGGCCTGGTCTGGTGCCTCCGGCACGCTGCCTGGCGCTGGCTCGGCATCATGCTCGGCATGCTGCTCGCCATCATGGCCGCGCTGCACGGCAAGGCCTATTACCCAACCCCCATCTACCCCGCGCTCTTCGCCGCCGGCGGCGTCGCCGTCGAGAGCCTTCTCGCCCGCCGCCACCGCGCCCAATGGGCCGCCTGTTCCCTATGCCTGGTGTCCGGCCTCGCCCTCGCGCCCCTGGCCACGCCCGTGCTGCCGGAGCCAGTCCTGCTCGCCTATCTCGGCTGGCTCCAGGCAGTGGGCATCCGCATCCCCGCGACGGAAAACCACCACCGCCAAGCCGTGCTCGGCCAAACCTTCGCGGACATGCACGGCTGGCAAACCCTGGCAGACCAGATCCAACGCCTCCGCACCGGCCTGCCCCAACCCCTGCGCGCCCAGGCCCGCGTCTTTGCCAGCAATTACGGCGAAGCCGCCGCCATCGACGTGCTCTCCAACGATCCCTCCATGCCGCCCACGCTCAGCAGCCACAACCAGTACTGGCTCTGGGGCCCAAGGGATTACAACGGCGCCGCACTGATCGATGTCGGCGGAAACCTCAGCGACGACCAGAAACTCTGCACGCATGCCACCGAAATCGGCCAGTTTCATGCGCCCTACATCATGCCCTACGAAGACGGCAGCGCCATAATCCTCTGCCTCGGCCTGCGCACGCCGATCCGGACGCTCTGGCCGGGGCTCAAATACTACAATTAGTGCAAGTAGAAGAAAGATGTTCTTTTTTGAAAAAAAGAACCAAAAAACTTTTGTTCATTTAGATATACGCTGTTTCGGGCGTGTCGGGTGGCGGGCAAGGGCGAAAGAGTAAAAGTTTTTTGCTTCTTTTTTTCAAAAAAGAAGACCTTTCTTCCTTACACCCAGCGTTATGTGACGAACCGTAAGCAAATGTATTCGCCTTTGGCGCTTCGCGAGACCGGGTACATCTGCAATCCTGAGTTTAGCCGTTGACTGCGGAGAACGTCATGTCACCCACACGCATAAGCCTCGTACTCGGCACCACCCTGGCGCTCGGCGCCTGCGCCAGCTCGGCCAGCACGCCGGTTGTTGCCTATCCGGGCCCCAGCAAGGATGCCGCCACCTTTCAGAAGGACGAAGCCGCCTGCCGCACCGCCGCCGCCCAGGCCGCCTACCCGAACGGCGCAAAGGCGCAGGCCATGCCGGCCCCCGCCGCCGATGGCACCAACGCCGAATGGGAACGTTACTTCGCCGCCTACAGCCAGTGCGAGGCATCGCATGGCAACAGCGTGCAGCCAGTGCCCTGGGCGGCCGCCTATGCCGCCTATCTCGGCTATGGCGCACCCTACGCCTACGGCCCCGGCTACGCCTATGGCTATCCGTATGCCTACGGATACCCGTTCTTCTACGGCTACCCGTATTACTACGGTTATCCCTTCTTCTACGGGCCGTATTTCGGTGCCTTCTATGGCCGCGGCTTCTACGGGGGCTTTCACGGCGGCTTCCATGGCGGCGGATTTCACCGCTAGACCCGCGCGAGTCCCGGCCTGCCACAGCAGGCCGGGTCAGCTTAACCCTGGGCTTTGCGCCGGTTCGCCTCCAGCTCCTCGGGCGTGAGTTTCAGGAAGAAATACAGGTGATAGCTCGGCCCGGTCACGTTCTTTGCGGTGGGGAACAGAAAATTCACCTCCTGCCCGGTCACCTGCACGGTATCTACGTTGGGCGGAAACACCACGGGCTGAACATAGTCATGTTCATCCAGAATGCGGCCGTTGCGCACCACGCCGATGCCGTAAGGGACCTCCACCTCGTTGCCGCGGCTTGCCGGGCCACGGCTGACCACCATCACCAGATGGGCATGCGCCCCTTCCTCTCTCACACCCATCTTGCCGACGCAGGCGCCCTTCACGTCGGTCAGGCGCACGTTCAGCACCAGGTCGGCCAGATCGGTGCCCTGGCCGTTATAGCGGCTCAGCGATGCCGCATCCGGCAGCAGATAGGGTTTGGGGCATTCGGCGGCCTCCTCGTTCGGGTCGCCGTTGCAGCCGGCCAGCGCCAGCGACCCGGCCAGCACCGCCGCCATGCCCAGGCCACGTACCCCTATGGCCCACGCCGTACGGCGGCGCTGGATCGTCGGGCAGGCTGGCAAGCTGTTCACGCGCATTTCACCTCAACTCCGGCCCGCAGGGGCAATCCGGTGGGGGTATCACATTAGCTGCCTGCGTCGCGCAACAGGGCGGCTTTGCAGCGGAACCCGCGCGCGCCATATTGCGCGCAGACGCACATCATCGGGGCCGCGCGCCGCGCGCCTCAGCCGCCGCACAGGGGAAGCCTCGCGCCCATGCCAGATAGCCCAACCGACCTGCTCGCCGATCGCGCCACAGGCACCTCCCTTGCGCTGCGTCCGCTCCGCGTCGTGCTCGCCGGCCCGCGCGGCTTCTGCGCTGGCGTCGACCGCGCCATACGCGTGGTGGAAGAGGCGCTGCGCCGGTATGGCGCGCCCGTGTATGTGCGGCACGAGATCGTGCATAACCGCACCGTCGTCGAAACGCTGGAGGCGCAGGGCGCCATCTTCGTGGAGGAACTCGATGAGGTGCCGGAGAACGCGCATGTGGTGTTTTCCGCCCATGGCGTGCCAAAAGCGGTGCCGGAGGAAGCGCAGCGCCGCAATCTCGCCTACCTGGATGCCACCTGCCCGCTGGTGAGCAAGGTGCATCGCGAGGCGGAGCGCCATTTCGCCGAAGCGCGCCACATCCTGATGATCGGCCATGCCGGCCACCCGGAGGTGGTGGGCACCATGGGGCAATTGCCGCCCGGCGCCGTCACCCTGGTGCAGAACGCGGCGGAGGCGGAGTCCGTGATGCCGCTCAACACCTCCAGCCTCGCCTTCATCACCCAAACCACCCTCTCGGTGGATGACACCGCCGAGATCGTCGACATCCTGCGCCGGCGCTTTCCCTTGATCGAAGGGCCGAAGCGCGAGGATATCTGCTACGCCACCACCAACCGCCAGGCCGCGGTGAAGGCCATCGCCCAAGGCTGCGACCTGCTGATCGTGATCGGCAGCCCCAACAGCAGCAACAGCCAGCGCCTGCGCGAAGTGGCCGAACGCGCCGGCGCCGGACGTGCCATCCTCGTGCCGAAAGTCTCCGAAATGGATTTTTCCGCCCTTGAGGGCGTCACCACCGTCGGCATCACCGCCGGCGCCTCTGCCCCCGAAAGTCTGGTGCAGGAAGTGCTCGCCGAACTCGCAACCCGCTTCTCCCTTCAGATTGAGGAACGGCAGGTGACGCAGGAAGACGTGATCTTTAAACTTCCGTATCCGTTGGCTTAGGAAAGACAGAATCTTCTTTTCTGAAGAAAAGAAGCAAAAGACTTTTAGTACGGGTGTTCGTGGAACATGGCACAGCTTAGACTTGTTGCAGGGCCGTATGTGTTTGATGTGGCGCTGGAAGCGGCGGCACCGAAAACCTGCGCGGCGTTCATTGAACGCCTGCCCTTCGTCAGCCAGTGCGTGCATGTGCGTTGGAGCGGAGAGGCCGTATGGGTGCCGCTCGGCGATCTCGATTTCGGGGTTTCGTTTGAAAATCACACCAGCTACCCGGCCCCGGGCCAGATCCTGCTCTATCCGGGCGGCATCAGCGAAACGGAGCTGCTGATCGCCTATGGCGGCGTGCACTTCGCCAGCAAGATGGGCCAGCTTGCCGGCAACCATTTTGGCACGATCGTATCCGGCCTTGAAAACCTCACACCTCTCGGCAAGCTCACGCTGTGGCGGGGTGCGCAGGATATCCGCTTCGAAATGGCTTGACGGAACGAAAAAAGTCTGGCCCCGACACAGACGTTTACCGCGTACCTAAATGAGTAAAAGTTTTTTGGTTCTTTTTTTCAAAAAAGAACATTCTTCCTTCTCCCACCTCAACCTGCCGTGCCGCTACGCCTCCGCCCCCGTCGTCACTGGCGCCAGCGCAGCCACCTCATCATCCGTAAACACCCGGCTGCGCGTCAGGAACCGCACGCCTTCCGGCGCCTCCAGCGAAAATCCGCCGCCGCGCCCTGGCACAACGTCGATCGTCAGTTGCGTGTGCGCCCAGTATTCGAATTGCGCCGCGCCGATGAACACCGGGCAATCCGCGATGGTGCCCAGCTTCACATCCTGGGCGCCGACGCGGAACTCATCCAGCGGATAGCACATCGGCGAGCTGCCATCGCAGCAGCCGCCGGATTGGTGGATCAGCAAAGGGCCATGCAGCGCCTGGAGCTTGCGGAGAACGGCGGTGGCGGCTTCGGTGACGAGGACACGAGGAATCATGTGTTACCCATAAGAAAAGGCCAGGGGCTCTGCCCCTGGACCCCGTCACGCGAAAGCGTGCTCCGCACGACGGGGCCTAGAGGCCCCAGCGGGGGGGCCCCTCCTTCAAGCATAGGGGGGGCAGAGCCCCCCTTGCTCTCAGAAAAAGCCCAACGCATTCGGGCTATAGCTCACCAGCATGTTCTTCGTCTGCTGATAATGATCGAGCATCATCTTGTGATTCTCCCGCCCGATCCCGCTCTGCTTATACCCGCCAAACGCCGCATGCGCCGGATACAAATGATAGCAGTTCGTCCATACCCGCCCGGCCTTGATATCCCGGCCGAACCGATACGCACGCGTGCCGTTGCGCGTCCATACGCCGGCGCCCAGGCCATACAGCGTGTCGTTGGCAATCGCCAACGCATCCGCCTCGTCCTTGAACGTTGTCACCGCCAGCACGGGCCCAAAAATCTCCTCCTGGAACACGCGCATCTTGTTGTGGCCTTCAAGAACCGTCGGCTGCACATAATACCCGCCAGCCAGCTCGCCCTCCAGATGGGCACGCTGCCCGCCGATCAGCACCTTCGCGCCCTCGCCACGGCCAATGTCCATATAGGAGAGGATCTTCTCTAACTGATCATTGGAGGCCTGCGCCCCGATCATCGTGGAAGGATCAAGCGGATCACCCTGCTTGATCTTGCCAACCCGCGCGATCGCCCGCTCCATGAACTTGTCGTAAATGCTCTCCTGGATCAGCGCCCGGCTCGGGCAGGTGCACACCTCGCCCTGGTTCAGCGCGAACATCGCAAACCCTTCGAGCGCCTTGTCGAAGAAGGCGTCATCGGCCTCCATCACATCGGCGAAGAAGATGTTCGGCGACTTGCCACCCAGTTCCAGCGTGCACGGAATAATGTTCTCCGAGGCATACTGCATGATCAGCCGCCCCGTCGTCGTCTCGCCGGTGAACGCGATCTTGGCGATCCGCTTGTTCTGCGCCAGCGGCTTGCCCGCCTCCACGCCAAACCCCGTCACCACATTCAGCACGCCGGGCGGCAGAATGTCGCCGATCGCATCCATCAGTGCCATGATCGCCAGCGGAGTCTGCTCGGCCGGCTTCAGCACCACGCAATTGCCCGCGGCCAGCGCCGGCGCCAGCTTCCATACCGCCATCAGCAGCGGAAAGTTCCACGGGATGATCTGCCCCACCACGCCCAGCGGCTCATGGAAGTGATACGCCACCGTATCGTGGTCGATCTCCGAAATACTGCCTTCCTGCGCCCGCAGACAGCCGGCGAAATAGCGGAAATGATCGATGCACAGCGGCAGATCCGCCGCCTTGGTCTCGCGGATCGGCTTGCCGTTGTCGATCGTCTCCACCGTCGCCAACAGATCCAGCTTCTCCTCCATCCGGTCGGCCAGCTTGTTCAGCAGCCGCGCCCGCTCGGCCGGCGCCGTCCGCCCCCACGCATCCTTCGCCGCATGCGCCGCATCCAGCGCGAGCTCAATATCCTCGGCTGTCGAACGCGCATGCGTGCTGACGATCTTCCCATTGATCGGCGACGGATTTTCAAAAGTCTGGCCACGAACCGGCGCCACCCACTTGCCGCCAATGTAGTTGTCGTAATGCGACCGCAGCGCGATCTGCTTGGCCACCTCGCTTAACGCCCGTTCGACCATATGACACTCCTCCGGTTCAGGTTGGCGGACACGCAACGTGGCCGCGGAAGCAAGGAAGAAAGATGTTCTTTTTTGAAAAAAAGAACCAAAAAACTTTTGTCCGTTCGACCCGGCTACTGGCCGTGGTAGACCAGCGGCACGTTGGAGTTGGTAGCGCCGTCATAGGTCAGCGCCGTCGTCCCAGCAGGATAGCCATTCTGTTGCAAGATAAAAGCCATGATCTGCACGTAATCGTCCTTGGCAAGGCTGCCGGGGTTGGAAGCAGGCATGTTCTGCGAAACGATCATGAAGATGTCGCTCACCGCGAACCCCGATTTCACCGAGGCAAAATTGGGCCCCTTCAATGCCGGCCCCACCAGCCCCTGCAACTGCGCACCATGGCACACCTGGCAATCAGCGGCAAACTTCGCAGCCCCCGCCGCAGCCTGCGCATCCGTATACAAGGCCGGCAAGGCATCGCCTCCGGCCGTCACCGCACTGCGGCGAACCATTGCCGGATCGAAACCGCTGGACGTCTCCACACGGATCATCCCGCGATCAAACCCGGCAGAAGACTGCTTGTGCACCGCAGCATGATCGAAGCCGACAGACGCCATCGATGCCACCACGTCATTGAAGCGCCTAGCCTCATCCGCGCCGCGCGCGGTGTACAGCGCCACCACATCATACCGCGCATGCGGCTCCTGCAACGGATATACGCGCAGCCTGGCCGTAGGCGTCGCCGCCAGATAACCCTGCACCGTCGGCTGCCACACCATCGCGGCCGCAACCTTGCCGTCCGCCACCGCCTTCAGCGTATCCGCATCCGTCGTATGAACATCCGGCAGCACATTCGGATGGCTGAGAAAATACAGGTTCGGCGCCGTCTCGAACGTCACTGCCACCTGCGTGCCCTTCGGAAAATCCGCCAGGCTCCTGGCCACTGAGCCCGCCGGCACAACCAGAACAAAGCCGGTCTGGTCGTAGGCCTTCGTCTCCATGATGTCGGGCATCGAAAACCCGGCCGAGAGATCCACCGGATAGCCGAGCACCAGGTCGCAACGCTTGCTCAGCAGCGCCTTGAACTCCTTCGGCGTCACACCGTCATCGTCATCCGAACTGTCGAAATGCGCCACAGCGAGGGAAACCCCCTCCTTGGCCGCAACGCGCTCCGCCAATGTCTGGTCGCGGGCCGCCGTCGCACTGGAACTGTCGATGCACACGGAAAGCCCGGCCGCCGCGGCGCCGTGCGCGAGCACGGCCCCGCCAAAGCCACAAACGCCGGCAACAAGAACCGCCCTCAACCGCATGCTACAGGCCGAACACATAGAAATGGCCGCCCAGAGGGATGTTCTTCACGGCCGGATCAGCCGCCATGTCGCCACCCCAGATCGGCGTCGCACCACCCCAACCGGCCCAGATGCCGACATACTGCTTGCCGCCAACCTTCCAGGTGCTGGGCACGCCGATGATGCCGGAGCTCATCTGCGGGCTCTTCCACTTCACCTCGCCCGTCTTGGCGTCAAAGGCGTACAGATACCCATCCGCGCTGCCGGAAAACACCAGCCCGCCCGCGGTGCTCACCATGCCGTCATTCCACGGCAGGGCGCTATCGAACGTCCACACCTGCTTGCCGGTGTTCACGTCGATCGCCTCAACCTCGCCCCAGCTGTTGGGGAAGGCCGGATCGCGCATCACCTTGAACGACTCGCCCAGGAACGGCAGCCCGGCCTTGTAATGCACCGCACCACCCTTGATGGTCATGCAGGTGTGCATCGCCGGCACATAGGCCATATGGGTCTGCGGATCCACCGAGATCGGCCACCAGTTCTTGCCGCCCAAAAAGCTCGGGCAGGTGAACACCTCCTTGCCCACATCCGGCCGCAGCGAATCATCCGTCACCATCTGCCCATCCACCACGCCCTTCACCGAGGTCGCGGTGACGAACTTGTTGGCGTAGATCAGCGACCCGTTCGTGCGGTCGATCGCATAGAACCAGCCATTCCGGCTTGCCGACACCAGCGCCTTGTACTTCTTGCCCTGATAGTCGATATCCGTCAGCACTGTCTCGTTCGTGCCGTCATAGTCCCATGTATCATGCGGCGTATATTGAAAATGCCACTTGATGTTGCCGGTGGCCGGATCCATCGCGATCACGGAGTCCGTATACAAATTCTGCCCAGGCCGCAGCGTCGCCAGCCACGGGCCGGGATTGCCCACGCCCCACAGCAGCGTATCGGTCGCCGCATCATATGTGCCCGTCAGCCACGCACCGCCGCCGCCGGTCTTGTAAGCACCCGCCGGCCATGTATCGCCACCAGGCTCGCCCGGTGCGGGGATGGTGAATCGCTTCCACGCCTGATCGCCTGTCTTGGCGTCCAACGCCACAATAGCCCCGCGCGCGCCATACTCGCCGCCGGAAAGCCCCACGATCACCTTGCCCTGCAACACCAGCGGCGCCAGCGTCATTGCCGCACCCTTATCGGCCGGCGCGATCTGCTGCTTCCACACCACGTGGCCGGTCTTTGCGTCCAGCGCCACCACGTAATTATCCAGCGTCGCCAGATAAACATTGTTGCCATACAGCGCCACGCCGCGGTTCACCACGTCGCAGCACACCGTCTTCAGGCCCACGCCGGAAAGATCGTGCTTATAGTCCCATAGCTGCTTGCCGGTGCTGGCCTGGAAGGCGAGCACCTCGTCCTTCGGCGTGGTGATGAACATATAGTCGCCATTCACCACCGGCGGGGATTCGTGGCCCTGGTCGTAGGTGCTTTTGTAGTCCCAAATCTGGTGCAGCTGGGCGACGTTGCCGGCGTTGATCTGCTTCAGCAGGGAAAACCCATCGCTGGTATAATCATGGCGATACATCAGCCAGCCTGGGTCCGTGGCCGCATTCTTCAGCCGCGCATCCGTCACGGGCGTGTATCCCGCCTCATCCTTCGTGCCGAAAGCCGGCACCTGGCTCATCACCATCAGGCCAAGTGCCACCGCACCGCCCGAAAGCAGAGTTTTACGCATGACTCCCATGGTCGCCGTTTCCTTCTTGGCGCGTCCGCCCAACCGTTTCCGGCTGCCGGATGTCCGCGCGCGTTCAGTTTCATCAGCGACGGCACCCTATGTCCCTGGCCAGGGGCTCTCCATCACCCAATGGTCGCATTCACGCACAAACTCTGCTTACATACACTGCAACTCCGCGCGATCCTTTGCTGCGCTGCACCATAAGGCAAGGCTCGCGAGGTGAGAGGGGGCGACATGTCCCGTGTTCTGATAGCCGAGGACCATCCGCTCTTTCGTGATGCGTTGCGTGGCGTCCTGGAACATGTCTTCACCACGCGCGGCAACACATTCCAGGCCGCGGAAGCCGCCACGATCGATGAACTGCTCGCCGCAATCGAGATCGATGACGATTTCGACCTGGTGTTCCTGGATCTCTTCATTCCGGGCGCACAAGGCCTGTCGCATCTCGTCACGTTGCGCGCGCGCATGCCTTCTACCCCGATCATCATTTTCTCCTCCGTCACCGATGCCCGCGTGGTGCGCCAGACGATCACCTGCGGTGCCGCGGGCTTCATTCCGAAATCCGCCGGGCGTGAGGAAATCGCCGCGGCACTCGCCATCGTCATGAGCGGCGGCGTCTACCTGCCGAAGCGCTTCCAGGCGGAAATGGACGCCTCAGCCCTGCGCGCACGCGGGCGCCCCGACATTGCCGACGATCCCGAGTATGGCCCGCTCACCGGGCGGCAGGTCGCCGTGCTGGAACTCGTCGCGGCCGGCAAAGCCAACAAGCAGATCGCCTGGGAACTCGGCATCAGCGAGATCACGGTCAAAACCCACGTCACCGCCATCCTGCGCAAACTCCGCGTCACCAACCGCGGCCAGGCCATCGTCATGTTTCAAAAGCGGCTGGTCGAAGAAGCCCTGGAGTAAGTAAAAGGTCTTTGCGTCTTTCTTGCCCACTGCGGAGCGGTAAAGGAAAAAGACTCTTCTTTTCTGAAGAAAAGAAGCAAAAGACTTTTACCTGTCTGGACCCGACCCCGGCAACGCGCGGCTCAAAAGTCCAGGTCCTGGTAGTGGGGGGGTGGGTCCACGCCGGCGACGCGGTCCGTCAAAAGCGGGCGGAAGCTGGGGCGCGACTTCATCCGCGCATACCAATCCCGTGCCGGGGTCGAAACGGTCCAATCCACCTCTCCGGCGAAATCCAGCGCCGAGAGATGCCCGGCCGCGGCAAAATCCGCCAGCGACAGCTCATTGCCCGCCAGCCATTTGCGCTGCTCGGCCAGCCACCCCAGATACTCCAGATGTCCCCGCAGATTGGCGTAGCCCGCCCGGATCAGCGCCACATCCGGCTGGCCGCGGCCGAACAACCGCTTCATGAACTTCTCACCCAGCAGGTTGCGCGTCACTTCCTGGGCGAACTTGCCATCGAACCACGCCACCAGCCGCCGCACCTCCACCCGCTCGGCCAGCGTGCGCCCCAGAAACGCGGCATCCGGATACGCCTCCTCCAGATACTCGCAGATCACCGTGCTATCCGGGATCACCAGCCCATTATCTTCCACCAGCACCGGCACGGTGCCCGCCGCATGCATACTTAGGTACTCTTTGCGGCGCTCCCAGACCTTCTCCACCTTCAACTCGAAAGGCAGCCTTCGCTCGGAAAGAACCAGGCGGACTTTTCGCGAGAATGGCGACAGGGGTAGGTGATAAAGTACACGCATCGCCCACACTTATGGCATCCGCGCCGCGCCGCGCCAACGCCTTGTGCAAGGGCATAGTCAGGGGAGCTCACGTCTGATGAACGAGACCAAGCTGGTGACCATGGTCAACCAGATCGCCGCCTTCCACCGGCGCCGTCCCGCCGGCGAGGCCGCGCTGGAAGTGGCCGCCCACCTGGAAAAATTCTGGGAGCCGCGGATGCGCCACGCGATATACGCCCATCTGGACCATGGCGGCGAGGGCCTGGCCGCCAACGCCCTGGCCGGCGTACGCCTTCTTCGCGCCCGGGAGGAGGGCAAGCTACCCTTCGACCCCGCCGCGAAGGCCGGCCTGAGCGCCCCCCTGGAGGCGTAGGAGTCAGGGCGCCGCAAGCCTCTTGCGCTGTCGGCGGTTGCCGGCATCAGGCAAGGACCGGGTGCACGATTGGGGCGCTTTTCCCCTGGGACCGGACCATCACCCCCCGCTATACACGGCCTCTCTCGCGGCCCGCCGCACAGCCATCCCAGAGGGATCGCAGCGTGATCGTCTCGCACTACATCATCCCCGGCATGAAAATCCGCGACCATGTCGTGCATGTGCCTCTCGATTGGAATGACCCCACAGACGGCCGGACGATAGAGATCTTCGCGCGCGAGGTCGCCGACCCGGTGCGCGATGCCGAGGCTCTGCCGATGCTGCTGTTCCTCCAAGGTGGGCCGGGCGGCAAGTCGCCCCGGCCCAGCGGCGACACGGTCTGGCTCAAGGAGGCCTTGAAGACCCACCGCGTTATCCTGCTGGACCAGCGCGGCACCGGCCGCTCCAGCCGCATCGAGGCAAGCCGCATCGGCGCCTTCGCCCGGCCGGAAAAGCTCGCGGATACGCTCTGCCTCTACCGCGCCGACAGCATCGTGCGGGATGCGGAGCATCTGCGCAAAACCGTCTTCGGCGGGGCGAAGTGGGAAACGCTTGGCCAGAGCTATGGCGGGTTTATTACCATGACCTATCTCTCCGTCGCGCCGGAGGGCCTTGGCGCGTGCTATATCGCGGGTGGCCTGCCGGGCCTGGATGCCAAGGCAGAGGATATCTACCGGCGCACTTTCCCCCGCGCGCGCGAAAAGACGCGGCGCTTTTACCAGCGCTTCCCGGACGACCGGGATCGGATCGGCCGCGTTGCCGATTTTATCGAGGGTAACGACGTGAGGCTGCCCGACGGAGACCGGCTAACGGTGAAGCGCTTGCAAATCGTCGGGATCGACTTCGGCATGGCGCCGGGCTTCGACAACGTGCACTGGCTGTTCGATGAGGCCTTCGCGACATCCGGTGCGGGTGGCTTGTCCGACCACTTCCTCGCCGCCGTCCAGACCCTGACCTCCTACGACGACAATCCGCTTTACGCTTTGCTCCAGGAGAGCATCTACGGGCAGGGTGACGGCGCCACCAACTGGGCGGCCGAGCGGGTGCTTGCGGAGCATCCCGAATTCGCCGCCTCTCGGCGGCCGCTGATCTTCCTCGGCGAGATGATCTATTCCTGGATGTTTCGCGAGATCCGGTCGCTGCGCCCCTTTGAAGCGGCGGCCGAGGCGCTGGCGCGGCATCCGCGCTATGCGCCGCTCGTCGACACGGCCAGGCTCGCCGCCAACGAGGTACCCGTGGCGGCGGTGATATATTTTGATGACCTCTATGTCGATTCCGGTCTCTCATTGGAAACCGTGGCTAAGATTGGCAACGCGCAAGGCTGGGTCACCAACGAATACGAACACGATGGGCTGCGCGCCGCGCCGGCCGTATTCGCGCGCCTGCGCGATATGGTGCGGGAGCGTGGTGGCCCGTTGTAAGGAAGGCCTTCTTTTTTGAAAAAAAGAAGCAAAAAACTTTTGCCTTTTGGCGCGCGCCTCGCCGGCAGCGCCCGCAAAGGAATAAAAGTTTTTTGGTTCTTTTTTTCAAAAAAGAACATTCTTCCTTGGCTGAAATTCCACACGGAGTCACCGATAGATGCAGACAGCGGAAATTGACCGGGAGCGCTCCGGGTTCCTCGGCCATCCGCGTGGCATGCCGTTCATTGTCGGCGCCGAGTCGATGGACGCGTTCTCCTTTTACGGCATGCAGGCGCTTCTGGTTCTCTACATGACCAAATATCTGCTGCTGCCCGGGCATGCGGACCATGTGGCGGGCTTCGCCTGGTTCAAGGGCGCGATCGAGCGCATGTCGGGCCCGCTATCCACGGATGCGCTGGCCTCCATGATCCAGGGGCTTTATGCCGGCTTTGCGTATCTGACGCCGATTGCGGGGGGTTTTCTGGCCGACCGGGTTCTTGGGCGCACCCGCACCATTGTGCTTGGCGCGGCGCTGATGTCGGCAGGCCATTTTCTGATGGCTTTCGAAACCTCATTCCTGCCTGCCTTGATCTTCCTGCTGCTGGGGCTTGGCTGCTTTGGCAGCAATATTGCCACCCAGCTTGGCGAACTCTACGCGCCCGGCGATTCCAGGCGGGCGGATGCCTTTCAGCTGTTCTCTCTGGGTGTCACCACAACCGTCATTTTCTCGCCGATCATGTGCGGCGCGCTTGCGGAAAGATTCGCATGGCACTGGGGCTTTGCGGCCGCCGGCATCGGCATGCTGGTGGGGCTATGCCTGTATCTGGCCGGGCTTGCCTGGTTCCCTGCCCCCCGGCGCGCGGCGCGTCTGCCGCGCGGCGCACGCGCCAGGCTGGTGGCTGGCGAGGCGCGCGCGGTGTTGGCGCTGGTTCTGCTTCTGCCGGCGCTGGCCCTTGCCATGCTCGGCAATCAGGAGATTTTCAACGCTTACCTGATCTGGGGCGATTCCACGTATAATCTTGTGTTCTTCGGCACCGTCATGCCGGTCAGTTGGCTGATTTCGCTGGACGCATTTTTGGGCGCCGGCATTGCCGTGCTCGTGTTGATGTTCTGGCGGTGGTGGGACCGCACGCATCGCCCGATCGACGAAATCACCCGCGTGGTGATCGGCGCCTTCCTGATGGCCGCCGCACCGCTTACCCTCGCGATTGCCAGCGCCGAGGCCGCAGCCAGCGGCCATCGCCTGGGCCTGGCCTGGGGACTTGCGTTTCATATCATCAACAGCATCGGCTTCTGCAATTTTTATCCGGTTGCGACGGCGCTGTTTTCCCGCGCCGCGCCACCGGCCCTGGCCGGCTTGATGATGGGCGTTTTCAGGCTGCATTTATTCGCGGCCAATCTTCTGGTGGGTTTTCTTGGCGGTTTGCTTGGATCCATGAGCGGAGAACGATTTTGGCTTATGCATGCCGCACTGGTGACAGGTGGCGCGCTGCTGCTGCTGCTCAGCAAGGTGGTTTTCGGCCGGGTGTTGACGCCGACCACACTGCCGGAGAAGGAAGGTCTTCTTTTCTGAAGAAAATAAGCAAAAGACTTTTGACTGTGCTGTCGCGGACTCGCCCGCAGCAAACGCAAAGCTGTCATTGGCCAGAATGACGACTCTTCACTTCCTTCCCCTTCTCCGCTTCATCTTCGCCGGATCATACCCCCCGCCTCCCGGCCCCAGCGGCTCCGGCCTATAATCCTTCTTCTCCCGCCCCGCACTCGGCGGCGGCACCGGCAACCCAAGCTCCAGCGCCTCCAGCCGCTTGATCTCGTCGCGCAGCCGCGCCGCCTCCTCGAACTCCAAATCAGCGGCCGCCGCCCGCATCCGCTTTTCCAGCTCCGCCAGCGAGGATTTCAGATCCTTGCCCACCAGGTCCGTCAGCCGCGAATCCTTCACCGGCGCCACCGTCACGTAGTCCTGCTCGAACACCGAATTCAGCGCCTCGCCGATATGCTTCTTCACCGATTGCGGCGTAATCCCGTGCGCTTCGTTCCACGCGCGCTGCTTGTTGCGGCGCCGTTCCGTCTCCTCGATCGCAAACCTCAAACTCTGCGTCATCACATCGGCATACAGGATCACCCGCCCATCCACATTGCGCGCCGCCCGCCCGATCGTCTGCACCAGCGATGTCTTGGATCGCAGAAACCCTTCCTTGTCGGCATCCAGAATCGCCACCAGCGCGCATTCGGGAATATCCAGCCCTTCGCGCAGCAAATTGATGCCGACCAGCACATCATACACGCCAAGCCGCAGATCGCGGATAATCTCGATCCGCTCCAGCGTATCCACATCCGAATGTAGATACCGCACCTTCACACCCTGCTCGGTGAGATATTCGGTCAGATCCTCCGACATGCGTTTTGTGAGTGTTGTCACCAGAACGCGTGATCCGCGCTGCGTCGTCACCCGGATTTCCGCCAGCAGATCATCCACCTGGTGCTCCACCGGCCGCACCTCGGTCACCGGATCGATCAGCCCCGTCGGCCGGATCACCTGCTCGGCAAACGTGCCCCCGGTGCGCTCCATCTCCCACGGGCCCGGCGTCGCACTCACAAAGATCGTCTGCGGCCGCAGCGCCTCCCATTCGGCGAATTTCAGCGGCCGGTTATCGATGCAGGATGGCAGCCGGAATCCGAATTCGCTCAAAATGGATTTACGCGCGAAGTCTCCGCGCTCCATGCCGCCGATCTGCGGCACCGTCACATGGCTCTCATCCACGATCAGCAGCGCGTTCTCCGGCAGATACTCGAACAGGGTAGGTGGCGGCTCGCCAGGGCGGCGGCCAGACAAATAGCGTGAATAATTCTCGATTCCCTTGCAGGATCCTGTCGTTTCCATCATTTCCAGATCGAACGTGCTGCGCTGCTGCAGCCGCTCCGCCTCCAGCAGCTTGCCGCCGGAAACCAGTTCATCCAGCCTGGCCTTCAGCTCTTGCTTGATGCCGATAATCGCCTGGTTCAGTGTCGGCCGCGGTGTCACATAATGGCTGTTGGCATAAATGGAAATTTCCTTCAGCGTTCCGGTGCGCTCTCCCGTCAATGGATCGAATTCTTCAAGCGCCTCGATCCCATCGCCGAACAGCACCACCCGCCAGGCGCGATCCTCGAATTGCGCCGGGAAAACATCCACATTCTCGCCCCGCAGCCTGAAACTGCCGCGCACGAACGCGGTATCGTTGCGCTTGTATTGCAGTTCCACCAGGGCGCGGGCCATCGTATCGCGGTCGATCTTGCCGCCGACCTCCAGCTTCACCACCATTTTCGAGTACGTCTCAACCGAGCCGATACCGTAGATGCAGCTCACTGAGGCCACGATGATCACATCATTGCGCTCCAGCAGAGATTGTGTGGCCGCATGCCGCATCCGGTCGATCTGTTCGTTGATCTGGCTGTCTTTTTCGATATACGTATCCGTCCGCGGCACATACGCCTCGGGCTGGAAGTAATCGTAATAACTTACAAAGTATTCAACCGCGTTATCCGGAAAAAAGCTCTTCATCTCCGCATAAAGCTGCGCCGCCAGGGTCTTGTTCGGCGCCAGCACCAGGGCCGGCCGCTGCACCGCCTCGATCACCTTGGCCATCGTGAAAGTCTTGCCGGACCCGGTCACCCCCAGCAGCACCTGGTCCCGTTCCCGTGCCTCGATCCCGCCCACGATCTCCGCGATCGCCGTCGGCTGATCGCCGGCCGGTTCATAGTCGGAAACCACGCGGAACCGCTTGGTCACCGGCTTGGCCGGCTGGCGTTGCGGGATGAAGGCGACAGGCGCCGGGCGGGCTAGGGTTTGGGACATTTGCTGATATTTGGGCAAGGCAATGGCGTAAGCAACGCCCGCCAGGAGCACTTTAGCCTCGTGCGACAGGCGGATACGAAGAAAGCACTTCTTTTTTGAAAAAAAGAAGCAAAAAACTTTTGCTCATTTAGGCGCGCGGTGCGGTCAACGCGCGCCTATACAGGGAAAAGTTTTTTGGTTCTTTTTTTCAAAAAAGAACTCTTTCCTTCAACGCCGCCGCCGCCGCCGCCACCACAGGCCCCCACTCCGCCGGCTTCTCCTGCCGGAACAGCCGCAGCGTCGGATACCATGGGCTATCCGTGCGCCCCAGCAGCCACCGCCAGTCGGAAGGCTCAGGCACCAGCACCCACGCCTCCGCCCCCAAGGCGCCGGCCAGATGCACCACGGCCGTATCCACCGCGATCACCAGATCCAGGCTCTTGATCGCCGCCCCCGTCTCCGCAAAGTCGCCCAATTGCGGCGAGAGATCCAGGAAATTGCCGCACCGTGCCGCAAACGCCCGATCCTCCTCCGGAAACGGCTTTTGCAGGCCGAAAAAATTCACCCCCTCCGTCGCCAGGATCGGTGCGAGAACCTCCATGCGGATCGATCGCCGCAGATTGTTCGGATGCGTCGGCCGGCCGGACCACGCCAGCCCCACCTTCAGCGGCCGCGCCGGCCGCACGCCCGCCAGCCCCTCCCGCCAGCGCGCGCATCTCTCCTCGCCCACCGAAAGATAAGGGATCGGCGCCGGGATCGTCTCCACCTCCGTACCGAAAATCTGCGGCAGGCTGGAGAGCAGCACATAGGCATCATGCGGCGGCGCATCCGACCATTTGGCAAAACAGATATCAATGTCCGGATGCTGCCCCAGCAGCGACGTCACCTCCGGCCCCCAGCCGATCGCCAGCCGCTGCACACGCTGCTTCGCCCACGGGATGTAGCGGGCGAACTGGATCATGTCGCCAAACCCCTGATCCGCCACCAAAAGCAGCGTGCCGCCAGGCAGCTTCATGCCGTTCCACGGCGCGGTGGTCATTTTCGGCAACGTGCCGCGCGCCTGGTCCAGCTTGTTGCGCCAGGCATATTCCAGCCACCCGGGCGCATATTCGCCCAAGGAGAGCAGCAATTCGCCCAATCCCATATGCGCCGGCGGGTTCTCCGGCTCCCGCCCCAGCGCCTCCCGGTAGCGCAGGGCAGCCAGATCCCGCTCCCCGCGCGTCAAATGCGTCAGCGCCAGCTCAACCCGATGGGCGGCCGTATCCGGGCTGTGCCTGATCGCCTCCAACCCAGATTCCAGCGCCTCGTCCAGCATGTTCTTGCCGCGATACAGCGCACACAGGTTCAAATGCCAGTTGCCAACCGCCGGCTGCCTGGCCACGGCCGCCTTCAGCAGCGGGATCGCCTCGTCCACCCGGCCTTCCTGGCCCAGTATCCCGCCCAACAGCCCCAGCGCACCCGGCAGATCGGGCGAGGTGATCAGCAGATCACGGCAAATGCCCATCGCCTCATTGATCCGCCGCAGCTTGGCCGCGTTCAGCGCCCGCGCCAGCGTCTGATCTACCGTCTCTTTTCCCGTCGTGTCTGACATAAGTCCGCCGCGGTGGTGATCATCCACGTACCGTTCTAAACGCCTTACCCGTCTTCCACCACACTCCGCCGCGCCCGCGGTCTTCGCCCGGAACCCCCATGGCGCACCTGCCCCTCTATCTCCTCCTCGCCGTCGTGGCCCTGATCGCCGGCACGCAGAACGCGCTCGCCGGCGGCGGATCCTTCATCACCTTCCCCGCCCTGCTGCTGTTCGGCATGGGCGCCCGCGCCGCCAACATCACCTCAACGGTGGCCCTGTTCCCCGGCCAGGTCACCACTGGCCTTGCCGGCCGCAGCCAGGTGGCGGGCGCGGAAGGCCTCTCCTTCCGCACGCTCAGCATCATCAGCCTGATCGGCGGGGGCGTGGGCGCCATCCTGCTGCTGGAAACGCCCGAAAGCTTCTTCGATCATCTGGTGCCGTTCCTGGTGCTGTTCGCCACCGCCGTCTTCGCCTGGGGCAGCTTCTTCCGCACCACCCAGGAAGGCGCCACCCACCTCTCACCACTCGGCGCCATCCTCGCGCAGACGGGCATCGCCATCTATGGCGGCTATTTCGGCGGCGGCATCGGCATGCTGATGCTCGCCGCCCTCACACTCGCCGGCCTCCCCGTGCGCCGCGCCGCCGCCACCAAAAACATGCTCGCCGGCGTGATCAACGCCGCCGCCGTGGTGATCTTCGCATTCTCGAAGGATGTGCACTGGCCGGCGGCCATCGCCGTCGCCATCGGGGCCATCGCCGGCGGGCAGCTTGGGGCCTGGCTGATGCTGCGGGTGGACGAGCACAAACTGCGGGTCGTGGTGGTGGTCATTGGGGCCGCGCTGACGGTCGCGATGTTTGTCAGGGCGTTTGCTTAGAGGAAGGAAGAAAGTGCTTCTTTTTTGAAAAAAAGAAGCAAAAAACTTTGACTTATTGTCCCGTCTTAGCGGGAAATGAGGGGACTTTTGTTTACACGAAATTGTTTCACGTGAAACAAAACAGGAACGACCGCGCTAGGTGATACGCACCAGCCGGTGCTGCTTCTTGCCGGCGGAAATCTTCACGGCACCCTGGCGCAAATCCGCCATGCTCACCGCGGCCGATTCATCGCCAACCACAACATCGTTCACCCGCGCCCCACCCCCACGGATCAGCCGCCGTCCCTCCCCGTTACTCGCCACGAGCCCGCTTTCCGCCAATAGCCGGTACAGCGGAATCCCCTCCGCCAAAGCAGCCTCGCCCACCACATGCGTCGGCAAGCTCTCCGCCGCCGCCCCCTCCTCGAACGTGGCGCGCGCCGTTTCAGCCGCAGCCGCGGCCGCCTCCGCGCCGTGCAGCAGCGCAGTCGCTTCGGTGGCCAGAACCTTCTTCGCCTCGTTGATCTCCGCGCCGCCCAGCGCCTCCAGGCGCGCAATCTCGGGCAATGGAACATCAGTGAACAGGCGCAGGAAGCGGCCGACATCGGCGTCCTCGGTGTTGCGCCAGAATTGCCAGTAATCGTAAGGGCTCAAACGTTCCGCGTTCAGCCACACCGCGCCCTTGGCGGTCTTGCCCATCTTGGCACCCGAGGCCGTCGTGATCAGCGGCGTCGTCAATCCGAACACCTGCGCGCCATCCGTGCGCCGCACCAGATCCACACCACTCACGATGTTGCCCCACTGGTCCGATCCGCCCAGTTGCAGCGTCACCCCCAGCCGGCGGTAGAGCTCACGAAAATCGTAGCTCTGCAAAATCATGTAGTTGAATTCAAGGAACGTCAGCGGCTGCTCGCGATCCAGGCGCAGTTTCACGCTGTCCATCGTCAGCATACGGTTGATGCTGAAATGCACGCCCACCTCGCGCAGCAGCGGGATGTAGCCGAGCGCATCCAGCCAGTCGGCATTGTTCGCCATCACCGCGTCGCTGCCCGCATCGCCGAACCGCAGATAGGCGGTGAACGCCTGGCGGATGCCGGCCATGTTCGCCGCTATCGTTTCGGCCGTCAGCATCTGCCGCGATTCGTCCTTGCCGGAGGGATCGCCGATCTTCGTGGTGCCGCCGCCCATCAGCGCCACCGGCCGGTGCCCGTGCCGCTGCAACAGCCGCATCAGCATGATGGAAACCAGGTTGCCCACATGCAGGCTGCTCGCCGTGCAATCATACCCGGTATAGGCGCTCACCCGACTTGCACTCAGCGCCGCCCCCAACGCCTCCAGGTCCGTGCACTGATGCACGAAGCCACGTTCGGTCGCCTCTAGGAGAAAATCGTTCGTCGTCATATGCCGTCCAGCGTCGGGTCAGGGGCCGCCGTTATAGCGGCGGATGGGGGGGAGAAGCCATGCGGGTGATCGGGCTGATGAGCGGCACCTCGCTCGACGGCGTGGACGCCGCCTTCCTGGAAACCGACGGCGAAACAGTCACCACTTTCGGCCCCTCCCTCACCCTGCCGTACGAGTCCACCCTGCGCCAGGATCTGCGTGCCCTGATCGCCGATCCCCAGGCGCCGGCGGCCGTGGTCGAGCGCCGCCTGACACTGGCGCATGTCGAGGCCGTGCGCGCCCTGGGGGTCACCGCCGATCTGATCGGCTTTCACGGCCAGACCATCCTGCACGCCCCGGCGCGGCGGCTCACCCGCCAGATCGGCGACGCGTCCCTGCTCGCCCAGTCCGCCGGCACTGCGGTGGCCTGCGATTTCCGCCTGGCCGATGTGGCCGCGGGCGGCCAGGGCGCGCCGCTGGTGCCGGTGTTCCACGCAGCCCTGGCCGCCGGGCTGACGCACCCGCTGCTGGTGGTCAATATCGGGGGTGTGGCCAACATCACCTGGATCGGCGCCGATGGCGCGCTGCTCGCCTGCGACACCGGCCCCGGCGGCGCCCTGCTGGACGATTTCGTCCACGCCCGCACCGGCCAGCCCATGGACCGTGACGGCGCGCTCGCCCGCGCCGGCCAACCCGACGAAGCGATCCTCGCCCGCCTCCTTGCCGACCCGTTTTTTGGCGCACCGCCGCCCAAATCGCTGGACCGGCAGCATTTCGCCGCTTCACTTCACGCGGTTGCCCATCTCAGCACGCCGGATGGCGCGGCCACGCTCGCCGCCTTCACCGCGCGTGCCATCGCCCTGGTGCCGCTGCCAGCACCGCCGGCGCGCGTGCTCGTCACCGGCGGCGGGCGGCATAATCCCGCCATCATGGCGGCCCTTGCGGCGGCCAGCTCTGTGCAGGTGGGGCCTGTGGAGGATGTCGGCTGGGATGGGGATGCGCTGGAGGCGCAGTGTTTCGCCTATCTCGCGGCCCGCGTTCTGCGTGGCCTTCCGCTCAGCTTCCCCGGCACCACCGGTGTGCCCGCGCCAATGCCGGGCGGCAGGATCGTCTCGCCCTGAAAACCCTGTTCGGCCACCGCGCCGCCCCCGGCCTGGTGCTGATGCTTGCCACGCTCGTGTGGGGCGTCAGTTTCGTCATTACCCGCGCGGCGGTACAGTCGGCGCCGCCGCTGGTGTTCGTGGCGCTGCGCTTTGCCACCGCCGCGCTGTTCGTGGCCGCGGCCACGCGCCCCGCGCTGCAACGGCTGAGCCGGACCGAGCTGACCGCTGGCCTGGTGATCGGGGCGGTGATGTTCGGCGGCTACGGGTTGCAGGCGATGGGCATGGGTCTTGGCATCTCCAGCGGCCGCGCCGCCTTCATCTCCGCGCTCTACGTGCCGATGGTGCCGCTCTTACAGATGGCCATCCTGCGGCGCAGGCCGGCCGCCAACGTGTGGCTAGGGCTGGCGCTGGCCTGCGCCGGCATGATGCTCATGTCCGGACCGATCGGCCCCCCGGCGACGGGTCAACCCCAGGCCGGACCGCCGGAGGCCATGATCCTGGGCGGCGCGGTCTGCATCGCCGCGGAGATCATCCTGATCAGCCTGTTCGCCACGCGCGTGGACCCACGGCGCCTTGCGGTTGTCGAATGCGCCTTCCTGGCCGCCCTGTGCCTGGGCCTGCACGCCCTCTCGGGGGAGCCATGGCCCGCCGCGTCAGCCGGCTGGATCGCCGCCGGCGTGGCACTCGGCCTGGGCAGCGCCGGGCTGCAAATCGCGGTCAACTGGGCGCAGCGCTCCGTGCCGCCGGCGAGGGCGACGCTGATCTACACCATGGAACCGGTTTGGGCGTCCCTGTGCGGTCTGCTGGCGGGCGAGCGGATGGGGTGGCAGGCAGTGGCCGGCGGCGCGCTGATCCTCGCCTCCTTGCTCGTCAGCCGCCGCGCCGGTTCCGCCGGGGCGGAGACATCACCGCCGATGCGCCAGGAAGAACCGCAGCATCTCGGCTGAGGCATCTGGCCCGGCAGGCTCGGTGAAGCTCCCGGCGCTGCTGCCGCCGGACCAGGCGTGGCCGGCGCCATGCACAACCCATTGCTCCATAGCCACTCGTCCGTCCGTACCGCGATGCAGCGTTTTCGTGTAGGCAAGCCCCCCATCGGCCTGCCCCGCCTGGCACTCGCCCGCATCCTGCGGCACTGCCCCGGCCAACTGCGCCGCCACCGCGGCGGCATTGCGCGGATTCACCGTCGTGTCGCGATCCCCGTGAAACACAATCGCGGGGATGGCAGCGCTGCCGGCCCCGGCACGGCTGGCGCCCGCGCGGCCCTGGCGCATGGCGGCGAAGGCCGACGCCATATCGCTGGCGGACCCGCAGGCAAGACCGGAATGCACGCCCACCGCGGCGAACAGCTCCGGATACGCCTCGGCCATGATCACCGCCAGCGCCCCGCCGGCGGAAAGCCCGGCCACGAACACCGCGGCGGGATCGGCATCGTACTGCGCCATCACCTGGCGTGTCATGCCGGCAATCAGCGCCGGCTCGCCATGATCGCGCTGCTGGTCGGCAGGATTGAACCAGTTCCAGCAGCGCTGCGCGTTGGCGCTTGCCACCTGCTCCGGATACAGCACCAGGCAATCCGCAGGCCCGGCATGGCGGTTCATGCCGGTGCCGGCGGCGAAATCAACAGCCGATTGGGTGCAGCCGTGCAGCATCACAATCAAGCCGCGGCGCCCGGCACGACGCGCCTCCAGCCGATCCGGCGGCACGAACAGCCGGTAGGGCCGCGATCCCTGGGCATCAGCGTAGGTGCCGGCCAGCATCAGGTTGGCGGCGGCACGCCCGGCCGGATCCTTCCCCGGCGCGGCGCCAGGGGCCCGCAAGCCCAGCCCCTCCAGCAGCGGCGCGACCGGATCCTGCGGCGCCGGCGCGCTCCCCCGCCACGACGCCGCGGCCTCGGTGGTCACGTCCGTCAGCAGCCGCTGCAAGCTTTGCGCGCCGGCTGCAAGGCGCGACGCATGCCCTAGCCGGCCGGCCTGATGCAGGGCCTTGCGCAGCAAACCTGTCGAAAATCCCGATTTCATCTTTGTGCTGCCCTCCGGCGTATCCGCACCGCCACTACGCCACCAGGCATGTTGCGGCGCAGCACCGCGAGATCAAGCCGCGGAGGCCACACGCACACGACTATGAATGAGGGCGGCACGGCCGAGATGGGCGTCTCGACCGTGCCAGAGCGGAGGCGTTGGGGTAGGGGCTGCCTCCGCTAGTGCCTATAGTAAGTGCAATTCTTAAGATAACACTAGATATAAAACGGGCATTCCGACATCACTGCCATGCAACTTTATGCGTCCGGCACGAATTGTGGATTGTTGCGGCCACAACTGCGGGCGATGGTATGCAATACCTAGAGATCCAGCGCCCAAACCGGGTCCTTCAGGCGCGCGACGAGCGCGGCATGCGCCGCCAACTGATCGGCGTCAGGCACGATGAACCTGGGTACGCGGCTCGCGGGCATCGAATACGTCATCACCTGCTCCAACTGCGAGCTTCCCGCCAGCACAAGACCACGTTGCCGGCCGCCCGTCAGCTCCACATAGACATCGGCCAGCAGCCGGCAGTCCAGCAGCGCATTGTGGGTTGTCCGTTCCGAGAGATCGATGCCGAACCGGGTGCACAGCGCATTGAGGCTGTTCGGCATCCCAGGGAACCGCGCCTTGGCCAATGCCAGTGTATCGATCATCCGTCCGGAATCGAGAGTCGGCAGCGCCAGGCGCGCAAGTTCCGCATTCACGAAACCAAGGTCGAAGGCTGCGTTGTGCGCGATCAGCGGCGAATCGCCAAAGAACGCCAGCAACTCGTCCACGATTTCCGCGAAGCGCGGTTTTCCCAGCAGATCGCCGCGGGTGAATCCGTGCACGCGTGTCGCATCCTCGGGGATATCCCGCTCCGGGTCCACCAGACGATGAAACACGCGCGTGGTCGGCAGATCGCGCAGCAGCTCGATGGCCGCGATTTCGATGATACGATCACCGGTTGCGGGATCGAGCCCTGTTGTTTCGGTATCAAACAGAATTGACCGGCTCATGCGCGGGGGGCTCTGGCGAGACTCATGCGGGCAGAATGTTCCATCTCAGAAAGGATGTTCTTTTTTGAAAAAAAGAACCAAAAAACTTTTGCCTGTCGAGTCGCGCGTCGCCCCGCCACCCGCCTACATGAACAAAAGTTTTTTGCTTCTTTTTTTCAAAAAAGAAGTCCTTCCTTCCTTCTGTTTCAGCCATCTTCTGATCCTGCGCATGGCATGATGCCGAGACAGCCCGGTGCGGATCACCACATCGGCGCGCCGGCGCTTTTCCGCATCAGGCATTTGCAAGCCGATAATGCGCGCAATCTCCGAGTCGGCCATACGCCGGCGCTGGCGCACGCGCGCCACTTGGATGGCGCGCGGCGCCGAGACCACCAGCACCTCATCGACGCGTGCGTCGCCGCCGGTTTCGAACAGCAGCGGCACGTCCAGCACCACGAGTGTCTTGCCGGCGGCGCGTGCCCGCGCCAGGAAGCGGCGCTGCTCGGCGCGCACCATCGGGTGCAGGATCGCCTCCAATCGGCGCAGCCGCGCCGGGTCGGCCAGCACCTGTGCCCGCAGCGCCGCCCGGTTCAGCACGCCGCTTTGCACCGTGCCGGGAAAGGCGGCCTCGATCGCCGGCAGAGCCCGGCCGCCCTTGGCTTGCAGGCGGTGCACGGTGGCATCGGCATCGAACACGCGCACGCCCTCGCGCCGCAGCACCGCAAGTGCGAAGGATTTTCCCATGCCGATGCCCCCGGTCAGGCCGACAATCCTCACGCCGGTGCCGTCACTGGGCGGGGAGTCCGGCCGACATCACTGCCCAGGTTTGCGCATCCACCTCCGGCCGTATGCCAAACCAGGCCTGAAATCCAGGCACCGCCTGGTGCAGCAGCATGCCCAGACCAGGCACGGCCACCAGCCCGGCAGAGCGCGCCTGGCGCAGCAGTTGCGTCTCCATCGGGACGTAGACGATATCGGCCACCACCAGGCCTGGTGCGGCCCCGCCGAGATCCATCTCCAGCGCCGGCTGGTGCTGCATGCCCAGGGGCGTGGTGTTCACCAGAAGCGCGAACTCCCCCAGTCTTTCCGCGCGGTGCCGCCACTCCAGCAGGTCCAGCCCCGGCAAGGCCGCCGCCAGGGCTTTCCCCCGCGCCAGGCTGCGGGTGGCGACGCAGACCCTTGCGCCCACCGCCAGCAGCGCCACCGCGATGGACCTGGCCGCGCCGCCCGCGCCGAGCAGCAGCGCCGGCCCGCCTGGTGCGGCACCGTGGGCGGCCAGGTTGGCCAGGAAACCGATGCCATCGGTGTTGCTGCCGGCGATGCCGCCCGGCCCGAAGACCAGCGTATTGGCGGCACCCGCCAGGCGCGCCGCATCATCGAGCGTGTCGCACAGGGCGGCTGCCCGCTCCTTGTGCGGGATCGTCACGTTCACGCCGCGGAAGCCGCAGGCCGCCAGGCCGCGTATCGCCACCTCGAACGCCGCCGGCTCAACCGCCAGCGGCACATACGCGCCATCGATCCCGGCCCGCGCGAGCCAATGATTATGCAGCAGCGGCGAGCGCGAATGCGCCACCGGCCACCCCACCACCCCTGCCAAGACAGCACCCCCGGTAATCACATCATCCCCCTAAAGGAACAAAAGTCTTTTGCTTCTTTTCTTCAGAAAAGAAGATTCTTCTTTTTTGAAAAAAAGAAGCAAAAAACTTTTAGCTATTGGACCCGACACTCAGGCCGACAACCGAGGCGGCAATGGCGCGTGGCTGGAGGTTGACTTGGGGGAGGCCCATGAGCTCGCCATAGGTGCCGCGGGCGAGGGGGCCGGCGACGAACAGATTTGGCCAGGCGTCGCCGGTGTGGCGCAGCACGCGTCCGGTGCCGTCCACCCAGATGCCCAAGGCGGCAGGGTCCGCCATCAGACCGCCCGCCGCGGCCAGGCCGCGCAGCACAGGATGCGAGGCCGTCACCGAACGATGACCAGGTCCGGTGCAGTTCACCACCGCATCGACTTGCAGCGCCATTTCCTCGCCGGGAGCGGCGCCGCGGCGGCGCAGCCGCACATCGATACCGCCCTCAGCCTCGCTCACCGATCGCAGGAACCCCGCAATAACGCGCAAGGCGCCGCTGGCTTGCGCCGCGCTGACCGTGGCATCGATCTGCGGCGCGCATTGAAAGCGATGAACGTCCCAATAGGCGCGCAGATGGCGCAGCAGACGCCGCTTCTCCACCCAGTCGAGCGTGCCCCAGGCGGCACCGGCCTGCTGGCGCAGCGCATCGATGATGTTCTCCCAGGGGCGGCCGCACGCCGCCGCCACGGCCACGGCACGCCGCACCCGGCGCAGCAATGCCCGCGCCGTGGTTTCCGGCGCGGTGGTGAAATCCCCTTCCGCTTCCACCGGCAACTCCGTGCGCGGGCGCGGCAGAAGCCCATGGCGCGACACCGCGGTAATCCCGCCGTGATGGCCGCGCGCCATGAGCGAGGCCACCACGTCGCAGGCCGTGAGGCCGGTGCCGACGATCAGCACGCGGGCTTGCGGCGCGATGGCGCCGAGAGCCTCCATATCCCATGGATCGGCCACCACGCCCGGCACGCCCGCGAACATCGCCGGCAAGTCCGGCGCCGAATGGCTCACCGCCAGCACCACCGCATCGGCCGGCAGCGTATCGCCACCCTCCAGCCGGATCTCCCAACCGGCGCCGGCCGGCGCCAGGCTTTCCGCACGCGCCCGCACATGGCGGAACCGCACGGCGGGATGCGCCTCAACCTGGGCCCGCAGCAGCTCCGCCATATAGTGGCCGAACAGCGCCCGGCCGGGATAGAGTCGCCCATCCGGCATCGCGGCCGCCGGATCAGCCGCCGGCAGGCCGCGCGCCCGCAGCCAGGTATCGAAATGCAGCGGGTCCTCCGGCAGCACCGACATGCGCGCTGCCGCCACGTTGATGCGATGCTCCGGCGCCGGCGTGGAATATGCCAGCCCCGCGCCCAGCACCGCGCGCGGTTCAATGATGGTCAGACCCGCCCGCAGGCCGGGATGGTCTCGCAGCAGGTGCATGGCGCAGGCCGCCCCCGCCATCCCGCCGCCGATGATGGCAATCTCCATGGCAGTAGGTCGCCGCGGGATCGGGGGTTCGTCAAGGGCACGCAGGGCAGACGGGCGGACGAAGGCATTGAGCCTGGGTGAATAAATTCCTTCTTTCCTGGCAGAAAGACGCACAGACCGTTTAATCCTGGGCGGGTCAACATCGGAGAGACGTCATGTGCATGCCGGAATGGGAGATGCCGCAGGCGGGGCGCGAGCGGATGATCGTGCCGGCCGCGGTGGGGCTTCGCGGCACCGGGGTGGAGGATCCCGAACCGGCAATGCTGGCGCGGCTGGATGCGCAGCACGTGATGATGATGGGCGATAACCCCGCCCTGCCCCGCATGCCGGCCAAGCCGACACTGATGGATTTCTTCCGGCTGCGCTTCTCCGATATCGTGATCCGGCATCTGCTGACGAGTGCGGCGCGCGCCATGGAAGCCGGGCAGAGCGACACCGTGGTGCTGGCCTGCCTGCTGCACGATATTTCCAATGGCTGCCTGATCCGAACGGATCATGGCTATTGGGGCGCGCAAATGATCGCGCCTTATGTGAGCGAGGAAGTGGCCTGGGCGGTGCAATATCACCAGGCGCTGCGGTATTTCGCCGATGATGAGGCGGGCTACCAGTATCCGGAAAGCTATGTCCGGTTCTTCGGCGCGGACTATGTGCCGCCAGCCTATATCAAGCGGGATGCGGCGTATGCGCGCGGGCATCGCTGGTACATGACCTCGCGCCTGGTGACGCTGTACGACATCTACTTTTTCCAGGACACGCCGGTGCCGGACCCGGAGATCTTCAACGACCTGATCGGGCGGAATTTCAAGACCCCCGAGGAAGGGCTGGGTTTTGACAGTTCGGCCTCGGCGCATATGTGGCGCACCGCCATCTGGCCGAATAACTTTCTGTAATCCGCGGCACCTGCTTGGCGTGCGCGGCAGCCGCGCGTGGAACCTCTGGGGCGTGGGCGGCTTAGGGAGGTACCGGTCCGATTCAGGGAGGCTCATCATGCACATCGTTGGGAACCGTCGCCTGCTTGCGCCCCGGCACAGGGTTTGGCTGGCGTTGCAGAACAGCCAGGTGCTTCAGACCTGCCTGCCGGATGCGGGCGCGTCCCACATCTCCGGCGATCAGATCACGCTGGGCGCACCGGTGAACGAGACGGTGCGGATTGTGCATGCCGAGGTGGACCGGTGGCTGGAGATGGTCGGCGATGGCGGCCGCGGCGAGGTGCGGCTGGCTGATGACGGCCCGCTGGCCACGTTGCTGGCCTACGACCTGGAGAGCAGCGCGGGGGATGAGGCGCGGGCACGGGCGCAGATCGACCGGTTCCTGGATGCTTTTCAGGACGAGATTGCCGGGCCGCCGGAAGTGGCAGCGAACGGAACCCCCTATATTTTGGACCATAATCTGTCAGCCGAGCCGGTGGGGGCCCAGGTTGGCGCAACCCGGCAGCCTTTCGTCGGGCTGCCCGTTGTTTTCTGGGGCGGTGCTGCGGTGTTCCTGGTGATTTGCGTCTTTATCCTTCGTGCCTATCTGTGATCTGGCCGGGCGTATTCGTGGAGAACAAGATGCCGAGATATTCGATGTTGATGGCTGGGTTGGGCGCTATGACGTGCATCGGGTTCGTCATGCCGGTGCATGCGCAATCGGCGAGTTCCACAGTGCAGGCGCCGCAGCCCGATGTTCGGCTGCAAACGGTGCCGCAGATGCAGGCGCAGGCGCCGGCGTATGAGGGACCTTCGTTCAAGGTGCTGGGCGTTCCCGCGCGTTTGTCCGCGCCGGTTTCGCCGCCATATGCGGCGGCAGCCTATGACGATCTGGGCGGGCAGCCACAGACTGGTGCCGACGTGATCCTGGCGCAAACCCACCAGGATCAGGTTTTGGACTGGCATTACAACCAGTAACCGCCCACACGCCGCGTCAGAGAAGAAAGACTCGACCACGCAGGCACCAAGACGCGGAGAAGGTCACGAAGAGAAACCTCCCTGCGTCTTCTTCGTGGCCACCTTCGTGTCTTGGTGCCGTCGTGGTTGTCTTTCTTCCTTGCTGCCGTGCCGGCGTCGCGGCCGCGGCAGGGGGCGACGCCTAGAGGCGACGCATTCGATGCCGGCACCGAAGAAAGATTCAACCACGAAGGCACCAAGACACGAAGAAGGGCACGAAGAAAAATCTCCAAACTCCACTTCTTCTTCGTGGCCACCTTCGTGTCTTGGTGCCTTCGTGGTTATCTTTCTTCCTTGGTGTCGTGCCGGCGGCCAAGCGCATGTCAGGTACAGACCTGATTTCGCCCGGCGGCCTTGGCGCGGTAAAGCGCGCGATCTGCTGTTTCCAGCAACTGCTTGGCGTCGAACCCTGTGCCGGAAGCGAAGGCCAGGCCCGCGCTGATGGTGACGTATCCGGCAGCGGTGCCGGGGTTGCCATAATCGAGCGCCCGCACCGCCTTGCGCAGCCGCTCGACCAACTGGGTTGCCGCCTTGACATCGGTTTGGGTGAGCATGAGCACGAATTCCTCGCCGCCATAGCGGGCCACGAAATCGCTGGCGGCGCGCAGATTCTCGCGCAGCGTGCCGGCGACCAGCTGGAGGCAACGATCGCCCTCGAGATGACCGAGCCGGTCATTGAGGAGCTTGAAGTTGTCGATATCGATGATGCAGACGGCAAGCGGCAGGTAGAGAGTGGGATTGGCATGCATGGCGGCCATTCTCGCATCGAAGAAATGCCGGTTGGGCAGATTTGTCAGCCGGTCGGTATTGGCAAGTCTGGCCAGATTGGCATTGAGATCCGCCATTTCGGAGGAGCGCAGTTCGTCGCGGAGCTGCAACAGAAACATCCGCGCGGCATAGAGATTTTGCACCCGGCGTGCGTTGACCATGCCGGCGGTGGTAACGGTGAGAAACACCAGCAACAGGAGTTTTTCCGGCATGCCGGGCAGCGCCGAGAGCATCGTGAAGACGGCCACGCAAATCGTGGCGAAGGCGGCGATGCCGAGGGTGACGGGAAATCCTATGTCCAGATAGGTGATGGAACTCCACACCAGCGCGATGGACATGATCATATAGATCAGAAACGTCGTGGCCTCACCGCTCGCATAGCCGGTGGCCAGAGAGAGAAACAGGGTGAGCGTCACCGGGAAACTGATCACGCTGTCTCCAGCCCGGTCCAGCAGCCGGCGGCGGATGATCTGGGCGGTCGCCAGAAACGCCAGGGTGACCGCGATGCTGCTGTACATGGCAAACGCGGAGCGGCCCGCCGGCAGCGACGCCCAGCCAATGAACAGCGAGATCAGGCCGAAGCCAGCCACCCAATTGCACCACGAGGAGAGCACGCGGCGCCGGCGCGCGGCCCTGCGTGCGTTGAAGATCGCACGCAGGGAGGCGGGCACGCGCAGCCTGGACAGGCGCGTGGCGATCAGGGCGTCAACCTCACCCCGCAAAAGAGTGGCGCGGCTGAAGATCGGAGCGGAGTCGCCCGGCGAAGGATCGGCGGGGATCGTCGGATCATCCATGACTGTCTGTTGGCCTTGCGACACCGGAGGGTGGCGGCGTTGCCGCAGCCGGCCATTATCTTAGCGGGCCAATATCACGAAAACGTATTTACCCGGTGGCGGCCCCGCCTCAGCCTGGTGGCAACGTCCCGCGACAGTTGCCGTTGCCAACACGCAAAATTTTTTCATTTTTTTTGAAAAAGGATCTTCCTAACAGCAGCGTATTCCGCCTGCCCCGTACCGTGTCGCCTGGCGCTCCCGGAAAAAGTCTTCCCGGGTCATCAGCTTCCGATCGGGGTGGGTGCCAGCCATGTGGGCGGCGTAACTGTCGTAATCGGGCAGGCCGACCATGAGGTCGGCGGCGGCGGCGGCGCGGCGGGCGATGGCAGCCAGATCGAAGCTTTGGCCGAAGCAGCGGCAGATCATTGGGCGGCGACCTCCCCGCGGGATTCGTGGGTGGTGATACGGCCGACGGCCAGCGCCCGCGCGGAGGAGACCGCGCCGGCGCCGAGCATGAGCACCACCACCGACATGAACAAAGCCGTCAGGCCGCAATCGACGTAATCATTGGTGAGCACCTGGTGCATGTCGGCCACCGATTTGGCTGGTGCCAGGATGCGGCCGTCGGACAATGCCGCGGAAAATTTGCCGGCATGCGCGAGAAAGCCGATGGCTGGGATGGGCGAGAAGATCTTCTCCCACCCCGCCGTGAGCGTGCACACGGCGAGCCATGCGGCGGGGACCACGGCCACGGCGGCGGTGCGCTGGCGCTTCATCTTGAACAGCACGACCGCCCCGAGGGTGAGAGCGATGGCGGCGAGCATCTGGTTGGAGATGCCGAACAGCGGCCACAGCGTGTTGATGCCGCCCAGCGGATCGACCACACCCTGGTAGAGGAAGTAGCCCCAGGCGCATACGGCCAGCCCGGTCGCGCCGATATTGGCGGCCCAATTGTCCGTGCGGCGGAAGGCCGGGTGCGCCTGGCCCGCCAGATCCTGGATCATGAAACGCGCGACGCGCGTGCCGGCATCCAGCGTGGTGAGGATGAACAGCGCCTCGAACAGGATGGCGAAATGGTACCAGAACGCCATCAGGCCGGGGCCGCCGATGACGCCGGAGAGGATTTGCGACATGCCGACGGCCAATGTGGGCGCACCGCCGGCGCGCGAGAGGATGGTGGCCTCGCCGACATCATGCGCAATCTGGGTGAGGGCCTCGGGGGTGATGGCGAAGCCCCAGGCGGAGATTTTGGCGGCGGCGCTCTGCGCCGTGGTGCCGATGATGGCGGCCGGCGCGTTCATGGCGAAATAGGCGCCAGGCTGGAGCACGCTGGCGGCGATCAGCGCCATGATGGCGACGGCGGACTCCATCAGCATGGCGCCGTAGCCGATGAAGCGGAGCTGTGTTTCGTTTTCCAGCATCTTCGGCGTGGTACCTGTGGCAACGAGGGCGTGGAAGCCGCTGACGGAGCCGCAGGCGATGGTGATGAACAGGAAAGGGAACAGCGATCCGGCGAAGACCGGCCCTGTGCCGTCGATGAAGCGGGAGATGGCGGGCATGCGCAGTTCCGGCATGACAATGAGAATGCCGATGGCGAGCGCGCAGATGGTGCCTATCTTGAGAAAGGTCGAGAGATAGTCGCGCGGGGCGAGGATGAGCCAGACGGGCAGAACGCTGGCGACAAAACCGTAGCCGATCAGCAGGAACGCCCAGGTGGCACCGGAGAAGGTGAAGCGGGCGGCCCAGACGGGGTCGGCAGCAACCGCGCCGCCGGCCCAGATGGCGCCCATCAGCAGCACGAAGCCGATGCCGGACACCTCCAAAACACGGTGCGGGCGCAGGAATCGGCTGTAGCACCCCATCAGCACGGCGATCGGCACGGTGGCGAACACGGTGAAGGATCCCCAGGGGGAATTGGCCAGCGCCTTCACCACGATCAGCGCGAGCACGGCGAGCAGGATCACCATGATGGCGAGCACGCCGATGCTGGCGACGATGCCGGCGAAGGGCCCCATTTCCGTGCGGATCATGTCGCCCAGCGAACGGCCGTCGCGCCGCACGGAGAGGAACAGCATCAGGAAATCCTGCACCGCACCGGCGAAGACGACGCCGACCAGGATCCACAGCGTGCCGGGCAGGAAGCCCATCTGGGCCGCGAGCACGGGGCCCACCAGCGGGCCGGCGCCGGCGATGGCGGCGAAATGGTGGCCGAAGAGCACGTATTTGTTGGTGGGGACGTAATCCAGCCCATCGTTGCGCGTGTAGGCGGGGGTGCGGCGCGCGGGATCGAGCCGCAGCACGCGTGTGGCCAGGAACAGGCTGTAGAAGCGGTAGGCGATGGCGTAGACGCATAGGGCGGCCACGACCAGCCAGAGCGCGTTGACGGTCTCGCCGCGGTCGATCGCGAGGACGGCAAGGCTGGCGGCGCCGAGGATGGCGACAAGCGCCCAGATGAGCTTCATACGGGGTCCTCCCTGGGGGACGGGTTTATTGGGGCCTGCGCCCGGTTGAGGGTTGGATGGTTTTAGCATGGCGGGCGCGGAGAAGAAGGGCCGCGGGTGAATTGTGGCGCGCCGCCGCCCTATGGTCGGATATGAAACGGTTGGTGGGGGCCGGACATGTCGAGCGCGACCCGTTCGTTTTATGCCGGGCTGGTGACGGCGATCGGGGATACGCCTGATCCTGACGGCCTGGCTGAGCGGCGACGGGTGGTGGTTTTCCAGGCGGCCGGCGTGATGGCGGCTTTTGCTGCGCTGCGCGCTACCAGACGCGACCCTGATGCGTTATGTTCAGGTCATGGTCCATCCCGCACCACTCATCGATGACGACGAAGAGGCAGAAGAGGCCCGGGCCCTGGCCGCGGCGATCGCCGAGTCCGACGCCGATCCACGCACGGCGCCCCATGGCGAGGTCCGGGCTTGGCTGCTGCGTCTCGCCAACGGCGAGTTCGACGCTCCGCCGCCTGAACCGCGCTAAGAACCTTGGCCGTCGCTTGGCGTGCTCGCGCGCTAGCCGATATCGGCCGTATCGTCCGTTACATCGCGACTGACAATCCGATCGCGGCCCGGCGCGTCGGCCGCGAACTGCTGCTCGCGGGCGACAGCCTGCTGACTTTCCCGCGCCGAGGTTAAGAACGGGGTGCCGATGGACGACGCGCAACTGGAAATGGCCCCGGACGAGCGCTCCGAGTTCGGACTATATTGGCCGATTTTGTTTGCAGCGACCGTGGGGGTCGGGCTCGGGACCACGGGGCTGATGTTCTATGGGTTCGGGCAGTTCGTAGGCCCGCTGGCGGCGGATCTGCACTGGTCGCGCGGGGCGATTTCCGGGGGGATGCTCAGCTACAGCGCGGGCACGGTGCTGATCTATCCGTTCGTGGGGCGCGCGGTGGACCGGTTTGGCGGGCGCGCCGTGGGGCTGCTGGCCCAATGTGGGCTGGCGGCGGGATTTGTGCTGATTTCGCTGGTGCCGGCGAATATCTATCTGTTCGATGCGGCGTTTTTCGTAATGTCGCTGCTGGGGGCGGGCACCTCGCCGATCGTATGGAGCCGGGCGGTGGCGCGGCATTTCGCGCGCCGGCGCGGGCTGGCGCTGGGGATCATGCTGAGCGGCACGGGGATGGCGGCGGTTCTGGCGCCGGCGGTGGTGGGCGGCAGCATCGCGGCATTCGGGTGGCGCGGGGCGTTCCGGGTGATGGCGGCGATCGAGGTCGGCGTGGGGCTGCCGGTGACGTTTTTCTGCCTGCGCGAGGCAGCGCGTGCGGGGTCGGTGGCCGGTGGTGCGCTTTCGGGGATGGCGATGGGGGCAGCGTTGCGGAGTGGCGCCTTCGCGCGGCTGGTGTGTGCCTTCGTGCTGATTTCAGTCGGCGTGGCAGGGCTGATTGTGCATTTGCCGGTGATGCTGGCCGATCGCGGGTTTGCCCATGCACGCATCGGATTCATGATGGGGTTTTTCGGTTATGCGGTGATTTGCGGGCGGTTGCTGCTGGGCTTTCTGATGGACCGGTTTCCGGCCGGGATCGTGGGCGGGATCTTCGTTCTGACCGCGGCCGGGGCGTGCCTGTTGTTGGCAGGCGGCGTGGGCGTGTTTCCGGCGGTGCTGCTGGTGGGCGCATGCGCGGGGGCGGAGGTGGATTTGCTCGCGTTTCTGACGAGCCGGCTGTTCGGCCTGCTTCATTTCGCGCAGATCTATGGCTGGGTACTGTCAGCATTTGTGGTCGGCGCTGGCCTGGGTCCGGTGATTGCGGGGCGGATCCATGATGTGACGGGGAGCTATCAGGCGGCGCTGTATCTGTTTGCGGGGAGCAGCGTTGCGGCGGCCTGGTTGATCGGGTCGTTGGGAAGAAAGGAAGGATGTGTTCTTTTTTGAAAAAAAGAACCAAAAAACTTTTATTCCCTGGCGCGCGCTGCCGGCGAGGCGCGCGCCAAGTGTCAAAAGTTTTTTGCTTCTTTTTTTCAAAAAAGAAGACCTTTCTTCCTGTTCATATAGATAGCTTTTCCCGCAGCGTCCCGGCGGCATACGACGTCTTGTACGCCCCGCGAGCTTGCAGTTCGGGCACGACCAGGTCGACAAAATCCACGAAACATTCCGGCGTGACGGTGCGCGCCAGGATGAAGCCGTCCAGATCCGCTGCGTCGGACCAGCCGATCAAGGCCTCGGCCACCTCCCCGGGCGCGCCGACCGTGGGGGGCTGGCGGCCGCCCAGCGAAAGGCTGTTTGTGAAGGCGCGCTTGGAGATGCCGCTCACCGGTTCGACGTTGGAGAGGATGGCCTGGGTGGCCGGCGCCAGGATCGGCGCATCGTCCGGCAGGGCGGCGAAATCGATGCCCATGGAACCGGCGGATTGCACGAGGGCACCTTCCCGGCAGGCGTAGGACTCATATTCGGCCAGTTTGGCGCGCGCCGCCGCGGTGGTGCGGCCAACCACCACCGTGGCGCCCATGAACACCAGCAGCCGCCGGCCAAGGGCGGCAGCCTGCGCGCGCAGATCCGCCACCAGACGCGCGACCTGGGGCCTGGTGGTGGCGTTGACGAACACGCATTCGGCGTGCTCGGCGGCAAAGCGGCGGCCGCGGCCCGATGCGCCGGCCTGGTAGATCACGGGCACGCGCTGCGGCGAGGGTTCGCTCAGGTGGATGCCGTGCAACGACCAGCCGGGGCCCGAGGCGGTGACGGGGCGGACACGCGCGGGGTCGGTGTAGATGCCGGCGGCGCGGTCCCGCAGCACGGCGCCGTCCTCCCATGAGGTGAGCCAGAGATCGCGCGCGGCGGCAAGAAAGGCATCGGCCGCATCGTAACGCGCATCATGGCCAGGCTGCCGTGGCAGGCCCAAAGCGCGGGCGGCACTTTCCAGATACCCGGTGACGACGTTCCAGCCGATCCGGCCGGCGGTGAGATGATCCAGCGTGCTCATGCGGCGGGCAAACACGAAAGGATGTTCGGCCGCGATATTGGCGGTCACGGCGAAGCCCAGATGGCGCGTGGCATGCGCCATGGCGGGGATCAGCAGCAACGGGTCGTTGGCAGGTACCTGCACGGCGCCGCGCAAGGCGGGGGAAGAGGAGCCGCCATAGACGTCGTAGGTGCCCAACACATCGGCGAGGAAAAGACCGTCGAACAACCCACGCTCCAGCGTGCGGGCGAGGCCGACCCAGTAATCCAGGCTGGTGTAGCGCCGCGACTGGTCGCGCGGATGGCGCCACAGGCCCTGCTGGATGTGGCCCACCGTATTCATCTCGAAGGCGTGCAGGCGGAGCTGACGCATCGCTACCAGCGGGAGGCTGCTTGCGCATCCCCGTCGCGCGGAAAAACCCAGGCGGAGGTGCCGTCCGGAAAAATCTCCTTCTTCCAGAAGGGGGCAGAGGTCTTGAGGAAATCGATGAGGAAGCCGGTGGCATCCAGCGCCGGCTGGCGATGCGCCGCGGCTGCTAGCACGAGCACGATGTTCTGGCCGGGTTCAAGGGTGCCGATGCGGTGGATCAGCGTGCAGCCGAGCAAGGCGAACCGGGATTCCGCCTCCGCCGCGATGCGATCCAGCGCCGCCTCCGTCATGCCGGGGTAATGCTCCAGGTAAAGAGCGGTAATGGGATGGGCAGATGTGCTACGCACGACGCCGGTGAAACTGGCGAGCGCGCCGGCCTGCTTGCAGGCGGCGAGAAGGGCTGCGGACTCCGCGCCAACATCGAAATCATCCGGATGCACGCGGATGCGGCGCATCTCAGCCGCCCGTGACGGGGGGGAAAAAGGCCACTTCGTCGCCGGGCGATAGCGGCGTCTCAGGGCGGGCGAACACCTGATTGACGGCGGCACGCACAAGCGGGCTGGCAAAGGCCGCATCATGGGCCGCATCGCGGCCGCGCAGAAAAGCGATCAGGTCGGCCACGGTGGAAACCCCCTGGGGAAGCACAAGCTGCTCGATGCCGGTGCCGGTGCGCTCGCGAAGCCAGGCGAAGTAGAGGATGGTGATGGACATGAGGGCTGTTAAAACACAGACGAGAAGAAAGGCCAGGGGGGCGCTGCCCCCCTGGCCCCCCCGCTGGGGCCGAGAGGCCCCAGACCCCGGCTGCGCCCTGCGATCCCCGGCCGGGCCTCATCGGTAATGCGGGTGGCGGAACTCGCACTGCTGATGGTGCCAGTGGCCCTGGCCATCGCGTGGCTGCTGGGGCTGCGCGGGCTTAGCCCCCGCGGAACCATCGCGGCGCTGCTGCTGCTCGCGGGGCTGGCGCTGGCCCTCATCTGGCTGGGTGAAGACCGTAGCTTCACCGGACGCTACGTGCCCGCCCACCTGCACGGAACCGAAATCGTGCCCGGCCACCCCTCGTGACCGCATTGCTGCACGATCCGGACCTGGCGCCCATCCTGGCCGCCCTGCCCCGCGCCCGCCTGGTGGGCGGATGCGTGCGCGATATGCTGGCAGGGCGCGAGGTGGCCGACATCGACCTGGCGACGCCCGACCCGCCGGAGGCGGTGCGCGCGGCCCTGGGCGGCGCGGGGCTTCGCACGATCCCTACCGGGCTGGCGCACGGCACGGTCACCGCCATCAGCGGCGGACGGCCCTTCGAAATCACCACCCTGCGGCGGGATGAGGAAACCGACGGCCGGCACGCCCGGGTCGCCTGGACCGACGATTTCACGCAGGACGCCGCTCGGCGGGACTTCACCATCAACGCCATGTCGCTGGACCAGGCGGGCACGCTGCATGACCCGTTCGGAGGGGCCGAAGACCTCAAAGAAGGCCGCGTGCGCTTTGTGGGCAACGCGGCGGCGCGGATTGCCGAGGATTACCTGCGCGTGCTGCGTTTCTTCCGCTTCTTCGCGCGCTACGGGCGCCCGCCACCCGACCACGCGGCAATCGAGGCCATCCGTGCCGCCGCCGCCCTGCCCGAAGGGGGGTTGCGGCGGCTCTCGGCCGAACGGGTGTGGAGCGAACTGAAGCGCATCCTGGCAACCCCCAACCCGCGCGATACCATGGCACTGATGGCCGAACTGGGGGTGCTGGCGGTGGTGCTGCCAGAGGCACGCAATACCGAGGGGCTGACCGCGCTGGTGGCGCGCGGCGCGCCCGCGGAACCGATACTGCGCCTGGCGGCGCTGGTGGGCGGCACGAAGCAGGGTGTTGCAGACCGGCTGAAACTCTCCGGCGCCGAACGCGAGCGCCTGGAGCAGCTCTGCGCCGGCCCGATACCCCACGCAGATGACGATGACCCGGCGCTGCGCCGGCTGCTGGCGGAGGAGCCGGCGGACGTGCTGATCGGGCGAAGCTGGCTGGCCGTGGAGGCGCAGGCGCTGGGCGATGCCCGATACAGGCTGGCGGCGATGACGCGGCCGGTGTTTCCGCTGGAAGGCCGGGACGGGCTGGCGCTGGGGGCGGAACCCGGGCCGAAACTGGGCCAGGCGCTGCGGCGGGTGCGAGGGTGGTGGCTGGCAGGGGGGTGCATGGCGACGCAGGGTGAATGCAGGGCAAGGCTGCGGGAGGAATTAGAAAAGTAAGGAAGGAACTGTTCTTTTTTGAAAAAAAGAACCAAAAAACTTGTGCCTCTTGGCGCGCGCGGGCCGGCGAGTCCGCGAGAGCGTAACAAAAGTTTTTTGGTTCTTTTTTTCAAAAAAGAACATCTTTCTTCTTCCAGATGCCATTGCACTCCCGTCCCTATCCGCGCCAAACCGCCGCAGCATCGTGTCGCGGACGGAGGGTAAGCCGGTGATCGACCTCTTACGTGGCGGGTGGCGCACGAAGCTGACGCTGGCCATGCTGCTGCCGGCGATGGCCGCGGCACAGACGCCGGCGGACCCCGGGTCGCCCCAGCTTTGGGCGATCTATGGCCAGGCGACGTTCACCGACCAGTATCATCCCGCCTTCCGGTCGCAGGTGCAGGGGCCTAACAGCCTCGATCCCGGCAGCCGCGGCGACGAGACCTTCGATGCGACGCTGTATGCGGGCGTGCGGCCCTGGGCGGGCGCGGAGATCTGGGTGAACCCCGAGATCGATCAGGGCTTCGGGCTTAGCAACACACTCGGCATCGCGGCGTTCACCAGCGCCGAGGCTTACAAGGTGGGCGAGGCCGAGCCGTATGTGCGCGTGCCGCAGCTCTATTTCCGCCAGGTGGTAAACCTCGGCGGCGCCGTGCAGAGGGTGGATCCGGACCTGAACCAGCTGGGCGGCAGCGTAACCGCGGACCGCGTGGTGTTTTGGCTAGGCAAGATGAGCGTGGGGGATATTTTCGACATCAACGACTACGCCCATGATCCGCGCAACGATTTCCTCAACTGGGCGCTGGTGGATGCAGGGACGCTCGATTACGCGGCCGATGCCTGGGGCTTTACCTACGGCACCGCCGTGGAGTGGTATCAGGATTGGTGGACCCTGCGCTTCGGCGGCTTCGCCCTCTCGAAGATCCCCAACAGCCCCATGCTGGATACCAGCGGCAGCCAATTTCAACTGATCGCCGAGACGGAGGAACGGCATACGCTGTGGGGGCGTGACGGCAAACTGAAATTCACCGCCTTCCTCAGCCGCGGGCGCATGGGCGATTATGACGACGCGACGGTGATCGCGGAGGAAACGGGGCAGCCGGCCGACATCGCGGCGGTGCGGCGGTATCGCAGCCGCAGCGGGATTTCGGCCAATGTGCAGCAGAGCATCACCGATACGCTCGGCGTGTTCGCACGCACCGGCATCAATGAAGGCGGTGTCGAGGCCTACGAGTTCACCGACATCAGCAAAACCTTTTCCATTGGCCTTTCGCTATTGGGCAAGGCATGGGCGCGTCCGGACGACACGGTTGGGCTGGCCTTCGTGATCGACGACATATCGCGGCGGGCGAAGAACTTTCTCAATGCAGGTGGCTTGGGTATTCTGGTGGGCGATGGGAGCCTTCTGGAGTCGGGTCCGGAATCGGTAGCCGAGACGTATTACCGCTATCATCTGGCTTCCTTCGCGCAGGTGACGGCGGACTATCAGTTCATTAACAACCCCGGATATGACCGGCTGCGCGGGCCGGTTTGCGTTCTCGGCATCAGGCTGCATGTGCAGTACTGAGGCGACCTGCGCGGTGTCGGCCAGGATGCCGCATCGGCGATGACGACATTGTGCAGAGCGGGGCGAATGGCCGCCTGTTCCTGAATCGATCCGACAAATTCTGCCCCGGCGAAACTGCCTGCGGCAGGACGAAATACCTCAATGCCAAGCCGATGTAATACCACAATCTTTATGTTACGTTTATGGTCCTATTACGGATTTTTATCTTCATTTTATGCCGTTTGTCGGGGATCTGCCACGATTTATTTCGTATATGGCGCGTCACTGGCACGATTATACTGCCAGGCCCGGCGGCAGGTATGGCGCATAACGCCCGGCCGGAATGATGCTGGGGAAGGGCTCAATCACGATGAGCAGAAAATATGCTCCGGGCGCCTCTATCGGGCGGCGACACCGGCTTGAGGCGCACATACAAGCCGCGAAAGCGCCGCGGCGGCCGCCACACTCCATCCGCTGCCAAAACCACATTGCTTTTTTATGGCGCGTCGCGAGACACGCAACCCGCGGGTCATGCTGCGTGTGATGCGGCCGTACAGCCGACAAGGAGAGTTTTATGCGGCGTATACTGACTTCCTGCTCGGCGCTTGGCGCGGGCATGATGTTTTTTTCGGTGGGCGCAATTGCCCAGACTGCGGCGCCGGCCGGGGCAGCTTCGGTAAATCTGGTCGCTGCTGCGGCGCCTGCGGCCGTTCCTGCACCGCCGAAGGTGGATTGTTCAAAAAATCCTGATCCTTACACGAATTATTCCTGCCTAGACGCTTATCTCGGCACCGATGTCGGGCAACGGCTCATCAACTACTACAAGCTGGAGCTGGGGCATGCCTCGGCGCCTTCGGACCCGAATGCTCCCCCGGGCCGCATCGCGGACTGGCCGGCGACGCCGGAAAGCGTGCCGCCCATGCCGTTTTCCGAGTGGCCATATGGCGGAACAACGGCACTCGGCGTGACGCGGCCGAACTCGGTGGATGCGCCGCTGATGGTGGCCATCGCGAACACCTCGCCGGGACAATGGCTCAGCGACAATCATTTCCAGATCTACGGTTGGCTTGACCCAGGCGCGAATATCAGCAGCAACACGCAGCGGCCGGCCGGCAACGCGCCGGTGGCCTATGCGTATACGCCGAATACCGTGCAGCTTGACCAGGCCGTGGTCTACCTCGATCGCTTTCCTGACACTGTGCAGACCGATCATATCGACTGGGGCCTGCGCCTTTCGGCGATCTATGGCGAGAACTATCGTTACACAACATCGTACGGTCTTGCCAGCTATCAGCTTCTGAAAACAAATGCGCCGGTTGGCTATGATTTTCCGATGGTCTATGGTGAGCTCTACATTCCCTTCATATTCCACGGGATGATGATCCGCGCGGGGCGTTACATTTCCCTGCCTGACATCGAAGCGCAGCTGGCGCCGAACAACTACATGTATACTCACTCGCTCACCTACGCGGTAGACAACTACACGAATACCGGTATCGTGACGACGACCGCGATCACAAAGAACCTCATCCTACAGTTCGGCATTTCGGTTGGTACCGAGGCTCCGATCTGGCATGTGGGTCAGCGGGAGAAGAATTTCGATCCAAACCCGCTCTATCCTGGAAGCACTTTTCTGACGGATCCCGGCGCCCAGTTTCCAACATTTACCGTTTGCGTTCGCTATGGATGGAACAATGGTAGTGACAACATCCAGCCCTGCGCCAACGGCATCAACAGCGGCATCTGGGGCTACAATAATCTGCAATGGTATGGCGTTACGTATTACCACAGGTTCAACGACCATTGGCATGTGGACATGGAAGCCTACGATGAATCGCAGCGAAGGGTGCCCAACGAGCTGAACAGCCAGGTCCAGGGCTGGTACGCCAATGGCGGCACGCCGTTCTCGCCGCAATATACGCCGATCAACGGACCCGACCTGGCGCAGTGCAAGAACGCCGTTGTTCTCAGCTGCACCGCGACCGGCATCGGCGTGACCGGCTACCTCAATTACTCTCCTGATCCTCTCAATAACTTCTCGTTCCGGCCGGAGTATTATGCGGATCAGGAGGGGCAGCGGACAGGCACGAAGGCCGATTACTACGAGTTCTCGCTCGGCTGGCAGCATTGGCTGTCACCACAGATCGAGTTCCGCCCCGAGGTCGGCTATTACCGTTCGATCAACGGCATTGCCTTCAACGCAAGCCCCTCAAAATTCATCGCCGCCGACAAGAACCACACGCTGATCGGCGCCGGGGACGTGATCCTACATTTCTAGAGCATTTTCCGATCGTTTTGACTCAGTAGAGCCGGTCGGAAAATGCTCTAGCTATGTGTTTTGACGAGCATCTTTATCCGACAGGTGACCCCATGTGGTCGGATGATGCTCTAGAAGCTGGCCGCGGCAGGCAGAAGAAATATCTCCAGACAGAACAGCAAGCAGGGGCGCTTGCCTATCAAAGGGGTGACTTAGCCCGCATCGCGCCTGGGCGATGCGGGGGTGCACACTCCGCGGGAGCCTTATACCAGCCGGCGGTGAGTTTGGCTCTCTTTGGGGCGTCCGTCCCCCCCCTCATCGCGAGCCGCCTCGCGGCGAGCGAAGCGATCCCCCCCACGCGCGGCGGGCGTTTGCCGAGTGGCCGCTGGATTGCTCCGGCCGCGCGGCCTTGCAATGACGGGCTTGGTGAAGGTCAATCTCACCGAAGCTTGGTCTGACTTCACTCGGCCAACCGGTTCTGCGCCAACTGCCGGTCCACCCACGCCTCATGCGCGGCGCGGTCGGCGCGCGCGCGTTGCGGGCTCCAATGGCCGGCCATGGTGAAGATCAGGGCAACGAAGACGGCCCCACCCAGGGCGCAGATGCCGAACCAGCTTTGCCATTGCGCCGCGGTGGCGGTTGCGGCGTGGACGATCCCGGCCATGCGCGCGGCGATCTCCGGCGGGATGGCTGCATGGCGGGCGGAGAGTTCCTTGAACGCGTCGACGGTAGGCCCGGCCTCGACGAGGGGGGTGACGGTGGTGACGATGTGCGGCAGGGCCAGGAACGAGGCGGTGACGACCAGGCGCAGGATCCAGCCCCAGATGGCCAGGCCGGTTGCGGTGAGTGCCGCATCTACGGCTTCGATGGCTTCGGTGAAGCTGGCCATCCAGGTGGCGTAGGCGGCACCGATCAGGGCCGCGATCCAGATGCCGATCACCGCCATGGCGGTGAAGCCGGGGCGCAGGCCGGGCGTGGTGAGCGGGCCCATGAAAACGCCTACGAGCAGCGTGGCACCTAGCCCGCCGGCGAGCATGAAGGGCTTGCGCACGCCCAGCACATCGGACCACAGGCCGGCACCGATCAGGGCCACCGCGTTGGCGGCCCAGGCGAAGTTGAGCAGGGCGTTGGCGCGCGCCGGCGTGAAGCCATAGACCGTGACGAGGTAGACAACGCCGAAGGCAACGGTGGTGTAATACACCAGCAGCAGCAGAGAGACGCCGAGGGCGGAGAGGATGATCCGCGGATGCAGCAGGTGCCGCCACCTATGGGCGGTGGGGTGTTGCGTACGGGCGCGGAATTCGTTGAGCAGGCGGTCGCGTTGCGTGACCATGACCTGGTCGCGCAACGCGGGTTTGAGTTCGCGCAGGAAGAAGAAGGCAAGCACCCAGACACCGACGCAGATATAACCGCAATAGAGGAACTGGGTGCGCCAGTCCGGATTGGTGGGCAGGGTCGCACTATTGACGGCGCTGGTGAGCAGGCTGCCGAGCACGGGGCCGATGGTCCAGAACCCCATGGCGGTGGCGCGGCCGATCTGAGGCGAGAAGTCACGGATCAGGGCCGGGGTGGCCACGAGGATGATCCCCTCCACGAAGCCGACGGCAATGCTGACCAGGGCGTATTGCAGTCGCGTGTGCACCGCGGTGACGCCTAAGGTGGTGAGCATGGCGACGATCAGGAGCCCGTAGACGACCAGGTTGGCGCGGCCCAGCCGGTCGGTGAGGCCGGCCAGCAGCGAGGCAAAGGCGCCAAACGCATTGGCGATGGCGAGCAGGAGGACGAGGTAGGTGAAGGGCATATGCAGGTCGCGCATCACCAGCGGGGCCACGCCGCCGCCCACATACAGGGCGTAGTAGAGCGCGATGGTGATCACAACGACGAGGGCGAGTTGTGCCCGGCGGCGTGAATGGCCGGGATAATGCTCAAGCTGGCGGGACATGGGCGTTTCCGTTTTCCCAGACCCTAGCTCACCCCGGCGCCCACCACCAAACACGCCATAGTCAAAAGTTTTTTGCTTCTTTTTTTCAAAAAAGAAGAAAGACTCTTCTTTTCTGAAGAAAAGAATCAAAAGACTTCGAGTCTATTGAGAGCGCACCATCGTTCGGGCGGGGAGGCCGGGGATGCGGGCGGCGACGTTGGCGATGATTTCGTTCACGCCGCCGGCGGGGCGCGGCGGGCTGAACAGGTGGCCCTGTACCTCGGTGCAGCCTTCGTTGCGCAGCCAGTGCAACTGCTCTTCGGTCTCCACGCCCTCGACCAGGGTATCCAGATGCAAATGGCCGCAGAGCCCGAGCACAGCGCGGATGATGGTGCCGCCGTCGCCGTGCAGATCGGCCAGGAAGCTGGCGTCGATCTTCACCTTGTCGAAGGGGAAGCTGCGCAGATAGCTGAGCGAGGAATAGCCGGTGCCGAAATCGTCCAGCGCCAGACGCACGCCCAGGCCCTGAAGGCGGCGCATGGTGGCCAGCACGTCGCCGACATCGCGCATCACCACCCCTTCAGTGATCTCCAGCTCCAGCCGGCCAGGGGACAGGCGGGTTTCGCGCAGGATGGAGGCAACGATATCGACGATGTCGGAACGCTCGAATTGCACCGGCGAGAGATTGACCGCGATGCGCGTGTTCGGCGGCCAGTTGGTGGCCTCCCGACAGGCCTGGCGCAGCACCCATTCGCCGATGCTGGCGATCAGGCCGGTTTCCTCGGCGATGGGGATGAACCGGCCAGGCATCACCATGCCAAGCACGGGGTGGTGCCAGCGGAGCAGCGCCTCAAACCCGCAGACACGCCGCGGCTCCAACTGCACCAGCGGCTGGAAGTAGACCTCAAGCTGGTTGCGGACCAGAGCCTCGCGCAGGTCGATTTCCAGCGCGCGTCGGGTGCGCACCGTCTCCTCCATGGCGGGATCGAAGATGCGGTAGGCATCGCCGCCATCGGCCTTGACGAAATACAGCGCGATGTCGGCGCTGCGCAGCAGATCGTTCAACTGCTCGCCGCCAGCCGGGTAGAGCGCCACGCCGACGCTGGCACTGATCCGCAGATGGTAGCCATCGACCTCATAGGTCTTGGAGAGCGCGCTGACGATGAAGCGGGCCAGAGCCGTCGCGTCCCGGCGCTGCTGGTGGCAGAGGCGCACGATGGCGAACTCATCGCCGCCGAGCCGTAGCGCCACGTCGTCGGCGCCCACGCAGTGGCGCAGCCGCTCAGCCACCTGGCGCAGCAACGCATCGCCCACCGGGTGGCCGCGCGTGTCATTCACCTGCTTGAACCCATCCAGGTCGATCAGCAGCACGGCGGCCGAAAGGCCGGAGCGGCGGGCGATCTGGAACCGGCGTGACATGATGTCGGTAAAAAACCGGCGGTTGAACAGACCGGTCAGCGGATCGAGCATCGCCTGTTCGCCCAGGCGGCGCCGCAGCAGGTAGTTCGACAGGATCAGCCTTGTGCCGACAAGGGCGGCAGCCACGAGCACACCGACGACAGCGAGCACGATCCGGCGAAGGCGGCTGAACTCCGCCAGCGACAATTCGGTGTTGAAAGACTGGCTGACGACGATGGGCACCTGCGCCGGGGCGCGAAAGCCGACCAGCCGATCAATGCCGCTGGAACTATCCTGCATGGTCCCGCTGCCCTCGCGAAGTGCGGCGGCAAAGGCGGGATCGGTGGTCAGCGGGTGCTCGCGCATAGCCATGCGCGGATTGGCGGTGCGCGCCAGAAAGGCGCCATCGCTGCGGCGCTGTACCATGCTGATGGCGCCCGGACCCGAGGTTTGCTGGCCGATCATCTCCGACCAGGCAAGCGGATCGAGCCAGACGATCAGCCAGCCGGCCGGCGCGCCGCTTTGATCACGCAGTGGCCACGTGGTCTTGAACAGCCAGGTGCCGGCCTCCGCCCCGGTGCCGATCATGGTGGGGCTATCCAGGCGCATGCCGTCCGCGCCCTCGGGGGGGGCAGTGGTGATGCCAGTATCGAGCGCATGATCGGGGTGGCCGGCTTCACTCGACCAGTCCAGCCACCCGCGGCGCACGATAAGCGCGTCACGGATGCCGAATCGGTGACGCGAGACGCTATCCTTCAACTGGGCGTCGATGGCCTTGATACCCTCGTCGTTGCCCGTATCGACGAGTTGGATCCTGGTTTCGGCAAGGGTTTGCAGGGTTTGCAGGGCCTCGAACGCGCGCAGCATGGTCTGTTCGATAGCGGCAGATCCGGCGCCGGCGCGCGCCAGAACCGCCTTGATCTGTGCGTTGCGGGACTGATGCAGGGAGACAAGCGTGCCGCCAAGCAGCACAAGCGCCAGCAACGCCCAACTGCCATAGGCAATCAAGGTGGCCGGACTGAAGCGCCTGACTAGTCTAGCCAGCATGATTCCCCGCAGCCGAACTGTCGGCGGCCGATCTGCATATCATACGCGCAGTTTGTCTTGAAATAAACATTTCAGTATGGGCTGTGCGTAGATTCTTGGATAGTTGCCGACATGGCAACCAGTGCCCGGGGTTTACGCCGGGCGCATGGGGCAAGGCAGCGCGGTGAGACCGCGCCTGTCGTCACACGAACGTTAACAGCCCGGACGTGACATAAGGTTTTACCCGCACAAGGCAAGCGGCCAAATAGCATCTATGTCTTTTTTAAGACATCTCTACACGCTTTTGGCGCGCTGTGGCCATTGCCGCCAGGTATCCTGATAGGCGTAAACGTTTTTGGTTCTTTTTTTCAAAAAAGAACACGTCTTTTCTTTCCTAAAACGGCTTGAGCAGCCGATCGATATAATCCAGTTCACCCTTTGGCCGCGCGCGGTCCGCGCCGCGGCGCCTGAGTTCCTCCTGGATGGCGCGGCTTCGTCCTTGCTCCATTTCGTCGGGTACGCGTAGATCGGGGTCATCCGCTGTAGTACCATTGCCATCCACCTGGCGGCCGAAGGGGTCGCGCTTGTGGCCGCCCTGGCCGTCTCCGGAGTCATCGCTGCCTTCGTCGCCCTGCTGGCCGGACTGGCCGCCGGGCACCAGGCTGAGCTGCATGCCGGTCGACCCGGATTGCCGGCTCATCTGGCGCGACATGTCCTGGGCACCCTGCTGGAGTGCCGCTATGGCGCGGGCAATGGCATCGCGCGCGGTGGGGTCCTCGCGCTCGGCCAGGGCGCGGGCGGCGTCCTGCATCGCGTGGCTGGCATCGTCGAGGCTATGGGGTGGCTGATGGCCGGACTGGGCGAGTTCGTCCTTCAGCGCATCAAGGGCGCGGTGCAGCGCACGCTGGGTGCGGGCATCCTGGGCCTGGGTCGGCTTCGCGGCAGTGGGCGGCGGGTTTTGCGGGGTGCCTGGTGTCGAGTCGGCCATGCCGCCGCTCGGCGGCGTGCCGGGCTGCGGTTCAGGGGAGGCGAAGGAATTCTGGTTTTCCGTCGGGTCCTGGGTGCCGGGGTCGGGCGCACCCGGGTCGGTGTTGCGGTCGAGGCTGCCTTGGGGCGTGTTGAAATCGAAGTTCTGGAATTGCGGTAGCCCGGGGATCTGCGGTGCCAGGTTCGGCGCACGGGCCTGGGCGTGGTCCAGTAACTTGGACTCGCGCTGCACCAGATCCTGGGTCGCGCCCATTTGCTGGCGGCCGCGCTTGGCTTGCTCCTGCTGCTGGCGAGCCTCCTCCTCGGTCATGATATGCGCGGTGTTGAGCTGGTCCATCATGCGCTCGAGTTCGGCCATCCGGTCCCGCGCATCGGCCATGCGGCCTTCCTCCAGCGCCTTTTGCAACTGGCGGATCAGCCGGTCCATCGCCGGCGAGGAGAGATGCTGGGTGTTGGGGTCGAATTTCTGGATGGCGCCCTTCTGCATGGCCTGGCGGGCGATGTCGGCCAGGCGCTTGTCCAGCGCATCGCGCAGCGCATCCAGGCGTCGGGCGAGATCGCGGTCGGTCAGCCGGCCATGGGAGCGGTCATCCAGGCCTCGCTTGAGGTCGTCGCGCGCTTCGGCCAGGGCGCGGGCGGAGGCATCGGGCAGCGCGCCATCCAGCGCCAGTGCCAAAGTCCATAGCCGCGCCTGGGCCTGGGCAATGGCAGCGGCGGCAAGCCGCGGATGGGCGGGATCGGGCGCCAGAAGGGCGGCGATGGCGGCCATGTTGAGCGTAATGGCGGAGGGGGCGAGGCCGGGCACCGGCCGCTCCTGCGGCGCCTCGGCCAGGGCGGAGAGATCGTCGGCGGCGTCCTGCGGATGGTCGGGGTTCAGCGCGAGCCGGCGGCGCAGATCGGCGATGGCGCGGGCGAGCGGGTGGCGGAAGCTGCGGGCGGGCAGCACGAAGTCCACGGGCGGGCTCTGGCCCGTCTGGCCCGAAACATCGCGCACCACCAGGCGGCCGGTCATGGTGAGGCCAGCATAGGGATTGGCCGAGAGGTCGGTGGTGGCCGAACCGGTGGCGGATTTGGGAGTGCCAGGCAGTGGCAGGGGAACGACCAGCGGCGTCAGGGCCGGATGGCCCTGCGGGAGCAGCTCGGCCTGCAACGCGGCCACGCCCCAGCGCTGCCGCACCTGCCAGGGCAGTTTGGTGGAGAGCGAGGTGCCGGCGCGGCCGGGCAACGCGGGCCAGCCCGCGACGGGCGCCTCATTCGGCAGCAGGCTGAGATGCCAGCGAGCCAGGGTGGAGAAGAACCGGCCGATGCTGATGGTGCCGCCGGCGGTGAGCTTGGTGGAGGCGGAAAAGCTGTCGGCGCCGATCGGGTCCAGCGTGACAGTGGTGCCGGCGATGGTGAGCGCGGGGCTGCGCCGCAGGCCGGTAATGCTGATGGTGAGGCGTGATCCGGTGGGGGCGGTGACGTCACCGCCCGCCTGGGGCAGGAAGATCGGCGGCAGGCCGGTATAGGCGGGCGGCTCCAGCCAGGCCTGGATAGTGGGGGTGGCCGTGGTGAACACATCCGGCAGGCCGGGGAACAGGAAGGCCGCCAGCCTGCCGGGCGCCTGGGGGCCGGCGATGATGGTGGCGGAGATGAGCACCAGCAGGGCGGCGGCGCGCAGCGCGAAGGGATCGTGCATGGCGAGCAGCGGGCGCGGGGGACCGAGCCTGACACCGGCGATGGCGGCGCGGGCGCGGGCCTGGTGCAGGCGCCAGAGATGCAGCTGGGCCGGCTGAGCGGTTTCGGACGGCAGATCGCGCAGGCTGGCGAAGGGACGGTGCTTCAGGCCGGAATCCTGTTCCAGGCGATGCTCGGCATCGGCGTCGGCAGGGCGGCGAAAGCCGGCTACGCCGCGTGTGACGAGCAAGCCAAGGCCGGCGGCGGCGGCGGCGAGGAGGGCGATGTGCAGCCAGGCAGGCAGCAGGGCGGGCAGGCCGAGCAGACCGATGGCCAGGATGGCAGCGATGGCCGCCAGCAGGGGCCAGGCGGCGAGGGAAAGCGCCTCGATCCACAGCACGAATTTGGCGGCGCGCACGCGGCGCGGCACGGCAGGGGGTGTGGGACGGTTCTGCATCAGGCGCCTGCCCGGTCGGGCAGGATCTCGTCCCGCCACAGGTTTTCGATCGTCTGGCGGGGCCGGATGAGGGTGAAGCCGGCGGGGTCGGCCGCGCGCGCGTCAACCAGCACCTGGGCCGCGTGCGGGCGGGCGTTGTAGGTGGAGCTCATCACAGCACCATAGGCGCCTGCGTCGAGAATCGCCACAAAAGCGTTATCCGGCAGCGGTGCCAAAGGGCGGGCGCGGGCGAGAATGTCGCTGCTTTCGCATACGGGGCCGACGATATCGGCAGGTTCCGCCGCGGCGGTGAGGTGGGCGGGAGCCACTGGCAGGATGGCGTGCCACGAATCGTAGAGGGCGGGGCGGGCGAGATCGTTCATCGCGGCATCCAGCACCACGATGGGGCGGGCCTGGCCTTGCCGCCGTGTGCGGATGACTGAGGCGAGAAGGAGTCCGGCGGGGCCGACCAGCCAGCGGCCGGGTTCGATGGCGAGGTGCAGGTTCAGGCCCGCGCAGGCGGACCGGATGGCGGCGGCCCAGGCTTCCGGGCGCGGCTGGGGCTCGCCGTTGTAGGGGATGCCGAGGCCGCCGCCGCAGTCCAGCGTGGCGACTCGGAGGCCGCTTTGGCGAAGCTGGCGCACCAGATCGGCCAGGCGCGTGTAGGCGGCGGTGAAGGGGGCGGTGCGGTTGATCTGGCTGCCGATATGCACAGCCAGGCCCTGGGGGGTGATGCCGGGCAGCGCTGCGGCTTCGGCGTAGAGGCTGGCGGCCTGGGCGATGGGCACGCCGAATTTGTCGCCGGCGCGGCCGGTGCTGATTTTGGCGTGGGTGCCGGCGTCAACATCGGGGTTGATCCGCAGGGCGACACGGGCGCGGGTGCCGCGGGCCGCGGCGATGGCGGAGAGGAGATGCAGTTCCTCGGCACTCTCCACGTTGATCTGGGCAATGTCGTGGTCCAGCGCGAGCGCCAGGTCGTGCGCGGTTTTGCCGACGCCGGAGAAAATGATGCGGTCCGGCGGGATGCCGGCGCGGCGGGCGCGCAGCAATTCGCCGGCGCTGACGACATCGGCGCCCGCACCTTCTTCCGCCAGGATGGCGAGGATGGCGAGGTGGTCGAGCGCCTTGACGGCATAGTGGATGGCGATGCCCGGCATGGCGGCGCGCAGCCGGCGGAAGCGCGTGCGGAGGGTCCCCGCACCATACACCCAGGTGGGTGTGCCATGCGCGCGCGCGATCTGCGCCAGCGGCACGCCCTCAAACAGCAGCCCATCCAGCGGACTAGCCTGAAGCGCCTCCCGACCGGCAATTGACTCCGCGGGTGATTCCATGAGGGTCGGGTCCAATACGTAAAAGTTTTTTGCTTCTTTTCTTCAAAAAAGAAGAAAAAATTCCTTCTTTTTTGAAAAAAAGAAGCAAAAAACTTTTACCTGTTAGAAGACCAATTTACCGCCGACGATGGCAAGCACCACGGCCAATACGGGGCGGAGGCCGGTTTCGGGGAGGCGGGGGGCGAGGTAGCTGCCCACCAGGATGCCGGGGATGGAGCCGATCAGCAATTGGCCGAGAAGGGTCATGTTCACATCGCCCATCTGCCAGTGGCCGAGGCCGGCGATGAGGGTGAGGGGCACGGCATGGGCGATGTCCGACCCGACGATGGTGGCGAGCTTGCTGCGGGGATAGAGCATGATCAGCGCGGTGACGCCCAGGGCGCCGGCGCCAACCGAGGAGATGGAGACCAGCACACCCAGGACGACGCCGGTGATGATGGTGAGGCGCAGGGCGGCGCGCTCGCTGGGTTCGCCAGCAAACCGGGCGATGCGGGTGATGACCCAGCCGCGAAAGAGGATGGCGATGGAGGTGAGAAGCAGGGCTATGCCAAGGCTGAAGGTGATCACCTCGGCGGTGCGCGGGCTCTCAGGGCCGAAATGATCGAGCAATAGCAGGGTGAGCACCGTGGCCGGCACCGACCCATAGGCGAGGCGGCGCACGATGCGCCACTCGACCGTGCTGCTGGCGTTATGCACCAGCGTGCCAACAGTCTTGGTGGCGGCGGCATAAAGCAGATCGGTGCCCACCGCCTTGGTGGGATGGATGTGGAAGATCAGCACCAGCAGCGGCGTCATCAGCGAGCCGCCGCCCACACCGGTGAGGCCGACAAGCAGGCCAACCAGAAGGCCAAGGCAGGGATAGGCGAGGTCAGTGAAGCTCAGCACCACTGCGCCCCAGGTGCTGCGGGCAGATTGGAACGCAGGTGTATCAAGGGGACGTCAAATAGGCGCAGCACACGGTGCCTCTCGGCAATCACGGGGTAAGAGCGTGATTTATGGCGGGGGGTATGGGATGGCAATAAGGCACGGTAAAGGAAGAGAAAGAATGTTCTTTTTTGAAAAAAAGAACCAAAAAACTTTTGCTTGTTGGCGCGCGCTGCCGGTGGGGCCGGGACAGGCTGTGGAAAGTCACCCGGCAGCGGCAGCTTCCGGCACGGACGCAGCATGGGCGGCGTCCACGCACAGGGCCACGGCGTCCCGCAGCGCGCGGGCGGTGGCACCCTTGGCGATGATGGCGTCCAACTCCCGGCCTGGCTCGGGCGGGGCGTCGCCAGCCCACAGGCCAAGGACAATCGCGGCGGCCGGCAGGCGCTGGTTTAAACGCCGCAGCAAGGTACGCAAATGCGCGGGACTGCCGGTGGCCTCCATATAAGAGACAACGATCAGCGCCACGCCGTCTGGCTCCAGCGTCGCGATGGCGGCGCGGGTGACGGCATCATGCGGCACCATGCGCGCCGGCAATCCATGCTTGGTGAGCAACTGAGCGAGCATGGCGGCGGCAGCATCGTCCAGCGGACCACGGCCGCCAACGCACAGCACCGGGCTGGCACCGCGCCACAGCGGCGGCAAGGTACCGGCATCCGGCGGCAGACGCAGCTGCTGAAGGCGCGACACCGCGCCACGCTCAGCCAACGGCATGCCGGCCGGGCCATCATCGGGGCGGTGCGGCGGAGGCGCCACATCCTCGTGCGAGTCGAGGTCCTCGACAAGCCCGATCAGCGCGTCGCGCATCAGCAATTGCCGCTCCCGGGCAAGCACGCCGCGGGCAACATCGGTGGCGGCGAGCTGAAGGCTGCGCAGCGCCACCTCGTCGTAATAGGCTGAGAGAGGCCGGTCGCGCAGCAGTGCCTCGGCCTGGGCGGCGGCCTCGTCCGGATCGCCCGCAAGCATGCGCTGGTACAGGCTCTCCACCGGAGTCAGCGCCGGCCGGTCGCCCAGGAGCACATCCAGAAATTCCAGCCGTTTGACGTGGCGGCCGAGCACGACCAGGCACAGCGTGAGCGGCGTGGCGAGCAGCAGGCCGATGGGACCCCAGATCCAGGTCCAGAAAATGGCGGCGATCACGACCGAGACAGGCGAGAGGCCGGTGGAATGGCCATAGGCAACGGGCTCTATCACCTGGCCCATGATCGGCTCGGTGACGAAATACAGCGCCAGCGTCCATAGGGTGGTGCCCCAGGTGGAATCCACGCCGGCCGCGAGCAGCAGCGGCACGGCGGCGGCGATGAACGTGCCGGCATAGGGCACGAATCGCGCCAGCATCGCCACCAGGCCCCACAGCACCGGGCTCGGCACGCCGATGAAAAACAGGCCAGTGCCGATGATGCAGCCGAAGGTGGCGTTGATCGCCAACTGGGTCAGAAAGTATTTCGACAGGCGGCGGCCGGCATCGTTCATCGCCAGCGTGGTGCGGTGCAGATCGGTCGATCCGAACAGGCGAATCAGGCGATCGCGCAGATCCTCCTTCTGAAGCAGGATGAACACCGAAACGATCAGCACCAGCACCAGGGTTCCCAGCGGCGAGAGCAGTTGCGCCAGCACGCTCTGAACCAGTTGCAGCGCCGAGGGGGGCGGGGTTTCCACCTGCACCGTCATGGGGTTTTGCGCGGTGCCGGCCGGCCGGGCGCGGCTGGCGCGGGTCGGCACGGCCGCCGGATCGAAGCGTCCGCCCAGCTGCGTCATCAGCTCCTCCAGGCGGCCCAGCGTGGTGCGGCGCAGGGTCTCGACCTTGGCCTCTATGGTGGTTTCATAGTGCGGAAGACCCTCCGCGAGATCGGCGATCTGCTGCTCGATCACCATGCCGAGCGAGAGGATCAGCGCGAGCGCGGTGATGATGGCCAGCAGCACCGAAGGCACGCGCGGCACGTGGATGCGGCGCAAGAGGCTAGCCAGAGGCGCGAGCACGAAGCTGAGCAGGCCGGCGAGGGTGACCGGGATGAGTACCTCGCGCGCCAGATAGAGGGCGGCGATCACCACGACCGACACGGTGAGCGTGAGCAGGCTGTTCACGCCAGGGAGTTCCGGCGGCAGAACCTGCGCCCGGGATGGAGGAGGGGTAACCGTCTGATCCGACATTCTTCATCCCGCGGTGCCCGCACGGCGCCGCGGAAACTGACGCGGCAGGCACGGGAATGTTCCGCCGCGGCTTCGCAACTCAGCAGGAGTGATGCCGTTCCCGCCTCGGATTTTCAAACCAGGAAGGAAATTTCCAATGTCTGTCATTGCGTGGCTCGTGCTCGGCCTGATCGCCGGCTTCATTGCGAGCAAGATCGTCAATCATACCGGGGCCGGCATCCTGCTGGACATCGTGCTCGGGATCGTCGGCGCACTGGTCGGTGGCTGGCTGTTCGCCTGGCTGGGCGCCACGCCGATCACCGGTTTCAACATCTACAGCATGTTCGTGGCGGTGGTGGGCGCGGTCGTGGTGCTGGTGATCTACCATGCACTGTTTGGCCGACGGACGGCGGCGTATTGAGAGCAGCAAAAAGGCCGGGGGTGACCCGGCCTTTTTAAGAAAGTGTTCTTTTTTGAAAAAAAGAACCAAAAAACTTTCATCTGGTCAGGGACGCGCTGGGTCCAGCGTGTCGGGTTGTTGGTGAAGGCGTCGGAACAAAAGTTTTTTGCTTCTTTTTTTCAAAAAAGAAGACCTTCCCTTCACCTCAACCCGCGGTTCGGCCCATCAAACGAAATCCCTTGAACAGTGAGGTCGAGAGCATGGCCGGACTCCGGCACCTCGGCCACCTCCATGTCGGCGTGGCGGGCGCGCACATGGCGGCCGCGAAGATCGGCGGGGGCGGCCGCCAGGGTGGGCATCGGCGCGCGGCTGTCGTTGGCGATGACCTCGCCGGTGTCGGGGCGCGGATAGATGAAGCCATGGGTGGGATAGATGCTGCCAAATCCGCCGCCATGGCCAAGCTGAACGCGGACCGCGGTCCAGTCGTTATTCTCGGAGACGTCCTTCACCTCGATGTCGCGGGTGATGCCGCCGCTGTTCCAATGCGATTGGTCGATGACAATGGTGCGGCTGTCGGCAACGCGGGAGACGACGGCGACATGGCCGAGGGGCATGCGCCCATTGGCGCGGAAGCTGAGCACGCTGCCGGCTTCCGGGCGGCTGCCGCGCTCATAGATGCCCGCGGCGTTGGCCCACCAATCACGCGCGTTGCCGGCAATTTCGATGCCGGCATCCCGCTTGGCGAAGGCCACGCATTGGATCACCCGCGCACCGCGTATGGCAGCATAGTGCCGGTGGGCGCTTGCGGCATGGCGGATTGCACCGTGGTGGGACGCGGGATGGGTGGAGACCGCTCGATACGAAACATGGCGCGACGCGGCGTGATGGCTATGCCGGTGTGCGTGGGTGGCGGCCTGTGCCGTGCAAGCTAGGCTGGAGAATGCCAGGAACGCACTGAGAGCCATGAAGTTTCTACCACGATCCGCCATGCCTACACCTTGTGAAGTCAACGAGCTGACAAACTCGGTAACAACCTGTGTGCAACCCTGGCAATCGTTTAGATCACGTCTTGGCGATCCCGTGGCAAATTAGTGCCTTAAGGGCTGTGTGCAACGAGAGATTTTGGGAGTAATTTCCTATAGCAATATTTTAGCACAGATTTGGACTCGTGTGGCGGCTGGTAAAGCGTTCGCACGCCGACTGTTGCAAAAAAACACATACGGGCGACCGTCAGTGGTGCAAGTTCTACTTGCAGGTTGTGACCATGATCTCGACCAGCCAGGCGGGATCGGCGAGTTCGGCCTGGACCACGGCGCGTGCGGGGGCAGCGCCTTCAGGCAGCCAGGCGGACCAGACCTCGTTGAGGGCCGCCCGGTCGCTGATGTGCTTCAGCCAGATCTGCGCCTGCAACAGGCGGGTATTGTCGGTGCCGTGGATTTCGAGCACGGCATCGATCTGGGCGAGCACGTCGCGGACCTGGCCGCTGATGTCGAGCGACGGATCGCGGGTGACCATGCCCTGGGTATAAACGAAGCCGTGGTATTCAACGGCGCGCGCCAGGATCGGGCCGGCTTCGGTGCGGATGATTCGGCTCATGTCGGGTCTCCGGAGTGGTGTTCAGGGGGCGGCGCCGCTGACAGGCACGGCGGCGCTGCGGTTGACGCAGTCGGATACGAGCTGGTCGTGGCCATATTGGTCTGAAAGGCTGTCGGACTCGGTGGGTGCGGCGGTGGCGGAAAACGGTGTGTCGCGCGTATCGCGCTCGGAGAGCTGGGCGCGGTTCTGGGCGTTGTAGATTCGGTCGGCATCGCTGCGGCAGCTGTCGATCGCGGCGCGCTGGGTCTCCGACAAGGGCGGGGAGAAACCGCAGGCGCTGAGCGCGGGCGCCGCGGCCAGGCAAAGGGCGAGGGTTAGGCGCGGGGCGGGCATGTTTGGTGGGCTCCTTGGGGCGGGCCGGGGCGGGCCGGCAGCGCCTGCAAACTCATGCGGAAGCGCGATTCGTCAAATCGCGCATCCTCGGTGAGCCGGGTTTCCGCGGCCAGGCGCAGCAGGGCGGGATGCAGGTCGGCGCTGCCGCCGGCGAGATCGATCAGGCGCGCGGCCCAGGGGGCGCGGGCGAGCAGATCGACGAGGGCGAGAAGGCGCAGGCAAACCGACAGGCCGTAGAAGCTTTCGATGCCGACGGCGCGATCGACGGCGCCGGCCCAGCAGCGCGCATCCCGGTCGTGCAAGGCGAGGTCGGTGCAGCTGCCATCGGCACGGCGGAAGCGGAAGGCGCGCGCGGTGCCCCAGGCGGCGCTATGGGCGGCATCTCGGGCCAGATCCCAGGCGAGCAGAAGGTCGCGGCCGCGCACGGTAGGAAGGTCGGCGGGCGAGTGGTCGATCAGGTAAGTGAGGGTGCCGTCCTGGGCGGCGGCGGTCTGGATGGGCATGGCATCAGGATGGGGGCGGAGACGGAGAAAGGCCAGGGGCTTTGCCGCCTGCCACCGCCTGGTGGGCTTCGGTGTGAGCTTGCGCCGCGCCCGTGCGGCCCGGCATTATGCGCAAGGTTCCAGCGTCCAGAGGACTCCAACAGCGTGGGTGATGGCCGCACTTGGAAGGTCGTGCATTGAGAGTGCCAGCAGCATTGCGCCGCCTGTCGGCGGTTCCGGCGATCGACTTGCAGACGCTGAGCACCGTCGATGCGTTGGACCGGGTCGCCGGTGGCAGCGGCCGGCCACCCGTCTACATATTCGACTTTGACGGCGTATTGATCTCGGTCGCCGAGGAGCGCGTCTATCGTCTTGCGGAGACACCAGGAGAACGTAGCTGGCTGTGCCACCGGGCTGCCCGGTATGGGATCGACCCCACCCTGTATCCGGACACGCGCTATCTTCGCCACCTCGTCTTCCAGGAACTGCTGGCTGAACAGCGCACGCTATCCCAGCCCGGGCCGCTCGCGGCCGCGGCCGCGGCGCTCTCCGCGGCTGGCCGCCCGTTCTTCGTTCTGACCGCGCGCTCGGGACAGGCTGCCATCAGCCGCGCGCTCGGTTTCATGGAGGCACACGCCATCCGGCCGCAGGAGACTTTCTTCGTGGGCCGCGTCGCAAAGGGACGCCAGCTGGCTTTCTTAAGTCATGAGTTGCCGGGCCAGCCGCTTGTGTATTTCGACGATTCCGGGCGCCACAGCCGCAATAGCGCCCGCCAGGCGCATCAGGCCGTGCGCACGGTCCACGTGGTCTGGGGCGGCCCGGATCCGGGCCGGGCGGCGCAGATGTACGAGGAGGCGCGGCGGTCTGCTGGCGCTCTCGATCACGCCGCATGAGCGAGGTGGCCGCCGACCGATCGGCAGACCAACATATCGAGTGGCTGCTGCTCGAAAAGTCGTCGGCTTTTGACTCAATCCTCAAGTTCTACACCGAGCAATTCAAATACAGCGCAAGCCAGCGCATTTCGACGATTCAATATTTTGTCGCGGCCTTCGCTTTTCTCACCGGTGGCTATACGACGCTTGCGACGGCAAAATCCGATCCGCCCGCTTTCGCCCGCCTGGTGGTGGCGCTGACGGCCTACTCCCTGACAATCGCCTTCGCGCGGCTCGATAAACGCAACAAACAGATTGTTGAACTAGATGAGAAGCCGCTGATTCGGCTTCAGACCGCCATCAAGTTCGCGCTGAAAGATGATGATCCCCGGTGGGAGTCGTTCGCCTTGCGGGACAATGAGGCGCAGTATTTCACGACATACGGCAGCGTCGTTCCGCTCATCTACGTGATCGCGGCAGTCGTGGCCGCGCTGGGCGCGTATAGCGGGCTCGACGCGCTCGACGCGCGGTGGCCACTGAAGGCCGACCTCTCCGCAGTGCTCATTGTCGGTGGGCTGGTGGGCGTGTACGCGAGGCTTCCCAAGCGTCCGCAGGACGCGGCTCCCGCACCACGTGCCAGGGCGAAGCCGGGGTCCGGGGCGTAAATGTCCATCCGTAAACACCCGCTGACGGCCAGCTAGCACGACATGTCCGCGGTCCGGCGCTCACGGGCCCCAAAGGTGCCGCTCCGGTCCTCGACACGCCGCGCCATCTGACGAAGCCAGGGAACGTTTCCGGACGGACACTAATCCTCCGGTCGGGGTCCAGCGGTCAAAGCCCCCTCGTCTAGAGCATTTTCCGACCTATTCGAGTTTGGGTAGGCGGCCGGAAGATGCCCTAGGTCTTTGTTTTCGCGAGCATCTTTATCCGACGGGGAACCCCATGTGGTCGGATGATGCTCTAGCCCTTCCATCATACGAAGACTTTCCGGCGTATCGAAATCCAGAAGCACCGCTTCGCCCGCCTCCACCTCATGCACCTGGTCGGCGTATTTGCGCAGCAGCCCGCGTGCGCCGGTATCGCCCCTCAGGGCCAGGATCTCGGCAAAGAAGCGCCGGTCCCACAGCACCGGGTTGCCAAGCTTGCCCCGGCAGGTGGGTACCACGATCACGCGGCCTTCGTCCGGATCGTAGGCCGCTGCCAGGCGGGCGATGATATCGGACGAGACCAGCGGCATGTCGCCCAGGCAGATGATGGCTGCCGACACGTCCTCCGCCACGGCGGAGAGCCCGGCGCAGAGGCTGGCGGAAAGGCCATCGGCATAATTCTCCGCGCGAATAAAGCCCAGCGTGCAGGCGGGCACGCCGGCGCGCACGGCGGCCTCCACAGCGTCCGCCTGATGGCCGAGAACGACGAGCACGTCGGCAAGACCGGCCGCGCAACACTTTGCCGCGACCTGCGCCACCATCGGGCCGCCCGCGCCGGCGGACAGAAGCAGTTTGTTGCGCGGCGCCATGCGGCGGGACAAGCCGGCGGCGAGCACCACCGCGGCAATCCGGGCCGGGGCCGATGGCGCGGCGAGGCCCCCGGCGCGTGGCGCTGGGCGTGGCGCGAATTCCTTCAGCAAACCGCCCACCCCCATGCTTGCCACCTCGGCACCGCCGGCCGGTTCGCCGGCAAAGATCAGCCGCAGCACCAGGTCGATGCCGTTCAGCTTGGGGCTGCGCGCACAGCCGGGCAATACGATGGCCGGGACGGTTCCGATATGGCCGAGGCAGATCAGGTTGCCAGGGTCCACGGGCATGCCGAAATGATCGATCCCGCCGCCGGCCAGCACGATCCCGGCCGGGCCAACATCGGCGCGGTCGACCACGGCCGAGGCGCCGGCCACCAGCAGCAGGTGGGCGCCCTGCCCCAGCAGCTGGGCCAGCGCCGCGGCGATGGCGTCGGACCGGTGCGCGACCCGCAGCGCGGGAAGCATATGGCCGCCAAGGCCTTCGATCCGCCGCGCCGTGGTTTCGATGGTGCCGTCGAGTACGCTCTCCTTCAGCCCGGGCAAGGTGGTCAGCACCAGGCCGGTGCGCAGGCGCCGGAAGGGCGGCAGGCGCAGGGGTGGCGTGCTGCGGGCGAGATTTTCCGCCCGTTCCAGCGCGGCGCCCGGCACGGCAAAGGGGATGATCTTGACCGTGGCCAGCAACTCGCCGGCGCGAACGGGGGTCTCGTCCGGCAAGGTGGCGATGGTGATCCCCTCATGCAGACCGTTCAGCAGACGGATCGTTGCGGCATCAGCACGAAACAGTCCACCCTCAGGGCCGGCGGCCAGGTTGGCGCGGCCGGTGCCGGCGCGCATGCGGACAATGCCGGCGCCGGCGAGGGCATCGGCGAGGCGGGACGCTGCTTCGTCCTCCCCCACATCGCCCGGTTCCAGGCGCGCTGCCTCCACTTCCGCGATGCCGCCTTCCCGCAGCGCGGCGATGGTGGCCTCATCGAGCAGGGTGCCCTTGTGGATGACACGGCCAGGCAGGCGCGTGGTGTGGGCGAGAATGGCGCCGCACGCGTGGCGGATTGCGGTGGGGCCGAAGATCACGGACGGGAAGGTCTTCTTTTTTGAAAAAAAGAAGCAAAAAACTTTTGTCCCGTGAGTCGGGTGGTAAACCCACCGCACGACTCAACAAGCAAACGTTTTTTGGTTCTTTTTTTCAAAAAAGAACATCCTTTCTTGTCTTTTGAATCTCAGTGTCTGGTCGCCAGCGCCGCGCCGCGCCGTACGGCGACGATTTCAGCGACGATGCTCAGCGCGATCTCCGGCGCCGAGATGGCGCCGATGGCCAGGCCCACGGGGCCGCGGATCCGCGCCAGCGTGGCCGGCCCGTGGCCGAGGGCGGCCAGTCGTTCCAGGCGCTGGGCGTGAGTGCGGCGCGAGCCAAGCGAGCCGATGAAGAAGGCGTGGCTCCGCAGGGCGCGGTCCAGGGCCGGATCATCCAGCTTTGGGTCGTGCGTCAGGGTAACGATAGCGGTGCGGGCATCCGGCTTCAGGTCGTCCAGCGCTTCATCAGGCCAGGCGCCGGCGCGAATCACGCCGGGAAAGCGTTCAGGGCTGTTGAAGCTGCGCCTGGGATCGACCACGGTGACGGCGTAGCCGAGGGCGGCGGCGAGCGGCACCAGCGCCTGGGCGATATGCACGGCGCCGACCACGATGAGCCGGTAGGCGGGGGCATGAACCTGCATGAACCAGGCTTCTCCGCCGAGTTCGACGGCCGCACTTTCATCACGCGCCAGGGCGAGGGCTGCCGCATCCAGAACCGGCTGCGGCGCGTCGCTTTCCGGCAGGATGAGCTGGAAGCCGTCGGCGAGCCGGGTGGCGAGCACGATGGCGCGCCCGGCGGTGCGGGCCGCAAGAACGGCATGCAAAATGTCCGGTGTCATGGCGCGGCCGAGACGGGTTCGCCGACCCGTTCGACGAAGACCTTCACCTGGCCACCGCAGGCGAGGCCCACCTCCCAGGCGCGTTCGTTGGTGACGCCGAAGGAGAGGGTTTGCGGCACGCCGCTGCGCAGAGTCTCCTGGGCTGCCTCGGCCACCGCCCCTTCAATGCAGCCGCCGCTGACCGAGCCGGCGATGCGGCCGCCACGTGTAATGGCCATTTGGCTGCCGGCGGGGCGCGGCGAGCTGCCCCAGGTCTGCACCACGGTGGCCAGCGCCACGGCGCCTTCAGCGGGAAGCCAGGCGGCGATTGTGCCCAGTATATCTTCGCTGTCGGTCATGGCGGGCCTTCGCGCTGCGTCCCCGGTTGACGCCGGGGTAGCCATTACTCCCCCATCCGGGCGGCAGTGCGCAAGATGACAGCTTCGGGTGAGGTTAACGCAGCCGCAGGGCGGGCGGGAATGCGGAAGGGGGGCCTTACTTAAGCGGCGGCGGATCCCGGTTCTGGCGCCCAGATGGGCTTTGTGCGGCTCCTCGCGGCGCGGCGCGGCGCGGCGAGCGGCGGCAACAGCGTCTCATACGCCCAGCGCAACGCCGCGGCGAGCTGGTGGCGTTCCGCGCTGCCGGCGGCCGCTTGGCCCAGGTCGCGCAGCACAGTGGCGATAATTGGTTCGGCCATGCTGATCAGAAGCGGCAGATGGCCTGGCTGAAGGCGCTGGAGGAGGCAGCTGCGGATGTAGGTGCTGCACGCGCTGCCGAAGGCGGTCGGGTCGGCTTCCAGCTCCGCCAAATACGCCTGCTCCCGGCGCGCAAAGAAGAGATCCCAGGCCTTGCCGAAATTCTCGGTATGCCGGTCGGCCGCGAAGATCACCGCCATGTGGATGTAGCAGTAGTAATTGCCCCTCCGGGCGCCCTGCTTGAGCGGCAGCATGGCACGTCGCCGGCTCGCGCGGTCCCGCCGTTGCACATAGATCCCCGTGTAGATACGGCCAACACGCTCGAAGGCCTGCAGGCAGCCCCGGGCGGCAGCAAGCCGGAAACATCGCAGAGCCTCGCCGGTGTCCTGCAGCGTCTCGCCCAGACCAAAAAGGAAGCGGTCGCCGGCCTGAAGAAGAACCGCGGCGGAAAGTCCGGGGTCGGCGGACGCAGCAGCGGGCGCGGCATCGGCGGCTTGCAGGATGACGCGGATAATGTCGGAGACCGGACCGCGGAAGAACTCTCGATTTGGGGCAAGCCGTAGGCCCCGCCTGTCCAGCTCGGCGTGGATGGCGCGCTCGGCCGCGGCGCAATCGGGGAAGGCCTGGTCGAATGCCACCAGAAATGGGGTTGCGACCCCGGTGGCGGTGGACAGCTCGGCTGCCCGCTCCACCGCCGGCCTGGTTGTGCGCCCGACTTTCACGAAGCCTGGCACGGAGGAGTTGACAAGCACGTAAACCCAGCCCTGTTCCATGCCGCACTCCACACTTGGCCAGGGTGCATTTCCCCTGGGCCTGCAACCTGGAGTTAAACTGAAACGATCTCACGCATCTGTGAAGAGAACATAAGGCGAACGGTAGAATTTTGTTCTATCATTAGTTGTAATGTTCGCTCTGCGCCCAACCTCTCCGCCCGGAAGCGGGCCGCCGCATGTGTCCGGCGCGGGATCGGGGCGCGCTTTCTCACAATGCGGCGAGAACCGCTTCGGCACGGCTCACGTCGAAATCACCGGGTTGTTCCACCGCGAGATGCGTTACCTTCATGTCGTCGGCCACGAGCGCGAAGCGCTGCGCCCGCACGCCCAGGCCCCGCTGGGTCAGGTCCAGTTCCAGCCCGAGGGCCTGGGTGAAGAGCGCGGAACCATCCGCCAGCATCACAATCTCGGGGTTGATGTCCTGCGACTTGGCCCAGGCGCCCATGACGAAGACATCGTTCACCGCCATGCACACGACCGTATCAATACCGTGGGCCTTGAAATCGGCCAGGTGTTCATTGAAGCCAGGCAAATGTTTCGCCGAACAGGTGGGCGTGAAGGCCCCCGGCACGGCGAACATCACCACGCGCTTGCCCTTGAAGATATCGTCAGTTGAAATCTCCCGCGGCCCCTCCGGCGTTGCCGCCATGAGCTTGAGCGAAGGAATTGCGTCACCCTGCTTGATCATGAAAATACGGCTCCGTGATGATCACCAAGGGTGCTGTAATCGCTCCGCCATGCAGTGTCACGTGCTACATCAGGGGTGGTCTGCCTGGCGGCCCCTGCCATTATGGCGCAGATTGCTGCGAGCCATGGAGCCAGGGGTGAGGCCAGCGGTACGACGTGAATTTGAGGCGGGTTGACATGGCGAGGCAAGCGAAGACGAAGACAGCAGCGCAGGTGCCGGCAATCGTGCGTGATGGCGAGGCCGAGGCGGATGAGACGGCCCCGGAAGGCTTGCTGACCGGGCAGTTGCTGATCGCCATGCCGACGATGAACACGCCGCATTTCAGCCAGGCGGTGATCTATGTGTGCGCGCATACGCCGGAGGGTGCGATGGGCATCGTGCTGAACCGGCCGCTGGCGAGCCCCAGTTTCGGCGATCTTCTGGAGCAGCTGGAGGTGACGCCGGTGCCGCCGGTGCGGCAGATCGAGCTGTTCCGCGGCGGCCCTGTGGATTCCGCCCGCGGCTTCGTTCTGCATACGGCCGATTGGACCGGCGACGGCAGCCTGATGGTGGATCCCCAGGTGGCGCTGACGGCGAGCCTTGATGTGCTGAAGGCCATCGCCGATGGCGGCGGTCCGCAGCGCGGTTTTCTGGCCCTGGGCTATGCCGGTTGGGGACCTGGCCAGTTGGACAAGGAGCTGAGCGAGAATGCGTGGCTCTCGGCCCCCGCGAGCGTTGACCTGCTATTCGATACCGACCACGAGACCAAGTGGCGCCGCGCGATGGCCATCCTGAAGGTCGATCCGATCCTGCTCTCGCAAACCGCCGGCCACGCTTAATGACCACAAGTTCTTTGCTTCTTTCTTTCAAGAAAGAAGAGTCTTTCTTCTTTTCTGAAGAAAAGAAGCAAAAGACTTTTGACCTTTTGGCCCGTCTTACCAGGCAAGAGCGGGCATGACGAAGGTGGGGTCGAGGTGGGTGGTGGCGTCGCCCGCGTGGATGCCGCCCAGGATCCATAGGCTGTCGATGCCTGCGCCGGCGGCGCCCGCGATGTCCGTGCGCAGGGAATCGCCGATCGCGAGCACGCGCCCGGGCGGGACAGCCAGCATATCAAGAGCCATGGCGTAGATCGCGGGATCGGGCTTGCCGAGGGAAAACACATCGCCGCCCTGGGCCGCGTAATGCTGCGCCAGCAGGCCGGCGCAGATGAGCCGCACCTCGCCGCGCATGACCACCAGATCGGGGTTGGCGCAGATCATCGGCAGGCCGGCGGCGAGACACCGATCGAGTTCCGGGATGAAGGTTGCGAGGTCGCGCGGATCGTCCACATCGTCGTCCGGCCCGGTGTTGAGCATGAAATCGGCGGCGGCCGGATCGGCGACGAGGGTGAGGTCTAGCCCTTCCAGCACGTTGCGGTCCCGCTTGGGGCCCAGGTGGTAGACGCGGGCGCCAAGGCGGGCGAACCAGGGATGGGCGCGATCCCGCAGGGCCAGCCAGGTGGCCTCCCCACTGGTGAGGATATGCGTGTACAGGCGGTCCGGCACGCCCATGCGGCGCAGCATGGATTGGGTGGAGGCGCTTCGGCGCGGCGCGTTGGAAAGCAGCAGAACCGGCCGGCCAGCCAGTTGCTCCAGGCAGTGAAGGGCGCCGGGATAGGGCGTGATCCCGTCATGCACCACGCCCCAGAGGTCGACGATGAAGCCGTCATAATCGGCGGCGATCCCGCTGATCCCGGTGATGTGGCGCATCAGATATCAGTCCCCACGGCGTCGGCGGCGCTGGCGAACCCGGTTTCGCGCAGGGCGGCAAGCAGTTCGGCTTTCAGGCGAGGTATCAGGGCTGGCCCGGCATAGGCGAACTCGGTGTAGATCTGCACCAGGCTGGCTCCGGCGCGCAGCTTGGCCAGCACATCCGCCCCGGTGCGCACGCCGCCGCAGCCGATCAGCGTGAGGCGGCCGGCGGCGAGTTTCGCGGCCTGGCGCAGCATGGCGGTGGAGCGTTCGAACAGTGGGGCGCCAGAAAGGCCGCCGACCTGGAGCACGTTCTGGCCGGAGAGGCCGGAGGGGCGCGAAATGGTGGTGTTGGCGATGATGAGGCCGGCGGCCCCATAGGCGATCGCCGTTTCCACCACGGCTTGCAGCCCCGCGTCGGACAAATCCGGCGCCATTTTCACCACCAAAGGCGGACGGACGGGCACGGTATCGACGATCGCCTGCAAGATGCCGCGCAGGCGCGCCTCCCCCTGAAGGTCGCGCAGGCCGGGGGTGTTGGGGGAGGAGACGTTGACGGTGACGTAATCCGCGAAAGGGGTGACGGCGGCGACGAGGGCGGGGTAGTCGCGCTCCGGGTCGGCGCCCTCCTTGTTGATGCCGATATTGGCGCCGAAGCGTGCGCCCCCGGCCTGGCCGGGGCGCCACCCGCCCTGGCCAGCAACGGCCTTCAAACGCGCGATATAGGCATCGATGCCGTCATTATTGAAGCCGAGCCGGTTGATCACCGCGCGGTGCTGCGGCAGACGGAACACACGCGGCCTCGGATTGCCGGCCTGGGGGCGCGGGGTGACGGTGCCGGCTTCAACGCAACCGAAGCCTAGACGCATTAACGGCAGCAGCGCGACGGCGTTCTTGTCGAAGCCCGCGGCAAGCCCGATCGGGTTGCTGAAGGACAGGCCCATGGCACGGACGGCGAGCGCCGGATCGTCGGGCTCGGTTGATCGGCCGGCAAGGCCGGCTGCGAGGGCGCGCAACGCCAGCGCATGCGCGCGCTCGGCATCCATCAGGGCAAGTAGCGGGGTCAGCCCCGAGGCCAGGCGGGCAAGATCGATCACGTCCGCTCTCCTGCCGTGCGACGGACGCGGCAGCAAGCCCCGGCCTTGCCTTAGGCGCGCGGGCAGACGAGGGTGAGGCGCGATGTGGAACCAGCCTTATCTCGAGACGTGCTGCCGCTCCGCGCTGCACCGCCTGATGCTGGCGGGTGAGGCCGGCCGGCCGGCCGGGTTGAAGGATGGGCCGTGCCTGGTGCGGCTGACGGAGGACGGGTTTGCCCGGGCGCGGCCGGATGGCCGCTTTGAGCCGACAGCGGAAGGACTGGCGCGGCATGCGCTGGAGATTATGGGCGTAAGGGGGGATACCTTGTGAAAGAAGCAGTGCTTGACCCGGGACGGGGTACCATTTCGCCTTGGCACCGAACCAGCCGTAGACTAAGATTTAGGCTTCGAAGCAGCCCTTCCCAGGACTAGCTCAGGCGGGTTAGGTCAGGCGGCCTTCACGCGCATATGGCGTATGGTCGGCGCACCAAACCGTCCGGCTATGCAGGCTAATGGCCTTCTTCCGGCTTCGCAACGATCGCACCTTGAGAAATGAGATTAAGCCCTACTCCATCGGTATGGACGATTGCAGGGCCGTGTGGAGGCGGGTGAGGGCGCGGGTGAGGCGGGTGGGGGATTGGGCGAAGCAAAGGCGGAGATGACCTTGCCCGCCGGTGCCGAAGGCGGAACCGGGGGCGAGTGCCACGCCATGGTGCTGCAAGAGGCGGAGGGCGAAACCCAGGCTGTCGTGCAGGCCGTCGATACCGATGAAAGCGTAGAAGGCGCCGGGTGGGCTGACATAGCGGATGCGGTTGAGGCCGGTGAGAGCCTGCTCGGTCAGCGCGCGGCCGGCGGCGCAGTAGGCGCGGAAACCCTGGACGAAGTCCTCGTCGGCCAGGGCTGCCAGGGCGGCTGCCTGCACGAAGGGGGCGACGCCGGAATGGGTGATTTCCACCAGTTCGGTAAAGGTGTCGCGGGTCGCTTCCGGCACGATCAGCCAGCCGATGCGAAAGCCGGTCATTGCCCAGGCCTTGGAGAAGCTGCCGATCACCAGAACGCGGTCGGCCGGATCGGCGATATCGAGGATCGAAGGCGCGGTTTGCGCGCCGGTGTAGACGAGGCGGTTATAGACCTCGTCGGCGATCAGCCAGGTGCCGGTGGTGCGGCAGATGGCCAGCAGCGATTCCATGTCGGCGGCGGATGCGGTCCAGCCGGTGGGGTTGCTGGGGCTGTTGATGAAGAAGGCGCGAGCGCCGACCAGGCGGGTGGCGAGGTGGTCCAGATCCAGGCGGAAGGCGCCGTCCGGCGTGGGGGTAAGGGGAAATTCCTCCACCTCGGCGCCGCGCAGGCGGGCGGCGTTGGCGGAGTTGGGCCAGGCCGGGGTGATGTGCACCAGGCGGTCGCCAGGGCGGAGCAGGGCGGCCATGGCGACATTGACGGCGGCCATGCCGCTATTGGTGATCTGCACGCGGGATTCGTGCGTGGGGCGGGCGTGGCGGGTGGTGAGGTAATCGGCCAGTGCCTGGCGCAGCGCGGGCACGCCGCGGACGTCCGCGTAGCGGGTTTGCCCATCCGCCATGGCGGCGGCGAGAGCCGCGTGGGCGCTGGCCGGTGCCGCGACATCGCTTTCTCCGAAGCACAGAAAATCCGTATCCGGCCGTTCGAACGCCGCCCTGGCGATCGCGATAATATCCGACCCCCTCGTCTCCGCCAGCCTAAAGCTGTCCATATTGTCCGACACCCAAACAGTTAAAAGTTTTTTGCTTCTTTTTTTCAAAAAAGAAGATTCTTTCTTTCTCCCTCTCCGCGCCGGGCCTCTTTCTCGCACGAACGAGACGTTTTATTTCTCAAGCATTTCTCATCAGAAACATCGCCTGTTCGCCGAACATGTTGGCCAGGCGCAGGGAGCGACGCCAGGGGGATTTGCGGCCGGCTTCGTCGATGGCGAGCCATTCTTCTACGGCGTAGCCCTCCTGCGCGCAGAGTTCGCGGAAATCCAGGATCGTGCAGGGGTGGATGTTGGGCGTTTCGTACCAGGGGCGGTTCCAGGTGGGTGTGACGGGCATGCGGCCGGTGCGCAGCAATTGCAGGCGCACTTGCCAGTGGCCGAAATTGGGGAAGCTGACCAGGGCGCGGGTGCCGATACGCAGCATCTGGCGCAGCACTTCGCGCGGGCGTTCCACGGCCTGGAGCGTGCGGGTGAGCACGACGTAATCGAAGGCGTTGTCGGGGTATTGCGCCAGGTCGTTATCGGCGTCGCCATGCATCACCGGCAGGCCGTGGGCGACGGCGCGGGTGACTTCGGCCATGTCGATTTCGATCCCCCGCGCGTCGCAGCCGCGGGTGCGGAACAGATGCTCGATCAGCGTGCCGTCGCCGCTACCGATATCGAGCACGCGTGACCCGGGCTCGATCAAACTCGCAATGAGGCGGAGGTCGACGCGCATAGGGCTCAGGCTATCCCCGCGTGTTCGGCGCAGCCGGAGAGAAAACCGCCCAAGGTGCGGGCAAAATCCGGCTCGTCCAGCAGGAAGGCATCGTGGCCGCGGTCGGTTTCGATTTCCACGAAACTCACATTGGCGGCGGCACGGTTCAGCGCGCGGGCGATGGCGCGCGATTGCGGGGTGGGGAACAGCCAGTCCGAGGTGAAGGAGACGAGGCAGAAGCGGGTTCTGGTGCCGGCGAAGGCGGCGGAGAGATCGCCGTCATGTTCGGCGGCGAGATCGAACCAATCCATCGCGCGGGTGACGGTGAGGTAGGAATTGGCATCGAAGCGGCGCACGAAGCTGCTGCCCTGGTGGCGCAGATAGCTTTCCACCTCGAACACATCGCCAAAGAAGCTGGCGTTTTCGCCGGCTGCGGCGGCGTCGTTGATCTGGCGGCGGGTTTTGCGGCCAAATTTGCGGTTCAGCGCGTCCTCGGAGAGGTAGGTGATGTGCGCCATCATGCGGGCCACGGCCAGGCCGCGCGCGGGGATCTTGCCTTCCGCCCAGTAGCGGCCGCCGGCGAAATCGGGGTCGGCCGCGATAGCCTGGCGGCTGACCTCGTTGAAGGCGATGTTCTGCGCGGAATGGTAGGCGGCGGTGGCGATGGGGATGGCGGCGAAGACCTGGTCCGGGAAGGTGGCGGCCCATTGCAGCACCTGCATGCCGCCCATGGAGCCGCCGATGACGGCGAAGAGGCGGCTGATGCCGAGGCGTGCGACCAGCATCTGCTGCGCGCGCACCATGTCGCGCATGGTGATGGGGGGGAAATCGGTGCCCCAGATTTGGCCGTTGGGATTGACGCTGCGGGGGCCGGTGGAGCCCATGCAGCCGCCGAGCACGTTGCTGCAAATGACGAAGAAGCGGTCGGTGTCGATCGGCAGGCCGGGGCCGACCATGTTTTCCCACCAGCCCGGCTTGCCGGTGAGGGGCTGGCGCTCGGCCACATACTGGTCGCCGGTCAGCGCATGGCAGAGCAGCACGGCGTTGGACCGGGCGGCGTTCAGCGCGCCGTAGGTGCGGTAGGCGAGGGTGAATGACTCCAGACGCTGGCCGCAGTCGAGCGTGATGCCTTCGGCAAAGACCGAGGCTGTATGTTCAATGTCCGGCAGCGGGGCGATCGTGTCCATCACGGGCGGTGCATAGGGCGCGGAACAATAGAAAGCAAAGAGGAAGGAAGCTGTTCTTTTTTGAAAAAAAGAACCAAAAAACTTTTACTCTTTTGCCCTGGCCCGCACCCCGACACGCCAGCACCAGGGCGCACCCAAACAGGCAAAAGTTTTTTGGTTCTTTTTTTCAAAAAAGAACATCCTTTCTCCTTCCTGCCTGCTTCGCTAACAACGGGGGATGCCACCCCTCCCGCGCCCCGAGATCCTGACCATCCGCGCCTACACGCCCGGCGTCTCCCACGTCGAAGGGGCCAACCGGGTGATCAAGCTGTCGTCCAACGAGGGCGCGTTCGGGCCGCCGCCGGGGGTCGCGCCCGCCGTTGCGGCGCTGGCAGGTCAGTTCCATCGCTATCCGGATGCCGATATGCCCGCCCTGCGCGATGCCATCGGCAACCGCTTCGGGCTGGATCCGGCCCGGATTGTTTGTGGTGCGGGATCGGACGACCTGATCTATCTGCTGTGCCTGATCTATGGCGGCACCCTGCCGGATGGCGGCCCGAGCGAGCTGATCATGACCGAGCACGGCTTCTCCATGTACGAGATCGCCGGCCGGCTTGCCGGATGCCGGGTGGTGAAAGTGCCGGAACGCGAGCTGACAACCGATGTGGATGCGATCCTGGAAGCGGTGACGCCGGCCACCCGCATGGTGTTCATCGCCAACCCGAACAACCCGACGGGCACCTTCATCCCGAGCACGGAGACCGCGCGGCTGCGGCGCGGTCTGCCGGAGCATGTGCTACTGGTGCTGGATGCGGCCTATTGCGAGTACGTGGACCGGCCGGATTATGAGCCGGGCGCGGCGCTGGTGGATGCCGGCGACAACACGGTGATGACCCGCACCTTCAGCAAGATGTTCGGCCTGGGCGGGCTGCGGCTCGGCTGGGCCTACGCGCCGGCGGCGATTACGGAAAACCTCAACCGGATACGGATCCCGTTTAATGTGTCGCTGGCCGCGCATGATGCCGGGATTGCGGCGCTGGCCGAACGGGGCTGGGTGGAAAGGTGCCGCGCCCATAACAGCGCGGAGCGGGCGCGGATGACCAAAACGCTGCACGATGCGGGGATCGGCGTGACGCCGAGCGAGGGGAATTTCGTGTTGGCCGATTTCCGGTCGCCGGCGCGCGCGGCGGCCGCGGATGCCTATCTGCGGGCGCGCGGCGTGATCGTGCGCAGCGTGGCGGGCTATGGCTTGCCGCACTTCCTGCGCATCACGGTTGGCCAAACCGAGGAAAACGACTGCCTGATCGAGGCGCTGACCAATTTCTGCGCGGCCGCCCGATGAGCGCGGCACCGCAGGCGCCGCTGTTCCGGCGGCTGACGCTGCTGGGAGGCGGCCTGATCGGCGGATCGATCGCGCGGGCGGTGCGGGCACGCGGCGATATCGCGGACGAGATCGTGATCTACGACCGCAATCCGGCGCATGCCGCGCGGATCGCGGAGCTGGGGATCGCCGACCGGATGGCGGCCACCCCGGAGGCGGCGGTGCAAGGGGCCGATTGCGTGATCCTGTGCTCGCCGGTGGGCACGTTCGGCGATCTGGCGGCGGCGATCGCGCCGCATATGAAGCCGGGCGCGATCCTCAGCGATGTAGGATCAACCAAGCAGTCGGTGATCCGGGACGTGGCGCCGCTGGTGCCCGACCATGTGCATTTCGTGCCCGCGCACCCGCTGGCAGGCACCGAGTATTCCGGCCCGGATGCCGGGTTCGCCACCTTGTTCGAGGGCCGCTGGTGCCTGCTGACGCCGCTGCCGGGAACCGACGAGGCCAGCATCGCCCGCGTGCGGTGCCTGTGGGAGCGGATGGGCAGCATGGTCTCCAGCATGGAGGCGGGCCATCATGACCGGGTGCTGGCAATCGTGAGCCATCTGCCGCATTTGATCGCGTTCACCATTTGCGGCACCGCGGATGATCTGGCGGACGAGACACGCCAGCAGGTGCTGCAATTCGCCGCCACCGGGTTTCGGGATTTTACGCGCATTGCCGCCTCGGACCCGGAGACGTGGCGGGATGTGTTCCTGAACAACCGGGAGGCGCTGCTGGAGATGCTGGCGCGGTTCACCGAGGATGCGCAGGCGATGGCGCGGGCGGTACGGTGGGGCGATGCGGCGTATATCGAGGACAAGATCGGGCGGGGGCGGAAGATCAGGCGGTCGTTGATTGAGCTGAAGCAAGCGTAAGGAAGTGTTCTTTTTTGAAAAAAAGAACCAAAAAACTTTTGACCTTTGGTGCGAGGCTCGCTGGCAGCGTACGTAATAGACAAAAGCGTGAAGACCTTACTCCCTTTCCTCACTAAACCATCCCCACCTCCCTCTCCCAGCCCTCTTGGCTTCATAGAGCGCCAGATCCGCGCATTTGTACAGCTCGTCCTGTGTGCGGCCATGCTTGGGGAACATCGCGGCGCCGATACTCGCGCCGATCTTTGCCTGGACGCCGGCGACGGGCATTGGGACGGCAATGCTGGCGATGATGCGGTCGCACACCATGGCTGTACCGGCCTCCTCGCCCGATGACATCAAAATGATGGCGAACTCGTCGCCGCCCAGGCGAGCGACGAAATCGCCCTCCCGCATGTGGGTGCGCAGACGGTTGGCGGCGAGCACCAATACTTCGTCGCCGGCCAGATGGCCGAAGGAATCGTTCACCTGCTTGAAGCCGTCCAGGTCTACCAGCAGGAGTGCAAAGGACAGGTCATGCCGGAGGGCGTCGGCGATCGCGCGTTGCAACGAATCATTGAAGGCACGGCGGTTGGGTAACGAGGTCAGGGTATCGTAATAGGCGAAGCGTTGAAGCTGCACCTGGCTGGCGGAAAGCTCGGCCGTGCGCTCGGCGACCTGACGCTCCAGCTCGTGCTGGCGGCGGCGCAGAAACAGCGTGCGAGACTGCACGATGCCGACGACCGCCAGCATCACGAGCACGGCCACCAGGAAGTGAAACCACCGGGTCTGGAACCACGCGGGCAGCACCTTGATCGGCAGGCTGGTGATCTGCTTGCTCCAGGCGTCATTACGGTCGGCGGCCTGGATCAGCAGGGTGTAGTCGCCGGGCGGCAGATTGGTGTAGGCGGCAACACGATGGTCCGGATCGGTTTGTGTCCAGTCATGATCGAAGCCGTCCAGGCGGTAGCGGTAGATGTCATGGTCGGGGGAGCTGTAGTCGAGGGCGGAAAATTCCACCGCCAGGTTGTTGTGCAGCGCGGACAGGGTTACCGCGCCGGCGCCGCGCCAGGACGAGGCGGCGAGCAAGGCGCCGCTGACCCGGATTTCGGTGACGACCGGCGCGCGGGAAGCTGGCCGTGGCGGCAGGGCATCCGCACGGATCACCGTCATGCCGCCGAGTCCGCCGAACAGAACGTCACCCGCCGATGTGACCGTGCCGGACCTCGCCCAGTAGGAGAGGATGGCGACACCGTCGCCGCGCTGCAAAGCGCGGATACTGAAATCCTGCGGATCGATCACGACCAGGCCGTCGTCGGTGCTGGCCCAGACGTGCCCGGAAGCATCAACGAGCAGGGTATTGATGTCGAGGTTTGGCAGGCCCTCGGTGGTTCCCAAATGATGGAACCGTGGGCGCCCGCGCGAATCGCGGCCCGTCATTACGGCGATGCCTTCGCTGTCGCTGCCCACCCAGAGGCGCCCCTGATGATCGGTGGCGAAGCTGACCACCCGCCCGGCTGGCAGGCCCTGCGGATCATCATGGTCGGGCAGAATTTTTTCGATCCGGCCGGACGCGGGATCCAGCAGGTTCAGTCCGTTATCCGTGCCGACGGCGACGAGACCCCCCGGCGCGGAATCGATGGCACGCACCGTGCCGTTGCTCAGGGCTGGCACGTCCACATGACGCAGCACCTGCACATCGCCATCCTTGCCGATCCGCAACTGCCATAGCCCATTCAGCACGCCGCCAACCCAGATACTGCCGCCGATTGCCTGTATGTCGTAAAGGCGGCTGCCGCTGGGAAATTCCGGAATGCTGAGCCGGGTGATGTGCGGCGCGCCTGCTTCCGGCCAGGGTGGCTCATCGGTGGCCTGCACCAGGTTGCCGCGTGCCAGATAGAGGCCGGCGTGCACGGTCGCGACCAGAGCGCCCCCGGCAGGATTGGGCTGCACAGCGATCACCGACTTGCCGGCCAGCCCGGCGGCCAGGGTGATCCGGGCGGTCGATGGGTCGATGATGTCGATCCCGTTACTCTCCAGCCCGGCCAGAATCCTGCCGTCCGGCAGGGCTGCCACCGACTCGACGCTCTCGTCAGCAAGGCGGTCGGCGCGGCCGGCACCGCCGAACATCGTCATGATGCTGCCATTGCCGACGGCGTATCGGCTGAGGCCCTGGCTGGTGGCAACCCAGACCAGGCCGCCGTGGCTGCGATAGATGGCGTAAATCGAGTCGCTGCGCAGGCTTTCCGGAACCGCGAGATTACGGCGAATGGTGGTGGTGGCGAGCGTATCGCCCTGCACGGCTACGATGCCGCGCCCCTGCGTGCCGATCCAGATTTTTCCCGGCGAGACCTCTTGCAGGGCGGTAATCGGAACCGTGCTCTGGCCCGCCCCTGGCGTTGTTGCCGGAATGGGACGTGGCGCCGCCTCGCCCGGCTCGGCGACGTAGGCGCCGCGCTCGTCGGTGCCGACCCACACGCGACCGGCGCCATCGACCATCAGCCGGGAGACCGAGGGGCTGGCTGCGCCAGCCAGGACAACTTGCACGAAACAGGTATTGCCCGCGGTGCCGCGGGCCAACCCGAGATCGCTGCCGACCCAGACGACACCTTGTCGGTCCCGCCTTACGCTGGAGAGCTTGGCAGCTTGCAGGCAACCGGCATGAGCAGTGCTGCCCTGGCCCAGGCCGGACCAGACGATCCGGTTGCGCGCATCAAGGTGGAACAGGCCAATTTCGGAGGCGACCCATAATCCGCCCTCACCGTCATCATCGATATCGCCCACGCGCGGCGCTGGGCCGGGACGCAGAGGGACAGGGATGAACCGGTCCGAAGCGGGATCGTACTGGGCCAGCCCATCGGTTGCGGTGCCGACCCACATCCTGCCGTGCGGGCTGCTATGCAGGGTGAGAACATAATCGTCGCGCAAGCCATCGGGCGGCGTGCCGTTGGCGGTATAGACGCGCACCCGGTAACCGTCCCACCGGAGCAGGCCGGTATCGCCGCCACCCCAGAGGAAGCCGTTCGAATCCTCGGCCAGTGCCCAGGGCAGCACCATCGTCTGAAGATCGATATCCTGGGCGATGGGCTGGAATACCGGGTCGGCGAGGCTGCCCCAGGCGGCCAGAGCCGGAAGGCTGCGCAGAGCGGTCGTCACCAGAACGAGCACGAAACAAAAACAGCGTCGCGGCAGTGGCAAACGTTGCACCTTGGAGGCATCCTCGATTGTGCAATCCCATACCGAACGCGCACGGGCAAGACATCACGTTATGAGGGGCCTATCATAGCGTGCATGTCAAAACACGGAACAGGGCGTTTGGCGGCGGCAGGATCGGCAGGGGTGAGCCGGTGTTGCCGGCATGCCGGCGCAGGGCGGGCTGCCGGCAGAGCGCGGGCTATGACGTTTTTTGTGCCGTATTGCCGAGACACTGTATCATTACTTCACCATATTGCTCCAGGGCGTTACGCTGAATGCTCGCTTCAACCATGATGAGACGCCGCACGTGATCCAAAGCCAGCGTATGCGACTCGGCGACATCCTGCTGATGCGGGGACTGGTGGGGATGCAGGGGCTGGAGGCTGCGCTGGAGCGGCAGCGCCAGCAGGGCGGGCGGCTCGGCGAGAGCATCGTGGCGCTGGGGCTGCTGACGCATGAGCAGCTGACGGCGGTGCTGGACGAAACGCCGACCATGCCGCTGAAGCTGCAGCAGACCGGCATCGGGCGCGGCAGCCTGCTGGGGCTGATGCTGAAATTCATGCGCATGGAATCCTGCGAGACGCTGCCTGACATGAGCACCCGCATGGGGCTGCCGGTGGCGGTGATGCAGGAGTTGATGGACGAAGCCACGCAGCAGAAGCTGGTGCAGGTACTTGGCTCCATCAGCCAGGGGCTGGTGCGGTACATGCGCTATTCCCTGACCGATGCGGGGCGCGTGGCGGCGGCGGAAGCGCTGGCACAATCGGCCTATCTGGGGCCGGCGCCGGTTTCCCTGGCGGCTTTTCAGGCGCAGGTGAAGAAGCAGGCGATCCGCAACGAAAATCTGCGCGAGAAGACGCTGAAGGAGGGTTTCGCGGGCATGATCGTGCCGCAGAACTATATCCGCAAGCTGCTGCCGGCGGTACGCTCTGGGCGCACAATCCTGCTGTACGGACCGCCCGGCAACGGCAAGACCAGCATCGGCACCCGGGTGGCCAAGCTGTTCCGCGACGTGGTGTACATCCCCTACGCCATCGAAGTGGGTGGCCAGATCATCAAGATGTACGATTCCGGCTTGCACAAGCCGTATTATGAAGGTGTCGCCACGCCTTCGCTTTCCGATGGGCGCAGTGTTCAACTGGAGACGTTCGATGCGCGCTGGGTGGCGTGCCGGCGGCCGGTGGCGATGGCGGGCGGCGAGCTGACACTGGAAATGCTGGATCTGCGGTTCGATCCGGTCACCAAGTTCTATGATGCGCCGCTGCACATGAAGGCGCTGAACGGGCTGTTCCTGATCGACGATTTTGGCCGCCAGAAGGTAAACCCGACCGAGTTGCTGAATCGCTGGATCGTACCGCTGGAGAGCCGCTTCGACTATCTGACGCTGAACACCGGCATGAGCTTCCAGATTCCCTTCGACGAGCTGGTGATTTTTTCCACGAACCTCAAGCCGGCGGATCTGATGGATCCGGCATTTCTGCGCCGGATACCCTACAAGATCGAGCTGGTCGGCCCAACAGTAGATGAATACCGGGATATCTTCGTGGCGGCGGTGAAAGCCAATGGCCTGGGCATAACGCTCGAGATGTTCGACTATTTCGTCAAGCGCTTGCGCGATGGCGGCTACGATCTGGCCTATTTCCAGCCGCATTTCCTGTGCGAGCAGATTTCCCAGATTTGTACCTGCTTCGACGAGCCGCGGCAGATCACCCACGCCCTCGCCGACGAGGCGCTCGAAAACCTCTACGTGGATCTCAAGCTGCCCGCTCAGTAAAAGCCTAAAGGAATAAAAGTTTTTTGCTTCTTTTTTTCAAAAAAGAAGAAGACTCTTCTTTTTTGAAAAAAAGAAGCAAAAAACTTTTACCTATTGCACCCGTCTCTGGGGGCGGCATGGTGCACGGATGGGGACAGCGCCTGATGTACCGAGCTGGGCAGACCACGTGCGGGGCGCGCGGGGGCCGATCTATTTGGCCATTGCCAATGCGCTGACGGGGGCCGTGGGGCGCGGCGAGATACAGCCGGGGGAGCGGCTGCCGCCGCATCGCAGCCTGGCCGCCTCGCTGGGGGTGGATCTGACCACGGTGACCCGTGCCTATGCGGAGGCACGGCGGCGGGGGCTGCTGGATGGCGCGGTGGGGCGGGGCACATTCGTACGTGCGGACGTGAAGCCGCCGGGCGAGGCGGCGGCGGGCACGCTGGTGGATATGAGCATGATCCTGCCGCCCCAGCCGGTGCATCCCTGCCTGCGCGATCTGCTGCGGGAGGGCGTGGCCAAGCTGCTGCGGCACGAGGATGCCGCGACCCTGATGGCCTATCGCACAGGCGCCGGGACAATGCAGGACAGGCTGGCCGGCGCCGCCTGGCTGCGGCCGGTGCTGGGGGCGGTATCGCCGCAGCGTGTTCTGCTGTGCCCCGGCGCGCAAAGTGCCGTGCAGGCCATTCTGGCCACGCTGACGCGGCCCGGCGACACGGTCATGACAGAAAGCCTCGCCTATCCCGGCCTGCGTGCGCTGGCGGCGCATGCCGAGCTGAAGCTGGTGGGCGCGCCGATGGATGAGGAAGGGCTGGTGCCTGATGCGCTGGATGCGCTGTGCCGCGCGCGCAAGCCGGCCGCCATCTACTGCACGCCCACGATGCAGAACCCCAGCACGGCCACCATGAGCGCCGGGCGGCGCGAGGCCATCGCCGGCATCGCCCGGCGGCACGAAACCGTGCTGATCGAGGACGATGCCTATGGGCTGCTGGCCGCAGACCCAATGCGCGGCATCGCGGCCACCGCGCCGGAGCGCTGCTTTCATGTGGCCACCACGGCGAAAACACTCTCGCCGGGTCTGCGCACCGCCTATCTGGTGGTGCCGCCGGGCCCGCATGCCGACCGGGTGACGACGGCACTGCGCGCGGCGGTGATGATGGCATCGCCGCTGCTGACCAGCCTGGTGACGATGTGGGTGCGGGACGGCACGGCAGGCGCGATCCTGGCCGGCATCCGGCGGGAGGCGCAATCACGCCAGGCAATGGCGCGCGCGATTCTGCCGCCCTGCTTCGAAGCCCATCCGGACGGGCTGCATTGCTGGCTGCATTTGCCGCCGCAGTGGCGGCAAGGCGCTTTCACCGCCTATGTGCGTGCACGCGGCGTGGCGCTGGTCGCCAGCGACGCCTTCCAGGTTTCCGGGCTGCCCCCCAATGCGGTGCGCCTGGCGCTGGGCGTCGCTTCGGACGGGGACGTGCTGCGCGAGGCGCTGGGCGATATCAGCGACGCGCTGCTGGCGCCAATGCCGGCGGAGTTTTCCGGCATCATATGATGGTTTTTCGGGCGCCCGCCGCACATTTCAACAGCATATGCATTTAGTTACGGCATCGGACTGACTAACCCGCGTCGGCAGGCGATATCCTCATTGTATGGACGCCCGAGACGAGGTGTATGCATACGGTTTTAGGGATTGTATGGAGCCACTCTGGCCAAGGCCCGCGGGCGCGAATGGCATGGCCGTTGCGATACGAGCCCTGGTGTTTATCGCAGTCTGGAGCCAGCACATGCCCGTTGTCGAGAAAGAAGCGAACAAGGCCGGCGATTTCCTGGTGGATTACGAGGAGAAGGTTTTCGAGGACGTGAAAGCGGAACCCGGCGAGAAGGCGCTCGTCACGTTCCACACCGTGGCGTTCGAAGGATCGATCGGGTTCGTGAACCTGTTGCAGGCCACCAGGCTGCGCCGCAAAGGATTCGAAACGACCGTGCTTCTCTATGGGCCTGGCGTGACGCTGGGCGTGCAGCGCGGTTTTCCCCGCCTGGGCGATGAGGCGTTTCCCGGCCACGCCAACTTCAACAAGCAGATTACGAAGTTCATGGAAGAAGGCGGCAAGGTGTATGCCTGCAGGTTTGCGCTGCAGGCGCTGTATGGGCATGGCGAAGGATCGCTGATCCCGGGAATACGGCCGATTGCGCCAACGGATGTGCTGGACCTGATCCTGCTGCACCGGCGGGATAATGCGTTTATCCTGGATACGTGGACGCTGTAGGAAGCGCCTTCTTTTTTGAAAAAAAGAAGCAAAAAACCTTTGCCTGTTGGTGCGCGGCTCTCCGGCAGCGTGCGCAAAGTGACAAAAGTTTCTTGGTTCTTTTTTTCAAAAAAGAACATCTTTGGAGCCTTGCATGACCCGCATCCGCGCCGCCGCCATCCAGCTCTGCCCCGTGCTCGACAGTGCCGACGGCACGGTGGAGCGCGTGCTGGCGGCGATTGCGGACGCTGCCGGACGCGGTGTGCAGCTGGCGGTATTTCCCGAAACCTGCATTCCGTACTATCCGTATTTCTCCTTCGTGCAGGCGCCGGCGACGATGGGCGCGCGGCACACCAGGCTGTACGAGCAGGCGGTGCGCATCCCGGGGCCGGTGACGCAGGCGGTAGGCCAGGCGGCGCGCAAGCATGGCATGCATGTTCTGCTGGGCGTGAATGAGCGCGATCATGGCACCGTGTATAATACGCAGCTGCTGTTCGATGATTCCGGAACCATCGTTTTGCGGCGACGCAAGATCTCGCCCTCGTTCCATGAGCGGATGGTGTGGGGCCAGGGCGATGGCAGCGGGCTGCGGGTGGTGGATACCGCGCTTGGCCGCATCGGCGCGCTGGCCTGCTGGGAGAATTTCAATCCGCTCGCGCGGGCCGCGCTGATGGCCCAGCATGAGGAAATCCACTGCACGCATTTCCCCGGTTCCATGGCGGGTCCGACCTTTGCCGCGCAGATCGAGGCGGCGGTGCGGCACCATGCGGCGGAAGCCGGCTGCTTTGTGGTGAATGCCACCGGATGGCTGACAGATGCGCAGATTGCCTCCATCACCGAGGACCCGGCGATGCGGAAGGCGCTGCGCGGCGGCACGTGCAGTGCGATCATCTCGCCGGAGGGCGTGCATCTCGCCGAGAAGCTGACCGAGGGCGAGGGCATGGTGGTAGCCGATCTGGACATGGACCTGATCGTCAAGCGAAAGCGCATGATGGACAGTGTGGGCCATTACGCGCGGCCGGATCTGCTGCGGTTGCGCGTGCGGACAACGCGGCAGGATTTCGCGGATTTCAGCCCTTCACACGACGCACTTCATCATGACCGGAGCGATGCCGATGACGCCGACGATAACGATGGCTCGGGTGGAGCACTTGATCACCGATCTGCAATCCCTGGGGCTGCGGCTGCCTGACTCCGCATCCGGCGCGCCGGCGCGCCGCGGCGGGGCGGGCCCTTCGGACCACAAGGCCATTACGCTGGAGGGGCGCACCGTGATGGTGCCGATCTTCCGCCATGCGAGCGCATCGCCCTTCAGCGCGGAACCGCAGCCGGACGGATCGGCCAGGCTAAGCCGTGATGGCGAGATACTGGGGCGCATCGACTTCCCGCGGCAGCCGCGATTCTATGCACTGACCACGTTCGATGGCGTGCCTTACTGGAAGATCGCGCTTTTGCACGGGCGCGATGTGCTGGCCACGACCGTGTTGCAGGATTGCATCCGCTTCACGCATCGGCAGACCGCGTGCCAGTTCTGCGCGATTGGGCAATCGCTGGCGGAAGGCCGCACGATTGCGCGCAAGACGCCGGAACAGCTGGCCGAGGTGGCGCGGATGGCGGTGCTGCTGGATGGCGTGCGCCACATGGTGCTGACCACCGGCACGCCGAACGTGACCGATCGCGGTGCGGAGGTGCTGTGCGAAAGTGCCTTCGCCATCAAATCGGCGGTGGATCTGCCGATCCAGGCGCAATGCGAGCCGCCGCGTGACCATGGCTGGTTTCGGCGGCTGCGCGCCGCGGGCGTGGATACGCTCGGCATGCATCTGGAAGCGGTGACGCCGGCGGTGCGCGCGCGAATCATGCCGGGCAAGGCGACCGTGACGATGGAACGGTATTTTGCCGCCTTTGCCGCCGCCGTGCCGGTGTTCGGCCGTGGCCAGGTGAGCACCTACATCCTGGCCGGGCTGGGCGATGCGCCGGAGGAGATCCTGGCCTGTTGCGAGAAGCTGATCGCGCTGGGCGTTTATCCGTTCGTGGTGCCGTTCGTGCCCATCGCCGGCACGCCGTTGCAGGATCACCCCGCCCCCTCGCCGGCGTTCATGCGCGGGGTGCTGTTGCCGCTGGGCCGGATGCTGGGCGCCGCCGGGCTGCGCGCGGCGGATAGCAAGGCGGGCTGCGGCAAATGCGGCGCATGCTCCTCGCTGTCGGGCTACGAGGCATGAGCGGGGCGCGCGGGCTGGGCACGTTTATCTCGCCCGCCGTGCTGGTGCGCGAAGTGGCAATGGACTGGGAACTTGCCGCCTGCCATGCCCTGCGGCGAGAGGTGTTCTGCGGCGAACAGGGGATTTTCCCTCTCACCGACCGGGATGCGATCGATGACGTGGCGACCGTGCTGGCGGCGGTTTCCACCGTGGCCGGCATGGATGATGACATTGTGGGAACGGTGCGACTGCATGAGCAGAGGCCGCGTGTTTGGGTAGGCTCCCGGCTTGCGGTGGGCAGGGCGCACCGGCATGGCGGCGGCATCGGAACCACGCTGATACGGCTTGCGGTTTGCCTGGCGCATGCGCGCGGGGCACGACGATTCATGGCGCATGTGCAAAGCCGTAACGCGGCTTTTTTCCATGCGCTGAACTGGCAGACGATCGCCGAGGAGGAGCTGCACGGCCATCCGCACCATCTGATGGAGGCGGATCTTGCCTGCTATCCGGCTGCCGGCGCGCGGGCGCTGCACGTGTTGCGGACCGCCGCGTGATGCTCGCCGCCTTGGCGGAGACGCTGCGCGGGGCGCGCAGCCTGGCGCACAAGGCGGATATCGCGCCGGTGCTGAATCGGCTGCGCCCGGCTGGGCACGGCGAGATACGCGTGGGCGACGATTGCGCGGCGATCCCGGACGGCGAGGGTTTTCTGCTGCTGGCGATTGAGGGATTCCTGCCTGCGTTCGTGGCGGCCGAGCCGCGCTTCGCGGGATGGAGCGGCGTGATGGTGAACCTGTCGGACATCGCTGCCATGGGCGGGCGGCCGATTGCGGTAGTGGACGCGGTGTGGGGCGAGAGCGTGGCGGCGGCGGCGCCGATGCTGGAAGGCCTCAATTCCGCTGCTTTGGCCTATGGTGTTCCCGTGGTGGGTGGGCATAGCAACATGCGTGCTGAGTCCCCCGGCTTGGCGGTGGCGGTGCTGGGGCGGGCGCGGGCGCTGCTGACCAGCTTCGATGCGCGGCCAGGCGACAGGCTGATCGCGGCAATCGATCTGCGCGGCCGGATGCGCGATCCGCATCCGTTCTGGGATGCGAGCAGCGAAGCCCCCGCGGCGCGGTTGCGCGGCGATCTGGAGATACTGCCGGCGATCGCGGAGGCGGGATTGTGCCGGGCAGCGAAAGACATCAGCAATGCCGGGCTGGTGGGCACCGCGGCGATGCTGATGGAGTGCTCCGGTATCGGCGGCACGATTGATCTGCATGCGGTGCCGCGGCCGGATGGGATGGCACTGGAAAGCTGGCTGCTGTGCTTCCCGAGTTTCGGGTTTCTGCTGGCTGTGCCGCAGGGCAAGGCCGAGGCGGTGATGGCGCGCTTTGCCGCCCGGGGCATAGCGGCCGCCGCCATCGGCACCTGCGACAATACGCGGGTGCTGGCTGTTGCGGCCGGCGATGCCTGCGAGGTGATCTGGCGGTTCGCGGACGCGCCGCTACTGGGCGCGGTGCAGTGATGCCGGCGCTGACACTTCTGCTGCGCTGGCCGGATGGAACGCTGGAGCGGATCTATTCCCCCTCCACCGCGGTGCGCGACTTCCTGCAACCCGGCAGAGAATATCCGGTGGCTGAGTTTTGCGCCACCGCCGGGCGCGCCTTTCACGCCGCCAGCGAGCGGGTGCGGGCAGTTTACGGCATGCCGTGCAGCCGCGCGGCGGCGAGCCTGGCCGCCATCGAACGGCACGCGTCCGGCTTCAGTGACGGCTGCGTGACACTGGAGCGTTTCGAACAGGAGACGGGCTGATGGGCGGCGGCGTGCGCGCACACCGGACGGTGATTGTGATTGGCGGCGGCCAGGCGGGCCTGGCGATGAGCCATTGCCTGACAGCGCGCGGCATTCCGCATCTGGTGTTCGAGGCCAATCGCATTGCCCATGCCTGGCGCACCCAGCGCTGGGACAGTTTCTGCCTGGTAACGCCAAACTGGCAATGCCGCCTGCCTGGTTTTCCGTATGACGGCCCCGATCCTGAGGGTTTCATGCTGAAGGATGAGATTATCGACTATATCGAGCGGTATGCGCGATCCTTCGGCCCGCCGCTGCGCGAGGGGGTGCGGGTTCTGGCGGTGCGGCGGCGTGGGCCCGGCTTCGAGGTTGACACGACGGATGGGGATTACACGGCCGATTGCGTGGTGGTGGCGATCGGCGGATATCACGTGGCGCGGCTGCCGGCGATGGCGCAAAGGGTGCGCGATGATGTGGCGCAGATCCATTCATCCGCGTACAAGAATCCGCAAGCTTTGCCGCCCGGCGCTGTGCTCGTGGTGGGCACGGGCCAATCCGGCTGCCAGATCGCTGAGGATTTGCATTTGGCCGACCGGCGCGTGCATCTTTGCGTGGGCAGCGCGCCGCGGGTGGCGCGGCGCTATCGCGGGCGCGATGTGGTGGAGTGGCTCGATCGGATGGGCCATTATGATTTGCCCGTGGAGCAGCATCCGCTTGGTGCGGGTGTGCGCGCGAAATCCAACCATTACGTCACCGGGCGTGACGGCGGGCGGGATATCGATCTGCGCCTGTTCGCAACTCAGGGCATGCAGTTGCATGGGCGGTTGCTGGATATCGATGGGGGCAGTTTGTGCATGGACGGAGACCTCGCCCGCAATCTGGACTCGGCCGATGCCAGCAACGAAAAGATCAAGGCGAGTATTGACGCGTATATCGCGGAGGCTGGCATCGATGCACCGCATGAGGCGGCCTATGTGCCGCCGTGGCAGCCGCAGGCGCGGCGTGAGACGCTGAACATGGCGGAGGAAGGCATCAGCGCCATCGTGTGGGCGATGGGGTTCCGCAGTGATTTTTCCTTTATCGAGCTGCCGGTGTTCGATGAACGCGGATATCCGCACCATCATCGAGGCGTGTCGCCCGCCGAGGGGCTGTATTTCCTCGGGCTTCCCTGGCTGCATAGCTGGGGATCCGGACGGTTTGCGAGCGTGGGGCGGGACGCGGCGTATTTGGCGGAGAGGTGCGAGAGGAAGGAAGGCCTTCTTTTTTGAAAAAAAGAAGCAAAAAACTTTTACTCTGTTGCGCGCGCTTCCGGCGACTCCGCGACAGCATAGTCAAAAGTTTTTTGCTTCTTTTTTTCAAAAAAGAAGACCTTCCTTACGCCGCCACCGCCTGCCTCCGCCCGACAATCGGCACCTGCGCCACCGGCGGCACGAAGTCACGCCGCTTGTAGAGAAACGCGATATTGGCGGCACTGTCACGCACAGGCCGCAGGCACGCCGACGGGCCGGTGAGCAGAACCGTGACGCCTGGCCCATGGCCGGCGACGGTGCTGTTGCTATGGACGACGACGCCGATGGTAATCCGGCCGCCGCGCCAGGCGGCGCCGTAGCGTGTGTCGCTATCGGTGATGGCGACGAGATCGCCGAAGCGCAACGTATCGAGGTTGTGGCGGCGGCGGGTGGGGGCGTCGAAAAGCTGGATGTCGATATCGCCGCGCAGCACGGTATGTTTGCCAAGGCCGGAGCCAAGGATGGCGGCGGGCAGGATGTGCGTGACGCGCACTTCCAGCGCGCCGCCGCGCGGGCGGGGCGCCCAGCGGCGCAGCAGGCCCGGCGCGCAGTTGGTGACGGCGATATCGGGGAAGTCGGGTAGTTGCATGCCCAGGCCGCAGGAGTTGATCTGGATGCGGTCGCCGATATTCAGCCGCCGCAGAATATGGGGCGCGAAATCCACCAGCACATGCTGCACGCCGCCATGCTTGCCGGTGACAAGGCCAACTGCGCCCGTGGCCGGGCCGCTCGCCACGCGCGCCTTGTTGCCGACGCAAGCGCTGGTGAGTAAAGCGAGCATCGGGCCATCACGCGGGCCGATGATCTCGCGGCCGTTATTATGCAAAGCAACGCCGGGCTCCACATGATCGGCGGCGAGGCCCACGCACGGGTCGCCGATGCGGTGGTTCAGGGTGATGCCGCCGGTGCCGGGCAAGGCGCGCACTTGGCCATCCTGGCCGATGCGGTAAGGGCTTTGACGGCCGACGGGGTGGGCGATCTGGCCGAGCACCGCTTGCATGACAAGGTCGGGGAGGTTGGTGCGGAGGGGCATGGGATGCACTCCAAGGAAGGAAGATGTTCTTTTTTGAAAAAAAGAACCAAAAAACTTTTATCTGTTCAGGTACGCGGTCGGCACGGTCTCGGGTGCAATAGGTAAAAGTTTTTTGCTTCTTTTTTTCAAAAAAGAAGACTCTTCCTCACGCTATCTCCAACGCCCGCGGCCGATGGTCCACCGTGCCCCGCCCCTCCCGCGTCATGCGATAGGCGGCGAGCCAGGCTTCCGCGTGCGGGCCGATCGGGCGCAGTTCGGACTGGAAATCCAGCGGGTCTATGCCGGTTTTGAAATCGTGGTCGGCGATGAATTGCAGGATGCGGCGGCCGCTTTCGGCCATCTTTGCGCGCTGGGAGATTTCCGCCATGCCGCCGAGATGGCGCTGGGAGACGACCTCCACCACGTTCCACTTGGTGTTGGCATCGAAGGCCTTCTTGATGTCCGGTGCGTCCAGCAAGGCCATCACCTGCTTGAGGTAGTGGCCTGTTTCCACCGACATCGCATAGATATTGCCGTAGGTGGAGCGATCGAGCGCGTAGCGCAGATCGAGCCCGAGGCGCTGGACGGTGGCGACGCTGCCGAAAGCGCGGCGATCGAGGTTGCCGCCGCTGCGGATCACTTCACTGACCTGCAAATCGCGGAAATATTGTGCCGTGCCCATCATGAATCCCACCAACTGGCGATGGAAATTGCGATTGACGACGGTACCGGCCGGCAACGGGTTGGTGCCGTAATTGAAGGCGCGGCGATAGGCCATTTCGCGGGAGCGCGCGGAGTAGCGCAAAGGCTGCCATTTTTCCAGCAGATACAGGCCGCGGGCACCGGGACCGCGCTGGATGCGCATGCGGCCGGCACGGAAAAGCTTCAGCAGCACATCCACCACCTGAAACACTTTGGCGTGTTCGTAGCAATAGATGAAATAGAGATCGGCGGCGGCGCGCACCTGGCTGGGGGTGGCGTTGTCGTCGAAATCCGGCTGCACGTAGGGGTAGCTCATCTCCTCGAACGGCACGGCGCCCTTGCCGCCGAAGCCCAGCAGATCGAGGAAGCCGTCGCCGCCGCCGGCTTCGCCCGCGCCTTTCTGCACCAGGTCGGAGAAGCGCTCCTCGAACTGCTGTTCGTAGGCGCGCCGGTCTTCCGGGGGGATGGTCGCCATCTGGTCGCGGATGAAGCGATCCCACAGGCGCTGTATGGTTTCCGTTTGCTGGATGGACATCGTACGGCTCCTAGGCTTGATGTTTTACGAACACCCGCGGCGCGGGCGCTATTTTATGGTTTTGGCAGCGTGGGTGCGGGTCGTCTCCGCCACCGTCGCATCGATATGCTTGACGTGCTTATCCAGCGCCGTGAGCCGGTCGGATAGCTTATGCCAGTCGGCACCGGCCTTCAGCGCCTGAAAATCGCGGCCCAGCTGTTCGGATTTTTCCTCCAGCCGATGCAGATGCGCCTGCACAGAGGCCAGGTCAGCATGCAGCGCTTCCATATGCTGAGCCGTGCCGGCTGCCTGGGTCTGCAGGGCCGCGATACTGGTGCCGTACTGCGTCAATGCCGACGTCACTGGGGCAAGCAGGGACTGTACTGCTGCCGTCACGGCCGCCCCGCAAGCGGTGGCGAGGCCGGCGGCGGCGGCCTGATCGAGAGACACGGTTGCCGTGGCCGTGATCCCCTTGGTTGTGATCGCCGTGAGCTGCTCGGCGGTGCGGCGCATATCTTCGGCCAGGTCGTGCAGCAGCAGCGTGCCGGCGGCGGCGATGCCGAGGAAGGAGCCGCCGGTCTCGCTGTTGTGCCGGCCGCCGGCGAGGCGGCCGAGCAGGTTCAGCTCCGCGTGGCTCACCCGCGGGGCCGGCAGTTCGGCCGCTGCGGCTTTGACCGCAATCGTCGTGGACATCGTCTCGCTCATCATGGCCTCCTGAAAAGTGTTGCCAGGCTCTGCTCGAATTGCGGCGGCAGCGGTTGTGTGAGGCGCGGCAGTTTGATGCCGCCGAGGGTTTCGTAGGCCGCCTGCTCGATGATCTTCTTCAGCAGCACGAAGATGGATTTCTGATCGCCGGCCTCGATGGCAATCGTGCGCACCAGGTTTTCCCACCGGTCTTCCAGCATCAGCTGCACGCGCAGCTCCTCCGCTACGCCCTTCTCCTGATGGTCGGAAAGCACGACAGGAATTTTCGTCAGATCGATTTGGCTGTAGCGGCGCAGCGCGCGATGCAGCCCGGGCACGTCCTGGGTTGCCGACCCGTAATCCGTCTCGATCTGGGTGAGATCGCTCTTGAATGCCGGGTGGCTCAGGTAGTCCTTGATCGGCCCGTCGATGCCGCCCGTCAGGTATTTGCCTGTCAGAACGTTGATAATGACGCTGATGATGGCCCAGAGTGCGAGGGCACGGCGTTCGGTGGGACCATCCTCCGTGATGCCGGAGCCGAGTGCGAGCAGATCGATGCCGCGGTCCAGTTCCAGCAGCAGCATGTCCAGCAGCACCTGGGGTTGAACGCCACGGGTGGTGTTGGCGGGGTAAAGCGCATCGAAGATGGTGGCCAGCGTGCCGCGCACGGAAATCAGATCGAACAGCGCATTATCCTGTTCCAGCTGATTCATGTTGTAGAGGCCGTAAAGCAGGATGGGCGGCCGGGCGATGCGCAGCAGGCGCAGTCCGCCGGCGGGCTTGAAGGTTTCCGCGAATAGCTCAAGCGCCTGCATATAGGCTTCCAGCGGCGGCGATCGGTCGTAATGGCCGTGTTCGCCGGCCATGCAGCCGGGGGCGACGATCACCATGCGGCGAAAACGTTCGATGTCGATCTGCGCGGTCACGCCCAAAGCGCGCAGGCCCTCGGACGTGCCGTTCTGGGCACGCGTGATCAGCGTGTCCATCGTGCTGGCGACTTCGTTTTCCAGCAGCAGGGATCGCAGATCGCCCTGGCCCTGATCCTCCAGCCATTTATACAGGCGGCGATAGGCATCGATACCGCGCGGCCAATCATCGGGTGCGTAGGATTGCTGCGCGCCGCCGTTGAAATTTCGCAGCGCGTAGATCACGGCATCGCGCCGCTGCTGCAATTCCTGCAACGGCACCTGCAACAGATAATAGCCGCTGGCGAAGCCGACGCTGGCGAGCGATTCGCCCAGCATCACCAACAGCACGGCGGAAACCTCATCCAGCGCGCGGCCGAGCCTGCGGAAATTCTGCGTCATGCCCGGGGAGAGCGAGCCCACGAAACGGGCCATGCGCGCGTATTCGCCCAATTGGCGGCGCACGGCGATCACCTTGTCGCGCTGCGTGGGGTCAAGTCCCCCACGGGCGGCGGCGCGGCCTTGCAGGATGGCGGTGCGCACCGAATCGCCCCAGCCCTGCATTTCGGGCGTGATGTCGTTGGTGAGCGGGTTGTTGGCGAGATCCAGCAGCGCCTTTTCCACGTCGCCGTTGGCGATGTGGAATTCGGCGTCCGAGGAGCTGGGCGAGGATTTGGCGGGCAATGTGGCCGGCGGCGGCGCTTGCAGGAAGGGCAGGCCCAGCGCTTCCTGCCGTATGCCGGCGGCTTGCGGCAGATCCTGGTAGTAGGCGAGCAGGCCATCGGCCACCTGGCGCGGGTCTCGCGGGTTGCTCACGCGCAGATGGTTGCGGAGCATGTTGTCCAGCGCCAGGCTGGCCGCGGCACCGGAGGCGCCGTTATGGGCCGCGCCGTTGCGGGGAACGGGTGATCCGCCCGAAATGGTGTTGGTGGCGGCAGGGGGGAAGGACATGGCGGAACCTCGTTGAGTTTGCTGGTGGGGATCAGGCGGCCAGGGCCGCCTGGGCGGCGCCGATCGTGGGCGGCGCCGGGGGATGGTGTTCGGCCAGGCGCGCCACCACGCGGTGGGAGAGCGCGCGTGGCAGGATCTGGCCGGACTGCAAGGCGTAGCTGGCGGCGCTGACCATGTGGCGGGGCGGCAGGGCGCGATCGGGCAGGCCGCCCTCGATCAGGCGGCGCTTGGCGGCCTGGATGGCCTCCTCGTCGGCGCGGGTGAAATGGATTACGTCGGCCAGCGCGCGGTGGGCGAGGTTGCGGCGGGTCTGGTAGGCGATCTCGTCCACCACGGCGGGGATCAGAGTGGGGGCGCTGGAGAGCAGGCGCGGCGGCAGGCGGTGGAAACGGCGCGGGTCGTACAGCGTGCGCCAGATGCGCTCCAGGCGGGCGGCATGTAGGGGGAAGCCCATGCGGCGCAGCATTTCGGTCAGAAACAAAACGCGCAGGAAGCCGGTAGGGTGCACGCCGCGGCGGAAGGTGAGCGCGCGTGGGGCGGGGTGGGCGAGAAACTGCGCCAGGCCCCAGGCGGCGGCGGGACCGCCGAGCAGCAGGGCGGCGAGATCGGCGAAAATCTCCTTATGCCAACGGGCATAGATGGCGCCGAGCATGGGATCGCCGGAGGTGCGCAGCACGCAGCGGGCAACGGCGGCCTTGTTCTCCTGCCAGATGCGCATGTCGGCCTGGATGTTGTGGCCGATCTCGTGCAGCAGCACGGGCTGCCAGGGATTATCGAGGTCCCAGGGGATGCGCACGATGGGGAAGGGATTGGCTTCCCCCAGCAGGCGGGAGAGCACGGCGCCGCGGCGCAGGGTGGCCGGCGAATAGCCGTGCTCCATGTAGCTGACCGGGGAGAGCACGCGGTCGGGCAGCAGGCGCGGGGCACCCTGGCGCACAGCCGCGTAGCAATCGGCGGCGATGACGTCATGCGCGGCCAGAACGGGGGCGAAACTGGTGCCGCGCTGGGCAAACACATCGAAGAACAGGCCGAAGGCGCGGCGGGCGCGGTCTATTTCGCGCTCCACCAGGGCGATATCGATCAGCAGGCGCTGCGGGCCGGCGGTTGCGGCGTCGCGGTGCACCTGGCGAAGGCGGCGCACGATGTCGCGGTCGATTGTGGCCAGGCGCGCATTGGCGGCGTTGAAATGCGCCGGTGAGGGCACGTAGGGGAGATCCTGCGGGCGGATGCCGACGGAGGCGTAGTCGATACGGGCCAGGCGGCGGGCGCGGGCGGTGAGGCCGATGATCCTGGCGCGCAGGAAGCGGCGGAGACCGGGATGCGGCCGTGCCGCCGAGGCGGCATCCAGCGCGCGCGAATGGAACACGGATGCCGGTTGCATGGCGGTAAAGTCCTGTTGGCCGGGAGGAAGGCGGAGGGGAGCTGGCGGGCCGGCCGCGTGGCCGGCCCGTGCGCCCCGGTGGTGCCCTGTTACCGGGACTGGATGGTGATGGTGACCGGGCCGCCGAAGCTGAAGCTGCGGCGCCGGCAGTGCGGGCAGGCGGCGGCACCGCCGCCGACGCCATAGCGGGTGGAGCGCCCAAGGCCGCCGCGCAGGCTTACGCCGCCGCCCGTCTCGATTCCTCCGCCGAAGCCTACGGTGCCACCGCGGTGGGTGCGGGTACGATGGCGGCCGATGCGGTGCAGGCTGCCGGGCGCGGTGCGCAGGCGGTTGCTGACATGCACCAGCTTGCGGAGCACTTTGGGCGACCGGGCGGCGATGCGGGCGGTGCGGACCACGAGCGCGGGCAGGTGCCTGGCGCTGAGTCGCCGGCGCACGGCGATGCGGCGGGCGTGCTCCACGATGGCGGGCATGGCGGCAACGGCACGGCGGCCATGTTTGCGGGCGATATGCCTGGTGACGGCGGTGACGGTTTTCACCAGCTTGCGGCGGTGTACGCGGGGGATGGCAGCCGCCTTGCGCTTCAGCGCGCCGCGGATGGCCAGGCCGGCGACGGCGGGTGCCAGGGCATCGAAGCCCTCTTCATCGTCGGCGTAGTCGGCCAGGCTGTCCAGCGCGTCCATCTCATCGCCTTCGTCGGCCATCACGTCGCCGATCAGGCCGGCGGCTTTACCGATGAGGCCGGCGCCGGGAATCGGCAGCATGCCGGCGATGTTGCCGATCATGGGTGCTGCCTTCTTGAGGATTTTCTTGAAGGCCCCGAAGAATTCGTCGGCGTCGTCGGCTTCCAGCGCGTCGGTGACGGCTTCTTCCAGCTCGTCGGCGCCGTCTTCGCTCTCGTAGGAGTCGAAGGACTCTTCAAGCTCATCGTCGCCGAGGTCTTCGAGGGAGTCCTCGGCTTCATCGAAGCCTTCGGCTTCGTCGGCTTCGTCGAATTCGTCCAGGGCGTGGCCACCCTCGGGCGCTTCGGCCATCAGATCTTCCATCATGTCGTCATCAAACCGTTCGCTCATGGTGACCTCCTGTTGTTCCGGTCAGGCGGGAGCGGTTTGGATGGCCGCCTCGTCTGTCCGGTGGATGGAGACACCCTTGGGGGGGTTTGGCGAAAGTCACACGATGTGGGTCGCGGGGATAAGTGACAGAGGAAGGGTGTTCTTTTTTGAAAAAAAGAACCAAAAAACTTTTATGCCTTCAGACGCGATGTGCGGAAAGGTGTTGGGTCCAACAGGTAAAAGTTTTTTGCTTCTTTTTTTCAAAAAAGAAGAGTCTTCCTTACTTCCCGTCGAGCGCCTTTGCGTATTTCCGCAGTGCAGCAGCGAAGTGGTCAGCGAGGTTGGCGGTTTCCTCGATGAAGTTCTTGGTAGCGCAGACGATTTCCGTGCCCGGGTTGGTATGCGGGTCATCATCCGGGGTTATTGGATCGGGGCATTCTGGATCAAGGGTCTCGGACGTCATTGGTGCCTCCCGTATATCACGTCTCAGGCTAAGGGCGTTTCGGCTGCGGTTCAATAGACTTGCGCATCACTCATCGCGCTTGTCTTCGGCTGGCAGGCCGTGCGCAGCCCAGGCCTCCTCGCCACCACGATACCAAATCACGTGCTGGTAGCCGAGCTTAACGAGGTGAAGGGCGGCATTGTATCCCTGCACGCCTGCCGTGCCGGTGCCCATCACCACGATGCTGGCACCCGGGTTTGGACGGCCCCGGAACAGGTCTGCATCCATCGCTTGGCGCGATTCGGCCGCCTGCTCGTCAGTCAGCATAATGGCGCCTGGCAGAACCTCCCGAAACCTGCCTACCTGGACGATGAGAGGCGCCGGCTGCGCCGTAATCAGATGCTGCAGGCCGGCGGTATCAATCGTGGTGCCGCCGGGCATTGAAAGCGGCGTCGGCGTGAAATCGGACCCCAGCAGCGGCTTGTCCGCGGGCGCAACCCCGTCGCTAGCATGTTCATCGCTGAACATAGGCAGACCGGCATCTTGGAGCGCCCGCTCCACTTTCGCGAAACCTGGCGTGTGAGTCTGTTTTTTGTGGAAGAAGGTCGCTTCCCGCCATACGGAGCGATGATGCCAAATTGCCTGGAATGCTTGCGCCCGGCGGCGTGCCTGCGACAGATCGCCCGCCAACGCATAGGCCGCGATCAGATAGAGGCGACCGGTTTCTATAGGGGTAAGCTTATCGGTATCGGCAGATCCGCCGGCTTCTCTGGCCTCGCATTTCAGAAGAAAATTGAGCGCGGGCTGATATTGGGCGGCAAAAAGCGCAGCCATGCCCGCCCTGCGCTCGTAGTGGTTGGTTTTCGGGCCCTGCGGGTCGATGCGGAGAATAGTCGTGAGATCGGCGAGCGTCGCCTCAGGCCGGCCGTCGAGCCAGGCGCAATTGGCACGGCCGGAAAGGGCTTGGATTGAGTTTGGATCGCCCTGCAACGCAGCATCGAATATGGGATCTGCCTCTGCGCATTTGCCCTCAGAGGCCAGGAGTTGCCCACGTGCAGCCAACGCCTGGGGGTTGGCCTTGTCAATCGTCAATGCTTGGACTGTTACCTCCTCCGCTTCGCGGTCGTCGGCGGCATAGTTAGGGTCGCTATAGCCCTGGCTTTTGCGCACCAGCACCGATCCCAAAGCAGAGAGCGCCTCCACGAAGTTGGGCTCGGCCCGGATGGCCTGCTCCAGCAGGTGCTGAGCCGTGGTCAGCTGGTCCAGGTTGTCGGCGCGGTCCATGATGGAGCGAGCCTGGAAGAACAGGTCCAAGGCATCGGGATCGTTCGGGCGCTCGCGGGCGGCGCGGGCGACCTCGGCATCGACGAGGGTCACGTTCAGGGCGCTGGCGATGTCATGAACGATGTCCTCCTGCGTCTGCCAGGGGGAGGCGGCGGTGGCGGTGTATTGGTGATCCCAGATCTGGGCGCCGCTCACCGTGTCGATCAGGCGCACCTGCACCTGCACCGTGCCGGCGTGGCTGGCCATGCGGCCATCCAGCACGTAACGCACGCCAAGCGCACGGCCGATTTGCCCAACCGGGCGGCCGGCGAGGCCGGTGGCACTCTCGCGCGCCTTCACCACGCTGCCGGGCAGATGCCGCAAATCGGCGGTGAGATCGTCGGCCACATTGTCGGCCAGCATCGCTTCGTGCGCATCCTCGCCCTGGGTGCGGAACGGCATGACGATGACCGAGAGGCGGGGTGGGTCGAACCCCGGCGCACGCCAGACGATGACGCGCCACACGAGCAGGGCGACGAGGAAGGCCGCCAAAGCCCGCAAGGCGCGGGCAGGCAGGGCGCGGCGGTGCGGCGCGGGGGCGGAGGGCGGGGAAGGCAGGTCCGTGAGTTCGGACGGGAGCGTCGGAAGCGGTGCGGGCTCGAACACCACAGGCAGGCCAAGCCGGTAGCCGCGGCCCGGGGCCGTCACGATGACGGTATCAAGCATATCGTCTGCCATCAGCGCGCGGCGCAGGCTGGAGATGGCGCGGGCCAGATTGCCGGTTTCCACGGTGCGGCCGCCCCATACGGCACGCTCCAGCTCGTCACGCTCGACCAGCCGGTCGGGGTGTTCCACCAGGTAGAGAAGCGTATCGAACAGCCGCGCGGTGAGGGGTACACGGTCCCCATCACGCAGCAGCGTGCGGCGCACTGGGTCCAGCCGGAATGGCCCGAATCTGTAGGTGCCTTTCTCGCGGAACAGAACGTCCATGCGTCAGGTTTCCACGCCTCTGCTAACCGCCTGAAGAACCGACATTTCCGATTTTTTCCGGAAAGTTCGTTTGCCGGATCGATGCCGCACACGCCTGATCGGCGCCGCGGCGGCGCCATCGCTGCCGCGGTATTCTAGCAAAACGGAAGACAGTGTCACATGCACAATTCAACCCCTGCGGCCGACGCTCCCGCCGAGGCCGAGATCGGCCATGTGGTGGTGGGCGGGCGCCGCCTCCGCATTCTGCCTGCCAATTCCACGGCCAGAAGCCCGGGCGAGATCGGCCGCTTCGAGATCGCCGGCGCTTGCCTTGCCGTCTGCGGCGAAGCCGACGCCGCGCCCACGATACACGCCCGCGCGCGCGACCTGGAGGAACGGCTGACGGCGCGCGAACTTCAGGTGGCCGTTCTGGTGGCGCAGGGACTTGCCACCAAGAACATCGCCTACCGCCTGCAGATCAGCGAATGGACAGTGGGTACCTATCTGCGCCGGGTGTTCGCCAAGCTGAACGTGGAGAGCCGGGCGGCGATGGTGTTCTGCTGCGCGCCGCTGATCGAGGCGCGGCTCGCGGCGCCCCTAGGCACGGAGGTGATGCAGAGGACGGGTCAGCAGGCGTAAGGAAGATGTTCTTTTTTGAAAAAAAGAACCAAAAAACTTTTGGCTGCGCTGTCGCGGAGTAGCCGGCGGCGTACGCGAAAGAGTCAAAGTTTTTTGGTTCTTTTTTTCAAAAAAGAACATCTTTCTTTCCCTCCTCCTTAACAACAGTTATCCTTGCGAACCGGCATACGTTTGTATATTGCCGCTTCATGTGGGTTATCGCCCGCCATATCCATTGCGCGTGACAGGGCCAGAGATGCTTCAGTCCAAGGATCTCAGCCCGCGATCCTTTGTGGTTGCCGGCGCGATCATGGCGGTGGCCCTGGCGGTGCGGGCAGGGCTGGACCCGGTGTTGCCGGCACTGCCGCCGTTCACGACATTATATCCGGCCGTAGCCCTGGCCGGGCTGTACTGCGGGCCGTTTGCCAGTGCAGCTTCGGGCATTATCGGCCTTGTGGTCGCGATTTATTTCTGGGTCCCGCCACGGCTAAGTTTCAGCACGCCGAACCTGACCGATTGCATATCGGTGGGCATGTTTGCCGCCGCGTCCGGGATCGTGCTGTGGGCTGCCGGCCGCCTGCGCGCGCAACTGGCCGCGCTGACACTCGCGCGATACGCACTGGATCTGGGGCTTGCGGCTGGCGGCGTCGGCACCTGGGAGATGAATTTGCGGACATCGCGAATCACCGCTTCCGGCGCCGCCTTGGCGCTGCACGGCCTGCCGCAGGGGATGGGCCAGACAACCAAGGAGGACTGGTTGCGTGGGATGCCGGCGGAGGAGGCGACGACGGTGATGGCCAGCCTGCGGCGTGCGGTGGAGGAAGGCTCGCTCGCCTCCTACCGCTACCGGGTGGTGGGCGCAGCCGATGGGCCGCGCTGGGTTGCGGCGCGCGGACGCGTGGTGTTTGCCGGCGGCGAACGCCGGCTGCTCTGCGCGCTGGTGGATATCACCGAAGAGGTGCGGGTGCAGGACGAATTGCGCCGCGAGCGCGAGCGTTTGAGCCTGGCCCTTAATGCCGGCGGCCTCGCGGTGTGGGATTATGATCCCGCTTCCGGCGAGGCGGCGATCGACACGCGCTATGCGGCCACGCTGGGATTCGGGCCCGAGGTGAAATCATTGACCCGGGCCCAGATTGGCGAGCGAATCCATCCGGAGGATCGCGCCCGTGTAGCTGCGGAGCACGAGGCGATGGTGGCAAGCGGCACCGGCTACCACATCGAATACCGGATCATTACGCCATCGGGCACCGTACGCTGGCACCTCTCCCAAGGCATGAGGGTGAGGGAGGATAGCCAGCCCAACGGCCGCTTGGTGGGCATCATTCAGGACATCACGGACCGGCGGCAGCGGGAAGAAGACCTGCGTGATCTGGTGGCTACACGCGAGGTGCTGGTGCGCGAGGCGGACCACCGGATCAAGAACTCGCTGCAATTGGTGAACTCGCTGCTGAGTTTTCAACTGAAGGACGTGACGGATCCGTCCGCTTCCGATGCGCTGCGCGGCGCCATTGCCCGGGTAGGCGCCATTGCGGCAAGCCACCTGGCGCTGCAGGGCAGCGAGGATTTGCGGCAGGTGGATCTGGCGGTGACCCTGAAGGAACTCTGCGCGCATTTTGCCCAGCTTCATCCGGCGATCACCATTCTGTGCCGCGTCGGCGAAGCGCCGCTGACCCTGGATGCCGATCGCGCCATTCCGCTGGGGCTTGCAGTCAGTGAAGTGCTCACCAATGCGTTCCGCCATGCCTTCCCCCACGGCCAGGGCGGCACCGTGACGGTGGAGGCCAGCACGGCACCCTCTCAGCTGATGGTGCGCGTGCGCGATGATGGCGTAGGCTTGCCGGCGCCTGCGCGTGCGCCGGGCCTCGGATCCCGGATCATAAGCTCGCTGGCATCACGGCTGGATGCTGACGTCCATACCGATAGCGCACAGGGCAGCGGCACGATCGTCACGTTTCGGTTGCGGTTGCTGGAGAGGGCGGCGTGACCAGACGCAAAACTGTTCTTCTTAAGAAAAAGTACCAAAACCTTTTGCCCGTTTGGGCGCGCAGCCGGCATAGTGTCGGTTCAATTAGGTAAAAGTTTTTTGCTTCTTTTTTTCAAAAAAGAAGACCTTTCTTCCTTCACCTTGCCGCCGCCGCCCGGGTGATCTGCCCGTTATCCTTGATGCGTTTGAGGCAGATGGTGGTGGAAAAACGCTGCACGCCCGGCAGGCGGCAGAGATCCTCCCGCAGCAGGCGGTCCAGGTGTTCCACATCGCCCGTGAGCACCTGGAGAAGATAATCCTCCTCTCCGGCGATGGTGAAGCATTCGATGATGGCGGGGTGGTCGCGCACGGATTGTTCGAATTCCGCGTGGCGCCCGAATTCGATCTTGACCTGCACGAAAGCGATCAGCCGCAGGCCGAGGGCGTGGGGATCGATCACCGCGCGGTAGCCCTTGATCACACCACTGGCTTCGAGGCTCTGCACACGGGTCCAGCAGGGGGTTTTGGAGAGCGAGACTTTCTCGGCGATGGCGGCGAACGACTGCCGGCCATCTTCCTCCAGGCAGGCGAGGATATTCAGATCGAAGCTGTCCATGGTGGCACGCTTTCTGTGTTCCGCCGGCTTGGTATTTCAAGGAACAATGTTCTGCAAACCAGCGTGAACGGCCGGCGGATAAGAACCATAATCGAGCCGGTCCCTGATACGCTGATGCGCTTGCATGGCGGCAGGGAGGTTGGCTGATGGGGTTTGAAAATCTACGGCCGCTGGCGCCGGATCCCTTGCTGGCGCTGATGGGCCGCTTCCGCACCGATAGCCGGGATCGCAAGATGGATCTCGGCGTGGGCGTATATCGCGATGCGGCGGGCCAGACGCCGGTGTTCCAGGCGGTGAAGCAGGCCGAGGCGCGGCTGCTGCATGGCCAGCGCACCAAGGCTTATCTGGGCGTGGAGGGCGATCCCGCCTTTGTGGCGCTGCTGGGCGCACGGATTTTTGGTGCGGGGCGCGCGCTGCCGGGCTTGCAGACGGTGGGCGGCACCGGGGCGCTGCGCCTGGCGGCCGATCTTCTGGCGCGCAGCCGGCCCGGCCGCCGAATCTGGCTAGGCACGCCAAGCTGGCCCAACCACGCGCCGATCTTCGCCGCCGCCGGCTTGCACACGATGGGCTTCGATCTGTTCCACCCTGGCACCACACGGCCGCGGCCGGAGGCGATGCTGGAGGCGCTGGCGGCCAGCACGCCAGGCGATGCGGTGCTGATCCATGGCTGCTGCCACAACCCCACGGGCATCGACCCGGATGAAGCGGCGATGGCGGAGATTGCGACGCTGATGGCGGCGCGCGGCCTGATCCCGCTGGTGGATATTGCCTATCAGGGGCTTGGCCGCGGGTGGCAGGCGGATGGGGAAGCGACGCGCCGGCTGGTGGCGCGTGTGCCCACGGTTCTGGTGGCGGCCTCCTGCGACAAGAATTTCGGGCTGTATCGCGAGCGGACCGGGGCGCTGTTTGTAGCGAGCCCCACGCGGGCCGAGGCGCAATCCTTATGCAGCCATCTCGCGGCGCTGGCCCGGGCTGCGTATTCCATGCCGCCTGACCACGGCGCGGCGGTGGTGAGGACCATTCTGGAAGATGGCGATCTGACGGAACTTTGGTCCGCCGAGCTGGAGGCGATGCGCGGCCGGATTGGGCGCACGCGGGCCGCGCTGGCGGCCTATGGCCGGGTGGGCGGCATCGACCTGGCCGCGCTGGCGTCGGGGTTGGGGATGTTCGCGATGCTGAAGCTGACGCCGGCGCAGATCGACCGCTTGCAGGCGGAATTTGGCATTTACATGGCGCAGTCCGGCCGGATCAACATCGCGGGGCTGGCGGAGGACGATATCGATCCGTTCGTGGAGGCGTTGCGGGCCGTGCTGGGCGTGGGCTGAGATGGCGCCGCGCATCTGCGTGGCGGGCGTGGGCGCGGTGGGCGGGCTGATTGCGGCCCGGCTGGCCCAGGCGGGGCACCGTGTGTGCCTGATCGCGCGCGGTGCGCGGCTGCGCCAGGTGCAGGATGCGGGGCTGCGTGTGGCGGCCGATGGCGTGGCGTCGGCGGGCTTGCGGCTTGAGGCCAGCGACAGGCCGGTGTTCGGCGTGCAGGATTTTGTTTTTGTGGCTGTGAAGGCGCAGGCGTTGCCCACGCTGGTGCCGCATCTGATGCCGATGATCGGGCCGGATACCTGTGTGATCCCGGTGGTGAACGGTATTCCCTGGTGGTATTTCCTAGGGGTTGAGGCTGTTCCGGCACGGGCGGTGGTGGCGGTTGATCCGGGCGGCGCGTTGCTGCGCCTGCTGCCGCAGCACCAGATTGCCGGCTGCGTGGCGTTCCTGACGTCTGCCCTAGGGGCCGATGGCGTGGTGGTGGCTTCCGGCGCGCCACGCCTGCGGATTGGCGAGATCGATGGCGTGGCCCGGCCGCGCACCGGCGATCTGGCTGGCTTGCTGAGCGCGGCTGGCGTGCATACCAGCGCCGTTGCGAATATTCGGGCGGTTGTCTGGACCAAGCTGGCCTTGAATCTGGCTACCAACCCGCTCTCGGTGGTGTCCGGCGCGGGGGTGCAGGAGATGTTCACCGATCCCAATCTGCTGCCGGTTGCGACCGCGGTGATGGCGGAGGCGCGTGGCGTGGCGGCGCGCTATGGCGAGGAATTTGTGATGAGCCTGGATCAGATGCTGGAGGCCGGGCGCAGCGCCGGCCCCTTCGCCACCTCCATGCTTCAGGATTTCACCGCGGGCCGGCCTTTGGAACTTGGGGCCATCGGCCACAGCGCGCTTGAACTCGCCGCCGAAAAGGGACTGGATATGCCTACTGTCCGTTGCCTTGTCATGCTCGCCGCCCACCGCGCGGGATCGCGCATGTAACCGAAGCCTTCCTCCAGCAAACGAACAAAAGTTTTTGCTTCTTTTTTCAAAAAGAAGCTCTTTCTTCCTTTGGGATCTCGCCAGATGGTCGCCCACCACCCCTCCCCTGCCGGCATGGACACCGAAGAATGGCGCCTGCGCTGCGAGCTGACGGATTTCTACCATCTGGTGGATTTTCTCGGCTGGACCGAGCTGATTTTCAACCATATCTCCGCGCGCCTGCCCGGCCCGGCGCATCATTACCTGGTGAACCCGTTCGGGCTGAATTATTTCGAGATCACGCCGGGGACTTTGCTGAAGGTAGGGATCGATGGCGTGCTGGTGGAACCCTCCCACTATACGGCCAACCCCGCCGGATTTGCGCTGCATGGCGCCATCCACGCGACGCGGCCGGATGTGCAATGCGTGGCGCATACGCATACCAACCCGGTTTCCGCCATCGCGATGAAGCAGGCGGGTTTCGACCACAATAACTTCTACGGCGCGCAACTGACGGGCCGTGTGGGCTACCATGATTTCGAGGGCATCACGCTGTATGACGACGAGCGGGAGCGCATGGTGGCGAGCCTGGGCGAAAAGCATGTGCTGGTGCTGCGCAACCATGGCGTGGCCGTGTGCGAGCGCGATATTCCCACCACGTTCATGCTGCTATGGACCGTGCAGCGCGCGGCGGAGATTCAGTGCCAGGCGGGGGGGATGCCGGGTGCTGATGTCGCGCTCAGCGAAGCGATCCGCGGGCGCTGCCGGGAGGCGGCGGCGGGATTGGTCGCGAAGGCGGATTTCGCGCGTCTGTTGTTCGATGCCACCGTTCGGCGCATGCGCCGGCATCCCTTCTACGGTGCAGCATGAACGCCGTTGACCGCATCAGCTTGCCCGAGGCGGCGGGCGAGGATGCGCTCGGGCGGCTGCTGGCCGCAGTTCGGGCGCGGCATGCGGAATTCGCGGCCAATCAGCAGATCAGCGACGATGTTGTGGACATGATGAAGGCGGCCGGCGTGTATCGCGCGCTGGTGGCAAGGCGATTCGGCGGCGATGAAGCCTCGCCCCTGGAATTTCTGCGGCTGATCGAAACCATCGCGATGGCGGATGGCTCGGCCGGATGGGTGGCGAGCTTCGGGTTTTCGGCGATCTATCTCTCCGCGCTGCCGATCGAGACGCTGGAGGAGATCTACGCAAATGGGCCAGACGTGGTGTTCGCCGGCGGCATATACCCGCCCCAGAAGGCGGGCAACGTGCCAGGCGGATTCAGCGTTTCCGGCCGATGGGCCTGGGGCAGCGGATGCACGGGCGCCGATCTGATCGGCGTGGGCATCAAGCCGGAGGATGCGGAGGCGGCGGCGCGGCCGAGCCTGCCGCGCATCGCCGTGATGCCGCGCGCGCGCGTAAAACTTGTGCCGAACTGGGATGTGAACGGGCTGAAAGGCACCGGCAGCCACGATATGGTGGTGGAAAATGTGGTGGTGCCGGAACGCTGGACGTTTACCCGTGGCGGCGCATCCAGCCTGACCACGCCGCTCTATCGCTACCCCAGCATGGCACTCGCCGCCCAGGTGCTGGCCGTGGTGGCACTCGGCGCGGCACGCGCGGCATTGGATGACCTGACCGCGCTGGCAGGCGAACGCGATTCCATCACCGGCGCGCCGGTTCTGGCCGAACGCGCCTATGTGCAAAGCGAACTCGCCAAAGCGGAAGCCGCCCTGCGCGCCGCCCGCGCCTTCTTCTTCGAAAGCACGCAACAGGCATACGAACAAATCCTGGCGGGCGACATGCTCGATGCACAAGGGCGAAACCTGCTTCGCCTCTCCGCCACCCACGCCGCCCATACCGGGGCGGATGTGGCGCAAACGGCGTATAAGCTCTCGGGTACCACAGGCATCTTCCGCGACCACCCAATCGCCCGGCGCTTCCAGGATGCGCTGATCGTGCCGCAACATGCGTTTCTGGCGGAAGGGACGTGGCAGCAGGCGGGGAAGGTGTTTCTGAACATGCAGACGGCAGCTGGGTTTCCATAAGAAGGAAGAAAAAAGAAAGAACTTCTTTTTTGAAAAAAAGAAGCAAAAAACTTTTGGTCTTGAGGGGTCACTTAACGATGCGAGTGTTGTTTTGTGGGGCGGTGTTGCAGAATTTCTTTGATCTGCCGGCGACGGAGATCGGGAAAGTGTGGCAAGCGACAGGGGAAATGCTGAAAGGCATCAGAAACCTGCCGGGCGTGACAATACTCGGAACACTGGACGATGACGAAACCATGGTCGGCACATCGCCCAGCGGCTGGCCATGGACCTTCTACATCCTGGCCGATGTTGCAGACCGGGAGACGGCGGTGGCCGCCTGCAATCTGTTCCGTACGACCCAGGTGGGCGAACACCGATTGTGGAAGTACATGCGGGTGGAGGCACGCATTGGCCGTGCCCTGGAAATCCCCGCGTGACCACACTTCAGGCCCTCGAACACCGCCTGCACAAACTGGAAGCCGCCGCGGACATCCGCGCCGTGATCACCCGTTATATGGAGCTTTGCGATCACCTCGACGAATCCACACCGCTCGACGAACTCGGCGCGCTGTTCACCGAAGATGCCATCTGGGCCGGGCGGGGCGGGCGATACGGCGCGGCGTTCGGCGGCCATTACGGCCGCGCCGCCATCGTGACCATGCTTGCTTCCTACTGCACAACGCCGCCCCACTTTGCGCTGAACGCCCATTTCCTGGCCAACGAAACAATCGTTGTAAACGGCGACGCGGCAGAAGCCTCCTGGATGATGCTGCAAACCTCCACCTATGCCGATGGCACGTCGGATCTGCGCAGCGCGCGGCTGGAGGTGAGCTTCGCACGGACGAGCGCTCACTGGTGCATTGCCCGGTTTTCTACCGAAAATATCTTTGCCCGCCGCATATCCGCCTGGAATGACGGCACCGCCGTGCCCACGCCCCATCGCCCCGGAGGTTGAATTGGACCAGCAATCCCGCTACGCCGATCTTGCCCGCGAGGACCGCGTTCATACCTCACTCTATACCGATGCGGCCATCTTCGATGCTGAGATGGACAGGATCTTTGGCAATACCTGGGTGTGGGTGGCGCATGACAGCGAAATTCCCACACCGAACAGTTTCAAGATGTCGCATGTCGGCCTGCAGCCGGTGATCGTGACGCGCGACAAGGACTCGCAGCTGCATGTGCTGCTGAACCGCTGCCGCCACCGCGCCGCCAGCGTGTGCGAGCAGCGGCGCGGCCGGGCAAATCTGTTCGTCTGCCGCTATCATGGCTGGAGCTACGACATGACCGGCCGGCTGCGCGCCGTGCCCTACGCCGCGGGGTATGGAACGGATCTGGAAAAGGCCGACTACCCGCTGGTGTCGCTGCGCGTGGAAACCTACGCCGGCCTGGTCTTCGCGACTTTGAGGGAGGATATCCAGCCGCTCGCCGAGTATCTCGGCCCGGCGCGCGCCTGGATCGATCTCTTCATGAAGCAGGGGGCAGGGTTCGGCATCAAGGTCGCCGGCGAGCACCGGTTCCGGTTCCCGGGCAACTGGAAAATCCAGCTCGAAAATACCACCGATGCGTATCACTTCCCGATCGTGCATCGCAGCTTCCTCACCTCGCTGGATGAGGAAACCGAAGGCCAGTTCGATGTTCTTGGCCAGGGCGGCTGGATCGAGGATTTGGGCAACGGGCATAGTGTGATGGTGATGATCCCCGATCTGGTCGATCTGGAGGCCAATCTGGACGCGCCGATCCCCGAGCGTTTCCAGGATCTGGCAAGCGAACTTGCCAAGACGCATGCGCCGCAGGAGGTGCGCCGGATCGTGCGCGCCGTGGGCGGCACCGGCTTCAACATCAACCTGTTCCCGAACGTGGCTTGTTCCATGGCGTTTTTCCGCGTGCTGCGGCCGATCTCCGTGAATGAAACGGAAATCGCCCATATGGCGCTGGGCATGCAAGGCGGGCCGGAGGCCGCCAACCAGGCGCGCCTGCGGCTGCACGAACATTTTCAGGGGCCGATGGGCTTCGGCTCGCCCGATGATGCGGAGGGGTGGGAACGCGTGCAGCGCGGCGCCGCGGCCGGCACTGATCTGTGGATCATGCTCAACCGCGGCATGGCGCAGACCAGCAACACCGGCGATGTGAGCGCAGAGACCGGCATGCGCGCCGCCTACCGCATGTGGCGCAGGATGATGGCGCAATGACATCCCTGACCCTTCAGGCGGCGGTTGAATTCATCTGGCTGGAAGCTGATCTGCTCGACAGCCACGATTACGCGGCGTGGCTGGCGTTATGGGCGCCAACCGGCCATTACATCATCCCCACCGAACGCGAAGCCGAGGATTACGCCGCGGTTCTGAATGTGGTGTACGATGATCAGGCGATGCGCGAGGCGCGCGTGAAGCGGCTGCAAAGCGGCCTGGCCATGTCGGCGGCGCCATCCGCGCGCACTGTGCGCACCGTATCGAGGTTCCGGGTGATCGATGATACGGCGGAATTGCTCACGATACGCTGTGCGCAGCATATCGTGGAATATAAATATGACCGCACGCGGATGCTGGCGGCGGATGTGGTCTTTTGGCTTATGCCAGGCCCATCGGGGATTGCGCTCGCGCGGAAAGTGGTGACGCTGATCAATGCGGATGATGCGCTGCATGGGATCGGCTATCTGCTGTGAGCCAGGATGTGGCACTGGTAACGGGCGGCGCGCAGGGGCTTGGCGCGCATATCGTGCGAGCGCTGCACATGTCGGGCTTTCGCGTCGGCATTGGAGACATTGACGCGGGCGCCTGCGAAAGCCTTGCCGCGGCGATCGACCCATCGGGTGAGACGGTTCTGCCGATCAGCCTCGATGTGCGTCAGGAGGAGCAGTTTGCCGCGGCACGCGATGCGTTGGTCGCGCGGTGGGGATCGGTAGAGGTTTTGGTCAACAACGCGGCCGTGACTTTCGCGCGGCCGGTGCTGGAGATCCCGGTTGAGGAATTCGATGCCGTTATCGCGGTGAATTTGCGGGGGTGCTTCATTGGCAGCCAGGTTCTTGGGCGTGCGTTCAAATCCCGCCTCTATGGCCGTATCGTCAACATCGCCTCGCTGGCCGGGCAAAACGGCGGCTCGGCGACAGGTGCGCATTATGCGGCCTCCAAGGGCGGGATAGTGACGCTGACCAAAGTGTTTGCCCGCGATTTGGCGGCCTTTGGTGTTACGGTCAACGCGGTGGCACCGGGGCCGCTCGAGTTGCCGGCGGTACACCGCATTATCCCGCCGGATCGAATGACGCAGTTCCAGGCCGGCATTCCGGTCGGCCAGTTGGGCAGCCCGGCCTTTGTGGCGGAGACGGTGGCGCGGCTATGCGGGCGGGATGCGGGGTTTGTGAATGGAGCGACGTGGGATGTAAATGGGGGGTTGTATATGAGGTAAGGAAGATGTTCTTTTTTGAAAAAAAGAACCAAAAAACTCTTGCCTTTTAGGGCGGGTCTGGCCGGCAGCGTGCGCAAAGTGGTAAAAGTTTTTTGGTTCTTTTTTTCAAAAAAGAACACTCTTTCTTCCTTACCGCAATTGCTTCCCCGCGCCGATGTGATTAGGAGTTCCTGCCGGCCTATCGAGGAGAATAGTTCCATTTCCCAGGATGACACCTCGCCGGCAGAATTCGAGCTCTACGATCTGCGCGTAGAAGTGGTGGGCCCTTCGGGCGGCCCCATCTACTGCGGCGCGCGCCTGGGAGATTTTTTCGATCTGCACGGGGAGATGCTGATTCTGCCACCCGGCCAGGGATTCTCCATCTACTCGCTGGCGGCTTTGTTGCCATTGCTGCCGGCCAAGCAGCGTGCGGCCGATCCGCTGGACTGGATGTCCACCGATGCGGAGGTCGCGTGCCCCGATCCGAATTGCAGCACTCGTTTCAGGATTTCGCGCACAGGCCGGCGGCGTTTTCTGCGGTCGAGTGTCACGGCGGTGAAGCTGCCGGGGGCAGCCTGCGCATGATTCCCCGCATCACCCTGGCCGATGGCTTCGAGATTTCGCGTGTGATCAAGGGCGGCTGGCATCTGGCGGGCGATCACGGCGCCATCGATCCGCTTGCGGCACAGCGTGACATGGCGAGCTTCGTGCAGGCGGGCATTACCACCTTCGATTGCGCCGACATCTACACCGGCGTGGAGGCGCTGATCGGCGCATTCCGCAGGGCCTATCCCGATCTGGCCGGGCGTGTGCAGGTGAATACGAAGTTTGTGCCGGATCTGTCGAATCTTGCCACGATCACCGGCCGCGAGGTGGAGGCGATCATCGATCGTTCGCTGCTGCGGCTGGGGATGGAGCAGCTCGACAATGTCCAGTTCCATTGGTGGGATTTTTCTGTCCCCCGTTATGTGGAGACCGCGCTGGAGCTCGACCGGCTGCGGCGAGCGGGTAAGATAGGCCGGATCGGTGTCACCAACTTCGATGTTGCCCACTTGCACGAAATTTGTGCGGCCGGTGTTCCGATCGTCTCGCATCAGGTGCAATATTCGCTGCTGGATGACCGGCCGAATCACGGCATGGTGGCGTTTTGCCGGGCAAACGGCATCAGGCTGTTCTGCTACGGCACGGTTGCCGGTGGCTTTCTCTCGGAACGCTGGCTGGGCCAGGCCGAGCCGGGCGCCGGCTTAACCAACCGATCTTTGATAAAATACAAGCTCATCATCGACGATTTCGGTGGCTGGCCTCTGTTTCAGCGTCTGCTGGCTGCGCTGCGGGGCATCGCGGTGCGGCACGGCACGGATATTGCCACAGTCGCGTCGCGGGCCATCCTGGCGCGCGATCAGGTGGCGGCAGTGATCGTGGGTGCAACCAGCGCCGCCCATCTCGCTGCACATGAGCAGATTGGAAGCATGTATCTGGAGGCGGAAGATTTAGCCGAGATCGAGGCTGTGACGCGGCTCCGCCGCGGTCCGGACGGCGACATTTATGAATTGGAACGCGACCGCACCGGGCGCCATGGCCGCATCATGAAATACGAGCTGAACAAGCTGCCGGAAAAGACGGCCTGAAAACTGTATTGCCTCTTGCGCGGCTTTGGTATGCCCACATAACATGATCAATATTCGTTATCTGCCCTTGGCCGCGTGGCGGACTTCCGAATCTTCGCCATGTGGGGCGCTTGCCAGGGAAGAAACGGTTGGGGGGGGAATCGTGCAGTTGGCTACCGGCGCGGGATCTGGATTTTGGGGGGATTGACGTGAGAGTTTATCGTAATGTTCTGCCGCCATTGCTGGTGGCCTTGATCGGGTCAACCGCGTTGACACAGGCCAGCCGGGCGCAAACAGCGCCGCCGCCGGCAGCAGCACCCGGCGCGGGGCTTGAGCAGATTGTGGTGACGGCGGAAAAGCGCTCGAACACGGTTGAGAAAACCCCGATCAGCATCACGGTGTTCACAGGTGCCGAGTTGCAGAAGCAGGGCATATCGGATTTTCTCTCCGTGGCGCAGCAGGTTCCGGGCCTTTCCTTCAAGGATGGCGGGCCGGGGCAGACGGAATTTGAAATGCGCGGCCTGACCTCCACCGGCGGCGAATCGCCCACGGTGGGGTTCTACCTGGATGAGGTGGCACTCACACCTCCGGCGATGGCGCAGAACGGCAAGGTGGTGGTTGATCCGGATCTGTTCGATCTCAGCCGGGTTGAGGTACTGCGCGGGCCGCAGGGCACGCTGTATGGCGCGGGATCGATGGGCGGCACAATCAGGCTGATCACCAACCAGCCCGATCTGAACCACTACACCGCCACGGTGGAGGGTATCGGATCGGGCACGCAGGGCGGCGGCTTCAACCACACGTTCAATGGCATGGTGAACTTTCCGCTGGTGCAGGATAAGCTGGCGTTGCGCGTTGTCGGCACCGACAAATATATCGATGGCTGGATTTCCCGCGATGTGCTCAACCCGTTTCCCACCGAGGTCAACAACGGCAATTCACGCGGCAACGTGGCCGGCGCCAACGTCGCACAGGAGTTCGACAACTCCAACTGGGAGCATCTTTCCGACGCGCGGGCAACCCTGCTGGCGCGTCCGATCGACAATTTGAGCATCACCCTCGGCGGGATGTATCAGCGTATCGATCAGGGCGGCCCGAACACCATCGATTCCCCGCCGGATGACGAGGTGCATTTCCAGCCCTTCAATGTGGCCGAGCCTTTCAGCGACAAGTTTGGCCTGGCCGATCTGACGATCAAATATGATTACGACTGGTTCCAGGTGACCTCGGCCACGGCGATATGGCAGCGGCAGCAGAACCAGACGCAGGATATCTCCGAGGCGATGCAGGATTACATCGGTGGTTTCTTTGGGCCGCCGCAGGATTTTCCGTTCAGCGCTGCCGATGGCGGTTTCGGGCCGGTGAGTATCACCGAGCATGATTATACCCGCCAGATCAGCGAGGAATTCCGCATCAACTCCACCGGCAGCGGTCCGTTCCAATGGCTGATTGGCACGTACTATTCCCATTTCCTTGCCACATCGTGGGTGTATTCCTTCGCCAACGGCTTCGTTCCGATTTTCGGTACGAACAACCTGGCTGATAACCACCGTTTGCTGACGCTGGATCAGGCGGCGGGCTTCGCCGAAATCAGCTACCAGATTTTGTCAGCCCTGAAGGCTACAGCCGGGGTGCGCTACTATTCCTACCAGAGCAATTCGGCCACGAGTGTAAGCGGCATTTCTGCCAGCGGCACCAGTGCCACGTTGTACGGCCATGCGACGGACACCGGGTTCAACCCCAAATTCGACCTTACCTACACCTTCGATCAGGATTTGCTGGCCTATGTGACGGCCGCGCAGGGCTTTCGCCCGGGCGGGCCGAATTCGCCGATTCCGTCGCCCCCCTGTCCGCAGGCGCCGACGGAGTTCGGGCCGGATTCGGTATGGAGCTACGAATTGGGCGAGAAATTCCAGGGATTCGCGCACCGGCTGACGGTGAATGCCGACATCTATTATGAGGACTGGTCGAATCTTCAGCAGGAAGTGGCGCCGGCTTGCGGCTTCAACTACACCACCAATGCCGGCAAGGCCACCATTTACGGCGCGGAAGTGGAGGTGGCCTACGAAGTGGTGCCTGGGCTGGTGTTGAGCCAGAACGGCGGTTACACGAATGCCACGAACTCGACGACCGTTCCTGCGGCCGGCGTCACCGCCGGCGAGCGGTTGCTCGATGTCCCTAAATATACCGCGAATTCCACGGTTTCCTACAGTGTTCCGGTGCGGGATAATCTGGCGTTCATTTATCGACTCACCAATTCGTATCGCAGTTCCATGCAGGACATTACCTACGGCCGGAACACATTGCCGTCCTATGATCTGGTGAACACGCGTGCGGGCTTTGAGAACACCAAGTGGTCGGCTTATGCGTTCATCGACAACCTGACCAACAAGAAGGCGCTTTTCAGCGACAACAACGCCTATTCGGCGAATGTGAACATCTTCAACCGCATCACCACCAACCAGCCGCGTACGATCGGCATTGATCTGACCTACAAGTTCTGAAATTGGCCTTGGTGTGGAGTGCTGTGTGTCGCGTGCGGCGGCGTGGGGTGGTGGACTTCATCCACCCTACGCAGCTACGGTGCGAGCGCTTGCCGCCAGCACAGACCCAAAGAGCAAAAGTTTTTTGGTTCTTTTTTTCAAAAAAGAACATCCTTCCTTCCCTGCCTGTTGCATGACGCCCACCCCCCGCCAGGGATGGACAGTCGTTGCCATCCTGATCGCAACGGCCATTCTCTCCTACACCGATCGGCAGGTGCTCAGCCTGCTGGTGGATCCCATTCGGGCCGGGTTGCGCATCAGCGATACACAGGTGAGTTTGCTGCTGGGCACGGCGTTTGCGCTTGTCTATGGCGTGGCGGGGTTGCCGCTGGGGTATCTGGCGGATAGGGTCTCACGCCGGAACCTGATTTTCGCTGGCGTGGTGGTGTGGAGCATCGGCACCATTGCGTGTGGTCTGTCGCGCGATTTCACTGAGATCTTCATCAGCCGAATCATTGTTGGATTGGGTGAGGCGGTTTTGTCGCCGGCGGCGATATCGATCATCAGCGATTATTTCCCCCCGGCCCGGCGCGGCACGGCGGTGGGGTTTTTCCTCAGCGGCATTGCCATTGGCAGCGGGGCCTCGATTTTCATCGGCGGCTTGGTACTGCAGCTGGTGCGGAGCGGTATGCTCGCCGGCACGGGGCTGGCGCATCAGCAGGCGTGGCGCCTGGTGCTGCTGGTGATTGGGGCGCCGGGCCTGGTGTGGTGTTTTGCCATCCTGCTGATTGCGGAGCCGGTGCGCCGGGCCGGGGCGCCGGCCGCTGCCTCCTTTCAAGGTGCGTGGCGGCAGGGGGGGTGGGCGCGGGCGGCGCCGGTGTTTGTGGTGGTTGCCTTGGCCTCCTTTGTGGATAACGCCACCGGCGCATGGGCGCCCACGCTGCTGATCCGCGGCTTTCACATGGATCCGGCGCAGGTGGGTTTGCAGTTGGGCCTGCTGCTCACGCTGGGTTTCGGCGGCGGCGTGATGGCGGGCGGCGCGTTGGCGGATCGCGCGGCGGCGCGCGGTGGCTTGCCGGCCAAGCTGCGTGTCAGTCTGGCGGCGGGGTTGGCGGTGCTGCCGGTGTGTTTGGGGATCAACGCGCCGAGCCTTGCGGTGGTGATGGTCGCGGTGCCGGTGTATTTCGCGCTTTCCGGCATCGTCACGGCGGTGGGGTTTTCGGCGATCCTGGATCTGGTGCCGGGGCGGTCGCGGGCGCTGGCGATGTCGATCAGTTTCTTTCTCAACGTGGCATTTGGCGCAGGGCTTGGCCCCACTGCGGTGGCCAGCGCCGGCGCGCTGGTGTTTCCGCCGGCAGCCGAGCTCGGCCCGCCCATCGCGTTCACGGCCGGCTGCGGCTATCTGCTGGTGAGCCTCACGCTGGGCGCCATGCTGCTTTATCCGAGGGCGCGCGCGGCTTAGGTAGGGAGTTCGCCATGGCTGAGCATTACGATTTGCTGATACGCGGCGGGACTTGCGTGCTGCCGTGGGGTGAGGCGGTGGCCGACATTGGCGTCACCGCCGGCCGCATCGCCGCCATCGGCCTGCCTGCCGCCGCCAGCGCCGCCGAAAACTTCGATGCCACCGGCCTGCACGTTCTGCCCGGGCTGATCGACCCCCACGTGCATCTGCGCGACCCCGGCGATGCCGCCATCGAAAGCATCCCCACCGGCACACGCGCCGCCGTGCTGGGCGGGTTCGCCACCGTGTTCGACATGCCGAACACCAGCCCTGCCATCACCTGCGCCGAAGCGCTCGCCTGGAAGCAGGGCTACATCCCGGGCCACGCCTTTTGCGATGTTGGCATCTACATCGGCGCCACCCGAAGCAATGCCGGCGAATTGGCTACCCTGGAGCGTGGCGCGGGCGTGTGCGCCATTAAACTGTTCGCCGGCAGTTCCACGGGCGACCTGCTGGTGGAGGATGATGCGGGGATCGAGGCGGTGATGCGCGCCGGCAGCCGCCGCATCGCCTTCCATTCGGAGGATGAATATCGCCTGCAAGCCCGCCGCGCGCTGTTCGCCAAAGGCGATCCGTACGCTTGCCACATGGAATGGCGCGATGAGGAATGCGCCTTCCTCGGCACCCGCCGCATCATGGCGCTGGCCCGCAAAACCGGCCGCCCCGCGCATATCGTGCACGTCTCTACCGCGGAGGAGTTCGAGTACTTGCGCGATTTCCGGGATATCGCCACGACCGAAGTGCTGGTGAACCACCTCACCCAGATCGGGCCGGACTGTTACGACCAGCTAGGCGGCTACGCGATCATGAACCCGCCCATCCGCGGCCGCCGCCATTACGAGGCCGCATGGGCGGCGGTGCGCAATGGCCTTGTGGATACCATCGGCTCCGATCACGCGCCGCATCCCCGAAGCGCCAAGGAACTCCCCTGGCCGGATACCGCCGCCGGCCTCACCGGTGTGCAGACCGCGGTGCCGATCATGCTGAACCACATCAATGAAGGCCGCCTCAGCCTCGGCCGGATGGTGGATCTGATGGCGGCCGGCCCGGCGCGCGTCTACGGCGCAACCACCAAAGGCCGGATCGCCGCGGGGTTCGATGCCGATTTCACCATCGTGGACCTCAAGCATCGCCGCACCATCGAAACCGACTGGATCGTGACGCCTGCGGGATGGACACCGTTCGCGGGCATGCAAATCATGGGCTGGCCGTTGGCGACCATCGTGCGCGGCAGTGTGGTGATGCGGGAGGATGAGGTGCTGGGAGAAGCGCGGGGGGGGCTTATCAGCTTTAGGTAAGAGGTAAGAAAGAGTCTTCTTTTTTGAAAAAAAGAAGCAAAAAACTTTTGATCGTTCAGGGTGGGGGTTGGGTCGGACGTGGGGCGCGGAGTTGCGGAAACGGTGCTAGGCAGAGACACCTTCTCGTACAGGATACGCAAGTGACCGCCTGGACCACCGCCGACATCCCACCTCTGGCTGGCCGCATCGCCATCGTGACGGGGGCTACCAGCGGCCTCGGTGCCGAATCCGCACTCGCCCTGGCCGCGCACGGCGCCGAGGTGCTGCTCGCGGTGCGCAACACGGCCCGCGGGGAAGCCCAGGCCTCCGCCATTCGCGCCCGCCACCCAGGCGCACGGGTCAGCGTCGGTGCGCTGGATCTGGCCAGCCTCGCCTCCGTGCGCGATTTTGCCGCCCGCACCGGCGACACCATCCCCCGCATCGACATCCTGCTCAACAACGCTGGCCTCGGCCTGCAGAACACGCGCCACACCACCGCCGACGGCTTCGAGCAGATGTTCGGCACCAACCATCTCGGCCATTTCGCCCTCACCGGACGCCTGATCCCCGCCCTGCTACGCGCGCCGGCGCCGCGCGTGGTGACCATAGCCAGCATCGCGCACCGCCGCGGCCGCATCGATTTCGACGATCTGCAAACCGAACGCCCCTACACCGGCCGCAAGGCCTACGGCCAATCCAAGCTGGCCAACCTGATGTTCGCCCTGGAACTGGACCGCCGCGCCCGCGCCGCCACATCCCGCCTCGCCAGCATCGCCGCCCATCCTGGGGTTGCCACCACCGGCTTCGTGGCCGCGACGGAAGTGCCCAAGATCGTTGCGAGCTTGGCCAATTTCGCCATCTCCGTATTCGGGCAGAACGCCGCGAAAGGTGCGTTGCCCGGCCTCTATGCCGCCACCATGCCAGACGTTGTGGGCGGCCAATACTGGGGCCCGAACGGATTGCTGGAAGTGCGCGGCACGCCCGCCCTGGCGCAAATCGCCCCCCACGCCCAGGACCACGCCGCATGGGCGCGCCTTTGGACCGTTTCGGAGGAACTGACAGGGGTTACCTATCCAAACCTGGCCTGACCCTTACAAATAATTAGACTTTTGCTGACGAAATGACTATTAATGGCATCGGCCTACGCCGCACCCGGTGGTGCGGGGTTCCTGGCACGGGATTCTGGACATGCCCTTCATCGACGATCGCCTGATGCCTCAGGATGGTCTGAACACCTACAACATTGTACTTGCGCGCATGGACCTCCCGACCCACGGCAGCGCCCAGTTCACGTTCGCCATCACCGATTCGATGCTGCCCGTTGGCGAGTTTGTCGTGCACGTCCCCTCCACCAACCAAAGCCTCGACCGCATGACAGTCGAGGCACACGAAAAACTCCTCGACATCCTCCGCCAGCTGACGTTCCGGGCTGAAAAAGCCCGCAAATACCACGACGGGCACGCGAACGAACCTGACCTTCGGCTGGACCCGGCGCTGGAGTTTATGATGGATGGGGAGGATTAAGGGGTCGTTCTTTCTTGAAAAAAGAACCAAAAGACTTTTGCCTGTTTGTGCGGGCTGTCTGAGGCGGACGTGTCAGCGCAACGTGTCTCCGCCAGTGGTCAGGAATTCCGCCGCAGGGCGTAGCCGCGCGAACACATCCGCGTCGGTGCCGGTGAGCAAAACCTGCGCGGGCAGGCGCAGGATCGCTTCCCACAGCGCGGCCCGCCGCGCCTCATCCAGATGCACCGCCGGCTCATCCAGCAACAGCAGCGGCGCGGCGCCGCGCGCCTCGGCAATCAGGGCGGCATGCGCCAGCACCACGCCGATCAGCAGCGCCTTCTGCTGCCCGGTGCTGGCATCACCCGCCGCCAGGCCCGTGGCCGAATCCTCCAGCCGCATATCGGCGCGGTGCGCGCCCAGCGTGCTGGTGCCGGCCGCCGCATCCGCCACGCGCCGCGTGGCCAGTTCCCCCCGCAGCCATGTCTCCACAGCCAATGCCGGCTCGCGGGCCAGCCGCGCCGCCACCGGATCCAACAGCACCATCCTGGCCCGCGGAAACGCCTCGCCTGCCAGCGGCGCCGCATTCAGCCGCGCCACGAACGCCGCCCGCGCGGCACTCAGCGCCACCGCGTGCCTGGCCATCCCCTCCTCCAGGCCGCTCAGCCATCCGGGGTCAGCCCGGCCGCCAGCAAGCACGCGCCGGCGCTCGGCCATCGCAGCCTCATGCGCGCTTGCCTCGCGCGCATGCCCGGGCTCCAGCGCCCACACCAGCCGGTCCAGAAACCGGCGCCGTCCGCCCGCACTCTGGGCAAACAGGTGATCCATCTGCGGCGTCAGCCAAACGGCACTCATCCGCGCGGCAATCTCGGCCTGGTTGCGCGGCTCCGCGCCATCCAGGCGGAACACACGCCGGTCGCCAGCACCTTCCACCCCAGCCGTGCCGGTGCCGATATCGCTCACCACCCCGTCACGCAGCACCCGGCCGGCCACCGCCCAACGCCCACTGCCGCCGCGCCGTGCCAGATCTGCCAGGCTGCGCCCCCGCCCGAAGCCGCGACCGGGGCCCAGCATCGCCACCGCCTCCAGCAGGTTGGTCTTGCCAGACCCGTTTGGCCCTGTCAGCACGGCAATGCGCGCCGCCGGCCGCCAGGTCAGCGCCGCGTAGTTGCGAAAATCCGTCAGAACAAGGCGCAGCAGGGTCACCACACCCCAGCCACTACACGCTCCCAGCCGCGCGGGGGAGCCTTGGCGCATGGGAAACGCACCCTTGCGACACCACAGTTGTGCACGGCCTACCACGCTGGGCCAAGCGCATGTTACCAACACCTAAGCAAATTCGGGGGGTGATAATGCCGGACACAACCACGCCGCTGCCGCCCGTTGAGGTTGAAGCGGCCGTCGGCTTAAACCCGGCTGAGAACCCGATCGCGAGTCCGCGCCCGATACCCCTGCGTAACAGCGGCAAGACCGGGGGGCGGCTGCACGACATCATCGTGGTTGGCGGCGGCGCGGCCGGCCTGGAGCTCGTCACCAAGCTGGGGGATACGCTAGGGCGCCGCGGCGAGGCGCGCGTCACGCTGGTGGAAAAATCCCGCACCCATATCTGGAAGCCGCTGCTGCACTCCATCGCGGCCGGCGGTCTGCGCCGGTCCCAGCATGAACTGAACTACCTGGCGCAGGCCCGCTGGCACAATTTCACCTGCCGCCTGGGCGCGCTGACCGGCCTCGACCGAGACCGACGCGAGATCCGCATCTCCTCCACTATCGACGATGAGGGCCGCGAGGTGACACCGCCGCGCAGCTTCCATTACGATACGCTGGTGATCGCGGTCGGCAGCGTCACCAACGATTTCGGCACCCCCGGTGCGGCGCAATACGCGGTGCCGCTGGAAACCCCCGAGCAAGCCTCCCGCTTCAACAAACGCATGGTGAATGCCTGCCTGCGCGCCAATGCGCAGCCGGAACCCGTGCGCCCCGGCCAACTGCATGTGGCCATCATCGGCGCCGGCGCTACCGGCACGGAGCTCGCGGCCGAACTGCACCGCACCGTGCGCGAGGTGGTTGCCTACGGCATGACTCGCCTTGATCCGGAACGCGACGTGCAGATCATCCTGATCGAAGCGGCACCGCGCATCCTGCCCGCTCTGCCGGAACGGATGTCCGTTGCCACGCAGGAGCTGCTGGAGAGCCTCAATATCAAGGTGCGCACCAACGCCCGGGTCAGCGAGGTGCGCGCCGACGGCGTTGTTCTCGCCGATGGCGAATTCATCCCCTCCGAGCTGGTCGTATGGTCGGCCGGCGTGAAAGGCCCCGAATTCCTGCGCGACCTCGGGCTGGAGGTAAACCGCATCAACCAGCTCGTGGTTGAGCCCACCCTGAAAACCACGTGGGACGACAATATCTTCGCCATCGGCGATTGCGCCGCCTGCCCGCGGGAAGGCTTTCCGCAGGGGGTGCCGCCGCGGGCGCAGGCAGCCCACCAGATGGCCAGCCACCTGGTGGGGCAGCTCAACCGCCGGCTTGATGGCGCGCCGTTGAAGCCGTTCACCTACCACGATTTCGGATCGCTCGTTTCCCTGGGCCGCTACAGCACCGTGGGGAACCTGATGGGGTTCGCGATCGGCCGCAGCCTGTTCATCGAGGGCTATTTCGCACGCATGGTCTACCGCTCGCTCTACGCCATGCATCAGGCCGCGCTGCATGGCCACGGCTCCGCCCTATGGCAATTCCTCGTAAGCAACATCGCCAGGCGCCCGGAGCCAGGGGTGAAACTGCATTAGGCCCCAGGGCTGGCTGATCGCGGATTGGAAGAAGGAAGATCTTCTTTTCTGAAGAAAAGAAGCAAAAGACTTTTGACCGGCTGTCGCGGAGTCGCCGGCGGCATACGCCATGGTCAAAAGTTTTTTGGTTCTTTTTTTCAAAAAAGAACACTCTTTCTTCTCTCGTCACCCCACGCGGTGCGCCCTTGTCCATAGACCAAAGGATGAGGCCGGGAAATCGGGATCGGGAATAATTCCCGGAATTATCGGGAGTTTCCGCCCTCGTCAGCCTGCCGGCTTCATGGGCATACAGTCATCCAATAAAAACCGGGAGACGTTGAGAAATGCGGTCGCGTTACCGCCTGAGATTGCTGTCAGCCGTCGCCATGCCGGCGCTTTTCGCAAACTCCGCGATGGCTCAGACGGCGCCGGCTGCAAACCCGAACCAGATCGAGCAGATCACCGTGATCGGCACCAGCCCGCTGCTCGGCAGCGGCGTTGATCGCAATAGTATCCCTGTGGAAACTCAGGTTTTGGATAGTGCCAGCCTTAGGCGCGAAGGCGCACCAGATGTGCTGCAGGCGCTCAATACGCAAGTGGCCGGCATCGTTCTCGACAGCGCATCGGGCAATCCCTATCAGCCGTCGATTTTCTACAACGGGTTCGAAGTCTCGCCATTGCAGGGCACCTCGCAGGGCATTGCCGTGTATGTGAATGGCATCCGCTTCAATCAACCTTTTGGCGATACCGTCAACTGGGATCTCATCCCCGATATCGCTATCGACAAGATCAACGTGGAAGGCTCCAACCCGCTGTTTGGCCTCAATGCCCTTGGCGGATCCTTCAACGTTGGTCTCAAGGATGGCTTTACCACGTCGGGCGGCCAGGCCGACATCTCCGGCGGTTCATTCGGCACCGTGCAGGGCGATATCCAATACGGTATCCAAGGCGGCAACCAGGCGCTTTACGTCGCCGGCAGCGTGATCCACCAGGATGGCTGGCGCGACCTGCAATCGACCGACATTCAGAATTTTTTCGGTGACTGGGGCATCAAGCAGGACAACGTTGAGATCCATCTCAACCTGACCGCGGCCAATTCCGTGATCAACGGGCCCGGCAGCGCGCCCGTGCAGCTTCTGGCCGTGGATTCCGCGGCACAGTTCACCGCACCAAATGCCACGGATAATCGGTATATCCAGGCAGGTTTCCGTACCAGCGTCGATATCAGCGACATTCTGTCCGTGCAGGGGCAGGCCTATTACGACTATTTCCAGCAGCACGTGGTGAACGGCAACTCGGCCAACGACACACCCTGCGACGACGGCAGCAATCTTCTCTGCCAAGGCCCCGGCATGCCCAGCACCACGCGCGGCGGCGGCACAATCCCCGCCTTTCTCGGCAATACCGCCGCCTATAGCGAGCTGGACGTCAATACCACCAATACCAACGCCTATGGCGCCGCCGGCCAGGCCACCGATACGGGCGATATCTTCGGCCTGAAGAATCACTTTGTCGCCGGCGCCTCTTTCGATGGCGCGCAGACGGAATTCTCCGCCACCGCCACTATCGGCGGCCTCACCCCGGTGACGCGCGAATATATCGGCCCCGGCGTGGTGATCGATGAACCCGGCAACAACGTGCCGGTGCGCGTGGCAATCAGCGATGCCTATGCCGGCGGCTTCGCCTCCGATACGCTGAATGTGACGAAAGCATTGGCCGTGACAGTCTCGGGCCGTTTCAATTTCGCGGAAATCGACCTCGCCGACCAGGGTGGCGGCGATCTTACGGGCAATCATGCCTACGCCCATTTCAACCCCGCCGCCGGCGCCACCTACACCGTGGCTCCGTGGCTGACTGTTTACGCCGGCTACGCGCAAGCCAACCGGGCACCAACGCCTGCCGAACTCTCCTGCGCTGGGCCACAGAATTCCTGCAGCCTTGCCAATTTCTTCGTGGGCGACCCAGACCTCAAGCAGGTAGTGGCACATACGGTGGAAGCCGGATTGCGCGGCCATGTGAACGTGGCGCCCGACGCACGCGTGGCCTACGACCTCGGCCTTTTCCATACAGACTCTGACGACGATATCATCTTCATCAACAGCGTCACGCTCAACCGCGCGTTCTTCGCCAATGTCGGCCAAACCCGCCGCCAAGGCCTCTCCGCCCGCGTTGATCTCAAATTGCCGCGGATCACCTTCTATACCGATTACACCTACACCGATGCCACCTTCCAAGCCGGCTACGTGGAATCCGCGGGCAGTAACCCGGACGCCGATGTCAACGGCAATATCACCGTGCGTCCAGGCGACGAACTCCCTGGCGTGCCACGCAACACCATCAAGATCGGCCTGGATGGCATCATCACCCAAGCCTGGCACGCCGGGGTGGATGGCCAATACCAAAGCGGCCAATACCTGTTCGGCGACGAAGCCAACCTCACCCCCCGCCTGCCCGGCTTCTTCGTGATGAACGCCCATACGACCTACGACATCACCCCACACATCCAACTCTTCGCCAGCGCACAAAATTTGCTCGATCGGCGGTACTACACGTATGGTACGTTCTCGCCAACGACCTCCGTCTTTCTGGCCCAGGCGCCGAATGCGACCAATCCGCGGAGCTATTGCCTGGCGGCGCCGCTGGGGTTCTTTGGTGGGGTAAGGGTGAAGTTTTAGGGAAGGCCTTCTTTTTTGAAAAAAAGAAGCAAAAAACTTTTGACTATGGCACCCGACTCGCCGGTGGGGGGCGTGTCGTTGCAGCGGAGGCTGATCGGGTCCGTTTGCGTGGTGCTTGGGGTGAGCCTGGTGGCGGGCGCGATGCTCACCTATGTGCACGCCATCTCCAAGGTGCGCACCGAAACCCAAGCCGCCCTCGCGGTCGGCCGCCGCCTGGTTCAGAACGCCGTCGATGACAGTGCGGAACAAACCGACCCGGCCCGCCGCCTCGCCCGCATCGTTGGCGACTTCAACGGCGATCGCCACCTGCGCGCCATCCTGCGCGACCCCGCCGGCGACCTGATCATGCAATCCGCCCTGCAGCCTCCTGAGGTTCCCGCCCCCGCCTTTTTCTTCCGGCTCGTCGGCGGCTCCAAGGTAACAGCGCCGGTCGAGTTGCCGCCCGCGCTCTCCGCCCGTGGCAAGCTGGATCTGGAAACCGACGCACATAACGAAGTGGCTGAAGCCTGGGGCGACGCCGAACTCGGCCTGTCTATCTTGGGCATTTTCTTCTGTCTCGTCCTGGGTCTCACCGCCACCACACTGCGCGCCGCGCTGCGCCCCCTCCAGGACCTCTGCGCAGCCCTCAGCCGCATCGGCGCCGGCGATTACGGCATCCGCCTCGCAGGCGGAAACACCACCGAGGTGGCCGCGGTTCAGACCGGCTTCAACGTGATGGCGGAACGGCTCGCCGGTATGGAGCTGCAAAACCGGCTCCTGCAAACGCGTGTCCAGCGCATCCAGGAGGAGGAACGCGGCGAACTCGCCCGCGATCTGCATGATGAGATCGCGCCCTTCCTCTTCGCCGTCAGCGCCGATGCATCCTTGATCCGTCAAGGCGTGAGTGCGAGAAACCTCGAAGGCATAAGCGCACGCGCCGGTGGCATTCTCACCTCCGTCAACCATATGCAAAAGCATTTGCGGCACGTGCTCTCGCGATTGATGCCCGATGTGCTGCTGGATCTCGGCCTCTCCGGCGCCATTGAAACCCTTGTGCATTTCTGGCAATCTCGCAGGCCGGATATCGTATTCACGGTGAACGTGGACGCGGATTTGCTGGATGATCGCCGGGCTTGCGTTGCCTTTCGCGTGGTTCAGGAGAGCCTGAGCAACGCTGTGCGCCATGCGCATCCCACCCGGATCGACATCCGTGTACAACAGACCGGCTCATCCTGCCGTATCGAGGTGATCGATAACGGCACCGGCATGCCGCAAGGCCATGTATCGAAAGGTCTTGGCCTGCTCGGGATGCGGGAGAGGGTGGCGGCCATCGGCGGCCGCTTCCATATGGAGGCTGGCCCAGGCGGCACGGGCATTGCGGTTCACGCCGAGCTCGTGTCCGCCCGGGAGGCCGTGGCGCCACTATGAAGATTCTGCTTGTCGATGACCATACCGTGGTGCGGGAGGGCATGCGCCGCCTTCTCGCCACGGTCATCGATGCCGAGATGTTCGATGCGGCGTCCAGCGAGGCAGCACAGGCGATTTTCCGCGTGGAAAAACCGGATGTCGTTGTGCTTGATTTGAATCTGCCAGGTGGCAGCGGCCTGGATTTACTGCGCCGTCTGGTGAGTGAGGAGCCCCGCACCCGCGTTCTCATTTTCTCCATGCACGGCAGCCCGGCCTATGTGATGCGGGCGATGCAGGCCGGCGCCTGCGGCTATGTGACCAAATCGGCAAGCGCGGACGAGCTTGTGGAAGCCATCCAGAAGGTTGCCGGCGGCGGCCGCTATCTTCAGCGCGATCTGGTCGCCGATCTCGCCGGCAGCGGCGTGTGGGGCCGCGGCCCCAAGCAGCCGCTTTCGGCCAAGGAGCTGGATATTTTGCGGCTGCTGGCGCAGGGGAACACGCTATCGCAGATCGCCGCTCAATTGGGCTCATCCTACAAGACGATCGCGAATTCCTGCACCGGCATAAAGGAGAAGTTGATGGTTGAGCGCACCGGTGATCTGATCCGGATCGCCATCGAGATGCACGCCGGCTGACGGATGCTTCCGATGAGTCCGCGACAGCCCACCAAAAGTTTTTTGCTTCTTTTTTTCAAAAAAAGAAGTGCTTTCTTCGCTGACCCTGCCCAGGCTTCCGGAAATCTTAACCGTGATGAAAAACCCGACACTTACCGCCGTTCTTACCATTCCCCTTGTCTTCATCTGGGATTTCTCTGCCGCCGCGCCGAAAGTGCTGAAATTCTGGAACCTGACCGCGGTGACGATTACGGAGCTCAGTTTGGCGACGGCGGGCGGTGGCGCGTGGTCCGGCAATTTGTGCCTCAGCGATCCGGATCATGTCGTAGACCCGGATGAGCGGCTCGATCTCGTCGGCATCAGCGCCGGCGTGTATGATGTCCGTATCAGGGATGCGGACAAGCGCGCCTGCGTGTTTCACGATGTCGCATTGAAGGCGGAGGGGCCTTATGCGTTCTCCCTATCGGAAGACCAGATGAAGCATTGCGGTGGCCGATAGCGCTGGCCGGGACTTACTTAGGCGCAGCCTCATTGGCGCCATCACAGGGGTGATGATCACCGGCTGCACCGATCCGGGATCGTCGTGTGCCTGGAACGGCATCGGTGGCGGGGAAACGCTGGATCGGGTCTGCGGTCTGGCGTCAGGGCCTGATATGAAAATGCTGGTTCAGCCGGGGAATGTTTGGCCGCCTGCGCCTGTATTGGTCCCGACGATGCTGGACCTGCAACATGGTCCGAAGATCGTCGCCACCGATGCGGCGTTGGCGCGTGCGGCGAAGCAGCATCGCAGAGGTAACGGGCTTTGCGAGGCTGGCAAGCGCCCGCCTGCTTCAGAGGGCACTGCGCCGCCTATTGGGGTGGCCCTTGGGCTCTGTTACACGCCGCGGAAGTAGCAAGCTGACAGCACACGCCCTCGGTAAAAGATTTTTGGTTCTTTTTCAAAAAAGAACACTCTTTTTTACCTCGCCTCGATCATCCCCTCGCACCCCACATGCCCCGCGAGGATGCAATCCTGGAACGCGGCCTGGGCGCGCAGGTGGTCGATCAGATACAGGCCCACCACCACCAGCAGCAGCGTTACGGCCAGTGCGGCCAGGCTGTCGGTCTGCCGGGCGGCGGTTTGGTCGGCATGTTCGGGTCTGATTGCTGGCGCCATCCGCTGACGATCTCCTTTCCCGGACGAGCCTAGCTTGCCCGGAGCCGGATTACCCGGCTTTTGTTGCATCCGCGTGCATGAAAAACCGCTCCACGCGGGCGCCGAACGCCTCCGGTTGCTCCGCGTGCAGCCAGTGGCCGGCGTTTGCGATGGTCTCCACGCGCGCGGCGGGGAAGAGGGCGGTGATGGCGGCAAGGTCGGCCGGGCGCACATAGTCCGATGCGCCGCCGGCGATGAACAGGGTGGGGCCTGGGTAGCGCAGGCCGGGGGGCAGGTCTGGCCAGCCCTCGATAGCGGGGATGGCGGCGGCGATCTGATCCAGGCCGATCTTCCAGCGCGGTGTCTCCCCAAGCTCCAGGTTCTGCAGCAGGAAGGCCCGTACACCTGGGTCGGGCACGGCGGCGGCAAGGGCCGCATCGGCGGCGCGGCGGGTCAGGCCCGCCGGCAGCGCCAGGGCCTGCAGGGCGGCAGCGATGCCGGCATTGCCGTGGCGATAGGCAACAGGGGCGATATCGGCCACGACAAGCCGATCGATGGCGCCGGGCCAGGTCAGCGCCGCCATCATCGCCACCTTGCCGCCAAGCGAATGGCCCAGCAGCATTGCTTGGCTGGCGCCGGCGCCAGCCAGGGTTTGCAGCACGTCCTCCGCGAGCGCCGCCAGATCCATCCCGGCGGCCACAGGGCTGGCACCATGGTTGCGCAGGTCCATCGACAGCACGCGGGCCTGGGGGGCGAGGCGCCGTGCGAGTTGCGCGAGGTTCTGCGAGCGGCCGAACAGGCCATGCAGCAGGCACACCGGCCGCCCCTGGCCCATTTCCGTAAAATGCAGCCGCATTATGCAGGCAGCGTGAGCACGATCTTGCCGATATGGGCGCTGCTCTCCATCAGCCTGTGCGCGGCCGGCGCCTCCTCCAGCGGGAACACGCCATGGATCACCGGGGCACATTTCCCGGCCGAGAGCAGCGGCCACACCTGGTCGCGCAGGCCCTGCGCGATCGCAGCTTTTTCCGCGCGGGTGCGCGGCCGCATCGTGGATCCGGTGATCACCAGGCGCTTCATCATCACCTGGCGGATGTCGAGGTCCGGATCGCGCGTGCCGCCCTGCACGGCGATCACCACCAGCCGCCCATCCCTGGCCAGCAGCTTCACGTTGCGGGAGAGGTAGGAGCCGGCGACCATATCCAGGATCACATCCACGCCGCGCCCATCGGTAAGCGCCCGGATACGCTCCACAAAATCCTCACGCGTATAGTCGATGCAGGCTTCGGCGCCGAGCCCCACGCAGGCCTCGCATTTGGCCGCCGATCCGGCGGTTGCGAACACGCGTGCACCGAAGGCGCGGGCCAACTGGATGGCGGTCGTGCCGATGCCGCTGCTGCCGCCATGGATCAGCACGGTTTCGCCGGCAGCGAGCTTGCCGTGGCCGAACACATTCGCCCAGACGGTGAAGAACGTCTCGGGCAGCGCGGCGGCACGCGTGGCGTCGTAGCCCGCCGGCCAGGGCAGGCACTGAACCGCGGGGGCGAGGCAGTATTCGGCATAGCCGCCACCGTTCACCAGGGCGCACACCCGATCGCCGGGCGAGAGGCCGGCCACGCCCCCACCCACGGCCACGATCTCGCCCGCGATCTCCAGCCCCAGCACTGGGCTGGCATCGGGCGGCGGCGGATACAGGCCCTTTCGCTGCTGCACATCGGGGCGGTTCACCCCGGCGCCGGCCACACGGATCAGCACCTCACCGTCGCCCGGCTGCGGCACTTGGGCCTGCACGATGTGCATCACGTCTGGGTCGCCTGCCTCGCGCAGCGCGATCTGCCGCATGGTCTGGGGTATCGTCATTGGCCTTGCCTCACCGTTTGCCGCAGTGTCGCAGGCTCAAGCCGCGGCGTGAACCGGGGTTCGGAAAGCTGTTCTTTTTTGAAAAAAAGAACCAAAAAACTTTTCTTTGTTTAGGCGCGCGGGTTGCGGAGGTGTCGGGTCGTTGGCGAGGGCGCAAGAACAAAAGTTTTTTGGTTCTTTTTTTCAAAAAAGAACTGCTTTCTTCCTTCACCCTGGCCAGGTGGCACAATACCTGCGCGCCCTCGTGCGCGGCGAAGAAATCTTCCTTGTCATATTGGCGGCGATCCTGGGGACGGTTGCCGGAATGCTGGTGGTGGCGATGAACCAGACCTGCCAGTTCGCCCACGAAATCCTCTACGGCCTTGCCCCAGGCGAGCGCCTCTCCGGGCATACGCAATTGGCACCTTTGCGCACTGCGCTGGTGCTTGGCGGCGGCGGGGTGTGCATGGGGCTGCTTGGCCTGGTGCTGGCCCGTTGGCGGCCGCGCCGCACGGTGGACCCGATCGAGGCCAATGCGCTGTACGGCGGCCAGATGTCGCTGAAGGACAGCCTTGTGGTTGTGGTGCAGACGCTGCTCAGCAACGGCGCCGGCGCATCGGTGGGGCTGGAGGCGGGCTACACGCAGATCGGCGCGGCGGTTGCCTCCCGCGTCGGGCGAGTGTTCCGGGTGCGGCGGGCCGATTTGCGCGTGCTGGTGGGGTGCGGTGCGGCCGGCGCCATCGCCAGCGCCTTCAACGCGCCGCTGACCGGCGCCTTCTATGCCTTCGAACTGGTGATCGGCACCTATTCGCTGGTCAACCTGGCGCCGGTGGTCGCCGCGGCGATCAGCGCCGTGATGGTGCAGCGCTTCATCCTGGGCGATGAGCCGGGCTACGACATCACCCTGCCGCCAGGCATCGAAACGGTCGATTTTCTGCCGGTGATCGCGTTGGGCATGCTGTGCGCGCTGGCCGGCATCGCGGTGATGTATTCCGTTACCCTCACGGAGCGGGGATTTACCGGCAGCCGCGTGCCCGCGTGGTTGCGGCCGGTGATCGGCGGCTTGGCGGTGGCGGGGCTTTCCGTGGTGACGCCCGCGGTGCTCTCGGCTGGGCATGGCGCGCTGCGGGAGGGGCTGACGGCGAATCTGCCGCTGCGCACGCTGCTGACCGTGCTGGTGCTGAAAGCCGCGGCCTCGGCCATATCGCTTGGATCGGGGTTTCGCGGCGGGCTGTTTTTCGCATCACTGCTGCTGGGCGCGATGCTGGGCAAGGCGTTCGGCGCGCTGATGCTGTTCATATGGCCGATCCCGGTGTTCCCAGATGCGGTATATGGGCTGATCGGGATGAGCGGCATGGCGGTGGCGATCGTGGGCGGACCGCTGACGATGGCTTTCCTGGCGCTGGAGAGCACGGCCAGCCTGCCGCTGACGGTGGCCGTGCTGGCCACCGCCGTGGTCTCCTCGCTGACGGTACGACGCACCTTCGGCTACTCGTTCGCCACATGGCGCTTCCATTTGCGTGGCGAGACCATCCGCAGCGCCGTGGATATCGGCTGGGTGCGCAATCTCACGGTGGGCCGGATGATGCGGCAGGATATCAGGCCGGTGCGGGCCAGTACCTCGCTTGCCGTGTTCCGCCGGGATTATCCGCTGGGATCGACGAACCGCGTGGTGGCGATCGACGATGCGGATCGTTACGCAGGCATTGTCTGGGTTGCCGACGCGCACGCCGCGGGGGAGGGGGTCACGCGCCTCGACGAGTTGCTGCATCACCGCGACGCCGTGCTGCTGCCGCAGATGACGGTAAAAGAGGCGGCCACCTTGTTCGAATCCGCCGAGGCCGATGCGCTTGCTGTGGTGGACAACCGCGAGAGCCAGCGTGTTCTGGGCCTGCTGACGGAGCAACACGCCTTGCGCCGCTACAGCGAGGAGCTTGACCGCCGGCGCCGGGATATCAGCGGGGAGTGATGCCGGTTAACCGGGATTGGACACTCAGCACTCTGGCGGACCCGATACGATTCGAACGTACGACCTCTGCCTTCGGAGGGCAGCGCTCTATCCAACTGAGCTACGGGTCCGTGGCAGCGCAGATACAGCCTATGGGCGGCGGCGGCTAGTCCCCCGCGCCAAGGCCGTCACCCAAGCATCAATAGGGCCAGGTTGGCCGCTCCCCGGCACCATCCAGAACCTTGGCCGGCAACGCGCCGGCAACGGCGCCCGACCAGCCATGGTCGGAAAGCCAGGCACTTGCGTTCACATCCGCGCCGGAAGGGAGCCATCGGTCCGGATCGTCCAGCCAGTCCAGGATGTCGCTCTCCACCAGCGCCCGATCCCGGTCGCGCAGCAGCATATGATAGCCATTGAGGTAAAATCCGCGGCGCACGCCCGGCGGCAGCTTCGCCCAGGCGGCGGCTGTGGCCGCCACGGGCACGATCTGGTCCAGCCGGCCTGCCAGCACCAGCGTATGCGGCGGCAGATCCGGGGTGGCCGCCTGCGCGGCGTCCATCAGATTCACCAGGCCGTTCAGCATGGCGATCGTGGATCCCCGCAATGTCAGCGGATCCTTGGCCAGACGTATGAGGGCATCACGGTTGTCGCTGGCGGCGATGTCCAGTTGCACCTCATCGCCGAACAGCTTGTAGCCGGGCGCCACCCGATCCGCCGCCCAGAGTGCGCCGCGCACATACAGCGCCATCTGCGCCCGGCCCCATACAGCCGGCGCCAGCAGCACATAGGCATCGGCCGTGGCGGGCGCACGCGCGGCCAGGCACAGCGCCACGGCGCCACCCATGCTCTCGCCCATCAGCACCAGGCGCTGGCCGGGAAAGCGCGCGCGCAACTGGGCAGCCACCTCAGCCGCGTCATCCACCAGCACGTCCTGCCCCACCCACGCGCCACGATCGGCCGTGCCGCCAAAACCGCGCTGATCCGGGGCGAACACCGTATATCCCGCCGCGGCAAAACCGGGGGCCGGCAACTCCCACGCATCACGGCTATCGGTGAAGCCGTGCAGCGCCAGGATCACGCCGCGGACCGCCGCCCCCGCCGGCGGCCGCCATACGCGGGCCGGCAACCCGAAACCGTCCTTCATCGTGAACACCAGGTCCGGCGCCGGCAGCGCCGCCGCCTGGGAAACCCCTGCCAGCAGCACCGCAAGCGCGGCCAAGGTTGAAACCACCACAAGCCGGCGTATCATGCAGCCACCCCCCCACACCATCGGTCAGGACCCAGTATGGCGGTTCCCGCGCTAACCCCAACCCCGCTCATCGGCACGGTGGAAACCATCCTGGTGGAAAGCCGCGTCGTCGCGTGCGATGGCGGCGACGGCCCGCTCGGCCACCCCCGCGTGTGGCTGCGCATCGAGGCGCAGCAAACCTTCTGCCCCTACTGTTCCCGCCTGTTCGTGCTCAAACCCGGAACGGGAGACGAAACCCATTGAATAAAAGTCTTTTTGCTTCTTTTTCTTCAGAAAAAGAAGAAAGATTCTTCTTTCTTGAAAGAAAGAAGCAAAGAACTTTTACTTCGGGGTACTCGTGAACCTGGTTTTGATTGACGGGTCTGGATATATTTTCAGGGCGTTTCATGCGCTGCCGCCGATGAACAGGGCGGATGGCACGCCGGTGAATGCCGTGTTCGGGTTCACCAACATGCTCGCGCGCTTCCTGCGCGATCACGTGGGCACCCACATCGCCGTGGTCTTCGATGCCGGCAGCCAAACTTTTCGGAATCGCCTCTACGACCAATACAAGGCCCAGCGGCCGGACCCGCCGCCCGAACTGATCCCGCAGTTCAAACTCGTGCGTGAGGCGACCGCCGCCTTCGGCGTCGCCTGCGTGGAACTGGATGATTGGGAAGCCGACGACCTGATCGCCACCTACGCGCGCGTGGCCGCGGAGCAAAACATCGAGGTGACGATCGTCAGCTCCGACAAGGATCTGATGCAGCTCGTGCGGCCCGGCGTAAGTATGCTCGATCCCATCAAGCAAAAGCCCATCGGCCCCGCCGAGGTGATGGAGAAGTTCGGCGTTCCTCCGGAAAAGGTGATCGACGTTCAGGCCCTGATGGGCGACAGCGTGGATAATGTACCAGGCGTACCCGGCATCGGCCCGAAGAACGCGGCGGAGCTGATCACCAGTTTTGGCGATCTCGAAACCGTGCTCGCCGCCGCCACCGCCATGAAACCCTCCAAGCGGCGGGACAACCTGATTGCCTACGCCGAAGCGGCCCGAATCTCCAAGAAACTCGTCACCCTGTGCGACCAGGTGCCCCTGACGCTGCCGATCGATGCCCTGGTCACGGTCCCCCTCGATCGCACCCGCCTCAGCGACTGGCTGCATGGCATGGGCTTCCGCAGCACAGCCCTCCGCCTCGGCCTCGCGGACTCGGCGCCCGAGGCCGATGCCACACACCCTGCCGAAGCGCCGGCCGCGCCGGCGGCCACCGCCCCGTACGGCCCCTACGAAACCATCGCTACGGAAGAGGCGCTCGGCGCCCTTCTCGCCGAGGCCACCAGATTCCGCCGCCTCGCTCTGCATATCCAAACCGACCTCGATCCCCGGCCCTGGCGCGCGCCCCTGCTCGGCATCGCTCTCGCCACCGCGCCCGGCCGCGCCGCCTACATCCCCATGCCTGTTACCGAACTGACAGAGCCGCGCTTGCCGGCCGCCACGGTGCTGGCCGCCCTCGGACCCCTGCTCGCCGACCCCTCGATCCTGAAAATCGCGGCCAATGCCAAATACGCCTCCCTCGTTCTCCAGTATGCCGGGCTGCCCGCGCCGGCGCCGCTGGATGATCCCACGCTGATCAGCTTCGCCCAGGCCGCCGGCGCGCACGACCACGCTTTATCCGATCTCGCCCCCCTGCATCTCGGCCACACCCCCAAATCGCTGGATGAGACCACCGGAACCGGCCGCAACCGCCTGCCCTTCGCCGCCGTCCCTGTCAGCCGCGCCACCGCTTATGCCGCCGAAGCCGCCGATATCACGCTCCGCCTGTGGTCCGCGCTGCGCCCCACGCTGCGCGCCAACCACGCCCTCGCCCTGTACGAACAGATCGAACGCCGCCTGATCCCCGTGCTGGCCGAGGCCGAACGCGCCGGCATCCGTGTGGATGAGGCCGAGCTCCGCCGCCTCTCCGCCGATTTCGCGGCGCGGATGGCCACCATCGAGGAGGACGCCTACCGCCTCGCCGGCCATAGCTTCGCTCTGGGCAGCCCCAAGCAGCTCGGCGAGGTGCTGTTCGATGAACAAGGCCTGCCGGGCGGCAAGCGCACCCCTTCAGGCACCTGGGGCACGGACGCGAACGTGCTGCAAACGCTGGCCGATCTCGGCCACGACCTGCCGGCGCGCGTGCTGGAATGGCGCCAATTGGCAAAACTGAAATCCACCTACGCGGACGCGCTGGTGGAGGAAATCAACCCTGCCACCGGCCGCGTGCACACCAGCTACGCCATGGCCGCCACCAGCACCGGCCGGCTTTCCTCCAACGATCCGAACTTGCAGAACATCCCCATCCGCACGGAGGAGGGCGGCCGAATCCGCCGCGCCTTCGTCTCCGAGCCAGGCCATTTGCTCGTCAGCGCCGATTACAGCCAGATCGAGCTGCGCCTGCTGGCCCACGTGGCGGACATCCCCGCCCTGAAGGAGGCCTTCGCCACCGGGCAGGATATCCACGCCCGCACGGCCAGCGAGGTATTCGGCGTACCGATCGACAAGATGGACGGCACCACCCGCCGCCGCGCCAAGGCGATCAATTTCGGCATCATCTACGGCATCAGCGCCTTTGGCCTCGCCCGCCAGCTCGGCATCGATTCCGGCGAGGCCGGCAGTTACATCACCGCCTATTTCGCCCGCTACCCTGGCATCCGCGCCTATATGGAACGCACCAAGGAGGAGGCGCGGATCCATGGCTACGTTACCACCCCGTTCGGCCGCCGCTGCACCATCCCCGGCATCGCCGACCGCAACATGCAGAAGCGCGCCGGCGCCGAGCGCCAGGCGATCAACGCGCCGCTTCAGGGTGGGGCCGCGGACATCATAAAGCGCGCCATGGTGCGCCTGCCCGCGGCCCTGCGCGGCGCCGGTCTGCGCGCCCGGCTGCTGCTTCAGGTGCATGACGAATTGCTCTTCGAGGCGCCGGAGGAAGAGGCCGCAACCCTGGCGGAGCTGGCACGCCAGGTGATGGAGTCCGCGGCGTCTCTTTCAATACCGCTGACGGTGGAGACAGGAATCGGGCGGAGCTGGGCGGAGGCGCATTAGGTAACCTGTTTTTCGCCCACAGGTGCCGCGTCTGGCACGCTCCGCTGCCTGGCTACGGTCTGGCCGCCGGCACCAGCAGGTAATGGCTCACGCCCCATTCCTTGCCGCCGCGATAGCCGAACAAACCTGCCGTGGCCAGAAAGAACAGCCGCCAGCGGCGCTGCCACAGCCGCGCATCGGCGCCATAGACCCGGCGCAATACCGCCATCACCTGCGCCTCGTTGCGGTCGTAATTCGCCAGCCAGTCGCGCGCGGTGCGCTGATAATGCACCCCGCCCCATCGCCACTGCGCCTCCACCGCGAACAGATCGGAAAAATGCTGCATCAGGCCATGGCTGGGCATGATGCCGCCGGTGAAGAAATGCCGGGCGATCCAGTCGCCATCATCGGTGTGGTCGAACCGGTAGGGCGCCCGCTTATGCGCGAACACGTGAACGAACAGCTTGCCGCCGGGCGCCAGCCAGCCATGCACGCGCGCCAGCAGTGCCTGCCAGTTGGCCATGTGTTCGAACATCTCCACCGAAACCACACGGTCGAACTGCCCATCCGGGGCAAAGCTGTTCATGTCGGCGGTCACCACACGCAAGTTCGAAAAACCCTGCGCGGCCGCGACGCCCTCGATATAGGCGCGTTGGGAGGCGGAGTTGCTGACGGCGGTGATCCGCGCCCGTGGATAGCGCTCCGCCATCCACAGGCTCAGCGAGCCCCAGCCACAGCCCAGCTCCAGGATCGACTGGCCATCGGCCAGCCGCGCATGCTGGCAGGTCTCCTCTAGCGCCCGCACCTCCGCCACATCCAGCGTATCGGCGGCATCGGCATACAGGCAGCTTGAGTATTTCCGCCGCGCCCCCAACACCAGTCCGAAAAACTCCGCCGGCAATTCATAATGCTGGGCGTTGGCGTCATCCGTGTGTGCGGCGATCGGAAAGGCGCCGAAGCCGGCGGCGAAGGCCGCCTCCGCCCGGTCCGGCAAGGCCGCGAGTCTGCGGGATGTGCGGCCCACCAGCATCTTGATGCCCAGCCGCGTCAATCTGTCCGGCAAAGGCAGGCGCTCGGCCGCGCCAGTGGCCAATGTCAGTCCCAATGCAGTCATCGTGTTGCCTCGACGTCAGGGGTGGTTTTCGGTGGTAACGGAATAAAGGCACTCACGCGGGCCTGGTAAGCCCGGTAGGCGGCGGGCCGGGATTGGACCATCTCCCGTTCCAGTGGCGGAATGCCCGAAACCTTGGTCAGCAGCCAGATCATCGCGGCCGGTCCGGCCAGCGCCGCCAGGCCCCAGTTCCACCTCAACGACGGGTCGAAGGCGAAGACCGGATACGCACACCAGCCCAGGCACTCGAAGAAATAATTCGGATGCCGGGACCAACCCCATAACCCGGCCGCACAGACCTGGCCACGATTTTCCGGATCGGCACGGAAACGATGCATCTGCCGGTCCGACAGGGTCTCCCCGACAACCGCACCCACCAGAACCAGAACGGCCACCGCATCCAGCCAGCGGAACGGCGGTACCGGATTACGCGCAGCCAGCATCACACACACGGCCAGCAACGCGCCTACCGCCGCCTGCACCATCAGGAACCAGAACATGCGGGCGTCAAAATCCTCTCCCCATTCCTGGCGGAAGCGGGCATAGCGAACATCCTCGCGGGCGGAGCCCATGGTACGCCGCACCAGGTAGAAGGCCAGCCGCCCGGCCCAGGCCAGCGCCAGCAGTGCCACCAGCCAGGCGCGAATACCCGGCGCGCCCTGCACCGGTAGCAAGGCGCACAGCGCCCCGGCACCGCCGGTACCGGCGCTCCAGAAAGCGTCAACCCAGCCGGCATTGCGGGTGCGCTTCTGCACGGCCCAGGCGGCCGACATCACCCCAATCATCACCAGCAGCGCGAGCAACGGCAGCCAAATCATCATGACGGTTACAACCTGTGAGGCGGCACACACTCATACGATCCGAATCAGCCTACGCCTATGTTGCGGCATCGGATGCGTCACCTCGCCTGCCGGCGCGTGGAACCGGGCATAAAGGGTAGGCAAGCGCGTGCGAGCATGTGAGGTTGGCGGGAATTTTGTAAGCCACCCGCATCCGGTGCCGCACCAGCGCCGTACCCCAACGGCACCAGCGCCTGGCCTCGACACCCCTCCCTTGCGGATGGCCGTGCCGGTCGGGCATCGAAGGAGCGAACAAGGCCGTGGTTCAGATGCCAGACCGTTTCGACCAGAGCATTGCCGTCATCGGCAGCGGGATCGCGGGGCTTTCCTGTGCCTGGCTGCTCTCCCGCAACCACCGTGTCACGCTCTACGAACAGGGGCCGCGCCTCGGCGGCCACGCGCATACGGTGGATGTGGCCGGCGAACACGGCCCGTTCCCGGTCGATACGGGCTTCATTGTCTATAACGAGCCCACCTATCCCAACCTCACCGCGCTGTTCCGCCATCTGCGTGTGCCGACGGAAGCCTCCGACATGTCGTTCGCTGCCTCGCTGGACGAGGGCCGGCTGGAATATGCCGGCACCGGATTGCGCGGCCTGTTCGGCCAGCCGAGCAACCTGTTCAACGGGCGGTTCTGGGCCATGCTGCGAGACCTCAAGCGCCTCTACGCCGAGGCTCCGCGCGATTGCATCATTGCCGAGCCCGACCTCACCTCGTTGGGCGACTGGCTGGAGTGGCGCGGCTACGGCGCCCCCCTGCTGGAGGACCACCTGCTGCCGATGGCCGCCGCCATATGGTCCGCGCCGCCCAACGAAATGCGGGCCTATCCCGCCGCCGCCTTCTTCCGCTTCTGCGACAACCACGGCCTGCTCCGGCTCCGCCACCGGCCGTTATGGCGCACCGTCACCGGCGGCAGCCAGGCCTATGTCTCGCGCCTGGCGGCGGCGTTCTCCGGCACCATCCACCTCAACCGTGGCGTGGCCTCCCTCAAACGTCTGCCCGATGGCGTGCTGCTGCGCGACACCCATGGCGAGGCCGCCCAGTTCGACCATGCGGTGATCGCAACCCACGCTGACCAGGCGCTTGCCATGCTGAGCGATGCCGATGACGAGGAGCAGGACCTGCTCGGCGCCTTCGGCACCAGCCACAACGTTGCCGTTCTGCACCGTGATCCGAGCTTCATGCCCAAGCGACGCGCGGTATGGGCCAGCTGGAATTATATCGGCACGCGGCGCGACAGCGATGCTGGCCCGTGCGTTACCTACTGGATGAACAACCTGCAGAACCTGCGGCGCGAGAAGCCAATCTTCGTCACGCTCAATCCACCGCGGCCTCCCCGCCACGGCACCGAGCTGTTCCGCCAGAGCTACGAACACCCGCTCTTCGATGTGCGCGCCATGCAGGCGCAACGAAAACTCTGGTCACTGCAAGGCGTTCGCCGCACCTGGTTCTGCGGCGCCTGGTTCGGCGCCGGCTTCCATGAGGACGGCCTTCAAGCCGGCCTCGCCGTCGCCGAAGCCCTGGGCGGCGAATCCCGCCCCTGGTCCGTCCCCCCCGGCTCCGCCCGAATCCACACCCACCCCCTCATCCCCATAACCGAAGCCGTGCCCGTATGACGGGTACAATAGGTAAAAGTCTTTTGCTTCTTTTCTTCAGAAAAGAAGATTTTTTCTTCTTTTTTGAAAAAAAGAAGCAAAAAACTTTTGCCCGTTTGGATCCGCAACCTGCGGTGAGCGCGTTTTATGATGGCAGTGTGGTGCATCAGCGGTTGCGGCCGGTCAGGCATCGGCTGCGGTATCGCGTGTTCTATATGCTGTTCGATCTGGATGAACTGCCGGTGCTATCGGCGAGGCTACGCCTGTTCTCGCATGAGCGGTTCAACCTGTTTGCCTTCCATGAACGCGACCACGGCGCCGGCGAGCAAGCCGGCCTGCGCCATTGGGTGCACGCCTGCCTGGCCGATGCCGGGCTTGGCGATCGCTGCGGCGCCATCCGGATCCTGTGCATGCCGCGAATCCTCGGCCACGCCTTCAATCCCATCAGCGTGTTCTTCTGCCACAGGTCTGACGGCACGCTGCTGGCGATGATCTACGAAGTGCGCAACACATTCGGCGAAAAACATTGCTACCTCATCCCCGCGCGCCCGGCCGACGCCACGCAAATCCGGCAGAGCTGTGCCAAGCAGTTTTTTGTGTCGCCCTTCATGCCGATGCGGCTCACCTACCGTTTTCGCGTGGCGGCGCCAGGGCCTTCCGTGTCGCTTGCCATCACCGCATCCGATGAGGAAGGCGCGCTGATTGCCACCGCCTTCGCCGGCACGCGGCACACGATCACCGACCGGGCGCTGCTGGCCCGTTTCGTGGCCACCCCGCTGCTCGGCGTGAAGGTGCTGGCCGCCATCCATTGGGAGGCCCTAAAGCTGTGGTGCCGCGGGCTACGTCTTGTCCCGCGGCCGGCGCCGCCGCTGCATCCCGTCTCAACCTCGCCCTAGGTCTCTCAGCATGTCCTTGCCGTCCACCGACATTGTCTTCACCCAGGCCCTGCGCGCGATTCCAAAGCGTCTGCTGCTCGGCCGGCCGAGCGTTTCCGGCCGGTTGTTGCACGGCCTGATCCAATGCCTCGCCGCCGGCCGCCTCACCATCGTGACGCCCTCCGGTGACCGGATAGAGACCGCCGCACAGGGCGCAGGGCCGGAGGCCACCTTGAACCTGCACAACTGGCGGCTGGTGCGGCGGCTGCTGGCAGACGGCCAGATTGGCTTTGCCGAGTCCTATATCGATGGCGACTGGACGAGCCCTGATCTGGCCGCGCTGATCGAACTGTTCGCGCTCAACCAGGATGCGTTGAACCGCACCCTGATGGGCACCCGGCTCGCCCGCTTCCTGGTGCGCCTGCAGCACCGCAAGCATGCGAACACGCGCCGCGGCAGCCGCCGCAACATCGAGGCGCATTACGATCTGGGCAACGATTTTTACGCCGCATGGCTGGACCGCGGCATGAGCTACTCCTCCGCCTACTACAAGCCGGACGCCGCCAGCGGTGCAATCCCCTCCCTGGAAGAGGCGCAGCGCGCCAAGCAGGACCTGGTGATCGACCGCCTGGCGCTTGCCGGCGGCGAACGCGTGCTGGAAATCGGCTGTGGCTGGGGCGGCCTGGCCGAGCGCCTCATTTTGGAGACGGGCTGCCATGTCACCGGCCTCACCCTGTCGCCCGCGCAGCTCGAACACGCCCGCACACGGCTGGAGGATGCCGGTCTGAGCGGGCAGCACGATTTGCGCCTTCAGGACTACCGCGATGTGGAAGGCCGCTACGACCGGATCGTCTCCATCGAGATGCTGGAGGCGGTGGGCGCCGAATACTGGCAGGTGTATTTCACGCGTCTGCGCCAGCGCCTGGCCAGCAGCGGCCGTGCCGTATTGCAGGTTATTACGATAGCGGAACGCTATTACGAAAGCTACCGGCGCGATCCCGATTTCATCCAGCGCCACATTTTCCCGGGCGGCATGCTGCCCTCGGTGAACGTGCTCCGCGCGCAGATCGAGGAAGCCGGGCTGACCCTGCGGTCGATGCAGCATTTCGGCGGCAGCTACGCAGCCACGCTGGCGGAATGGCAGCGGCGTTTCCAGCTCGCCTGGCCGCGCCTGCGGGGCATGGGCTTCGATGACGGATTCAAGAGGAAGTGGGAGTACTACCTGGCCTATTGCGAGGCCGGCTTCCGCGCCGGCTCCATCGATGTCGGGCTTTACGAACTTACGCACCCAGGAGGCGGCTGATGACATGTAATGCCACAGGACAGACCCTGCCCCGCCGCATTTTCGTGCGCGGCGCCGCCACGGCCGCCATGGCGGCCTACCTGCCAGCGGCGCGGGCCGTATCCTCGCCCCGGCCAACTGGGCTGGCATTCGCGGTGATGCGCCACGACTCGGCGATCGGCACGCACACGGTGCGGTTTGAAAACCGCGGCACCACCCTGCTCGCGCATATCGACTGCACGCTCCGCATCGCTTTCGGCCCGATCACCCTGTTCCGCTACCACCACCACGGCGTGGAGCGGTGGGAGAACGGCCAGTTCACCGCGCTGGACACCACAACGGACAACAACGGAACGCCATTCTCCGTCAACGCCCGCCGCACGCCGGCGGGGATAGAGATACGCGCGGGCGGCACCACGCGCATTGCCCCACCGGGCGCGCTGCCGCTGACACATTGGAACGAGGCCTGCATGTCAGCCACATTGTTCAACCCGCAAGACGGCACGCCGCTGAAGGAGACCGCCCAGTTCCAGGGGCACGACGAGGTGCTGCTGGCCGACGGCCGGCGTGTCGCCGCAGCCCACTACGCCATGCAGGGTGCGGCCCCGATCGAAGACTGGTATGATACGGCCCGGACCTGGACGGCGCTGCGCGCGCATGTGAAGGACGGATCGGTTCTGGAGTATCGCCGCACATGACATGCGTTCCGGCGGGATGAGGCCGCACTCGCGCGCGACTCCTGCAACCACGAGGCCGTTTGGCGACCCTGGACGGAGAGTCTGAGTGCTCGACTTGATGGTGCCGCCGGATGAAGCCGAGCGCGTGCAGGCACTGCGCGACCACTGCGACATGCCACCAGGTGGCGATCCGCATTTCGACATCATTGCCGAGATCGCCGCCCGCCAACTCGGCATGCCCCAGGCGGAAATCAATCTGGTGGACGCCGATACCGTGCACACCTACGCCGCCTACGGCATGCCGGCCCCGACGGCGATGCCGCGTAACCTTGCCTTCTGCGCGCATACCATCCTCTCGCCCACCGACCTGACCATTGTTCCCGACACAGTTCTGGACGCTCGCTTCGCCACTAACCCACGGATTGTGGATCCTGGCATCCGCTTCTACGCGGGCGCGCCGCTGACCGACGAAGCCGGCCACGCCCTGGGCGTGCTGTGCGTCATGGATCTGCGCCCACGCGTATTTGATGAGAACGCGGCCCACGCGCTCGCGCGGCTGGCCCGCGTCGCCTCCGACCGGCTGGCCTATTACCGGCTGAAATCCGAGTTGCGGCAGATCGAGGAGCATCATCGCAATACCATCGAGCTGAGCCCGCAGGTGTTCTGGACCGCCAATCCGGCCGGCGGCGTGGACGCCGCCAGTCCGCGCTGGTTTGATCTCGTCGGCATGCCGCCCGAGCAGGCCCTTGGCCATGGCTGGGCCGCTTGCGTGCATCCGGAGGACGCGGCAGCTGCGTTCGCCGAATGGGCCGAATGCCTGCCCAGCGGCCGCCCGCTGGACGTGGAATACCGGCTGCGCCTGAAGGACGGCCATTACAGCTGGTTCCGCGCCCGCGCCTACGCCCAGCGCGATTCGCACGGCGCGATCATCCGCTGGTACGGCACGCTGGAAGACCATAACGACCGCAAGATGACGCGCCTGGCCTTGCAGGAGAGCGAGCGGCGCCTGCGCTTCGCGCTGGAAAGCGGCAAGCTGGGCACCTGGGAGGTGGATTTCCAAACCGGACGCCTTGCCGCATCCGACCAATTCGCGCGCGACCTGGGCCTGCACCATGCCGACGAGTTGCTGCATTACGATTCTCTGCTGGATCTGCTGCACCCCGAGGACCGGGGGCTCTACGAGGCGGAAATGGCGAAATGTCTGGCGAGCGGCGAGTACATGCATGTGCAGTGCCGCACTGTTTGGCGTGACGGCAGCATCCACTGGGTACGCCTGACCGGACGCCCGGTATACACCGAAGAGGGAAAACCCTCCGGCGCGGTCGGTACCTCGCTGGACATTACCGAGCGCCAGAACGCGGAGGAGGAACGCAAGGCCGCCGAGGCCAGGATGATCCATCTGGCCAACCACGACCCGGTGACAGATCTGGCCAACGCCCACCTGCTGCAGGCCAGCATCGCCACGGCACTGAAGCAGGCCAATGCGGAAAGCCACCTGGCCTTGCTGCGCATCGACATCGACGACTTCAAGGCGATCAACGACTCCCTCGGCCAGGACGCCGGCGACCACGTGCTGCTGCAGGCGGCCGCGTGTCTGCGCAGTTGCGCGGGCCCAAACGATGTGGTGGCCCACACCGGTGGCGGCGAATTCGCCGTGCTGGCCCCCGGCCTGCCCAGCCGCGCCGAGGCTGAAATGCTGGCCCGCCGCATCCAGCATGCCCTGGCGCAACCCTCCTACCTGGGCGCCCGGGCGATCATGCTATCCGCCTGCGTCGGCATCGCACTGGCGCCGGACGATGCGGTGCTGCCGGATCAGTTGCGCAAGGATGCCGCAACCGCCCTCTATCGCAGCAAATCCATCGGCCACGGCACGACGCATTTCTTCGAGCCGGAGATGGACCTGCACCTGCAGGCGCGCGAGGCCCTGAAGCTGGAATTGCGCGACGCGCTGGAGCGGCAGGAACTGCGCCTCTTCTACCAGCCCCTGGTGGATCTGCGCACCGGCCGCACCGGCGGTTTCGAGGCGTTGATGCGCTGGCAACACCCCGAGCGCGGCATGGTCTCCCCGGCCGATTTCATCCCCGTGGCCGAGGAGACGGGCTGGATCGTTGGCTTCGGCCGCTGGGCGGTGATGGCCGCCTGCATGGACGCGGTGCGCTGGCCGGACCCGGTGAGCGTCGCGGTAAATTTTTCGGTGATGCAGTTCAGTGCCGGCACGGTGGAGGAAGATGTGGCCGAGGCGCTGGCGCGGTCCGGCCTGCCGCCGCACCGGCTGGAGGTGGAGGTGGTGGAATCCCTGCTGCTAAGCCAAACCGATGCCAATTTGGGCGCGCTGAACCGCCTGCATGCCATGGGCGTGCGAATCGTCATGGACGATTTCGGCACCGGCTACTCCTCGCTCAGCACCCTGCGGCGCTTCCCGTTCGACAAGATCAAGCTGGACCAGTCGCTGCTGGTCGGCCTGCCGGACAAGGCGGGCGGCGACGCGATCGTGGAGGGCGTAAGCGGCCTGGGTAAGGCGCTGCGGGTGCGCACCCTGGCCGAGGGCGTGGAGACCACGGCGCAATGCGATCTGGTGCGGCAGATGGGCTACCACTACGCGCAGGGCTATCTGTTCAGCCGGCCGGTACCTGGGCCGGCGGCGGATGCGCTGGCCAGCAAGACGTGGGTGCTTTGAGAAAAAAGAAAAAGTGTTCTTTTTTGAAAAAAAGAACCAAAAAACTTTTGTCTTTTCAGGTACGCGCTGTGACTGCTGTATCGGGGTGCCCGGTGAAGGCGAACAGGTAAAAGTTTTTTGGTTCTTTTTTTCAAAAAAGAACACTCTTTCTTTCTTGGAACCCCGATGCAATTCGAACGTCGCTTCAAATTCCTCATCTGCGCCCCCGCCTTCGAGGCCGGCGACATCGAAGGCGAGCGCCTGGAGCAGATCACTGTCGAAATCGAGCGAATCGGTTTTGCCTCGCTGCGCGCCCACCGCACCGAAGACGCCGAGTTGGTGATCCGCACCGATGCCGCGGTCGGCTGCGTGGTGGTGGATTGGGGCCGCCGCGGCCCGCAAGGCAAGGCCGCCGCCCTGGTTTCCTTCATCCGCAAGCGCGGCCTGGATGTGCCGATCATTATCCTGGTGCGCCGCCAGCGCTTCGAGGATATTCCCGTCGACGTGCTGCACGAGGCCGACGGCTACGTCTTCCTCGCCGAGGAAACCCCCGAATTCATCGCCAAGAATCTCGCGAGCCACCTGCGCCACTACGCCGAGGCTCTGCGCACGCCCTTCTTCGGCGCGCTGCTGGATTTCGCCGAACAGGGCAACCAGCTCTGGACCTGCCCGGGCCATAACGGCGGCGTGTTCTACTCGCGCAGCCCGATCGGGCGCGTGTTCGTCGAACATCTCGGCGAGGCCGTGTTTCGCGACGATCTGGACAATTCGGTGCTCGACCTCGGCGACCTGCTGATCCACGAGGGGGCACCTTTACGCGCCCAGATGGAGGCCGCGAAAATCTTCGGCGCCGAGCGCACCTATTTCGTGCTCAACGGCACATCCACCTCCAACAAGGTGGTTCTGCAATCGCTGGTCGCCGACGATGATCTGGTGCTGTTCGACCGCAACAACCACAAGGCCGCGCATCATGGCGCGCTATACTTGGGCTGCGGCATCCCGATCTTCATCCCCACCGCGCGCAACGCGCACGGCATGATTGGCCCGATCGATTTCGCGGCACTCGAGGAAAAGGAGATCCGCGAGAGCATACGCGCCAATCCTCTCGTCACCGACCCCACCGCCTGGCAACGCAAGCGCCCGTTCCGAGTCGCCGTCATCGAGCAATGCAGCTACGACGGCACGATCTACAGCGCCGAAATGATCCTTGAAAAACTCGGCCATCTCTGCGACTATATCCTGTTCGATGAAGCCTGGGCCGGCTTCATGAAATTCCATCCGCTCTACCGCGGCCGCTTCGCCATGGGGCTGGACAGACTGGGCCCGGAAAGCCCCGGCATCATCGCCACGCAATCCACCCACAAGCAGCTCGCCGGCTTCAGCCAATCGAGCCAGATCCACATGCGCGACAACCACATCAAAGGTCAGCGCCGCCGCGTGGAACATCGCCGCTTCAACGAATTTTTCATGATGCACGCGTCAACTTCGCCCTTCTATCCGTTATTTGCTTCCCTGGATGTCGGGGCGCAGATGATGAAGGGCCGCCAGGGCGAAGTGCTGTGGGACGATACGATCCGCCTCGGCATCGAATTGCGCAAGAAGATCCGCGCGATCCGGGAAGAGATCCTGGTCCGCGAGGATGATCCGAACCGCCGGTGGTTCTTCGAACCCTTCGTGCCGGACAAGGTGATCCGTCAGGGCGAGGAAATCCGCTGGGAAAACGTGCCCACCGACGAACTCGCCGTGACGCCCGCCTACTGGGCGCTGGCCCCAGAACAAAGTTGGCACGGTTTCGGTAATGTGAAATCCGGCTTCGCCATCACCGACCCCAACAAGCTCACCTTGCTGACGCCCGGGTTTGATCGCATCACCGGCGAACATACCTCCCACGGCGTGCCTGCCCCGGTGCTCGCGGTGTTCCTGCGCGAAAACCGCATCGTGCCGGAAAAGAACGATCTGAACTCGATCCTTTTCCTGCTGACCCCAGGCGTGGAAAGCAGCAAGGCCGGCACACTTCTCAGCGCGCTGGTCTTCTTCAAACGTCTGCACGACGATAACCGGCTGCTGGACGATGTGATGCCCGATTTCGTGCGCCAGCGCCCGAAGCGCTACTCCAAGGTTGGCCTACGCGACCTTTGCGCGGACATCCACGATTTCTACCGCGCGCACGACACCAGCGTGCTGCAGCGCCAGCAATTCCAGCGCGAGCACTTTCCGGTAATGGCCATGCGGCCAGACCAGGCGGTGCGCGAACTGGTGCGCAACAACGTCGATTTCGTGCCCATCGACCAGGTGGAAGGACGCATCGCCACCACGCTCTGGGTGGTCTATCCGCCAGGCATCGCCACCATCATCCCCGGCGAACGCGTGGACGCCCGCGCCCGGCCTATGATCGATTACTTGCGCATCTTCGAGCGTGCCGCCAACAAATTCCCGGGCCTCGATAACGAGATCCAGGGCGTATACCGCGGGCGGGAGCCGGATGGGTCGATCCGGTTTTATACTTATGTGGTCAGGGAGTAATAGAAGGAAGATGGTCTTTTTTGAAAAAAAGAACCAAAAAACTTTTGTTCCTTTGCGCGCGCTGCCGGAAAGGCGCGCACCAATAGGTAAAAGTTTTTTGCTTCTTTTTTTCAAAAAAGAAGACCTTCCTTAACCTAACGGCGCCCGCCACGCCCGCCATGGAACCCGCCGCCGCCGTAAACCTCCACGCCGCCGCCCCAAAACGGATATGGCCCCCAATCGCCCCAGCCGAAGCTGTCGGTATAGGCCATATCCGCGGCGGCAATCTGCTGCTGCTGCATCTGCTGCTGTAACGCCAGTTGCTGGAAGCGCTGATAGGCGGTTGGATCGCCAACATACACGCAATGGCAGTATTGCGGATCGGCGTACACATAGCCGACTGTATCCTTGCCACCGACCATCAGGCGCTGTGAGAGTATGTGGTAGGGCGTCAGCGATGCCAGGCGTGCCTCGCGCCTTGGCGTATCTGCTGGCTTCTGCAGAAAACCCGCGGCGGCCAGCATCTGTTCAGTGTTTTGCGTCATCGCTTGCGTGCCGGCGCAACCCGCAACCGACAACGCGACGGCGAGGCCACACAGGCCACCTTTCCGGGAAACTTTGATCATGATTTGAAAACCCTCTTTGGGCGCATGGTTCGGCGCGCACTGGACGCCAAAAGGGTTTCGCCATCGGCGAGTTTCCGCAGGCTCGCAGAGTTGACTTTCCTGAGCCTCCGGTAGGCCGGCGCTGCGCCCTCTGCCGGCTCACCAAACGGTATTGGTGCGCAGCTTGCGGCAGCAGCAACGCCGCCACAAGGCGGCAACCTCCGCTTGCACTTGCCAGCATGAGGGCTGAAACTAGATACGCCGACCCGGAGCGCAACTGCTGTTTTACCGCAACCCGCAAGCTGCCATCACGAATCCGTGGAGCGCCCGGCAATCCTACGCTGATGCCGGCAGCGCGGAATCGTGCGATGTTGCCGATGTTGCCGGCCTCTTCCCCGATCTCGCCGGCAAGGCAAACCCGATCACAAAACGCCCGCCTCCCGCGGTGCCTATCGCCACCAGTCCGCTGCTGGCCATCAAGCTCTCGCGCCAGCGCCACCGCGCCATCCTGCTGTCGCCAGGCGTGCTGCAAACACCCAATTTTCACCGTAACGCGCCCTGGATCAGCGTCACCGCCTGCTTCTACAAGAAAGGCCAGCGCGTCAGCGAGTGGGCCGGCCCAGTCCATGCCGCCCCGCTCCCACCCTCCCGGCTGGCGGAGGCCGCCGCGCTCGCGGCCCGCATCACCGCGGAGGAACTCGGCGGCACGTTCTGGGCGGATCCCCCGCCGGACGCCGCCTTGGGCAACGGCCGCATCATCATCCAGGCCGCGCCCGATACCGCCCTCACCGCCACCATGCTGGCGCGCGCCCTCGCCTCGGCAAACAGCAGCCAGAACATCGTTATCCTGGCGCACCCGGCCACGCGCCTGCCGCCGCACGCACGCTTCTGCACGCTGCTCACAACGCCGGTCGATCCCTGGCCGCTGCTGAAAGGTGCGGCCGCCCTGTACGCGCCACCGGGCCATTATATGAACCATCTCGCCGCCTTCGCCGGCTGCGCGCCGGCGCCACCGCGCCACGCCGCAACCTGCCTGCTGCACATCACCCGCTACGCCAGCCCCTTCACCGGCCAGCCGATCGGCTGTGAAGCAGCACTCGACATCGTGGCGGAATGGCGCCGCATCACCCGCGCCAACCGCGACGTCGGCGCCCTCACCGGCATGTCGTTCTGGAAGCGGCAGCGCATGGGCCGCTTCTTCCATGCCGGCAATGCCGCCCCGCCGCATTGCCGCACCGCTTCCGCCGCCCTGCGCGCCGCCCGTGGCCGCGCCATTGCCGCCTGGTCCTACCGAATTCCCCACGGCCTGGCGGAAAATCCCGCTGCCCGCCTCATCCGCGTCGAAGACGGGTTCATCCGCTCGCGCGGGCCCGGCAGCTTCTTCCTTTCCCCCTGCTCCATCATCGCCGACACGTCGGGCATCTATTACGATGCCTCCCGCCCCAGCGACCTTGAAACCCTGCTGCTCGGCACGCGGTTCACCCCGGCCCTGCTGGCCCGCGCCCAGCGCCTGATCGATCTGCTGATCCGCCACGGCATCACCACATGCGGCGCCGGTACCGTGGCCCTGGTGCTACCCGATGCGGGCGGCCGCGCCCGGATCCTGGTGCCCGGCCAGGTGGCCGACGATCTCTCCGTCCGCCTCGGCGGCGCCGGCGGCGCCGGCAACCTCGATCTCCTTGCCCGCGTGCGCGCCGCCAATCCGAACGCCTTCATCATCTACAAACCCCACCCGGACATAGAGGCCGGCCATCGTGCCGGCGCCATCCCCGATACCGCCGCACGCCGCCACGCGGACCTGATCATCCGGGGCGTCCCCATGGCCGCCCTGATCGGCGCGGTTGATGAAGTGCATACGCTCACCTCGCTCGCCGGCTTCGAAGCCTTGCTTGCCCGCCGCCACGTCGTGGTCCACGGCCAACCCTTCTACGCGGGATGGGGCCTCACAGAGGATCTCGCCCCGCTGCCCAGCCGCACCCGCCGACTTACGATCGAGGAACTCGTCGCCGGCGTACTGCTGCTGTATCCGCGCTACCTCGATCCCGTCACCGAACTGCCCTGCACCGCGGAAATCCTCGCCGAACGCCTGGCCGATCCGGGGACATGGCAAACGACACGGCTGAGGCGGGTCAGGGGGTGGCAGGGGATGATCATGAAGCGGCTGGGGGTCACGTGAGAAAGGAAGGTCTTCTTTTTTCAAAAAAGAAGACCTTTTTTTACTTGCTCGGCGGCCCCGCGCTATGCGACGCCAGCACTGCCTCGGTTTCCGCATCCACCTCCTGCATCCGCACCTCATACCCCCACAGCGTCGCGATATGCTTCAGCGTGAGATCGGCATCAGGCTGCGCCAGCAACTGCCCCGCGCGCGTACGATGTTGCAGCATCAGTTTGCGGTCGCCCGCCAGATCCACATCCACCACCTGCACATCGGCATCATGCGTGGCCGGATCGTAGCTTTGCGCCAGGGTGCGGCGAATGGCCCGGTAGCCGGCATCGTCGTGGATCGCATCCACCAGCAGTTCCTTGTCGGACGTATCGTCCAGCAGGCGGAACATTTTGAACTGCCGCATCACCGCCGGCGAGAGGTATTGCAGAACAAAACTCTCGTCGCGGAAATTGGCCCAGGCGTAGCGCAGCGTGCCCAGCGGATCGCGGTTGCCGGCGATATCGGGGAACCACTCGCGGTCTTCCGCCGTCGGGGCTGTGCAGATACGCTCGATATCGCTCATCATCGCGTAGCCGAGCGCGTAGGGGTTGAACCCCGGCCCGCCGGCCGGATGGTCGAAACCGGGCTGCATGATCACATTCGCCGTCGAGTGCAGCACTTCCAGGAAGGCCGCATCATCGATCTGCCCCGTCTCGTGCAGCCGCGTCATAACCCGCTGATGCACCCAGGTGGCGCAGCCTTCGTTCATCACCTTGGCTTGCGGCTGGGGATAGAAATACTGCGCGATCAGCCGCACGATACGGATGATCTCACGCTCCCAGAACTGCAGTTTCGGCGAGGTTTTCTCGATGAAATACAGTAGATTCTCTTCCGGCAGGCCCAATTTGCGCCGCCGCTCGCCCACCGGATCTGATTCCGGCACGGCCTTGCCCACCGGCACGGTGCGCCAGAGATCATCGAAGATCTTCTCGTCGTATTCGCGCCGTTCACGTTCGCGTTTCTGATCGATCTTCAGGTTAAGCGGCCGCGCCCCGCCATGCCGGTTCACGCCGTGGCGCGAGAGCGCGTGTGCAGCATCCAGCACGCGTTCGGTGGCTGCCACGCCGTACTTGTCCTCGCAACTGCCGATATAGGTGCGGGCAAATTCGAGGTAATCGAGGATCGCGGAGGCATCCGTCCATTGCTGGAACAGATGGTTGTTGCGGAAAAAATGATTATGCCCGAAGGCCGCATGCGCGATCACCAGCGCCTGCATCGTCGCGGTGTTGCCCTCCATCAGGTAGCTGATGCAGGGGTTGGAATTGATCACCACCTCGTAGGCCAGGCTGGTATAACCGCGCCGGTAGCTCGTCTCGTGCTGCAGGAACCGCTTGCCGTAGGACCAGTGCCGGTACGTCAGCGGCATACCGTGCGCCGTGTACACATCCAGCATCTGCTCGGAGGTGATCACCTCGATCCGGTTCGGATAGACCTCCAGCCCCAGTTCGTCGCACGCGATCCGCTCGATCGCCTGGTAGCTGCGCCGCAGTGTGGAAAAATCCCAATCAGTCCCCGCATACAGCAGCTGGCTATCCATCCGACACCTCAAGGACCAAAAGTTTTTTGCTTCTTTTTTTCAAAAAAGAAGAGTCTTTGTTTTTTACGGCGCGGCTGCCTTCCGTCCGAACAACTCCCGGAACACCGGAAAGATGTCCTTAGGCTCCGCCACACGCCGCATGGCCAGCTTCGGCTCCCGCTGCGAGAGCGGCGCATAACCCCGCCATAGATCACTCTCCCCCCGGATATGCGCGGCGGAGGCCGCCACCTCGATATAGGCGAAGTGCTGCACCACAGGCAGTATTTGCCCCTCCAGCATCGACATGGCCTGCCGCGTATCCATGCTGGAATTATCCCCATCCGAGGCCTGGGCCGCATAGATGTTCCAGCTATCCTGGGGGAAGCGCGCCCGCTGGATGCGCACGAATTCGGCGAACGCGGTGGAGACCACCGTGCCGCCGGTGCGCGGATCGGTGAAGAAGGTGTTCTCGTCCACCTCCTCGGCTGTCTCCGTATGGCGGATGAACACGAGCTCCACGCGCTTGTACCTACGCTCCAGAAACACGTGCAGCAGCAGGAAAAACCGCTTTGCCAGGTCCTTCATCGACTCGCTCATCGAGCCGGAGACATCCATCATGCAGAACATTACCGCGCGTGCCGTGGGCTTGGGTACTTGCGTATAGCGGCGGTAGCGCAGATCCACGGGGTCGATCCACGGCACCCGCGCCATGCGCCGCAGAACCAGTTCCAATTCCCCGCGCAGAGCGGCGAGTTGCTCGGCGCGGTCGCTGCCGTCGCGCGCCTCCGCCTCCAACCGCTCGATCTCGCTCTCCAGCGCCGTCACATCCGGGGTCTTCGGCCGCCGCAGGCCGATGCGCCGCGCCATGGACTGGCGCATCGTCCGCGCCATGTCGATCTGGGAGGGCGATCCATCCACGCTGATGCCAGCGCGTATAGGCGTCATCGCCTCGGTCGCCACAATCTGGCTCTTCACCAGATCCGGCAGTTCCAGGTCTTCGAAAAACAGGTCGAGGAACTCGTCCCGTGTCAGCACGAAGCGGAAGCCGTCCTGCGCCTCGCCATCGCCGCTGCCGCTACCATCCCCGCCGCCGCCGCCGCTGCCGCCGGGCGGCCGCGCCAGCCTGTCACCGGTGGAAAACACCTTGTTGCCAGAAAGCACCACCTGGCGCTGGCCCTTGGAGAACACGCTGTGAAAGCTTGGCTCATGCAGCGTGTCGGAGGGGATGGTCACCGCCTGGTCCCGACCGATCTCGCGTAGCGTGCCCCCGTCGATCGCCGCCCGCGTGGCCCGCGCCACCGCGGCGCGGGCCCGGGCGATCACCCGCTGCCGGTTTTCAAGGTTCTTGCCGTGCGGATTGGGCCTGCGGTCGATAATGTCCAAATTTACAACTCAACTTCCAACGACATCACGCGCCACCCCCGGGAACACAACGCACGCCACCGGCTCTGGTCTATCCCCAAGGTGAATTTGATGCGGAATCGCACACGCATGCAAACGTTAATGCGTTATGCCGATTGCTTCACGCGCATATACCAATCAACCAGCCGGCGAACCTGCCGCTCCGTATAGCCCCGGCTGACCATCCGTGCCACGAAGTCGTTGTGCTTCTTTTCCGTCTCGTTGTCCTTCTTCGAGCCGAAACTGATCACCGGCAGCAGGTCCTCAACCTGGCTGAACATACGCTTTTCAATCACTTCGCGGATTTTCTCATAGCTGGTCCAGGAAGGATTCCGCCCCCCGTTGGCGGCCCGCGTGCGTAGGGCGAACTTCACCACCTCGTTGCGGAAATCCTTCGGGTTGGCGATCCCCGCCGGCTTCTCGATCTTCGTCAGCTCCGCGTTCAGCAGCTCGCGATTCAGCATCTGCCCCGTGTCAGGGTCCTTGAAGTCCTGGTCCTCGATCCAGGCATCGGCGTAGTCCAGGTAACGGTCGAACAGGTTCTGGCCGTAATCGCCATAGCTCTCCAGATACGCTTTCTGGATTTCGTTGCCGATGAACTCGGCATAGCGCGAGGCAAGCTCGCTTTTGATCGTAGCGAGGTAGGCAGCCTCGGTCTCAGGTGGAAACTGTTCGCGCCGGATCGCCTGTTCCAGCACATACATCAGATGCACCGGGTCAGCCGCCACCTCGCTGGAGGAATGGTTGAACGTGGCCGAGAGCACCTTGTAGGCAAACCGCGTGGATATGCCATCCATCCCTTCATCCACGCCCGCGGCGTCACGGTACTCCTGCATCGTCTTTACCTTGGGGTCGGTCTCGCGGATATTCTCGCCGTCATACACCCGCATCTTCGCGAACGGCCGCGAGTTCGCATGCGGCTTCAGGCGCGAGAGCACCGCGAACCGCGCCAGCATCTCCAGCGTGTGCGGCGCGCACGGCGCCTCGGCCAGGGCTGAGCCGCTGATCAGCTTCTCGTAGATCCTGGCTTCCTCGGTCACCCGCAGGCAGTAAGGCACCTTCACCACGCTCACCCGGTCCAGGAAGGCTTCGTTGGTGCGGTTGTTGCGGAAACTCTGCCACTCCGCCTCGTTGGAGTGCGCCAGGATGATGCCCTGGAAGGGGATGGCGCCGATGTTCTCGGTGCCCAGGTAATTGCCTTCCTGCGTCGCCGTCAGCAGCGGATGCAGCATCTTGATCGGCGCCTTGAACATTTCCACGAATTCCAGGATGCCCTGGTTGGCGCGGTTCAGGCCGCCGGAAAACCCGTAGGCATCCGGATCATTCTGCGAAAAGCTCTCCAGCTTGCGGATATCCACCTTGCCGACCAGGGCGGAGATATCCTGGTTGTTGTCGTCTCCCGGCTCGGTCTTGGCGATCGCCACCTGCTTGCGGCGTGAGGGATATAGCTTGACCACCCGGAATTTCTGGATGTCGCCTCCAAATTCCTCCAGCCTTTTCAAAGCCCATGGGCTGGCAATGCCCGTCAGCACACGGCGTGGGATACCATAGCGCTCAGCCAGCGCCTCACCCATCGTCTCCGGATCGAACAGTCCGAGCGGGTTTTCGAAGACCGGGCTCAGATGCGCGCCCGCCTTCAGTACGAAGATAGGCTCACGCTCCATCAGCGCCTTCAGCCGCTCACCCAGCGAGGATTTGCCGCCGCCCACCGGGCCCAGCAGATAGAGCACCTGCTTGCGCTCCTCCAGGCCCTGCGCCGCATGACGGAAGAAGCCCACGATCCGCTCGATCGTCTCTTCCATGCCATGGAACTCGGAGAAGGCCGGATAAATCCGGATGGTGCGATTGAGGAACAGCCGGCTCATGCGCGGATCGCGGGAGGTGTCGATCACCTCGGGCTCGCCGATCGCCCGCAGCATGCGCTCAGCCGGGCTGGCATAGCACAGCGGATCCTCGCGGCACGCCTCCAGATAGTCCACGAGGCTCATTTCCACCTCACGGGTCCGCTCGTGAAGTGTGGCATGCAGGCGAAAAATGTCGTCCGGCTTGGTCATTTGAAGTCTCCAGCGCCCGGTTCCCGTGGGAAGCAAATCTGGGTCCGTACGCAAGCAGGTCCAGTGTCTCTGGATGCTATATGGTGCCTGCCCCCGCCGGCCACCGCATCCTTGGAGTCGCTTAGGTCAACACGTCAGCCTAACGTGAAAAGCTTTTGCTCTGCACCAAGAAGATAGCATGAAAGGCGCTTACAAATGATTTAGGGTTGCCGCTTGCCCACGCGGGCCTCCGGAACGCCCGTGCCGCTCCGGCCGCCATCCCTTTCAACGGCCAAGAAGAAAGTAAGTGTTCTTTTTTGAAAAAAAGAACCAAAAAACTTTTGCTCGTCTAGGCGCGTGGCCGCCCGCGGCGCGCCCAATAGGTCAACGTTTTTTGCTTCTTTTTTTCAAAAAAGAAGGCCTTCCTTGACCACCTCTCCCATTTCGCCGCCTAGCCCCGCCGCCACCCCCGCCCGATCCGCCGCCGGCCTGTTCTGGCTCGCCTTCCACTTCCCCTCGATCCGCGTGATTTCAATCTCCAGGCCCACGATCCCGCGCATCTGCGCCGCGACAAAATCCGTGGGCGCATCCTCCACCGCCCAGGGCTGCGCGCGGCCAGCCTCGTGGCGGTCGGTCAACGCGCCCACCTGGCGGCGCATCCAAACCGCATCATCCATCAGAATCGGCACGCCCCACGCATGCACGGTCACGTAGTTCCAGGTCGGAACCACCCGCCCATGCTCCCGCTTGGACGCATATAGCGACGGTGACACATAGGCTTGCGGCCCCTGGAACAGCACCATGGCCTCGCCGCCTTCCGCCAGCACCGCAAGTTGCCCATTGGCGCGCGCCAGATGCGCCCGCAGCATGCCCTTGGCCGAAAGCTGCGGGTGAATCTGGAAGGGGATCAGGTTCGCCATCAGCCCCAGCGTGCCACCCGTCACCAGCATGGCCAGCGGATGCTCGCGCATCAGCCCGTGCAGCACCTCCAGCCGATCTTCCCGAAACGCCTCCGGCTGATACATGGAACCCCCGTAAACACAGGCCCCGGGAGACTATCAATTCCGCCACGCCAGGGAAACGCACATGCCTTGCCCATCCTGGCGGGCATAGTGTTCCGCCTCGCCCTGCCGGCCTGGCTTTCAGCATGCAGCGCCGCACCGCCGCCACAGGCGCTGGCCTGCCAGGCCGGTCCGTCCGCCACCATAACCGTGCTCAGCCGCGGCTGGCACACTGAAATCGGGATTCCCGCGACCGAATTGCGCGGCGGCCTGACCTTCTTCCGCGGCATTTTTCCCGGCGCCCGCACGATCATGTTCGGCTATGGCAAGCGCACCTTCATGACCGCGCGCGCCGACCGCGCCAGCGAATACCTGCTCGGCCCCTTCCCCGGCCCCGCCGTAATCGAGCCGATCGGCCTGTCCACCTCGGTCCAGGCCGCCTACGGGCCGGGCGACGAAATAACGCTCACGCTCCCGGCGGACGGCACCACGAAGCTCTCGGACTTCATCTGGCAAGACCTCGCCAAGACCAGGGAAGGCACCCCCGTCCTCGTCGGCCCCGCGGCCTTTCCAGCTGCGCTCTTCTACGCAGCGAACAGCCAGTACACCCTGTCCCACACCTGCAACACCTGGGTGGCGGAGGCACTGCATCAGGCCGGACTACCCATCAGCCCCGATGGTGTCGTCTTTTCAGGCCAGACGATGCGGCGGGCAGCGATCGCCGCCCGCCACTGTCCCGCCGTCAATCCATGAGCCGACGCAGCTACTGGCAGGGCGGCGGATTGCCGTTGCTGCACACAACCTTCGCTCCCGGCGGGATCACAACGGTTGTGTTGGCCGGCGGCGGCGACCCGCCGCCAAAGCTGGAGCTACAGGCACTCAGAACCCCGGCCATACACATCGCGGCCAGCAAGGCGGCCATGGGATGTCTTGAATTCGGCAACACTTCGGCACTCCGGATTGTGATCGACGAGGCCGCTAACGACCAACACGCCCGCCGATTCCCGAGCGATACCGTTTTGTTACAAAACGGACCCCGAATCGATACTCACTTCCCGGCAAAAGCGGCATGGCAGGAGCCTCGGGCTCCTGCCATGCGAAAACATCCCGATACTGAAGCGGCGCGTATGCCGCCCTTAGGCGACCGCGGTCTTGCGGCTCCGGCGGATCACCATGAAGCCGGCGAGCCCCACACCGAACATCGCCAGGCTGGCAGGTTCGGGCACCGACTGCGCCGTGCCGGAGGTCTGCGTCAGTGAAATCCCGTCCAGCAGCAGGAACGGGGGCTGGCCATTGCTGCCCGTGGCGAAGAACGAGAGCGTCTCGGTGGCCGCGGTGGCCGTGAACGTCATCGTCTGCGCAACCCAGCTCGTGCTGCCCTGATACGGGTTGACCATGGTCGAGCTGACGGCCGTGGGCGCAGAGTATGCGTTGGAGGCAGGGCCGGTGCCGAAATACACATTCCAGGCTGCGGTGAACCCGGCGAGGGACTCGCCCGACTCGCTCGCCTGCATCGTCGCCTGCGAGAAGCTCAGCATGTAGCTGCTCCCCACGGTGAGGTTGCTGACAGTCTGGTACAGCGCGACGGTCTGGATACCGGCATCTTCCGTAAAAGCCTGCGCGCTCGGCGCGGTGCCGCCCGGACCGGACCAGAAGTTCACGGTGCCGTTCAGATCGGGCAAGTTCAACTGAAGCCCGGCTGTGCCGACGTTGCCAAGCGCCAGAGCCGCGAACGAGTCGGTGTTGGCAAGGCTCGACTGGCAATTCGCCAGGCAGCTCGTGATGTTCCAGCCCGTCAGGTCAGAATTGGTGACGCTCGCACCGATGGTCGTTCCGTTGTTGTTGTATGTCGCCGTGTTGCTGGCGAAATTGCCGTTCGTGATGCCGGTGAACGTGCTGGCATGCGCCGGCGCCAGCGCGGCCACGCCCATGGCTGCCGCTACGATCAGGAGACGGCTGAAAGAGAGATGACTGGTCACGCGGCTGACTCCTCAGAAACGGCGATCCGCGGCGACGCCCACGGAACGACTTGGCTGAGGGACGGTGTAATCCTTTTTTAAGAATTAGCAAGTCTAAAATTGGAGACTTTCCTCAAATCCACCCCATACCGCGCATTGCTGATACGCGCCCGCCGTTTACAACCTCGAGTTGTCAGCACTCCACCCGGTTGACAGCCAGCCCCACCGCCAGTCCGCCCAGCGAGGTCTCCTTGTAAATCTCGTTCATATCCTCCCCGGTTCGCTTCATCGTCGCGATCACCTTGTCCAGCGACACGGAATGCTGCCCATCCCCCAGCAAGGCCAGCCGCGCCGCATCGATGGCCTTGATCGCCCCCATCGCATTGCGCTCGATGCACGGGATCTGCACCAGCCCGCCGATCGGATCGCAGGTCAGCCCGAGATTATGTTCCATGCCGATCTCGGCGGCATTCTCCACCTGGGCGGGGCTGCCGCCCAGCGCGGCCGCCAGGCCGCCCGCCGCCATCGAGCACGCAACCCCCACCTCTCCCTGGCAGCCGACTTCCGCCCCCGAGATCGACGCATTCCTTTTATACAAGGCCCCGATCGCGCCGGCGGTTAGCAGAAACGACCGGCGCCCCTCCGGCGTGCCGGCATGGAACCGGTCATAGTAGCGCAGCACCGCCGGCACGATCCCCGCCGCGCCATTGGTTGGTGCCGTCACGACGCGGCTGCCGGCCGCATTCTCCTCGTTCACCGCCATCGCCCACAGATTCACCCAGTCCATCGCCGCCAGAGGGTCAGACACGTTGCGCTCCAAGCGTGCCAAGATAGCACGCCGGATCTGCAAGGCGCGCCGCTTCACCGCCAGCCCCCCCGGCAACACCCCATCCTGGCGCATCCCGCGCTCGATGCACGCCTCCATCGCCGCATGGATCCGATCCAGCCCGGCCACCACCTCCGCCTCCGGCTGGCGGGAGGCCTCGTTCTCGAACATCAGCCGCGCGATGCTGATGCCGGCCGCATCCGCCCGCGCCAGCAGATCCTCCGCGTTCTCGAACGGGTGCGGCACCACATTCCCAGCTTCGTCCGGATCGTTACGCCCAATCTCATCCTCATCGCGCACAAACCCGCCGCCGATCGAAAACCAGGTGCGCGCGGCAATCAGGGCGCCATCGCCATCGAAGGCGGAAAAACTCAGCGCGTTGGGGTGCTGCGGCAATCTCTGCCGCCCGGCCCATATAATGTCCTGCGCCGCGCTGAAGCCGATCTCATGCGTGCCGCCAAGCCGCAGGCGCTGCGTCGCTTCCACGGCGGCCAATGCGGCCTCGCCCTCGTCCGGATCCAGCCACGCCGGCTCGCAGCCCATCAACCCCAGGATCACCGCGCGATCGGTATGATGCCCGCGCCCGGTCAACGCCAGCGATGCGTACAACGTCATCTCCACCCGCGCCACACGAGCCAGCACCCCGCGGCTGCGCAGCAGCAGCGTGAACCGTGCTCCCGCCGTCATCGGCCCCATCGTATGCGAGCTGGACGGCCCCACCCCCAGCTTGAACAGATCGAAAACGCTCACAGTCATAACTCGCCCCCAACGACGCGCCTCGGAAGGTGAGTCGGGTACCATGAGTAAAAGTTTTTTGGTTCTTTTTTTCAAAAAAGAACAAAAAGAAAAAGATCTTCTTTTTTGAAAAAAAGAAGCAAAAAACTTTTGTCTGTTTGGGTGCGCGTTGAGGCGTCAGGCCGCTTCGACCCAGTCGCGCAGGGCGCTGGAATCCATGGGGCGGGCGAAGAGGTAGCCTTGGGCGGCGTCGCAGCCGAGGCGGCGCAGGATGGCGGCCTGCTGCACCGTCTCCACACCTTCGGCGATAACCTCCAGCCCCAGCCCATGCGCCAGCGACAAGGTTGCCCGCACGATCGCCTCCGCCCGCGCGTTCTGGCCGAGGCCGTGCACAAAACGCCGGTCCAGCTTCACCGCATCCAGGTTCAGCCGCAGCAATTGCGCCAGCCCGGCATTGCCGGTGCCGAAATCATCCAGAATCAGCCGCGCACCCCGGTCCCGCAAATTCGTCAGTTGCTCGATGATGCGCGCGCTGACCCGTTCCAGAAGCACCTGCTCGGTGATCTCGATGGCCACATCGTTCAATGTCAGGCCGGCCGCCTGAACCTGGTCGCCGATTTGCGCCACCATCTCCCGCCGCGCCACCTCGCTGGCTGAGAGATTCAGGCCAACCCTCACGCCCGCCGGCAACGAGGCCCGCAACCCGGCAAACCCCCGCAACGCATCATCGCGCACCGCGCGGCCAAGCCGCGCTGTCCGCTCCGGCCCTATCGCGGCGATCAGTTCCGCCGGCGGAATATCCCCCAGCGTCGGATGATGCCATCGGGTCAATGCCTCCAGCGCCACCAGCCGCGGAGTTCCCACCGGCGGGCCACTCAACGACACGATCGGTTGAAAATGCGCGGAGAGCCCCGCCAGTTCGTTCAATGGCCCAGCCGAATCGAATGCCCGCAGGATGGTGGCCACGCGTGCCACACGTTGCGTATCTTCCCGGCTTGCCCAACCGATGCCGCCGCGCTCGGTCAATTTCACCCGCACCAGCGCGTCGTCGGCGGCGCGCATGCCCGCCTCGGCCGAATCGGCGTCCTGCGGCACGATCGCCACGCCCAGCGTCGCCCCCAGCCGCAGCATCCGGCTGCCGTACTGCACCGGCTGGTGCAGTGAATCCCGGATGCGCATGGCCACATCATTGGCCGTAGCGTGGTCACCCACCCCGACCAGGAACACCGCGAACTCGTCGCCGCCGATCCGCGCGATCAGATCGCCGGCGCGCACCGCCAGCGGCAGCCTTTCGGCGACAGCCCGCAGCAGTTGATCGCCCGCGGCGTGCCCCTCGGCATCATTCACCTCCTTGAAATGGTCGAGGTCGATGGCGATCACCGCCACCGCGCTGCCGGATGCCGCCACTTGAGTGAGGGCCTCCGCCATCGCCCGCCGGTTCAGAAGCCCGGTCAGCGTGTCGCGCCGCGCCTCCCGATCCAGGCCATCGGCCAGCACGTACACCTCACGTGCCAACGGCCGGAAAATCAGGAAAACCTCCAGCACCAGCACCATCAGCGTCGCCGCGACCACCGCCCAATGAAAGGCGATGGCGTTCCCCACGCCGAAATTCGCCGCCGCCTCATACAGTCCGACCGCCTGCTGCAAACCAGTCAGCAAAGTGCCGAGCGCCTGATCGCGGATGGCGGCAATGGCAGCGGGATCGGCGCCCCGTGCCGAGCGTATCGCCAGGCTCACGGAATCCACTTGGGCCAGGAAGTGCCTTACGGTTCCGTCCAGCGGGGCGCTGCCGCCGAAATACAGCGCCTCCAGCGCCGCCGTGCGCCGCGCCGGGGCGTGGTCGCCCACGGCCAACACCTCATGGGACGCCCGCATCCGCGCGGCTGCCGCCTCGAGATCCCTCAGGGATTGCTGCTTGGCCGCCCCCTCCAGCCCGCTGGCATCCACCACCAGCGCCGCGATCCGCTGCGACAACATCCGCTGCTCCCCGGCCCGGTTGATCACCGCGGCCGCATCGGACTGCCGCATCACCAGGTTGGAGAGAATGAGGGCGCTGCTGAGTGTCAGAACCGCCAGCAGCGTCAGCGCCATCATATAGCCATAAGTGAGCCGCCGCCGCATCCGCGCCGCGGCGTTCGTCAGCGGCGATTGCCGCCCCGTGAAAACAACGCGCGCCGACCGCTGCTTCTGCTGGCCGGCGCCCGAAGCGGCATCGCCGGTGCCGGCCGCCCGATCGCGCAAAAACCGGTTCAGCATGCGCAATGTCTCCCACCGTCGTGCGACCATACTCCACACCCAGTCCAAGCGCCTGTTGCCAAACCGGCACAGCGCTTGCTTCCATTTAAGCAGACATTGCCTCCTCGGTATTAGGGCGGCAGTCTGAGATTGCACAATGCCGCAAACGGCTGAAAACTGCCGCTTGCGTCAACCGGGGGCGGAATGATCACCTTACGCACAAGATTTCTCGGCGCGAGCGTGCTCGCGATCGCCGTGGCCCAGGCCGCAGCAACAGCTTCCCGGGCGCAGACCGCACCGGCCGCTCAGCCGCCGGCAAAAGCCCAGGGCATTGAAGAGGTTATCGTCACGTCCGAGAAACGCTCAGAGAAGCTGCAGAAGGTTCCGATGAGCGTGCAGGTGCTCGACACAAAGAAGCTCGAGCAACAGAACGTCAATGAATTCCAGGATTATCTCAAGCTTCTGCCCAGCGTCACGGCACAGACCGACGGCCCGAACCAGACCACGATCTACATGCGCGGCATCGCCAGCGGCGCGGAAGGCAATCATTCCGGCCCGTTGCCGACGGTCGGCACCTATCTCGACGAACTGCCCATCACCACCATTGGCGGCACGCTCGATGTCCATATCTATGATGTGGCGCGGATCGAGGCGCTGCCCGGGCCGCAGGGCACGCTGTTCGGTGCCTCATCCGAAGCCGGAACGCTGCGCATCATCACCAACCAGCCCGACCCCAGCAAATTCGCCGCCGGCTACGATCTGCAAGGCGATGGCGTGGCCCATGGCGGCGCCGGCGGCGTGGCGGAGGGTTTTGTGAACATCCCTCTGACCGATAAGATCGCCATCCGGCTTGTGGCTTTCGATGAGCACGATCCCGGCTACATCAACAACATCCCCGCCACCCGCACCTTCCCCACGGCCGCCGGGCTATATGGCGCCGCGGCCGCTACGATCAGCGACGGCCCGTTTGTGCAGAACGCCTTCAACCATTACGACAGCTTCGGTGGCCGCGCCGCCATCCGCATCGAACTGCCGGATGACTGGACGATCACGCCGAGCGCGATCTTCCAGGACCAGCGCGCCAACGGCATCTTCTCCTACGCCCCGAGCGAGGGCACCCTCAACGTGGAGCGGTTCGGCCCGGACACGCTGCACGATCGCTGGGTGCAGGCCGGCGCCACCATCACCGGCAAGATCGGCAGCTTCGATCTCACCTACGCCGGCGGGTTCTTCGTGCGCGACGAAGTGGAACAGTCCGATTACTCCGACTACTCCATCTATTATGATGCGATCTACGGATCGGGCGCCAACTGGCTGGGCAAGAACGGCCAGCCGCTGGCCACGCCGCGGCAGGAGATCGAGGGCCGCGACCATTTCAATAAGGAAAGCAACGAAATCCGTCTGGCCTCGGATCAGAGCAACAGGCTACGGGTGATCTTCGGCGCCTTCCAGGAAGTGCAGAACCACCGCATCCTGCAGGATTACGAGATTGCCGGCTTCGATCCCGCCCTGATCGTGCCTGGCTGGGCCAACACCATCTGGCTCACCGACCAGCTCCGCACCGACCGTGACGAAGCCGCGTTCGGCGAACTCTATTTCGATGTCCTACCCAACTTCACCGTCACCGGCGGCGTACGCCCTTATTGGTATGAAAACTCCCTGAAAGGATTCTTCGGCTTCAGCGCGGCCTATGACGAGCAGACCGGATTCGGCCCCGGCGAAGGCGTCAACGACGTGAACTGCAAGGCCGGCCAAAGCTTCGATTCCGCGCCCTGCGTTGATCTCAACAAGACCGTCTCAGGCCACGGCGAAACCCACAAGATCAACCTCACTTACAAGATCGACCGCGACAAGCTGGTGTATTTCACCTACTCCACCGGCTACCGCCCTGGTGGTGTGAACCGCAATGCCAATTTCGGCGGCTACATGGCCGACAGCCTCACCAACTACGAGCTCGGTTTCAAATCGAGCTGGCTCGACCAGACCCTGCAGTTCAACGTGGCGCTCTACGATGAGGACTGGAACGATTTCCAATACTCCTTCCTCGGCCCCAACAGCCTGACCATCATTTCCAACGCGCCCGGCGCCAACGTGAAAGGGGCCGAGGTGGAAAGCGTCTGGCGCGCCACCGATAGCCTTACCTTCACCGCCGGCGCCACCTTCACCGACGCCGAACTCTCCCAAAATCTCTGCAAGACCGTGGGCGCCACCTGCTCCGCCGCGGCCTCCGAAGCGCCCGCCGGCACACAACTGCCCTACACACCCAGCTTCAAGGGCAATTTGACTGCTCGCTATACCTTCGATCTCTTCGATTGGGATGCCCATGTGCAGGCCACCGGCGTGTATCAGACCCGCGTGCAGGCCGAGCTGCTGGACAACGACGCCAACGGCCAGAACGAGAAAGCCATCGTCGGCAGCATGCCCGCCTACGGCACCGTCGACTTCGATGCCGGCATCACCAAGAACCGGCTATCACTCTCGCTATTCGTGAAGAACGCCTTTAACGAGCTGGGCGAGGTGAACCGCTCGGTCGAGTGCACGATCGGCATTTGCTCGCGCGTTTACGTGCTGCCGATCCAGCCGCTAACGGTGGGCCTAAAGCTGGCGCAGAGGTTTTAGGAAGAGAAAAAAGGCCTTCTTTTTTGAAAAAAAGAAGCAAAAACTTTTGCGGCGCTGTCCTGGACCGAGCCTGCAACCCTGTGCCGGTTTCCGACTGCGCTTAACCTTGCCTTAGCTTTGCTCGCGGAAACTGAGAACCAAAGCGGTTTTCTGGAAAATCCTCATGGCGAGCAGCAGCACCTCCGGAACTCTCCTCAACCCCATCAGCTCTCCCGTGGTAGCGGCCGTAACCCTGCAGCCCGCATCGGGCACTGTGCTCACCGTCGGGGCCGGCATGGAGTTCGCCACCCTCAGCGCGGCTTGTAGCGCGGCGGCGGCCGGGGACACGATTGCCGTGGAAGCGGGCACGTATGTGAACGACTTCGCCACTGTCAACGTTGCCCTGCATATCGTCGCCGTCGGCGGTGTGGTCAACGAAGTGGCAACCGTTCCGCCGCCCGACGACAAAGGCCTGATCACCGATAATGCCGCTCTGACCATCCAGGGCTTTACCTTCACCGGCGGATCGGATGGCTCACCCGACGGCAACGTATGCGGCATCCGCTACGAGGGCGGCGGCAACCTCTCCGTCTCCTACTGCCATTTCTTCGACATGCAGGAGGGTCTGCTCGGTGGCCCCGATCCCACCGCCACCGTCACGATTGATCATTGCGAGTTCAACAACAACGGCACCGGCGACGGCCTGACGCATAATCTCTATATCGGCTCCGTCGCCAAACTGGTCGTCACTAACAGCTATTTCCACGATGCCAATGTAGGCCACGAGATCAAGTCCCGCGCCGCGGAAACCATCATCAGCGACAACATCATCGCCGATGGGCCAACCGGCACGGCGAGCTACGACATCGATATCCCCAATGGCGGCGTCGCCGAGATCACCGGCAACGTGATCGAGAAAGGCCCCGACGCCTCGAACTGGCCCGCCATCCACTATGGCGGGGAAACCCAATACGCCTACGCCCGCAATTCCCTCACCATCAGCGGCAACACCATCATCAACGACCTGCCCGAGAGTGAGGGCATCGCCGTCTACAACGAGGATACGGTCAACGGCCTTAACGTGGTGGCCAACATCACCGACAACGATTTCTACAATTTCTCGTCCTCCCGGCTGGTGGAGGGCGCCGGCAAGCTGACCGGCAACACCATGCTCACCACCGAGCCGAGCTACAGCACCGCAAGCCCGTGGATCTCGCCGCCGGTCGTGGAGATCGGATCGGGGCCAGAGGTGCTGAAGCTGACAACGGGCAGCCATGTGGTCAGCGGCGGGACCGCGTTGCTGAAAGTCACCGATACCGGCGGCAGCAGCACCATCACCGGCGGCTCGGGCGGGATCGATGTCACCGCCACCGCCGGCTGGGACCAGATCAGCACCGAGGCCGGCGCCACCGACACGATAAACCTGACAGGCCGCAGCAGCATCGTCTACAGCGCCGGCCACGATCATATCGATGCATCCGGCAACTATGAAGGGGTATACGCCACTGGCCCCGCCACCATCACCGGCGGCGGCTTCAACGATTACAGTCTTGATGGCGCGGGAGAGACGCTCACCACCACCTCCAGCGGCATCCTCGATGTCGGCAGCGCGGGGCGCGCGCATGTGGTGGATAGCGCCGGCGATTTGGCTGTATCTGTCACGGCCGGCGGCTCGCTGACCATGATCGACAACGCTAAGGTCGCCAATGGCGGCGCCAGCTCCTCGGCCGCGATCAGCGGCGGCGCGGTCACGGGAACCATTGCCAATTCGGGCACCATCACCCTCAGCGCCGGCGGGCACGCCAACATCGTGGCGGGCCTGGGCAGCGTCAACGTGGTCTGTGGCGCGGGCCCGGAATCCGTGACCGCCGGCAGCGGCACCGACGATTTCACCCTGGGATCGGGCGCGGACCGGGTGGCCCTGGGGAGCGCCAAAACCTCGGTCACCGGCGGCACCGGCTCCGATACCTACGTGTTCACCTCCGGCGCCGACGGCGCGGACACGATCAGCGGCTTTCGGCAGGGCACCGACAGGCTCGTCTTCAACGGCTTCACCGGCGAGGCGATCGCGTCGGGCACGATCACCGGCGGCAACACCCAGCTCACGCTCACCGACGGCACCGAGATCCTGCTCGCCGGCGTCGCGTTGGCGGGCTATCCGTCCGCGAGTATCCAGGGCGGGGGCAGCCAAGGGGGGGGCAGCCAAGGGGGGGGCGCGCCCGCGGTGGGCACACCGGATCCGGTCTCCGGCAGTGGCAGCGTGGTGTTGCAAACCGGCGGCCACGTGGTCGATGGCGGTGCTGTGTCGCCGCTGGACATAAGCGACCCCGCCGGCGGAAATACCATCGACGGCGGCGCAGCCGGGCTGAACGCCAATGTTTTCGATGATGATCTGCTCACCACCTATGTGGGCGCCACCGACCAGATCGTCATGGCCTCCGGCGATACACTGGTCGGCGCGGGCTATGATCAGGTGACGGCAAACAGCGGCAACACCATCACCGAAGCGGCCGCCAGCGCCATCACGCTGCTCGCCGGCGGCAACACCGTCCTGGGCGGCGACGGGCTGATAAGCCTCGATGACGAGACCGGCGGCGACAGCGTCGTTGGCGGGTCCGGCGGGCTGGATGCGGCCCTTGCCGGTACCTTCAACGCTGTCACCACCGCTTGCGATGCGTCAGACACCGTCAGCCTCTCTGGCTACAGCACCTTGCTCAGCCAGGGCGCCGACCAGATCAGCGTGGAAGGCCTCTACAACGGTGTCACGGTCACCGGGGCCTCCACCATCACGCTCGGTCAAGGCAACTCAAACCTGGCCCTGTTGGGCAATGACACGCTCAGCTGTTCCGGCGCCGGCCAGGCGACCGTGGGGGCGGGTGCCTCTGCCACTGTCTCCGCGTCAGACACCGCCAATCTCGACATCACCGTGCAGGCGGGCGGCACACTCGATATGACGGATTCGCTCGCGGGCGGTACTGCCACTTTTACGGTGGCCGGCGGTGCCGCCACCGTCTCGGCCGCCACTGGCACCTATGGCGGCCTCTCCGCACTCATGGGCGGCGGCGCCACCCTGATGGCCGGCACCGGCAATCTGACGCTGACGGACGGATCAGGCACGGGCGGCACAGCCGACACCATCATTGGCGGCTCCGGCAACATCACGCTCACCGGCGGGGGCGGGGGCGACGATTTCACCGGTGGCAGCGGCACCGCCGCGCTCACCCTCGGCGACGGGGCGGATACCGTTGCGCTGGGCAGCGGCGCCATCTCCGTATGGGGCGGAACCGATGTCAGTTACGACATCTCGACCGCCAGCACCGGCAGCCTGACGATCATGAACTGGGGCGGCGATGACCAGCTCGTCGGCCAGTCCGGTGCAGCTGTCGTTTTCACGCAGGACCAGGTTATCGGCGGCAACACCTATATTGCCACCACCGGCGGCGCCCAGATCGAGCTTGTCGGTATCACCAACTTCACGTAGGACCGCGACCGGGAGACCGCCGCGGCGGCGTCTGCCGGCCCCCCGCGGAGCAATCGCTGATGGAAGCGGCCCTCTTCTGCATCAACCTGCTGATCATGCTGTTGCTGATCATCTGGTCTGCCCGCAATGACCCGATCGGCCGCAAGCTCAGCGGCATGGGACTGTTCGACACAAAACCGGGCGCTGAGTGCGATCATCGCGTCAGGCCCGCCTATTTCTACACCCGAGAAGACTGACGGCGGCCGCCCGCCATGCGTGATCTGGCATTCGCCGCCTTCTTCATGGCCTATTTGCCGTTGATCCTGCGCTACCCGCATATCGGCGCGATGGTGTGGGCATGGCTGTCCTTCTGCTCGCCCGACGAATATCTCTATGGCTTCATGACCGCATTGCCGTTGAGCAAGATCGTGGCCGTGCTCACGATCGGCTCCCTGCTGCTGCATCGGGATGGGCGCCGGCCCTATCTGGACCCGCTGATGGGCGCGATGCTCGGTTTGCTCGTGGTCGGACTTGTCTCCGCCTGCCTGGCGGTAACCCCGCTCGATCTCAACTGGGATCTGTTCAGCAAGGTCGCCAAGATCATCGTGCTGTGCTTCGTGCTCACATCGGTGCTCACCACACGCCGGCGGCTGCAAGGCCTGATCCTGGCAATGGTTCTGGGCCTGGCGTTCAACGGTGTCGATGAAGGATTGAAGGTGGTGCTCTCCGGCGGCGGGCACCATGTGTTGGGCGTGGCCGAAATGGGCGATAACAACAGTTTCGCCCTGGCGATCCTGATGTGCATGCCGCTTTTGCTCTATTTGTACCAGACGACGACGCTGAAGTTTTCCCGCCTCTGCTTCCTGGTGGTGCTGGTCCTGTGCGGGTTCGCGGTGGTTGGCACCTATTCGCGCGGCGGATTCATCGGCCTGGTCACATTCGCTCTCTGCCTGATCGCGCTGAACCGGAACAAGCTGCGCAACCTCGCCCTGGTGGGGGCCGGCGCGGTGATGCTGCTGGTGATGGCGCCGCCGGACTGGTTCAACCGCATCGACACCATTACCGACGCGCAGCAGGACGGTTCCTTCATGGAGAGGGTCACCGCGTGGAAGGTAAGCACCATGCTCGCGCTGGACCGGCCGCTGACCGGCGGCGGCTTCCACGCGATCCAGGACACCAGCGTGTGGCAGCATTACAGCATTAACATGAGCGCGCTCGACTTCATCCCCAGCGGCACGGTTCGGCAGACCGGCATGGCGGCGCACAGCATCTATTTCGAGGTGCTGGGGGATCTGGGCTTTGTCGGCCTCGCGCTATTCGTCGGCATGCTGGTGCTCTCGATCCGGGCGTGCGGGCAGATCCGGCGGCGGGCCGCCCCGTATGAGGACCTGGCCTGGATGCGCGAACTGGCGGGCATGATCCGCGTGACGCTGATTGTATACATGGTCGCCGGGGCGGCGCTCAGCTTTGCCTATTTCGAGGGGATTTACCTCATTGTCGCGCTGCTCTCGGTCACCCGGCACATGCTCGCGGTGGAAATGGCGCAGCGCACGCCTGCCGCTCTGTCGGCGACCGATGAGGTCGCGTGGGAGGATGGGGAACTGGAGCAGGTGACGTGAGCCTCGGTCTGCTCCCGATCGGCCAGCGGCGGCGCCCCCTGCGGTCTTGTCGCGACCCCAGGAAAGACGTGCGTCCGTCGTCCTGATGGATACTGCCCGTGCGATTGAGAGGCTGCATGGGATTGAGGCCATGCGGGGAATCGCCGCCTCTGCGGTGGTCGTCTACCACGTCGCGCGGAAGCTGAACCAGGTGCAGGCAATGCCTAGCCTGGTACACGCGACCCAATGGGGTCACGCTGGAGTGGATCTGTTCTTCGTGCTCAGCGGCTTCGTCATCCTGCATGTGCATGCGAGTGACCTGGGCCGTCCGGCGCGTTGGGGACATTATCTGCGGCGCCGTGCCAGCCGCGTGCTGCCGATCTTCTGGATCGCCCTCGGATGCACGTTGCTGGCGGGCGCTCTGGGCACGCACGCGCCGCCGTCCATGTCGCGCGTCATCGCCTCAGCGCTGCTGCTGCCCGCGTCACAGAAACCACTGCTTGGCATCGCCTGGACGTTGCAATTCGAGGTGGTGTTCTATGCCGTATTTGGTGTGCTGATCCTGGATCGCCGGGTCGGAGTCGCGCTGCTGGGGGTGATCCTGCTGTGGCTGCTCGCCGTGGTGTGCCTGCCTCAGCTGCCGCCAGCCGGGATGCCCCCGATGTTTTGCGCCGCCTTCAACCTGGATTTCTTTGCGGGCCTCTGCGTGGCCTGGTTTCTGGCGCGCGCGTGTGCCGCACCCGCGGGAAGTGGCCGCAGCCGGCCTTGCCCTGCTAACCGGCGCCTGCACCGCGGAGGGGCTGGGGTGGCTGGATGGCTATGGCACGGGCGGGCGGCTGTGGTACGGCGTTGCCGGCGCCTTGCTCATCCTGGGCATCGTGGCTTGGGAGCAGTCGGGCACGCTGGCGGTTCCCCCGTGGATGGGCCGCCTGGGCGCGGCGTCCTATTCGATCTACCTGTTCCAGTTCCTGTTCTTCGACGTGGCCTGGGTGGCGTGGCAGTTTGCTGGCTTGCCGGCCGGCGTGATCGCGTGGCTGGTGCTGAGCTGTGCCGCCATCGGCGGCGGCATGGTTGTCGCTACGCACGTGGAGCAGCCATTGCTGCGCCGGCTGCGAGCCTGAGTGGGGGCGATATGGCCAGGTGCGGATCGGCGGCATCGAGGCCCTCGCCGAGGGCCGCGGCCAGATGGTGTAGCCGCCCCTCGCTGAACATGTCGTGCCGGCCCGGCACACGCTTGATCATCAATGTCCGGGCCAGCGCTGCCCAACCGAGATCCTCCGCCTTTTGCGCCAGATGCTGGCGGGCCCGGATCAGCAGCATATCCAGCGGTGCCGCGCGGGCGCTATAGGCGGCGGCGAGCCGGTAATGATGGCTCCGTATGGCCTCCGTATCCGTGTTTGCGGTGGCGATCTCGGGGCGCATGCCGGTCGGCCAGGGCGGCGCATCGAGCACCACCACGCGCGGCACGTGCCAGCCGGCCGCCTGCATCTGGCTGGCCAGTTCCCACGCCAGCCGACCCGCATAGGACCAGCCGATGGGGATCGCGCCACGTGCCTGCGAAAGCCCGGCCACGCGCAGCGAAGCCAGCAGCAGCGTGGCGTGATCTTCCACCGATTCGGCCGCGCCCTGCCGCCGACGGAAACCCGGATCGCGCAGACCCAGCCAATCCCTGTCCGGCGGCATCAGCGGCATCAAGGCGCCCACGCGGTCGTACACGTCGCCGCTGATCCCGTGCAGCCATAACAGCGGCGGCAAATCCGGATCACGTCCCTGGCGCAGCGTGACAAGTCCGGCGGAGCCGCGTTTGGCCGTCGGCGAGGTTGCATCCAGCCAGGCCGCGATACGGTCGGCGCACCGTGCCGCCAGGATCACCTCCAGCGGCACCGCGCGCCCCAGGCGCTGTTCCAGCGCGAGCGCGAAGTCCACCAGCGCGATCGAATCCATCCCCAATGCGGCAAGGTTACGATCACCCGCCAGCCCGCCGGGGAGTTTGAGCAGCCGCGCCGCCTCCTCCGCCACGAGGCCGGCAGTGCCGGGCGCCAGGGGCACCGCCGCCGGCGGTGCCGCACGCAGGCTGGCGTCGGTGCTGGCGACGGCCTTTCGGTCAACCTTGTAGTTCGGCAGCAACGGCAGCGCCGGCACGCGCACCAGCTCCGCCGGAACCATCACCGGCGGCAGCACGTGGCGCAGCCCGGCCAGCAGCACCCCCTCGGATGGCGGATCGCCGGGCGCTGCCTGCCAATGCGCCACCAGCACGGGCTCAGCCGCACCGTTGCAGGGCGGCCGGATCAGAGCCGCCGCCTCCTGCACGCCGGAAAGGGCTTTCAGCGCGGCCTCCACAGCGGGAAGTTCAATGCGCCGCCCGCCGAGCTTGACCATGTGATCGGCGCGGCCGAGATGCTCGAGCAGACCGTCCTGCGGCCGTATTCGGCCGAGATCCCCGGTATGGTAGCGCCGCCAGCCAAGCTGGGCCGGGTCGGGCATGAACCGCTGCGTCGTCAGCGCCGGTGCCCGCCAATAGCCGCGGGCGATGAAAGGGCTGGAAACAACAATCTCGCCGATCTCGCCAGGCGCCGCCGGCCGTCCGAGTTCGTCCAGCAGCAGCGTTTGCCGCTCCGGCATCGCCCAGCCGACAGCAACGATTTCGCCGTCCAGCCGCGTCGTGGGACGGATGAAACGGTGGCGAAAAATGGTGGAGGCCTCGGTGGAGCCGAACCCCGTATATAAGAGCGCATTGGGGAACAGGCCAAAGAAGGCGCGCACATCCTTGGCGTCCAGCCGGTCCCCGGCGATGTAGCCGATGCGCAGGCTCGGGAAAGCCATGCGCGCCGTGCCGGCGGCCAGCTGCGCGGAAAGGTGCCGCAGCAGCACCGGCACCGAGTGGTAAATGCTGGGCCCGGTGCGATGCAGGAACGAGGCGAACGCCTCCACACCTTCGCGCGGTTGGAAGATGTGCAGCGAGGCACCCATCAGCAGCGCGCCCCAGATATCGCGCACCGCCCCGGCCGTGGCAGGTGAATATAGCAGCGTCAGGCGGTCATCCGGGCGGATATGGATGGCGTTGGCGTACTGCATCACGTCATGCATCAGGCCGCGATGGTTCTGCATCACCCCCTTGGGCGTTCCGGTGGTGCCCGAGGTGTACAGGATGGAGGCCAGATCGTCCGGCCCACCCCCCGCATAGGGCACGAAAGCAGCCGTGCCAGGCAGGTCCTCCAGGCAGATGACAGCTGCGTCCGCCGGCGCCAGCGCGGCCGCGCGATCCTTCAGGCGCCGCGTGCAAACCACCGCGCCCAGGCCGGCATGCGCGGCAATGCCGGCAATCCGCTCCTGCGGATGCCCTGCATCGAGCGGCACATAGATATGGCCGGCGGCAAGTACGCCGAGCATGGCGGCCGGCGCGCGCGCCTCCTGCGCGAGGAGGATGCCAATGGCCAGCCCGCCCAATCGGCCACGGGGCGGCAGGGAGGCGGCAATGTCCGCCGCAAGGGCGGCAAAAGCGGCGTAGGTCAGGCGGGTTTTGCCGTCAGAAACGGCGAGACGGGCCGGGTAGCGCGCGGCGATCGCGGCAAACCGCTCCGGCAGTGACGCCAGCAGCGCACCGGCGGGAAAGCGCTCAAACGGGAGACCAACTGGGCCGCCATCATCAATCGGCGGCACGACGACTTTTGTATTCACTTCCCTGAGCCTGATGTGGGTATTGTAATGGGATCGTAATGCTGCGAGCTTTGTGGCTGTTGGATATTATTATCTTGCAGCAATCATTTGGGGAAAGGAAGGCGTTCTTTTTTTGAAAAAAAGAACCAAAAACTCTTGCCAGTTCAGACACATGGTGGCCGACCGTGTCAGATTGTGGGGAAGGCGTGGGGGTAGCCGGTTCTTGGTTCTTTTTCAAGAAAGAACGCCTTCCCTTCAACGGCCGGAGGGTATTTTGAAAGATCGTTGTATTTCATGCGGCATGGCCTATCCTCAGGGGTTTCATCCAACCTGCAATGCCTGTGGTGGGCTGGTTGATGTCGAGTACGAACTGGCACGGGTTAGCCTGGCCGAGTCGGAAAACCCCTATCTGCGCTTCGCCGGCCTGCTGCCGATCGACGTGTCCTCGTCCCCAATACCGGATGTGCGCTACACCCCAACCGTGCATGCCACGCGCCTGGGAAAATACCTAGGTATGCACAGCCTCTTTCTGAAAAATGAAACGGTGCTGCCCACACGGTCCACGAAAGACCGCATGGCGGCGGTCTGCCTGCCCTACCTGCATGAGCGGGGCGTGCGCGCCTTCTGCGCCTCCTCCACCGGCAACAGTTCCACCTCCTTCGCCTACGCTCTGCCCGCTTACCCGGATATGCATCTTTACCTGTTCACAGCGGAGGGGTTCGCGAAGCGGGTGCAGCACGCCACCGGCCCACAGGTGACTCATTTCGGGTTGCGCGATGCGACCTTCGTGGAGGCGTCCGACGTAGCCGCGTCATACGCGCGCGCGCACGGCATTGCGGCCGAGAGCGGTTTTTTCAATCCCGGCCGGCGGGATGGCTTGAAGCTCGCCTTTTTCGAGGCCTGCGAGCAGATCGACCGCCCGATCGACTGGTATGTGCAGGCCGTCTCCAGCGCGATGGGCGTGTATGCCACCTGGAAAGGTGCGCGCGAACTGCTGGGCTTAGGCGAGATCCGGCACTTGCCGCGGCTTCTCTGCGTGCAGCAGGAAAGCTGCGCGCCGATGGTGCACGCCTTCGGCGATGGCAGCATGCACATCCGGCCGGAGCATCTGGTGCCGCGCCCGGCGGGCATCGCGGAGGCGATCCTGCGCGGTGATCCGACCCGCGCCTATCCCCATGTGCGGCGCATCGTGCTGGAAAGCAACGGCGGCCTGATCGCGGTGAGCGAGGCGGAGATCCGCGCCGCGCGCCTGCTGGTGGAGGAATATGAGGGCATGTCACCCTGTTTCGCCGCCGCCGCCGCGGTGGCCGCCATCGTGCGCCTCGCGCGGGAGGATGGCATATCGCCGGAGGATTGCGTGCTGATCAACATCACGGGTGGCGTGCGGCCCGACACCGGGCCGAGCGAGGGCATAAAGTGGCTGCCGCGCGGCGCCTCCGGCTGGGCGGCACCCGCGCCACAGGAATTCGCTTTCGCGTAAAATTCCCTCTTGTTCTCTTTTTGTTCTTTCGGCTAGTCTCCGCCAGCGCCGCCAGCAGCCGCGGCGAACAGGAGAGTTGGCATGATGGCAGGGCAATACGCCGTTTGGGAAGCGCCACGCATGGCGCCGGTGGTTCACTGGCAGCCGGTCTCACGCCGGCGGCTGGGCATGGCGGCATTGTTGGGCATCACCCGCATCGCGATGGGCCTGGCCTCCGCCACCCTGCTCGTCGCGATCTGCGGCCATGGGGTTTTCTGGCTGGGTGTGGGCCTCGCGGTCGGGGCGATGTTCGCGGCGTATACGCGGTCCGAGGGGCGGTGAGCGGAAGAAAGAAAGGTCTTCTTTTCTGAAGAAAAGAAGCAAAAGACTTTTACTCTTGGGGCGCGACTCGCCGGAAGCGTACGCCAAGAGGTAAAAGTTTTTTGGTTCTTTTTTTCAAAAAAGAACGGCTTTCTTATCCCGGCCGTCCCCAAATGATCACCTGGGCGAACGCATACGGCACCTCGTCCGTCATCGTCAGCGCCACCTCGGCCACCCACCCCGGCGGCGTAATCTTGCGCAGACGCGCGAGCGCCCCGCCGGTCAGCGCCATCGTCGGCTGGCCCGATGGCAAATTCACCACGCCCATATCAGAATGAAACACGCCCTGCGCAAACCCCGTTCCCAAAGCCTTAGAGCAGGCCTCCTTGGCCGCAAACCGCTTCGCATACGTGCCCGCATGCAGAGCTTGCGTGCGCCGCCCAGCCCGCGCCCGCTCGGCCTCGGTGAAAACGCGGTTGATGAATTTATCCCCGAACCGCTCCATCACCTTTTCCACGCGGCGGATGTCGCACAGGTCAGCACCCAACCCCAGCACCATCATGCGTGCGCCCGCTCCACCTGGGTCAGCCCGCTCACCGCCCGCAAGCCGGCTATCACCATCGAAAGATGCCGCAAATCGCGCACCTCCACATCCACCAGGATTTCGATAAAATCCTGCTGCCGGTTCACAATCTTCAGGTTCGTCACACCACCGTCCTGGCGCGCCACCGCATTGGTCAAATTCCCCAGCGTGGAAGGCTCGTTGGTCGCGATCACGCTGATCCGGCCGGTATGCGTGTTGTGCTTGTTCGCCGTGCCGCCATGGCCATCGGTGCCGGCCACGCTGTAATCCCAGTCCACATCGATGAAACGCTCCGGTGTGGCCGCGAAACTTTCCAGCGTGGGGCAGCGCTTCGTATGAATCGTCACCCCCTTGCCCGTGGTCACGATCCCCACAATCGGATCGCCCGGCAGCGCGTGGCAACACCCGGCATAATGCACCGCCATGCCGGAAACCAGGCCGGTGATCGCCATGCCGCTATCGCGCGAGGGCGGCTTCGCACTCGCCGGCCGCGCCAGCATGGAAGGCATCATCCGCGGCCCTCGCGCCGCCTCCAGCATCTCCGGATAGGCCGCGTGCACCACATCCTTCGGCCCGACATTGCCGCTGCCCACCGCGGCATACAGATCCGTCAGCGTGGCGCATTTCAATGATTTGAGCGCCGTCTCCAGCACCTTTTCCGATCCATCCAGCCCCTCCTGCCGGAAGGCGCGCGCCAGGGCCGACTTGCCCTGGTCGATCGTCTGCGCCCGCTGCTGCCCGGCCACGTAGCGCCGTATCCGCGCCCGCGCCTTGCCGGTAACCACCCAGCGCTCCCAGGAAGGCGAGGGCGTGCCGCCCCGCGCCGTCATGATCTCCACCTGGTCGCCGTTCTGCAACTCGTGCCGCAACGGCATCAGCCGCCCGTTGATCTTGGCACCCACGCAGGTATCGCCAACCTGGCTGTGCACGGCATAAGCAAAATCGATCGGCGTGGCCCCACGCGGCAACTGGATCAGCTGGCCTTTCGGGGTGAAACAGAACACCTGGTCCTGATACAGTTCCAGCTTGGTGTTCTCGAGAAATTCGTCGGGGGCCGCGGAATTGTCCAGAATTTCCAGAAGATCCTGCACCCAGCCGAAACGCTGCGTCTCGCTCGGCGGCTCGTGATCGCCTTCCTTGTAATTCCAATGCGCCGCCACGCCGTTATCGGCGACCTCGTGCATTTCCTTGGTGCGTATCTGCACCTCGATCTTCTGGTTGCGCGGGTGCCGCAGCGTCACCCCCGTGTGCAGGCTCTGATAACCGTTCGCCTTGGGGGTAGAAATGTAATCCTTGAACCGCCCCGCGATCACCGGATAGGCGTTGTGCACGGCGCCGAGCGCCATATAGCATTGCTCGCGCGTCGGGACGACAATGCGAAACGCCATGATGTCGGAGAGCTGTTCGAACGCCACATTGCGCAGCTGCATCTTCTGCCAGATGGAGAAAGCGCTCTTCTCGCGGCCGGAAACCTCCAGCACGGTGGCACCGCTCTCGCGGCACACGGCGGCCAGCTCGCGCTTCACCTCGTCGATCACGTCGGCGCCCTGGCCGCGCAGATAATTCAGCCGGGCCTGGATGGTGCTGTGGGCCTCCGGCTCCAGCTCCGCGAAAGATCGGTTCTGCAACTCGGTCTTCAGCGCATCCATGCCGATGCGGGCAGCCAGCGGCGCGTAGATGTCCAGCGTCTCATGCGCGATGCGCGCCCGGCGCTCCGGCTTCTGCACAAACCCCAGCGTGCGCATGTTGTGCAGCCGGTCCGCCAGCTTGACCAGCAGCACCCGGATATCGCGGCTCATCGCCAGAACCAGCTTGCGGAAATTCTCCGCCTGCTTGGTGCGGTCGGATTGCAGCTCCAGCCGCGTCAGCTTCGTCACGCCGTCCACCAGCCCGGCGATAGTGGGGCCGAACCCCGCCTCGATGTCACGCATGGTGATAGAGGTATCCTCCACCGTGTCATGCAGCAGGGCCGTGCAGATGCTCGGCACATCCAGATGATAGCCGGCCAGGATCTCCGCCACCGCCAGCGGATGGGTGATATAGGGGTCGCCATTATCGCGCGTCTGCGCCGCATGCGCGCGGGTCGCCACGCTATAGGCACTGTCGATCAGCGCGATGTTCGCGCCCGGCGCATAGGCGCGCACCAGCTCCGCCAGCCGATGCTCGCGCGCGGCAATCAGGCCGCCGCCGCCCTCCGGCGCCCGGCTGAGGGCAGAGGCGCGATCAAATCCGGGGGTTACCTGCACTGCCATCGGCGCCCCCGAACCTCCTTAGCGGCGGCCGCGGCCGCCCAGTTCCGCCTCGATCGCCGCCTCGATATCGTCTGGCGACATCTCCTCCTGCGGCATGTTGGCAGCCTCCTCCTCGGCCGAGATATCCTGCAAGCCAAAAATATTCTGGTCGGTCGGAATCAGGTCCAGAACCTCCTCGTCGGCCGGTTCCGGCTCCGGCGAACGGCTCAGCGACTTGATCAGGTCCTGCTCCAGCTTCGGCAGCTCGATCGTCTCGTCGGCAATCTCGCGCAAGGCCACCACCGGGTTCTTGTCATTATCCCGGTCCACCGTCAGCTCCTCGCCACGGCTGATATTGCGCGCCCGCTGGGCCGCCAACAGCACCAGCTCGAAGCGGTTGGGCACCCGCTCCACGCAATCTTCAACGGTTACACGCGCCATACGACGGGCTCTCCACGGCAGCAGAAAATCGGAAACCTTTTACGTAGGGGGAAGCGGAGGAAGAAGCAAGGCAGGAAGAAAGATGTTCTTTTTTGAAAAAAAGAACCAAAAAACTTTTACCTCTTCGCCTTCCCCACGATCCGACACTGTTGGCGCGGCGCGTACAGGAACAGACAAAAGTTTTTTGGTTCTTTTTTTCAAAAAAGAACACTTCCTTCCTTTCTTGAAGCAACTCCCGCAGCACGATACATCCGCCTGATGGATGATGCCGACACTCTGCTGCCGATCCTGGTAGCTCCCCACAAGACCCTGAAAACCAAGGCCCGCCCGGTGAAAACCGAGGATATGGACCGCGTGCGCGTGCTGGTGCCGCGCATGTTCGCCGCCATGTACAAAGCGCCCGGCATCGGCCTGGCCGCTCCGCAAGTGGATGTCGGCCTGCGTCTGGCCATCGTGGATCTGATGCCCGGCGAAAAACCCTCCCCGATCGTGCTGATCAACCCCGAGATCCTGCGCGTCAGCGAGGATTGGGCCACGCGGGAGGAAGGCTGCCTCTCCCTGCCAGGCCAGTATGCCGATGTCTCCCGTCCCGCCATGGTGCGCGTCGGCTATTCCGATCTGGACGGGAAACGCCGGGAGATCGATGCGGATGGCCTGATGGCGGCCTGCCTGCAGCACGAGATTGACCATCTGGACGGTGTTCTCTTCGTCGATCACTTATCCCTGCTCAAGCGGAACATTTTGATGCGCAAGCTTGCCAAGGAGCAGAGGGCGGCCCTCTCCAAGTGAGGCTCGCCTTCATGGGCAGCCCCGCCTTCGCCGTGCCCGCGCTGCGGGCGCTAGCCGCCGCGCATGATGTGGTCGCCGTCTACACCCAGCCGCCCCGCCCGGCCCATCGCGGCCAGGCGCTGACGAAATCCGCCGTGCACGAAGCCGCCGATGCCCTCGCAATCCCGGTGCGCACCCCCGCGCGCGTGAAGCGCGACCCAGCCGAACACGCCGCCTTCGCCGATCTGAACCTGGACGCCGCCATCGTCGCCGCTTACGGCCTGATCCTGCCGCCCGCCATGCTCTCGGCGCCCGCGCTGGGTTGCCTGAACATCCATGCCAGCCTGCTGCCCCGCTGGCGGGGTGCTGCCCCCATCCACGCCGCCATCCTCGCCGGCGACGCCGAAAGCGGCATCACCATCATGCGCATGGATGAGGGGCTGGACACGGGCGCGATGCTTCTCCGCGAAGCCGTGCCGATAGGTCCTCGCACCACCACGCCCGATCTGCACGACACACTCGCCGCGCTCGGCGCCCGGCTGATCTTGCGCGCGCTGGCCGAGCATCCCGTGCCACAGCCACAGCCCGAGCACGGCGTCACCTACGCCGGCAAGCTCAGCCGCGAGGATGGCCGCCTGGATTTCACCCGCAACGCGACCGCGCTGGACCGCCAGGTACGCGCACTGACCCCATGGCCCGGCACTTTCGCAAGCCTCGCGGGCGAAACCCTCAAAATTCTAACCGCCGAACCCGCCGCCGCCGCCGGCCCACCCGGCGCCATCCTCGATGCCAGCTTCACCGTCGGCTGCGGCAGCGGCGCCCTGCGTCTGCTGCGCGTGCAGCGCCCCGGCAAGCCGGCGATGCCCGGCGATGCCTTCCTGCGCGGCCTCGCCTTCTGGCAGACCCAGCACCTCTCGTGACACGCTGGGCCCTGAAGCTTGAATACGATGGCACACCCTTCGTCGGCTGGCAGTTCCAGATCACCGGGCCCTCCGTGCAATCCGTGCTGGAGCAAGCGGTGGCGAAGCTGGAGGGCGCGCATGTGGCCATTACCGCGGCCGGCCGCACCGATTCAGGTGTACATGCCTCAGCCCAGGTGGTGCATCTGGACCTCGCGCGGCAGATCGAGGCGCCCAGGCTGGTTGCCGCGATCAACCATCATCTCAGGCCGCACCCCATCGCCGTGGTGCAGGCAGCCAGGGTGGGGGAGGCGTTCAACGCCCGCTTTTCCGCCATCGGCCGCGCCTATTGCTACCGTATCCTCAACCGGCCCGCGCGCCCGGCCCTGCTTGCCCGCCGTGTCTGGCACGTGCCCGCCGCGCTGGACGTGACGGCAATGCACGAAGGCGCGCAGTTTCTGATCGGCCGGCACGATTTCACGTCCTTCCGCGCCGGCGCCTGCCAGGCCAACTCCCCCCTGCGCACGCTGGACCGGCTGGATGTGCGGCGCGACGGCAACATTGTGGAGATCATCGCCGAAGCCCGCAGCTTCCTGCACCACCAGGTGCGCAACATGGTGGGCTCGCTGAAACTGGTGGGTGAGGGGCGCTGGCCTGCGTCCGGCATGGCGCAGGCCCTGGCCGCCCGTGATCGCGGCGCCGCCGGGCCAACCGCACCGCCTGATGGCCTGTGCCTGACCGGTGTCACTTATCCCGTGGACCCGTTTGCGGTCCATTGAGCATGCTCTATGTCGCGCGGGTGGCCGTAGGGGTGGGTTGCCCCGGCTGAGCTGGCACCGGCATGTCAATGCGGAGCAGGGTGGGCCGCCCGCCGACATAGGCCGGAATGTGCAAGATCAGCGCGGTGCCGAACACAACGGCAAACATCACCAGCAGAGCACGGCCACGCGAAAGATTCAGCGCATGCCGCGCGGTAAACCAATGAAACCACAACAGGTATATCGTGAATGCCACCAGCAGCAAAATGGCGGCATCGTTGGGCGAAAGCCCGAACGTCACCGTAAGGCTGGCCAGCGGCAGCATCACCACCAGCACAGCCATCATCAGCCAGAGCCCGCAATTCAGCACATTGGCATAGAGCGCCCAGTTCTGCCGGCGATTCCACAGCCTGCAGAACAGATCGGCGATCACCGCCGGCGCGAGCAGCGTGCAGAGCACGGTGAGGAAATACTCAACGCCGCGCAACGGATGGTTGGGCCACCCAACCACGCAGGACATCACGATCAGAAACGCCAGCAGCGGCGCCAGGCTGGCCAGAAACGCCTCGCTGCTGGCGCCGAACTGCGCAAAGCCGGCCGGCCGGCCAAGGCCGATCAGCAGCAGGCCCCAGGCCACCCGGCCATTCGGGCGCACGCGCCCGGTGCCCGGCCTGCGTCCGCCGTCCGGTTTCGGCACGCTCATGGCAGGAATTCCCGGAGGATGCTCGTGTAGACATCCGTGAGAAGGTGCAGATCCGCCACCGCGACGCATTCATCGGTCTTGTGCATCGTTGCCCCCACCAGGCCGAACTCCGCCACTTTCGTGCTCCGGGCAATGAAGCGTGCATCCGATGTGCCGCCCCCAGTATCCAGGCGCGGCACGGTGCCGGTGATACGGGCGATTGCGCCGGCCAAGCGGCCAGTGAAGCTGATATCGTCGGTGAGGAACGCTTCCCCGCTCACGGTCACGCCCAGGCTCGCATGCCCATTGCCAGCCGCCGGCGCATGACGGCGTACCGCCTCATGCAGCCAAGCCTGTAGGCTTGCGCCGGTATGCCGGTCATTGAACCGGATGTTAAGGCGCGCGGTGGCGCTGGCGGGGATCACGTTATACGCCTGGTTGCCCACATCGATGCTGGTCACCTGAAGGCTTGTCGGCTCGAAATGTTGCGTGCCGGTGTCCAGCACCGTCGCCGTCAGCTCCGCCAGCAAATTGATCAGCGGATGGATCGGGTTCTGCGCCCGGTGCGGATAGGCCACGTGGCCCTGCACACCATACAGCGTGATGGTGGCGTTCAGGCTGCCGCGCCGCCCGATCTTGATCACGTCGCCGATCGAAGCCGGGTTGGTGGGTTCACCGACCAGGCAGAAATCCGGCACCTGTCCGTTCGCCTCCATCCATTGCAACACACGAACGGTCCCATCCGTGGCGGGGCCTTCCTCATCGCCGGTGATCAGCAGGCTGATGGAGCCGCGCGGTGGGCCGGCCTCCAGATGGCGTGCGCAGGCAGCCACGAAGGCGGCGATGGCGCCCTTCATATCGCAAGCGCCGCGGCCGTACAGCTTCCCATCCTCGATCGCGCCGGCAAAGGGCGGATGGCGCCACGCCTCGCCGGGCGGCACCACATCGGTATGCCCGGCGAAGCAGAAATGCGGCGCCGCGGCACCGAGGCGCGCGAACAGGTTGGGGGTGCTGTTGAATGGCAGATGGCGCACCGTGAAGCCCAGCCCTTCCAACGCCGCGGCCAGAACAGCCTGGGCGCCCTCATCCAGCGGGGTGACGCTGGCGCAGCGCAGCAGCGCCTGCGCGAGGGGGACGGGATCGGACTGGCTCACACCGCCTGGGTTACCGCGGCGCCCGCATTTTTAACAGATGGCCGGATTTTGACAGACGCGTGCCTGATGGGGCTGATTGGTGTGCGTGGCGCGCCGCTTGTGCTCCACGACCGCCCCACCACGCCGAAGAGACAGACGAAGGGCACCATGGCAGCCAAGAAGACGCCGAAAACAGAGTTGCCGGCCGACGCGCCGGTAGTGGAGCCGCCACCGGCGAAGAAGAAGAAAAAATCGGCCGAGCTGAAGGGTGCGGACGTGGGGGAGCTAGCGGCCCCCGCGGCGCAGGAGCCGGCACCGGCGTTGGTTCCGGCGGCCAAGCCTTTGCCGCCGCTGGTGGAGGATCTGATGGCGCCGGAGTTCTACGCCTCCGATGTGCAGTCGATCTCGCTGGTGCAGGGAATGATTTCGATCGCGTTCGTCTCGGCGCGGTATGATTATTCGGAGACGCCATCGGTGTTGAAGAAGGTGGTGGTGAGCCGCGTGGTGATGCCGGCGGCGGGGGCGCAGAGCATGGCGGTGCGGTTGTTTGCGTTCCTGAACAAGAATGGGCTGGGCGCTGCCCCCAAAGACCCCAAGCAAATCCAGTAGTCAGGCCAGGGGCTCTGCCCCCCATGCTTGAAGGAGGGGACCCCGCTGGGGCCTAGAGGCCCCAGACCCCCATCCTGTTCGATCCCCAACCGTCAGGGATCGCAAGGCGAAGCCGGGGTCTGGGGCCTAGGCCCCAGCGGGGGTCCAGGGGGCAGAGCCCCCTGGCCTTCTTACCTTTCTTCCTTGTTGTAAGGATTCCCTAACGCCTGCGGCGCCCCCCGCCGCCTCAGCCCGATCATGCACGCCACCGTCGCCAGATACGGCAGCATCGACAGGAACGCCGGCGGCACCGCCCAATCCCGCGCCTGCCCCACAAACCCCAGCGCCGTGATCACCCCAAACCCGAACGCCCCCAGCGCCACGTTCACCGGCCTGAACCCGCCGAAAATCACCAGCGCGATCACAATCCACCCGCGCCCCCCCACAATCCCATCCGACCACGATGGCACATACGCCAGAGTCAAAAACCCCCCGCCCGCCCCCGCCAGCGCCGCACCCCCCACCACCGCCGCCATCCTTACCGCCACCACCCGCACCCCGGCCGCATCCGCCGCTGCCGGATCCTCCCCCACCGCGCGCAGGCTGATCCCCCAGCGCGTGCGAAACAGCAGCCAGTGCAGCGCCAGCGGTGCTGCAATCCACACCACGTAAACCACCGGATTTTGCGTGAACACCGCCCGCCCCAGCACCGGCACAGCCGAGAGCCACGGCACTGAAACCGCCTCGAACATCGCCCGCGCCGGCTGACCGGCATACGGGCGCCCCGCGGCCGCCGCCAAGCCGCTGCCCGCTACCGTCAGCGCCAGGCCGCACAAGGTCTGGTTGGCCCCCAGAATCACCGTGGCCGCTGCAAACACCGCCCCGAACACCGCCGCCACGAACGCCGCCACCCCCAGCCCCAGCCAGGCCGGCGCGCCATGCGCCACGGCCACGATCCCTGATACCGCCCCCAGCGCCATCAACCCCTCCACACCCAGGTTGAACACGCCCGACCGCTCCGCCAGCACCTCGCCCATTGCGCCCAGCACCAGCACCCCGCCCGCCAGCACGGCGGTTGCCAAAATCCCGGTCAGCAGCTCGATCATGCGGCCGGCCTCATCCGCAGATAGGCGAGCCGTTCCCCCACCGCGGCGCAGAACAGCACCAGCCCGGTCAACGCCAGCACCGCATAACTCGACACGCCATAGGATTGCAGCACGATCCCCGCATTCAGCAGCACCGCCAGCAACAGCGAGGCCGGCAGCACCCCGAGCGGCGAGGCGCCCGCGAGTGCGGCCACCATGATGCCCAGATAGCCGAAATTATTGCTGATCCCGCCCTGCAACCGGTGCACCGTGCCCGCCACCTCCAGCATGCCCGCCACCCCCGCCAGCCCGCCGGAGAGCAGAAAAACCTGCATCAGCCGCACCCGCACGGGCATCCCCGCATAAAACGCGGCCCGCCCGTTGCTGCCCGCCACCCGCACCTCATACCCCCACACGCTGCGCCCCAGCAGCAGCGCGACCACACCCACCAGCGCCACGGAGACGGCGAACCCCCAATGCAGATCATCCAGCAGCGGCGGAATCTCATAGGGAATATGCGCGCTCGCGGCCGTGACGGCCTGGTGCGGATCGCGCATCGGCCCGGTGCACAAATACCCCACCAGCAGCGCGGCCACGAAATTCAGCAGCAGCGTGGTGATGATCTCGTCCACCGCCCAAAACGCCCGCGCCACCGCCGGCACGGCGATCCACAGCGCGCCGCCGGCAAACCCCGCCACCGCCATCAACCCCAGCGCCACCCACAGCGGCGCCTGCACATGCAGCCCCACCAGCGTGGCGGCGATGGCGCCGGCGTAGAACTGCCCCTCGCCGCCGATATTCCAAAGCCCGATCCGCAGCGCCACCGCGGCCGCCAGGCCCGTGAGCATCAGCGGCGACCACAGCAGCCCCAGATCCTCGATGCCGAACAGATTGCCGAACGAGGCCGAGACCACGTCGCCGGCCAGCCGCCCCACATCATAGCCGCACAGCGCGAAGGCAACGCCCCCGATCCCCAGCGCCACCACCACGGAGGCCACGCGCGAGACGATAATCCCCCACACCCCCACGCTTGCCACGCGACGCAGCCGCATCACGCCGCCTCCGCCTGCCCGCCCATCAACAGCCCCAATCTCTCCCCATCCGCTTCCGCGGCGGGGAACACCCCCATCACCCGCCCTTTGAACAGCACCGCCACTCGGTCCGCGATGCGCAAAACCTCATCCAGTTCCTCGGAGACCATCAGAACGCCCACGCCCCGATCGCGCGCCTCGCCAATGAACCGCAGCAGCGTCTCGATCGCCCCGATATCCAGCCCCCGCGTGGGGTAGGCCGCCACCAGAAGGCGGGTGGCCACCGCCATCTCTCGCCGCGCCACCAGCCGCTGCTGGTTGCCGCCCGAGAGATTGCGCACCGGCGCCCGGAGGTTTGGCACGAACACCTGCGCCTCCCCCACGATGCGCCGCGCCAGAGCCATGGCCCCCGCCGGCGAGAAGCGGAAGCCACGCGCGCAGGGCGGGCGGAAATACCCGCGCAGGACGGCGTTCTGCGCCACCCCCAGGCTAGGTGCCAGCGCCGTGCGCAGCCGATCCTCGGGGATATGGCCCACGCCCGCCGCCAGAAACGCAGCCGGCCCCTGGCCAGCCATCGCCTGGCCGCCAAGGCGCACGCTGCCGGCACTCACCTGCCGCAGCCCGGTCACCACCTCCGTCAGTTCCCGCTGGCCGTTGCCCGCCACGCCCGCAATCGCCAGGATCTCGCCCGCCCGCACGTGCAGCGACACATCGCGCAGCGCGGCCACCCCGCGATCGTCCTGCGCCGAGACCCCCTCCAGCGCCAGCACCACCTCGCCCGGCGCCCCGCCGGGCGACCGCCCGCCCGCCGGCGCCAGATCGCGCCCCACCATCAGCCGGGCCAGGCGCGCCTTGTCGCATTCAGCCGTCGCCAGCGTCGCCACGCGCTTGCCGGCGCGCAGCACCGTGATCCGGTCCGCCACCGCCAGCACCTCATCCAGCTTGTGGCTGATGAAGATCACCGCGCGCCCGGCGCCCGCATAGGCGCGCAGATTCTCCAGCAGCCGCGTCGACTCGCCCGGCGTCAGCACGGCCGTGGGTTCATCCAGGATCAGCACCCGCGCCCCGCGCGCCAGCACGCGCAGAATTTCCACCCGCTGCTGTTCCCCCGCGGAAAGATCCTCCACGCGCGCTTCCGCCCGCACATCCAGCCCAAATTCCGCCGCCAGCGCCCGCGTGCGCGCTTCCATCGCCGCCGCCGAGACGGCAAGCGGCGTCTCCCCCCAGCCCAAATGAATATTCTCCGCCACCGTAAAGGCGCGGATCAGCTTGAAATGCTGGTGCACCATGCCGATTCCCGCCGCGATGGCATCGGCCGCCGAGGCGAACCGCACGGGCGCGCCCCCCAACCGGATCTCCCCGCCATCCGGCTGGTAGATGCCGGTGAGGATGTTCATCAGAGTCGATTTGCCGGCACCGTTCTCCCCCAGCAGCGCGTGGATTTCCCCCGCGCGCACGTCCAGATCGATCGAATCATTCGCCACCAGGCCGGGGAAACGTTTCGTGATGCCCAGTAGCGCGACGGCCGGTGCCGCATCCATCACGTGGCGTGCAGGCCCGACACGCCCTGGATCGTCCAGTCGCAGGCGTAGAACGCGTCATCGGACATGGTTTGGCCCTTCGGCACCCGCACGCGGCCGGAAGCATCGCGGATTTCGCCCACGAAAGGCGTCCAGCCCGCCAGCATCCTGTCGCGCACCGCATCGGCCTGGCGGCGCACCGGCTCCGGCACGCTATCGCCCCAGGGTGCGCGATCCACGCCGGCGCCCAAGGGCAGCAGCACATTGCTCGGCTGCCAGCGCCCTTCCAGCCGCGCCCGCGTCTGGTCGATATAAAATTGCCGCCAATCCAGGGTGATGGCGGTGACGTAGGATTTCGGGCCGTATTTGCGCAGGCCATCGCTGTTCCACATCACCGCCGGCACGCCGCGCTTTTCCGCTACTTGCAGATACGCCGCCTCGTCCATCGCGCCCAGCAGCACATCGGCGCCGTTATCGATCAGCGCGGTGCCGGCCTGCGCGGCGCCTTGCGGATCGAACCACGCATTGATCAGGATCACCTGCATCGTCGCCTGCGGCTTCACGGACTGCGCGCCCATCAGGAACGCGTTCACCCCCGCATAGGTGGTGGGCACCGCCATGGAGCCGATATAGCCCAGGCGGCCCGATTTGCTCATCAGCCCCGCCGCCACGCCCGCGATATAGGACGGCATCCAGTGCTTGACGTAATAAATCCCGTGGTTGCTGCCCATGGTGTGGCCATCGCATTCCAGCCACGCCGTCTGCGGCGCGCGGTTGGACACGGGGTAGAGCAAATCCCCGTATTCGGATGATAGGAAGACGATGTTCGCGCCCTGCGCGACAAATTGCCGGAAAGTGCGTGTGGCATCCGCGGAATAGGGGATCGACTCCACCTCCAGATACCGCGCCGCGGGGAACGCCGCCTTCACGGCCAGCAGGCCCTGATGGTGCGTATACGTCCATCCCTCATCCGAGACCGGGCCGACATGCCCGAACGCGATCACCGCATCTTCCGGCTTGAGCGCCGGAAAATCATTCGCCCGGGCCGGCTTTGCGGCGGCAGCCAGCGCGAGCGCGCCGAAGCCGCGGCGGGTGAGGGTGTTCATGGGGTCCTCCGGTGTGACGAGTGGGCCCAAGCATGGGCTGTGCCAAAGGAAGGAAGGTCTTCTTTTTTGAAAAAAAGGAGCAAAAAACTTTTATCCTGACGCCCTCCCAACGATGCGACACGCCGGCGACAGAAGTACCTGAACGAATAAAAGTTTTTTGGTTCTTTTTTTCAAAAAAGAACACTTCTTCCTTGCCTTATTCTTTGCTTGGATATGTCCATGCCCGACCCTACCACCACCAACCTCTGGCACCCCATCGCCGCCTGCGCGGACACGCCGGTTGGCACCCCCCAGCGCACCACGCTTCTGGACACGCCGATCACCTACACCCTGCACGGGGAGGGCCACGCCACCGCCGCTTCCTCCTCCATGCTGCCGGTGCTCATCCGGTACGGCTACATCTGGACCAGCCTTGGCACCCCCACCGCCGACCTGTTCGACATTCCCGAATATGCCGAGCCGGACCGCCGCCGCTTCAACGCCGCCAGCGTCAGCGTGCACGTCTCTGCCCCCCGCGCGGTGGAGAATTTTCTGGATATGAGTCATTTCCCCTTCGTTCACACCGGCATTCTCGGCGCTGAGCCGCATACCGAGGTGAAGGAATACGATGTGGAAACCTCCGCCGAGCGCGACGAGGTTCTCGCCACGCGCTGCCGTTTCTTCCAGCCCCAGCCTTCCACGGCCGCCGACCAGGGGGCCGAGGTGGAATACGTGTACCGCGTGCCGCACCCCAATTGCGCCGTGCTCTACAAATCCAGCGTGATTGACGAAAACCGCCGGGATGTGATCGGCATTTTTGTGCAGCCTGTCTCGCAGGAGCGTGTGCGCGCCCATATGCTGGTGTGCGTGCTGGATGACCGCAGCGACGATGCAACGATCAAGCGCTTCCAGCAGACCGTATTCGGCCAGGACAAGCCTATCCTGGAAAACCAGTTTCCCAAGCGCCTGCCGCTGGATCCCCGCGCGGAATCCCCAGTGCGGGCCGACCGTGTTTCCATTGCCTATCGCCGTTGGCTGGCTGCCAAGGGCATCACTTACGGCGTTATCCCCGCTGCATGAGCGCGCATGCCTGGCACCCGATCGCCGCCGCGCGCGATCTGCCGCCGCGCCATGTGTTTCATGCGAAACTCTTGGGCCAGGAATTGGCTGTGTGGCGTGCGGACGACGGATACGTGAACGTTTGGGAAAACCGCTGCCTGCATCGCGGCGTGCGGCTTTCCATTGGCCTGAATGAGGGGCAGGAGCTGAAATGCCAGTATCACGGCTGGCGCTATGCCAGCCGCACGGCCGGCTGCACCTACATCCCCGCGCACCCCGAGGGCGCGCCGGCGCGCCGGATCGCCAACCGCATTTTCCCGGTGATCGAGCGCCATGGGCTGGTCTGGTCCGCCCTCGAAACGCCGCCTGACGATCTGCAAACATCGCTGCCGCCCGATCCGCTGGTGTTGCGGGAGATCGCCATCGATGCCCCCGCCGCGATCGTGGAACCCTTGCTCGCCGCTTACGATCCCCCGGGGCACGGCCCACGCCCGATCTTCTTCATCCAGCCCACCGATTCGGAAAGCTGCGTCATCCGTGGCGTGATCCCTGAGCCGCCCCCGACGGACACCCTCGCCCTGCTGCGCCTGCACGATGCCGCCTTGTGCGCCTTGCGCGATTTGGCTGAGCAGCGCCCCGCCGCATGATCACGTTCTATGAAGATGCGCTCTGCGAAAACTGCTACGCTGTGCGTCTTCTCCTGCACATGCTCGCGGTGCCGTATACCTCGCACTTCGTCGAGCTTTATCCCAGCCGCGCCAACCTCCAACCCTGGTTCCGCGCCATCACTCCGCTGGCCGAACTTCCGGTGATCGATGATGACGGCGTGATCATTGCCGGCGCCGCCCCCATCCTCGTTTATCTCGCCGCCAAGCACGCTTCCGGCACCTGGTATGCCACCGACACCCCCGCTTTGGCCCAGGTGACGCACTTCCTCACCCTCGCCGAGCGCCTCTCCGCCACCGCCGGCGCCGCCCGCCGCCACGAATCCGGCTTCGCCCCTACTGACCTGTCGGCCGCCCACGCCGGCGCCACGCGCGTTCTGCGCGGTCTGGATGCCCATCTCTGGTTTGCCGAACAGCAGAGCCAAGCCTGGCTCTGCCCCACCCCCCACCCCACGGTGGCTGACCTCGCCTGTTTCCCCCACGTGATTCTGTGCGAGGAGGGTGGTACATCCCGCCAGCCTTATCCCGCGCTGCGCCGCTGGTGTGATAGGGTGAAGCGCTTGCCGGGCTTCCTCGTCATGCCTGGCGTTTTTCTCACAGCCCCGCCCAAAACTTAGCAAATTTTATTGCTAATTCGGTATGGTTTGTGGGCGAAGCGACACCTATCAACGCCACGCCCGACGTTAGCTTGGACCAAGACATGAGAAAACCTCCAGCAATCATAGCCGCCCTGCTGAGCGTGAGTGCGACTTTGTGGACAACTCCAACCCATGCTGACGAAGAGCGATTACTGACGAGTCGCGGCCTTGGCGCAGTGAGGTTCGGCATGACTAAAAAGCAAATTGAAAGATCTCTGGGCGCTGCTCTCGCAGTCTATCCAGACAGCTATTTGTCTTACGATGACTGTGAAACCGCCCAACGCAAGGACGGGCGCGACCCTGACCTTTGGTTTATGCTGGAGAAACACAAACTTACGCGAATTGACATTTACGCTCCCCGCCATGGACATCCGGCATCCGAAATTCGCAGTACAATGGGAATAGGTTTAGGTACAACCGAGGAGACGGTGAAGCTTGCATTCGGCAAGTCACTCGACGTCGAGCCTCACGCCGACTTTGATCTTCTGAAGGTGCTCGAACCGGCCAAACAAGCCGGTCTAATATTCGAAACGGTAGACGGAAAAGTTGATTCATTTCGCTCAGGTCTAGAACCGTCCATCGAATACAGTGAGGGCTGCGAATGACCACCAAAGCTGCCAGATCCAGAGCTTGAAATCGAAATCTTAACGATAGCTGCTATGTCCCTTGGTGGTAGTGTCGCCCGCCAACTTAATGACGTGCACGCGCGCCCTAGATAGGAAAACGATATACGATGTCAGAAAAACGCTCCGATGGAAAAACATAGAAAATCTTAAGCACTTCGTTCGAGTGATTGCGTACCGAATGCTCCGCGTCCCCAGGAATGAACGCCGCCGTTCCCACAGTGATGGTCGTTTCAATACCGTTCACAGTAAGGGATCCCGTTCCCTCGTGCACGAAATAGATTTCCGCCTGTTTATGCCGATGAGGTTCCAGTATGCCGCCGTGCGGAGCCAGCTCCATTATGCCCGCGCACATCGCTGTCGTCGGCGTGATATCGCTGCTAAACAGAGTGAACCACGACGCGTTGCCGCGCGCGGCGTCATCCCAGCTTTCCCTGTCTCTGTCGGTGGTGCTGACGATGACCGCGGCGGGATCTACGCTCATACCTAATTCCATAAGCTGGAAAAAAATGTCTCGGCACGTTTCTAAGATAGTCGCCGCCAATCTCACAAGCAGACAGCTAGCCTTACTCTGTAAGGGGCAATGCCAAAGCGCATTGCACCCTACACCGCGCCAACCGCCTTGCTCATATATACCCTAATCCCCACCACCGACTCCGCCTCCCGATCCACCGCATACCCAAGCCGCTGATACAGCGCAATATTCTCGGCAAAACGCTTGTTCGTATAGAGCCGGATCACCGCAAACCCGCCCCGCACAGCCACCCCCTCAGCATGCGCCAGCAACGCCCGCCCCAACCCCCGCTTCTGAAACGCCGGCGACACCGCAACATTCTCGATGAGTAGATGGTTCTCACCGTGAACCATCTCGATCAACCCAGCCAGCGCGCCATCCACAAACAGCAACTCGATATGGTGGTCCCGCACAGCCGCCTCATAGTCGGCCGTCATCGGCAAAGGCTCCCGACCGATCACGGGAACCCAGCTGGCATACGCCTCCCGCGTCAAATCCCGCACACACGCCGCATCCTCAGCCGCCGCTCGCCTCAGCGAGAGCGACGGGATCGCACCCTCGCCAACCTTCACGTCCGCGCCCCCACCGCCTCCCTCACGCGCCGCGGGCGCCACAGCACCAACACCCCCACCATCGCCATGCCGGAAACCAGTGTGCTCACCGGCAATCCCAACCCCACCCCATGCCGGAACGCGAAAAAATCCCCAACCGTCGTCCCCGCCGAGCGAACCCCAACAACCGTGATCCAGTAAGCCGCTTTCCCCACCCACGCCCCACGCTGCGTCACCGCGAAAATCGCCGCCAACACCCCACACAACACCAAGGATCCAACCCCCGAACCCAGCCCGAAATCGTCCGCCGTGCAATCGCCAATCGCCGTCCCCAACGTACCCGCCGTCAGCATCGCACCCCAATACCACCCATCCGTCACCGGCCGGCCGGCCGCAGCCGCGCGCGCCGCGCCACCCCCCGGCACAACCAGCAATACCAACACCGCCTCCAACGCAGCAATCACCCACGCATACGCCATGTGCAGATCATGCGTGGCGAAATCAGCCAAATTCGTCGCCGCCGTGCGCAGCAGCACAATCGCCGCCCAATACCACGCCTCCCCACCCCACACCCCGCGCCGCTCCGCGATCAAAATCCCCGCGAACAGCACCGCCAACACCGGCACCCCGCGCACATGCCCCAAATGCAAAACATGAGAAACAAAATCGCCCAGATTGGCACCAAAAACACTCGCCAGACAAATTGCGGTCCAGTAGCGCCTGCCAAGCACAGGAACGTTACGAAATTGCATGAACGAACCCCAAGGAAAGAAAGAATGTTCTTTTTTGAAAAAAAGAACCAAAAAACTTTTACCTATGGCGTACGCTGCCGGCGAGTGCCGCACAATAGTTAAAAGTTTTTTGCTTCTTTTTTTCAAAAAAGAAGACCTTCCTTCCGCCATACAACCGGAAACTCCGCCCCGTCCAGCCTGTCACCATCTTGTAACGTCAGATGATCAAACGGCGGCGAGCCCCGCCCCTCACGATCCGCAAACCGCGCCCCATCCGCCACAAACCGCGCCGAAAACACCCGCCGCCGCGCGGCCGCCCCCACCGTGCCCGCCGCCCCGTGCACCGTGCCGAAATCGAACGCCACGGCATCCCCAGGCGCCATATCCCACGCCAAAATCCGAAACGCCCCAGGGTCCGCATCGATATCCGGCACATCCGGCCGCTCATCCCCCGCATACAAAGCCGACCCATCGAACCGCATTGGCCGATGCGTCACGCCCCAACGATGCGATCCCGCCACACAGCGCAAACTGAATTCCCGCGCCACCGGATCCAGCGGTATCCAGAAACTCACGCTGCGGTCAGCATCCACGCAATAATACGGCCGGTCCTGATGCCAGGGCGTCACGACACTCGCGCCTTGTTCCTTCACCAGGATATGGTCGTGAAAAAACCGCACACCTTCCGCCTGCATCAGCACGCCCGCCAGCGCCCCGGCTTCGCTCGCCTCCACAAACGCCCGCAACGCCGCGATATCCTGCCACCGGCACAAATCCTGAAAAAACCGCGCCGATCCCGCCGGCTGATACGACCGTTCCAGCCGGCTCGGCCGCGCCATCGCCTCCGCCACCCCCTCCCGCAATGCCCCCACCCAATCCGCGAACACCCCCCGCAACACCACCGCGCCCTCCGCAGCAAACACCCTCTGCATCTCCGCCGTGATCGTGCTCACGCCCTCACCCTCCATAAAACGCCGCGCATTTCCCCGCGCCGCCTGATACCACGAGTTCAACCCCGGAGCCCGCCATGCCCGCCCCCATCCTCACCCGGCGCCACATCCTCGCCGCCGCCTTCACCCCGCTCCCCACAGACCCACATGTCACCCTCTCCACCCCCTACGGCCCCATCCGCCTCACCCTCTTCCCCCGCCAGGCGCCCCTATCAACCGCGGATTTCCTCCGCTACGTCGATGCCGGCGCCTATAACGGCGGCCATTTCTTCCGTGTCGTCCGCCCCGCCAACGATCATGGCAACCCGCCCATCGCCGTCGTTCAGGGCGGCATCAAGTTCCCCAAACTCGCCGGCCCGCCCATCGCCCATGAACCCACCGGCCTCACCGGCCTGCGCCACCGCAACGGCACCATCTCCCTCACCCGCGATGCGCCCGGCACCGGCAGCGGCGCCGAATTCTTCATTTGCGTGGGCGACCAGCCGGGCCTGGATGAAGGCGGCCACCGCAACAAGGATGGAAAGGGGTTCGCCGCTTTCGGCAAAGTCACCCAGGGTATGGAAGCCGTGCGCCAGATCTGGATGCTCCCGGCCGATGGCCCCAGCACCGACACCTACACCAAGGGCCAGATCCTCACCGATCCCGTCACCTTCACCGCCGCACGCGGCTGAGCACCCGCCTATGTCCCGCCGCCTGTACCGCAATGCTCTGGTGATCGGCCTGCTCTCCGCCATCGGCGCCTTCGCCATCGACATGTACATCCCCGGCTTCGCCGCCATCGGCCACGATCTGCACGCCAGCCCCGGCACCGTGCAGCTGAGCATGACCAGCTATTTCGCGGCCCTGGCCGTAGGCCAGATCATCTACGGCCCGGTCTCCGATGCCATCGGCCGGCGCGCGCCCACCTTCGCGGGCCTGGCCCTGTTCATCGCCGCCAGCGCCGCCGCGGCCGGCGCGCCCAGTATCTCCACCCTCATCGCCGCCCGCTTCGTACAGGGCCTGGGCGCGGCCAGCACCGCCGTCATCCCCATGGCCATCATCCGCGATCTGCACACAGGGCCGGACGCCGCGCGCCTGCTCTCGCTGGCCATGGCCTCGCTCAGCGTCTCCCCCATACTCGCCCCCATCTTCGGCGGCTTCCTCGTCCAGTTCGGATCATGGCGGCTGATCTTCGCCGTGCTCATCGCCATCGGCCTCGCCGTCACGCTGATGGTCGCGCGGCTCCTGCCGGAAACCCTGCCCCCCGCCCAGCGCACCACGCTGCACCCCGCCACCATCCTGCGCACCTACCGCGCCCTGCTGATGGACCGGCGATTTCTCGGCCCCGTGCTGATCGCCGGCTGCGCCCAGTCCGTTTTATTTGTGTTTATTTCCGCCTCGCCCTTCCTCTTCGTCACCCTCCACCATGTACCGCCCACCGGCTTCGGCGTGATCTTCGCGCTGCACGCCATCTGCCTGATCGGCACCAGCCAGTTCAACGCGCCCATGCTGCGCGCCTGGGGCACAAAACGCCTCATAGGCGCCGGCGCCATCTGCCTGGCTGCCAGCGCCGCCGCCTTCGCCGCCCTCGTGTTCGTCGGCGGCGCCGCGCTGTGGCCACAGGTGCTCGCCACCCTGGCGATGTTCACCAGCCTCAGCCTGATCCTCGCCCCCGCCTTCCTCACCGCCATGGAACCGTTTGGTGAAACCGCCGGCGCCGCCGCGGCCCTGGCCGCCGCCGCGGAATTCACCGTCAGCTCGGTCGCAACCTTCGCCCTGGGCCTGGCCGCCGACGGCACCGCCCGCCCCATGGCCATCGCCTTCCTCGCCGGCTCCTTCGGAGCCCTCGCCGGCTGGATCGCCGTCTTCAGATCTCCCCGCCCGGCTGCTTCCCCCGCCAAAGCCTAGCCTTGCACAGCCACCAATAGACAACCCCACCAACGCCACCCGACATCGCCAGGGGCGCAGCGCGCGCCTGCGCCGCCACAAGCAAGCGGCCGCCGAACGATCCCGCACCCCCCGCCGCCGCGAACACCAGGCACACCACCGCCACCGCCGCCACGGCCCACCCCACGGCAAAAAACACCGGCCCACGCCCCAGCCGCGCCACCACCAGCGCCGGCAGCACCATCAAAACGCCCGCACTGATCACGATAAACGGCATCTCGCCAACCACCCGGCCCAGAATGACAAGCAGCCCGTTCGCCCGGCCAAATCCGGTGCGCATCTCGATGCTGATCATCCAGGCCATGAAAACCAGGCAGGCGAGAACCACGGCAGACACATAGGCGAAGAGAGAAAGGAAAGGCCGTCCCTTTTGAAAAAAAGAAGCCAAAAACCTTTCACTGTGTGCGCGCGCCGCCGGCGAGTCCGCGACAGCACAGGTAAGAGTTTTTTGCTTCTTTTTTTCAAAAAAGAAGGCCTTCCTCACCCCGCCGCCTCCGCCAAACGCCGCAGCAAACGGTCAAACCGATCCCCCGCCAACGAAACCGTATCCAGCACCATCTCATCCAACTCATCCTCGCCCGCGCCCGACCGCTTGCCCTCCAGCGCCCGCAACCGATCCGCCAGCAGCAGCGAAATCGCCTTGTAGAACCGAAATCCGAACCCGGAATCATCCTCGATCCGCCGCGAAAGCGCCACCTTCGGCACTTGCAGCACAATCGCTTCGCCCAGCGCCACCACAGTCGCCGAAGGCGGCGCGCTATCCACGAAACTCATCTCCCCCAATATCTCCCCCTGTTGCAGCACCGCCACGCGCCCGATCCCCGCCACATCCACCGCCAGCGAACCTTCGATGAGAATGAACAGCGAGGGGCTATCCACCCCTTGCGAAATGATCCGCTCTGCATCGGCGACCTGCCGCCGCCGCCCCACCCGGGAAAGCCATTGCACATCCAGATCATCCAGCTGCCCCAGCACGAACAGTATTTTGCGCATCACACCGCCCCGATCACGTCAGTTGCCGGCGCGCCAGATCCGCGAACAATCCCGGCGCATTCGCCAGCTCGGCAAATCCGCCGCTCTGCACAAGCTTCCCGCCATCCAGCACCAGCACCCGGTCCACCCGCGCGATGGTGGAAAGCCGGTGCGCGATCACCACGCGCGTCAGCCCCAGGCTCGCCACCGCATCGGTCACGATCGCCTGCGTGCGGTTGTCCAGCGCGCTGGTGGCTTCATCCAGCAGCAAAATCTTCGGCCGCCGCGCCAAGGCCCGCGCGATCATCAGCCGCTGCCGCTGGCCACCGGAGAGCGTATTGCCGCCATCGGTCAGCATGGTGTGCATGCCCATCGGCATCGCCTTGATATCGGCCTCCAGCCCCGCCATCCGCGCCGCGTGCCAGCCATCCTCCAGCGCGATCGGCCGGCCGCCGCCGATATTCTCGATCAGGCTGCCCGGCTGCACCCGCCCGTTCTGCAGCACCACCCCGATCTGCCGCCGCACCGCCACCACATCCAGCGTGGCGAGGCTGCTGCCCTCGAACAGGATGTCGCCTGCCTGCGGCACCTCAAACCCCAGCATCAGCCGCAGGATCGTCGATTTCCCGCAGCCGGAGGGCCCCACGATCGCCACGAACTCGCCCGGCCTGATGCTGAAGGAGAGATTCTGCAGCACCGGCGGCGCCCCCGGCAGATAGCCGAAGGTGATGCCGCTGAACTCGATCGCGCCGGTCACCACCCCCGGCGGCCGCGCGGGGGCCGCCGTTTCCGGCACCGCCTCCAGCAGCGGCCGCGCCCGCTCATACAGCGGCAGCACGCCCAGCATCTCCCCCGCCGCCTCCACCATGAACCCAAGCCCCGCCGTCAGTTGCCCAAACGCCGAGCTGAACGCCACCCACGCCGCCAACCCCAAAACCCCGGCACCCGGCGCCCCCAGCGCCAGCCCCGCCGCCAGCGTGAACAGCAGCGCCGAGCCCGCCGGCAGCAACAGCGCCGGCACCACGGACTGCAGCGCGCGCGTTCTCTGCACCGCCACGAACGCATCCCGCTGCCCGGCGAACAGCCGCGCCCATAGCGCGAAGGCGCGGTCCGCAGCACTCGCCGTCCGCAATTTCGCCAGCCCGGCGATGCATTGCAGAACGAAGCTCTCCGCCTGCCCGCGACGGTTCGCCAGCACCCGCTCCCGCCGCAACTGAAACGCCGCCAGCACCGCCCCCGCGCCCGCCTGCGCCACCGCCACGCCCAGCCCGGCCATCGCCAGACGCGCGCTGCACACGAACATCACCGACAGGTTCACCAGCGACATCATCCCGGCGAACAGCGCCCCCAGCGTGCTGCCCGTGATCAGCCGGCGCATCTCCTGCACGCCCATCACCCGGTCCGCCAAATCCCCCGCCGCGAAGCCGCGAAAGAAGGTGGGATGTAGACGCAGCATCCTGTCGAACAGCGCCGGCTGCGAATTCAAATCCAGCCGGCCTTCCAGTTGCAGCAGGATGATCGCCCGCACGATGTTCACCGCGGCCTGGCCGAACGCCGCCGCCGCCAGGCCCAGTGCCAGCACCGCGATATCGCCGCCGGCCGAAGCCGGGATCACCGTCTCCACCAGCACGCCCGTCGCCAACGGTATCCCCAGGCCCAGCACCGAGCCCGCCAGCGACGCCACGATCAACCGCGTGCCCAATTGCCCGCCACCGGCGAACGCGAACCGCGCCAGCCCCAGCTTTGTCGGCGTTGCGTCGGGAAGGCTGCGATACAGCATCCACCCGGTCGGCGAGAGCCCGGCTGCCATGGCCTCATCCACCACCGGCGCCGGCGCCCCCGGCTCTGTCCACAGAAGCGTGCGCTTTCCTTCCGGCAGCAGCGCCACCGCCGTGCCATCGCCCGCCCGCATCCCGATCAGCGGCCCGGTCTTCCACCGCCACCATCCGGTACGCAGCAGCACCCGCCGCCCGCGCAGCCCCGCTTCGTCGATCATCGCATCGATCCGCGCCGCCCCCGCCGGGCGCTGCAAGGTCGCCTCAGCAACGCCCCGCGGCGACATGCCCAGTTCGGCCGCCACACGCGCGATCACCCGCAGGTCGTCATCATCGATCGCCGCCGCATCGCTCTCGGCGCCCGCCGCCCCCGCAAGCCGCATCAGCCCGGCGGTCAGCCCGTGCCGCGCCGCCCGGTCGCTGCTGCCCAGTTGCGCCGTCAGCGCCGCCATGCGCGCCGCGATCAGCCCCTCGGTCCGCGCCAGCAGCGCCGCGTGCCAGGCGACCAGCGCCGTCTGAAGCCCCGCATCGCCTATCAGCGCCGCGGTGGTGGTCACCACCAGCGTGCTCTCCTCCGCCGCGCGCAGCGGTGCCGCCGCGGTACACGGCACCGCCGGCATGCCCGGCTGCACAACCTCGCCCGCAGGCGTATGCAGGCTGCCGGATTGCACGCTCACCCAGGCGACCGGCGGACTATCCGCGGCCAGCGCCTCGCCCGCCTGCAGCTCCATCCTTCCGTTCGCCGCCTGCCGCACCACACCCCAATGCGCCTCCGGATCGCGGAACAGCTCGTCGAATGCGACGATCCACGCATCCACCGCTTCCGCGCTGGCCTGCCCCGGCGGCGCCGCCACTGCCTCCGATGCCAGCCCCCCCACCGCCAGGATCGACCAGCCTTCCGTCTCCGCCGCCACGCCCAAGCCCAGCAACGGCATCCCGTTGGTCAGCCGCAGCAGAAAATGCCGCCGCCCTACCGGCTGCCCATCCTTCCACCGCACCGCGAACAGATCCGCGAACCGCCCGCGGATGCGCCAAATCCCCTCCAGCCTGTGCAGCGGCAGCGGCGTATCGGCCGCCAGCGCCACCACCGCACCCACGCAGGAGGATGGCGGCGCGGTGATGACGTTCATGCGGCCGCGGCCATGCCGAACAGCCCGGCATATAGCCCCTGATCCTCCATCAGCCGCGCATGCGTGCCGCGTTCCACCACCGCCCCGCGCTGCATCACCACGATCTCGTCCGCATCGCGCACCGTGGAAAGCCGGTGCGCGATGATCAGCCCGGTGCAGCCCCGCCTGCGGATGCTCTCGTCGATCCGCTGCTCCAGCAGCGGGTCCAGCGCCGCCGTCGCCTCATCGAGCACCAGCACGGAAGGGTTGCCCACCAGCGCCCGCGCGATTTCCAGCCGCTGCCGCTGGCCGCCGGAAAAATTCGTCCCGCCCTCCGCCACCACACTATCCAACCCACCCGGCCGCACCGCGACATCGGCGTGGATCTCCGCATCCTTCAGCGCGTCCACCAGCGTGGTTTCCGGCGGTGTGGGGTCCCACAGCGTCAGGTTGTCGCGCACCGTGCCGGCGAAGAGAAAAATGTCCTGATCGACATAGGCGAGCGAGGCGGCGCGCAAGGCAGGCGGCACGGTTTGGATCGGCTGGCCATCGAGCAGGATCTCGCCCGACCACGGCTCCAGCAAGCCGCACAGCAGCCGCCCGATGGTGGATTTGCCGCTGCCCGATCCGCCCACCAGCGCCACCCGCGTGCCAGGCTCCAGCACCAGGTTGAAATCGCTGATCAGCGGCGGCTCCGCCGGGCTGTAGCCGAAGGTGATGTCGCGGAACTCCACCCGCCCCGCCAGCCGTGCCGCGCCCGGCGGCAGCGGCGCCGCCGGCGCCGGCCTGCCACGCAGCAGATCATTGATCCGGTTCAGATCGCCCTGGGCCTGCTGCGCCCGCGCGGCCAGCGCCGCGAGCTGATTGAACGGCCCCACGAAACTGCTCATCAGCAATTGCAGCGCCAGCAGCGATCCGATGCTCAACTCCCCCTGGATTACCCGTATCCCGCCCACGATCACCACCGCCCCCGCGCCGATCGAGCCCAGCAGGGCCGGCGCCACCCCCGCGATCCCGTTCATCAATCCCAGCGCCTGCTGGCCGGACAGGGCGCGGGCGTGATACCCCGCCCAGCGTGCGAACGCCTCACCCTCCCCGCCCGAGACCTTGATCGTTTCTATCCCCACGATCGCGCCGACCGCTGCCCCCTCCATGCGGCCTTCCACCAGGTTGATCGCGCGGTTCAGCTCGGCCGCGCGATGGCGCAGGGCGCGCAGCAGCGCCACGTTCGCCACCGGCACCAGCAGCGCCACCGCCGCCACCAGCGGATCGAACACCGCCATGGCAGCGCCGTACAGGACCACGGCCACCAGGTTGAACGCGCTGGTCGCCAGCTCGCCGCTGAGCAGCCCCGCCACGCGGGCCGCGCAGGCCACCCGCATGGCCATTTCGCCGGCGGTGCGCTGCGCCACGAACGCCATCGGCAGCGCCAGCATCGATGCCATCACCCGGCCCGCCAGCACGGCCGCCAGCTTCGCTTCCAGCCGGATCAGGTATTGCTGTTGCAGCCGGGTGATGCCCGCCTGCAAGGCGCCCGCGCCCAGCAGCGTGGCGCAGAGCGGCAGCACCCAATCATGCAGATGCTGCAGCAGCACCTTTTCCACGAACAGTTTCGCGATCCCCGGGATCAGCAGCCCCGGCACCACCAGCATCAGGCTGAAGGCGAACACCAGCGCCACCGCCGCTTTCGACCGCCCGAGCAGGTGCACGATCTCCCGCAACGGCTGCGGCGGGTTGCCCCCTTTGGTGAAGGCAGCCGTGCGTGTGAACGCCAGCACCACGCCGGTAAAGCTCTGGTCGAATTCCGCGCGCGCCACCCGCACGCGGCCGCGCGCCGGATCATTGATGAAGGCGAACGCGCCGTGGAACCCCTCGAACACCACGTAATGATTGAAATTCCAGTGGATGATGCTCGGCACCGGCAGGTCCGCCAGCCCTGCCGGTTCCTTGCGGTAGCCTTTCGCCTCCAGCCCGAAGCTGCGCGCCGCTTTGAGGATATTGGAGGCTTTGCTCCCATCCCGGCTGACCCCGCAGGCGATTCGCAGCGCCTCCAGCGGCACCCAGCGCCCATGGAACCCCAGCACCATCCCCAGCGACGCTGCCCCACATTCCAACGCCGACAACTGCAAGATCGTCGGCGTGTGTCGAGAACCAACAGGCAAAAGTTTTTTGCTTCTTTTTTTCAAAAAAGAAGAATCTTTCTCTTTTGCCGCTCCGCGGGGAGCTTCTTTCTTGAAAGAAAGCAGCAAAGACCTTTTACCTGTTGGCGCATCGCTCACCATCTAGCGCCCGTGGTGAAACGGCAAAATCAAGTTGATCGGTGCCTGCACGCGCACGGTGATCCACACCTGCACCGTGGTGCCGCTGGTCAGGTCCAGCGTCGGCCCTGCGCCGGAGCTCCACGCGTAGCCCGTAGGCGTATCGGCCGCCAGCAGATCGATCCGCGTCTCATACGGTGTTCCCGCGGCGGCGAATTCCGTAACCAGGCTCTGGTTCTGCAGTTCGGAGAGCATGCCCTGCGGCGTGGAGGGAAAGGCGGAGACGGCCTGTACCACGCCGCGCATCGTGCCGTATTCCTCCCGCCGCACCGTGGAGGGCGCCACCCGCACCGCCATGCCCGGCAGCACGCTCTTGCCCTGGCCGGTCGGCACATACACCACGGCTTGCAGCCGGTGCCCCGCGGTTTCCAGATTCAGCACCAGGGCATTCGCCGCGAGCCGCTGACCCTCCGTCACCGCCAGTTCCGTGATCCGCCCGCTGGCCGGCGCCAGCACCGCGCCACTGATCCGCAACTGCAACTTCAGCTCCGCGACCTGCCGTTCCGCATCCGCCACGGCCCGCCGTGCCGCGCCGATATCCCGGTCCGCCTGCGCCTGGCCATGCAGCGCCTCGGAATCGAGCTCGGCCAGCTTGGCCCGCGTTGCATCGATATCTTCCTCGCCCTGTTCGATGGTCACGCGCATCTGCTCCACCGTCTCGTCCGAAACCAGGCCGTTGCGGCGCAAGCCTTCGCGCAGGGCCAACTGCCCCTTCAGCCGCGCCAGCCTTTCCGTGGTGAGCCGGACCACTTCGGTATAGGCGGTACGGCGTTCCGCGCTGTTGCGCGCGATTGCCGCCGCCTCCCGGGCGATCGCCGCACGAAGCTGGTCCAATTGTGTGCGCTGCTCGGCCGCCGCGGCCTCGGCATTGGCCAGGCGCAACGCCGTCTCGTCCTGGTTCAGGATCGCCAGCGTTTGCCCCTTCACCACGCTATCGCCGGCGTGCACGATAAGCCGCTCCACCAGGCCGGAGGCCGGCGCCACGGCGCTCACCACCTGGCCGCTCTCCCGCACCAGGATCCCCGGCGCTTCCACCTCCGTGCGGATCGTTCCGAAAACACTCCACATGACCAGCGCGACCACCACCACCCCCAGGCCGAGTGCCGCGATCCAGCCGCGCGTGTCCGCTACCGTGACGAGTTCATCCAGTTGCTCGGGCGAGGCCAATTTCTCCAGGGCAGCCTGCCTGAAGATCCGTGTCGCAGCGTCGGTCATCTCTGCCCTATGGTGGATAAGGCTTACTCTAGAGGTAGCAGCCACGCCTGCAACACGGAAAACCATGCCACCGGCACGGTGCCTCTCAGCTGATCCTGCCGGCTTCAGAGATTGTGACGTAGATCACAACAATAGGTGTTCCGCACGCGGCTTTACCCAATTGACCCCAACGGCACTTGATGTAAGTTACGCTCGTTACTTTTAACGGAAAGGGTTTTACGATGCCAATCCAAGATGACGAGAAGATCGAAGATAAGGCCGAAATTCTGTCGGAAGACGAACTGGATGACGTGTCCGGCGGTGTTCACGCCGACAAGGTCAAAGAGGGCCCCGATCGGGTCAGAGCCACCGTCAAGGAAAACTTCCTCAAGGCCTGAAACAGGGCTGCGGCCCCCGGGCGCAGCTTTTGCCATGCTTGCCCGCGGTTAAAGTTTTTTGCTTCTTTTTTTCAAGAAAGTAAGGTCTTCTTTTTTGAAAAAAAGAAGCAAAAAACTTTTATGCGTCGGGTGACGCGACGCCGCGGCACGGCCTAGGCTGAAGCGATGATACAGCAGGGGCGGGTGCGGCCGGAAGAGGCGCTGATCTCGGTTATCGTGCCCGTGTATAACGAGGCCGAAGCAATCGATGCCTTCCTGACGCAAATCACCCCCGAGCTGACCCAGGCCGGCGTGCAATTCGAAGTCGTCTTCGTCAACGACGGCTCAACCGACGCTACACTCCCCCTTCTGCTCGATCGCGCCTTAACCCAGCCTTACCTGCGTGTGATCAACCTCTCGCGCAATTTCGGCAAGGAAGCGGCTATGACCGCGGGGCTTGACAACGCCCACGGCGACGCCGCCGTGCTGATGGACGTGGATCTGCAGGACCCGCCCGATCTGCTGGGCAAATTCATCGCCCTGTGGCGCCAGGGCTACGACGTGGTCTACGGCCTGCGGGAAAGCCGCCCGGCCGATGCACGGCTCAAGCGCATCACCGCCGGACTCTTCTATTCGGTGTTCAACATGATGTCGCCCACGCCGATCCCACCAAACGTGGGCGATTTCCGGCTGATCGACCGCCGGGTGATCGAAGCCCTGCACCTTCTGCCCGAACGCGGCCGCTTCATGAAAGGCCTGTTCGCCTGGGTGGGCTTTCCCTCTATCGGCGTGCCCTATGTGCGCCCCGCCCGCGTGCTCGGCCACAGCAAATGGAACTACTGGCGCCTGTGGAATTTTGCCCTGGACGGCATTGTCAGTTTTTCCACCGCGCCCCTGCGTATCTGGACCTATTGCGGCGTCGCCATCGCCGCCGGCGCGCTGTGCTACGCGCTGTTCATCGCCCTCTATACGCTGCTGCTGGGCAACCGCGTACCCGGCTACGCGTCGCTGATCGTTGTCGTGCTGTTCTCCACCGCCGCGAACCTGATCTCGCTCGGCATGATCGGCGAATATGTCGGCCGCCTCTTCGTGGAAACAAAGCAGCGCCCCATCTACCTTCTGGAGGGAATCTACCCCCCCACCAAGCCGCCGCCAGACCAGACCGCGTGAGGAGACGCCCATGGACTTGAAGGAAGAGGCCATTCTTGGCGACTCCGCCGCCACCCACTGGTACTATCGCGCCAAATCCGCCGCCATGCTGCGCATGCTCGGCCCTGCCCCCATCGGCGAGATACTCGATGTCGGCGCCGGCTCCGGCTTCTTCTCCCGCGTGCTGCTCGATCGCACCGGCGCCACCGGCGCAACCTGCGTGGATCCCAATTACGCACGCGAACACAACGAGAGTCACAACGCCAAGCCGATCCGCTTCGTGTTCCACATCAGCCAATTCTCCGGCAACCTCGTGCTGATGATGGACGTGCTGGAACACGTGCCGGACGATACAGCCTTGCTCGGGCAATACGCCGCCCGCGTCGCCCCAGGAACGCGCTTCCTCATCACCGTGCCGGCCCTGCAATGGATGTGGAGCGGCCACGATGTGTTCCTGGAACATTACCGGCGCTACACCCTGCCTGAAGTCGACAGCCTCATTGCCCGCGTCGGACTGAAAAAACTCAGCAGCAGCTACTATTTCGGCCTCACCCTGCCGATCGCCGCCGCCGCACGCCTTCCCGGCCGCATCGCCTCCGGCGGCCGCATCGTCGCCGCCTCCGGCATGAAACGCCACTCCCCGCTGGTGAATGCCACCCTCGGCGCCCTCTGCGCGGCGGAATTGCCGTTGCTGGGCCATAATAAGCTGGCTGGACTGTCGGTGTTCGCGCTGGCGGAGAAGTAAGGAAGGATCTTCTTTTTTGAAAAAAAGAAGCAAAAAACTTTTATCTATGGCGTGCGCTTCCGGCGAATCCGCGACAGCCAGGCCAAAGTTTGCGGCCGAAGGCGCTTCGCTTGCGCCCTACGGCTTCAACCGTGTGCACGGGCTTTGCTTTGGCGCGCACACGCCAACAAACGCATGGTTCACATAGTCCGCATCCAGCCATATGCCGACAAACGAGCCACCCGCATTCGCCGCGGTAATTGTCGTCTGCTGTGCCCCAGGTACCTCGATCGGATCGAACACGCCCTGATAAAACACGAAACTATGGGTCAACCCCGCGGCATCCGCGTATGTGCCGAACACCTGCCCGGCCGTTCCGATCGAAAGAATGATCGTCGTGCCACCGGCAGGATTGTCGATCGTCTTGATAACACCGCCAATATCGGTAAATCCGTGGATATTGCCGCGCACGTCCGAATACCAGCCGGCAATATCCCCGGCGGCATCGATGAACAGCGGCTCCGTCACCGGCGCGCCCGGCACAGTCAACGTCGTGAACTTGCCACCAGCGTATATGAACCCTTTTGTGGCGGCATAGCTCGCCTGGTCGCTGCCGATAATCGTGCCGGCATCGTTGATCGCATTGCCCAGCGTCGAGAGTTTTGCCCCCGGCGCCTTGAGGAAGCTCGCGCTATGCCCATGGCTGACCAGGCCGCGCGCAACGCCGAACGTCTCGGTTACGTAACCCACCACCACGCCATGCACATTTATCCCCGCCACATACGCGTTTAGCGTATTGCTCATCGCAATCGGCGTGAAGGCGGCGCCATTTTTGTCGAACGTTAGCGGCACCGCATTGCCATTGGCCGCCACCGCCTGCCCGGCCACAATCCCATGCGCGTTGATCGCCTGGAACCGCGTATCCTGCCCATCGTAAACCCCGGTCACCACCTGGCCGCTGGTCCACACAAACCCTTCCGCGGTGCCGGAAGCTGTTGCGAAATCATACCCCGCCACCTGGCCATTCGCATTGATCGCGGTCGCAACGCTCGTGCTGCCGGCCGGGCGGTTCAGCGTCACCAGGGTGTAAACCCCTGCTTCGGCCGGCCGCGCCGCCATGCCCAGCATCGCAAGCGCCAGCCACACGGGTGAATTCCGCCGCACCATGGAGGCCGCCTCACTGCGCGAAGGTAAACGCATAGATCGTCCCCGACCCCGCCACATACAGCCGGCCATTGGCCGCTATGATGGTGGAGAAATGTTGCAAGCCCTGCATCGTATCCGCGCCGCCGCCGCCGCCGAACACCACATCGCCGGTCATCGCATTGAAGCCGTGCAGTTCATTGTCGCCCTGCGCCCCCGTCACCCACACGATGGGGTCGCTCGTGCCGTCCGTGGTCGTAATGATCGGGGCGCCCGCCCCGTTCAGCGGCTGGCACCACGTCTCCGTAATGGGCGCGGTTTTACTGCTCGTCAGAGTCAGCATGCTCAGGCTTTCCCCCGCGCAGGTGCGGCCGGCAAAATTCGTGAACGCAACCATCGTCGTGCTGGCCGTGCTGTACACGGCCGGCCCGGTGATGATCACGGTGTTGGAAACAGGCACCGAGGCAATTTCGCCGCCGATCCCGCCCAGCTTGGTGCCGCTCACCAGATAGGCATGGCCATCCTTACCCAGGGCAAGAATGCGCGCCGCCTCTGCCCCCGCATCCGGCACGGAAAGCGGTATCGCCCCCGTCCCGCCCAGATCCAGATCATCGTCATCCAGGGTCAGCCAATCGGCCGGGGTGAAGAAATCCGCCTTCGCGGTCGAATAGGCCAATCCCGGTGCAAGCTTGATGATCGCCTCGCCACCGCCCCAGGTGCTCGCACCCCCCGTGTTGCCGGTTGTGGCAAACACAGAGGTTCCGTCGGAGGAGGCTCCGGCCTGCGCCCAGATGCCCCCGCGCGCGGCGCGTGTGGCCCAAACGGCGGTGATCGCCGGTGTGGCCGGGTTCGCCTGCACCACCATGCCGTGATAGTCGCCGCAATCACCGTAGCGGCCGGCATAGGTAATGTAGAGATTGCCCCCGAGCAGAAGCAGCGCGCTGCGCTCGCCCTGGATCGTGGGATCGAAGCCGCGGTGCAAGGCTGCCAAACCGACTTTCACATCCAGCGGCCAGTTCGGCAGTACCTTTCCGCTCGTCACCGACAGCGCATATAGCCGCTGGTGCACGGCTCCCACCGCGGTCTGCACCAGGGCATCAAGGTAGATCGTGCCGGTCGCGGGATCGATCACCGGCGTCCCGGTGATGCCTTCGGGGTTGACGTTGCCGCAGCCCAGCGCGCTGAGCGGCGCGGGCGGCGTCAGTTGCGTGTGCCACAATTTGGCGCCGGTTGTGGCGTTCAGCGCCTCCACCGTATTGTTTTCCGTCGCCACGATCAGCGCGTTGGTGGGTGCCCAGTAGAGCGGCTGCGCATACACGTTGCCGTTCACGCTGGCCTTGAATTTCGTATCCAGATGCATCGCCGTGGCGGCCGCCGTGGTGAGGCCCGGCACGATGAAATCGCCATGCCGATCGACACTGTTATGGTATGTCGTGACACTCTGCGCCTGTGCCGCGCCCGCCGCCATCGCCGCCAGGACTATTGCCCACGCCTTGCGCATGAAATCCTCCCTGTTCCCGCTGAAATACCCCCTCACCCTATACGATCCCAAAACAAACAAAAGTTTTTTGGTTCTTTTTTTCAAAAAAGAACATTCTTCCTTACTTTTGTTTTTTCGCGTCCCCCAGCGCCAGCGTCGCCGTGCTTTCCCGCCCCACCAGGTCTAGCACCACCAGCCCGTCCAGTGTGGCGATCACGCGCGCGGCGGTCGCCATTCGTGCCGCTTCATCATCGATCGCCAGGCGCCCCGCCACCAGGGCCACGAAATTATCCGCGATCTTGCCTGCCACGCTGCGATAGGGTTCCTCCCCGCGCGAGGAGAGGATGGTCACTTCCAGCCACAGCCGCATATAGGGCCGCACGGCCACGCCGCGGATGATGCCGGCCATCTCCGCCAGCACCGTATCTGCATCGGCCGAGCATGGCCCGCCCAGTGCGCCGTGCAGGATGGCGCCAAGCCTGGCTGCGATCGTGCTCAGGGCGGACGCCACGATATCGTCCTTGCCGGCGAAATAATACAGCAGCATGCGGTCGCTGGTACCGGCCGTTTGCGCCAGGGCGCGCAGGCTCGAATCCGCCAGGCCGTGGGTCAGCATATGGTCGGCGATCCGATCCAGCGCCGCGGCGCGGCGATCTTCACGAACTGACATCAAAATTCCTGTAGCGGTCGCTACACAGACGTGTTATGTAATGCGCGCTACATTGGCAAAGGAGGCTGACATGTCGGGTTTGGTGCATACGGGCGGGGTGACCGGTGGTATGGGTTCGGCGCGTGGCGTGAAGCTGGTTCTGCTGGGCGGGGCATTATGGGCGATCGGCATGGGCGGGGTCCACCTCGCGGCCGGCTGGGGTGTGTTCGTGCCGGCATGGTCCACGCTTCTGCTGGCGATGACGCTGCCGATGGTATGGGCCACTTTGCGCCTGATCCGCCGTGTATCCGGCGCGGACGCGTCCGGGATGGTGGAAGCGACGGCCCTGGTCAGCGCCCCGGCACTGCTGCTGGATGGCGTGGCGCTGACCTGGGCACCCTCCCTCTATGACGCGACCGAGGCGGGCCAGCGTGCGGCAGGGGCCTGGCTGCTCTGGTTCGTCGGTGTCAGCCTGGTGATGGCCTTCGCCGGCGCGCGGCAGGGGCAGCGCTAGACCCGCGGGCGGACACGCGCGACAACAGGCGCTTATCGCATCGAGGAGCAGCGACATGCGCCTGTACCGACTTCCCAAGCACGAGGGCTTCGATGATCTGACCCTGATGGAGGGCGACATCCCCACCCCGGGCCGGGGCCAGGTGCTGGTGCGAATCCGCGCCGCCTCGCTGAATTTCCGCGATCTCTCGGTCGCCACCGGCCGATACGTCATGGGCACCCTGCCGCCGAACCTGGTGCCGCTCTCCGATGGCGCCGGCGAGGTGGTGGAGACCGGCCCGGACGTAACCCGCGTCAAACCGGGCGACCGTGTGGCCGGCATCTTCATGCAGGGCTGGCTCGGCGGCGAGCTTGAGCCCGCCTACCGCGAAACCGCGCTAGGCGGCGCCATCGACGGCGTGCTCGCCGAATACGTGGTGTTCGACCAGCAGGGCCTGGTGCACATCCCCCCGCATCTCTCCTATGCCCAGGCCGCCACCTTGCCCTGCGCCGCTGTCACCGCATGGAACGCGCTCACCGGCCTGAACCCCATTCTGCCCGGCCAAACCGTTCTTGTGCTCGGCACCGGCGGGGTCTCCATCTTCGCCCTGCAATTCGCGGTGGCCGCCGGCGCGCGCGTGATCGCCACCTCATCGAGCGACGCGAAGCTTCAGCGTGCCCGCGCGCTCGGCGCCGCCGACGGCATCAACTACACGCAAACGCCCGAGTGGCAGGCCGAGGTGCGCCGCCTCACCATGGGTCGCGGCGTCGACCACGTGGTGGAAGTGGGTGGCCCCGGCACCCTGCCACGCTCCATCGCCGCCGCGCGGCTCGGCGGCGTGGTCTCCATGATCGGCGTTCTCACACGCGGCCAGATCGACCCACTCAGCATCCTCGCCGGCGGAGTGATTGTGCGCGGCGTATTCGTCGGCTCCCGCGCGATGTTCGAATCCATGAACCGGGCCATCGCGCTGCACGAGATCGAGCCGGTGATCGACCGTATCTTCCCGCTGGAGGAAGCCCCGCACGCGTACCGCACGCTGAAATCCGCCCAGCATGTCGGCAAGATCGTGATCAGCCTCGACTGACGCGGGCATGATATCCGAACGGCGGCTGCTGCGCGCGGAACCCGATTTCGGGCTGCTGAACAAGCTGTGGCGCATCAACTGGCTGTATGTGCTGCTGCTCTGCGCGCTGGCCGGCTGCGGCTACGTGGCGCTGTATTCCGCCGGCGGCGGCCCGGAGCCGTACGCGTGGCGGCATGGGATCCGCTTCGGCTTCAGCCTGGTGCTGATGCTTTCGCTCGCGATGGTAGATATCCGGTTCATCGCCCGCTTCTCCTGGCCGGCCTACGCGGGCGCGCTGGTGCTGCTGGTGCTGGTGCTGAAAATGGGCCATGTGGGCAAAGGCGCGGAACGCTGGCTGGATATTGGCCCGGTGCAGTTGCAACCAAGCGAGATCATGAAACTGGCACTCGCGATGGCGCTCGCCAGTTGGTTCAACCGCGCCAGCTGGGCACGCGTCGGCAACCCGTTGTTTCTGCTGCCGCCCGCCATCGCCGTTTTGCTCCCGGTGGCGTTGATCCTGAAGGAGCCTAACCTGGGCACCGCCTTCATCACCGCGGTGGTAGGATTTTCCATCTTCGTCGCCGCCGGCATGCGCCTCTGGCAAATGGCCATTCTGGCGGTACCGCTGCCGTTTCTGGCGGAATTCGCCTACAAACATCTGCACGATTATCAGCGCGCCCGTATCACCACCTTTCTCAATCCGGAAAGCGATCCGCTCGGCGCCGGCTACAACATCATCCAAAGCAAGATCGCGCTCGGCTCCGGCGGGATGTGGGGCAAGGGTTTTATGCAGGGCACACAGGCGCATCTGAATTTCCTGCCGGAAAAACAAACCGACTTCATTTTCTCCATCGTCGCCGAGGAATGGGGCCTGGTGGGGGCGCTCGCTTTGCTCACCCTGCTGCTCGCTATCATCCTCGGCGGCATGCTCATCGCGCTGCGCTGCCGCCACCAATACGGCCGGCTGCTGGCGTTGGGCATATCGGTGAACATGTTCATGTATGTCTTCGTCAACGTCGCCATGGTCGTCGGCGCCATCCCCGTCGGCGGCGTGCCGCTACCGCTGGTCAGCCACGGTGGCAGTGCGATGCTCACGGTAATGACGGCGATGGGCCTGCTGATGTCCGTGCATGTGCACCGCGACGTCGTGTTTCCCGACAAGCGTGATCCGTTCGACGATTAGCCGTATCGTAGGAAGAAAGATGTTCTTTTTTGAAAAAAAGAACCAAAAAACTTTTATCCCTTTGCGCACGCTGCCGGCGAGTCGCGCGCCAACAGGCAAAAGTTTTTTGCTTCTTTTTTTCAAAAAAGAAGACCTTCTCTCTCCTCAATCATCGCCTCTGCCGCCGCGTGTAATCCCTGAGCCTCCGCCGCAAAATCTCCAGATCAAACCCCGCCGCCGCCACGCGCTTTGGTATCGTGAAATACACGCGCCGGCCGACATAGATCAGGATATGATCCGTTCCCTCGATCCACTTCACAACTCTGCCGGACGTCAAAACCACGTCAGTTGCGATCGAAAAAATCCTGATATCCCCGTCACTGACCTCGATCGTGAATTCGTAATGCAGCAGCGTATTGCGCCGAAAGCCACGCCGCCGGCCCGCAGGCGCAATCACGTGCCGCCCCAGCGCCTCGCCAACAATTCCGCCCAGCAACGCCAAGCCCGCAACGAGTTTAACCCTGATGGAGCCGCCAAAACATAACGCGAGAAGACCAAAGCCGGCGATTGCGTAAACGATCAGCAGAGCGCGCGACGGCTGCCCGTCCAGCTTCAGGGCGGCCACCGAGTCCTCCTCGGTCAGCCGGTAGCACGCGCAGGTCAGGACGTGTCGGTCCATCACGCGGGCGGAAACGTAGGAAGAAAGATGTTCTTTTTTGAAAAAAAGAACCAAAAAACTTTGATCCCTTTGCGCACGCTGCCGGCGAGTCGCGCGCCAACAGTCAAAAGTTTTTTGCTTCTTTTTTTCAAAAAAGAAGTTCTTTCTTAATATTTCCTTAGAAGCGCCACCAACCTCCCCTGCACCTTCACCCGATCCGGCGGTAGCAACCGCGTTTCATAACGGGCATTCGCCGGCTCCAGCGCGATCGAATTTCCCCGCCGCCGCAGCCGCTTCAGCGTCACCTCGGTTTCGTCGATCAGCGCCACGATGATCTGGCCGGTCTCCGCCGTCTCGCCCTTACGGATAATCACAGTATCGCCATCCAGGATCCCCGCCTCCACCATCGAATCGCCGGCCACTTCCAGAGCAAAATGGTCGCCATTGCCCAGCATCGCCACCGGCACCTCGATATGCACGCCATCATCCCGCAGCGCCTCGATCGGCAGACCGGCGGCAATGCGCCCATACAAGGGAAGCTGAACCGCCGCGGCATCATTGGCCGCGCGCACGCCCGGCAGACGGTTCGTGAAATCCCCGCGGATCACATTCGGCGCGAACGCAGGGGAGGCCGCCGGGGCCGCCGGCGCCGCCCGGGCCCCCTCCCGCCGCGGGGCCATATTCTCCGGCAGCCGCACCACTTCCAGCGCCCGTGCCCGGTGATGATGCCGGCGCAGGAAACCCCGTTCCTCCAGCGCCGAAATCAGCCGGTGTATGCCGGATTTGGAGCGCAGGGTCAGCGCCTCCTTCATCTCCTCGAAACTCGGGGATACACCCGTTTCCTTCAGGTGGCTGTCGATGAATATCAGCAACTCGTGCTGCTTGCGGGTCAACATGGCGCTGCCTCGTACCAATTCCGCCGCCGGGCGTTTCAAGCCGGCTTGTGCCGGCAGGGGGGATGCGGCGGGCGGAGTGAACAAACCGGCAACCCTGGGGATGTTCTAATTTAGTTCCTCAGACTCCGTCAATAAGCTTCTGTTAAATCTACGAGTCAGTCTGCCAGACCAGGCCGCCAGCCGAAATCAGGCTCCAAGCACATGCAGCCGTATGATTTCCACAGGCGCCCCCGCCTCCAGCGCCGGCGCATGCGGCGCCCGCAGCACCAGCGCATCCGCCTCGGCCAGCGCCCGCAGCAGCGCGGAATCCTGCCGCGGGAACGGAGTCGCCACCAGCGCGCCCGAGTCGCGCGCTTCCAGCGTCGCCCGCAAATGGTCGGCGCGATGGTCATTGGCGCGCACCGGCGCCCCCAGCATGGCGGTTTCCGTCGCCGGCCCGGTTACCGCCAGCCCCGCCAGTTTGGCCAGCGCCGGCAGCAGAAACAGCGTGGCGCACACGAAGGCGGAAACCGGGTTGCCCGGCAGGCCCAGCACCGGCGTGGCCCCCATATGCCCGTGCATCATCGGCTTGCCCGGGCGCATGGCGATCTTCCAGAAATCCAGCGAGAACCCGGCTTGCGCCAGCCCCGCCTGCACCAGATCGTGGTCGCCCACGCTGGCGCCCCCGGTGGTGATCAGCAGGTCGGCGCGCGCGCGTGCAGCGGCGGCGGCAATGTCGGGCACTCTATCAGGCGCCACCGGCAGCAGAACCGGCGTGCAGCCATGCGCCCGCACCAGGGCAGAGAGTGCGTGGGAATTTGAACTTACGATGCCGCCAGGCCCGATCGGTTCTCCGGGCATGGAAATCTCATCGCCCGTGGCCAGGATCGCGATCACCGGCCGGCGATGCACGGTCAGCCAAGGGTGGTTGGCGGCTGCCGCCAGCCCGATATCGCGCGCACCCAGCCGCCTTCCCGCGGCCAGCAGCGTATCGCCCGCGAAAAAATCCTGGCCATGCCGGCGGATATGCTGGCCTGTCTGCGGCGCCTCACGCACCAGCACCGTGTCGGCCTCGGCCGCTGCATCCTCCTGCAGCAGCACGGCGTCCGCGCCCGCGGGAATCACGCTGCCGGTGAACAGGCGCACCGCCTCGCCCCATTTCAGCGTGCCGTCGAACGGCCGTCCCGCCGGCGCCGCCCCCACCACGCGCAGCCGCGCGCCCTCTGCCGCATCCGCCGCCCGCAACCCATACCCATCCATCGCGGAAACATCCGCCGGCGGCTGCGTCAGCCGTGCGGTAACCGGCGCCGCCAGCACGCGGTTCCAGCCATCCGACAGCGCCACGACCTCGGTAGAGGCAGGGGAGAGCCCGGCAAGAATGCGCGCGCGCGCCTCTTCAACGCTCAGCATGGCCAGCTAGGCCTGGTGGAAAGCACCCGAGCGCCCCCCTTCCTTGTGCACCACCCGCACCGCCTCGATGCGCATGCCCCGGTCGATCGCCTTGCACATGTCATATACGGTCAGCGCCGCCACGCTCACGGCGGTCAGCGCCTCCATCTCTACCCCGGTGCGCCCAGTGGAACGAACGGTGGCGGATATCTCGATGGCCCCGCCTTCGGCCGCCTCAAGCTCCACTGTCACTGCCGTAATCGGGATAGCATGGCACAGCGGAATCAGATCCGCGGTCCGCTTGGCGGCCATGATTCCCGCCAGCCGCGCGGTTCCAAGCACATCGCCCTTCGTCGCGGTGCCGGCAATGATAATCGCGAGCGTTTCCGGCTGCATCACCACGCGGCCGCGCGCGGTCGCGGCGCGGTCGGTCTCCGGCTTGGCGGTCACGTCCACCATCACCGCATGGCCTGCGGCGTCGAAATGGGTCAGGCCGGCGCTCACGCCGTATGGCCGAGCAGGGCGCGTGTCGCCGAAACCAGGTCCGGCTGGCGCAGCAGGCTTTCGCCCACCAGCATGCAATGCGCGCCAACCTTGGCCAGGCGCTCCACATCGTCGCGGCCGCGTATGCCGCTCTCGGTCACCAGGAGCCGGCCGGGCGATACCAGGGGCGCCAGGTCCAGCGTGGTTTCTATGCTGGTCTCGAGGGTCTTCAGATTGCGGTTGTTGATGCCGATCAGCGGCGTCTGCAGCCCCAGCGCGCGTTCCAGCTCGCGCTGGTTGTGCACTTCCACCAGCACGTCCAGATCCAGGTCGCGCGCCACCCCCTCAAGCTCGATCGCCTGCGCGTCGCTCAGCGCCGCCATGATCAGCAGAATGCAGTCAGCGCCCGCCGCCCGGCTCTCATAAACCTGCCACGGATCCAGCATGAAATCCTTGCGCAGGATCGGCAGGTCGGTGGCCGCGCGGGCGGCCTGCAGATCGGCCAGGCTGCCCTGGAAATGCGGCCCGTCGGTCAGCACCGAGAGGCAGGCCGCACCGCCTTCCGTATACTGCCGGGCCACCTGCGCCACATCCAGTCCCTCCCGGATCATGCCGCCGGAGGGGGAAGCGCGCTTGATTTCGGCAATCAGGGCGCAGTGCCCGGCAATCAGCGCCTGCTTCAGCGCCTCGCCGAACCCGCGCGGCCGGTCGCGCCGGCTATGGATGCGGGATTTCAGTGCCGCGATCGGCATCCCGGCCCGCCGCCGCTCCACCTCGGCCATAGTATCGGCGCAGATTCGCGCCAGCGTATCGGCTGGCGGATGCAAGATGTGGGCGTGATCGTCAGGCATGGGCGCATCCATGGAGAGGCCTCAACTCACGGCAACCGGCAATTCGGAAGCTTCGGTCAACAAAATTTCAAGCACGTTCAGCGCCGCGCCACGATCGATCGCGCTGGCCGCAATGTCCGCCCCGTCGGCCAGGCTTTCCGCGCGGCCGGCGATGATCAGGGCGGCCGCCGCGTTCAGCAGCACCGTGTCGCGGTACGGTCCCCGCGTGCCCTGCAACAACGCGTGCAGCGCCGCCGCGTTCTCCGCCGCATCGCCGCCCGCGATGGCGGCCACCGGCGCCCGCGCCAGGCCCGCCTGCTCCGGCGTCACGCGAAACCGGCGCAGCGTACCGCCGCGCCATTCAGCCACCTCCGTCTCGCCGGCCAGGGTGAGTTCGTCCAGCCCTTGTCCATGCACCACCCAGACATGCTCCGCCCCCAGCGCGCCCAGCGTCTCGGCCATGGCCGGTGCCCAGGCGGGATCGTAAACGCCGGTCAACTGGCGCCGCACGCGCGCCGGATTGGCCAGCGGCCCCAGCAGATTGAAGATGGTGCGAAAGCCAAGCTCGGCGCGCACCCCGGCCGCATAGCGGGCACCCGGGTGGTGCCGGGGCGCGAACAGGAAGGTGAGGTTTGCGCGCAGCAACTGCGCCTGCATGGCCACGAACGGCAGATCGGTCGGCAGCCCCAGCGCCGTCAGCACGTCCACCCCCCCGGTGCGCGAGGAGAGCGCGCGGTTGCCATGCTTGGCCACCGGCACCCCGCAGGCCGCCACCACGAAGGCGGTAGCAGTGGAAATGTTCAACGTAGCTTGCCCATCCCCGCCGGTGCCGCACACGTCGATCGCGCCGGGGGGTGCGGCAATTGGCGCCATGCGGGCGCGCATGGCGCGCACCGCGCCGGTGAGTTCGGCCCGGGTTTCGCCGCGCAGATGCAGCGCGGTCAGCAGGCCGGCGATCTGCGCCTGGGTCGCCTGCCCTTCCATGATGGCGGCGAAGGCGGCCTCGGCCTCGTCCTCGGTGAGCGTTTCCCCGCGTGCAACCCTGGCGAGATACGCTTTAAGGGGCAGCGACATCGCCGCGTCAGGCCGCCGCTTTGGGCTGGTGGGCGCCCCGCGCGATGGCCAGGAAATTGGCCAGCATTTCGTGCCCGTATTCGCTGGCGATGCTCTCGGGGTGGAACTGCACGCCGAAGACCGGCAGCATTTCGTGGCGCAGGCCCATGATCACGCCGTCCTCAGTGTGGGCAGTGGCGACCAGGGTGGGCGGCAGGGTCTCGGGCCTGATGGTCAGGCTATGGTAGCGCGTGGCGCCAAAGGGGGACGGCAGGCCGGCGAAGATATCGGTGCCGGCGTGCAGTACAGGGCTGACCTTGCCGTGCATCGGCGCCGGCGCCCGCACCACCTCGCCGCCGAACACCTGGCCGATCGCCTGGTGGCCGAGGCAGACGCCCAGGATCGGCACGCGGCCGGCGGCGGCGCGGATCAGATCCAGGCAGATGCCGGCCTCGTTGGGTGTGCGGGGCCCGGGGGAGAGAACGATGGCGTCCGGCTTCAGGGCGAGGGCTTCCTGCGGGCTGAGGGAGTCGTTGCGGCGGACATCGCAGGCGGCGCCGAGATCGCCGAGGAAATGGACGAGGTTGAACGTAAAACTGTCGTAGTTGTCGATCAGGAGGATCATGGGGGGTCTTTTAGGACTCCAAGACAGACAAAAAAAGGCCAGGGGCTCTGCCCCTGGACCCCGCTGGGGCCTAGAGGCCCCAGACCCCCATCCTGTTCGATCCCCAACCGTCAGGGATCGCAAGGCGAAGCCGGGGTCTGGGGCCTAGGCCCCAGCGGGGGTCCAGGGGGCAGAGCCCCCTGGCCTTTTTTTACGGCGCCCGAAACGCCGCCCCATGATGCGGCATCCACGCCACCGCCACACCCGCCCCAACCCCCATCTCCCGCAACCCCGCCGCCGCCGACCGCCGCACCACCAGCTCCGCCCCCGACCCGATCAGCATCCGCAACCGATACGCATCGCCCAAAAACACCGCCTCCACCACCGTCGCATCGATCGCCGCCCCCCCCAGATCCGCCGCCGCCGCCGCCACCACCGCAATCCGGTCCGGCCGCACCACCAACACACACGGATCACCCTGCTGCAGCGTCCGCCCGGCCCTTCCCTGTACCACCGGCCCACACGCCAGGCGCACCATTGCCAACCCCTCCTCCACCCGTACCGCCACGCCCGCCAGACGGTTCACCTCCCCCAATTGCGACGCCACATAGTCGTTACGCGGCTCATCGAATACCTCGGCACTCGCACCCACCTGCTCCAACTTGCCCTCCCGCAGCACCGCAATCCGGTCCGCCAGCGCCAGAGCATCCCCGCCGATCCGCGTGGCCAGCACGGTGGTGCAGCCCAGCAACGCCTGTATCCGCCGCAACCCCGCGATCAACGCCGTCCGCCCCGGCTGGTCCTGCGCCGATAGCGGCTCATCGAGCAGCAGCACCGTGGGTGCGAACACCGTGGCGCGCGCGATCGCCGCCCGCTGCCGCTCCGCCGGCGTGGCCAACTGCGTGCGCTGATGCGCCACCGCCGAGAGCTGCACCAGATCCAGCGCCGTCGCCACCAGCGCATGGCGCTCCGGATGCTTCGTACGCCGCATTCGCAGCGGAAACGCCACGTTCTCCGCCAGCGTCAGATGCGGAAAAAGCCCATCGGGCTGCAGAACTACGCCAAACCCCCGCCGCCAGGCCGGCACCGCACCAATATCGTTGCCATCCAGCTCAACGCTGCCGCTATGCGGCGCTTGCAGGCCGGCAATACACCGGATCAGCGCCGATTTGCCGCTGCCCGCCGGCCCGACCACCGCGGTCATCAGGCCAGGCTCGGCGGATAGGGTAAAGCTATCCAGCACCAGGCGGGATCGGGCACGCAAGGTCAGGCTGGAAAGCTTAAGCGCGGCTGAACCCATTCTATCTCGTCTCTCACGCAACCGGCCCAGGAAGGGGGCGTTTGGTCGGGCAACGGTGCAAATCCGCCGATACCGACGCCGCTTATACCCCCAAGGAGTGCCCGACCATGGCCATGACCGATACCGCCCGAGACGAAATCCGTGCCCTGCGTGATCAGGTGAACCAGCTCATGGAAGATCGGGTCAACCCGGCCCTGGCCGATGCCGGCAAACGCGCCACCGAAGCCGCCCATCGCGCCCGCGCCTACACCGAGGATCGGGCAGATGCCGTGGCCGACCGCGTGCGCGACCAGCCGCTGATCGCCATTGCCGTCGCCGCCGCCGTCGGCTTCCTGTTCGGCCGAATCACGAAGTAAGGCACCGTCCCATGCGCACCGTCCGCCTCGCTCGCGTTGCCGCCCAGGCAGAAATCATCCTGATCCGGCGCACCGTGGCGGTTGCGGTGCGCCGCGCGATCTACGGCGTCGTTGCGGCCATCTTCGCGCTGGCGGTGCTGACCCTGCTGCACGTTCTGGCGGTGCTGGCGCTGGAGCGCTTTGCCCAGTTCACCCCGATCATCGCCTGCGCCATCGTGTTGGGCGTGGATCTGGTGATCGCCGTCATCTTCGGGCTTCTCGCGGCCGGCGAGATTTCCGACCCGGTCGCCGACGAAGCACGCCAGGTGCGCGACCAAAGCCTTGAGCAGGCGCGCCAGAGCCTCACTTTCGCCGCCCTGCTCGCCCCCGCCACCCGCCTGATCGCCCAAACCGGCCTGATCCGCATTCTCATACGCGCCGCCAACGGCACCCTCCGCCGCTCCCGCGCATAGCGACGTAACCACGAAGACACCAACGCTTCGCGGTCTTCGTGCCGTCGTGGTTAACTTCCTTTCCGTGCCGGAATCGGCAATCAGCCCGGCAGGGGACTGATGACTAAAGACATGCCGCCGAGAGTTGCGCCATCGCCAGCGCCCGGTGGCTGCTGGCGTGCTTTTCGGCAGGCGCCATCTCACCATAAGTCTGCACCCCGCCCAGCGGCACAAACATTGGGTCATACCCGAAACCAGCCGAACCCCGCGGCGGCCACGCCACCTGCCCCTCCACACGCCCCATAAAACTCGCCACTTCGCCATCCGGCCAGGCCAGACACAGCACGCACACGAACCAGGCCCGCCGATCCTCACACCCCGCCATCTCCGCGTTCACCCGCGCCATGGCGGCCGCGAAATCCTTCTCCGGCCCCGCCCAGCGCGCCGAATACACGCCCGGCGCGCCACCTAGCGCCGCCACACAAAACCCCGAATCATCCGCCAGCGCCGGCAGCCCCGCGGCCCGCGCGGCGGCCAGCGCCTTCAGCCGCGCGTTGCCCAGAAAATCCGGCTCAGTCTCCTCCGGTTCGCTCAGGCCGAGTTCGCCCGCCGAAACCATGCCGATGCCATGTGGCGCCACCAGTTCGGCAATCTCGCGTAGCTTCCCGGCATTATGGCTGGCCAGCACCAGCCGGCTTCCTGGCAGCAGCCGGCGTGTCATTCCAGGGCCGCGCGCTGAAGCTCGAACAACCGGGCTGTCCCGATCTTGGCCAGGCGCAGCAACTCGGAAAACTGCGCCTCGCTGAACGGCGCCTGCTCCGCCGTGCCCTGAATTTCCACGATGCCGCCCGCCTCGGTCAGCACGAAATTCGCATCCGCCTCCGCACCGCTATCCTCCACATAATCCAGATCCAGCACCGCCTGCCCCCCCACCAGGCCACAGGATACCGCCGCCACCTGCCCCAGCAATGGCACCGCGGCGATCACCTTGTTGGCCACCAGCCGGCGGAAAGCGAGCGTAAGGGCCACATAAGCGCCGGTGATGCTCGCACAGCGCGTTCCGCCATCGGCGTTCAGCACATCGCAATCCAGCGTCACCGACATCTCGCCCATCGCACCCCTGTCCGCCACAGCCCTGAGCGAGCGGCCAATGAGCCGCTGAATCTCCTGCGTGCGGCCAGACTGCTTGCCCCGCGCCGCCTCACGATCTCCCCGCGTATGCGTCGCCCGCGGCAGCATCCCATATTCCGCCGTCACCCAGCCCTTCCCCTGGCCGCGCATGAACGGCGGCACCTTCGGCTCCACGCTGGCCGTGCACAGCACCTCCGTGCCGCCCATGCGGATCAGGCAACTGCCCTCGGCGTGATGCGAAAAACCTGGCTCGATCGAGACGGGGCGGAGACAGTCGGGGGCGCGGTCGTTCAGACGCATAATGATCCGATCAAAGAAAAAGTGTTCTTTTTTGAAAAAAAGAACCAAAAAACTTTTGCTTGTTCAGGTGTGCGGGGTGCCAACGTGTCGGGCGGTGGGGAAGGCTAGGGGCAAAAGTTTTTTGGTTCTTTTTTTCAAAAAAGAACACTCTTTAGGCATCCGCCCGATATCACGCTATACTCCCCGGATGGATCTAACGCCAAAACCCCTGCCGCCTGGGCTGGACCCGCGCGCCGCGGCGGTGCTGCGGGAGATAGTTGAACAATATGTCGGCACCGGCGAGCCGGTCGGCAGCCGCACCCTGGCGCGCCGCCTGCCCATCGCCCTCTCGCCAGCCACCATCCGCAACGTCATGGCCGATCTGACGGAGGCGGGCCTGCTCTTCGCCCCCCACACCTCCGCCGGCCGCCTGCCCACCGATCGCGGCCTGCGGCTGTTCGTGGATGGGCTGCTGCAATTCGGCGACCTGCCGGATGAAGACCGCGAGGCCATCAGCCGCCAGCTCGCCGCCCATGGCCGCAGCTTGCAGGATACGCTGGCCGATGCCTCCGCCATGCTCTCCGGCCTCAGCCAGGCCGCCGGCATGGTGCTGGCGCCAAAATCCGACGGCGCCATCAAGCATATCGAATTCGCCTCGCTGGGCTCCGGCCGCGCTCTGGTGATCCTGGTCGCGGCCGACGGCCAGGTGGAAAACCGGGTGATCCAGATCCCCCCCGGCCTGCCGCCCTCGGCCCTGACCGAAGCCGCCAATTACCTCAACAGCCGCGCCGCCGGCCGCACCCTCGCCGAACTCCGCCGCAAGGTTGCCGAGGAAATGGCGCAGGACCGCGGCCAGCTCGATCTGCTTGCCGCCGGCGTGGTCGAAGCCGGGCTCGCCACATGGACCGACACCGGCCGCGGCGGATCGCTGATCGTGCGCGGTCAGGCAAGGCTGCTGGCGGACGTGACCCAGATCGAAAACCTCGCCGCCATCCAGGTGCTGTTCGAACGGCTGGAGACGCAGGAGACGATGCTGCGCCTGCTGGAACTGGCGGAACAATCCGAGGGCGTGCGCATCTTCATCGGGGCCGAAAGCCTGCTGTTCGGCAGCACCGGGGTCTCCATGATCGTCGCCCCGGCGCGCAACCAGGCCGACCGGATCGTCGGCGCCATCGGCGTGATCGGGCCAACCCGGATCAATTACGGGCGAATCATCCCCGTGGTGGATTATACGGCCCGCGTGATCGGCAGCCTTCTGGGCTAGATTGCTGACATGACGCGTGACGGATTCGCCCCTTGCTCAGTTTTGCATTAGGCGCTTTTTTGGAACCCTGTGTTTATTAATTTTATTAATAACGATATCGGCGGGCCATGGTGGCCCGGCCCGAGCTATTGAGGTAGATGCGGCCCGGTGATCGAGAGGCTCCTACAGATATGGCGATGGGTGAAGTACCGGCGGGCGGCCTTCGTCAACAGCCGCGATGAACTTGAACTGGCGCTTCGCCGCGCACCGCCGCGGATCATTGTTGAAGGCAATGAAGCGCTGCGCGCCTACGCGGCAAGCCTGGCCCATCGCGGGGGGGAGCAGGCAGCCGAGCTTGAAGCCAGTGCGCCGCCGCCCGGCGCCACGCCAACCTACATGGTGGTGCCCACCATCGGCCGGATCCGTGACGGATACCGGCAACGCAGGCCGCAGGAAAGAAAACGGTCGGCCTTCCGGCTGAAGGCGGGCATGGGCACGGTGGTGGTGGCGGCGGTGGGGATCTTCGCCGCCCTGCTGGTGGAACTGATCAGCCTTCCGATGCGGGAACCGGAAATCATTCGTGGCCCACGCCACGCGGGCGTCACGTTGCTGCGCCACCACCAGGAGGTTCGATTGCCCACTCGGGCGCCGCCGCCACCGCCGCCGCCGATCAGCTCACGGATCGCGGCCGTGGCCATCCCCGTGCTTCTTACCCTGGCGGTGGCCGCCCTGCTCTACCTCGCCTGGCAGGCGATCGGGCCAAACCGCCCGGTGCGCATAAGCTGGCGCGTGGAGCACCGGATCCAGGGGCGCCTCGTCATTGCCCGCATACGCACCCGCATTGCGTGATCCCCGGGGCATCCACCAACCCCAGCAGCCCGGCTCAGCCGGAACCGGGTCCCTGCGCCAGGGGGTGGTGCTCTTGCACGAGTTTTTGCAGCCGTTCGGCGAGCACGTGGGTGTAGATTTGCGTCGTGGCGATGTCGGCATGGCCGAGCAGAAGCTGCAGGCTGCGTAGGTCGGCACCGTGCGCCAGCATGTGGGAAGCGAAGGCGTGGCGCAGCACATGTGGCGAAACCCGCGCCGGATCGATGCCGGCGGCCAGGCACACCTCGCGCAGGATCAGGTCAAAGCCCTGGCGGGTGAGCGGGCGCTTCGGATCGCGGCCGGGGAAAAGCCAGCGTGATGCGCTGGCGGCATCGGCCGTGAACATGGCCGCGGCACGGCGCGCCGCCTCCGAAAGCGGAACAATGCGTTCGCGGCCGCCCTTGCCCCGGATGAAGAGGATGTCGCCGGTGCTGGCCAGCGCCTCCCGCGGCAGGGCGAGAAGTTCGGAGATGCGCAAACCGGTGGAGTACAGGATTTCCAGCGCCGCGCACGCGAGCAGCCCGCGCCGCGCGGGCAGGGTGGAGGCCGCATCGAGCAGGGACGTGACCTCGGCTTCGGAAAGGAGTTTGGGCAGCTTGCGCGGGAGTTTGGGCGCGTCCAGCAAATCCGTCGGATCGTCGGCACGCACACCCTCGCGGGCGAGGAAGCGGTGGAACTGCCGAAGGCAGGAGAGGTGGCGCGCGGCGCTGCGGGCGCAAAGGCCGGCGGACTGGATATGGGCCAGATAGGCGCCGATCGTCTCGCGATCGGCTTCATGCACGCCGTGCGCGTGCGTGGCCGCGAACTGCGCGAAGTCGTTCAGATCCCGCTCGTAGGCCAGCAGCGTATTTCTCGCGGCCCCGCGCTCCGCCGCCAGCATTTCGAGAAACGCCTCGATATGGCGGCTGCTGCTCATTGAGCCCGGGCGCAATAGGTCAAAGTTTTTTGCTTCTTTTTTTCAAAAAAGAAGGTCTTCTTTTCTGAATAAAAGAAGCAACCGACTTTTATTCTGTTCGGTTTGGGATGCACGGGCCTCAGTGGAACTTGTCGTTCGGCAGAATATGCTCGACGGGCTGGCGGTGGGCGTGGGGGGGGAAGGCGCCGATGATCAGGAAACCCGCCAGTACCAAGGCCAGGAAAAGGGCGAAGACAATGGCAAAGAATCGGCTCATCAGGCGCCCGGCCTTCCCCATGGTGTCGCAAGCTGCGTGTGCTAGCCTTCGCCTCCATGACGCGCAACACCGGGCAGACACAAGATGACATGATGGCCAGCCAATCCGCCTGGCCGGAAAACGCGCGGCGGCCGCATCTGCCGGCGCCCATCGCCGGGCGGCCGTTGGTGCTGGTAGGGCTGATGGGGGCTGGCAAAACCTCGATCGGCCGGCGCCTGGCGCTGCGGCTGGGCATGCCGTTCCGGGATGCCGACGCGGAAATCGAGTCGGCAGCCGGATGCAGCGTCAGTGAATTGTTCGCGCGCTTCGGCGAGCCGGCATTCCGCGAAGGCGAAAGGCGGGTGATCAAGCGCCTGCTGGCCGGGCCGCCCGTGGTGCTGGCCACCGGCGGCGGCGCGTTCATGGACCCTCAGACGCGCGACGAAATCCGCGCTCATGCGACCAGCATCTGGCTGCGCTGCTCGTTGCAGACTCTCGTGCGCCGCACGACAGGGCGTAATCACCGGCCGCTGCTGGCGGGCGGCGATCCGGAGAGAATCCTCGCCGGGCTGATGGAACAACGCCATCCGGTGTATGCGGAGGCGGACATCATGGTGCATTGCGGCGAGGATAGCCCTGACATGACCACAGCCCGGGTGATCGATGCGCTGCATGGTTACGTTCCCCTGCGGCGGGTTCCGGTTCCGCTGGACCAGGCACCCTACGAGGTGCTGGTCGGCACCGGGCTGATCGCCCGCGCCGGCGTGCTGCTGGCCCCGGTGCTGCCGCAGAAACGCGTGGTGGTGGTGGCCGACGAAACCGTGGCGCGGCTGCACCTGCCAACACTGACGGCGAGCTTGAGCGAAGCCGGGATCTCGGTGCGCAGCGTTGTCGTGCGGCCGGGGGAGGCCTCGAAGTCGCTGGCCACCTACGCCTATGTGACGGATGCGCTGTTGGAAGCGGGGGCGGAGCGGCGCACCGCGGTGGTCGCGCTCGGCGGCGGCGTGATCGGCGACCTGGCGGGCTTCGCGGCTGCGACCGTGTTGCGCGGCCTGCCCTTCGTGCAGATCCCCACCACGCTGCTCGCCCAGGTGGATTCCAGCGTCGGCGGCAAGACGGGCATCAACACGGCCTATGGCAAGAACCTGCTCGGCGCCTTCCACCAGCCGCGCCTGGTGCTGGCCGATACGGCGGCGCTGGCCACGCTGCCCGCTCGCGAGATGCGGGCCGGCTACGCGGAAATCGTCAAGGCCGGGCTGATCGCCGATGCCGCGTTCTTCGCCTGGTGCGAGGCCAACGGTGCAGCGTTGCTGGCCGGGGACCGCGCCACGCAGGCCGAGGCGGTAGAGCGGGCCTGCGCGTTCAAGGCGCGCATCGTGTGCGCCGATGAGCGGGAAGAGGCGGCGACTGATGGGCGCGCGCTGCTGAATTTGGGGCATACCTTCGCCCACGCGCTCGAAGCCGAGTATGGCTACACGGGCGAGTTGTTGCATGGCGAGGCCGTCAGCCTGGGGCTGGTTCTGGCGTTCCGGCTGTCCGTGAAACTGTCGGTGTGCGCGCGGCAGGATGCCGACCGGCTAAGCGCCCATCTTGCCGCGACAGGAATGCCCTATGAGGTGGGCGCGCTGGGGCGGCGGTTTTCGGCCGCACGGCTGATCGGGCATATGCAGAGCGACAAGAAGATGCGCGACGGCCGGCTGGCATTTGTGCTTGCCCGCGGCGTCGGCGACGCCTTCACCAGCCGTGACGTTCCGGAGGAGGCAGTCGCTGCCGTCTTGCGGGATGCCGGTTGCGATTCCTAGGCGAGCGCGGATGCCGGACCCAGGGCACCCCTAAAGAGACAAAAGTTTTTTGGTTCTTTTTCTCAAAAAAAGGAACCTCTTTCTTCCCTTCGCCGCGTGGCACTCACACGCCGGGCGCCCCTTGACACATCGCAAGACGTTTCGATACCGTTACCAACAGCATCAGGGAGCACGATCGGCCATGATCGCCAGACCGCCTGGCCCTTATCCCCATGTCTATAGACCCTGGCGGTGGATGCGCTGGGTCGCCATTGGCTTGGCAGTGCTGGCCTTGCCCGCGCTCTTCTGGCTGGCGATGCATATGCTGCTGCTGACCGGGCAGATCGAGCCCACGACACGGCTGGAAGCGGCGGCGATGTGCCTTCTGTTGGCCGCATTGATCGCCTGCCTTGTTGGCGATTGCCTGGTGGCGCGTGTGGTGCTGGATGAGGACCGTATCGAGATCGTCCGGCTGTTCGACGTAATCCGAATTCCCTATGCCCGGATTCGCGGCAAGGTCCGGTATCCGGAAGGCGAGTGGCGCATCGAACATACGCAGCCGCCGGGGCGGCTCGCGATCATCTCCGGTGGCGCCAGATACGACGATGTCTTCAAGGCCTGGCTCGCGGCGTTGCCAGAGCACCGGAGCTCGGGTTTCGGCCGGATGTAAATCCGCGGAGGCCGCTGTGGCATTTGAAGCACAGTTGCGGGTGACTCTGTTGCGCCCGGGCGCCGCCAGTGCGAAAGCCTGCCCGCGCTCAACCTGGAACACCTATTCTCCCTCCATGACTGCCCCGTTCGCCACCAGCACGCTGCTTGCCCGGCTGGTGCAGCTATGCGCGCAGGCGCGGCTGAAAGTGATTGTCGTGGCGCTGCTTCTCGCAGGCGCGTGCGCGTTCGCAAGCGTCTCCCTGCTGGGGGTCAGCACCGATACCGGCAAGCTGTTCGCCGCCAGCCTGCCGTGGAAGCAGCGCGCGGCCGATCTGGCAAAGCTGTTCCCGCAGAACGACAAGCTGATCGTGGCGGTGGTGAGCGCCGATATCCCCGAGGAAGCCGACGCCGTGGCGGCCGCCCTGGCGGCGCGGCTGCGGAGCGATCATGCGCATTTCACCCATGTGCGGCGTCCGGATGCCCTGCCCTATTTGCAGAAGAACGCGTTCCTGTTGATTAGCGCTGCGCAACTGGAATCGGTGCTGGACGAAACGATCGATGCGCAGCCGTTCCTGGGCGCGTTGGCGGCCGATCCTTCCCTGCGCGGGTTGTTCGGGGCATTGGGGCTGGTGGTGCAGGGCGTCGAACATCATCAGGACCTTGGCAGCGCCAGCGCGGCCCTGGGGAAGTTCCATGCGGCGCTGGCAGCGGCGGCATCGGGGCACGCGGCGCCACTCTCCTGGCAGCGGCTGCTGGGCGGCCAGTTGGCCGATGAGGCGGGGCGTTACAGGTTCGTGCTGATCAACCCGGTGCTGGATTACGGCAGCCTGCAACCGGGCGGGGCGGCCTCCGCCGCCGTGCGCGCCGCCGCGGCAAGCCTGCCGGAGGTGCGGCAGGGGCTGGCGCAGGTGCGGCTGACCGGCCAGGTGATGCTGGATGACGACGAGTTCTCCTCGGTCGCCGAAGGGGCAGCGGCCGGTCTGATCGGCAGCTTCCTGCTGGTGATGCTGTGGCTGTTCCTGGCGGTACGGTCCTGGCGGCTGATGCTGCCGATCATGGCGACGCTGGTGCTGGGCCTGGTATACACCACCGGCTTCGCCGCGGTGGCGATCGGCACGCTGAACCTGGTATCGGTGGCGTTCGCGGTGCTGTTCGTGGGCATCGCAGTGGATTTCGCCATCCAGTTCACGGTGCGGTTCCGCGAGCGGCTGCATGGCCAGCCCGACATGAGCCTGGCGCTGCGCGAAACCGGTCGCAGGAGCGGCACGCAGATCCTGGTCGCGGCGCTGGCCACCGCGGCCGGGTTCCTCGCGTTTGCGCCGACCCGGTTCGTGGGCGTGGCGCAGTTGGGCATCATCGCCGGCGTGGGCATGCTGATTGCCTTTGTGTGCACACTGACCGTGCTGCCGGCGCTGCTGTCGCTGTGCCGGCCGGCGGGCGAGGCCGAGGAGGTAGGGTTTGCCTGGGCAGCGCCGCTGGATACGCTTTTGGCGCGTCTGCGCTGGCCGGTGGTCGCAGGCTTCACGGCAATGGCGGTGGCCGGCGTTCTGCTGGGCCGGAGCATCCCGTTCGACGGCGATCCGCTGCATACCAAAAACCAGGCCACCGAGGCGATCCGCACGCTGAAGGACCTGATGCAGGATCCGGTGACGAACCCGTATTCGATCCAGGCTTTGTTGCCCTCGCTGGCAGCGGCGCGACAGGCAGCCGCCACCTATGCGGCGCTGGATCAGACGCAGGCGGTGCTGAGCGTGGATAGTTTTTTCCCCGCGGACCAGGCGGAGAAGCTGGCGGCAATCCATGACGCAGCGACCCTGCTCGCCCCCACACTCTCGGCTCACCCGCCGATGCAGCCGGTGACCGCGGCCGAGGTCCGCGAGGCCGCGCGGAAGCTCTCCGCCGCGATCGATTCGGTTGCCGCGCGGCTGCCGGCGGGCGATGCGCTGCTCGCGATCGGAGAGGATTTGCGGCGGCTGGAGGCTGCGCCCGACGTGACGCTGCTGGTGGCAAATGGCGCCCTGACGCGCTTCTTGCCGATGCAACTCGCACGGCTGCGGGAGGCGCTGGCGACGCCGGGCGTGACGATCGCGGATCTGCCCGCCGAGCTTCGGGCGGACTGGATCCTGCCGGATGGCCGGGTGCGCGTGCAGGCGCTGCCCAAGCCAGGCGTTCGTGATACCGGTGCGCTGCGGGCCTGGGTCGAGGCGGCGTCGCGGGTTGTACCGCAATCCTCCGGCTCGGCGGTCTATATCGTGAAAAGCGCGGACACGATCACCGGCGCGTTCGCCATCGCCGCGTTCAGCGCCGTGGGGGCGATTACGCTGATCCTCGCGCTGGCGCTGCACAAGGCGCGCGACGTGGCGCTGGTGATGGCGCCGCTGCTGGCATCGATGCTGCTGACGGCGCTGCTGCTGCGGGTGTTCGGGCTGGACCTGAATTTCGCCAATATCATCGCGCTGCCGCTGCTGCTCGGCGTCGGCGTATCCTTCAACATTTATTTCGTCATGAACTGGCGCAGCGGCAGCACGCGGTTTGTCAGCACGGCGACCGCGCGGGCGGTGATCTTCTCCGCCCTGACCACGAGCACCGCATTCGGCTCTCTGGCGCTTTCCTCCCATCCCGGCACCGCCAGCATGGGCGTATTGCTGCTGATCAGCCTCGGCTGCACGGTGTTCACAACGCTGGTCTTCGTGCCCGCCCTGCTCGCCCTGATGCCCCGCCAGGACGGTCTGGTCGCACCTTCCGGACTTGTGCTCATAAACAAGTAAAAGTTCTTTGCTTCTTTCTTTCAAGAAAGAAGGCCCTGCGCAGCAGATAAGAAAGAATCTTCTTTCTTGAAAGAAAGAAGCAAAGAACTTTTACTTATGAGGCGGGGATCAACGCGGCGCGGTACGCGGCGGGGTGGTCGGCGAGGAATTTGGCGACAAGCATGTCGGTGTCCGTGCCTTCGGCAGCGGGGCAGGCGCTGCGGATGTCCAGGGCGCGGTCGACCGGCAGGGGGGAACGGGCAGCGCGGGAGGCGGCGAGCGCGCGCTGCATATCCTCATGGCCATCCAGCAGATCGTTCAGCGCACGGGCGCTCCTCAGCGCGCCCCAGCTCGTGCAAATCTGCGGCATCACGCCCAGTGCCTGGATCGGCCAGCCCCGCGGGGCCAGAACGCGGCTCCAAGTGACGAACAATTCGCCGCCATCCGGCAGGCGGGTGATCGTCTGAACCAGGCCCTTGCCCAGGGTGGCACTTCCCACGACAACGGCACGACCAAGATCGGCCAGGGCCGCCGCCATGATCTCGGCAGCGCTGGCCGAGCGGCCATCCACCAGCACCACCACTGGCAGTCCGTGGGTAAGGTCACCGCCATCGATTCGCCAGTCGTGGGAGGCTTCGGGGTCCCGGCCCGCGGTGCTCGCGATCACGCCGTGATCGGCAAGGAGCGCCACGCTGGTGACGGCCTCGCGCAACAGCCCGCCGCGGTTGCCGCGCAAATCCACCACGATCATGGACGGTGGGGTGCTGGAAGCCAACCCGGCCTCGATCGCCTCGCTCAGCCGTTCGGCGGTGTTGCTGGTGAAGCTGGTGATCTTGATGCACAGCATGGCACCGCGACGTTCCGCAAACACGGTCTCCGGCGGTACATAGGCCAGCGTCAGCGTCACGTCCCGATAGATGCCATCCAGACCGAGAACCCGCAGGGCAACCTGGCGGCCGTTCGGTCCGGAGAGCCAGTCTCGGAGCTTGTCGATCTGGCTGGCGCGGGCGCGATAACCATCCACGGATATGATCCTGTCCCCCACCCGCATGCCGGCCTGCTGGCCGGGGCCATCGGGCACAATATCACCCACCACCACGCCGTGGTCGCGGATCACCAGGCCGAGCCCGGCACTCGCATCCACCGACAGCTTGGTGCGCTCGGCTTCCGCCGGCGTTGGCGGCTCGTAGCGTGAATAGGGATCGAGGTGGTTGAACATCTCGTCGAAAAATCCCTGGATCAGCCCCTGGGTGCCGGCCGCCCGCAAGGTGGCGGATTGCGCGGTGGCGGCCGCCTCCATATCCGCGGCATCGCGGCCCCAGGCGCTGGAATCCCCGGGCGAGGGCGCCGGACGGTCGAACAGCAGATGCGTGCCGGCGGCGAGTTGCAGGCGGCCGTCATGCAAGCCTGTGGTCAGCACCGGATCGAGCGCGGTGATGCCGTGCAGCCCCCAAAGCGTAAGATCCTGTGCGGTGACGGGATCCAGCACACGCGGCGCGGCGAATGCCAGGGCCGCGGAAAACACTTTCTCTGCACGCTGCGTATCGAAGGGTTCGCCGCCGGGAGAGGCCGCGTGCCCGTGCGCCGCGCCACCGAGAGCGGCGCATATGCAAAGCTGCGCGATCAGCGCACGGGTTTTCTGCTCCCACGCGCAGGCCGCACGGCGGCGGCGGCGGCCAGCGCGAAGATCAACCCGCCGGTCACCGGGCTCGCCTCCGCCAGACGCACGTTCACGTCCTGCGTGAGGCGAAAAACCTGCCTCGTCTTGCGGCCTGTCAGGGATTGGCTTGCCTCGTCATGTACCCAGTAGTCGTCTGGCAAAGATGAAATGGGGATCAAACCCGTTGCACCGTTGCCATGCACTGTGACGAAAAGGCCGAACCGCGTCACGCCGGAAATGCGTGCCTGGAAGGCGGCGCCGATTTTCTCCGCCATATATGCAGCAAGGTAACGGTCTATCGCTTCACGCTCGGCTAAGGCGGCGCGTCGTTCCGTCGCGGAAATGTGTTCGGCGGCATCCTGCAAACCGGCTGCCTCCGCCTCCGACAATGCGCCCAGGCCCAGCCTGAGGCCGGCGATCAGCGCGCGGTGCACCAGAAGATCCGCGTACCGGCGTATCGGGCTTGTGAAATGCGCATAGCGAGAAAGGCTCAAACCGAAATGGCCGATGTTCTCCGGGCTGTAGGCGGCCTGGGACTGGCTGCGCAGCATCACCTCATTGACCATCTGCGCGTGCTCGGTGCCCGCAACCTTTTGCAGCACGCCGTCGAGATCGCGTGGCGTCACCTGCGGGCCCGGCGCCAGCGAGATGCCGAAGCTGCCGAGGAATTGACGCAGATTGGCGAGTTTTTCGTCCGAGGGCGGCGCATGCACCCGGTACATGCAGGGCTTTTTCAGCCGCTCCAGTTCCTCCGCGGCGGCGACGTTGGCCAGCACCATGAATTCCTCGATGAGGCGATGGCTGTCGAGTCGCGGGCGGGGGTCGATCGCGGCGACCTTTCCCGAATCGTCAAGGATCACGCGGCGCTCCGGCAGGTCCAGATCGAGCGTGCCGCGGCGCTGGCGGGCGGCGAGCAGGGCGCGGAAAGCGGCATAGAGGGCGGGCAGCAGGCCGGGATCGAGACCGAGCGGATCGCCGGCATCTAAGCCCGCCTGCACCTGTTCGTAAGTCAGCCGGGCGGCGGAGCGCATCAATCCGCGCCCGAAACGGTGGCGCGTCTTGCGGCCATCCGCGCCGATGTGCATTTCCACGAACAGACAGCCGCGATCCTCGTTCGGGCGCAGGCTGCACCAGCCGTTGGAGAGTTCCTCGGGCAGCATCGGCACCACGCGATCGGGGAAATAGCAGCTGTTGCCGCGTAAGCGGGCATCCCGATCCAGTGCCGACTCAGGGCGCACGTAATGCGCCACGTCGGCGATGGCCACGATCAGGCGGAACCCGTCGGCGTCGGGTTCGGCGTAGACAGCGTCATCGAAATCGCGGGCGTCCTGGCCATCGATCGTGATCAGCGGCGTTTCGCGCAGATCGGTGCGGCGGCCCAGCGCCACAGCGCGGGCGCGCTTTGCCTCGGCGAGGGCTTCCGGCGTGAAGACGGTGGGGATGTCGTGGGTGTGGATGCAGATCAGGCTAACGGAACGCGCATCGCCCATATGGCCCAGCCGCTCGAGGATCCGGGCCGGCTTTAGGCCGTAGCCACGGCCGGGCAGCGGCTCGGCGAGCACGATCTCGCCCTCTTCCGCGCCGCCGGCCTCGCCCGGCGGGATGTGCCATTCGGCCTTGGCGCGGCGGTCGGTTGGGACGAGTCGATCAGGCGCACGGAAGATGCCAAGGATCCGGCCGGGATCATCTGACAGCCGCTTGATCGTGCGGCCTTCATACTTGCCGTGGCCGATCGGCTTGAGGCGGGCGAGCACACGCTGGCCGGGGGCGAGTGCGGGCTGCCCGCGCGCCTCGCGCGCCATCAAAATGAGCGGCGGCGGCCCATCCCCCTCCCATTTCAGCGGCCGGGCAATGGGATCGCCATCAGGGTCGGTGCCGGTGACGCGCAAGACGGTCACATCCGGCAGATGGCCGGGCGGCGTGAAGCGCTTATGCCCGGCGGGCGCGATGTCGCCGGCGGCGGCAAGCTCGCGCAGCAGATCCCGCAACGCGGCGCGGTGCTCGGGGCCAAGGCCGAAATGACGCGAAATCTCGCGCTTGCCGACGCGCCCGCCGCTTTCGCGCACGAAGCGGCGGAGAGCGTCGCGGGAGGGTAGCGTGCCAGGGCGCGCGTCCTGCTCCGCCGGATTGGGGGGCGGGGGCTTGCGGAAGGCGCGCCGAGTCATGCGACACAGAAAGAGTGTTCTTTTTTGAAAAAAAGAACCAAAAAACTTTTGCCTTTTGGCGCGCGCTGCCGGCGAGTCCGCGACAGCCAGTCCAAAGTCTTTTGCTTCTTTTCTTCAGAAAAGAAGACCTTCCTGTCTTTCGCCGCCATCACCCAGCCTTGCGCACCGCAGGCGCTTTCTTGGCGGCCGGCTTGGGCTTCGCTTTCACGGCCGCCTTGGGTGCGACTGCCTTGACCGGGGCAGCTTTTGCCGCGACGCCATTGGTTGCTGCGGCTGCCTTGGCGGGGGCGGCTTTCTTGGCGGGGGCAGCCCGGCCGTTCTTGCCCTTCGGCTTGAGCAGTTTGCCGCGCTCGGCGAGCAGGGCGATGGCCTGCTCCATGGTCACGTCGTCCATGGTGACGTTTTTCGGCAGGTTGGCGACGACCTGGCCGTGCTGCAGGTAGGGGCCAAAGCGCCCCTTGCGTACCTGGATGTCGGCTTTGTCTTTAGGATGCTGACCGACAATGCGCACGCTGGCGAGCTTGCGGCCGATCACATCTACGGCACGGTTGACGCCGATGGCGAGGATGTCGTCGTCCTTATCAAGTGAGGCAAAGATGCTGCCCATCTTGATATAAGGACCGAACCGGCCAAGCCCGGCCTCCATATTCTGGCCCGTTTCGGGATGAACGCCCACGAGACGCGGCAGCGAGAGCAGGCCCACCGCCTGGTCCAGAGTCATGGTTTCGCCATCCATGCCCTTGGGCAGGGAGGTGCGGCGGGGCTTGGCTTTCTTGTCCTCCGGATCGGGTTCGCCCTGCTGCACGTAAAGTCCGTAGGGACCGCGGCGGACAGTGACGTCCTCGCCCGAGACCGGATGCTTGCCGAGGGTCCGCATGCCGTCTTTGAGAACTTCGGCATCGCCCTCGCCGCCCTCGATCGCCAGACGCCGGGTGAACTGGCACTCCGGATAATTGGAGCATCCAATGAAACTGCCATAGCGGCCGAGCTTGAGGCCGAGCCGGCCCTTGTGGCAGGCGGGGCACACGCGCGGATCGGTGCCATCATCCTTGGGCGGGAAGAAATGCGGGCCGAGATCGCGGTCCAGCGCATCGACCACATCGGAGATCTTCAGCTCGCGGGTCTGCTCGATCGCCTTGGAGAATTCTTCCCAAAAGGCGCGCATCAGGGCGCGCCAATCGAGCCGCCCGTCCGACACGTCGTCGAGTTTTTCCTCAAGGCCGGCGGTGAAGCCGGTATCCACGTAGCGTTCGAAGAAGCTGGTCAGGAAGGCTGTCACCAGCCGGCCGCGATCCTCGGGAACAAACCTCTTGTTCTCCATGCGCACGTAATTGCGGTCGCGCAGGACCGACAGGATGGAGGCGTAGGTGGAGGGGCGGCCGATGCCGAGCTCCTCCATCTTCTTCACCAGGCTCGCTTCGGAATAGCGCGGCGGCGGCTGGGTGAAATGCTGGTCGGCGGAGACATCGCCGCGCTTCAGCGGATCGCGCTCGGCCATCGGCGGCAGCATGCGGCTGTCGTCATCCTCCTCCTCGTCGGTACCCTCCCGGTAAAGTTTCAGGAACCCGTCAAAGGCGATGATGGAGCCATTGGCGCGCAGCCTGGTGCCGCCACTGGCGACATCCACGGCGACCTGATCAAGCTCGGCGCTCTGCATCTGGCTCGCCACCGCGCGCTTCCAGATCAGCTCGTAGAGGCGTTTCTGGTCCGCGTTCAGATAGGGCGCCACCTCGTCCGGCGTGCGGGCCACATCGGTGGGGCGCACCGCCTCATGCGCTTCCTGCGCGTTCTTGGCCTTGCTGATATATTCGCGCGGCGTGGCCGGCACGTAGGCGCCGCCGAAGGCCTGCCCGACATGGGCGCGGATGGACTCGATGGCCTCGCGCGCCATCTGCACGCCATCGGTACGCATATAGGTGATCAGCCCCACGGTATCGCCGTGCAGATCCACGCCTTCATACAGTTGCTGGGCGGTGCGCATGGCGGCCTGCGCCCCCATGCCAAGCTTGCGCGAGGCCTCCTGTTGCAGCGTGGAGGTGGTGAACGGGGCGGGCGGGTTGCGCTTGACGCGCCGGCGCTCGACGCTGGCCACCGAGAACTTGCCAGCCTCGACGGCCGCCTTCGCCCGGGCGGCCAGTGCCGCCGTGTTGAGGTCGAACTGGTCGAGCTTTCTGCCATCCAGATGCGAGAGCTTCGCGGTGAAGGGCGCACCGGCGGGGGTGAGGAAATGGGCTTCCACCGTCCAGTATTCTCGGGGCCGAAACGCCTCGATCTCGGCTTCGCGGTTGCACACCAGCCGCAGGGCGACAGATTGCACCCGGCCGGCGCTGCGGCTGCCGGGCAGCTTGCGCCACAGCACGGGGGAGAGGGTGAAGCCCACCAGGTAATCCAGCGCGCGCCGGGCGAGATAGGCTTCGATCAGCGGCATATCCAGATCGCGCGGCTGCTTCATGGCGCGCTGCACCGCGGTCTTGGTGATTTCGTTGAAGGTGATGCGCTGCACCTCCACCCCGCGCAGGGCGTGCTTGTCCTCCAGCATGGCGCGCACGTGCCAACTGATCGCCTCGCCTTCACGATCGGGGTCAGTGGCAAGATAGAGGGTACGGGCGCCCTTCAGTGCCTTCACGATGGCCGCCACCTGGCGGGCGCCGCGCTCGTCCGCCTCCCAATCCATGGCGAAATTGTCATCCGGGCGGACCGAGCCATCCTTGGGCGGCAGGTCGCGCACATGGCCGAAGCTCGCCAGCACGGTGAACCGGTCGCCCAAGTATTTGTTGATTGTCTTGGCCTTGGCGGGCGACTCTACGACGACGACGTCTGTCATTGCTGTCCTGAATTCAACCAGCGGGTGCAACCCCGCCTCTGCGCTTACGGAGGCGGGGCGGAGAAAGTCAAGCCGATGTGGCGCGGGAGGGCTATTTCATGCTCATGGACCGCGGCCACGGCCACCCTTTTTGCGCGGATCAGCCTCTGGCGCCGACCAGCAACAGGGCAAGGATGTCGGCCCGCTCCGCCGGGTCTGCCCGATCGAAGGCCTCAATCGCGACCTGCGCAGTATCCAGGACGGTTATTGCGTCTGACGGCTCAAAGGCAACCGTGGGATGGTAGTCCGCACGTATCCGGTGGTCCTGCAAGCGCGTAAACGCCGTCGCGAAATCCCGCATGCCCTTGCTGACAGAAGCCGTTCCCAACGCTGTCCGGTATTTTTGCTTCAAATTCGCGGACTGGATCGCTTCGCAGACCGTCTTCATGTGGCTGTGGCTGAAGCCACGGTAGAGAATTGACGCGCCGGGTCTCTGCTGGTGTTCGCGGCCCATGAAACGCTGCGCCGCCGCGGCAAGGAGGGTATGAAAAACTGCATAATAAGCGGTGGATATGGCGCGGCGCAGGCAGGCTTGGTTCGAAGCCGTCGTGCTTGGGATGGTTTCGGCCGCCGCCACAAGAAGCTTGGCGACAGCCAGCAATCCGGATGGGTCAAGCACGAATCCGCTTGTCCCAGTCGGTCCGATCCAGAAGTTTGATCAACGGGATATGCTCGTCGCCGCGGCTCTCGAGCTCGTCCTGGAGTGCCTGGACAATGCGGATATACACCTTGCCGGGCCGATCCTCAGTCTGGGCGGAATCAAACAGATAGGTGAAGCGATAGGCAGGCCGATCCCAGGCATCGACGCCCGATTCGACAGCGACCTGCTCAATGGCGGCAGGCCCCGCCACCTGGCGGCCGGCTGTCAGCCCCATCTGTTCCAAGTCAGGCTGTGTCATGGGATTCTCTCCACTTGCCTATGTCGTGCTTGTAGCTCAGGCGGTCCTTACCACCCTGTTACCAGGAAGATATTCCACCCGCAGGGCCAGTTCCAGTTGCATCAGCGCTGCCATCACGGCCTGGGTTGGCAAGCCGCAGCGGCGAATCAGCTCGTCGATATCGGTGGGCGATGCACTCAGCAGCGCCAGCAGCTTGGTCTGGACCGGACCCAGATCAAGTTCCGGCTCGGGCGGGCCATCCCACACGCCTGGCTCATGGGCAAACCCCTGGCCGGCGTCGCGGGCGAAGAGCGGGGACCGGGCAAGGCCGAGCGCGCGAGGATCGTCGGGCAGGTTGGCGAGCACGTCGTCGGCACTTTCGGTCAGGTGCGCGCCCTGGCGGATCAGGTCGTTGGAGCCGCGGCAGCGGGGATCGAGCGGCGAGCCAGGCACGGCGAAAATCTCGCGATTGGCCTCCTGCGCCAGGCGGGCGGTGATCAGGCTGCCGGAGCGCAATGCCGCCTCCACCACGACCAGGCCCAGCGAAAGCCCGGCGATGATGCGGTTGCGGCGCGGGAAATGCCGGCTTTGCGGGGCGGTGCCGAGCGGCGCCTCGGTGATCACGGCCCCCCGTTCTGCGATGCGCGCCTGCAGATCGGCGTGCTCGGGCGGGTAGGGCTGATCTAGGCCGCCTGCGACGGCAGCAACCGTGAGGCCCACATGCAGCGCGCCGGTATGGGCGGCCGCATCTATCCCGCGCGCCATACCGGAGACGACGACCAGGTTCTGGGCGGCCAGGTCGGCGGCCAGCGCCTCCGCCATCTTCATGCCGTTGGCCGAGGCATTGCGGGCGCCGACCAGACCCACGGCGCGGCCATTCAGCGCCGCCAGACTGCCGAGCACCGCCAGCACCGGCGGAGGATCGGGCAGCAGCGCCATCAGGCCGGGGTAGGCAGGCTCACCGATGAACAGCAGATGGGCGCCGAGCTTAGCAAGGCGATCGCGCTCACGCGCGGCTTCCTTCAGCGAGGGGATTTTTGGGGCCTCGGCGCGGCCGCCGGCCCGGGCGAGATCGGGCAGCGCGGCGATGGCGTCGCCGGCGTTGCCGAACTGGGCCAGCAGGCGGCGGTAGGTGACGGGGCCGACACCCTCGGTGCGGGCCAGACGCAGCCTGTCCAGCACCGGATCGCTCACGGCTTGCGGCCGACCCGTGGTTCGGTGCCGGCACACAAGCGCGCGATATTGGCGCGGTGGCGCCAGAAGATGAGGGCGGCGATGGCGAGCGGTGCGATGAACCACAGATGCGGGAGGAACAGAGCGGCGAGGATGGGGGAAGCGGCGAATGCCGAGAGCGCGCCGGCCGAGCTGATGCGGGTGAGGGCGAATACCGCAAGCCAAACGCCGCAGGCGGCCAGCCCGATGCGCCAGTCCAGCGCCAGGAGCACACCAAGCCCGGTCGCCACCCCTTTGCCGCCGCGAAAGCGCAGCCAGACCGGAAAACAATGGCCCACGACCGCGAAGATGGCGGCCAGCGGCATCCAGACGGGGCCGACGGCGAGATCGACGAGCTGGACGGCCAGCGCGCCCTTGGCGGCATCCAGGATCAGGGTGCCGGCGGCCAGACCCCGCCTTCCGGTACGCAGCACGTTGGTCGCGCCGATATTGCCGGAGCCAATCTGCCGGATATCACCCAGCCCCGCGAGGCGCGTGAGGATCAGGCCAAACGGGATGGAACCGAGCAGATAGGCGATCGCGGCGGTGGCGAAGCTGGTCGCCTCGCCTTGCCAGAGCGGGCTCATCCGAACACGCGCCTGCCGGCTTTCCAGGTGCCCAGCACCCGGCCTTCCAGGGCGCGGCCATCGAAGGGCGTGTTTTGCGCCTTGCCGGGCAGCTTGCCGGCCTGCACCTGCCAGATACGCTCCGGGTGGAGCAGGCACAGATCGGCCGGGGTGCCGCGCGCCAGCGTGCCCGCTTGTACCCCCAGCAGTCTGGCGGGGCGGCAGGTAAGCAGGGCGATAGCATGCGGCAGGCTCAGTTGGCCGCCATGCACCTGCGCTAACGTCACGGCAAGCAGCGTCGCAAGACCCGCCCCGCCGGACGTCGCCTGCGCGAACGGCAGGCGCTTGTCGTCCGCGTCGCGCGGCTGGTGATCGGAGGCGATGGCGTCGATCGTGCCATCGGCCAGGGCGGCGGCAATGGCCTGGCGGTCGGACTCCGGGCGCAGCGGCGGGGAGAGCTTGGCATAGGTGCGGTAGTCGCCGATGGCGCCTTCGTTGAGGTCGAAATACGGGGGCGCGGTGTCACACGTGACATCGAGCCCCTCATCCTTGGCGCGGCGGATGAGGGTGACGGCCTCCGCGGTGGAGATATGGGCGAAGTGCAGCGCGCCGCCGGTGAGGCGGGCGAGGCGGATGTCGCGCGCAATCAGGATGGCTTCGGCCTCGCGCGGGATGCCGGGCAGACCGAGGCGTGTGGCAAGTTCGCCTTCGGTGGCCGCACCGCCTTCGGCGAGCGAAGGTTCCTCCGGATGCTGGATGATTCGGCCGCCGACGGCACGGGCGTAACTCAGCACGCGGCGCATCAGCTGGGTATTGGCGATGGCGCGTTTGCCGTCGGTAAAGGCCACGGCGCCGGCTTCCCGCAGCAGGCCGAGTTCGGCCATTTCCTCGCCCCGGCAGCCGCGGGTGACGGCGGCGTAGGGCAGGATGGTAAGGCTGCCGGTGGCCTCGCCCCGGCTGCGCAACAGGAAAACCAGCGCCGGATCATCGATAGCGGGCGCGCTATCGGGTAGGGCGGCGAGCGTGGTGATGCCGCCCGCGGCTGCGGCTTGTGCGGCGGAGGCGATGGTCTCGCGGTATTCGAAGCCGGGTTCGCCCAACGCCACGCGCATATCGACCAGCCCCGGGCAAAGGATGGCGCCCTGGCCGTCGATGATGTCCACCCCATCCGGCCTCCCTAGGCCCTGGCCCAGATCCAGGATTGCCCCATCCCGGATCAACAGCTCCCCCGGCCGATCGAGTTGCGCCCCAGGATCGATCAGTCTGACATTCGCAATGAGGACGGGTGGTCCGTTCACCACGCACCCAAACAGTCAAAAGTTTTTTGCTTCTTTTTTTCAAAAAAGAAGACTCTTTCTGTCTTCTTTTTTCCAAAAAAGAAGCAAAAAACCTTATTTCCTTCAGACATTTCTTCGCTGCTTGCGTCCGAGCACGTCCAGCACCGCCATGCGCACAGCAACGCCCATTTCGACTTGCTCACGGATCAGGCTGCGCGCTGGGTCATCGGCCACCGCGCTGTCGATCTCCACGCCGCGGTTCATCGGGCCGGGGTGCATCACCAGCGCGTCCGGCTTGGCGCGGGCCAGGCGGGCGGCATCCAGGCCATAGAAGCGGAAGAACTCGCGGGCGGAGGGCACGAGGCCCTTCGTCATGCGCTCGCGCTGCAGGCGCAGCATCATCACGATATCCACGCCGGCGAGGCCCTGATCCATGTCATGGAACACCTCGATGCCCAGGCGATCGATGCCGGCGGGGATCAGGGTGGGCGGGCCGATCAGGCGCACGGCGCAGCCCATGGTGGTGAGCAGGTAGATGTTGGATCGGGCGACGCGGCTATGGGTGATATCGCCGCAGATCGCCACCGTCAGCCCATCCAGGCGCCCGCGGCGGCGGCGTATGGTCAGCGCATCCAGCAGAGCCTGCGTCGGATGCTCATGGGTGCCGTCGCCGGCGTTGATCACGGCCGCGTCCACCTTCTGGGCCAGCAGCGCCGGCGCGCCGGACTGGTCGTGCCGCACGACCAGCAGATCACACATCATGGCGTTCAGGGTGGTTGCCGTATCGAGCAGTGTCTCCCCCTTGTTCACCGAGCTGGCGGAGACCGACATGTTGATCACGTCCGCCCCCAGCCGCTTGCCAGCGAGTTCGAAACTGGTGCGGGTGCGGGTGGAATCCTCGAAGAACAGGTTGATCAGGGTCCGCCCGCGCAGCAGGTCCCGCTGCGTTTTGCCCGACCGGTTGAGCAGGGCGTAGCTCTCGGCCAGGTCCAGCAACTGCACGATATCGGGCGGATGCATCCCTTCGATCGCCAGCAGGTGTTTTTGAAGCTGCACGCGTGGGGTGCCCGGGGTGTGGTTCGCAACGGATGTAGCGGTTTGCATGTGGGGCAAGCAAGGCAGGGGCCTTGCGATGCGGGTTTTTGAGTAATACTCTTACATGTAAGAATTGGGGAGCAGCATGCGTATTACATCCAAGGGCCAGGTGACAATCCCGGCAGACATAAGGGAGAAGGCGGGGCTGCTGCCGCATACCGAGGTCGCTTTTGAATACGATGGCAAGTTCACGCGGATCGTCCCCGTGGTGTCTGAGCAGGGCAACAGCCGCGGCGACCGGATCGTGGCGCGTTTGCGCGGCCGGCTGCGCGGCGGCCTGACGACCGATGAGATCATGGCGATGACCCGCGGTGAGGATTGAGCGCCGTCCTGGTCGACAGCAATGTTCTGATTGACGTGTTGGGCGAGGACAAGACCTGGGCTGCATGGTCTGCGGCAGCCTTGGCCCGTGCAGCCAGCCGTTCTCGGCTGGTGATCAACCCGATCATTTATGCAGAAGTGTCAGTGCGGGCGCAGACCGCGGAGGCGCTTGATGAAGCGCTGCCGGCCGAGTGGTTTGCGCGGGAGGCACTGCCCTACGAGGCCGCCTTCTTGGCTGGCCGGGTTTTCCTTGCCTACCGGCGGCGCGGTGGTACGAGGCGATCGCCCCTACCCGATTTCCTGATCGGCGCGCATGCGGCTGTGGCGGGATATGACGTATTGACGCGCGATGCGGCACGCTACCGGACCTATTTCCCGACCGTGCGGGTGATCGCACCGGATGGGTAGGGTAGCGACACCGGCGCCCCCTTTATCCGCCTAATCCCACCAGAAGAACCACCAATCATCGGGACGTCTGCAAAGCGTTCTGATGTCTTCCATCTCACGAAGCCGCAACTGCCCCGCCCCGTAATCGTTAATGTCACCTGATCGCTCATGTAAATCGACCGGCCGAATGTCGGCACCCCATCCGGCGGAGAACATCACCATGTCGCTGGCAGCAGAGACCGCGATCGCGACATTCGCGGCAGGGATTGTGGTCGCGCGCGGGGCAACCACCGTGCAGGCCATCCGCGAAGCCTGGTCGGATGCGCGGTGGATCCTGTTCCCCGAGCCTACCGATGCCGAATACCAGGAATGGCAGAAACTGCACGGCGAGGAACCCGCCACACTGGCCGAGGCGGAAGCGGCGGCGCGGTCGCTCGCGGCACGCCGCAAGCACATGACGCAGACCGTGCAGGATTTCGACCTGGTTTAGCGCCCGCGGGCGCGATCAGCCCGCAACCGCTGCCGCAATCCGGGCCAGCGACTCCTCGCGCCCCAGCGCCGCCAGAGTCGCATCGATGCCAGGGCTTGTGGTGCTGCCGGTCAGCGCCGCACGCAGCGGCTGGGCCACTTGGCCCAGCTTCTTGCCTTCCGTCTCCGCATAGGCACGCAAGGCTGCATCCACGGCGGATTGCGTAAAATCGGTCGCCGCGAGATGCCCTGCGAGCCCGGCCAGAAGCGCGCGAGCGTCCGGGGTGAGCACGGCGCGGGCCTTGTCCTCGAAGGGCAACGGCACCGTCCGGGCAAGAAAGGCAGCGCTGGCAGCCAGATCCACCAGGGTTTTCGCGCGCTCCTTCAGACCCGGCATCAGCCCAAGGATGCGGTCCTCGGCCGCCCCATCCAGCACCAGTCCCGGCGTGCCGGCGAGGCGCCGAAGAACCTCCGCGGTCAGCCGCGCATCGTCCGCCTGGCGCAGCCACACGCCGTTGAGGTGCGTCAGCTTGGCATAATTCATCCGGCTTGCGGCCCGGCCCACCCCATCCAGATCGAACAGGGCGATCGCCTCGTCGCGCGAGATGATCTCGGCGTCCCCATGGCCCCAGCCGAGGCGCAGCAGATAATTGCACAGCGCCTCGGGCAAAAAACCTTGGGCGTCGAATTCCAGCACGCTCACCGCCCCATGGCGCTTGGAGAGCTTGGCACCGTCCGCACCATGAATCAGCGGGATATGCGCGAAGCGCGGCGTCTCCCAGCCCATGGCGTGGTAGATCTGCACCTGCCGGAACGTGTTGGTCAGGTGGTCGTCACCGCGGATCACATGGGTGATGCCCATGTCGTGGTCGTCCACCACCACGGCATGCAGGTAGGTGGGCGTGCCATCGCTGCGTAGAATGATCATGTCGTCCAGCTCAGCGTTGCGCACACGCACCTCGCCCTGAACCAGGTCGTGCACCACCGTCTCGCCGGTTTGCGGGGCCTTCAGGCGAATGACGGGGGCGACGCCCGCCGGCGCCTCAGCGGGATCGCGGTCGCGCCAGCGCCCGTCATAGCGCGGCGGCCGCCCCTCGGCGGCGGCGCGCTCGCGCATCTCGCGCAGTTCCTCGGCACTGGTGTAGCAGCGATAGGCGCGGCCGGCGGCGACCATCTGTTCGGCCACCTCCGCGTGGCGGGCCGCGCGGGTGGACTGGAAAACGGGCTTCTCATCCGGCGAAAGCCCAAGCCAGGCCAGGCCTTGCAGGATCACATCCACCGCGAGCTGCGTGCTGCGCTCGCGGTCGGTATCCTCGATCCGCAGCAGATAGGCGCCACCATGGTGGCGGGCGAACAGATAGTTGAACAGGGCCGTGCGGGCCCCGCCAATATGCAGCAGCCCCGTCGGGCTCGGCGCGAAACGTGTGCGAACAGTCATATCGCTGGTCTACCCCGTGCCACCGCCGAAGTCATGCCGCGGGGGACGGCTGCCATAGGTAAAAGTTCTTTGCTTTTTTCTTTCAAGAAAGAAGATTCTTCTTTTTTGAAAAAAAGAAGCAAAAAACTTTTACCTGTTCGCTGTGCGTGCATGGCGTAGTCTGTGCGGGTGCGGAATGTTTGGGATGAGTTTCTCGCCACGCAGCGGGATCGGTTCGTGCTGTTTCTGCCGGTGTTTCTGGGCGGAGGAATACTCGCGTATTTCGCGTGGGACACCGAGCCGGATCTGCGCGCGGCGGCCGGCGTGGCGGGGGCGAGCCTGCTGGCGGTGGCGGCCACCTGGCGCTGGGCGATCGCCCGCGCGGCGGCGCTGGCGACGGCCTGCGCCGCGTGCGGCTTTGCACTCGCCTGCCTGGCCGCGTCACGGGCCCCGCCCTGGCCGGCCCTGCCGCGCACCGCCACGGCCATCACCGGGAAAGTGAGCCTGCTGGAGGCGCTGCCGGCGGGCAACCGCGTAACCCTCGCCGGCCCCAGCCTGGATGGGCAGCCCAAGCTGCCACGAACCCTGCGCATCCGGCTGCGCGGCACGGACACCGCACCCATTGCCGCCGGCGAAACAATCCGTGTCCGCGCGCTGGTGCGGCCACCCCCGCCGCCCGACTACCCCGGCGGCTGGGACACACAACGCGACGCGTTCTTCGCCGGGGTGGGCGGTTATGGGTTCGCGATCGGGCCCGCCGAGATCGTGCAGGCGCGCGCCGGCGGATTCTGGGCAAGCTTACGGGGCCGGATCGCCGCGCGCATTCTGGCCGCACTGCCGGGGCCGCGCGGTGCCGTGGCCGCCACCATACTCACCGGCATTGGCACCGCCATCCCGCAGGCGGACCGGGCGGCCTTTCAGGATTCCGGGCTGGCGCATCTGCTAGCCGTGGCGGGCCTGCATATCGGCATCGTCATGGGCCTGGTCTACGGCGGTGTGCGGCTGGGCCTGGCCGCATGGGAACGCGCAGCGCTACGCTGGCCCACACGGCAGATCGCCGCGCTGACCGCGCTCGCCGCAGGCTTGTTCTACCTGATGCTCACCGGCGCGCATGTGCCGATCCTGCGAAGCTTCGCCATGGCCGGGCTAGTAACGCTGGGGGTGATCACGGGCCGGCGGGCACTCTCCCTGCGCGGTCTGGCGGTGGCGGCGATGCTGCTTCTTGTGGCCGCGCCGGAATCGGTGGTCGCGGTCAGCTTCCAGATGAGTTTTGCCGCGGTGCTGGTTCTGGTCGCGGGCTTCGAGATGGCGCGGCCCGCGCTGGCGCGTATCGGCGGCGCCGGCTGGCGGCATTGGGTTTCGCGGCATACCGCGGCACTTGCGCTGACAAGCCTGCTGGCGGGCGCGGCCACCCTGCCCTTCTCGGCGGCGCATTTCGGGCGCATCGCCCTGTACACCGTGGCCGCCAATATGCTCGCGGTGCCATTGATGGCAGCGTGGGTGATGCCCTGGGGTCTCGCAGCTGTCTTAGTCATGCCGCTGGGCATAGAGCGCGCCGCGCTGATCCCCATGGGCTGGGGCGTGCAAGGGCTGCTCGCGATCGCCCATGGCGTGGCCGGGTGGCCCGGCGCGGTGCTCGCCGTGCCGCAAACCCCCGCCTGGGGGCTGGCCTGCTCGGCCACCGGCCTGGTGTGGGCCTGCCTATGGCGCGGGCAGCTGCGGCTGGCCGGGCTGCTGCCGCTGGCCGCGGGCCTCGCATCGCCATACGTCGTAACCCTGCCGGATATCCTGGTAGGGCCGGAGGCTCGTGTGATCGCCATGCGCATAGGAGGGCAAATCCTGCTGCAGGCCGCCCCCGCATCCAGCGCCTTCGAAACCGAATCCCCCGCCCTGATCTGGGGCAATGGCACGGCACTGCCATTCGCCACCCTGCCCCCATACCTCGCCTGCACGGATATGGCCTGCCGCGCCGCGTTCGCTGGCGGCCTGGCGCTGCTGGTGCGCAACACGGGCACGCCCGACTGCGCCGCCCGCGTGATCATCTCCGACGCCTGGCTACATAACCCTTGCCCCGGCACGGTGATCGTCGATCACGCGATGGCAGCGCGCGAGGGCGCGGTGGCAATCCGCGTGAATGGCGCCGGCGTGGACATCACCACCGACCGGATGCTGCGCAAAACGCGGCCCTGGGTGATCATGGCGAACGAGGGGTTGCCGATGGCAAAGACAGAGTAAAAAAGAATGTTCTTTTTTGAAAAAAAGAACCAAAAAACTTTTGCTCTTTGGCGCGCACCTCGCCGGCAGCGTGCGCACAGGGATAAAAGTTTTTTGCTTCTTTTTTTTCAAAAAAGAAGATCTTCCTTTTCTAGCGGAGCGAGTTCCCCGAGCTCCCCGGCCCATTCGTCGGATTGGTGCCAAAAGCCCCGCCACCCGGCAGGCCGGCCGGCGTAAACTTGCCCACATTGCCAAACAACTGCTGCAGGAACGATGCCTCGCTGCCCGGCGAAGGCGTGGCGCCGGCGGCCATAGCGATCGGCTGGGCGTCGTTCATGCCGCGCTGGGAGATGCCGCGCAGCGTGCCGCTCTGATCGAAGGTCAGAATTACCACGTTCTGCGCCACCACGCCGGGCGTGCGGCCGATGCGCGTGCTGGTGCGCTGGCTGATATAGATCCAGGTGTTGTCGTCGAACGTGGCGCGCGCGGTCGGCGAGCCGATCAGCGATATCACGTCGGCACGGCTGGATGTGCCGGGGATCAGTTCGCGCAAAGCATCCGGATCAACCAGCGCCCCGCGCTGGCGAACGGTCGGATCGAAGATATGGACCACACCGCAGCCGGTGAGCGGCGTGAGGGACAGGATGAGCAAAATGGCGGGCAGACGCACTGGGCTTGGTCCTCGCTGCGGCGGCCGGCGCCGTCGGCTTCGCCCGTGGGTGTCACGCACCCGCCGCCCCTGTCAAGGAAGGGCGGTTGCCGGTGGCCAATTGCCAATTCTCAGTTGCCAGAAGCCTCCTGGAAACTGGCAACTGAGCACTGACAACTGCCCCAGGCCAGGGCAATATGATAAGCTCGTCTTCCACCCGCATGGGAAATCGTTCGCAATGGCGCTGTTTGGTCTGTTCGGTTGGCGGCGCCATGAACGAGCGGGTTTTGCCCTGTACACACGCAGCGTCCAGGCGGCGCGCGACCCGGTCTATTTTCAGCGCCTGGGCGTGCCAGACACGCTGGATGGCCGCTTCGACCTGGTTGGGCTGTTCGCGGCCCTGCTGATCCGCCGCTTGCGCAGCCAGCCGGCACCCGGCCCGGATCTGGCCCAGGCGGTGTTCGACGCGATGTTCGCCGACATGGATTTTTCCCTGCGGGAGATTGGCGTCGGCGAGATGTCGGTCGGCAAGAAGGTGCGCGAGATGTGGGAGGCGTTTCACGGGCGCGCGATGGCCTATGAGACGCCCGTGGCAGCGGGCGACGCCCAGGCCCTGGCCGAGGCTTTGGCCCGTAACGTGTGGCGGGGCGCACCGCCGGCCGGGGCCGCGCTGGCGCTGGCGCTGGCGGCGCTGGCGCAGGACCGCGCGCTCGCCGGGCAGGATATGGCCGTTTTTGTGCGCGGAGAGGCGATTTTCCTGCCAGCCGCAGCCGCGCTGGGCGTTATGGCGCAAGGCGTTGCCGCATGAGCGAGAACGAAGGGCTGCGGGCCGGGGCCACGGTTACGCCTGAACTCTCCCGCCCCTTCGCGGTGGCGCGCATCGGCACCGGCGCGCTCGTGATGGTGGAGGCAAAACCAGATGAGTGCGCGGCATTGGCCATCAGGATGGGCGTGGTCACCGTGCAGGCGCTTACCTGTCGATTCGATCTCCGCCGCGGCGAGGCCGCCGCGATAGAAGCGTCTGGGCGGCTGCGGGCGCACGTGCGCCAGACTTGCGTCGTGTCGCTGGAAGCCTTCGACTCCGAGGTGGCGGAGGATTTCGCCGTTCGCTTCGTGCCGGCCGGTACGGAGTCCGAGGAGCTTGATCTGGAGGCGGAGGACGAGATCCCTTACGAGGGCACCTCGATTGACCTGGGTGAGGCGGCCAGCGAACAACTGGCGCTGGCGCTGGATCCGTTCCCGCGCAAGCCGGGGGCCGAGCTTCCTGGCTCCGTCGGCGTGCATGAGAGCGGCGCGTTCGCCGCACTGGCCAAACTGCTGCCGCCGCAGTAAAGGTCGGCTTCATTGTGCGGCTTGCCGGGGGCGGGTGCGTCTGGTAGACCGCGCGCCACTTTGCATTTCAAATGCGTGACAATGTTGCGGCGGCGTGCCCGACCCCTGGGCTGCCCCGGAGACACTCTGTCACCGGATTGGAGACGACGCGTATGGCCGTTCCGAAGCGGAAAACCTCGCCGAGCCGCCGCGGCATGCGCCGCAGCCATCATGCTCTGCCGACGGAGGCGCACAACGAGTGCAGCAATTGCGGCGAGCTGAAGCGCCCGCACCACATCTGCTCAGCCTGCGGCCACTACGATGGCCGCGAAGTGGTGGCGGCAGGCAAGGCTCTGAAGGGCGCTGTCCGGATCTGAATCCGGTTCGCCCGTGGATAGCGCGGCCGGACAGACCATGACCGGGCCCACGCCACCATCCATGCCCGGCAAGACCCCCGGCCAGGAGGCCTTCACCCTGGCGGTGGACGCAATGGGGGGCGACCGGGCCCCGGATATCGTGGTGCAGGGCCTCGGCATCGCGGCCGAACGCCATCCCGAGGCACGCTTCCTGCTGGTGGGCGACGAGATACGCCTCACCCCGCTGCTCGCCCGCAACCGGCGCGCGCGAGGTGCGTGCACGATCCGGCACACCGCGGACGCTATCAGCGGTGACTGCAAGCCCACGGTCGCGCTGCGGATGCGGCAAGCGAGCATGCGCGTGGCGATCGATGCTGTGGCCTGCGGCGAGGCGCATGGCGTGGTTTCCGCCGGCAACACCGGCGCCCTGCTGGCATTGTCGAAGTTCGTGCTGAAAACGTTGCCGGGGATCGACCGGCCGGCGATGGCGGCGATCATGCCCTCGGCCCGCGGCGACGTGGTGATGCTCGATCTGGGTGCCAACGTCGCCTGCGATGCCCGCAACCTGGTGCAATTCGCCCTGCTGGGAGACATGTTCGCCCGCACCGTGCTGGGCCTCACATCACCAAGCATCGGCGTGCTGAACGTAGGGTCGGAGGAATTGAAGGGCGACGATCGTGTGCGCATGGCGGCCGAGATCATCCGCCAGAGCCATATCGGCGCGCAGTTCGCCGGGTTCGTGGAAGGCCACGATATCGCCGCCGGCAAGACGGACATTGTGGTCACCGACGGATTCACCGGCAATGTGGCGTTGAAAACCGGCGAGGGTGCGGTGAAGCTGGTGACCGATCTGCTGCGGCAGATTTTTGCCAGCAGCCTGACGACGAAGATGGGCTATCTGCTCGCCAAGCCAGGGCTGGAGCAGATGAAGGTTTGGCTGGATCCCAGGCGCTACAACGGCGCGGTGATGCTCGGCCTGAACGGCGTGGTGGTGAAATCCCATGGCGGCACGGATGGCGAAGGGTTTGCCCACGCGACCGATGTGGCTATCGACATGGTGGTGCACCGATTCAATGACCATATCCGCGAGGGCCTGGGGCGACTCGGCGATGTGATGGCAAATTGCCCGCCGGCCAAGACAGGGGCCGCACTGGCCGCTGCGCGATAAGAAGAAAAAATGGCAGAGACACACTTGGCAGGGGTGACACCCGCATCGGGGCGGTGCAGCCGGATCGTTGGCGTGGGTGGATACCTGCCGGAGAAAATCGTCACCAACGCGGACCTGGCCAGGATAGTCGATACGTCGGACGAGTGGATCACGGCGCGCACGGGGATCAAGCAGCGGCATTTGGCCGGCTCGCACGAGACGGCGGCGTTCATGGGCACGCAGGCGGCGGCAGCCGCACTGGCGCAGGCGGGCGTTGAGGCGGCCTCTGTTGGTGCGATCATCCTGGCCACGGCCACGCCGGATGAGGCCTTTCCCGCAACGGCGGTGCGGGTGCAGGCGATGCTGGGCATCACCACGGGCTTCGCTTTCGACATCAGCGCCGCCTGCAGCGGCTTCATCTACGCGCTGTCGGTGGCGGATTCGCTGATCCGCGGCGGCACGGTGGGCAGTGTGCTGGTGATCGGCAGCGAAGTGTATTCGCGCATTCTCGATTGGCAGGACCGCACCACCTGCGTGCTGTTCGGCGATGGCGCCGGCGCCGTGCTTTTGCAAGCGGCGCCATTCGGGGGGGGTGGCATACTTTCCACCCATCTGCACGCGAACGGCGCCTATGGCGACATGCTGTATGTAGATGGCGCGGTCGGCCAGAGGGATCGGCCGGGCACCGTGGTGATGAAGGGGCAGGAGGTGTTCCGCCACGCCGTGAGCAAGCTCGCCGCCGCGGTGGACGAGGCGCTCGATGCCAACGGCCTGACCCATGCCGACATCGACTGGCTGGTGCCGCACCAGGCCAATCTGCGCATCATCGATGCGATGGGCCGCCGCCTGAACCTGCCGCCGGAGCGTGTGGTGATCACGGTGGATCGCCACGCCAACACCTCCGCCGCCTCGATCCCCCTTGCCTTGGCGGAAGCCGTGAACGACGGCCGCATCCAGCCCGGCCACCTCGTTTTGATGGAAGCCCTCGGCGGCGGCCTGACGTGGGGTTCCGCGCTAGCACGATTCTAATGGTCAAAAGTTCTTTGCTTCTTTCTTTCAAGAAAGAAGGCCCCGCGCAGCGGCAAAAAGAAAGACTCTTCTTTTTTGAAAAAAAGAAGCAAAAAACTTTTATCCTTTGCTTCCGCGTTGTCGCGGCGGCGTGTGGCGGGCACCCACGCGGGGGTTGGTAACGCACTGATCATGCGTGATTCGTTGACGTGCCGAACGGGCATCATTAGCTTGTCGGCATGAATACCGTCACACGGGCACATCTGGCTGAGCGGATTTATGCCCAGGTGGGGCTGTCGCGCAACGAATCCGCCGACCTGCTGGAGCACGTGCTGGAGCGGGTGGCAAAGGCGCTGGAATCGGGTGAATCCGTCAAGATCAGCGGGTTCGGAACCTTCTCCGTGCGCCAGAAGGGCCGCCGTATCGGGCGCAACCCGAAAACGGGCGTGGAGGTGCCGATTTTGCCGCGCCGCGTGCTGGTATTCCGGCCGAGCCAGGTGCTGAAGGCGCAGATCAACGGCCAGGCCCTGCCCGATGGGGATGATGAATGACCCTGGTGGCGGGCGGACGCGGCTATGATCCGCTCGACATGCCCGATCCGCCCGGCGACGAGGCCGCCCGCCCGCGCCTGCGCAAGGCGGCAGGCGCTTTCCGCACCATCAGCGAGGTGGCCGACGAGTTGCACATCCCGCAGCACGTGCTGCGGTTCTGGGAAACCAAATTCCCCCAGGTAAAACCGCTGAAGCGCGGCGGTGGCCGCCGCTATTACCGGCCGGACGATATCTCACTGCTGCGCCGCGTCTCCGACCTGCTCTATATCCAGGGCTACACCATCAAGGGCGTGCAGCGCCTGCTGCGTGAGGGCGGCGGCCGCCTGGCCGACGACATTCCCCCGCCCAACGAGTCCGAACGCGCCGCCTCTGAAGCCGAGCGGGCGGAGGCGGAGAAACTTGCCTCCGACCCCGCCGACCCGCCGCAGATGCAGTTGCTGATGCCCGACATGGCGCCCACCCAGCCCCGCCGGCTGACCGAGGCCGAGCGGCTGCGGGCGACCCTGGTGCATGTGCTGACCGAGCTGGAGGCAATGCGGGCGCTGCTGCCCTAACCTGGCCGCTTAACCGTGCCGTGGCTTGCGGCGCCGATGCCCAGCCCACCGCGCCTCCGCGTCATGTTTGGTGCTGGCCGACGGAAGCTGCCGCGGTTGTCGAGCGCCTCGGCCAGACGCACGTCAGACAAATCATGCCAGGTGGCGAGCAGCAGCGCGCGGAACAGCGCCAGCGGCGGCCAGCCAGGCTCGCCTTTGGCGGATGCAGAGATACCGGCAAGCAGCTGGTACAGTTCGGTTCAATCCAGCAACACCGCAACCTTATCCAAAGACGTGCCGCCGGGTCGCGCCGCTCGACTACCCCAAAACTGCTCCTGACCTATCTGACGCCGCGACATGGTTGCTCCGACCTGCTCGCAAGCGTATCGAATCACCGCGCGCCGCGTCGTCCCTGTTTTCTTCGTGCCTTCGTGCCGTCGTGGTTGAACCTTTCTTTCGGGCCGGCATCGGCGGCAAGATCGCGAGACGTGTCTCAGCATCGCCCAATCAGCAAACCCTAAACCGTCCGCCCACTCTCCGACCGCACCTCCCCACTGCTATCCGGCAACGCAGCCCCCGGCAGCATCCGCTGCAGCTCCGGCTCGCGATCCAGAAACTGGTGTTTTAGCGCCCCCGCCACATGAACCGCCACCATCGCATACAGCACATAGGCCAGCGACGTGTGGAGCTGGCTGAACAAAGCATGTATCTGCTCCTTGGTCGCCGGATCCTGATTCTGGATGAAGCCGATGCGGAACCACGGCACAACGCCATACAGGTTCAGCGGGTGCTGCGGCGCGCCCTTCCAGGCGCTATCATGAATCCAGCCGGTCAGCGGCAACAGGAAAATAAGCCCGTAGAGAATCCAGTGCGCGCTATGCGCCGCCCGGCGCTCCCACGGCGCGTAGCTGGCCGGCATGGCAGGCGGCGGGTTCGCGAAGCGCCACAAAAGCCGCATGATGGCCAGGCCCAGAACCGTGATGCCGATCGATTTATGCAGGTTGATCACCGGGCGCTGATCCGCATCCGGCAGCGAATCCACCACCCACATCAGCAGCACATTCACGATAATGAAAGCGGCGACCAGCCAGTGGAAGATGATCGCAAGCTGCGTATACCGTCCGGTGTGGGTCATGGATGCTTCCGTAAGTCATTGACGTGGGGCAATGCCGGCCCAGGTCCCGGCGGGAATTTTCTGCTACACCATATCTGCACACCGGCCCTCGCCGGCCGCGCCACATTGGCATGAACCGCGCCTTTGCCAAACTGGGCACACGCGCCAAATCGTCTAGGATCACGAAACTGCCCGCTTCGCTCGACCAGGTCGCCCGCGCCAACTCCCCGCGCTTCAACCCGCCGCCCACGCCGCTCGCCACCCTCCTGATCCACGGCTTCGTGCTGGGGCTGTGGGTGGTGCTGTTCGCGCGCGCCTTCGGCGGCGGCGGTGTGTTCGCCTGGTCAACGGGCATCGTGTATGTGGGCTACGACACGGTGCTGCTGGCCTTCGTGTTCATCCAGACCCTGCCCCTGCTCCGGCGCCCCAGGCCGGTGCCGGCAGGGATGGCGCCGGTGAGCCTGGGCGTGATCGTGGCCGCCCATAACGAGGCAGGTATCCTGCCGCGCACCCTTGCCGCCCTGTTCGCGCAGACCGATCCGCCGGACGAGATCGTCATCGCCGATGACGGCTCGGTGGATGCCACAGCTGAGCTGCTGGCGGGCTACGGGCTGGAGATGCCCGCGCTTGGCACGCTGAGCCCGCCCTCGGCCGACCATGCTGCCCTGCGCTGGCTCCGCCTGCCGCATGGCGGCAAGGCGCGGGCGCTGAACGCAGCCATCACGCTCGTCGGCTCCGACGCGGTTCTGACGGTGGATGCCGATACCCTGCTGCACCCCCAGGCGATCGCCACGATGCGGCAGGCGTTCTCGGCCGATCCGGCGCTGGTGGCAGCCACGGGGGTACTCACGCCACTCTGCGGCACATCGCTCAGCGGACGGTTCTTCGAATGGTTCCAGACCTATGAATACATCCGCAATTTCCTCTCCCGCTACGCCTGGGCACGGCTGAATTGCCTGCTGCTGATCTCCGGCGCCTTCGCCGGGTTCCGCCGCACCGCGCTGATCGAGGTGGGCGGGTTCGACGATGATTGCCTGGTGGAGGATTACGAGCTGATCCACCGCCTGCTGCGGTTCTCGGCGCTGCACGGGCGGGGCTGGCACAGCACTGTCCTGGGGCGCGCGAAGGCGCTGACGGATGCGCCCGGCACGGCCGGCGCCTTCCTGCGGCAGCGCCGGCGCTGGTTCGGCGGGTTCCTGCAAACCCAGTTTTGGTACAGGGACATGGTAGGCAACCGCCGCTACGGCTGGCTGGGCCTGGCCATGCTGCCGGTGAAGGCCGCCGATACGCTGCAACCGATCTACGGGCTGACGGCGCTGGGCTTGCTGGCCTGGTTCCTGGTGACGGGCGAATTCGGCGCGCTGGTGCCCGCGGCGGGCGTAATGGTGGGCAAGATCTGCATCGATTTCGGTTTTCACCTCTGGTCGGTGGTGCTGTACCGGCGCTGGACAGGCGATGACGAAGGCAGCCGGCTGACCCACGCCTTCCTCGCCGCACTCGCCGAGCCGTTCAGCTTCCAGGTGTTCCGGCATCTGGGGGCGGCGCTCGGCTGGGTGGTGTTCTTCACCGGGCAGCGAGGGTGGGGCACAAAAAGCCGGTTCGCGGCGGTGGCGACGCGGGGGGCGGAGTAAAAAAGATGTTCTTTTTTGAAAAAAAGAACCAAAAAACTTTTATCTATTGAGCCGCGCGCCCCGCCTAAATGACTAAAGGTTTTTTGCTTCTTTTTTTTCAAAAAAGAAGACCTTTCTTCCCACTTCCGATGCCTCGACAATCCCTCGCCGATACACCACTTTCCTCTCATGAGTGCGCGCGCGAGGAGTGCCCAGACGCAATGACCAACAGCTTCGGCTACCAGCCCTTCACCGTGAGTGATCGCCTGCGGATGGATGAGGACGAACCCGATCACGAGCCGGATGGCCCGGACGTTCCCGAGCCGCTGGGCCCGGACCAGAAGGAGCCGGAGGGCAACAGCACACTTTCCTCGCCGATCAACGAGCTGGAGCACCGGCTGCTGAAGCAGCGCAAGGTGCTGATTTTCGGCGCGATCAACGACAAGGTGGCCCGCGACGTCACCGGCCGGCTGCTGGCGCTGGCCAGCGCCTCCTCCGAGCCGATCGACGTGTATGTCAACTCGCCCGGCGGCCATGTGGAGAGCGGCGATACGATCCACGACATGATCCGGTTCGTGGATGCGGAAGCGCCGGTGCGGATGATCGGCACGGGCTGGGTGGCCAGCGCCGGCGCGCTGATCTTCCTGGCCGGGCGCAAGGAGCGCCGCTACTGCCTGCCACAGACCCGCTTCCTGCTGCACCAGCCGATGGGCGGGGTGCGCGGACCGGCGGTGGATATCGATATCGAGGCGCGCGAGATCATTAAGATGCGTGAGCGGCTCAATCGCCTGATCGCCACGGAAACCGGCCAGCCTTACGACAAGGTCGCCAAAGACACCGACCGCAACTACTGGATGAGCGCCGAGGAAGCGATCGCCTACGGCATGCTGAGCCGCGTGATCACCAGCCTGAAAGACCTGGCCTAGGCGTCGCCGCCCCGGTACGAAGCGCACTTCCCGTAGCCCGCATCACTCTTGGGCGATGCGGGGTCCGGCGCTCGAACACTCGACTTTCGTCAGAAAGGGTCGACCCCGACATCCTGAATCACCATCCGTGCGCGGTGCCTCCTCAACGTGGATCGCATGCAATGCAAGGTCTTTGGCGCAGGTACCAAACCGGCGCTCTGTGTTCCCGCATTTGATGCGGGCACCGCAAAAGCCTCTAGCGGATGTTGGGGCGGCTCTTGTCGAGAATGAATTCGCCCTCTGATCCGCCGCCCTTGCTGTCGCCTACGACGACGAGTGGGGGTGACTGCTGGAGGCCCACAACCTCGCCATACTTGCCGCCGCCAATACGACCGCGCAGCTCGTTGTAGAGGCGCACAAACTCATCGAGGCGGCGCGCTTCAGCGAGCGCGGCATCACGACGCGCGAGGGCTTCTCTGAGGACGGGTTCTTCTTCCATAGAAACGATAGTCGCATGGTTTCTTTTGGAGAGCAAGTTAAAAAAAAGGGAAGGCCCTCATTTTTCCAGATTTTGATCTGTTGTCTCTTCATCGCATGAGGCTGACCGCGATCGTTTTTGCCGCTATCCTGTCCACCCATGATGCCCAACCTGCCGAACCTGCTCACCCTGTCGCGCATCGCTGCGATCCCCGTGCTGGTGGCGCTGGTGGCGCTGCACAAGCCAGGCGGCGATGTGGCGGCCTGTGCGGTATTCGCCCTCGCCGGCTTCACCGACTGGCTGGATGGGCGGATCGCGCGTCGCCGGCAGTTGCAATCCGATCTTGGCCGCATGTTGGATCCCATTGCCGACAAGCTGCTGGTCGGCGCCACCTTGATGGTTCTGGCCGGCCAGGGCAGGCTGGCCGATCACGGTCTGTATCCGGCCATCGTGATCATGTGCCGCGAGATCCTGGTGAGCGGATTGCGCGAATATCTGGCCGGGCTATCGGTCGGCCTGCCGGTGACCAGGCTCGCAAAGTGGAAGACAGGGCTGCAGATGGCCGCACTTGGCACGTTGCTGGCAGGCGATAGCGGGGCCGCGGTCCTGGGCCTCTCAGCGCTGCCCGTGGGCATGATCGGCACGGTGATGCTGTGGGCCGCCGCGTTGCTGACCCTGGTGACAGGCTGGGACTATCTCATGGCGGGGATCCGCCACGTCGTGCCATCGATGGCCGATCAGCGGCGGCTCGGCCCCGCGGTGCCGGCGGTGGAAAGGCTGCACACGCCGGCACTGCCGCCCGGACTGGCCAAGCCCCAGGGAACCGACGCGGTGCCGCGCTGATCCTGCTCGGGCTAGCGGGATGGTCCGGCAGCGGCAAGACCACGCTGCTGACTGCCGTGCTGCCGCATCTGCGCGCGGCGGGGGTGAGCGTTTCAACGATCAAGCACGCGCATCACGGCCTGGACCTGGATCGCCCGGGCAAGGACAGTTTCCGCCACCGGCAAGCCGGCGCGCAGGAGGTTTTGGTGGTGGGCGGGCAACGCTGGGCGCTGCTGCGCGAAACGCCTCAAGGCCCACCGGGCCTGCGCGCGCTCGCGGCCCGGCTGGCGCCGGTCGATCTCGTCCTGGTGGAAGGGTTCAAGGCGGAGGATTTTCCGCGGATTGAGGTGTTTCGGGCGGAGACGGGCAAATCCCCGCTCTGGCCGGGCACACCGGGCATTGTGGCGGTAGCCACGGATGCCGAGTTGCCAGGCTGCCCGCTTCCATTGCTTCCGCTGAACGAAGCCGCGCGCGTCGCGGAATGGATCGTGGCGTTTATGGCGCGGCCATGATGCCTTGCACGAGCTTGTGTGCACCGCACTTGAGCCGGAACCAGGCTCAGGGCATGGTGTCCGCGTCTGTCAGGCCGGGGGCCCAGTTATACATGCGGCGTATCGTTCTGCTCGCCACCTCGGTGCTGCTGTCTGGCTGCGCGGGGTCGGGCTTCTATTCCTATCTCGGTGATACGTTCACCCTGCCGTTCGGCGCCAATCCCAACGTCGCGCCGGGCCACAGCGAGACCTACACGAAGGTACGTGCCAAGAGTGTGGACCAGCCGCCGCCGATTCTGTTTGAAGCGGGCGATGTCTGGCCGTCGCCGCCCAAAGCTCCCCCCACGCTGAAGGATCTGCAGGCGGAGCAGGCCCGCGAAATGAGTTCCGGTAATGGCGGCTATGCTCCCCTGCAGCCGCTGCCGCAACTTCCGGGCTATGAGGTGCCGGAACAGCAACAGCATGCCCCCAACGTTGGTTCAACATTCCCATCGGGTCTGGTTCGCACGCCCAGCGGGCAAGTGGTTGGTACCGGCGGCGGGACGAATGTGCACACGCGCGGTGGCACTGATAACAGCAGTATCGTCGTGCCCAACGGCAATGGCACGAGTACCGTCATCGGGCCGAACGGCAGCGTGACGACGATACCAACGCCGAAGCCGTGACTGAGCGGGCGAGGAGCCCGCATCGCTCACCAACGATGCGGGCCGCGCGCCCCGGGCCGGGCCGGGAACCTAGGTCAAGGACCAAAGTTTTTTGCGTCTTTTTTCAAAAAAAGACGACTCTTTCTTCCTTCCTAAGCCGCCCGACGCGCGCCCGCCTCGGCGAATAGCTCGATCGCCGTCTGGTTGAACTGCGGCAGGTCATCCGGCTTACGCGACGTGACCAGTTGTCCATCCCGCACCACAGGCTGGTCCACCCAGTTGGCGCCGGCATTGCGCAGATCGGTCTGCAAGGAGGGCCAGGACGTCATTTTCTTGCCGCGCACCGCATCCGCCTCGATCAGCGTCCATGGCCCGTGGCAAATCGCCGCGATCGGCTTGCCGACCGCCGCGAACCGGCGGACGAACGCCACGGCATCCTTGTCCACCCGCAGGTAATCCGGGTTCGCCACCCCGCCGGGCAGAACCAGCCCATCGAACTGATCGGCCGACACATCCGCGAGTGTGGCGTCCACTGTCACCGTGTCGCCCTTCTCGGCATGGTTCATCCCCTGGATGGAGCCGGATTTCTGCGACACCACCACCACCTCGGCGCCGGCTTCCTGCAAGGCGCGGCGTGGCTCGGTCAGTTCCACCTGCTCGAACCCGTCGGTCGCCAAAATAGCTATCTTGCGTCCGGTCAAACTGCCTGACATCGTATGCTCCTGCTGTTGACGATGCCCCCAAAAGCACCTGCACACGGATGTAGTTTCCCTCAACCGTTCACCTTGGGGAGAGCTTGTGCCGGGAATTGCGCTGCCCAACCACGCCTGCATAAGCCTGCAATTCACATCGTATTTTTACGCCGGCCGCGCGCATAGGCCCTCTACTGCGCGCGGAATGTTGAAGATCAGACGACCGAGAAGGAGAGATTGCACCATGCATCATCCATGGCGCCTGTTCGTGGGCGCGTGCGCCGCATACCTGCTGCTGATACCTCCGCCAGCTGCCGCCGGAACCTTGCACATGGCCCCTAACCCCACGGGCGCCGTGGAGATCTGCGAGGCCTCCTCCGCCGATGTGACGATCGAACAGGCGGCGCAGAGCGCCGCCGCGGGCAACACCGCGGCGCTACGGCGAAGCGAGGTATTGCTGTCGGCCCCGATCTTCAGCGGCGGGACTTTCAGCAGCGGCGACCCGCAACATACGTCGCCGCAACCGCACGATCATCGCCCAGCGTCATAAGCAGGAACAGCTCATCGGCAAGGCTGTCGCCCACCGCCTCCAGCCGGTGCCGCATTGCCGGTGTCGCCCCGGTATCCAGCACCACCAGATCGGCATCGGTGCCCACGTCCAGCGACCCGATGCGGTTTTCCAGCCCCAGAACCTCCGCGTTGCCGCGGGTGATGGCGCGGAACGCGGCGAAAGCCGGCAGGTCCTGGCCGCGCAACTGCAGCACCTTGTAGGCCTCCGCCGCCGTACGCAGCATGGAATAGCTGGTGCCACCGCCGACATCGGTCGCCAGGCCGATCCGCACGCCGGCCGAGGCGAGCCGCGCCCAGTCGAACAGGCCGGATCCGAGGAACAGGTTGGAGGTCGGGCAGAACACCGCCACCGCGCCGCTCTGCCGCAACAGCGCCACCTCATCCTCGCCGAGGTGGATGCAATGCCCCAGCAGGCTGCGCGGCCCCAGCAGCCCCGCGCGGGCGTAGACCGCGGTGTAACTCGCATCGTCCGGATACAGCCAGCGCACCTCGGCGATCTCGGCCAGGTTCTCGGCCAGGTGCGTCTGCACATAAGCATCCGGATAGGCGAGCGCGAGCGCGCCCGCGGCCTCCAGCTGCGCGGGGCTGCTGGTGATGGCAAAGCGTGGCGTGATGGCGTAAAGCTGCCGGCCGCGCCGATGCCAGCGCCGCAGCAGCGTCTCGCTCTGGGCATAGCCGCCGGCGGCATCATCGCATAAGGCCGCCGGCGCATGGCGGTCCATCATCACCTTGCCCGCGATCATGCACGTGCCGCGGCGCTCGCTTTCGGCAAAGAACGCCTCAACCGACTCCGGGTGCACCGAGCAATATACGCAGGCTGTGGTGGTGCCCTGCCGCAGCAGTTCATCGAGGAACCACGTCGCCTCAGATTCCGCATAGGCGGGATCAGCGAATTTCTGCTCGGCGGGAAACGTGTAGCGCTCCAGCCACTCGATCAGCTGCGCGCCGTAAGAGGCGATCATCCGGCATTGCGGATAATGGATATGCGGATCGATGAATCCCGGCATGATCAGCCGTCCGCCATGATCCTCAACCACCACGCCTTGCGGCAAAACCACATCCTGCCAGGGCCCGACAGCGGAGATCCTGCCGGCCTGGATCAGGACCACGCCATCGGGTTCGTAATGATGTGCGTCGCCGGGCCCGAACGAGAGCAGCCGGCCGCGTAGGGCGCGCGCAGCGGCCTCAGGCAAGGAAGGGGCGGCCCAGCATCGCGGGCCGGTTCAGGCGGATCAGCCGCCGGTCACGCGAGATGAGCACCAGCACGACGATGGTGCCGGCATAGGGCAGAGCCGAGAGCAGCGCCGAGGGCACCGCCACGCCCATGCCCTGCACGAACAGCGAAAGATACATCAGCGCCCCGAAAAACCACGCGCCCAGCAGCAGCCACAGCGGCCGCCAGGCGGAGAACGTTACCAGCGCCACGGCGACCCAGCCGCGGCCGGCGGTGAGATCCTCGGCCCAGAGCGGTGTGTAGGCCAGCGACATATACGCCCCGGCCAGCCCCGCCATGGCGCCGCCGAACATCACCGCGCCGTACCGTATGGCGACCACATCATAGCCCAGCGCATGCGCCGCATCATGGCTGTCACCCACGGCGCGCAGCACCAGGCCGAGCTGCGTGCGCCGGATCCCCCAGGCGACGCCGGCCAAGGCCGCCAGCGCCAGATACACCAGCGCATCCTGGCCGAAGATCACCGGCCCGATCAGCGGGATGGCGGAAATCCCCCACACATGCAGCTTCGGCAGAACGGGGGCGGCGATGCCCACATAGCCCGCGCCCAGCAGCGCGCTCAGGCCCCGCCCGAAAATCGTCAGCGCCAGGCCGGTGGCGGTCTGGTTGGCCTGCAGGCTCAAGGCCAGCACGGCGAACACGAGCGATAGCGCGATGCCGGCCAGCGCCGCCGCCACGCAGCCGAGCGAGGTCCAGCCGGTGCCATGCGCCACCGAGAACGCCGCGACGGCGCCCGCCAGCATCATCCCCTCCACGCCCAGGTTCAGCACCCCCGCCTTTTCGGCGACCAGCTCCCCTGTCGCCGCCAGTAACAGCGGCGTCGCCCCCACCAGCACGGCCATCAGGAAATTGACGAGCATCCGATCACCCGGCCAACAGGCAAACGTCTTTTTGCTTCTTCTTCTTCAGAAAAAGAAGAGTCTTGTTCTTTTTCTGAAGAAAAAGAACCAAAAAGACTTTATCTGTGTGATCCCAGATCATCCGTCAGTGATAACTCCATTTGACGATCAGGCCGTCGCTGCCGAACGCGCCGTTGCGGTCGGCGGTGATGGTCAGAATGCCGCAATCGGTCTTCAGGGCAAGGCTGTCGTGCCGAAGCAGGATGCTGTAATCGGCCAGAACCTCCCCCTCATCCTTCACCGTGATGTAGTATTGGTCAGGCGATTCTTCGTTGAATTGCGCCTTGTCCAGGTGCACGGTCAGCCCGCCGCCCGAAACCATGGTGCCAAGATCGATCGGGAAACTGTAGCTCTTGCCGTCGCACGCCAGCGCGGTGCCGCAGGTCAGCAACCAGGCGGCGATGCAGGCAATGCCCCTCATGCCAGCCGCCACCGCCAGACAATCCGATGCGCCAGTAGAACATCGCAGGCGAGCAGGGTGAACAGCAGAATACCCTGGAAAATGCCCGTCACCGCGCGCGGCAGCCCCAGCTGGATCTGCGCGGCATCGCCGCCGAGGAAAGATAGCGCGAGCAGCAGCCCGGCCGCCACCGCGCCCAGCGGATTCAGCCGGCCCAGGAACGCCACAATGATGGCCGCGAACCCATAGCCGGGCGAGATATTCGTGGTGAGCTGCCCGACCGGCCCGGCGACCTCGAACAACCCCGCCAGACCCGCAAGCCCGCCGCTGATCAGCATCGCGATCCACACCAGCGAGGCCTCGGAAAACCCGGCAAACCGCGCCGCCCGCGGTGACTGGCCCAGCACCCGGAACTGGAACCCCAGGTAGGATTTCTCCAAGCCGATCCAGAGCGCCACGGCCAGCAGCGGCGCCAGCAGGACCCCCAGATGCACATTGCCGGAGGCACCTAGCTTAGGTGCGCCCGCGGCATCGGAAAACAGCGCCGTCTGCGGGAAACCGAACCCCTGCGGGTCGCGCCACGGGCCGGTGACGAGATAGATCAGCAGATACTGGAACACATAGCTCAGCATCAGGCTGGTGAGGATTTCATTGGCGTTGAATTTTACTCGCAACAGTGCGACCAGACCGCCGCCGGCCATGCCGCCGAGTATGCCGCAGAGGGCCATGAGCAAAAACACCCAGGCGCCGGCATCGGGCAGCGCCAGGGCTACGCCGCCGCCGCAGATGGCGCCGAGCGTGAACTGCCCCTCCGTGCCGATATTCCAAACGTTGGCGCGATAGGCGAGCGAAAGCCCCACACCCATCATGATCAGCGGCGCCGCCTTCACCACCAGCGCCGCCAGCCCGCCTTTGGCCAGCAGGGGCGAGGCCAGGAACACCCATACCGTGTGCGCCGGCGGGCGGCCCATCAGGGCGAAGATCAGGCCGGTGAAGATGGCCGTCAGCCCTACCGCCAGAAACGGCGAGGCTACCCGCCAGAAGGCGGATTCCCCGCCCCGCGCCTGGATCTTGAAGAAACCGGGATTACGCATGCGCCGCCACGCCCGTGCCCCCCATCAACAGGCCGATCGACTCCACCGTGGCCGCCCCGGCCGCCACCGGCGGGGAGAGGCGGCCGCCGGCGATCACCGCGATCCGGTCGGCGAGGACGAAAATCTCGTCCAGATCCTGGCTGATCACCACCACCGCGGCGCCCGCGCGCGCCAGGCCGATCAGTGCGGCGTGAATGAAGGCGGCCGCCCCCGCATCCACGCCCCAGGTCGGCTGGTTGATCACCAGCACCCCGGGGCTTTGCAAAACCTCTCGCCCGATCAGGAATTTCTGCAAATTGCCGCCGGAGAGCGCGCGTGCGGCGGCGTGTGGCCCGGTGGTGCGCACATCGAAGCGCGCGATGATGTCGCGGGCAAACTCGCCCACACGCGCGGCGTTCACCATGCCCCGCCGCACCAAGCCGGGCCGGCGGTAGGCAGCGAGCAGAGCGTTTTCCGACAGCGACATGCCCGGCACGGCGCCATGGCCGTTGCGTTCCTCCGGCACGAAGCCGGCGCCCAAGGTTCGCCGCGCCTGCGGCCGCAATCTGCCCGCGGCGGCGCCGTCGATGGCGATCGCGTCGCGCGGCGCCAGAACTTCGCCGCACAGCGCCTCCATCAGCTCGCTCTGGCCGTTGCCGGCAACGCCGGCGATGCCGAGGATTTCGCCGCCGGCCACGCTGACGGAGATATCCTTCAGATCGGTGCCGAACGGTGTTTGCGATGGCAGGTTGAGCGCGGCCAGGGTTAGCCGCGGCGGCCCGTTTCCCGGGCCCGCCACACCGCGCGCCGGCGCCTTCAGCTCGGCGTTGATCATCATCTCGGCAAGTTGCTTTACGGTTTTCTCGGCCGGTCGGCACTGGCCGACGACCCGGCCCAGCCGCATGATGGTGGCCGCCCCGCACAGCGCGCGCACTTCCTCCAGCTTGTGGCTGATATAGAGGATGGCGCAGCCCTCCGCTGCCAGCCGGCGCAGCGTGTGGAAGAGCTGCGTTGCTTCCTGCGGCGTCAGCACCGAGGTCGGCTCGTCCATGATCAGCAATTTCGGCTCGGTCAGCAGGCAGCGCACGATTTCGATCCGCTGGCGTTCGCCGACCGAGAGATCGTGCACCACGCGCCCCGGATCCAGCGCCAGGCCGTATTGCGCCGAGACGCGGATGATTTTTTCCCGCAATCCCTCGCGCGCGGCGGCGTCCGCCAGGCCCAGCGCGATGTTCTCCTCCACCGTCAGGGCTTCGAACAGCGAAAAATGCTGGAACACCATGCCGATTCCCAGACGTTGCGCCACCCGCGGCGAGCCGATCGTCACCTGCGCGCCCTGCCAGAGGATTTCCCCCTCATCGGGCCGCACCACGCCATAGATGATCTTGACGAGCGTGCTTTTGCCCGCCCCGTTCTCCCCCAGCAGCGCGTGTATCTCGCCGCTTTCTATCTCTAGCGAAACGTTATCATTCGCCACGCACCCCGGATATCGCTTGGTAATGTCGATAAGCTTCAGGAGCATCCGGCACCCAAAGAGGCAAAAGTTCTTTGCTTCTTTCTTTCAAGAAAGAAGACTCTTCCTTGCGAACATAAGAAAGGTTGCGCAGCCACGCCGAGCCACCGCCCCGCCGATCCCGGCACGGAAAAACATACAACCACGAAGGCACGAAGAGCACGAAGGCAATCACGAAGAAAAATCGTTATCATGTTTCTTCGCGCCAGCCTGGTGTCTTCGTGTCTTTGTGGTTGAATCTTTCTATCTCCAGCCGCAGCGTTCCGCGCAGCTGCGTGCCGGCCACGGCATCGCCCAAGCGCGATGCGGGCACCAGGGAAGAGTTCTTCTTTTCTGAAGAAAAGAAGCAAAAGACTTTTATTCATTTAGGCGAGGGTGCCATCGACGCCGCTGGCGAGCCATTGCAGGCTCAGCAGGGAGGCGTCGTCCAGCACCTGGCCCGCGGGGACGCGCAAGGTGCCGGCCTGGTCGGTGATCGGCCCGGCGAAAACGCGCGTTTTGCCGGCGGAGATGGCATCCACCGTGGCCTGCGCCTGCGCCGCCACATCGGCCGGCATGTTGGTGAAGGGCGCCATGCTCAGCATGCCGGTGTTGAATCCGCCCCACACGTCCGTGCTGGTCCAGGTGCCGGCCAACACATCGCCGATGCGCTTGATGTAGTAGGGCGCCCAGGTATCCAGGCCAGCGGAAAGCTCCGCCTTGGGCGCGAACTTGATCATGTCCGTCGCCTCGCCAAAGGCATGGGCGCCGCGGCTGGCGGCCGCCTGCAAGGCGGCGGGGGAATCGGTATGCTGGGCGATCACGTCGCAGCCCTGATCGATCATCGCGCGCGCCGCATCGCCCTCCTTGGGCGGCTCGTACCAGGAATCCACCATGATGAATTTTACCCGCGCGCGTGGGTTCACCGAGCGCATGCCTAACAGATAGGCATTGATGCCCTGCACCACCTCGGGCACCGGCACCGCGCCCACATAGCCGGCGAGCCCGGTCTTGCTGATGCGGCCGGCGATCACGCCCTCCACATAGCGCGCCTCGTAGAAGCGGATATCGTAGGTGGATACGTTCTTCGCCCGCTTGTAGCCCGTTGCATGCTCGAAATAGACATCCGGATGCCGCCGCGCCGCCTTGATGGTGGCGTTCATGTAGCCGAAGGAGGTGGTGAAGATCAGCCCATGCCCGCTATCGGCCAACTCATCGAGCACTTTTTCCGCATCCGGCCCCTCCGGCACGCTTTCCACCTTGGTGGTGGTCACCCGCCCGCCGAAATGCGCCTCCGCCGCCTGGCGCGCCACATCGTGCTGGTAGGACCAGCCGAAATCCCCCACCGGGCCGACATAGACGAACCCCACCTTCAGCGTATCCGCAGCGCGCGCCCGCCCCGCCCACGGCAAGGCCGCCGCGGACGCCGCCGCCAGAGACGTAAACCGACGTCGATGCATTCTATCCCCCGATCGGGTGCGGGCGGGCGCCCGTGTTGCCGCTCCGCACCTGCCAAGCCATTATCATGCCGTACAGCGTGGACCGCATCATGACCGAAATCTGGCAACTTAGCGCCACCGGCCTCGCCGCCGCCATCCGCGCCGGCGGCCTCTCCGCCGTGCACGCGGCGGAGGCCGCGCTGGCCCGGCTGGATGCGGCGAACCCCGCCATCAACGCCGTGGTGGCACACCGGCCGGAGGAGGTTCTGGCGGAAGCCCGCGCCATCGACGGCGCACTCGCCCGCGGCGAGGATCCCGGCCCGCTCGCCGGCGTGCCCGTCACCATCAAGGTCAACACCGATCAGACCGGCCACGCCAATACCGAGGGCGTGCGGTTCAATGCCGACCGCATCGCCACCAGCAACAACCCGGTGGTGGATAATTTCCGCGCCAGCGGGGCGGTGATCCTGGGCCGCACCAACACGCCGGCGTTCTCGTTGCGCTGGTTCACCGAAAATTCGCTGCATGGCGCAACGCGCAACCCGATCGATCCGACGATCACACCTGGCGGTTCCTCCGGCGGCGCCGCGGCGGCGGTGGCGCGGGGGATCGGCCATATCGCGCATGGCACCGATATCGGCGGCTCCATCCGCTATCCCGCCTATGCCTGCGGCGTGCACGGGTTGCGCCCCACGCTCGGCCGCATCGCCGCCTTCAACGCCACCATGCCGGAGCGTCGGATCGGCGCCCAGCTGATGGCTGTCTCCGGCCCGATCGCCCGCAGCATCCCCGATCTGCGCGCGGCCCTGGCCGCCCTCTCCGCGCCTGACCCGCGCGATCCCTGGTACGTGCCCGCGCCGCTGGAAGGGCCGCCTTACCCGAAGCAGGCGAAACTCTGCCTGCGGCCGGATGGGCTGGCCATCGTGCCGGAGGTGGAGGCCGCGTTGCTGGCCGGCGCCGCCGCGTTGCGCGAGGCAGGCTGGACGGTGCAGGAGGTTGAGACCATCCCGCCGCTGCGTGAGGCTGCCACGCTGCAAATGCGCCTGTGGCTGGGCGACGGGTTCGCCGCCTTCGAGGCCGCCGTGCAGCGCGAGGCTGACCCCGGCGCGCTCGCGGTGCTGGAGGCGGTGCGCGAGACCGTCGCCACCCTTCCTCCGGATGCGGTGCCCGAGGCTCTGACCCGCCGCGCCACGCTGCGGCGCGCCTGGCAGCTTTTTCTCGCCGAGACCCCGCTGCTGCTGCTGCCCGTCTCCGCCACGCTGCCCTTCCCCGCGAACGCGGACATGGCCGGCCCCGCCGCCTTCCACCGCATCGCCGAAGCCCAGCTCACTCAGTTGGGCCTGCCGCTGATTGGCGTGCCGGCGCTGGCTGTGACCATGGCGGCCGGGGGGGTGCAGCTGGTGGCGGCGCCGTATCGGGAGGATATCTGCCTGGCGGCGGGGGAGGCGATCGCAGGGGAGGTGGCGGCGATTTGAGGAAGAAGAGTCTTCTTTTTTGAAAAAAAGAAGCAAAAAACTTTTACCTGTGGCGCCCGCTGCCGGCGAGTCCGCGACAGCACGGCAAAAGTTTTTTGGTTCTTTTTTTCAAAAAAGAACGCCTTCCTTCACCTCGCCAAATGCTGCCCCAACACTTCCGCCAGCATTGGTGGCACGGCGCATACGGGGTTGGTTTTCGTCTCGGCATGGCCATGGGCGTCGCCATCGCGGCTGAAGGCGGCGAAGACGCGGTCGCCCGAAAAGCCGGCATAGGCGAGCCCGGCCAGTTCGGCGAAGAGCTGATAGTCGTAATGCCGGACGCCATCGGGAAACAGTTCCAGCAGCAGGCTGCCCGGCCGCATCCACAGGGCGTTGGTCAGGCCGTTGCCATGCACGCCCACCATCACATCATGCGCCGCGGCCAGGCGCACCTGCTGTGCCCAGGGCACGGCGGCGAAATCGCAGATCATGACCTCGCCAAACCGGGCGAGCGCGCGCAGCAGCTCGGCTTCGGCCTCCGCCACCAGGCAGCGCGGCGGGGGGCGCCGCACATACAGGATGCGCGCAGCGCCCCCGGAATTGACGTCCATTTGGGCGCGCACCACGCGGCGCACCCGCGCGCTCATGTCCCGCACCGCGGGTGCGGCGAAGCCGAGGCTCGACTCGAGATATTTGTTGATGTTGGTCTGCTGCCATTCGCGATCGATCACCAGCACGCGGGTGAATTCCATCGGGATCATGCAGCCGGAATCGACGATCGGCAGACCCGGCACCAAAGTCCACAGCAGGTGTTTTTGCACGTTGTTCTGGGTGTGGTTGTTCCAGGGATAGGCGAACACCACACGCTCCAGCACGGCGCCCGGCAAATAGCGGCGCCGCAGCGCCAGCAGCCAGATCACGGCCTCCATGAAATGAAAATAGTGCCACACCCCGCCATCGCGGATGAAGGCGGTGAAACGCTGTGGGGCGGGCAGGGTCCCCGCCCAGGGCGTGAAGCCGGCGACGCGCAGGCAATTTTCCTGATCGCGCTCCAGGGAAACGGAGGCGACGAACCGCGCGGGAATGCGCAAGCCATCGATCACGGGGGGGATGAGATCGATGGAGGGGTCGCGGGCGGGGATGTTGTGGTGCACGGGGGAGCTTAAACCGGCCGCGCGCCGCTTCTGCCGCCTGCCGCCGCCGACGTTGCAATTCCCGCACCATCGCCAGCGCGAAACTGACGAGTCGCGCACACGGCGGTTGGTTCAGCTTGGCCAATCATCCCTCGATGCGCTCAAGCAGTGTCATATGCTGTCGCTTTTTCCCTGCCGACTTGCCTGAGGCGAATGCTGTGGCACACCGCGACGAGGTCGCAACCGTATGATGCCCCGATGACAATCAGCGTGGCGTCGCCGCGCGAGATGCGCTGCAACACATCACTGCGGAATTCGGCGTGCTGGGCGTGGTATTCAGGCGGGGCATCTGGATGCGGCGAGGCGAATAGCCGTTCCAGAATTACATCTAATCCGTAACAAGCTGGCTCCTCACCGCTGATGACCTCAACGCGAGAAATGATATTACCCTCCCTGAAATCCTCGGCATGAAGGGCAATGACGTCGTCGAGCCTGAGTTCAAACGTTGAGCCGCACGACCTCGTCAAGCCGAGGGTTGCCGTCTTGTCGCCGACAGATATGCTTGTGAGCCATCCATCATGGAAGCTCGGCACACGCGGCGGCTCAGGGTTTTCCAAACTGCTCATGCACAATGATATCGTCTCACCGACGGATCGGGCAACCGCCGATTGCGGGCCCGCAGAACAGGAACTCCAAACAAGGAGTATCGAAGCTCGCACAAAGAAAAAAGCGCGGCGCCTTTTCTTCGTGAATTCCTTCGTGTCTTCGTGGCTTCGTGGTTAAATTTTCTTGGTGCCGGGATCGCCGGTGCCGTAATGACCGTGGCGCCGCATTGCCTAAGAGAAATGAGCGCCACGGCTCAAAAGGCTTTCCCCAGCCTCCATATTCCCGATCGGGAATACAGCATCATGACACCAGCCGACCTGGCAGCGACGGTTAAGGCGACGCGTCGCGCCCTGAAACTCACGCAGGCTGAGCTGGCGGCGGCATCCGGTGTCGGCATCAGGTTCGTGGTCGAGCTGGAGGCGGGCAAGCCGACGGTGCAGCTCGGCAAAGCCCTGGCCGCTCCCTGTCCGACTGGTGGAGTGATAGCCTCGTCGGCAGCATGACCGTCGACTGGAACGGCCGATGCCCTAACGCCGGCCAAACAACCGCTCGATCTCAGCCCGGGTCAACTTAATAAAAGTCGGCCGCCCGTGGCTGCACGTGGCGGCACGCGGTGTGGCCTCCATCTGGCGCAGCAGCGCATCCATCTCCGCCAGGTTCAGCCGCCGCCCGGCGCGGATGCTGCCGTGGCAGGCCATGCGGGCGACAACGGCATCCAGCCGATCAGTCAGCGCCACGCTCTGGCCGCAGTCGGCGAGTTCCTCGGCGATGTCGCGGATCAGCGCCTGCGGGTCGGCGTTGCCCAGGGCGGCGGGCAGCGCGCGCACCAGCACCGCGCCGGGGCCGAACGCCTCCAGCTCCAGCCCCAGCCGCGCCAGATCGGCGGCGGCCTCGGCCAGGCACGCGGCATGGCCGGAGGGCAGATCCACCACCGCCGGCAGCAGCAAGGGTTGGCTGCGCACGCCATCTTCCAGCATCTGGGTTCGCAGCGCCTCATGCGTCAGCCGCTCATGCGCGGCATGCTGGTCCACCAGGATCACCGCCTGATCGTCGGTGGCGGCCACGATATAGGTGTCCAGCACCTGCGCCAGCGCGGCCCCCAGGGGATAGCCTGCCCGGTCGACGGGCGCGGGCGCCGCATCGGCGAAATCCCGCACCGAGGGCGGCGCTGCCTCAAAGCCCAGTTGCGCCTCGGCCAGCCCGGCAAAGCGCGGCTGGCCCGCCTGCGGCCACGGCGATCGCCCGCCCTGCGGCACCAGAAGCAGCGCCGGCCTGATCGCCGGGCGCGGCGCGGCATTTCCCGCCCCGCCCGCCAGCGCCCGCTGCAAGCTGCCGATGACCAGGCCGCGCACCTCATCGGCGGCGCGAAATCGCACCTCGGTTTTTGCCGGATGCACGTTGACATCCAGCGTCTCGGGCGGCACATCCAGCCACAGCGCCACCACCGGGAAACGCCCCGCGGCGATCACGTCGCGATAGGCCACCCGCACCGCCGTGCGCAGCACCGGATCGGTCACCGGCCGCCCATTCACCACCAGCGATTGCCCTGCGGCGGTAGCCCGGCTGACCATCGGCGCGCAAATGAAGCCGGAGAGCGCCATGCCGGCGCGCGCCACCTCTACCGGGATCAGCGCATCCGCCGCATCGGGCCCCAGCAAGGCCGCCACCCGGACAGCGCGCTCCTGCCCCGGCAGATCGAACACGATGCGCCCCTCCAGGCTCAGCCGGAACGCCACATGCGGGGCCGCCAGCGCCAGGCGCCGACAGGCGGCCTCGGCGTGTTCGGCCTCGCTGCGCGGCGATTTGAGGAATTTGCGACGCGCCGGGGTGGCGAAAAACAGATCCTCCACGCTCACCCGCGTGCCCGGCGCCCCGGGCGATGGCGCCACCGCCTCTACCACACCGCCCGCCACCGCAATCCGGTGGGCGCAGGCCGACCCCGGCGGGCGCGAGACGATGGCCAGGCGCGCCGCCGCCCCGATGCTCGGCAGCGCCTCGCCCCGGAACCCCAGCGTGGCGATGTTCACCAGATCGCCATCCGGCAGTTTGGAGGTGCAATGCCGCTGCACCGCCAAAGCCAGGCAAGCTGGGCCCATCCCGGCGCCGTCGTCGGTCACCTCGATACGCTCGATGCCGCCGCCGGTCAGCGACACCGCAATCCGGGTGGCCGCCGCATCCAGCGCGTTCTCCACCAGCTCCTTCACCACGGCTGCCGGCCGCTCGATCACCTCGCCGGCAGCGATACGGTTCACCAGCGTCTCCGGCAGGGCCCGGATCACGTGGGGTGGGGGATCGACTCGGGGTGCTGCGCTCATGGCGTGGTAATTTTAGCGCGGAATCCTCGCCGAAAGCATAGCATCAGGCCTTGTCTGCGATGGCGGCCATCGTTGTGTGAGCCGCGGCGCCATGAGCAACCCGGTGGAGCCGCCAGCAGCGCGCGTTTAGAACACGCCCAAAAAGCTCGATTTCGGCTTGTCCTGGATGATCGGCGTGTCGCCCGCGGTGGGCGACTGGCCCAAAGCCGCGTCCTCGCGCAGGCGCTCGCTCTCCTTCACAGGATCGAGCACGGTGCCGGGCGGCGGGTTGGATTTCCAAAACATCAGCCGGTCGGTGAGGCTGTAGGGCGGGTGGTCCTTGGCGACCTCGCCATCCACCGTCTTGCGGATATCGGCCGGCGCTGCGGGCCCTGCTTGCGCGTCCAGTGCCTGCTGCCCCGGTGTCATTGGCCCGGCCGGCGCCTGGCCGCCCAGTGCGGTATCCGGCACCAGCGCCGCCTCGGCCGCCTGCTGGCTGGTCACTTCCTGCGGCCGTGCCGCCCCTGGCGTGGGTGGCCGCAGCGAATAATCCGGCGGCATGGAGAGCGGCGCGCGCGTCTCCACGGTGAATTCGTCCGGCGAATCCCGGGTCAGGCCGAAGGTGCGTTCCACATTGCCGCATCCGGCGAGGGCCAGCGTGGTTGCGGCAAGCAGGGGGAGGCAAAATCTGGACATAGAAGACCTCATGGCGCGTTTCTTACGCTTTTGGGGGGGGCGGCTGCAAGCGGACGGGGGCGGGGAACACGCTTTCCAGCAGCAGAATCCCCACCCCCACCACGATGGCGGAATCGCCGAGATTGAACACGAAGGGGAACGGATCGAACCCGCCCCAATGCACATGCACGAAATCCACCACCATCCCCAGCCGCGCGCGATCCACCACATTGCCGATCGCACCGCCGGCAATGGCGCCGATGGCGGCGGCCGTAATCGCCGTCTCGGCGCTGCGCAGCCAGTAAAGCAGCCCCGCCACCACGGCGATCGCGATCGCCGCCAGGATCAGCTGGCCATGACCGGGCCCGGCCTGCAACAGCCCGAAGGTGACGCCGTGATTATACACCATGGCGAAATCCAGCACCGGCGGCAGCACCGGCACATCGCCCTTCTCCGGCAAATCCAGGCCCTGGAGAATCCAGTATTTGCTCGCCTGGTCGGCCGCCAGAACAGCGCAGGCCATCGCCAGCCCCAGCGCCATCCGCCCCACCCGGCGCGTCATGCGGCCCGGCCGACCTGGCCGCTTTCCACCGCATCGGCGCAGCGCAGGCACAGCGCCGGATGCGCCGCATGGCTGCCCACCTCCGGCAGCACCTTCCAGCAGCGCGCGCATTTTTCCCCCGCGGCACGATCCACCCGAATGCTGAGCGCCGCCCCGCCCGCCACCAGCCGAAGTGCCGAGACGATCGCCACATCCTGCCACTCCGCTTGCAGCAGCAGCGAGGCAGTCGCTGCATCGCAGCCCAACTCCACGCTCGCCTGCAACGAGGCGCCGATATCGCCCGCCGCCCGCCGTGCCTCGATGGCGGTGGTGATGTCGCGCCGCACCTCGCGGATGCGCGCCCAGCGTGCCTCCAGCGCCGGATCATGCCAGTCCGCCGGGATGAGCGGGAAATCCTGCAAATGCACGCTGGCATCTTCGCCGAACCGCGCGGTCCAGGCCTCTTCGGCGGTGAAGCACAGCACCGGGGCGAGCCAGGTGGCCAGGCAGCGATGCAGATGGTCCAGCACGGTGCGCGCGGCACGGCGGGCTGGCGCGTCCGGCCGGTCGCAGTAGATGGCATCCTTGCGGATATCGAAATAGAACGCCGAGAGATCGGCGGCGCAGAACGCGTGCAAGTCCGGATAAACCCCGGTCCAGTCATAGGTTTGCACCGCGCCCCGGATGCGCGCATCCAGCACGCTCAGCCGGTGCAGGATGAAGCGTTCCAGTTCCGGCATCTCGGCGTAGGGCACGCGCTCAGCCTCGGAGAAGCCATCCAGGCTGCCCAGCAGCCAGCGCAGCGTGTTGCGCAGGCGTCGATACAGCTCCGCCTGCTGTTTGAGGATCTCGCGACCGATCCGCTGGTCTTCGGTGATATCGGCGTTCATCACCCAAAGCCGTAGAATATCGGCGCCATACTCGTCGGTGATCTTCTGCGGCGCCACCACATTGCCGACCGACTTGCTCATCTTGCGGCCCTGCTCATCCAGCGTGAAGCCGTGGGTGAGGATGGCCTTGAAGGGCGCGCGGCCGCGTGTGCCCACCCCTTCCAGCAGGGAGGATTGGAACCAGCCGCGATGCTGGTCGGAGCCTTCCAGATAGAGGTCCGCCGGCCAGGGCAGCCCGCGCGCCTCCAGCGTGAAGGCGTGGGTGGACCCGGATTCGAACCACACGTCCACGATGTCGTGTACCTGCTCGTAGGCCTCCGGATCGTAGGCATTGCCGAGGAAGCGCGCGGGCGGCGAGGCATACCAGGCATCGGCCCCTTCACTGGCGAAGGCGGCGGTGATGCGGGCGATCACATCGGGGTCGCGCAGCACCTCGCCGGTGCGTTTTTCGACAAACACGGCAATCGGCACGCCCCAGGCGCGCTGGCGGCTGATGCACCAATCCGGCCGGTTGGCGACCATGCTGGCCAGCCGCGTGCGGCCGGCTTCCGGCACGAAAGTGGTTTGCGCAATTGCCTCCAGCGCGCGCGCGCGGATGCGTTCGGGGCCATCCATGCGGATGAACCATTGCGGCGTGGCGCGGAAAATGAGCGGGGCCTTGGATCGCCAGGAATGGGGATAGGAATGGGTGATGGCTCCCTGCTTCACCAGGGCGCCCGCCGCGATCAGGGCCTCGCAGACGGGTTTGGCGGCCCGGAACACGTGCACGCCGGCGAGCAGGGTGACCCAGGGGTAATAGGTGCCGTCATCGGCGACCGTTTCCGGAACCTCGATGCCGTTTTCCTTGCACAAAGCAAAATCATCTTCACCGTGGCCGGGCGCCATATGCACGAAGCCGGTGCCTTGATCGGTGGTGACGAAATCGCCGGCTAACAACGGCACCGGGAATTCGTAGCCGTGATCGCGCCAAGGATGCCAGCAGATCGTTCCGAAAAGCTCGCGGCCCAGGTAACTGTCGATAATTTCGTGCTCGGTTACGCCTGCAGCCGCGAGATAGGGTTCGAGCAATGCGGCAGCAACGATGACGCGCTCACCGACGATCGACAGGCTATCGTCCGCGACCCGCAAGACCCGAACGGCGACATAAGCGATGTCGGGTCCGTAAGCGATGGCGCGGTTGCCGGGGATCGTCCATGGAGTTGTGGTCCAAATGACGATCGAAGCCCCAATCAGCGCATCTGGGTCGTGTTTGTCGGCATCCACGATGGGGCCGGCAACAATGCGAAACCTGACCCAGATCGTCGTGCTCGTATGATCGGCGTATTCAACCTCGGCTTCCGCCAGCGCGGTTTTTTCCACCACGCTCCACATCACCGGACGTAAGCCCCGATAGAGCGCGCCGTTCATCACGAACCGGCCGATCTCCGCCACGATCGCCGACTCAGCGGCGAAATCCATCGTCGCGTAACGGTTCTCCCAATCGCCGTTGATGCCAAGGCGCTTGAATTCCTCGGCCTGGATGGCCAGCCATTTTTCCGCATAGGCGCGGCATTCGGCGCGGAATTGCAGGATCGGCACCGCATCCTTGTCGCGGCCGGATTTGCGATACTCCTCCTCGATGCGCCATTCGATCGGCAGCCCATGGCAATCCCAGCCGGGCACGTAATAGGCATCATACCCCGCCATCTGGCGGGCGCGGTTGATCACATCCTTCAGGATCTTGTTCAGCGCATGGCCGATATGGATGTTGCCGTTCGCGTAGGGCGGGCCATCATGCAGGATGAATTTTTCCCGGCCTTCGCTTTGCGCCCGGAGTTTGTCGGCCAGCCCCATCGCCTGCCAGCGTGCCAGAATGGCCGGCTCGCGCTTCGGCAGGTCGCCGCGCATCGGGAAGGGCGTGCTCGGCAGAAACACCGTGTCGCGGTAGTCGCGTTCGTTCATCATCTATCTCGCATCACGCGTGGGCACATGGACCAACATGTCGCGCGCCGCCTGGGCATCGATGGCGATCTGGGTCCGCAGCGCCTCGAAACTGGGGAATTTCGTCTCGGCCCGCAAATAGGAGAGCAGCGCCACGGAAATCTCCTGGCCGTAGAGATCGCCCTCATAGTCGAACAGGTGAACCTCCAGGCGGCTCTGCACGCCATCGGCCACTGTCGGGCGGCGGCCGATATTGGCGACACCGCGATAGGTGGCGCCGTCCGGCAGCCGCACCAGGCCCGCATACACGCCGCGCGCCGGCTCCAGATGGCGGCCCAGCAGCACATTGGCGGTGGGAAAGCCGATCGTGCGGCCGCGCTTGTCGCCATGCACCACCTCGCCGCGAATCGCCCAGGGGCGGCCGAGTTCGGCGGTGGCCCGCTCGGGGTAGCCGTCCTGCAATGCGCGGCGGATGCGGGTGGAGGAAATCGGCCCCTGCGCGTCGGTCAGCGGCGGCACGATCGTCAGCCCCATGCCAAGCGCCTCGGCACGCTGACCCAGCAGCGCCACGCCGCCGCCGCGGCGGTGGCCGAAGGCAAAATCCGGCCCGCAGGCCAGATGCGCGGCGCCGATGCCGGCGGCCAGCACATCGGTGATGAACCGCTCCGCCGGCAGATGCGAGAACGCCTCGGTGAAGGGCAGCTCATACACGATCCGCACCCCCAGCGCCGCCAGCGCCTCCAGCCGCTCGGCGGAGAGCGACAGGCGGAACGGCGGGTCATCCGGCCGGAACAGCTCGCGCGGGTGGGGCTCAAACGTCAGAACGGCCAAAACCAGGTCCGGCCGCGCGGCATGCGCGGTGCGGATCAGATGGGCATGGCCCAGATGCAGGCCATCGAAATTGCCCAGCGCCACGGTGGCGCCCCGGGCCGCGTGGGGCACCTGTGCCCAGTCGGTATAGAGCTGCATGGGGCTGCCTTGTCGGGCATGAATGATACAAAAGCAAACAACCTCCGCCGGCTGTTGTGCAGTGCAATGTTCGCATGTCGGGATTGGCGGAGGTGCCGCGCGCCGGCATATCGGTGTGATGCGACCACCGGAGCCCGCCATGACCGACCACGACATCGCCCACGCTTTGCTTGCCGTCCATCACGGCGCCCCGCCCATCGCCGCCGCGCCGATCGAGGACGAAGCCCAGGCCTATCGACTCCAGGCCCTGGTGATGGCCGAGCTCGGCCCGATCGGCGGCTGGAAAGTCGGCGCACCCGGCCCCGATGCCCCGCCCAATTGCGCGCCCATGCCGGCCTCCGGCCTCTTCGCCGCGCCTCACGCTTTCGACTCGTCACACTTCACCCAGCGCGAGGTGGAGTCAGAAATCTGCTTCCGCCTCGCCCATGATCTGCCGCCGCGCGACACCCCCTACACGCACGCCGACATCCTCGCCGCCATCGCAAGCTGCCATCCCGGCATCGAAATCCTGCAATCGCGCTTCGCCGCGCCCGAAAGCGTGGGCGCGCTCTGCCTGCTCGCCGATTTCATCCAGACCGGCGCCTACGTCACCGGCGCGGCGATCGACCATTGGCGGTCGATCGACTTTCCCAGCCTGCGCATCACCCAGACAATCTCGGGCCGCCCCACCATCACCCGCACAGGGAACCCGGCCGGCGACATGATCCGGCTCATGGTCTGGCTCGCCAACACCGGCGCGATCTGGGCCGGCGGCCTGCGCGCTGGACAGATCGTTACCTGCGGCTCCTGGACCGGCAAGGCGGCTGTTGCGGCAGGCGGTGAGGCTGCCGCCAGCTTCGAGGGCGCCAAGCCCGTGGTCATAGGGTTCACCCCCGCCTGACTGCCCACGCGCCCAATACGCAAGGGCCCGCCGCGCCTCTGGGCTTTGCCGATGTCTTGAATGTGCGGAAGAAAGAGTCTTCTTTCTTGAAAGAAAGAAGCAAAGAACTTTGACTTATTGGGTTCGTATCAGCTTGATACGCTTGCCGTGGACGCCCAGGGCGATGCGGCCCTGTTTCAGGGCCAGCGCGTCCTCGCCGAACACGCCAAAGCGCCAGCCATGCAGGGCGGCAATGTCGGGCGCGTCCTCGCAGGCCAGACGGTCAATGTCCTCCGAACTCGCCAGCAGCTTGGGCGCCACGTCATGCGCCTCGGCCTTCTCCGCCAGCAGCACCTTCAGCAACGCCACCAGCGCGGGGGACGGCCGGGCGCCCTCGCGCAGGGCGCGCGCCTCCGGCAGCGCCTCTTCCGGCAAGGCGGCCGCCTCGGCAATGGCCGCCAGCAGCGCCTGCCCGGTGGCCCCCTCGGCAAAGCCACGCGAAATACCGCGCACCCGGCTTAGGGTCTCCACCGTGTCGGGCGCGGTCGCCGCGATCTCCAGCAGGCTCTCGTCACGGATCAGGCGCTGGCGCGGGATATTGATCCGCTGCGCCTCCCGCTCCCGCCACGCGGCAATCGCCCGCAGCAGGCCCAGCATCCGGCGGTTGGTCGTGCGCGGCCGCAGCCTCTCCCACATCGTCTCCGGATCGGGGCGATAGGTCGCGGGCTCGGCCAGGGCCGCGAGCTCCTCCGCCACCCAGCTCGTCCGCCCTTCCCGCTCCAGCCGCGCCGTCAGCCGCTCATACACCGTGCGCAGATGCGTCACATCCGCCGCCGCATAGGCCACCTGCGCCGGGCTGAGAGGCCGCGCCGACCAATCGGAAAACCGGTGCGCCTTGTCGATCTGCCCGCCAGCGAGGCCTGCCACCAGGCTGTCATACCCCACCTGGTCGCCGAAGCCTGCCACCATCGCCGCCACCTGCGTGTCGAACAGCGGCACCGGAACGGCACCGAACAATTGCAGGAAGATCTCCACATCCTGGCGGGCGGCATGAAACACTTTCACCACGCCGGTATCCGCCAGCAGCCGGCCCAACGGCGCCAGGTCGATCCCTGCCGCCAGCGCATCGATCACCGCCACATCCGCCCGCCCGCCGAGCTGCACCACGCACAGCTCCGGCCAGTAGGTGCGCTCGCGCATGAACTCCGTGTCGATCGTCACATAGGGCTCGGCCGACAATCGGTCGCAAAGGGCAGCCAGGGCGTCGGTCTCGGTCACCAGAACTGGGGGCGCGAACGATTCGCGCGGAGAGCGGGGCATGAGGATGTTACTACACCGTGCGCGCGACCGCGGAAATAGCGGGGCGATCGCTGGTGGAATGCGGCCGCGAGGCATGCACGCCCTGGCCCGGCTTCCTTCCGGGTCTGCGGCGTGCTAACCCCCCCGCCCCATGGCCCTCCCCCTCATCGCCGTACTGAACGGCCCCAACCTCAATCTGCTCGGATCCCGCGAACCCACGCTCTATGGCGCCGCGACCATCGACGACCTCGAGGCCCTCTGCGCGGAAACCGCGGAAGCGCTGGACCTGGCCATCGACTTCCGGCAGACAAACCATGAGGGCGAACTCATCACCTGGGTGCAGGAATGCCGCGACAAGGCCCGCGGCATCGTGATCAATCCCGGCGGCTACGGCCATACCTCCATCGCCCTGATGGACGCCTTGCTCGCCGCCGACCTCCCCGTTGTCGAGGTTCACCTGACCAATATCCACGCCCGCGAGGAATTCCGCCGCACCTCCCTGGTCTCCAGGGTCGCGCAAGGCGTGATCTGCGGCCTGGGCATCCGCGGCTACGGCCTGGCGCTCACCGCGCTCGCCGAGATGCTGCTGGACGAAGAACCATGAGCCGCCTGCCCGTCGATGCGGACGCGATCCGCGTGCTGGCCGACATCTTGCGCGATACGGGCCTGACCGAAATCGAAATCGCCGAGGGCGATAGCCGCATCCGCGTGGTGCGCGCGCCGGCGGTGGTGCAGGCCGCCATCGCCCCTAGCCCGGCGATCATGGCCGCCGCGGCGGCACCACAGGCCACCTCCACCCCCGATACGGCCGATTTCACCCAGCACCCCGGCGCGGTGAAAAGCCCCATGGTCGGCGTCGCCTATCTGGCCCCCGAACCGGGTGCGCCGAATTTCGTCTCCGTCGGCCAAACCGTGGCCGCGGGGCAAACCCTGATGCTGATCGAGGCGATGAAGACCTTCAATCAGATCAAGGCGCCACGCGCCGGCATCGTCAGCCGGGTGCTGATCAACCCGGGCGTGCCGGTGGAATACGGCGAAGTCCTGATGGTGATCGACTGACCGCCGCCCCCCGCATGTTCGGCAAGATCCTCATCGCCAACCGCGGCGAGATTGCCCTGCGTGTCCAGCGTGCCTGCCGCGAACTCGGCATCCCCACCGTGGCGGTGCACTCCACCGCCGATAGCGACGCGATGCATGTCCGCCTCGCCGATGAAAGCGTCTGCATCGGGCCGCCCGCGGCGCGCGACAGCTACCTCAACATGGTCGCCATCCTCTCGGCCGCGCATGTGACCGGGGCGGACGCGATCCATCCCGGCTACGGGTTCCTCTCGGAAAACGCGGCCTTCGCGGAGATGGTGGAGGATCATGGGCTGACCTTCATCGGCCCCTCGCCCGAACATATCCGCATGATGGGCGACAAGATCACCGCCCGCACCGCCATGGCCGGATTGGGCGTGCCGCTGGTGCCAGGCTCCGCCGGCGCGCTTGCGGATCTGGATAGCGCGCGCGAGGTGGCGGCAAGCGTGGGCTACCCCGTGCTGATCAAGGCCACCGCCGGCGGCGGTGGCCGCGGCATGAAGGTGGCGCAGAACGAGGCGGAGCTGGAAGAGGCATGGCGGGTGGCGCGCACCGAGGCACGCGCCGCGTTCGGCAACGACGAAGTCTACCTCGAGAAATATCTGGACAAGCCGCGCCACATCGAATTGCAGGTAATGGCCGACAGTTTTGGCAATGTGGTGCATTTCGGCGAACGCGATTGCAGCTTGCAGCGGCGGCACCAGAAATTGCTGGAAGAAGCCGGCTCTCCCGCGCTGTCGGCCGCGGCGCGCGACGCGATCGGCGCCACGGCCACCGCGGCGCTCGGCAAGCTCGGTTACCGCAACGCCGGCACGCTGGAGTTCCTTTACCAGGATGGGCAATTCGCGTTCATCGAAATGAACACCCGTTTGCAGGTGGAACATCCTGTCACCGAAATGGTGTGCGGTATCGACCTGGTACGCGAACAGATCCGCATCGCCGCCGGGCAGGCTTTGGGCTACACGCAGGCTGATGTGCGGTTCGCCGGCCATGCCATAGAATGCCGCGTGAACGCCGAGGATCCGGAAACCTTCATGCCCACGCCTGGCCGGGTGCAAGCCTTCCATGCGCCAGGTGGGCTTGGGGTTCGTGTGGATTCGGCCTTGTACGCCGGCTATGTGGTGCCGCCGTTCTACGACAGCCTGGTGGCGAAGCTGATCGTGCACGCCCCCACGCGGCCGGAAGCCATCGCCCGCCTGCGCCGCGCGCTGGATGAATTCGCCGTGCTCGGCATAAAAACAACGTTGCCGCTGCACCAGCGCATCGTGGAGCAGCCGGAGTTCATCGCCGGGGATTATACGATCCACTGGCTGGAAAACTTCGTGGAGCGCGAGATCGCGGCGGCGGCGAAGTAGACACAGGAAGAAAGGTCTTCTTTTTTGAAAAAAAGAAGCAAAAAACTTTTAACGTGCTGTCGCGGACCCGCCGGAAGCGCGCGCAAACGACTCAAAGTTTTTTGTTTCTTTTTTTCAAAAAAGAACATTCTTCTTCAGCTTGGTCTTTGCCTCTCATCCGCTCCCGCAATCGCGACACCCGATGCCGCCCTGTTCTCCTGGCAGCAGCATCCCGGCGCGCAGTTGCCATTGGCCACCACCGTACGCGACGAGGCGGGGCGCAGCACGACGCTTGGCAATCTCATTGGCCCCACGCCGGTGGTGCTGGATCTTGGATATTATCATTGCCCTTCGCTCTGCGGCGTGGTGCGCGCGGATCTGTTCAATGCCATCGCGGCGAGCGGGCTTGCTCCAGGGAGGGATTTTTCCGTGCTGGCGGTTTCCATCGATCCGGCGGAGACGCCGGAAGATGCGGCCAGTGCAAGGGCAGCAGACCTGAAGGCCTCGCCCGCCATTGCGGCGGCATCGCTGCACTACATTACGGCCCCTGAAGCCGGCATCAGGGCGATTGCCGGCGCGATCGGCTTTCGCCAGAGCTGGGACGCGCAGTATAAGCAGTTCATCCATCCTGCGGGCCTGGTTGTTCTCACCAGGGGCGGCGCGGTGAGTTCCTATCTGCTGGGGGCCGGGTTTACTGGCGGCGATTTGCGTGCCGCGGTATTGCGTGCCGGCGATGGGGGCATCGCGCAGGCCGCGTTGCCGATCCTGCTGGTGTGCTTTCATTTCGATTCGACCACCGGGCGCTACACGCTTGCGATCGTGAAACTGCTGCGCCTGCTCGGCATACTGACCATTCTGGTCATCGGCGGCCTGCTGATCGTGCTCAACCGTGCCGCACCGCGCGTTCGCGGATGAACCCCACGCGCTTGTGATGTACCCGAAACGTTATGGAACCGCAGTGGATCGGTGCCGTTACCTCAGACGTCGCCATGGAGGCGACAGGAGTTCGGGCATGCGCGCGCATCAGGGCTCCAGTTTGGCGGCGCCACCACAAACCCGGTTCAACAGTGCCTGGATACACCGGATGATCGCCTCCAGCCGCGTGGTACGCGCGCTGTCGATCGGCACATTGGCGCGGCTGGAACTTGCCGTGCTGGCCGGCCATAAGCAGGCGCCCGCGATGCGCGCCATCCGCGCCGCACGCACCGGCCGCGAATCCCTGCTCAGCGGCAACGAGGCGTTCACCGTATATTCTGTGGCCCGCGCCCAAAGCGCGCTGCCCGGCGAGATGGCGGAGGTGGGTGTCTATCAGGGCTGCTCTGCCAAGATCATCAGCACAGCCAGCGGCGCCACGCCCCTGCATCTGTTCGACACGTTCGCAGGACTGCCATCGCCGGAGGCCCACGAGCAGAACCGGATGCGCGCCGGCCACTATGCCGCATCGCTCGCGTCCGTTCAGTCCTTTCTTTCAGGCCATCGCAACATCACCTACCACGAAGGGTTTTTCCCCGGCACCGCGCAAGCGGCAGCCGGCCGCGTCTTTTCCTTCGTGCATCTGGACGTGGACCTGAAATCCAGCACGCTCGCCTGCCTGGAATTCTTCTACCCGCGCCTGGTGCCGGGCGGCGTTATCCTGACGCACGATTATTCCTACCTCGACGGCGTACGGGCCGCGTTCGATGAATTTCTCAGCGACAAGGACGAGCATGCCATCGAACTTCCCACCTCCCAGGCGCTGCTGGTGAAGCGGTAAGCGCTGGAGCGGGTGAAGGGAATCGAACCCTCGTATGAAGCTTGGGAAGCTTCCGTTCTACCATTGAACTACACCCGCGCGCGGGGCATGGAGGTATCAGGCGGCAGGCGGGAGGGCAAGGGAAGGAAGATGTTCTTTTTTGAAAAAAAGAACCAAAAAACTTTTGTTCTTTCGCCCTGGCCAAGTATCCGACACGCAAGCACCATCATGCACCCAAACGAATAAAAGTTTTTTGGTTCTTTTTTTCAAAAAAGAACTCCTTGACTTCCTGACCCGTCTGCGCAACGTAGCATTCCCTCGTGATTTGTCCGGCCGGCTTGCGGCGAGGTTAAACAAACGCGCTAAAGAGGCCCGGTGCACAGCTACGCTGGATGCGTTGCCGCGCCGGAATCCGAGGTCGGGCGTCCGTGCCAGGAGCCCTTGATATCATGACAGACAGCATCCGCCACCGCCCCGCCACCACCCTGATCCATGGTGGAGAGGATCGCACGCCGCACGGCGAAACCAGCGAGGCGATCTTCCTCACCTCCGGGTTCGTGTATGACGACGCCGAGCAGGCCGAGGCGACCTTTGCCGGCACCGTGACCCACTACCAGTATTCCCGCTTCGGCAACCCGACTGTCGCGGCCTTCGAGCGGCGTATGGCGCTGCTGGAAGGGGCTGAGGCCTGCCGCGCCACGGCCAGCGGCATGGCGGCCGTGAATGCCGCGATGCTTTCCCATCTGCGCGCCGGTGACCGCGTGGTGGCCAGCCGCGCGCTGTTCGGATCCTGCCACTGGATCGTCTCCACGCTGCTGCCACGGCTCGGCATATCGTATGTGTTCGTCGATGCCGGCGATCTGGAGGCGTGGAAAGCCGCGCTTTGCGAGCCGACCCAGCTTGTGCTGCTGGAAACCCCCTCCAATCCGATGCTGGAGATCGTGGATCTGCGCGCCGTGGCGGATCTGGCCCACGCGGCGGGCGCCATCGTGGTAGTGGATAACGTGTTCGCCACACCGCTGCTGCAACGGCCGCTGGAATTCGGCGCCGATGTGGTGGTGTATTCCGCCACCAAGCACATTGATGGGCAGGGCCGGGTACTGGGCGGTGCCGTGCTCGGCAACAAAACCTGGATCGAGGAAACGCTGCAGCCTTTCATCCGCAACACCGGTCCCGCGCTATCGCCTTTCAATGCCTGGACGCTGCTGAAAGGGCTGGAAACGATGTCCCTGCGCGTGGAGGCAGCCTGTGCCCGTGCGGCCAGGCTGGCGGATTTCCTGGCCGCTCAGCCCGGCATCAGCCGCGTGTGGTATCCCGCCCGGGCGGACCATCCGCAGCATGCCCTTGCCATGCGGCAAATGACCGCCGGCGGCACGCTGCTGACGTTCGAGGTGGCTGGCGGCAAGGCCGGCGCCTTCCGCTTCTGCAACGGGCTGCGGCTGATCGCCATCAGCAACAATCTCGGCGATGCCCGCTCCATGGTCACCCATCCCGCCACCACCACTCACATGCGCATTGGCGCCGAGGAGCGTGCCCGGCTGGGTATCACGGATGGCGTGGTGCGGCTTTCCGTGGGGCTAGAGGACATACACGACCTGACCGACGACCTGATCCGCGGTCTGGAGGGAGCCCACTACCGCCAGGCCGCCGAATAGGCGATGATCCGTCCAGAATGACCCGCGAATATGCCAAGGCCACGCACGGCATTAACGTGCGTGTCGCCGCCTTCTATCTGGAAGATCAGTCGGAGCCCGATGCCGGCCGCTTCGTGTGGGCCTATCGCGTGACGATCGAAAATCACAGCCAACGCACCATCCAGTTGCTGCGCCGCACCTGGCGCATCACCGATGCCCGTGGCCGCACCTTCCTGGTGGAGGGCGAGGGCGTGGTGGGCGCGCAGCCCGTGCTCGAGCCAGGCGAGGCGTTCGAGTATACCTCCGGCACGCCGTTGGAGACGCCATCTGGGTTTATGACCGGCCAATACCATATGATTGTCCACGGGCCTGGCCCGGCCATCGCCCAGCTTGCGGCCGAGGCGCCGGAAGCTTTCGACGTCGCCATACCCGCCTTCAGCCTGGATTCCCCGCATCAGCCGGGGCGGGTGCATTAGGCGGCCAGTCGCCGCCTTTTTACGATTGCCTTGCGGGTTTGCCGGGCAACCCCATCATTTCACGAGCGCGAGGCGAGGAATGTCGCGCGTATGTCCGTCTCTTGGGAAGCCAGAATCTTGAACGAAGTCACACTGCCCCAGCCGAAGGCCTTTGCCTCCATCAGCGAAGCGCGGCCTACCCGCGAGGAAGCGGAATCCGCCATTCGCACGCTGATCCGCTGGGCCGGCGACGACCCTTCGCGCGAGGGCCTGCGCGACACCCCAAAGCGGGTGGCTAAATCCTACCTGGAGTTCTTCCGTGGCTACGAGGAGGATCCGGTGGCCATGCTGGAGCGCACCTTCGAGGAAGTGGAGGGCTACGACGAGATCGTGCTGCTGCGCGACATCAGGCTGGAGAGCCATTGCGAGCATCACATGGTGCCGATCATCGGCCGCGCGCATGTCGCCTATCTGCCGCACCGCCGCGTGGTGGGCATCTCCAAGCTCGCCCGCGTGGTGGATGCCTATGCGCACCGGCTGCAGATCCAGGAAAAACTCACGGCCCAGATATGCAACACGATCAACGATGTGCTGGCGCCGCGCGGCACGGCCGTGATCATCGAGGCGGCGCATGAGTGCATGACGACCCGCGGCGTCCACAAGCCCGGCGTGAGCATGGTCACCAGCCGCATGCTCGGCGCCTTCCGCGACGACCCGACGACGCGCCGGGAACTGCTCGCCATGGTCGGCAACCGCGCCCCAAGCAGCCTGGAAGCCTAATACCAACCTTCTCTGAGAGTGACCTTCACCAGACCCGTCATTGCGCGTCCCCTTGGCCGCAGCGGGCCAAACGCCCGCCGCGCGCCTGCCCTTGCCGGGTTGATTTCTGGCCGGGAAAGGCGAAGGAGCAAAAGTTTTTTGGTTCTTTTTTTCAAAAAAAGAACAGACCTTCCTTCACGCAAACCGCGCCAGCCTGACCGCAGTATGGCCACGGCTGGGCCGCAGGCTGGGCATGACCAGCAGGCAATCATCATGCGGTGTGCGGATTTCGGTCGCGCCATCCATGGCAATCAGCGTGTGCTGCTTGGGCACCACATCGCCGCCGCGGAACGGCTGCACGAAGCTGAACCCGCCGGAGGCGGCCGTGACCGCCATCGTCACCTCGGCAAACCGCGTCGGCTCCGCCTGCGCCGCCGGCGATGGCGCGGCCAGCGCTGTGGCAGCCAGCAGGCCTCGCACCGCCGCTTCCATTGTGGCGACCGTCGCGCGCTTCCAGTGCTGCCCGGCCTCCACCAGCACAGCCACTGCGCGTCCGTTCGGATCGGCGAAATGCGGAAAATCGATCAGCCGCCGGCCGCTCGCATGACCGTGATCGGCCACCACCAGAGACGGCGTGCCGATACGGCCGCCCAGATCCCGGCCGCGCGCGGTGGGGCCGCTCAGGATCAGCGGCTCCGACGGCCATAGCATCGAATGTAGGTCGAGCAGGATGTCGGCGGACTCCATCACCGGCCGGATGGCCCGCGCCCGCGCCAGTTCCACCGAGTTGCGCGGCCCGTCCAGCAGCCCCGCATCCCACAGCCGGTTCATATCCTCATCGACGTAGCGCGAAGCGGTGGGGTGCGCCGGATCGAACCGCTCATAGGCATCGAGATTGACGAAACCCAGCGTCAGCGTGCCACGCAGCGGCGCCACCCGGCCGCGCAGCAGCCGGTCCAGCACCACGGCACCGGCGATTTCGTTCCCGTGCACCAGCGCTGTCACCACAACATGCGGGCCGGGGGCTTGCGCGGCGAGACGCCAAAACCCCGGCAACCCATGATTGCCCCTCCGCCAGGCGGAAATGTCCGGCGCCGCGAATTCCACCTCAAACGCCGGCAGGGCCTGCGGCGCGGCCGGACCAGCCACGGCCGGGCAAGCGGCAGCGGGCGCGCTCGCCTCGCTCACGCGGTCATTCCTGTTTCGACACGAAACGGCGTTTGCATCCGCTTAATCTATACAGCCCAGCAAGCAGGGCAATTGCGCTGCACCTGCCATCCCGCCCGCCCGTGGCCCAAACGGCGTTGGGCCTGGTCAAACCGCGCGTTTACATTCTGGGTGGCCGCCGTCAGGGTGCGCGCCGCATGGCGAGATCCCTAGTCCTTACGCCGCTGCACCGGGCGTGGCGTGCGCTGCCAGCGGACGCGCGCCGGGCGGCGCTCGTGCGCGCGTCCGCCTGGCTTGCGCCGCAGCCGGTATGGCCCGCACCGGAGGCGGATGGAGGCATCATCGTCGGTGGCGAAGTCGGCCGCGCCTCTGGCCTTGGCGAGGGCGCCCGGCTGATGGTCGCAGCACTCCACGGCCTCGGGATCCCCGCCTGGCAGATCGAGGCCGGGCTGCCGGTGCCCGGCGAGACAACGATCCCGCCCACCCGCCTCCCGGCAGCCCCCGGCAAGGCGCCGCTCGTGCTGCACGTGAATGCGCCATTACTGCCGGCCGCCCTGCTACGGCTGGGACGCGCCATCACCGCCGGCCGCCGGGTGATCGGCTACTGGGCGTGGGAGCTTCCGGTCGTGCCCGCCACCTGGTACCACGGCGCCCGCTTCGTGCATGAGATCTGGGCGCCCTCCCGCTTCACCGCCGCCGCGCTGGAACCGCTCGCGCCCGGCCGAGTCCGGGTGGTTCCGCATCCGGTCGCGGCCCGGCCGCCCGCGCCGGCTGCCCTTTCGCGCGCCGATTTCGGCCTGCCGGAGGATGCGGTCGTCACGCTCGTTTCGTTCAGCATCGCCTCCAGCTTCGAGCGGAAGAACCCGCTTGGCGCCATTGCCGCCTTCCGCGCCGCGTTCGGCGACCGTGCGGACCGAATCCTGGTGCTGAAACTGCTGCATGCCGGCCACGCCCCCGGTGATATCACCCGCCTGCGGGCGGCGATCGCCGGCGCACCCAACATGCGCGTGGAAACACGTCTGCTGCCCGCCGCCGACAGCCACGCGCTGACGCGCAGCGCCGATATCGTGCTCAGCCTGCACCGCAGCGAGGGTTTTGGCCTGGTCCCTGCCGAGGCGATGTTCCTCGGGCGCGCCATTGTCGCCACCAACTATTCCGCAACCACGGATTTCCTCGATTCCAGCTGCGCGATGCCGGTGGGTTACAGGCTGATCCCGGCCCGCGATCCGCGCGGCATCTTTGAGGCCCCCGGCGCGCAGTGGGCCGAGCCGGACATCGCCGGCGCCGCCAACGCCCTGCGCGCGCTGGCCGGCGATGCAGCTTTGCGCGCGCAGCTTGGGGCGCAGGCCGCCCGCGTGGCCCCCGTGCGCCTGGGTACAGCCGCGCTGGCCGATGCCGTGCGAGGCCTCGGCCTCGCATTGCCTGGCCAGGGCCCATGAGGATCCTGGTCTGGCAATGGGGCCGGTTTGGCGCCGGGCCGCGCGTGGCCGCAGATTTCGCGGCCCTGTTCAACACCCTGCCGGGCACCGATGCGGCGCTTTCGCTCGCAGCCCGCGCGGAAATCCTGCAAGGGCCGCACCGGCCGCGCTGCGAGTTGCCGGTTCCGACCTATGCCGGCGTTGCCAGCTATGCCGCCCGCGTTCTCCGCGCCCCCATGTTCGTGCCCTGGCTCGCGCGTCAGGTCGCCGCGCTGCAACCCACCGTAGCGCTCTGCGCCATGCCCGGTCCGCTCGACTTGGCGATGCACGTGGCGCTGCGGCGGGTTGGCGTGCCCTACGCCGTGGTTGTGCATGATGCCGATATGCATCCTGGCGACGGCTACCCCTTGCAGATGGGGCTGCAACGCCGGCTGCTGCGCCGTGCGGACGCGATCGTCGTGCTTTCCAGCCACGTCCATGCGCGGCTGGATATGCTCGGCCTGACCCGCGGCAAGCAGGTGCTGAGGACCAGCCTGCCGCCGTACACATTGATCGATACTCTGCCGCCGCCGCGCAGCCACGGCGGCAAACTGCGCCTGCTCTGCTTCGGGCGGCTGCTTCCGTACAAGGGTCTCGACCTGCTTGCCGAGGCTTTGGCGCTGGTGCTGCCGCGGCCCGATCTGGAGGTGCGTGTCGTCGGTTCCGGCCCCGAGAGCGCGGCGCTGACCGCCTTGCGCGGCCTGCCCGGCGTGAGCGTGGAAAACCGCTGGGTGCCGGAAGATGAAGTCGGCGCGCTGATCGCGTGGTCCGATGTGGTGGTGCTCACCCACCGCGAAGCCAGCCAGAGCGGTGTCGCTGCCGCGGCGCTAGCCGCCGGCCGCTGGATCGTCTCCACGCAGGTGGGGGGTATCGCGGAGCAGTTGAGCGGCCATGCGCAGGCGCTGCTATGCGATGTGAACGCGGCCGCTATCGCCGGCCGGCTGCGCCAGGTGCTGAACGATCCGCCACGCGGGGCAACCGCGCCGCCGGATTGGCGCAGCGATGCGGCCCGGCTGGCGGAGCAGTTGGAAGAAAAGGTCAAGAAAAACCTTCTTTCTTGAAAAAAAGACGCAAAAAACTTTTGCTCTTGGCGTGCGCCGCCGGCGAGTCCGCGACAGCACAATCAAAAGTTTTTTGGTTCTTTTTTTCAAAAAAGAACGCTCTTCGCCATCTCGCGCCTGAGAATACGATTAAACACCACTACCCCATCGTCGCCCTGGTCGCCACGGGTGTGGGTCGTGCAAAACCCACACGCTTCACCCGCTGCCGCCGGCATGCTACCGGCCCGCGATGCAGCCACGCCCCCTTACTGCGCAGCGCGCAGCGCCCCTCGCAGGCGCGTTCCGCGTCCCCGGCGATAAGTCCATCTCCCACCGCGCGCTGATGTTCGCGGCGCTGGCCATCGGGGAAACCCGCATCACCGGCCTGCTGGAGGGGGAGGATGTGCTTCGCACCGCCGCCGCCATGCGCGCGCTCGGTGCCCACATCGCCAATCCCGCCGCCGGTGAATGGCGCGTCACCGGGGCCGGCATCGGCGGCCTCGCCGAGCCGGACGACGTGCTGGACATGGGCAATTCCGGCACCGCTGCCCGGCTGCTTGCCGGCATCCTGGCCACCCACCCGATCTTCTCGGTGATGACCGGGGACGCCAGCCTGCGCCGGCGCCCCATGGCCCGTGTGATGGATCCGCTCGCGCAGACCGGCGCCCGCTTCGCGGCGCGGGCGGGCGGGCGCCTGCCGCTGGCCATCACCGGCACCGGCCAGGCCTTGCCGATCGCGTATCGCCTCCCGGTCGCATCCGCCCAGGTGAAGTCCGCGCTTCTTCTCGCCGGCCTGAACGCCCGCGGCGATACCCGGATCGAGGAGCCCATCCCCACGCGGGACCATACCGAAAACATGCTCCGCCATTTCGGCGCGGAGCTGACCGTGGAGCGGGATGGTTCCGGCCGGATCATTACCCTGGCCGGCCAGCCCGAGCTGCGCGCGGCCGACGTGATCGTTCCCGGCGACCCCTCCTCGGCCGCCTTTCCCCTGGTGGCTGCGCTGATCATCGAAGGCTCTTCCATCACCATCGAGGGCATCGGCCTCAACCCGCTGCGCACCGGCCTGCTGCGGGCGCTCGCCGCCATGGATGCCGACGTCACCATTACCAACGAGCGCACCGAGGGCGGCGAACCGGTCGGTGACCTCACGGCTGCCGCCACCCGGCTGATCGCGGCCGATACGCCGCCGGAGCTGGCGCCGAGCATGATCGACGAATTCCCCATCCTCGCCGTCGCCTGCGCCTTCGCGCGCGGCACATCGCGCCTGCGCGGCCTGGCCGAGCTGCGGGTGAAGGAGAGCGACCGGCTTGCCGCCACGCTGGCGCTGCTCACGGCGAATGGCGTGCAGGCGGGCATCGATGGCGACGACCTGATCATCCACGGCACCGGCGCGCCGCCGGCCGGCGGCGGCCATGTGATCACCCACATGGATCACCGCATAGCCATGAGCGCGCTCGTACTCGGCAGCGCCACCCGGAACCCGGTTTCGGTTGACGATACCGCCTTTATCGACACGTCGTTCCCCGGTTTCTGCGACCTGACGACCCGCCTGGGCTGCCGCTTCGCATGAGCGGCCGGCCCAATGTGCTCGCCATCGACGGGCCCGCGGCAGCCGGCAAAGGCACGCTCGCGCGGCGCCTCGCCGCGGCGCTGAACCTGCCGTATCTCGATACCGGCCTGCTGTACCGTGCCGTGGCCCGGCGCCTTCTCGATGCCGGCGCCGACGCCAGCGACCCGATGGCCGCTGAAGCGCATGCCCGCGGCCTTACCGCGGCCGACCTCGATTCGCCGAACCTGCGCACGCCGGAGATCGACCGCGCGGCAGCTTCAGTCGCTTCCTTGCCGCCGGTGCGCGCGGCCCTTCTCGCCTTCCAGCGAGATTTCGCCACCGCCCATGGCGCGGTGCTGGATGGGCGCGACATCGGCACGATCATTTTCCCTGATGCGCGAGCAAAACTGTTCGTGACGGCCAGCGTGGAGGCGCGCGCGCGGCGGCGGTGGCTGGAACTGCGGCAGCGCGGTGTGCCTGCCACATTCGAGACTGTGCGCGACGATATGCAGGCGCGCGATGCGGCCGACGCCTCCCGCGCCGCCGCGCCTTTGCGCCCCGCGGAGGACGCCATCCTGATCGACACCACCACGCTCGACGCCGATGAGGCCTTCGCTGCCGCCATCATGCATCTCGCCGCTCTTGGCTGGCTGGCGCCCCAGGCCTGAATAGGTAAAAGTCTTTTTGCTTCTTTCTTCAGAAAAAAAGCCTCGTCCTGGACAAAAAGAGCCGGTTCGTCAGAGGCTTAAACCAACCGGAGTAGAGCCTCGCTCTCGCTGTGCTCGCACCGTTATCGCGAGCCGCCCCTTCGCGGCGAAGCGATCCGCATCCTTCTTGTGAGCCGGCTGACCCCATGCCAAATCTCTTCCCATGCGACTCGACCGCCTGACATGCGCTGTGCTGCTCGCCGCGTCCCTGATGGCGCCTGCTGCCGCCGGCGCGCAGGTGCCGCTGGTGCAGACCGGTCCGTTGAGCTTTGCGCCGCTGGTGCGCCGCGTGGTGCCGGCCGTGGTGAACATCGCGGTGCGCATGAGCGTGGCCGATCCCGCCGCTTCCGCCGCGATGCCGCCAGAACTGCGCGGCACGCCCTTCGAAAAAACATTCCGCGACCGCCTGAAGGGCCGGGCAGAGCAGATGATGGGCGCCGGATCGGGGTTCGTACTCGATCCCAGGGGGATCATCGTTACGAACAACCACGTGGTGGGCAGCGCCAACAAGATCGAGGTAAGCTTCACGGATGGCTCCGTGCTGCCCGCGCATATCATCGGCACCGATGAGCTGACCGATATCGCGGTGATCAAGGTGGACCCGGATCATCCTCTCCCTGCCGTGCCGTGGGGCGATTCGCGGACCGTTCAGGTGGGTGACTGGATCATGGCGGCCGGCAATCCGTTCGGCCTGGGCGGCTCCGTCACCGCAGGGATCGTCTCGGCGCGCGGGCGCGATATCGGGGCGGGACCGTTCGACGATTTCTTCCAGTTGGATGCGCCGATCAATCCGGGCAATTCGGGCGGGCCGAGCTTCAACATGTCGGGCCAGGTGATCGCGCTGAACACGGCGATCGTTTCGCCCACCGGCGGCTCAGTGGGTATCGGGTTTGCAATCCCCTCGGAGATCGCGGAGAGGATCGTCAATGAGTTGCTGGCGAAGGGACGGGTGGATCGCGGCTGGCTGGGGGTGGAGCTGGATACCACGGGCGTGCACAAGCGGCCGGGTGCGGCCATCGCCTCGGTGAACAAGGGCGGCCCGGCGGCGCGCGGGGGATTGCGTCCGGGCGACCTGGTGACGGCGATCAACGGCGAACGGGTGGATAGCACGCGGGAACTGATCCGGGATGTGTCGGCGGTGAACCCGGGGGGCCTGGCCCGGCTGCGGGTACGACGCGGCAACCAGAGCCTGGAACTCGCCGTTGTGGTGGGGCGACGCCCGCCCGAGCCGCCCGAGCCCGCCGAGCCGCCCGCCGAACCTGATCAGTGAGCGGTCAGCCCTCAGCCGTCAGTCATCAGACCAACGGCCGGAGCACCCTTCTCTGATGACTGAAAGCTGAAAGCTGAATCATGCGCATATTACTGGTTGAGGATGATCCGACGGTGGCCGGCTTTGTGGTGAAGGGTCTGCGCGAGGCCGGGCATGTCGTGGAGCATGCCGATAACGGCCGTGACGGGCTGTTCATGGCCGCCAGCGAGGCATTCGACACGATCATTCTGGACCGAATGCTGCCCGGCGGGATCGACGGGATCAGGCTGCTGGAGACCCTGCGATCGCAGAACAATTCCACGCCGGTGCTACTGCTCTCGGCGCTGGCGCAGGTGGATGAGCGGGTGGCGGGCCTGAAGGCTGGCGGCGATGATTACCTGACCAAGCCGTTCGCCTTTTCCGAGCTGCTGGCGCGGGTGGAGGCACTGACCCGGCGCGGCAAGGCGGAAGGGCCGCAGACCAAGCTGGTGGTGGGCGATCTGGAGATGGACCTGCTCTCCCGCACCGTGCGCCGGGCGGCGCAGAAGATCGATCTGCAACCGCGGGAATTCCGGCTGCTGGAATATCTGATGCGGCATGCGAGCCAGGTGGTGACGCGCACGATGCTGCTGGAAGGCGTGTGGGACTACCATTTCGACCCGCAGACCAACGTGATCGACGTGCACGTCTCACGGCTGCGCCAGAAGATTGACAAGCCTTTCCCCACCAGCCTGATCCATACGATCAGGAATGCCGGCTACATGCTCAGGCCTGAGTAAGGAAGGCTGTTCTTTTTTGAAAAAAAGAACCAAAAAACTTTTATCACTTTGCGCGCGCTGCCGGCGCGGCGCGCACCGACAATCAAAAGTTTTTTGCTTCTTTTTTTCAAAAAAGAAGGCCTTTCTTCCGTGATCCGCTCCGCCTCCCTCCGCTTCGCCGCCCTGTTCGGCGTTGTCTTCGCGCTCTCCGCGATGGCGCTGGTGCTCTTCCTATGGCTGTCCACGGCGGGCCTGCTGGACCGGCAGGTGGAGGCGGCGATCAATGCCGATGCCCAGGGCCTGGCGGAACGCTGGACGGAAGGCGGCGTGCCGGCGCTGCTGCTGACGATCCAGGAGCGGCTGGGCGAGAATGTGGACGACGACGCGATCTATGAACTGACCGACCCGATCGGACGGACGGTTGCGGGCAATCTGGGGCGCTGGCCGTCGGTGGTGAGCAGCCCGGGCGTGTTCTACGAATTGCAGGTGGTGCGGGCAGGCACGCGGTCGCTGGCGGATGTGCGGCGCTACGATCTGCCGGGCGGGTTCCGGCTGCTGGTGGGGCGCGATGTGCGCGGCCGGGTGGAACTGCGGCGGCTGCTGACCAACGCGCTGTTCAGCTCCATGCTGGTGATCGCGGGCCTGGGTGCCGCCGGCGCCTTCGTGATCCGCAACTTGTTCCGCCGGATGGTGGCGGAGGTGTCGGCCACCGCCGATGCGATCGCGGGCGGGGATCTCACGCCGCGAGTACGCCGCTCGGGACGCGGCGACGAGTTCGATCGCATGGCCGAATCGATCAACACCATGCTGGAGCGGATCGCCCGGCTGATGGACGGCGTGCGCCAGGTGAGCAACGCGATCGCGCATGACCTGCGCACCCCGATTACCCGCGCCCGGGCACGGCTGGAGGATGCGGCGCTGCACGCGCGCACCGATGGTGAATTGCGCGCCGCGGTGGAACGGGCGGTGAGCGACCTCGATGGCGTAACCGCGGTGTTTCAGGCACTGATGCGCATCGCCGAGATCGAGGTCGGCGCGCGCCGTTCGGCCTTCGCCGAGGTGGATATCGGCCCGATGCTAGCTGACATGGCGGAACTCTACGGCGCGGTTGCGGAAGAGCATGGGCTGACGCTGCGTCTGGACGTGCCGGATACGCTGCCGGTGCTGGGCGACCGAGACCTGTTGCAGCAGGCGGTGGCGAACCTTCTGGACAACGCCATCAAATTCTCCCCCGATGGCGGAGAGATCCGGTTGTTTGGCCTGCGCGACGGCCGCGCCGTGCACATTTCCGTATCCGATCAGGGGCCTGGCATCCCCGAGGCGGACCGGCCGCGGGCCACCGAACGTTTCTTCCGCGGCGAGGCGGCGCGCCACACACCCGGCTCCGGGCTGGGGCTGGCATTGGTGCAGGCGGTGGCGCTGCTGCACGAGGGCTCGCTGCAACTGGCCGACGCCCATCCTGGCCTTCTGGCCACGATTTCCCTGACCGCTATGGCAACCGGCGCCTTCGCCCCGCGTACCACAGCGGCGCAGATGAAAATCGCTTCATCCGCGCCCCATGCGGCGGAGAGCGGAACGATGGCACATGCTGATCCGAGATGACGCGCCGAGCCATTCCGCCGCTGCTGATGCTGCTTGCCGCCGCGCCATGCAGCGCGGAAGACCCGCCCAGCTTCGCGCTGACCACCGATACGCTGCAATACTGTGTTATGCTGGCCAAGCAGGTGAGCGACCGGCATAGCCCGATTACGGATGTACAGCGTTTGCTGAGCGAGGGGCGGGCAATGTGCGACCGCGGGCAGATCAGGGGCGGGATTCGGCGGCTGCGCCGGGCATTGGTGATCCTGCACCATGTGGCGCCGGCGGTGGTGGATCCGGCAAAGCCGCACTAGTAGAAAAGGAAAGAAAGGCTTCTTTTTTGAAAAAAAGAAGCAAAAAACGTTTGGTGATGCTGTCGCGGACCCACCGGCAAGGTGCGCATAATGTTGGCGCTGCGGCCAAACGCTTCCCTACTCTGGGCAAAGAACCTTCCGCAATCGGCCACGTTCCGGATGCATCACTGCATCCGGAGATACATGCCCATGAGTACGATCCTGCTCATCATCCTTATCCTGCTGCTGCTCGGCGCCCTGCCCACCTGGCCGTATAGCACCGGCTGGGGCTACTATCCCTCCGGCGGTCTGGGCCTTGTCCTTCTCATCGTCATTGTCCTGCTTGTCCTCGGCCGGATCTGAACCCCGTTGCCGCGCAGGATGGGCTGTTCCGCAGCCCATCACCGCCCCCCTCCACCCGCGACGCCCTCAAATCGTCGCCAGCGTCCTGACCCGCGCCCGCGGCGAAATCTCCGTCTGCGCCAGAACCGGCGTGGCCGGCCGCAACCTTTCCACCACCGTCCGCACCGCAACCCTGATCCCAGGGCTGGTCAGCAACACCGGCGACTCGGTGGCCTGGGCATCGAATACGTCGCGGAACCGCCGCATGAAATCGCTCAGCCGGCTCGGCGCCATCGCCAGTTGCCGCTCCTCCGGCGGCCCCACCAGGCTTTCCGCGAACGCCGCCTCCCACTCCGGCGACAGCGTCACCAGCGGGATCATACCGCCCGGCCCCATGTGGCTATCGCTGATCTGCCGTGCCAGCCGCGCCCGCACCACCGCCACCATCGCCTGGATCCCCCGCGCATTGCAGGCGCAAGCTTCATGAATCCCCTCCAGGATCGTCGGCAGATCGCGGATCGACACCCGCTCCGATAGCAGCGCCTGCAGCACCCGCTGCACCCCGCCCACCGATGTCATGGTCGGGATCAGATCCGTCACCAGCTTCTGCTGCTCGCGCGGCAAATCGTCGATCAGCTTCTGCGTCTCGGCGTAGGAGAGCAGTTCCGCCATCGTCTCCCGCACCAGCTCGGTCAGATGCGTTGCCAGAACGCTCGGCGGATCAACCACCGTGCAGCCCCGCACCAGCGCCTCCTCCCGCTTGGCCGGATCGATCCACAGCGCCGGCAACCCGAAGGCCGGCTCTGTCGTCCGCTCCCCCGGCATGTTCGGCACCCCGCCTTTGGGGTCCATCGCCAGCAGGCACAGCGGCCGCAATTCACCCCGCCCGGCATCGATCTCCTTGATGCGGATCACGTAACTGTCAGCCGGAAGCTGCAAATTGTCTTGGATGCGCACCGGCGGCAGCACAAACCCCAGCTCCGCCGCGATCGCCCGCCGCAAGCCGCGTATCTGCTCCGTCAGTTTCGGATTTTCTCCGCCCGCCAGGGGCAGAAGACCATAGCCCAGCTCCACCCGGATCATGTCGATCCGCATCGCCTCCGCGATCGGCGCCTCCGCCGGCGCCGAGGGCACCACCACCGCATCCTCCGGCGCCTTCACCGGATGCGTATAGCGCAGCCATGCGCCGCCGCCCGCCAACCCCGCCAGCGCCAGGAACGGCAGGGCCGGCAGCCCAGGCATCATCGCCAGCACCGCGGCCGCCCCGCCCGCCAGCGCCAAGGGCTTGTACCCGCCGCCCAACTGCGCCACCAGCGCGGTATCGGCGCGCCCCTCCACACCCCCCTTCGTCACCACGATGCCGGCGGCCGTGGAGACCAGCAATGCGGGGATTTGCGTCACCAGCCCATCGCCCACCGTCAGCGTGGTGAAGGTATCGGCCGCATCGGAAAACGCCATGCCATGCCGGATCAGCCCGATCGCCAGCCCGCCCACGATGTTGATCGACGTGATCAGCAACCCCGCGATCGCATCCCCGCGCACGAACTTCGCCGCGCCATCCATCGCGCCGTAAAATCCGCTCTCCTCCTCCAGCTCACGCCGCCGGCGCCGCGCCACCTTCTCGTTGATCACGCCGGCGTTCATGTCGGCATCGATCGCCATCTGCTTGCCTGGCATCGAATCCAGGCTGAACCGGGCTGCCACTTCCGCGATCCGGCCGGATCCCTTGGTGATCACCATGAAGTTCACCACCAGCAGGATGGCGAACAGGATCAACCCGATCACCACATCCCCGCCCATCAAAAACCCGCCGAACGCCGCCACCACATGGCCGGCCGCCAGCGGCCCCTCATTGCCATGACTCAGGATCAGCCTCGTCGTCGCCACGTTCAGGGAAAGCCGCAGCAAAGTCGTCAGCAGCAGCAACTGCGGAAAACTGGTGAAATCCAGTGGCCGCTCCAGGAACAGCGCAACCATCAGCACCAGCACCGATGCGGTGATGGAGAGCGACAGGCCCAGATCGAGCAGCATCGTCGGCAGCGGTAGCACCAGCAGCGACAGCAGGCAGAATACCGCCAGCGCGAGGCCGACATCCGTGCCGGGGGCATAGCGGCGGAGGCGGTCTAGCACGGACGAAAAGACTCTTCTTTTTTGAAAAAAAGAAGCAAAAAACTTTTATTCCCTGAAGCGCGCGGTGAATTCACCGCGCGCCCAACAGTCAAAAGTTTTTTGCTTCTTTTTTTCAAAAAAGAAGTCCTTTCTTCTTCACGCCGCATAGGGCGGCACCGCCACCCCCGCCTGCGCATAGTCCCGCAGCTTATTTCGCAGCGCCCGTATCGAAATCCCCAGTATCACGGCCGCATGCGTGCGGTTCCCTAACGTGTGGCACAGAGTCTGCAAAATCACCTCTCGCTCCACATCCTCCATGCGCCGCCCAACAAACCCCCCGGCCGCCGCGGGCGCCGCGGGCGCGTCCCCCGCCTCGAACGCCTCCACACCAATCTCATCGCCGCTCGCTAAAAGTACTGCGCGGTGCACGGTATTTTCCAGTTCCCGCACATTGCCCCGCCAGGGCAAACCCAGCAGCATTGCCTGTGCCGCGGCGGAAATCGGCCGGGCGGGCAATCCATTCACCTCCGCGAAATGCCGCGCATAATGCGCCGCGAGTGCCGGAATATCCGCCGGCCGCGCGCGTAGCGGCGGCAGCGCCAGGCTCACCACGTTCAGCCGGAAGAAAAGGTCTTCGCGAAACCGCTTGCCCTCGATTTCCGCCCGCAAATCCCGGTTGCTGGTGGCCAGGATCCGCACATCGATGCGCACCGGCGCGGTGCCGCCCAGCCGGTCGATCTCGCGTTCCTGGATGGCGCGCAGCAGCTTGGCCTGCAGCCGCACATCCATTTCGCTGATTTCGTCCAGCAGCAGCGTTCCCCCCTGCGCTGCCTCGAACTTTCCTGCCCGCCGCGCGACCGCGCCGGAAAACGCGCCCTTCTCATGGCCGAACAGCTCGCTTTCCAGAAGCTGGTCAGGGATTGCCGCGCAGTTCAGCGCCACGAACGGGCCGCCGGAGCGCCGCGAGGCCCGGTGAACATGGCGGGCCACTACCTCCTTCCCCGTTCCCGATTCCCCTGTAATCAACACTGAGGCATTGGACCGCGCCACCTGTTCCGCCCGCCGCAGCACCGCCAGCATCGCCGGGTCGCGCACCACCGGCGCATGCGGCGCACCGGAGGCGGCGAGCAGGATGGCCGCGATCAGGTCCGGGTCGGGCGGCAGCGGCAAGAATTCGCACGCCCCATCCCGTATCGCCTGCGCCCCCACATCGGCGTGCGGCGATGTGCTTGCCGCCACCACCTGCATCGCAATGCGCTCGGCCGCCAGCCCGCGCACCAGCGCGGCAATCCCGCAGGCGACATCGCATACAACCAGATCCTGCGCCGCGTTGCCCCGCAGCAGGGCCAGCGCCGACCTGACATCATCCGCCTGGCAAACCTTGGCGCCGCGCCCGCGCGCCATCGCCGCCGCCTGCCCCAACTCCCCCGCCAAAGACCCAACAATGAGCACCCGCATACAGTTGCCAGCTCTCAGCTTTCAGTTGTCAGAAAGCATAACAGTCATATCCCCTTCTCTGACGACAGAAAGCTGAGAGCTGACAACTGACTCACTGGCCCCGATCCGCTTTCACGATCTCCGTCATGGTAATGCCCAGCCGGTTGTCATCCACCATCACCACCTCGCCGCGCGCGACCAGCCGGTTGTTCACATACACGTCGATGGCTTCACCCAACTTGCGATCCAGCTCCACTACCGCGCCGCGCCCCAGCTTCAGCAACTGGCTCACCTGCATCGTGGTACGGCCCAGCACCGCGCTGACCGTTACCGGAATGTCGTATACCGCCTCCAGGTCCCGCGCGTTGCGCGCCGGCGCCTCCGTGGTACCAAAGTTCCCGCCGATATCAGCAAAGTCAGGTTCGGCCACGGCATATCTCCTCGATCCCAGGCAGCGCCAGCGGCGCCAGTGCGGCCCGGATATCGTTCCATACAGATGCGCAATCCCGCCGCGCCTGGCCATCCTGCCAGACCACCAGAACATCGCCTGGCGCCAGCAGCGGGTCTGCCACCACCGAGAGCAGGCATCCCTCCGCAGGCAGCATGCGGCCCAGGGTTTCGCGAACATGGTCAGCCAGATCGGGATGCGTGCGCACGCGCAATTCCGGCTCGCAGCTCATCCCCGGCAGCAGCGCCTCCAGCATCGCCTGCACCTCGCATCGCGCATGCAGCGCCATCGCCCGCGGCACCGCCGCCTGCAACAGCGCCAACGCCATGCGGGCTGAGTCCTCAGCCGCCTCCAGCACAAGCTTCTGCGCCGCGCCGCGCGAGGCAGCGATCGCATCCGCCAGGGCCTGAGTCGCCGCAGCCGCGATCTGGTCCTGCACCAGCCGCGCATCCGCCAGCGCGAGAGCCTGTCCCTCGCGCCGCCCCGCCTCACGCGCCAGCGCCAGATCCACCTCGGTATAGGCGGGCGGCACGTCTTCCACCACCGGCTCCGGCGGCGGCTTGGCCTCCGGCTGTACATCGAAATCCTCGACATACAGGATCCCGCCCAGCTCCTCGCGGTCGAAGCTGGAAAGATACGGCGCGTCCGAGAGAAAGGATGAGGTCGATCCGTCCATGTCAGTAGATCATCTCGTCATCCTTGCCGCCGCCGATTTCAAGCTCACCGCTCTGCGCGAGCTCCTTTGCCACCGCCACGATCGCCGCCTGTGCTTCATCCACATCCCGCAGCTTCACAGGCCCCAATGCCGCGATATCCTCCATCAGCATTTTCCCCGCACGCTCCGACAAACACTTCATGAACATATCGCGCAGCTTCTCCGAAGCGCCTTTCAGCGCCACCGGCAGTTTTTCCTTGTCCACGCTGCGCAGCAGAACCTGCATGGAGGGCACCGTCAGCCGGCTCAGATCATCGAAGGTGAACATCAGCGCCTTGATCCGCTCCGCCGCATCGCGGTTGCGTTCCTCCAGCGCCGCCAGGAACCGCGTCTCCGACTGGCGATCCAGATTGTTGAAGATATCGGCCATCATTTCATGCGCATCCCGCCGCGTGCTGCGCGCCAGGTTGGACATGAATTCCGATCGCAGCGTACGCTCCACGCCATCCAGCACGTCGCGCTGGATGCTTTCCATGCGCAGCATGCGCATCACCACTTCCATGGCGAAACTGTCCGGCAGCAGGGAGAGCACGCGCGCCGCGTGATCAGCGCGCACCTTGCTCAGCACCACCGCTACCGTCTGCGGATATTCGTTCTTCAGGTAATTCGCCAGCACCGCCTCGTTCACGTTGCCCAGCTTGTCCCACATCGTGCGCCCGGCCGGGCCACGGATTTCCTCCATGATCTGGTTCACGCGGTCGCGCGGCAGCGTTTTCTGCAGCAGCCGCTCGGTGCTCTCGAAACTGCCCACCAGCGCGCCGGTGCTGCCCATCCCTTCCGTGAATTGCTGGCAGAGTTGCTCCACCAGATCGGCGCGGATGGATCCCAGCTGCGCCATCGCGCTGGAAACTTCCTTGATCTCGTCTTCGTGCATCATGTTGAACAGGCGCGCGCAATGCTCCTCGCCCATCGCCAGCATCAGCACGGCGGCCTTCTGCGCGCCGGTATAGACCGTCTGGGTTTCCAACGCACGCGCCATGGTTCAGCCCTGCTCCTGCGTCATCCAGCCACGCATGATGGAAAGGCTCGCCTCGGGGTATTTCTCCACCATCTCGGCAAGCTTGCGTATGGAAGAAGCCCTGAGCTGGCCATCTATATTGGCCATATGTACCATGCTCTCATCGGCCAGCATCGCGGCCGCCCCGCCCTGCCCCAGGTTCGCCATTCCCCCCACCCCTCCATTGCCAGACCCCACCCGCACCTGCTCGCCATCCGGCCCGGTCAGCAGCATCTCCGTGCCGCCGAGCAATCCGCCGGGCGAAATCGCCGAAAGCCGCAGCGCCATCGGCCGCAGCACGAACAGCAGCGCCAGCAGCACCACCACCGCCAGTATCGCAGATTGGCCCAGGCCCAGCAGGTCGGATTTCTCGATCCCAAGGCCCAACAGGCCCGCCGGCGGCGGCGCTGCGGGTTCATCCTCGACGGCAAATCGCATGGAGACGACCTCGACCTTGTCGCCGCGCTTTTCATCGAACCCGATGGCGCTTTGCACCAGCCTCCTGATGCTGGCGATCTCCTCCTCGCTGCGCGGCGCCCAGGCCATCTTGCCGCCGGCCTGGGGCTGCATCGCGCCATCCACCATCACCGCCAGCGAAATGCGCGCAATCTGCGGCTGCTCGCGCACCAGGGTGCGCACCGTCTTGCCGATCTCGTAATTCGTCGTCTCTTCCTGCTTCTGCTGCTGGCTGCCGGCCTGGGTCTGCCCCGCATCGGCGTTGGGCAGATTGTTCTGCACGGAGACGCCCTTGTCCGCCTCGGTGGTGGTGTTCTTGTCCGATGTGGTCTGTGTGCTGCGCACAACCTGCTGGTCGGGGTTGTAGTTTTCGGCGGTCTCGTTCACGCGGTCGAAATTCATCTCCACCGCTGCCTCGGCGCGCACGTGCCCGGCGCCCAGGCTCTGCTCCAGCATCTCCTCCACCGCGCGGGAAAGCCGCAATTCGGTGGCGCGGTGCAGTTCCTCCCCGGTCTGCACCACGGCATCCTCGCTGGTAGGCTGCCCCGCGCGGGCCAGCAGGTTTCCGCGGCTGTCGATAATGGCGATGCCTTGCGGCTTCAGGCCGGGCACGGCGGCGGCCACAAGGTTCAGCACCGCCTGCACGCCTTGCGCATCCAGCCTTGCCGCGCCCGCCATCGTCAGCATCACGCTCGCCTGCGCCGCCTGCACATCGCGGGAAAACGGCTGGCGTTTCGGCAGAACCAGGTGTACGCGCGCGTTGCGCACGCCTTGCAGCATGCGGATGCTGCGCGCGATTTCGCCCTCCATCGCGCGGGTTTCATTGATATCCTGCTGGAACTGGCTGGATGTCATGGCATCGCCGCGATCGAAGATCTCGTAGCCGATCGATCCGCCGCTCGGCAGGCCCTCCTTCGCCAGCAGCAGCCGCGCGCGTGCCACGTCGGTGGCGCCCACGGTGATCCTGTCGCCGCCGCCGAGTTCCTGGTGGCCGATATGCGCGCGGTCCAGCACATCGGCAATCTGCGACGCCTCGCGCAGATCGAGATCGCCGTACAGCAGCGCCTGCGGTTGCGGCCCGCCGCCGTGCAGCGCGAGCAGCGCGAGCATCACAAGCATGCCGATGCCGACAGCGGCGAGCGCGACGAGGCGAGCGGCGCCGAGGGCGGCGAAGCCGTCCAGAACGGGTTTCATGCGGCGCACAGTGCGGCTGGGCGGGTTGAGGAAAGGTAAAAAAGGCCAGGGGGCTGTGCCCCCCCATGCTTGAAGGAGGGGACCCAAGCTGGGGCCTAGGCCCCAGACCCCGGCTTCGCCCCTGCCATCCCCTACCGTGCCGGGTCCAAGGGCGAAGCCCGGGGTATGGGGCCTTTCGGGGTCAAGGGGGGCGCCCCCCTTGCCTTACTGCGGCGTCACCCCCTGCACCGAGCTCAGCCCCACCGACAGCGCCCCCATCTGCAACTGCATGCCCGTGCTGCCATTGGTCAGCCCCGTCACCGTTCCCACCACGCTGAACGGCAGCGCAGCCGCGTTGCTGCCGGTCGTTCCCGTCTCCAGCGCGATGCCATATGCACCGTCCGGAACCTGATTGCCGTTATTGTCCAGCCCGTTCCATGTCCATGTATTCGTCCCGCTTTGGGCGTTGATCGAGGTATCGTAGATCGGCGCGCCGGCGCTGTTGACGATCGCGATCTGCACCGGCTCCGCCTGCGGCGCGGAAAACGTCACCGCGCCACTGCTGTTCTGCAGCGCGATCTCGGTTGCCGACACCGTCGCCGTATCGCCCACCACATTGGCCGATTGCAGCACCTCCGTGCCCTGTTGCAGCCCGATCAGCTGCGTCAGGCTGGTATTCGTCGCCACCTCCTGCTGCACGCCGGTGAATTCCACCAGCTCCTCGGTGAACTGGTTGCTGTCCATCGGCGAGGTCGGATCCTGGTTCTGCAATTGCGTCGTCAGCAAGCTCAGGAACTGGGTGAAATTGCTGCCCAGCGCCTGCAGCGCATTCGTGCCGGTCGCGCTCGCCGCCGAGGAGGCGCTGGCGGCACTCGACGCATTCGCCGTGTTGACCATGTTGGCGTAGGCCGCCTGCTCCGTCGCCTGCTGCAGCGAACTTCCGGAAATCGAACCGCTCATCACCTGGCCTCCTTCAACCCATCGATGTTGATCACGCTGTCACATTCACCCCGGCGCGGACCCAGCGCGCTTCTGCCCCGGATGCTGCCGGCTCCTCGCCCCCCGGCGCTGCCGTGCCTGCGTTCATCCCCGCCGGAACCCCCTGGCGAGCCTGCCCGCTTCCCTGCTGGGACCCGCCCGCCGAGCCCTGTGGCGCACCCTGGCCGCCGCCGCCCGAAAGGCCCGCCTGCTGCGACTGCCCATCCTGCCCCCCGGCCAGATGCAGGCTCACGCTGCGCTGCTCCGGCACGCCGGCGCGGTCCAGCGCCTGGTGCAGATGGCCCAGATCGGCTTGCAAGGTGCTCAGGGTCTCCGGCCGTTCCACGGCCACGCTCACGCTCGCCGCGCCCGCGCTATCCCGGCTGATGCTGATCTGCACATGGCCGAGCTCGGCAGGCTGCAGCCGGATGGTCACGTGGCCGCTGCCGCCGGCGCCGATCTGCACCGATGCCACCGCCTGGCCCAGTTGCGCCGCCGGTGCGGCCGATGCTGCCGATGCGGCCGGGGGCACCTGCACCCCTGCCTGCGCTGCGCCGCCCGCCGCCGCTTGTATCGGCGCCATTGCCACCGTTGCCACAGGAGCGGGGATCGCGGCCGCCTGCGAAGCCGGTGCAACCGCCCCCCCATCGGCGGAATTCAATACCGGCAAGACCGGCGCAGCGCCGCCTGACACAGCGGGTGGCGCGGCAGCCAACGGCGCTGCATCAGCCTGCGGCGCAGCTGGCCGCGCGCCGGTGCCGTTTGCCGCGGCGGGTTGCGCCGGCGCCGCGCGGCCGCCGGGCCCGGCAGCCACCGCAGCCACAGCAGGCGCCTGCGCCGCGACAACAGGCCCCGCTGGCGTTTCCTGCGACGCAGGCCTTGCGGCCGCCGGCGGTGGCACGGCAGCGGCCTCGGCCTGGCGCGCGCCGGAGGTGGGTATGGGCCGCGCCAGCGCCGCCATCTTGGCCGGCGCCGCGTGCGGGTGCGGCGGTTCGCTGGCGGGCGCCGCCACAGCTTCTGGCGTGCCAGCGCGCATCACCCCGTCCTGGTCCAGCCTTCCCGCCGCCAGCGCTGCGGCATGGCTCAGCGGCGGCGCATCAAGCGACGGGACAGCGGCCGCGCCGGCGCTTGCCGTGACCACGCTCCCGGCTGACGGAGACGCGGACGCCTCGGGCGCCGCCGCCGAGCTGCCCAGCTTTGGCGACGTATCATCCGGCACACGCTGACCTGCCCCGGCCGCCGCTGGAGCTGCCGTATCCTGGGCTGCGGCAGGCAGGGTGGCGGCCACCATAGTGGTGACGCTCCCCAAGGAGGTGCCGGCTGCGGCCGGCTGTGCAGGCCTCGTGCCCCGGCCCGGCGTGCCCTGTTGCCCCGCCGGGCCGGCGAGCGACGCCATGCCCGCGGCCTGGGTCTGCCCCGGCACAACCGGCACAGCCGTCTCTGCGGACGCAGACGCTGGCGTGGCGCCAGCCAGAGCCTGGGACACGGCAGGGCGCGTTGCCGCGGCGGCGACCCGGTCGGCAGGCTTGCCCTGCACCGAAGCCGGCATCGAGTGCGTGGCGGGTGCGGCTGGCAGCACGCTCATCTGCACGGCCGGCACCGTATCGGGCGCCTGATTATCGGCGGCATCCGCAGCGGCAGGGGGCGCCTGAAGCGGCAGGCCGCGATCGCCGCCCTTGCCCGGCACCGGCGCGGGGGGAGCAACCGGCCCGGCCTGCGGCACGATCGCTGCCGCGTGGGCTACCGCTGGCGCGTGCGAAGCTGCCACGGCCGCCTTCTGCATGCGGGCAGTATGCGCCGGTGCCGCCGCATGCTGCGGCGCGGTGGGCGCCGCCGCCGGGATATTGCCTGGCAGCATGGTCGCAGCCTGTGGCGCCACATGCGGCGCGGCAGCCACCACGGCAACCTGCCCGGCCTGCGCCGGGGCCCTTACCGTTGCATCTGTGGAGGCAGGTTCATCGGCGGAGGCAGGCTGCGGCGCCCGGCTGACCACCGCCGCGGACACGCCAGCCACCACGCGGGACGGCGCGGCCGCGCCATGCTCGGCGGCGGCCGTTACAGGCAGGTCCATGTCATGCCCGGCGGCGCCGTGTGGCGCCACCGTATCTTTGGCCGGCGCCGGATCACCCAGCCCCTGGCCCACGGCCGCCACCGCCGCGGACGCCGCCCCGGACAGCTGTGCCACGATATCCGCGAACCCGCCCGCCGGCGCCGCCGCTTGTGGCCGCGCCGGCAACAGCGGCGCGAGAAGACCCAGAGACAGGCCGGCGGCGGATGGCATGCGGGCAATCCCCATCATCATGGCCCCTGCCCGACTCGCCACCACGGCAAGCCAGGACCCAGGGGCAGCTTTCCACCGCCCAGGAGCAAGCGGTGGATCGCAGGCGGTGGATCGGAGACTGCAATCCCCAGGCCAGCCCCAACGCCGCCGGATTGCCGCGATTGCGCCCCGCCGACCAGCCCCAAACCACCCGGCAAATCCTGCCGCGCGGCACAAACCGCCAGCCTGCCGCGCCCGCTTTATCGCGCCCGATCAACACCTTGGGCGGCACCGCCGGGCCCCGCCCCCTGGCACGCTTTCTGCTGCTCCCTGCCAGGCTCGGCCACCCATCCCTCACCCCGGCCGCATCGTTCGAGGAGGCCCCGTTATGTCCCTGTTCGGCTCCATGAGCACCGCCATCAGCGGCCTGAATGCCCAGGCCGCCTCCTTTTCCAACATCTCCGACAACATGGCGAACAGCCAGACCGTCGGCTTCAAGGCGGTCGGCACCAATTTCACCGATTACCTCACCACCAGCACCGCCACGGAAAACGAGTCCGGCAGCGTGGACGCGACGCCGAGCTACGAGAACGAGCTGCAGGGCACCATCCAGCAAAGCACCGATCCGCTTGCCATGGCGATCAGCGGCCAGGGCTTCTTCTCCGTATCCGAACAGAGCGGCACCACCAGCACCGGAACCCCCGAATTCAGCAACCAGGCCTACTACACCCGCACCGGCGATTTTACCCAGAACAGCGAGGGCTATCTGGTCAACAGCGCCGGCGAATACCTCAACGGCTGGGCCGTGAGTGCCAATGGCACGGTCAACACCAGCCAGGTGGTGCCGATCCAGGTGGCCCAGACGCAGTACAGCCCGGTGCCCACCCAGAACATCGCGCTCGTTGCCAACGTGCCAGCCAACCCAGGCTCGGACGATCCCATCCTCTCGGCCGAAACCGCCGTTTACGATCCGGCCGGCGACACCCACCAGCTGACCACCACCTGGGCGCAGGCCGTGGATGCCAGCGGCACCGTGATCCCTAACCAATGGACCGTGACGTTCTCCTCGGCCGACAATATCAACGGCGCCACTCTCTCCGGCGGGGCCGACGGCGCCACCTTCATCGGCGAGGCGGACGTGACGTTCAACCAGAACGGCACCATCGCCTCCGTCAGCCCAGATGCCTCCGCCCCCAACGCCCTTACCACCAGCACAGGCACCGCAACCGGCGATCCCGCCTCCATCACCATCACACCCGACTTCGGCAACGGATCGCAAACCATCGCCATCAGCCTTGGCTCGATCGGCCTTGCCAACGGTGTTACGCAATACGCCGGCAGCAACTATACCGTGACGAGCGCGGACCAGGACGGCGCGGCGCCGGGCAGTTTCACCGGCATTTCGGCCACAGCCGACGGCGACATCGTGGCCAACTACAATAACGGCCGCACCGTAACAATCGCGCAGGTGCCGCTGATCACATTCCAGAACGCCGATGATCTGCAGCGCCAGAACGGCGAGGCCTTCACATCGACGCAGAATTCCGGCGGGCCGCAAACCGAACAGCTCAACACCAATGGCGCCGGCAGCCTCGTCGTCGGTTCCGTCGAGGACTCCAACGTCGATATCGCCTCCCAGCTCTCGCAACTGATCGTGGCGCAGCAAGCTTACGGCGCCAACGCCAAGGTGATCACCACCGCCGATCAGATGCTGACGACAACACTGGACATGAAGCAATGAATCGGGGGTTAGCTCTCGGCATTCAGTCATCAGGGCGCGCGCGCCTTCTGATGACTGAATGCTGAGTGGCGAAAGCTGAACCATGAGTCTGCAAGGCGCCCTCGCCATCGCGACAGGCGGGCTGGATAATATCAGCTACGGCATGGCGGCGCTATCACAGAACATTGCCAATGCCTCTACCCCGCAATACGCGCTAGAGACGGCGACCCAGACCAGCGTGACTGCCGGCGGCCAGCCCGATGGTGTGGCTTCGGGCATCACCATCGCTGCTTCCGATCCTGCCTTGCAGAACCAGGTGGCCGCGCAAACCTCCAGCGCGTCCGAGGCCACCACCATCAGCAACGCGCTTTCCACGTTGCAGCCGGTGCTGGGCAGCGTGGGCAGCGGCAACGATCTCGGCAGCCAGCTGACGAACCTGCAAAGCGCCTTTTCCACCCTGCTCACGGATCCCGGCAACACCACGCAGCAAAGTGCGGTCGTCAGCAGCGCCTCCTCGCTCGCCTCCGGCCTCAACGCGCTTGCCGCCAGCTACGGCCAGGCGACCCAGGCTGCCCAGAACAGCCTCGTCTCCGGCGTCGCCCAGCTGAACACCGCGCTCGCCACCATCGGCACGCTGAATACGCAAATCATCCTTCTGCAATCGGAAGGTGTGAGCACCGCGGATCTACAGAACCAAATGAGTGCGGCGGAAAACTCCGTCTCGCAACTGGTTGATGCCAGCTTTGTGACGCAAACCAATGGCAGCGTCGCGGTGATCACGGCCGGCGGTGCGCAACTGCCCACCACCGGTTCGCCCACCCTTTCCATCGACAACGCCACCACTGCGCCCAGCGTGTATTATCCCGGCGGCGGCCTGCCCGGCATCATGCTCGGCAGCACCGATATCACCAGCCAGATTACCGGCGGAAGCTTGGGCGCCAACATCACCCTGCGCGACTCGACCCTGCCCAGCTACCAGGCCAGCCTGGATGAATTCTCCGAGGATCTCTCCAACCGCTTCGCGGCCCAGGGGCTGACGCTATTCACGGACAGCACCGGCACCATTCCGCAGAGCAATGGCGGTGCCGGCCAAAGCGGCTATGTGGGCTATAGCGAAACCATCCAGGTGAACCCGACGGTTCTGGCAAACCCATCGCTGGTGCGCGACGGTACCAACGCCGTCACCGGCAGCGCCACGGGCGCCAGCGCCTTCACCCCCAATCCCAGCGGCGGCGATGCAGGGTTCACCACGCTGATCAACCGCATTCTCACCTACGGTCTTGGTGATGACGTGCAGGCGGGCGTATCGCAAACGCCGATGGCCACCACGGGCTTGGGCAACACGGGCACACTCTCCACCGGATTCGGCGCGCAAACCACGTTGACCGGCTATGCCAACGCACTGACCGCAGCCCAATCCGCCGATAGCGCCAGCGCCACATCGCAGGCCAGCGACGCCACCGCCCTGCAAACCTCGCTGCAATCCAAACTCACCGCGGCAACCGGCGTGGACCTGGATACCGAACTTGGCCAGATGGTGACGCTGCAAAACGCCTACGGCGCGAACGCGCATGTGATCAGCGCCATCGAAACCGTGTTTACCTACCTCATGGATATCGAGCCCACCACATGACCAGCGTTACCGCGGCGACCGACATCGGCACGGCCAACACCCTGCTCACCAATGTCGGCCTCATCCAGCAGACTATCAGCAACCTTACGGCGCAAACCTCCAGCGGCCTGATTTCCAGCGACTATGCGGGCCTGGGCAACAACGCCATCACCGCGCTCGATCTCAGCCAGGAAATCGCGCTCAACGCCACACAGCAGAATAACGCCACGCAAGCCGCCAACGTGCAGTCTGTCACGCAGACGGCACTCGGCCAGATCCAGAGCCTGGTTTCCACCTTCTCCAGCGATTTGCTCAATTCCGCCAGCACCGGCAGTTCCGGCCTGCCGTCGCTGGCCGCCCAGGCGCGCTCCGCGCTGAACCAGGTGGCCAGCCTGCTCAACACGCAGGTGGGCACCGTCTACATCTTCGCCGGCCAGGATAGCGGCAACCCGCCCGTGCCCGATTCGTCCGATATGACCAGCTCGGGATTTTACACCGCGGTGCAGAGCGCCGTCGCCACCGTCACCACCGCCGGTGCCGCTTCAGTGCAGGCGCAACTGCTCGCCATCGCCGGCCCCGGCGCAACATCGCCGTTTTCCACCACGCTGGAAGCCTCCAACCAGCCGCCGACCGTTGACCTGGGCACCGGGTTGAGCGTGCAGGTGGGCATGCTCGCCGACCAGAACACCGATGCCGTTTCCGCCGGCACCGGCACCAGCAGCACCGGCTCGTACATGCGCGACATCCTGATGTCGCTCGCCACCATCGGTTCGCTGGGCACCGCGGATGCCAGCAACACCCAGGTGCAATCGCTGCTGAGCGAGACCGAAACGACCCTGAGCAACGCCGACGACGCCATCAACACCGACATTGCGGGCTTAGGAGCGCGCCAGACCACCATCACCAACGCCCAATCCGACCTCACCGCCACCGCCACCTCGCTGACCGCGCAATTGAGTGCCGTGCAGGACTCCGACACCGCCTCCGTTGCCACCCAACTCGCCACCGCCCAAAGCCAGTTGCAGGCGAGCTACCAGATCATCGCCGACCTCTCGCAGATGACGCTGTCAAAATACCTTTGAACCCATCGAAGATTGCGAGGATATAAAAGGAAAAGGACTCTTGGTGTGCTGTCGCGGACTCCCCGGCAGCGCACGCCAAGGGTCAAAAGTTTTTTGGTTCTTTTTTTCAAAAAAGAACACTCTTCCTTACCCGTGGACCAATCCACCTCCCGATGGCATAAACGATCCCGATGGGCAGCGCGCCCGCATTCCTATCGCCTTGGATGTCGCACATGCGGGAAAGACTGGCCAAAAACGAACTCGGCCTGCCGGAAGTCGTCGCCTCCACGCTGGCCAATATCGCGCCGGCCGTGAGTTTCTATTTCGGCTTCGGCGTCATCGTCGCGGGCGCCGGCGTGGCCGCACCGCTCACCATCGTGCTCGCCATGGCAGCCATCCTTTTCCTCGGCAACACGCTGGCTGAGTTCTCGAAATTCCATCCCAGCACAGGGTCTTTCGTTACCTTCATCGGTCTCGGCTTCGGCCCCGCCGCGGGTGCCGCCGCCGCCGTGTTCACCATCATCGGCTATTGCGTGGGGGCGGCCGCCATCGTCGTGGAAGCCGGCGGCTGGGCGCATGATACGCTGAAACTCTACGCCGGCCTCAATATCCCCTGGCAAATCCTCGCTGCCGCGTCCGTCGCCATTTGCGGCGCGCTCGCCGTGCAGGGGGTCAAAATTTCTACCCTCTGGGCCTCCATCTTCTTCTATTTCGAGGCCGGGCTGCTCGCCGTCGCCTCGGCCGCCATGCTTATCGTCAACCGCCACACGCTCACGCTCGCCCCCTTCAGCCCCGCCAACCTCTCCGGCGGCTTGGCCGGCATGGGCCTCGGCTTTCCGCTCGCCGTCTATTTCTTCGTCGGGTGGGAAAACAGCGCCACACTGGCCGAGGAAACACGCCAGCCCCGCCGCAACATCCCCCGCGCCCTCTTCCTAGCCACGCTCGCCATTGGCCTGATCTACATCTTCATGGCCTACAGCGTGGAAATCGCCTTCCACACCAATGCGCACGCACTCGCCGCAGCACCCGTGCCGTTCGTCGATGCGATCCGCCTCGCGGCACCCGCTCTGCTGATCCTTGCCTACATCGCCGGCATCACCAGCATTTTCTCCTGCCTTCTCGGCCTCACCAATTCCCAGGCGCGCATCCTGTTCAGCTCCGGCCGCGAGAATCTCCTCCCCGCCTTGTTCGGCCGCCTGCATAAGCAACACCGCACGCCCCACATCGCCATCTGGGTCTACATTTCGTCCGCCCTGCTGATCGCACTCGCCGTCGGCTGGACTCTCGATCCCGTCATCACCTTCGGCTACACCGCAACCCTCGGCACCATCCCCGTGATCTTCGTCTACATGATCGCCAATGTTGCTTTGCCGGTCTATGTTCTTCGCCACCACCGCGCTGCCTTCCACCCGATCCGCCACGCCGCACTCCCCATCATCGCCGTGCTGATCACGCTTCTCCCCATCTGGGGCCTGGTTCAGCCCGGCCAGCCTTACCCCTTCAACATCTTCCCTGCCCTCACCCTGGCGCTGCTCATCCTTGCCCTCCTCTACGGCCTCCTTATCTCCCGCCGCTCCCTCAGCATCGGCTCCTACATCGCCGACGACCCAAACTGAGGAGAGTTTTTTTCTTGTTCTTTTTTGAAAAAAAGAACCAAAAAACTTTTACTTGTTGGGTGCGCGCGAGCCAACCTTTGCGCGTCAGATGGCGTTAGGCCCCGCAATAGCCGGAGCCCACCATGAACGTCAGCGAGTTCGTCTGGAAGCGCCTCATCGAATGGGGCATTACCCGAGTCTATGGCTACCCCGGCGATGGCGTCGGCGGCCTTGATGTCGCCCTCGAACACGCCAAAGACAAAATGCACTACGTGCAGGTGCGCCACGAGGAAATGGCCGCCTTCATGGCCTGCGGTCACGCCAAATTCACCGGGCACGTGGGCCTCTGCTACGCAACCTCCGGCCCCGGCGCCATCCACCTCCTCAACGGCCTCTACGATGCCAAAATGGACCACGTCCCCGTCGTCGCCATCGTCGGCCAGCAAGCCCGCACCGCCATCGGCGCCAGCTACCAGCAGGAGGTCGATCTCCAATCCCTCTTCAAGGATGTCGCGGCCGACTACATCGTCACGGCCTCCGTCCCCAGCCAGATCCGCCACTGCATCGATCGCGCCGTCCGCATCGCCAGCACACGCCGCACCGTCACCTGCGTCATCATCCCCAACGACCTGCAACTCTTGGCCTACCAGGATCCCCCCCTCGCCCACGGCACCACCCACACGGGCACAGGCTACGCCGGCCCGGCGCTGCTACCCTCGGAGGACAAACTCGGCGAGGCCGCCGCCGTTCTCAACGCCGGCCAAAGGGTCGCCATCCTCGTCGGCGCAGGCGCCCTTGCCGCCACCGACGAAGTGATCGCCATCGCGGAAAAGCTCCAGGCCGGCATCGCCAAAGCCCTGCTCGGCAAAGCCGCCGTGCCGGACGACCTCCCCTTCGTCACCGGCGGCATCGGCCTGCTCGGCACCGAACCCTCCTGGCATATGATGCAAGGCTGCGACACATTGCTGATGGTCGGCTCCGCCTTCCCCTACAGCGAATTCCTCCCCAAACCCGGCTCCGCCCGCGGCGTGCAGATCGATCTGGACGGCACCATGCTCAGCCTGCGCTACCCCATGGAGGTGAACATGGTGGGCGACAGCGCCACCACCCTGCGCGCCCTCCTCCCTGTGCTGGAGCAGAAAGCCGCGGGCCACTGGCGCCACGCTATCGAAAAGAACGTCGCCGCCTGGTGGAAAACGCTTCAGGCGCGGGCCATGCAGCCGGCCTCCCCCATCAACCCCCAGCGCGTATTCTGGGAACTCTCCCCCCGCCTGCCGGATAACTGCATCCTAACCGGCGACAGCGGCACGGTTGCCAACTGGTACGGCCGCGACATCAAGATGCGCCGCGGCATGAAAGGCTCGCTCTCCGGCAGCCTCGCATCCCTGGGCTGCGCCACCCCCTACGCGCTCGCCGCCAAGATGGCCTTTCCGGACCGCACGGTGATCGCCTTCATCGGCGATGGCGCGATGCAGATGAACGGGCTGAACGTGATGATCACCATCGCCAAATACTGGAAGCAATGGTCCAACCCCCATCTCATCGTGATGGTCCTCAACAACCAGGATCTCAGCCAGGTCACCTGGGAGGAACGCGTCCAGCTCGGCGACGGCAAAACCGAAAGCACCCAAAGCATTCCCGATTTTGCCTACCACAGCTACGCCGAACTCCTCGGCCTTAAAGGCATCGTGGTGCGCGAACCCGACGCCATCGGCCCCGCCTGGGAAGAAGCCCTCGCCGCCGATCGCCCGGTCATCCTCAACATCTACACCGACCCCAACGTGCCCCCGCTGCCGCCGCACATCACCCTAAAAGACGCGAAGAACTTCCTCACCATGACACTCAGCGAGCCCGAACTCGGCAGCGTGCTGAAGAACAGTGCCCAGCAAGTCCTCGCCAACATCATACCGGGAACGAGCTGACCCCTTGGGCACAACGCCATTTTGGTGACAGCGCGCCGGGTGTGCTATGGACCAGCACTCATGAGCGCCACCCTCATCCCCGGCCTGCGCTACGCCGACGGCCCCGCCGCGATCGACTTTCTCTGCCGCGCCTTCGGCTTCGAACGTCAACTCGTCATCCCAGGCGAAGGCGGCGCCATCGCCCATGCCCAGCTCACCCTGGCCGGCGCCATGATCATGCTCGGCTCCCAGCCCTCGCCCGAACTCGCCGCCCTGATGGCCTTGCCCGTGGAAGCCGGCAACCGCGTCACCCAAACCCTCTACATGATCGTGGCCGACCCGGACGCGCACCACGCCCAGGCCATCGCCGCCGGCGCCACCATCGTGCGGCCGCTCGCCGACCAGTCCCAAGGCGGGCGCGCGTATATGTGCCGCGATCCGGAAGGGCATGTCTGGCAGTTTGGGTCGTTTGATCCTTGGAAAAACTAAAAAGAAAAAAATGTTCTTTTTTGAAAAAAAGAACCAAAAAACTTTTGCTCGTTTAGGTACGTCTGAAAGGGGCGTGTCTTGAAGCTGGCAAAGGCAAACAGACAAAAGTTTTTTGCTTCTTTTTTTCAAAAAAGAAGACCTTTCTTCTACCTTCTCACCGCCTGCCTCGTGTGCTGCGGCCCTGCTCGGGCCCAGGCGCCCACCCTCTCGGCAGACCAGTTGGATCACCTCGTCGCCGGCATCGCCCTCTACCCGGACCCGCTGCTCAGCGCCGTTCTCGCTGCCGCCACCTACCCGGCCGAAATCGTGGAAGCCCACCGCCTTCTCGGCGCGAGCCCGCTGCATGGCGCGGCCCTCATCGCGGCGGCCGCCCAGCATCCCTGGGATGCCAGCGTGAAGGCGCTGATCGCCTTTCCCCAGGTGCTCGCGCTGATGGATCACGATCTGGAATGGACCGAGGCGCTGGGCCGCGCCGTGACCTTGCAGCAGGCCGATGTGCTGAACGCCATCCAGCGCCTGCGTCAGGAAGCCCAGCTTACCGGCCGCCTGGCCAACAGCCCGCAGGTGAGCGTGATCAACGAGGGCGCATACATATCCATCAACCCGCCCTCGCCGCAGGAAATGTTCGTTCCCACCTACCATTCGGCGTGCATCACCATGCCGAACCCCGCCTGCGCCCCCGCCGACGACTCGGTCGACTGGGCTGGCGTTGATCTCCCCTACGATTACCAGCCCTGGGCGGTATTCGATTGGCCAGGCTACGTTATCCGCGTCAACGTCGGCCATTTCAGCGGCCAGCGGCCGGTCTGGCACCATGCGGGCCTGGCCGCTGCGCTTCATCCCGTCGCTGTCCCGGACGATGGCTTTGCCTACGCGCCGCCGGCCACCACCCCGTTTAGCAGCCGCACCCAGGATGCCCACCCGTTCGCTGCCGCCCACACGATCGGCCAAACCACCATCCACGCCCCGTTCGTCCATGCCCCGATCGTGCGTGCGCCGCATCCCGTCGCCGTGGTGCATCCCGGCATTGTCAGCGTGCCGCGCTGACGATGCCGGGATGCTTTCGTCCGCCCCGCCGCCCATGTATGAACCGGGCATGACTGAAGATACCCCGCCGGATCGTCTGGCCACCAACCCAAGCAGCCCGTACCACAACGCCGCCCTGCTGGAGCGCGGTGTTGGCATCCGCTTCAAGGGAGTCGAAAAGACCAACGTGGACGAATACTGCGTCAGCGAAGGCTGGGTGCGCGTCGTCGTCGGCAAAACGCTCGACCGCACCGGCGCGCCTTTGACCATCAAGCTGCAAGGGACAGTAGAACCCTACTTCCGGGATACGGCTGCCAAGGAGTAAAAGTTCTTTGCTTCTTTCTTTCAAGAAAGAAGAATCTTCTTTTCTGAAGAAAAGAAGCAAAAGACTTTTACCTGTTTGCCTTTCCCAACGTGACGACACACCCCAACCCGGCGCACCTAAACGAAGAAAGGTTTTTTGCTTCTTTTTTTCAAAAAAGAAGACCTTCTTTCCTACCTCACCAGCGACCGCCCCTTCGCGAACACCTCCATCACCACATCCACCACCACCCCCACATCGAAAATCCTCACACCTTCCGTTCCGATCGGCAGCAAGGGCAGCACCTGCGCGTATAGCTCCCGCAGCCCTTGCCCCAGATCGCTCAGCGCCACCCCGCGGCGATGGATCGCCCATGCCGCGCACGCCATTTCGATGGCTACCACGTTCCACGCCGGGCCCAGCGCGCGCACGGTTTCGGCCACGGATTGCGGTGCATTGCCTGCCACGTCCTCCACCCCATCGTCGATCTGGCCTGAATAGTTCAGCATCGCCGGGTGTGCGGCCTGCCGCACCGCGCCCACGTTGGCGGCTGCCAGATGCCCCAGATTCAGGAACTGCACCCCTCCGATCGCCCCGGCCTCTTCCGCCAGGCTGGTTGGCAGCCCGGTAAATCCCGGCCACTGGATTTTGTGGATCCGCTGGCCCGAAGCCTCTATCACCTTGGCTAGCGCCTGCCGCAGCGTATCCATCGCCAGCGCGCAGGCCGTTGTCTCCATGTTCCCGTGTGAAATGAACGCGCCCGTATCGGCCACAATCATCGGATTGTCGCACGCGGCTGAGAGCTCGGTTTCAAAAATCTCAAGGGCGAACGCGTAGGCCGCTTCCGCCGCGCCGTGGATTTGCGGCACGCAGCGAAAGCTCAGCGGATCTTGCAGCAACCGTGCCTGCCCCGCTTCCCACAGCCGGCTGCCCGCCAGCGCCGCCCGCAGCGCCTGGCCGGCGCGCATCTGCCCCGCCTGCCCCCGCGCCGCATCCACCGGCACGCTCCACGCCTGCAGATTCCCCCGAAACCCTTCCATCGACATGGCAGCGGCCACAGCAGCCGCATCCAGCAATCCCCGCACCTCCAGCAGCGCCAGGCACCCTTCCGCGAGCATCAGGCTGTTGGAATTCAACAGCGACACCGCCTCCTTCGCCGCCAGCCCCGCGATTGGCGCCGGGCCGGCGCCCCCGTCGCCCACGCCCGCCTTGCCGATCAGCGGCACGGCCAACTGGCTCATGGCCACAATGTCGGATGCCCCCACGGATGCCCCCAGCCGCGCCTGCGGCAGGTCATCCGCCGCGAACCGCGCCAGCAGGCTCTGCATCAAAGCCGGCCGCACGCCGGACCGGCCTTTCGCCAGCAACGCCAACTGGATGCCAAGTGCCGCGCGTATCACCGCCGCCGGCGCCGCGGGCCCCGGCGAGAGTGTCGCATGCCCCGTGATCATCCGATCGTTGTAGACCGGGATCATCGCCTGGTTGACACCGAAATCCTTCTGGCTGCCCACTCCGGTCGTAATGCCGTAGGCCGGTATCCCCGCCTCCACCACCCGATCGACCACGGCGCGCGCCGCGGCAACTGTTTGCTGTGCCGCTGGCGTCAGTTCCAGCCCAACCCATCCACGCGCGATCGCCTCCACATCCCCCAGGGTCAGCTTCGCCTCCCCCAGCGCCAAGCGCCTTTTCATCATTACTCTATCAACCGCCGCCGAGTCCGTTCCGGCCCCTTCACGGCTCCAGATAGACGGTTGGGCTTCGGGAGGGAACGCGCCGCATCGCGTGCGCGCCAAAACTGCGTAGGTTCCGGCTCTCCCGCCATCGCCACGCGCACCTCGGTTGGCCAAGCGGACGCCTATCTGGTGCGCGCCCGTGCGCTGGATGCCGTGGAAACCAATCGTTCCGTTCAGTTGCCCAACCCGATAACCACACCGCCGCCCGCGGACTCGGAAGCGGTGATGATCGAGGGAGCTGCCTTGCAGGAGAACCTGGGCGAATTTCCCGGCCGTTTCACCGATCAGGGCGATACGATGCCGGCGCCTCAATTGCGTGAGATCGCCAGGGAATTTCGTGACGGCGAAAAATAGCCGCCCGCGACGGGGCGGCTGCGGCGAGCCGAGCCCCCGGGGTGAAACCCTGGATAGGGATGTCCATACGTTGGAATCCTTATCGGGCGCCATCCAAAAGGCCCAAACTCAGCCGCACGTCGCCCCCCCGGGCCGCAGCGCCCGGCCTTAGGTGGACCGGCGTGGGTCCACCGGCTGGGCCCCCCCGCGGTAGCCGAGCGCCCCATCAAGCGAGGCCCGCAGCTCATCGGGATCGCGAACCCGGTTCGTGGTACCTGAAATCGGATCATTCTCCCCCCCGATTCCCTCCACCTTGCCTTGGCGATGACGGCTATTGGAAATCTTCACGTAAGCGAGGAACGCGACGACCAGAACAAACGTGCCAATGGCCAACAAAAACAGCGGGTGCATGCGATGGTCCTCCCTGAGTTATCCGACCGCAACCGCCAAGCCGCCGAATGGTTCTCAGGCAACCTTCCGCTGTCCACAATGTGAAGGTCGGGCAAAGGCCCCAGCAAGGAACGGCTGCCAAGGCTTAGGCATTGCCAGCAACGGCTCCAAGCCGCGCTAATATGTCCACTGAAGGGCAATGTAGTACGTGGCAGGGTTAGGCACCGCCGCGGTATCCACCGCATAGAGAATGCCGCCCCTTCCCCCGGAAAACAGCAGGTGGGTGTGTTCCGTAAAATCGTACACGCCACCCAGGTTAAAACCCGCCGAGCCGCGGCGGCCGGCCAGGCTGGAGGTCTGGTAAAACACTTCGCCACCCAGGGCCAGCGCATGCGTGACCTGGCGCTGCAACACCGCGCCGGCAAACGAATAATTCCGGTTGCCAGGGCCAGGATTTATCCAGTAGCCGCCGCCGCCATAGGTGGTCCATTTGCCGAATTCCTTCTGGATCCACACCGGCAGGAACGCCTGCACATATCCCGCGCCAAGGCCGCGTGCCGCATTGCCCGTGGGAATCTCGATCAGGGGGTATATGCCCACCTGCGGATACCAATCCTCCTCGCCGGGCGTGATGAAACGGTATTTGGCGCCCAGTTCGGTGTCGCTGGCGCCCAAACGCAGACCATGGCCGGACGGATCATCGTAGGCCATGCCGGAAATAATGTGCAGTTGCAGGTTCGGGACCGCCCCGTAATTGATCTCCACGGACGGGCCAAGGCCGCTTGTGTCGGCCGCGTCCGCGGCGCCGGAGGAAAATACGTAAACCTCCCAATGGCCCAGTTCCACGGGTTCAGGATCGTCGGTAATGAAAGGTGGGCCTGCCAGGGCGGGCGACGATAAGGCCACCGCACCTATCGCCAGACATGCGGTCGTGAAGCGGGTCATATCGCAGTCGCCTTTCATGCGGCCATTGCCGCAACCGCCTCAGCCCCCGCAGCACCGGCCATCACCACCAGCCACGGCGGCACGCGCCACACCGCCAGAAGAACGAACGCGATCAGCCCCATGCCAAAATCCGCAGGCGAGTCGATGGCGCTCGTCCATACGGGGGTATACAGAGCCGCCAATAAAAGACCAACCACCGCGGCATTGACGCCGCCCATGGCGTTCCGCACGGGGGCCAGGCTGCGCAACCTGTCCCAGAACGGCAGAACGCCGATCAGCAACAGAAACGACGGCGCATAGATCGCCGCCAGGCACAGCAAGCCGCCGGCCCAGCCATGCGGGGGCGGGGCCATGGCCGCCCCGAGATACGCCGAGAACGTGAACAACGGCCCCGGCACAGCCTGCGTTACACCATATCCTGCCAGAAAGAGATCATTGCTGATCCAGCCCGGCGGCACCACCGATCGTTGCAGCAGCGGCAGAACCACGTGGCCGCCGCCGAACACCAGCGAACCCGAGCGGTAGAACCGCGCCACCAGATCCAGCGCATGGCTGTGCGTGATCGCCGCCAGCACGGGCAGGCCCATCAGCAGCAGGAAAAATGCCGCCAGCGCCGCTGCTCCAAACCAGGGCCCAAGTGCGGCGAAACCCAGATCAGCCAGCGCGGGCCGAGGCTGCTGCACAATCCACCCCCAACCCACGGCGGCGCCCAGCACGATCGCCCCGATCTGCCCCGCCGGCGTTGGTGCCCATAGCACAACCAGCGCGGCCACCACCGCCAGCGTCATCCGCGGCCTGTCCGGGCACAGCGCGCGGGCCATGCCCCACACCGCCTGCGCCACAACGGCCACAGCCACGATCTTCAGGCCATGCACCCAGCCGGTGTGGGCCAGGTCGCGGAACCAGCGAACCCCATACGCGAACAGGATCATCGCCAGCGCCGAAGGCCCCGTGAAGCCGCACCACGCCGCCAGCCCGCCGGCAATCCCGGCGCGCATGATCCCCAGGCTCACCCCCACCTGGCTGCTGGCAGGCCCGGGCAGGAATTGGCAGAGCGCGACCAGATCGCCATAGGCCCCTTCATCCAGCCATTTCCGGCGTTCGACGAATTCGGTGCGGAAATAGCCGAGATGCGCAACAGGGCCGCCGAAACTTGTCAGGCCGAGGCGGAGGAAGGCGAGAAATACATCCAAAGGGGAAGAATATTCTTTTCTTGACGAAAAGGAGGAGGGGGTGGGTTCAACCATTCAAATCTCGTTTGTCGAAACCAGAGCAATTTGAAACCGCAGATGAATGCAGATGATCAGGCATTTGCGTTCATCCGCGTTTCAAAGTCACTGCCCTGCTACAACTATTGAATGCTCATCTGCCAGCGGCATGTGCCGAGCGGTATCCATCCGCGCTGGTCGAGAGGCGGCATTCACCGCCAAGAACGCCAAGAGTGCCGTGTCCCCGGCATGCATTTTGGCGGGCGGTTGCCGGCAGATACATAACTTGGCGCTCTTGGCGTCTTGGCGGTGAATTTTCGGGTGCGACCTGCGGCCCGTTTCATTCGTAGGGGGCAATGCCAAAGGGCATTGCACGCTAAGGTCTGACGGGAAAGTCACTGCCCTGGTACAACTATTGAATGCTCATCTGCCGGCGGCATGTGCCGAGCGGTATCAATCCGCGCTGGTCGAGAGGCGGCATTCACCGCCAAGACGCCAAGAACGCCAAGAGTGCCGTGTCCCCGGCATGCATTTTGGCGGGCGGTTGCCGGCAGATACGCAACTTGGCGCTCTTGGCGTCTTGGCGCTGAATTTTCGGGTGCGACCTGCTTCTCGTTTCATGCCGGCGACATGTGCCGAGCGATATCCATCCGCGCTGGTCGAGAGGCGGCATTCACCGCCAAGACGCCAAGACGCCAAGAGTGCCGAGTCCCCGGCATGCATTTTGGCGGGCGGTTGCCGGCAGATACATGACTTGGCGCTCTTGGCGTCTTGGCGGTGAATTTTCGGGTGCGACCTGCTTCTCGTTTCATGCCGGCGGCATGTGCCAAGCGGTATCCATCCGCGCTGGTCGAGAGGTGGCATTCACCGCCAAACGCCAAGAACGCCAAGAGTGCCGAGTCCCCGGCATGCATTTTGGCAGGCGGTTGCCGGCAGATACACGCCTTGGCGCTCTTGGCGTCTTGGCGCTGAATTTTCGGGTGCGACCTGCTTCTCGTTTCATGCCGGCGACATGTGCCGAGCGATATCCATCCGCGCTGGTCGAGAGGCGGCATTCACCGCCAAGACGCCAAGACGCCAAGAGTGCCGAGTCCCCGGCATGCATTTTGGCGGGCGGTTGCCGGCAGATACATGACTTGGCGCTCTTGGCGTCTTGGCGGTGAATTTTCGGGTGCGACCTGCTTCTCGTTTCATGCGTAGGGTGCAATGCCAAATTGCACCCTACGGGCACGCACTCATCTGTAGGTGATGGGTTGGGAGGGTTTGCACTCTTCAACCCGCGTCGGGCGCCGCTCGGCTGTGTCGCGCACCCAGCATTCCTCGAACACCGAACAGTAACACATCCGCAGCCTTACCTGCATCCGCTCAACATTCAGTGCTGCCCATAACGCAGCCGGATTGGAGGCTTTCGGCAGAGTCAGGAACTCGATCGTGTCGCGCGCCGGCAAAACCTCGTCGCGCACATAGCTCGTCGTCAGATCCGCCTTGTCCGCGTCACAACACGCCTTAATCAGAGCAGGCCCAGACGCTACAGGCACGCCCTTGTAGAACAGCTCCACACTATCGATCCGCGCCGGACCCACGCCAGTGTTGCGGATATCGAAAACAATGTCGTGGCCTTTACCATCCTCGCTCTCATTGCCGGTGGCGTAGCTCAAATTCGGCCAGGAATTCGCTGCCACCAGGCGCTCCATCGTTTTGCCGTGGCCCACCGCGATCACCACCGACACAATCGACAAAAACACCGCCAGCACAGCGAGAATCTTGTCCGCCATGCTATGGCCGGTCTTGTGGTGGAGGTGCGCCTCCACCTCCGGTGCTTCCAACATTACCCCCTACTCCTCCGCCGCCAGTAACGCCGCGTTGCCGCCGGCAGCGGCCGTATTCACGGAAACCACCTGCTCCAGGCCAAAGCGCCGCAGATAATCCGGGCCCCCCGCCTTCGGCCCCGTGCCGGAGAGACCCGATCCGCCAAATGGCTGAACCCCCACCACGGCGCCGATCATGTTGCGGTTCACATATACATTGCCCGTCGCCAGCCGCGCCGCGATCCGCTCCGCCGCGGCATCGATGCGCGTGTGAATCCCCAAGGTCAGCCCATAGCCCGTGCCTTCGATCGCGGCCAGCAAATCTTCGATCTCATTCGCCTTGTAGCGCACCACATGCAGCACCGGGCCGAACACCTCCGCATCCAGATCGCCCGCCCGCGCGATTTCAAAAATATGCGGCGCCACAAAGAAGCCCTCGGTGGGCGCCACCCCGGCATAATGCGTTTTGGCCGTTTGGCGCATCGCCGAGATATGCGCCAGCAGCCGCGCCTGCGCCTGCCCATCCACCACCGGCCCGATATGCGTGGCCGGATCGCGCGGATCGCCCAGTTTCAGCTCGCGCGCCGCGCCGGCCAGCATCGCCAATACCCGGTCCGCCACATCCTCCTGCACCGCCAGCAGCCGCAGCGCCGAACAACGCTGCCCGGCCGAGCGGAAGGCGCTCAGCACCGCATCATCCACCACCTGCTCCGGCAACGCCGTCGCATCCACGATCATCGCATTGATGCCGCCTGTCTCGGCAATCAGCGGCACGATCGGGCCATCCTTGGCCGCCAGCGCGCGGTTGATGGCCCACGCGACCGGCGTGGAGCCGGTGAACGCCACCCCCGCCACCGCGCGGTGCGCCACCAGAAGCGCGCCGATCTCGCCCGCCCCGACAACCAACTGCAACGCGCCGGCCGGAACCCCCGCTGCGTGCAGCAGCCGTACCGCCTCGGCTGCGACCAGCGGCGTCTGCTCCGCGGGCTTGGCCACCACGCTGTTGCCCGCCGCCAGTGCGGCCGCCACCTGGCCGATAAAAATCGCCAGCGGAAAATTCCACGGCGAGATGCACACGAAAACCCCCCGCCCCCGGTGCCGCAACGTATTGCGCTCCCCGGTCGGCCCCGGCAGCACCAGGCCGGGCCCGAAAACCGACCGCGCCTGCGCTGCATAGTATCGGAGGAAATCCACCGCCTCGCGGATCTCCGCCACGCCATCATCCAGGGTCTTGCCGCCCTCATCGGCCAGCAGCACCAAAAATCTTCCCCGCGACGATTCGAGTGACTCCGCCGCCCGCTCCAGCGCCGTCGCCCGCGCCTCAGCCGGCATGCGGCTCCACGCGCCGAAACCGGCCTGCGCTGCCGCCATCGCCCGATCCGCCACCTCCGCTGTGGCATCGATCACGTGGCCCACCACCCGCCGCCCATCGACGGGAGACACTGCTACGCGCGTCTGGCCCTTGGCCGATTCCCCATCGATGATGCTGGCCGCGGTGGCGACGCCCTCGTGCACGCCCATCTCATCAATCAGCCCGTGCAGCGCCGCCGCATGGCCGAACTCCACGCCTGCCGAATTCCGCCGCTCCGCACCGAAAAGTGCCGCCGGGAGCGGCAATGATGCATTCCGTGCCCGGGCCGGGCTGCCCACGATCGCCGCCGGGCGCTTCAGAAGAGCGGCCACCGGCACCTCCGCATCCGCCGCCACCGATACGAACGAGGAATTCGCCCCGTTCTCCAGCAGCCGCCGCACCAGATAGGCCAGCAAATCCTTGTGCACGCCCACCGGCGCATAGGTACGCACCGCCGCACCCGCATGCCCCTCGATCAACGCCGCATACAGGGGGTCACCCATGCCATGCAGGCGCTGGAACTCATACCCGTCCGTGCCGCCCGCCCGCTCCAGAACGCTGGCCACCGTCAGCGCGTTATGCGTGGCGAATTGCGGGTAGATGCGGGGCCGCAGCGCCAGCAGCCGCTCCGCGCACGCCATGTAGCTGAGATCCGTCATCGCCTTGCGCGTGAACACGGGGTAGTCGGGAAGGCAGCGTTCCTGCGCCCGCTTCACCTCCGTATCCCAATAGGCCCCCTTCACCAGGCGCACCATGAACCGGCGGTCCAGGTCGGCGGCCAGCCCCGCCACCCAATCGATGGTCTCGCGGGCGCGCTTGCCATAGGCCTGAACCGCCAGGCCGAACCCATCCCAACCGGTGAGCTGCTTATCGGCCGCGACCGCCCCGATAACATCGAGGGAGAGCTCCAGCCGGTCCGCCTCCTCCGCGTCGATGGTGAAATTCAGTCCGCGCACGCAGGCGGCGCGGGCCAGATCCCGCACGCGGGGGACCAGCTCCTCCATCACCCGCCCGCGCGAGACCGCCTCGTAGCGCGGATGCAGCGCGGAGAGTTTGACGGAAATCCCCGGCCGGTCCGGCAACGGCTTGTTCCCCGCGGCGCGGCCGATCGCCTCGATCGCCGCCGCGTAGCTCGCCTGGTACTGCGCGGCATCCTCGGCCGTGCGCGCGCCCTCGCCCAGCATGTCGAAACTGTAGCGGAACACCCGGCCGGCCCTGGACGAGGCGCGTCCCAGCGCCTCCTCGATCGTCTGGCCGAGCACGAAATGACTGCCCATCACCCGCATCGCCTGGCGCAGCGCCCCGCGCACCGTGGGCAGGCCAAGCCGACGGACCACGCCACGCAAGATGCCTTCCGGGGTATCCGCGGGCCCGATCAGCCGCGCGGACAAGCCCAGCGCCCAGGCCGAGGCATTCACCAGCAGCGTATCCGCGCGATGCTCGCCTGGTTGCGCGAATCCGCCCTGGCCCAGCTTATCCTCGATCAGCCGATCCGCGGTCGCATCGTCCGGCACGCGCAACAGCCCTTCGGCCAGCACCATCAGCGCCAAACCCTCCGGCGTGGACAGCGAATATTCCCGCAGCAGCGCCTCGATCCCGCCAATCCCGCTGGTGCTGGCGCGGATAGCCCCGATCAGCCGTGACGCCTCGGCATCGATGCGTGCCTCGCGGGCTGCCGGCAAGGTCGCGCGCGGCAAAAATTGCTCGGCGAGGGCGGCGTCGTCGGGGGCGTAAGCGGGGCGGAACGGGTGCATCAGGAACTCCGAGGGAAGAGTCTTCTTTTTTGAAAAAAAGAAGCAAAAAACTTTTGACTGTGCTGTCGCGGACTCGCCGGAAGCGTACGCCATAGGTAAAAGTTTTTTGGTTCTTTTTTTCAAAAAAGAACATCTTACTCAAGCTGTTGCAAAAACCCAACCAACGCCGCATTCACCGCCTCCGGCGCCTCCTGCTGCACCCAGTGCCCCGCCCCCTTCACGCTCACTTCAACCCGCAAATCCGCGCAGAGGCGGCGCATGTTTTCCAACTGCCCCGGAAACATCGCCAGCACCACTTCGCGATCGCCCGCCAGGAATCCGCTGGGCTGCCGGATCACCTGATCTCCATAGGCGTGGGCATCCGCGGCATTGCGCGGAAAGTTCCGATACCAGTTTAGCGGCCCCGAAAACCCGCCGGCTTTGAACGCCGCCGCGTAGACCGCCAGGTCCGTATCCGGCATGAATGGCAAAGGTTCGGCCGGCGGATGATCCATGCTTTCCAGCATCGTGGAGTCTCGCGGTACGATCCGGTCGGACCGTGCCGCCACGCCTTCGCCGCTCGCGGAATAAAAAATCCGCTTCAGCGAGGCTACCCAGTCATGCGCCTCGAACTCCGCCTCCGCCACGCCGGGCACCTGGAAATAGCGCATGTAGAAAAACCGGTCCGGGTAGACAGCCTCCACGATATCGAAGAACGGGATCGGCGGCGGCGCGCTATGCGGCACGCTCAGCGCGAACACGCCGCGCACGGCCGCGCCGAACCGCAGCGCACAGCGCCACGCCACCGGCGCCCCCCAGTCATGTCCCACCGCGACCCAGGACTCAGCCCCGAGGGCGGTGGCAATCCCCTGCATGTCATCCGCGATCACATCAAGCCGGTAGGCCTCGATCTCCGCCGGTTTGTCCGACCCCCCGTATCCCCGCATATCCGGCACCGCCACGCGATACCCGGCCGCGACCAGTGCGGGCACCTGGTGGCGCCAGGAGAGCCCAAGTTCCGGCCAGCCATGCATCAGGATCACCAGCTTGCCTTCGCCTTCCACCCGCACCGAAAGCCCCACCCCGCCCGTTACGATGCGCTGCTGTGCCATCTGACGCTCCCGGGTCCACTGTGCCGCCGGCACATGCTACATCCGCCGCATGGCCTTGCATCTGATAAAACTCTCCGTTGGCGCCACTTGCCTGGATGATTTGCGCGACTGGCAATCGCGCCACGCCCTCGCGCGCCCGCCCTTGCGCCACAGCACCCGCAATTTTCCCCGGCGTAAAGCGGAGATCCTCGATGGCGGGTCTATTTACTGGGTGATCAACCGCATCATCACCGCCCGCCAACGCATCCTGGACATTGCCGAGGGTCTGCGCGACGACGGCACCCCCTGCACCGACCTGATTCTCGATCCCGCCCTGATTCAGGTCCACCCCCAATTCAAGAAACCCTTCCAGGGATGGCGCTACCTGCCGGATACCGAGGCCCCACCCGACGCCGCGCTCCCGGCGCGCACCGACCTGCCGGAGTCGCTCAAGCGCGAGCTCGCGGCGCTATGCCTTTTGTGAGCGTGTCAAGAAATAGAAGGTCTTCTTTTCTGAAGAAAAGAAGCAAAAGACTTTTATCGTGCTGTCGCGGACTCGCCGGCAGCGCACGCTAAGTGTCAAAAGTTTTTTGGTTCTTTTTTTCAAAAAAGAACATTCTTTCTCACGCTGCCAGCTTCACGGGCTCCAGCTGCGCGTACAGATCCTCCAGCAGGGCCATGGCGCCCGGCAGCATCGTCCAGCTCGCCAGATAGTATCGATGCACGGCCGCCCCCGGGATCATCAGCCTACTATCCCCAGCGCGCGGCACCACGGAAGCCGAAAACGCCGCCATCTGCGCCGCGCACGCGGCCAGGATCGGCGTTTCATCGTTGATCCGCCACGTCGCCATCGCCGGCGCCAGCATCGTACGGAACGCATCCATCCCCTCGCCGCGGCGGGCGGAGAGCAACTCCCCGCGCCGGCTCAACATGAACTGCTCGCCGCGTAGCCGCGCCATTTCGGCCAGCGCTCGCGCCACCTCCGTCATCAGCGGAGACCACCGTGTATTCAGACGCGGCACCCGCGCCGCCTGCGGGATATCGCCGCCCCAGCCTGCGAAGCTTGCGAGAAAATCCTCCACGATGTCGGCGCGCGCTTCCACAAGCACGTCATGGGAAACGATCCGCAGCGCATCCAGGCCGAACAGATCGGCCCATTTGCGCCACAGCACCGCCTCATTCACGAATTCAGTGGTCAGCGCATGCACCATCGCGCCCAGAAACCAATCCGGAAACGGCAACCCCGCGCGCCCCTTCTGCCGCTGCGCCCATAAAGACGGCAGCCGCGTGCTCCAGCGCCGGCAATACGCCACCACCTCCACCGGTGCCGCGCCGATCGCCGCGCGCAGCGGCCGCAGCACAACGGCCGGCAGATGCGCCAGCAATTCGCTGGAAATGATCGTGGTATGGTAGCCCTGGCTGCGGGCCCACGTGAACGCGCCCGCGATATCCGGAAGCTGCTTCTGCTGCAACGCCTCGCCCAGCACGCTGCGCCGCGCGTTGGCAATCCGAAAATCCGGCAGATCGGTCATATACAGAATGCCATCCGCGGCCAGATTGTCGCGTATGGCGTAAAGTGTGTCCTGCAACGTGGTGGTGCCGGTCTTCTGCGGCCCGATATGAATGATGAAACGCATAATTTAGCTGGCGCGGCTCCTGAACGGGTTTGCATGCTGTTACAAATCCCAAGGTCCCGGCAACAGATATTCAAGAAAATAGATTTACGAAATAATTACAGGGCGTAAACGCGCAAGGCGACGTGCGATATTCAACCTTTGCGTTCAGACCCCATTGTCGAGCTTCGCGGCAACCGGATCATCGCACCGCCGTTATGATCTCCGGTCCTTTGGTTTGGAGAACATGCGTGCTGACCATCATTATCATCGTCCTGGTCATCCTGGCGCTCGGCGGCTTCGGACATAGCGGCTACCAAAGGGGCTGGTATGGCCGCGATCCGTACTATGAACGGCCCGTGAACGCCGGCTACGGCGGCGGCGGCCTGGGCCTGGTGATCGTGCTCGTGGTCCTATTCCTGATTTTTTCGCATCACCGGTTCTAAGCGCAAAGAAAACTGTTCTTTTTTGAAAAAAAGAACCAAAAAACTTTTGTTCGTTCAGGTACGTTGAATGGCCGGCGTGTCGGCCGGCGATCAGGGCGCGCGAGTAAAAGTTTTTTGGTTCTTTTTTTCAAAAAAGAACGCCTTTCTTCCTTTTTCCATCCGCCCTTGATCCCCACGCCAACCACAGGCAGTTTGCTGGAACGTCTAACCTTGGCCTCGCTTGGGTGTTCTATGCGGTATGAGTGGCTGGCCGTGCGCGGAATTGGGGTATCGACGTGACGAAGAAGCTGACCAAGGCTGTTCTGCCCGTCGCCGGCCTGGGCACGCGGTTCCTGCCGGCCACCAAGGCGATGGCCAAGGAAATGCTTCCTGTCGTCGATAAGCCATTGATCCAATACGCTGTGGATGAGGCGCGGGCGGCCGGTATCACGCAGTTCTGCATGATCACCGGGCGCGGCAAGATCGCGCTGGTGGAGCATTTCGACGTCGCTTACGAGCTGGAATCCACCTTGCGCCAGCGCGGCAAGGAGGCGGAGATCGCCGCCCTGCGCGAGGCCCAGCTCGCCCCTGGCGACATTGTGACCGTTCGCCAGCAGGTGCCGCTGGGCCTGGGCCACGCCATCTGGTGCGCGCGGGCCTTCATCGGCGAGGATCCCTTCGCCATCCTCCTGCCCGACGACCTGATCCTGTCCGACATCCCGTGCACCCAGCAGCTTGCCGAAGCCTATTACGAGACCGGTGGCAGTGTGGTGGCCATCTGCGAGGTGCCGCCCGACCAGACCAACAAATACGGCATCCTCAAAGTCGGCGCCGACGACGGAAGGCTGGTGGAAGTGACCGGCCTGGTGGAAAAGCCCAAGCCCGAGGATGCTCCCTCCAACCTCTCCATCATCGGCCGCTATGTTCTGCTGCCGGATGTGATTGAGCACCTCTCGCGCATGGAGCGCGGCGCCGGCAACGAGGTTCAACTGACCGACAGCATGGCCCGGATGATCGGCAACACCCCCTTCCATGGCCTGCGTTACAAGGGCCAGCGTTTCGATTGCGGCGACAAGGTTGGTTTTCTCGAGGCGCAGATCGCCTTCGCGCTGCGGCGGCCTGAAATGGCGGCTCAGGTACGCGGATTTCTCCGCAAGTACCAGGAGCCCGCGTAATGCCTGCCTTCTGGCATCGTTTCGATCCCACGTCGCTGCGCGAGTACGATATCCGCGGCGTGGTGGGAAAAACGCTGCATGGTGCCGACGCGTTCGCCATTGGCCGGGTGTTCGGCAGCATGGTGGCGGAAAAGGGCGGCCGCACCGTCGCGGTGGGTTACGATGGCCGGCTCTCCTCGCCGGAGCTGGAAGCGGAGCTGGTTCGCGGCCTGGTAGCAAGCGGCATGGAGGTTCTACGCATCGGGCGCGGCCCCACGCCCATGCTGTATTATGCCGCCACCCTGATGAACACCGATGGCGGCATCATGGTCACCGGTAGCCATAACCCGCCGGACTATAACGGCTTCAAGATGGTGTTGGCGAACAAGCCGTTCTACGGCCGCCAGATCCAGGAGATCGGCGCCCGTGCGGAGTCTGGCGACGTGGTGGCGGACGCTGCCGGCAGCGAGCGCGGCTTGGATGTGATGGCCGACTACGTCGCCCGCCTGCTCAGCGACTGGGATGGCGGCGACCACCTGCTGAAAGTGGTGTGGGACAATGGCAACGGCGCAGCAGGCGATGCGCTGAAGCGCCTGATCACCTCACTTCCCGGTGAGCACACCGTTCTGAACGCGGAGATCGACGGGCGCTTTCCCGCGCATCACCCTGATCCCACTGTTGCCAAGAACCTCGCCCAGTTGATCGCCGAGGTGCGCGCGCGCGGCGCCGATATCGGCATCGCCTTCGATGGCGATGCGGACCGGATCGGTGCGGTGGACGATGAGGGACAGATTCTCGCCGGCGACCAGCTTCTGGTGATCCTCGCCCGCGATGTTCTGAAGGATCGTCCGGGCGGCACGATCATTGCCGACGTGAAGGCCAGCCAGGTGCTTTTCAATGAGGTGAGTGCTGCCGGCGGCACGCCGTTGATGTGGCGCACGGGCCATAGCCTGATCAAGGCCAAGATGGCCGAGATCGGCTCGCCTTTGGCCGGCGAGATGTCCGGCCACATCTTTTTCGCCGACAAATGGTACGGCTTCGATGATGCGCTTTACGCCGCGGTGCGCCTGCTCGGCATTGTCGCGCGCATGGATGGCAAGCTCTCCGCTGTGCGCGCTGCGTTGCCGCATGTGCTCAACACGCCTGAGTTACGCTTCGATTGCGCCGATACGCGAAAGTTCGCGGTGATCGAGGAGGTCGCGGCCCGGCTGACCGCGTCTGGCGCCTCGGTTTCCGGCATCGACGGCGTTCGTGTTTCCACCGAGGATGGCTGGTGGCTTCTCCGCGCCTCCAACACCCAAGCCGTGCTTGTCGCCCGCGCCGAAGCCAGCACCGAGGAAGGCCTCGATCGCCTCAAGGCCGCCTTGGTCGAGCAACTTCAGGCGAGCGGCCTGGACGCACCCGATTTCTCCGCCGAGAACGCCGGCCACTAAATAAAAGGTGTTTGCTTCCTTGTTTTAGGAAACAAGGCCTTTTCTCACCGCCATCGCCGCGCTGCCTTGCGTATGTCAAGGTCAATGCTGGTTGGTATTGGCCTGCACCCGCACAGGCTCCGCACGGGCATGTGTTGGCCTGTCGCCCGGATCACCCCTGGGCCACACCAAGTCACAACAATGTGCCCGCCCGGGCCTTGCTGGACCAGCGCCACCCGCACATATCTTTGTATGCGCGTCCAGAATTGAATGGGATCCGGTACAGTGTTGTGCTGACTGTGCTCGCCTGCATCACCACTGAGCATGATTTGCGGCTGGTCGCGTTGGCGGCGTGCCTGTGCGCCATCGCCTGTGTCACCACCCTCACCTTGCTGGCACGGGCCGCGGCCACGGAGTCACGGGTCGCCACGCTGTGGATGCTGGCCGCGTCGGCCACGTTCGGCGCCGGCGTCTGGTCGTTGCACTTCGTGGCGATGCTGGCCTTCATGCCCGGTCTGCCGATCGCCTACGATGTGCCCTCCACCCTCGCGTCGATAGCCATCGCGATTGCCGGCACTGCCCTGGCCTTATCCCTGTGGAAGCTACCAAGCTCGCGGGGTTTGGGCGTGCTGATGGGCGGCATCACGCTCGGCCTGGCGGTCAGCGCCATGCACTATGCCGGCATTTCGGCCATGCGGCTGTCCGGCACGCTGATCCTGAACAAGGCGCAGGTCGCCGCCTCAATTCTGGTCGGCATCGCCTTCGGCACCCTGGCCCTTGCGCGTGCGCGTGAGATCGATCGAATCGGGCGCCGGATCGAGGTGTCAGTCTGGCTCGCACTCTGTGTCTGCGGCCTGCACTTTACCGGCATGTCGGCGATGGTGATTGTGCCTGGCGCGCCGCTGCAGATCGGCAGCGCCATGCTCGGATCGGAAGCGATGGCCGCGGCGGTGGGGTCCGTTAGCCTGGCGATCCTGCTCCTCAGCCTTGGCGCCGCCATGATGGACCAGCATCTCGCCGGCCGCGCGGTGATGGAACTGGAGCGCAGCAGGAAGCTGAGCAACCTTTCGCGTGAAGTCATCATCATCCACCGCAACTTCATCGTTTTGGAAATCAACAGCGCCGGCGAGCGGCTGTTCGGCATGAAGCTGAAGCAACTGCTCGGCAGCCGCGTGACGCAGCTATTCGCCAACCCCGACGTAGAGGCGATCCTAGCCCGTGATAACGCCCATGTGGATGGACTGGGCGCGACGGAGCTGTGCGCGCGCCAGCCGGACGGGCACCTGGTTCCCGTGGACTATACCTCCAGCGCCGTCGAGTACTGTGGCAAGCCGGCGATGGCGCTGGCGCTGCGTGACCTTTCCGACCGGCGGCGGGATGAGGACAGGATACGCCACCTGGCACATCACGATCCGCTGACGGATTTGCCCAACCGCCTGCTGCTGAACGACAGGCTGGGCCGTGCGCTGGAAACAGCGGCGCGCGAAACCGGCACCGTTGCCGTGCTCTACCTGGATCTCGACCGGTTCAAGTTCGTAAACGATCTGCTGGGCCATGCCTGCGGCGATGCCTTGCTGATCCAGGTGGCCCGGCGGCTGCAAGCCGTGCTGCGCCCGGCGGATACGCTGGCGCGGGTCGGCGGTGACGAGTTCGTCATTGTCTCCACCCTGGCCGCCCAGCCAGAACAGGCAGCCGACCTGGCTGGGCGTGTGGTGCAGGAGCTGGAGCGGCCGTTCACCCTTGCCGGCCGGCGCATGGAGATCGGCGTGTCCATTGGCATTGCGCTATATCCGGCCGATGGCGTTACCCAGGAATCGCTGTTGCACGCGGCCGATACCGCGCTCTACCGGGTGAAGGAGGACAGGACCGGCGCGTTCCGCTTCTATGAACCCACGATGGACGCGAACCTGCAGGACCGTCATCGGCTGGAACAGGATTTGCGCCATGCGGTGGATCGCGGTGAGCTCGAACTGCACTACCAGCCGGTGGTGAACTGCCGCACCATGGCCATCGCCGGGTATGAGGCGCTGGTGCGGTGGCGTCATCCGCTGCGCGGTCTGGTCGCCCCGGGGGATTTCATTCCCCTTGCGGAGCAGACGGGTCAGATCGACAAGATCGGCAAATGGGTGATCGAGACCGCCTGTAACGCCGCCGCGGGTTGGACCAACCCATGTTGGGTGGCGGTGAACGTCTCCGCGATTCAGCTGCGCCGGTCCGATCTGCCGCAGGTGGTCGGGGCCGCGCTGCTGAACTCAGGCCTGCCCCCGCAGCTTCTGGGGCTCGAGGTGACCGAGAGCGTTTTCATCACCGACAGCAAGCAGGCGGTCAAGGTTCTATCCGCGCTCAGCGCGCAGGGCGTGCAGATTTCGCTTGATGATTTCGGCACGGGATATTCCAGCCTCAGCTATCTGCGGTCCTTCGCTTTCAACAAGATCAAGATCGATCAATCCTTCATTGCCGGCCTTGGGCAGGCCGACGACGCCGGCGCCATCGTGCGCGCCATCATCGGCATGGGTCACAACCTGGGTGTTTCGATCGTGGCCGAAGGCATCGAAACACCGCGCCAACTGGCGATCCTCCGCTCCGAAGGCTGCGACTATGTGCAAGGCTATCTTCTGGGCCGCCCCACACCGCATCCCATGCCATCGACGGCGCATGAGAAGAGCTACATGCGGCACCTGGGGCTATCAGTGGTGCCCGCGCACAGCCCCGGCTGAATGCCGGCGCCACCTGCCCCGGGGCGCCTGAAATTCTGAAAGAGAAAAAGTAAAAGTTCTTTGCTTCTTTCTTTCAAGAAAGAAGAGTCTTTCTTCTTTTTTGAAAAAAAGAAGCAAAAAACGTTTATCTGTTAGCCCGCATAGGCGGCCGCTTTAGCACGGGCATACATCGCGCTCTCGCCCGGAACGGCGGCGAAGGCGTCGGTCAGGCCCAGCACTGTTTCGGCGCCGCCGAGAAATAGGACACCGTCGGGCGCTGTTTGCCGCGCGATCGCATCCAGGACGCGCCGCTTCGTCGGCGGATCGAAATAGATCAGCACATTGCGGCAAAACACCACATCGAACTGCCCGAGCGGCCGCAAATCATTCAGCAGGTTCCACTCCTGAAACGTCACCGCCTCGCGCAGCGCCGGCTTGACCCGCCATTGCGACTCCTCCTTCACGAAATGCTTCACCAGCATCTGCATCGGCAAGCCGCGCTGAATCTCGAACTGCGAGTATATCCCCTGCCGCGCGCGTTCCAGCGGCTCCCGCGCCAGATCGGTGCCGAGAATCTCCACCTGCCGGCCAACCATCGCCCCGGCCAGCTCGGCCGCCACCATGGCGATGGAATACGCCTCTTGCCCGGTGGAAGCCGCCGCCGACCAGATCCGCAGCTTCACCCCCGCGGGGCGCGCGGCATGCAGCCGCGGCAGGACGCTCCGCCGCAGCGCATCGAACGGCTTGCCGTCACGAAAGAACAGGGATTCGTTGGTGGTCATCGCATCCACCACGTCGCGCTCCAGCATGCTGCCGGGCCGCAAACGGGCGGCGAGTTCGGATAGATCGCGCAGGCCCTCGCGCTTCAGGATGGGCGCCAGACGCGTTTCAAGCAGATACAGCTTGTCGGGCCCCAAAATCAGCCCCGATCGCGCCTTCAGCATATCGGCCAGCGGGGCATAGGCCGCGCTCATCCCCTCCCCCCGCCGGCAATCAGCGACACGATCTTGCCGCCGATCTGCGACAGCGGCAGCACCGCATGCGCCAGCCCGGCCCGCGCCACCGCTCCGGGCATGCCCCACACCACGCTGGTGGCTTCATCCTGCGCCACCAGCGTTCCCCCGGCTTCCACAACCTGGCGGCTGCCCAGCAAACCGTCCTGACCCATCCCCGTGAGCATCGCGATCACCATGCGGCCGCCCGTTGCCTCGCACGCCGAGCGCAACATGGGATCCACCGCCGGCCGGCAGAAATTCTCCGGCGGCCCATCCGACAGCCGCGCCACCAGCCCGCCACGGTCGCGCCTGACCAGCAAATGCCGGTTGCCCGGCGCCAGCAGGATCCGGCCCGGCACGAGCGCATCCCCATCGCGCGCTTCCGCACACGGCAGAATGCCCAGTTTGTCGATATGCTGCGCCAGGATCGTGGTGAAGGTGGGCGGCATATGCTGCGTCAGCACAACCGGCACCGGCAGTTTCGGCGGCAGGCTCTGCACCAGCGCGAACAGCGCATTCGGTCCCCCCGTGGAACTGCCGATCGCCAGCAGAACCGGCGCGTGGCCGGCGGCCGGCCGCAGCTTAATCTGCCCCGCGCCCGCTTCCACCGCGGCCGGAAGGCTGGTGCGCCGCAGCCGCGCCAGGCCATGCACCTTGGCCAGCAATTCGGCGCCGAAGCGCTGATCACCGGCCACCGCCATGGCGCTGGGCTTGGGCACGTAATCCGCCGCACCCAGCCGCAACGCCCGCATCGAAATCTCGGCACCCCGCTCCGTGAGCGTGGACGCCATGATCACGGAAAGCCCTGGCGAGGCCTGCAACAGCAGCGGCAGGGCCGTCAGCCCATCCATCACCGGCATCTCGATATCCAGCACCACCACATCCACCTGGTACTGCTTCAGCGCATCCAAGGCCGCCCGGCCATGGGCCACCCTGGCCACAACCTCTATCCCCGGGTCGGCGCCGAGCAGCGACCCGATGGCGAACCGGATCACCGCCGAATCGTCGCAGATCATCACCCGTATACGTGGCGATGCCCCGGGCGATGGGGCCGCCCGCGCCGGTACGGCCTGGGCAGCCCTCAAAGGAATCACAGCAGCCCGACCTGCTCGAACTTGCCGCGCAAAATGCTCTCGTCGAACGGTTTCATGATAAATTCCTGCGCCCCTGCCTCCATCGCCTCCTCGACGAAGCGAAGCTCGTTCTCGGTGGTGCAGAACAGCACCGGCGGTTTTTCCGGCCCAAACTCCAGCCGTAGCGCGCGAAGAAATTCGATCCCGTTCATCACCGGCATGTTCCAGTCGAGCAGAATCGCATCAGGCAGATGCGCGCGGCACGCCGCCAGCGCACAGGCGCCATCTTCGGCTTCCTCCACCGCGAATCCGCTATGTTCCAGCATGCGCCGCGCCAGCCGGCGCACCATGCGGCTATCATCCACCACCAGGCACAGCCGCCCGGCATCCGCCCCGGTCACGCGGCCATCCCGATATCGATCTGCAGCAGCTTTTCCACGTCCAGAACCACCATCAGCCGCTCGCTGACGCGATAGATACCGCGGCTGTTCTCGGCCCAGACCGGCGGCAGGGTGGGCGGATTGCGCTCCATGTCCGCGGTATTGAGCGTCACCACCTCGCTCACCTGATCCACCAGCAAGGCGTAAAGCTCGCTGCCCTGCTCCGTCACCACCGACATCGCGCCCGCATCCGGCGCCCGCTTCGGCAGACGCAGACGCTGCCGCAGATCGATGGCGGTGACGATCCGCCCGCGCAAATTCAGATTGCCCGCCACTTCCGGCGGGGCCAGCGGGATCCGCGCGATCGGCTGCTTGGCCAGCACATCCCGCACCGCCAGCACCGGCACACCGCATAACTGATCGCCCAGCATCAGCGTCACATAGGCCTGGCTTGCCCCATGGCCGGAGGAAGCGGTCGCGGTCGCGGCACTCATGATCCCCTCCTCTCCATCCCTGCCCCGGCGAACGGGGCGCAGCCGGCGCTCATGCGAGCACCGGCGCCGACAGGCATTGCCGCAGGCTTTCGATCAGCGCCTCGCGCTGGAATTTCTGGCAGTAATCGGTGAACCCGGCGTCGCGGCCGCGGGATTCGTCGGCCGCCCCGCCGCGCCCGGTCAGCGCGATCATCGGCAGCTCCGCCCAGGGGCCGCCCTCACGCACACGCTGCGCGAAGCCGAAGCCGTCGATATCCGGCATTTCGATGTCGGAAACGATAGCGTCCACCACCAGCCCGCCATCGCGCAGCCGCAGCGCCTCAGCGACACTGCCGGCCGCCGTGACGTCGTACCCCGCAGCCGAAAGCGTGGGCACCAGCAGTTGGCGGAAGAAATCGCTATCCTCCACGACCAGCACGCGCCGCCGGGCCGCCGTGGCCGGCCGGTCGCCGCCGAACCAGTCCCGCCAGGCGAGCGTGAGCCAATGCCCGGTATCCAGCACGTCGGCCGCCTGTCCGGCGATCACCGCGGTGCCCAGCACACCCACCTCGCCGCCGCCCAGCTCGATACGCAGCCGGTCATGCACCACATCGATGATGGCATCCACCATCAGCCCCATGCTGCGCTCGCCATCGGCGAATACCAGCACAGGCTGGCTGGCCGGCTCTTCCCCTTCCGCAGCGCAACCCGGCGCCGCGAACCGGCTGCCCGCGCCCATTGCCACCAGCGGCATCAGTTGGCCGCGATACTGGGTGACCGGTCCGCTCGCGGCATACTCGATCTTGGCCACCGGAATATCCTCCAGCCGCGCCACCAGGCTGAGCGGCACCGCATAGGTGGCCCCCGCGCCGCCGGCGCGGAACAGCAGCAGCGCCACCCGCTCATCGCTCCCGCTCGTGCTGGTGGTAGCGGCGGCACTCCCGCCCGGCCCGCTGCGCGAGGATACGCCAGCACTGCGCGCCACCCCGTTGGGGTCCAGAATCATGATCACCGAGCCATCGCCCAGGATCGTGTTGCCGCTGAACATGGTGACATGGCGCAGGATCGGCGCCACCGGCTTGACCACGATTTCCTCGGTGTCGAACACCTCGTCCACCACGATGCCCAGCAAGCCGCTGCCCACCGCCGTCACCACCACTGTGGTGGTCTCCGAAACCGCCGCCGGCTCCATCTGCAGCAGGCTGCCCAGCGACACCAGTGGCAGCAGCCGGTCCCGCAACCGCAGCACCGGGGTCTCCCCGATATGCTCGATCGCCATCGCGGTGCCCGCTTCCGTGTCACCACGGGCGCCGCCCCCCGCCTCGCGGTCATCCCCCACCCGCACCAGCTCCATCACGCTGATCTGCGGAATGGCGAACCGCTCACCGGCCGCCGACACGATCAGGGCGGAAACGATCGCCAAGGTCAGCGGAATCTTGATCGTGAAGCAGGATCCGGCGCCGAACGTGCTGGCGAGTTCGATCGTGCCGCCGATACGCTCGATATTGGAGCGCACAACATCCATGCCCACGCCGCGGCCGGAAATGGCGGTGATCGCCGCCGCGGTGGAAAACCCGGCGCGGAAAATAAAGGCGCGTATCTGCGCCTCCGTCATCACCGCCAGCTCCGCCTCCGTTGCCAGCCCCTTGGCCAACGCCTTGGCGCGTATCTTGTCCAAATCCAGCCCGCGCCCGTCATCGGCGATTTCGATGATGATGTGCCCGCCTTCATGGAAGGCGTTCAGCATGATCCGCCCTGTCTCCGGCTTTCCGGCCGCCCGCCGCTCCTCCGGCGTTTCCAACCCATGGTCGGCGCTGTTGCGCACCATGTGCGTCAGCGGATCGCGCATCAGTTCCAGCACCTGCCGGTCGAGCTCGGTCTCCTGCCCGCGCATCTCCAGCACGATCTTCTTGCCGGTCTCCTGCGCCAGATCCCGCACCAGGCGCGGCAGCTTGTTCCAGGCGGAGCCGATCGGCTGCATCCGGGTCTTCATCACCCCTTCCTGCAAATCCGACGTGATATGCGAAAGCCGCTGCAACGGCGCGCTGAACGCCGTGGTGCCCTGGGTGCGCGAGAGTTGCAGCAACTGATTGCGGGTGAGCACCAGCTCGCCCACCAGCGTCATCAGCTCCTCCAGCACCTCCACCGTCACCCGGATGGTCTGCGCCCCCACCGGCCCTTCGCCCGCCTGGGCATCGGCCGGGGGCTGCGGGGCCTCCTCCACCGGCGCCGGAGTGGGGCGTCCCGCGGTTTGCCGCGACGGTGCCTCGCCGGCTGCCATCCGGTTGAGATCGGCGATCACAGCCCCATCATCCCCGGCCGGCTCCGCGCCGGTGCTGGCCAGGCCGGCGACGATCGCCTTGATCCGGTCCAGCGCCGCCAGCACCAGGCTGATCACGTCCGGCGTCACCGCCAGCTCGCCGTCCCGCACCCGGCCGAGCACGTTTTCCGCGGCATGCGCCACCCGTTCCAGCCGCGGCAGGCCGAGAAACCCGCAGGTGCCCTTGATGGTGTGCACCAGCCGGAAAATCAGCGACAGCGTGGCCTGATCCTCGGGATTGCGCTCCAGCTTCACCAGGGCCAGGTCGAGCTCAGCCAGACTCTCATTCGTCTCGGCCAAAAACTCGGGAAGTAGATCATCCATCGCGCCTCACCGGCCTGCTGCCGCCCCCAGCATCCGGGGAGAGCGCGAAGATTCCGTGAACGAGGCTATAGAAAAGTCTCTTGCGTCTGTTCTTCGGACAGGAAGACTTTTTTTCTCATCCGCTCCGCGGCGGGTTCTTCTCCGCTCCGCGGCGGGTTCTTCTCCGCTCCGCGGGGGGGGGGGGGGTTCTGAAAAAAAGAAGCAAAAAACTCTTATCTGTTTGCGTGTCGTCTCACGGCCGCGAGGTGGAGCGCGACGCCCAGCAACGGCAACACAACACCTACGCCAACCACTGCCCGCCATGCGCCAAAACGCCACGCCAGGCCGCCGGCAGCCGAGCCAAGCGCGCCGCACAGGAACATCACGCACATGAACACCGTGTTGATCCGCCCACGCGCATCCGGCTGCAAGCCATACACAAAGGCCTGATTCGAGATCAGCGCCGCCTGGATGCCAAGATCCAGTATCACCACGCCCGCCGCCAAGCCGGCGAGCCCGGTAAACGCGCCGAACACCACCCACGCCAGCACCACGCACGCCGCCCCAAGCCCCACGACCATCTGCGGCCCGCGCCGGTCCGCAATCCAGCCGGCGACCGGCGCGGCACCTATCCCCGCCACCCCTACCAGGCCGAACAAACCAGCCACCTCGCTGCCCAGATGCAGCGGCGGCGCTGCCAGCCGCCAGGCCAGCACCGTCCAGAACACGCTGAACGACCCGAACAGACATCCTTGCACCACACTCGCCCGCAACAGCGCCGGATGATGCCGCACCAGCGTGCCCAGCGACCCGAGCAGCCGCGCATAGCCAACATCGGTGGCGGGCGCCGTGGCCGGCAAGGTGAGATAAAACACCAGCGTCATCGCCGCCGACATGCCCGCACCCAGGCCGAACATCGCGCGCCAGCCAAACCAGGCGGAAACCGCGCCGGCCAGCGTTCGCCCCAGCAGGATGCCGCACAGCAGCCCGCTCATCACCAGCCCTACCGCCGCCCCGCGGCGCCGCGGCTCCGCCAGATCCGCGGCCAGGGGAATGATCTGCTGCGCCGCACTCGATGCCACCCCCACCGCCACGCAGGCCGCCACCAGCCACAGGGCACCAGGCGCCAATGCCGCCAGCGCCATCGCACCCGCCATCGCCGCCATCTGCACCAGGATCACCCGCCGGCGCACGATCCGGTCGCCTAGCGGCACCAGAAGAAGCAGCCCCAGCGCATAGCCCAGCTGCGTCGCCATCGGCACCAGACCAACCGCACCGCCCGGCATCGCGTGGGCCATAACCCCCAGCATCGGCTGGTTGTAATAAATATTCGCCACGCACACGCCGGCGCCCACCGCCAATACAAGTGTAACACCCCGCGTCAGGGCCGGGGCGGGAACAATGGCGGCGTCGGACATGCGGCATCACATAGACCGCGCACGTCCGGCCGCAATGCGCGGCAAGGGGCCGGCGGTCACGCTGCCGTGAGGCAGGCCCCATCCAGCCGCAGCGTCCGACCGCCCTCCTCCGCCAGCAGCCGCGCCATCGCGCAGGCGACGCCGCGCGGGCTGCCGGCCGCCTCGTTTAACCCGGCCTCTCCCAGGCAACCCGCCAGCGCCGCCGGCCACGCCCATCCGGGCCCATCGATCTCCACGCTCAGCGACGAACCCGTCACCCCCAGCCGGATCGCCCCGCCCCGCGGCAGGGCCGACGCCGCCACCATCATCAGCGCCAAGGCCAGCCGCTGCATCGGCGCATCCAGGCCCGCTGCGTCGTTCACATCGACACGCAGGCGCTCGCTGCCCGGCAGCCCGCGTGCCAGGATGGCCAGATCGCCGCAGGACCCATCCGGCGCCCATGCCGCCCGCAGAAGCCGCAGCCGCGCTGTCAGTTCGCGGGCGCAGGCCAGCGCCACCGCCAGCGTCTCCGCGTCCGGCTCCGCCTCGGCCAATTCCAGCGTTCCGGTCAGCGCGCCCAGCGTTCCCGCCAGATCGTGGCACAGCCTGGCGCACAGCGTGCCCGCCAGTCGTAGCGGCGGCGGGGAACCGGGCTGGGCAGCTTGGAGTTGCATATGTCCGGTCCTCCAGATGGTCATCGTCCGTGCGTGGTGTATGCTCGCCGGATCGATGCGAGGTGACAATGACCGGCTTTGACGCCGCCTACGAACCCGGCCAGTTCGTGCTCCATCCGATGCAGCCGGACTGGGGCATCGGTCAGGTCCAGTCGGTCGCGGGCAACCGGGTGACCGTCAATTTCGAGAACGCTGGTAAAATTCTGGTCAACACCCTGGTGGTCGCCCTGACCGTGCAGGACGGCCCCGCCCGCCCGGCATGACGGTCCCCCCGCTTGGTGCCCCTTGACCCGGCCGTGTATCACCGCGACTTGAAACCCGGCATGACTCAGTTGATCGACCCCTTCGCCCGCCCCATCACCTACCTGCGCGTATCGGTCACCGACCGCTGCGACCTTCGCTGCGTCTACTGCATGGCGGAGGACATGACCTTCCTGCCCAAACCCGAAATCCTCTCGCTGGAGGAGCTGGAGACGCTGTGCGGCGCCTTTATCGACGCCGGCGTACGAAAGCTGCGCATCACCGGCGGCGAGCCGCTGGTGCGCCGCAATGTGCTCAGCCTCTTCCACACCCTGGGCGCCCGCCTCGGCCATGGCCTGGACGAGCTGACGCTGACCACCAACGGCACGCAGCTCGCCCGCCACGCCGAAGCGCTGGCACGCGCCGGCGTGCGCCGCATCAATGTCAGCCTCGATACGCTCAACCCGGAGCGATTCGCCCGGCTCACCCGCTGGGGCCGCATCGACCAGGTTCTCGCCGGCATTTTTGCCGCGCGCGATGCGGGGCTGGCGGTGAAAATCAACGCCGTGGCGCTGCGGGGCGAAAACGAGGACGAGTTCGACGATCTTCTCGCCTGGTGCGGCCGCCACGGCTTCGATCTCTGCCTGATCGAGACCATGCCCATGGGCGATGTCGGCCCCGCGCGCGCGGATCAATATTTGCCTTTGTCCTTGGTCCGGGCGCGCCTGGGGCGCCGCTGGACCCTGGACGAAACCGATTATCGCACCGGCGGCCCCGCCCGCTACGTGACCGTGCGCGAAACCGGCCACCGCCTCGGCTTCATCACGCCGATGACGCATAATTTCTGCGAGGACTGCAACCGCGTGCGCCTGACCGTGACCGGCACACTGTACATGTGCCTCGGGCAGGATGACGCAGCAGACCTGCGCACCCCCCTGCGCCGGGGTGGCGATCTCTGCGCCGCCATAGCGGAGGCCATTTCCCGCAAGCCGAAGGGCCATGACTTCATCATCGACCGCCGCACGACCCGCCCCGCGGTGAAGCGCCACATGAGCGTCACCGGCGGCTAAAAAAACTCTGCTGTTCCCGTGTCTTAGCCCGCATGCAATGCGGGTCCCGCTTACCTCGCGACTGCCCTGATAGCGCCGCCGCCTAGCCAGCCCGGTACACGCGCAGCAACTCCGTCACTAGCAGCCCGTCGATCGTCATCCCCGCCAGATTGGCATCGCTGATCGAAACATCCGTCAGATTGGCGTTCTCGATCACCATGCCCGCCAGGTTCACGTCGCTCATCCGGCCTTGCGCCAAATTCACGTTCTCGAACACGCTGCCGGAAAGGTTTGCGTTCGTAAAACGTGATCCCGCCACATCCGCATTGCTCACCGTCAGCGCATCCCGCGTATTATCGATCTTCATGACGGCCCCCTCCGCACGCAGCATGACAGAAATCTCCCGCGAGTCCGCGACAGCCGCCCAAAAGTTTTTTGCTTCTTTTTTTCAAAAAAGAAGATCTTCCTTACCTTTCGAACCTCCTCACCACGCCATGCTCGGCCATACTGGGCAAGCACATCGCCACCAGCGCCGGTGCCACCTGCTCCGGTGTCGGCAGCGTGTTCGGATCCTCGCCCGGAAACGCCTGCGCCCGCATCCGCGTCGCCGTGCCCCCTGGATTGAACAAATTCACCCTCAGCCTGGTCTGCTCCACCTCGTCGGCCCAGGTGAGAACCAGGTTTTCCATCCCCGCCTTCGTGGCCGCGTAGGCGCCCCAATACGCCCGCGGCGCCCGCGCGACGGTGGTTGTCACGAACACAGCGCGCCCCGCATCCGCGGCCGTCAGCAGCGGCGCGCAAGTCCGGATCAGCCGGTACGACGCCGCCAGATTCACCGCCACGCACTCGGCAAAATCCGCGGGCCGAATATGCCCCACCGGCGTCAGCTTCCCCAGCGCCCCGGCATTATGCACCAGGATATCCAGCCGCCCGAACCGCTGCATCAGCGATGGCCCGAGCGGATCGATGCTCTCCCCATTGCGCAGATCCATCGGCAGCAGCGTGGCTTTTCCGCCGCCTGCGCGAATCTCGTCATCCACCTCTTCCAGCCCGCCCTGGGTGCGTGCCACCAGCACCACCTGCGCGCCCAGCGACGCCAAACCCTTCGCCACCGCCCGGCCGATGCCGCGGCTGGCGCCGGTGATCAGAGCTACGCTGCCGTCAAGAACGCTCATCAAATCACCACAAGAAAGAAAGGTCTTCTTTTTTGAAAAAAAGAAGCAAAAAACTTTTACGCTTTTGAGCCCGCTGCCGGAGAGGCGCGCACCAACAAACTACCCAACCATCGCCGTCAACAAACTCAACTGCCGCCCGGCCCGGTCATCCATGTCCGGCAACGGCACCGGATACTCCCCCGTGAAACACGCATCGCAATAATACGGCTGATCCGGATCACGGCCCGTGCGGCCCAGCGCCCGATACAACCCATCGATCGAAATGAACGCCAGACTATCCGCCCCGATCAGCCCCGCCATCTCCGCCACACTATGCCGCGCCGCCAGCAGCTTGCTCCGCTCCGGCGTATCGATGCCGTAAAAACACGAATGTGTCGTCGGCGGCGAAGATATCCGCATATGCACTTCCTTCGCGCCGGCCGCCCGCACCATCTCCACGATCTTCCGGCTCGTCGTTCCGCGCACGATGCTGTCGTCCACCAGGATCACCCGCTTGCCCTCCAGCGTCGCCCGATTGGCGGAGTGTTTGAGTTTCACGCCAAGATTGCGAATATGATCGGTCGGCTCGATAAACGTGCGCCCCACGTAATGATTGCGGATGATCCCGAGCTCGAACGGCACGCCGCTCTCCCGCGCATACCCCATCGCCGATGGCACCCCGGAATCCGGCACCGGCACGACCACATCGGCATCCACATGGCTTTCGCGCGCCAGTTCTGCGCCGATCTTCTTGCGTGCGTCGTACACCGGCGAGCCTTCCATCACCGAATCCGGCCGCGCGAAATACACGTATTCGAACACGCAGAACCGCGCCCGGCTCGGCCCGAACGGACGTATGCTGCGCACGCCGGCATCATTGATCACCACGATCTCGCCCGGCTCCACATCGCGCACGAACTCCGCGCCCACGATATCCAGCGCGCAGGTCTCGCTCGCCAGCACCCAGCCACCCCCCGCTGGAAGATTGGCCCCATCCGGCGGCCCGATCCGCCCCAAAATCAGCGGCCTCACCCCCAGCGGATCGCGCACCCCGATCAGCGCCTCGTTGGACAGCGCCACCAGCGAATACGCCCCAACCACCTGCTTCAGCGCATCGATCAGCCGGTCCACCACCGTGGAATACAGGCTGATGGCGATGAGATGGACAAAAACCTCGCTATCGGTGGTCGACTGGAACAGGCACCCCCGCCGCACCAGCGCCTTGCGCAGCGCCACCGCGTTGGTCAGATTCCCGTTATGCCCCACCGCGAACCCGCCGAACTCGAAATCCGCATAGAGCGGCTGCACATTGCGCAGGATCGTCTCGCCGGTTGTCGCATAGCGGTTATGCCCGATCGCGTTCATCCCCGGCAGCGACGCGATCACCCGAGCATCGCCAAAATTATCCCCGACAAGCCCCAACCCCCGGTGCTGATGGAACCGGTGCCCGTCATACGTCACGATGCCCGTGGCTTCCTGCCCGCGGTGCTGCAGCGCGTGCAGCCCAAGCGCCGTCACGGCGGCCGAATCCACCACGTTCCACACGCCGAAGACGCCGCATTCCTCATGCAGCGTATCGTCCTCCTCCGCCGCCGGCTGACTCAGCAGCAAGGCCGCCTGCGGCTTCGGTAGCGCGCCCAACGATGAACCTAGGGTCATGCACATATCTCCACACGCGCTCCCCCTAGCTCATGGCGGCCCGCCTGTCTTTCAACTGTCACGGTAACTTGGGGGCCGGGGGAGAGGGACCAAGCGCGCTGCCCTGGGGGGTGGCATGCAGCAGGTCGGTCTCCGTGGTCGGATGCCCGCCTGGCGGCGGCGCCACGCGCGGCCGGTACTGCTCTGGCAACAGGCCCGCCAGCCACACCGCCCCCTCATACACATACGGCAGGGAGCGTGCCGTCAGCGCCGCCTGAGGCCACTTGTCCGGCGGCAGCATCAGCGCCAGCGGGATATACGCCGCCATCACCACCACCGCCCCCCGCGCCAGCCCGAACACCAGCCCCAACGTCCGGTCCAGCCCGCCCAGCGCCGAGCCCGACACCACGCGCCCCACCAGATTGGACAGCAGCGACAGCAGGATCAGCAGCAGCACGAACACCGTCACATACGCCGCCGGCTCCGCCACATCGGCGTTCCCCAGCAGCTTCATCTCCAGCGGCACAGCCGCGGGCCCGAACCTGTAGGCGCCATACCCCGCCACGATCCAGGACCCCACCCCCAGCAGCTCCCGCACGAACCCGCGCGACAACCCCAGCAACGCCGATATCGCCACGATGCCGACGACAAGCAGATCCACCAGATTCATGCCGCCTTATCGTTCCCCCCGCCCCGCCCGCCAAGGGTCAGTCGTCAGTCGTCAGCCGTCAGTCGTCAGAAAGACCCCCTTGCGACTGGCGACTGGCGACTGGCGAGCGAACTGCGCTAAGCTCCCCGCATGAGAAAAATCGCCGCAGCCCTCGCTCTCACCCTGCTCGCCACCACCGCCCACGCTGCCCGCCCCGGCGCCTTCCTCGTCTCCGAATTCGCCGCCCACCAGGGCAACTTGGCCCTCGCTGCGGCCGCCATGCAGAACGCCCTCCAGGGCGACCCCAGCAGCGCGGCCCTGCGCGAAGACGCCTTCATCCTCGATGTCCTCGCCGGCCTGCCGGACGCCGTCACGCTGGCGCAAACCCTGCCGGAAAATCCCCTCGCGCAGCTCCTGCTCGCCGCCGAGGCCGCGCATGACGGCAACTGGCAGGCCGCCGAACTCGCCTTCGCCGAACTCCCGCACCAAAAACTCACCGATGCACTCCGCCCCGTCATGCTCGCCTGGGCCCAGGAGGCCCAGGGCAACTATGACCACGCAATGGACACGCTCCAGCCCTCGCTGACCTCCGGCGAGCTCGGCGGCATCTCCCTGCTCCACGCCGCCCTGATCGCCGATGCCGCCCACCGCGACGGCCTGGCCCAACGCCTGTATACCGATCTCAGCCACGCCCAGGCCCATCCCAGCCTGCAATTCGGCCGCATCCTCGCCTCCTGGCAGGCCCGCGCCGGCGATCAGGCCGCCGCCCGGGCCACCATCAACGGCATTGTAGATGCCGCCCCCGAACTCGCCATCGCCCGCCCCGGACTGCTCGCCGCCCTCACCCATGCCCAACCCCCCACCGCGGCCCACGGCATGGCCATGGTCCTTGTCGAACTCGCCGCCGCCGCCCAGGCGCATGACGGCCAGCCCAGCCACGACACCCAGGATGTCGGCCAACTCCTCATCCAGGTCGCCCTCGTGCTGGATCCCGGCCTGACCGACGCCTACCTCCTCGCCGCCGAAATCGCCGGTGACCACAAGCAGCCCAGCCTGGCCATCACCGAGCTGGAAAAAATCGCCCCCACCGACCCGCTGGGTCCCGTCGTCCAGCTCCGCCTGGCCAACCTGTATGCCCGCAACGACCGCGTCCCGGATGCCCTGGCCACCCTCCGCCGCCTAGCCGCCGCCTACCCCAACCGCCCCGATCCCCTGGTCGCTTTGGGCGACGTGTTCAGCGACCAGAAGCAATTCACCCAGGCCATCGCCGAGTACGACCAGGCCATTGCCATGATCCGCCACCCCAAGCCGAACGACTGGGTGATCTTCTACGCCCGTGGCGCAGCAGAGGAACGCGCGCACCAATGGCCCCGCGCCGAGGCCGACATGAACCGCGCGCTGGAGCTTCAGCCGGACCAGCCCTACGTGCTCAACTTCCTCGGCTTCTCGCTCGCCGACCGCAACGAGGACCTTCCCCTCGCCCACGACATGATCGCCCGCGCGCTCAACGCCCGCCCGAACGACGGCGCCATCGTCGACAGCATGGGCTGGGTGCTGCTGCGTCAGGGCGACACAGCCGGCGCCCTGCGCCTGCTGGAAAAAGCCGCCGAACTGGAACCCGAAGACCCCAGCATCACCGGCCACCTGGGCGACGCCTATTGGAGCGCCGGCCGCCGCATTGAAGCCGAGGACCAATGGCGCCGCGCCCTGGTGCTGAACCCAGACCCCGACGACCAGGCCCGCATCGAAGCCCGCCTCAAATCCGTCACACACTAAATAAGTAACAGGTCTTTGCTTCTTTCTTTTAAGAAAGACCCGCCGCGGCGCGGTAAAAGCAAAGAGTCTTCTTTTTCTGAAGAAAAAGAAGCAAAAAGACTTTTGTATATTATACTAAGTCCCTTAGACCTTCACCCGCCCCGTCATGGCCAGCCGCGGCGAAGGGCGGCTCGCGATCACGGGGAGAACCGCAGAGAGTCAAACTCACCGCGAGCTGGCATGAAAGCCGTACCATGCTGAAAGAGCTCGCTCCGGCAAAGATCAACCTTAACCTTCTTGTCACGGGGACGCGGGCGGACGGTTATCATCTGCTGGACAGCCTCGTGGTATTCGCGGGCGTTCACGATACGCTCACCGCAGCGCCAGCCGATACCATCACCCTCACCATCTCCGGCCCTTTCGCCGAAAACCTGGCCCCCACGCAGGACAACCTGGTGCTGCGCGCCGCCCACGCGCTGGCGGCCACCACCGGCACCACCGCCGGCGCCGCCCTCCATCTGGAAAAAAACCTGCCGCCGGCCTCCGGCATCGGCGGCGGCTCCTCCGACGCCGCGGCCACCATCCGCCTGCTGCAACGCCTCTGGGCCATCCCGCTGCCCGCCACCCTGCTCCCGCTTGCCACCAGCCTGGGCGCGGACGTCCCCGTCTGCCTCAACCCCACCCCGCAGCGCATGCGCGGCATCGGCGACATCCTCACCCCGGCCCCAACTCTGCCCCCTTACGGCCTCGTTCTCATCAACCCCGGCCTGCCCGTATCGACCGCCGACATCTTCCGCGCCGGCCCAGCTATCTCCCCGCCCGCCACCTGGCCGCAGGCCTGGCACAGCGCCGGCGCAATGGCCGCTTCATTGGCGGCCAGCCGCAATGACCTCGAACCCCCCGCGCTCGCTCTCTGCCCCCCCATCCGGGCCGTGCTCGATGCCCTGCGTGCCCATCCCACCTGCCTGCTGGCCCGCATGAGCGGCTCCGGCGCTACCTGCTTCGCCCTCTTCCCCACCCAGGAAGTCGCCAGCGAAGCCGCGCGCGCCCTCGCCCGCCCCGGCTGGTGGATCTGGGGCGGTGGGCCCCACCCACTTTACGCCGCCGCCATCACCACCTAATCACGGCCCGCGATGGGGCGTCGCCAAGCGGTAAGGCAGCGGATTTTGATTCCGCCATGCGGAGGTTCGAATCCTCCCGCCCCAGCCACCGCACAAAAACCTTGCCCACGACACAGGGTAGGGGCGTGAGCAGGCAGCAAAAAAATAGGGTGGACGTCGTCCACCCTATTTTATCTCAAAAGAGCTGTGCGCGTTTATTGCGTGACGAGCATGGGCAGGTAAGGCACGCCCAGGCCGGTGACGTCGTCATAGCCGGCGGTAGTGTAGTTGAAGATGTCGTCGATGCCGAGGCAGGAGGCTGTGCCGCAGAGTTCCAAAGGAAAGGGATCCGCCTGGATGTCGAACGGCACCGAGTTGAGGGTGACGACAGCGGCCTCGGCCGCATAGCCGTCATAGGCAGAGAAGGCGAGCAGCACGGCCTCGGGCGCGGTGGGGGGCTGCACGTCGTTGATGCCGGAGCTGGTCAGCGTCGTGCCGATGGTGCCGCCGTAGAGCCAGGGGTTGGCGAAGCCGATCTTCGGCTTGCCCGCGGCCACACGCGCCTGGTCGACGATGGCGATGGTGCCCGCGAATAGCGGCGAGGCAAGACTGGTGCCGCCGATATCGCCCTCGCAATACTCGGTTGTGGTGCCCGTCGGGGTGCAGTTGGCGTCGGCGATGGCATTCCCGGCGATCGTATAGCTTTCACCATAGAGGTAGCCGGTGAAGGGGTCGGCATCCATGGCCACGTCTGGGCTTACGCGGTTGGGGCCGATCGGCACTGAGTAGCCAGAGGCTTCGTTCAGCGTTGTCGCCAATGCGCTCGGCACGACGGGCACCTGATAGTCGGGCTCGGCGGCGAGCAGCGTGATGCCGCCGCCGGACCCGGCGTAGAACTGATAGTTATCATATTTCTGGCCATCGGCCTTGACCGTGGCCACACCGGTGGTGGTGATCGACGTGCCGCTGTTGATGGTGAAATTCTCGAGCGCATCGACATAATTGCCCCAGCCCCACTCATCCTTCGCGCCAGCCTTGTTCTTGATGGCGAGCGAGGTACCGCCGACGCCGGTCACATACGGGCTGTCGGCCTCGAAGGAGCCGGTGGCCACACCATTGTCCTGGCTCAAATCGCCGTCATCGCCGGAGCTGAACATGACGGTGATGCCGGTGGATGCGGCGGCCATGAACGCGTCGTTCTGGGCCTCGATATCGGAGAGCGTGTCGGAATCGCCGCCATAGCTGTAGCTGTTGGTGATGATGTCGGCCGTGTCGTTGTAGATGGCGTCCACCAGGGCGACGGTGAGGGATTCGTTGCAGTCCTCCGAACCGATATAGACGATGTCCGCGCCTGGTGCGGAGCCGTGAACGGCGGCGAGATCGAGCGATTCCTCGCCCCACCAGCCATAGGGGTCGCAAGCGGCGCTCGGGCTGACGCCGTAGATGCCGCCCGGGATAATCTCCTGGAACCGCGATGTGGTGAGCTTCGGCAGGCCGTGGTTGGCCGCATAAGCATCGCCGTCCGCCCGCAGGGTGGGGGAGGCGTAGGCATCCACGATGGCAACCTTGATGCCGGTGCCGTCGTAGGTGACCTTGTCCATGCCATACGCGGCGCGGATCTGCTGCGGCGTGTAGCCGCAGATGGTCCATGGCAGGGTCTTCTTGAACGGCGTGATGCTTGTGCTGAGGGTCGCTTCCAGATCGCCGTAATACGTGTCGCAATATTCGGGCTGCTGGTTATCCGCGACCGGCGGCGGGGTAATGGCCGGGCCCGCGGCGGCGGCCGTCGCCGTGGCCGCTTCGAGGCCGGCGGGTGCGGCGCGCCTCTGCGGGAAGACCGTGTGGTGCATCGGGTGGCGCAGCAGGCCACCCTCGTTGAGGCCGCCGATCGAGAGCACCTTGCCGGAAAGGGCGGCGGGGATGGAGGGCGCCTCGTCATTGGCCATCATCGTCAAGCCCTTGTAGCTGTAGAGCTTTTCCGAGATACCGAAGGCGGCGTTGATCTGCGCCACGGTGGCGCGGGCGGTAACGACGAAGCCGCCCGGGCCGGTCGTGATCTTGGTCATCCCCGCCGATGTCAACAGGTCGCGCACGGCAGTCACGTCGGCGGCCGCGGGCGCAAAACGGGCCCGAAACGCCGCCGGGGTGAGATACTTGCCGTAGCTGGCGCTGGTGGGCCGGGAGACATCGGCCACGAAGGCCTTCAGCGTCGGCAGGTCGTGCACGGCCATGTAGATGGCGATGGTGACTTTGGTGTTGGGGCCGGCGGTGCCCAGCTTCGTGGCCTTGGCGACCCAGGGGGCAATGTTATCCGGCACGGTAACGGTGGCGGCCGCATGGGCGGGCGCGGTGGCCGCCGCGCCGATCAGCATGCTGGCGCAGAGCAGGCCGGTTCTCAGCAATGGTCGCAAAATATGTCTCCGTAATGAGGGATGATGAAAAGGCGGCGCCCGGCGCAGGAGCCTGTATCTGGTGGAAGGCCGGTTTCGAATGTGTTTGCGGCCAGGAGCGTACTGGGCCGGGTTGGAGTGCACAGTGCAATAGATTGGTGGGCCAAACCTCGACCTTCAAAAACCGTGCGGCGAAAGCTAGAGGCGCTTCAATCCGGAGGCAAGCCGTTAGCCTGCACCAATGGAAAAAGATTTCGGGCGCCTTCCGTGGCTTCAACCTGTGGTGGCATACGGCGCGCAATTTCCAGGGGACGAGACGCCGCGGCGGCGATCGTTGATCCGGCCGCAGGCATGAAGCCGGGATCAGCTTGTGATCACCTTTGGCGGCAGATCCAGTTTCAGCGACAGTTCCTTCAGGCGCGCGCTGGGAATTTCGGCCGGCGCGCCCATCAGCAGATCCTCGCCCTGCTGGTTGAGGGGAAAAAGGATCACCTCGCGGATGTTGGGCTCTTCCGCGAGCAGCATCACCATGCGGTCGATCCCCGGTGCGGAGCCGCCATGCGGCGGTGCACCAAAACGGAAGGCGCTGAGCATGCCGCCGAAGCGGGCCTCCACATCCTCGCGGCTATAGCCGGCAATGCCGAAGGCGCGGATCATGATGTCCGGCCTATGGTTGCGGATGGCGCCGGAGGAGAGTTCGATCCCGTTGCAAACGATGTCGTACTGATAAGCCTTGATGGTGAGCGGGTCCTGGGTTTCCAGCGCCTCCATGCCGCCCTGCGGCATGCTGAAGGGATTGTGCGAGAAATCGACCTGGCCGGTTTCCTCGTTCAGTTCGAACATCGGGAAATCGACGACCCAGCAGAAGCGGAAGGCGTTCTTTTCATAAAGATCGAGCTCGCCTCCGATGCGGTTGCGCACCAAACCGGCGAATTTCTGCGCCGTCTCGCGCTGGCCGGCGGCGAAGAACACGGCGTCGCCGGCGGCAAGTCCGCAGGCCGCGCGGATAGCCTCCAGCCTGTCGGGTTCGAGGTTCTTGGCGATGGGGCCTTTCGCGCCGTCAGCTTCGTAGATGATGTAGCCTAAGCCGCCGGCGCCTTCGGCGCGCGCCCAGTCGTTGAGCTTGTCGAAGAAGCCACGCGGGCGGGGGCCGGCGCCGGGGGCGGGGATGGCGCGCACGACGCCGCCGGCGGCCGCGATCTTGGCGAACAGGCCAAAGCCGCTGCCGGCGAAATGGGCGGTGACATCGGTAATCTTCAGCGGGTTGCGCAGATCCGGCTTGTCGGAGCCGTATTCGAGCAAGGCCGTGTCGTAGGCGATGCGGCGAAACGGCGGCTTGTCCACCGCGCGGCCTTCGGCAAATTCCTCGAACAGGCCGCCGATCACCGGTTCGATCGTGGCGAACACGTCCTCCTGCGTCACGTAGCTCATCTCGAAATCGAGCTGGTAGAATTCGCCGGGTGAGCGGTCGGCGCGGCTGGCTTCGTCGCGAAAGCAGGGGGCGATCTGGAAGTAGCGGTCGAAGCCGGCGACCATCAGGAGTTGCTTGAACTGCTGCGGCGCCTGGGGCAGGGCGTAGAACTTGCCGGGGTGCATCCGGGCCGGCACCAGGAAGTCGCGCGCGCCTTCCGGGCTGCTGGCGGTCAGGATGGGGGTTTGGAATTCCGTAAAACCCTGATCGAGCATGCGGCGGCGCAGCGAGGCGATCACATGGGCGCGCAGCATCATGTTACGGTGCACGCGGTCGCGCCGCAGATCGATGTAGCGGTAGGTGAGGCGGGTTTCATCCGAATAGGTTTCGCTGCCGGCGACCTGCATGGGCAGGATGTCGGCGGTGGACTGCACGGCGATCTCGCGCGCGAAAAGCTCGATTTCGCCGGTGGGCAGCCTGGGGTTGGTGGTGCCCGGCTGGCGGCGCAGCACGTCCCCGGTGACGGTGATCACGCTCTCCACGCGGATGGTTTCCGCGGTGGGCAGGGCGGGGGAGCCAGCGGGGAAGACGATCTGGGTAAGGCCATAGTGGTCGCGCAGGTCGATGAAGAGAAGGCCGCCGTGGTCGCGTTTGCTGTGCACCCAGCCGGAGAGGCGGGCGGTGGCACCTGCGTCCGTCGCGCGCAGGGCGCCGCAGGTGTGGGTGCGATAGGGGTGCATGGCGGCCTCGAGGTTGGTCTTGGCCCTGTTAAACAGATGATGATGCTGCGGGGGAAGGGGATCGCCCCGAAATGGGGTCTGGGGCCTTTCGGCCCCGTCCTGCGCAGCATGCTCTCGCGTGACGGGGCCCAGGGGCAGAGCCCCCCCGGCCTTTGTATTATACCAGCTCGCTATGATATCGGGGGTCTCAGTCATGTTGAGTGAACCCCGATGCGTATCCTTCTCGCTCTTTTTCTCGCCCTGTTTGCACCGCAGGCGCGCGCCGTGTCCGTGCGCACGCTGGGCATATCCTATGCCTATTATGATCCGCTCAGCCTGATCCTGAAGGACAAGGGCTGGCTGCGGGATGCGCTGGGCAACGGCGTGCAGATCCAATGGGTGCTCAGCCAGGGCAGCAACAAGGCTCTGGAATTCCTGCGCGGCGACTCCATTCAGTTCGGCCAGACGGCGGGATCCGCGGCGTTGCTGGGGCGGGCCAATGGCGCGCCGGTGCAGGTGATCGCCGTGACCGCCACCTCCGAATGGACGGCCATTGTGGTGCCGCCCGGATCGCCCATCCATGGCTTGCGGGATTTGAAAGGCCGCCGGATCGCGGCCACGCCGGGCACCGATCCGAACATTTTCTTGATGCGGGCGCTGGCGACCGTCGGGTTGGGCGCAAACGATATCACCCTGGTGCCGTTGCAGCACCCCTTGGGCCGCCAGGCGCTGGATGCCGGCCAGGTTGATGCGTGGGCGGGGCTGGATCCGTTCATGGCGGAGGCGCAGCTGCAAAACCATGATGTGCTGGTCTATCGCAACACGGCGCTGATTTCGCCCGGCACGCTGCTGGTGCGGCAGGATTTCGCTGCGGCACATCCGGATGTGGTGGATGCGGTGCTGCGCGCCTATGCCCGCGCCCGCGCCTGGGCCGTTGCCCACCCCGATGGGGTCGCCGCGATCCTGGCCAAGGCCTCGGGCCTGAGCCTGGAGGTGGCCAAGCTTCAACTCACCCGGGTGGATTTTTCCGCCGAGGCAGTGGGGCCCGCGGCCCGGGCCGGCATCCTGGCCGCCGGCCCCATCCTGGCAACGAGCGGCAAGCTGACCGCCGGCGCCGATCTCAGCCGCGCCGGCGCCAGCCTGGTGAACACATCCTTCACCACGGCGCTGGGCATCCACTAATGGCCCGCGGCCACGCGGCGTTGGGCGCGGTGGTGCCGCTGTTGACCCTCGCGGTGTGGCAGGGCGTAACCTCGGCGGGGATGGTGCCGCCCTCCATGCTGCCCCCGCCGGCCGAAATGGTGCGCACCCTGGCCGAGATGGCCGGCAGCGGCGAACTGGCGCAGGCGGTGGGCATTACCGCCTGGAGGCTCGCCTGGGGTTTTGTGGCTGGCGCCGCCGCAGGGACAGCGCTGGGCGCGCTGTGCGGCGCCTCGGCGCTGGCCCGCGCGCTGCTGGACCCGACCGTGCAGGCCCTGCGCAGCGTGCCCTCGCTCGCCTGGGTGCCGTTGTTCATCCTGTGGCTAGGCATTTTCGAGTCATCAAAGATCACCCTGATCGCCGTGGGCGTGTTCTTCCCCGTGTACCTCAACCTGATGAGCGGGATCGCCCAGGTGGACCGCAAATTGCTGGAAGTGGGCGTGGTGCATGGCTACTCCCGCCTGCGGCGGCTGATCGCCATCCAGTTGCCGGCCGCCCTGCCCGCCTATGTGGTCGGGCTGCGCAGCGGGCTCGGCCTGGGCTGGATGTTCGTCTCCGCCGCGGAACTGCTGGGCGCCTCCAACGGCCTGGGTTTTGTTCTCGATGACGGCGAACAGACCGGGCGGCCGGAACGCGTGCTGGTCGCCATTCTGCTGTTCGGGCTGTGCGGCAAGATCACCGACATGGCGCTGGCGGCCGCCGGCGCGCGCCTGGTGCGCTGGCAGGATACCGCGATGCCGGTGCAGGGCCAGCGCGCCCTGCACCCCGCCTGACATGGCGCACGAGGTGCATATCGCCGGGCTGGCGAAAACCTATGGCAGCCAGCGCGTACTCGGCCCCCTGGATCTGCATCTGGACGCCGGCACCATCACCGTGGTGATCGGCCGCAGCGGCTGCGGCAAAAGCACGCTGCTGCGCTGCCTCGGCGGGCTCGAACAACCCGATGCCGGCAGCATCCGCATCGGCGCCGGCCAGCTGCGGCGGGAGGATATCGGCTACGTGTTCCAGGAACCGCGGCTGATGCCGTGGCTGACGGTGTCCCGCAACGTCGCCTTCGGCCTGCGCGGCCACCCCGCGCGCGACGACCGCGTGGCCGAGGCGCTGGCCACCGTCGGCCTGCACCAGGCCGCGTCCCTGCTGCCCAAACAGCTCTCCGGCGGCATGGCCCAGCGCGCCGCTCTGGCCCGCGCCCTGGCCCCCGAGCCGGAACTTATCCTGCTGGACGAGCCGTTCAGCGCGCTGGATCCATTTTCCCGCGAATCACTGCAACAGCATCTGCTGCACCTGCACCGGCATTATCGCACCACCATGGTATTGATCACTCATGATATGGACGAAGCCCTTACCCTGGGCGACCGGATCCTGGTGATGCAGGGGCCGCCTGGAAAAATCGTGGCCGACCTATCGCGACAGGATACAAAGGCACGTCTGAGGGAAGCGCTAGAGCCAGGGGGGCGCTGCCCCCCTGGACCCCCTGCTGGGGCCGAAAGGCCCCAGACCCCATTAACTGTGCGCGCCCTGTAGGCGGCTAGGGGTGGCCTTAAGCGGCGGGCGCCCCTAGGTGAGCGCAAACACAAGGAGCCTTCCCGCATGCAAACCCGGCGCGTCGCCACCGTCATCGGCGGATCGGGCTTCCTCGGCCGCTATGTGGTCAAACGCCTGGCCGCCGCCGGCCACGTTGTGCGCGTGGCCGTGCGCGATCCGGAACGCGCGATGGCCCTCAAACCCATGGGCACGGTCGGCCAGGTGGTGCCGCTTTATGCCAATATCACCGCGGACGGAACAATCGCCCGCGCCGTCGAGGGCGCCGACATCGTCGTCAACCTCGTGGGCATCCTCGCCGAGCGCAAAGCCGGCGATTTTGCCGCGCTGCAAGCCGAAGGTGCGGGCCGCGTGGCGCGCCTCTCCACCCAGTTCGGCGTGAAACACCTGGTGCACATCTCCGCCATCGGCGCCAGCGCCGATAGCCCAGCCCAATACGCCCGCAGCAAGGCCGAAGGCGAACGCCTGGTGCTGGCCGAATTCCCCACCGCCGTGATCCTGCGGCCATCCCTGGTGTTCGGCCCGGAAGACCAGTTTTTCAATCGCTTCGCCGCCCTGGCCCTGATCTCCCCCATCATGCCGGTGATCGCCGGGGCCAGCCGCTTCCAGCCCGTCTATGTAGGCGATGTGGCGGACGCGGTGATGGCCGCCATCGCGGATCACGCTGCCGCCGGCAAAATCTACGAACTCGGCGGCCCCAAGGTGATGACCTTCCGCGAAATCCTGGGCTGGATCCTTGCCCAGATCGGCCGCCACCGGCCGCTGATCGCCATGCCGGACCAGGCCGCCGCCCTGCTGGCCCACATCCCGTTCAGCGGCCTCACCCCCGACCAGTTGCTCATGCTCAAACGCGACAACGTGGCAAACCCCGCGCTGCCCGGCCTGCCCGCCCTCGGCATCGTCCCTACCCCCATCGATCTCGTGGTGCCCGGCTATCTGGCCCGGTTTCGCAAGGGTGGCGGCCGCGCGGACGCGCCGTTAGGTCCGAACCGGACCTAGTTCTTACGTTGGCCCTTGAAAGGCTTTCCGTGAGGGTGAGGTAGCGATTAATTCAGGTCAGCCTTGCTGTCTGGTTGATGAAATATTCCTCGCGCCCGCCCCTCGCCCGCATTAAAATGTGCGGCAGCGGGCGGGCATGGAAGCTTTCCCGCGCCGGAGATGCCATGCGATGGCCGATCGTATGCTGCAATTCACGCACCTGAAGCAGCACCAGCCGGAAAAGCGACCGGTGGAAACGCGCCGCAGCGATTTCGACGAAATCTACCGTGATTTCGCCATCCCGCAGGCGCAGGCGCAAAGCAGCCGCTGCAGCCAATGCGGCGTGCCGTTCTGTTCCATCCACTGCCCGCTGAACAACAATATTCCGGACTGGCTGAAGCTCACCGCCGAGGGCAGGCTGGACGAAGCGTACGAAGTGAGCGCGGCGACGAACAACTTCCCGGAAATCTGCGGCCGCATCTGCCCCCAGGATCGCCTGTGCGAGGGCAATTGCGTGATCGAAAAGGGGTTTGAGAGCGTCACCATCGGGGCGGTGGAGCGCTTCGTGACGGATTATGCTTTTACCCAAGGCTGGGTGAAGCCGGTGCAGCCGCGCGAGGAGCTGGCGCAATCGGTGGGGATTGTGGGTGCGGGGCCAGGTGGGCTTGCCGCGGCGGAGGAACTGCGTCGGCGCGGCTACCAGGTGCATGTCTATGATCGGCACGATCGCGCCGGCGGCCTGATGATCTACGGCATCCCTGGCTTCAAGCTGGAAAAGGAGATCGTGCTGCGTCGCTGGGACCTGCTGGCCCAGGGCGGCATCGTGTTCCACCTGAACACCGAAGTGGGTCGCGATGTGACGTTCGCGGAGCTGCGGGCGCGGCATGATGCGGTGCTGCTGGCCACGGGCGTGTATAAGGCGCGCGAGCTGGGCGGGCCGGGTGTGGGGCTGCCGGGGATCGTGAAGTCGCTGGATTTCCTGATCGCCTCCAACCGCCGCGGTTTGGGCGATGCGGTGCCGGACTTCGAGAGCGGGCTGCTGAACGCCGACGGCAAGCATGTGGTGGTGATCGGCGGCGGCGATACGGCGATGGACTGCGTGCGCACCTCGGTGCGGCAGGGCGCTGCGTCGGTCAGTTGCCTCTACCGGCGCGACAAGGCCAACATGCCCGGCAGCATGCGGGAGGTGAAGAACGCGGAGGAGGAGGGGGTGAAATTCCTCTGGCTCTCCGCGCCCGAGGCTTTTCTGGGCGACAACCACGTGACGGCCGTACGCGCGGTGCAGATGCGGCTAGGTTTGCCCGACGCCTCCGGCCGGCAATCGGTGGAGGTGGTGGATGGCAGCCATTTCACGGTGCGGGCCGATCTGGTGATCAAGGCACTTGGGTTTGATCCTGAGCCACTGCCGAAACTGTGGGGGCAGGAGGGGCTGGAGGTGAGCCGCCGGGGCACGGTTAAGGTGAACCATACGTCGTTTCAGACCTCGCTGCCCGGGGTTTTCGCGGCGGGAGATATCGTGCGCGGGGCGAGCCTGGTGGTGTGGGCGATACGCGATGGGCGCGATGCGGCGGCACAGATCCATGGATATTTGCAGCCTTCGGCGCGGCTTGCGGCGGCGTAAGAAGAGTTCTTTTTTGAAAAAAAGAACCAAAAAACTTTTGGTCATCTGCGTCCGCTGCCGGCAAGCCCCGCCCTCATAGTCAAAAGTTTTTTGCTTCTTTTTTCAAAAAAGAAGAACTCTTTCTTCCCTTGCTTTGGAGCCCGCCATGCCTGCCGAAACAGCCGCCCAATTTGTCCAAGCATGGCATGCCAACGTGGACGCGCTGACGCACAGCTACACGCCCGGGCAGGAGCACGATGCGTGCGGCGTCGGGTTGATTGCCTCGCTGGATGGCAAGCCGAAGCGGGCTATCGTGCAGGCCGGCATCGATGCACTGAGCGCCTTGTGGCATCGCGGGGCGGTGGATGCGGATGGCAAGACGGGCGACGGTGCCGGGATTCATATCGAAATCCCGCAGGATTTCTTCGCCGAGGCGATCGAGCGCGGCGGCGAGCGCGCGCAGGATGGGCAGATCGCGGTGGGCATGGTGTTCCTGCCGAAGACCGATTTCTCCGCCCAGGAGCGGTGCCGGCAGATTGTGGAGACCGAAATCCTGAATTTTGGCTATGCCATCTATGGCTGGCGCCAAGTGCCGATTGACGTGAGCGTGATCGGCGAAAAGGCTAACGCCACGCGCCCGGAAATCGAACAGATCATGGTGCGCAACAGCCGGCGCACCGAGGCGGCCGAGTTCGAGCGCGACCTGTATGTGATCCGCCGGCGCATCGAGAAGGCCGCCATCACCGCGCAGATCCCCGAGCTGTATATCTGCTCGCTTTCCTGCCGGTCGATCATCTACAAGGGCATGTTCCTCGCCCAGCATCTGGTGGAGTTTTATCCGGACCTGAAGGACGAGCGCTTCATCAGCCGCTTCGCCATTTACCACCAGCGCTATTCCACCAACACTTTCCCGACCTGGAAGCTCGCGCAGCCGTTCCGCACGCTGGCCCATAACGGCGAGATCAACACGGTTTCCGGCAACACCAACTGGATGAAGAGCCACGAGACGCGCCTGGAAGCCGGCGAGCTTGAGGGCTTCATCGAGGATATCAAGCCGGTGATCCAGGCGAGCGGGTCCGATACCGCCGTGCTGGACAACGTGTTTGAATTGCTCATCCACGCCGGCCGCGATGCGCCGATGGCCAAGGCGCTGCTGATCCCGGCGAGCATCGGCAACGACGCCACCATGCCCAAGGCGCATGTCGACATGTTCCTCTATTGCAACGCCGTGATGGAACCGTGGGACGGCCCGGCCGCCTTGTGTGCCACCGACGGCCGCTGGGCCATCGCGGGGCTGGACCGCAACGGCCTGCGCCCGCTGCGCTACTCCGTCACCACCGACGGCATGCTGATCCTGGGCTCCGAAACCGGCATGGTGCAACTGGAAGAAAGCCTGATCAGCGAAAAGGGCCGCATCGGTCCGGGCGAGATGATCGCGGTGGACCTCGATGACGGACGCTTCCTGAAGGACGAGGCCGTTCGTGACATGCTGGCGGCGCGTCAGCCTTATGGCGAATGGACTGAGCGGATCAAGAAGATCGACCACATCGTGAAAACCGACGCGCCGGAGCCGGTGTATTACCAGGGCGAAACGTTGCGCCGGCGCCAGCTTGCCGTGGGCGTGACCCTGGAAGAGCTGGAGGCAATTCTGCATCCGATGGTAGAGGATGCGAGCGAAGCCATAGGCAGCATGGGCGACGACACGCCGATTGCCGTGCTCTCCGAGCAATATCGCGGCCTGCACCATTATTTCCGTCAAAATTTCGCGCAAGTCACCAACCCGCCGATCGACAGCTTGCGCGAGACCAGGGTGATGAGCCTCAAGACGCGCCTAGGCAACCTCGGCAACGTGCTGGATCAGGATTCGTCCCAATGCGATCTGCTGCAACTGGAAAGCCCCGTGCTTTCCAGCGCGGAGTTCGAGGCAATGCTGCGCACCATGGGATCCTCCGCCATCGTAGTCGATTGCACCTTCGATGTTGAGGAAGGCGAGGCAGGATTGCGCCGCGCCATCACCCGGATTCGCCGCGAGGCGGAGGAAGGCGTGCGCGAGGGCTGCACGCACGTGGTGCTGACCGACGAGCACCAGGGCCATGGCCGCGTGCCGATCCCGATGATCCTGGCCACCGGCGCGGTACACACGCATCTCGTCAAATCCAGCCTGCGCACCTTCACCAGCCTGAACGTGCGCGCCGCGGAATGCATGGACGTGCATAATTTCGCCGTGCTGATCGGCGTGGGTGCGACCACGATCAACGCCTATCTGGCGCAGGAAAGCATCGCGGACCGTCATCGCCGCGGGCTGTTCGGCAAGATGTCGCTGAAAGAGGCTGTCAGCCGCTACAAGAAGGCGATCGACAAGGGGCTGCTGAAGACGATGTCCAAGATGGGCATTTCGGTGATCTCCTCCTATCGCGGCGGCTATAATTTCGAGGCGATCGGGCTTTCACGTGCGCTGGTCGGGGAATTCTTCCCCGGCATGCAATCGCGCATTTCCGGCATCGGCCTCTCCGGCATCGCGCGCCGGCTCTTGGCACTGCATCGCGCCGCCTGGCATGCGGAGTTCGTCAGCCTTCCCGTCGGCGGGCTCTACAAATTGCGCAAGCGTGGCGAAACCCACGCCTTCGATGGCGGCCTGATCCACATGCTGCAAACCGCCGTGGCCACCGACAGCTACCAGATCTACCGCCGCTACGTGGAAGGTGTGCGCCGCCAGCCGCCGGTGGCGCTGCGCGACCTGCTGGATTTCCGGCGCGAACGCTGCACGCCGATTTCGGTGGACGATGTTGAAAGCATCACGGAAATCCGCAAGCGCCTGCTGGCACCGGGCATTTCGCTCGGCGCGCTCAGCCCCGAAGCGCATGAAACCCTGTCGATCGCGATGAACCGCATCGGCGCGCGCTCCGATTCCGGTGAGGGCGGCGAGGATCCGGCGCGGGCCAAGCCGCGCGCGAACGGGGATAACGCCTCCTCCGCCATCAAGCAGATCGCCTCGGGACGATTCGGCGTCACCGCCGAATACCTCAACGCGTGCCGCGAAATCGAAATCAAGATGGCACAAGGCGCCAAGCCCGGCGAGGGCGGGCAGTTGCCTGGTTTCAAAGTAACGTCACTGATCGCCAAGCTTCGCCACTCAACCCCCGGCGTCACGCTCATCAGCCCGCCGCCGCATCACGATATCTATTCGATCGAGGACCTTGCCCAGCTCATCTACGATCTCAAGCAGATCAACCCGGAAGCGACGGTCTGCGTAAAACTCGTCGCGCGGTCCGGCATCGGCACCATTGCCGCGGGCGTGGCGAAGGCGAAGGCGGACGCGATCCTGATCAGCGGCCATGTCGGCGGCACCGGCGCCTCACCGCAAACCTCGGTGAAATACGCAGGCCTGCCCTGGGAGATGGGGCTTTCCGAGGCGCATCAGGTGCTGATGCTGAACCGCCTGCGCCACCGCGTGAAATTGCGTGCCGATGGCGGCATCAAGACAGGGCGGGACGTGGTGATCGCCGCCATGCTGGGCGCGGAGGAATTCGGCATCGGTACCGCCTCGCTGGTCGCGATGGGCTGCATCATGGTGCGGCAATGCCATTCCAACACCTGCCCTGTCGGCGTTTGCACGCAGGATGAGGAGTTGCGAAAGAAATTCGACGGTTCGCCGGAGAAGGTGATCAACCTGTTCTCCTTCATCGCCGAGGATGTGCGGGGCATCCTGGCCGAACTTGGCTTCCGCAAGCTGGAGGATGTGATCGGCCGCAGCGATCTTCTCGCCCAGGTCAGCCGCGGATCGGATCTGCTGGATGACCTCGATCTCAATCCGATCCTGGCCCAGGCCGATGCCGGCCCGCATGCGCGCTTCTGCACGCGCGAGGGGCGCAACGAGGTGCCGGAGACTCTGGATGCGCAAATGATCAAGGATGCGCAGCCGCTGTTCGATCGTGGCGAGAAGATGCAGTTGCAATACGGCATCCGCAACACCCACCGGGCGATCGGCACCAAGCTCTCCTCCCGCATCGTGCGCCAATACGGCATGACCGGCCTGGCACCCGGCCATCTCACCATTCGGCTGCGCGGCTCCGCGGGGCAAAGCCTCGGCGCGTTTGCCGTGCAGGGCCTCCGGATCGAGGTGATGGGGGACGCCAACGATTACGTGGGCAAGGGCCTGTCGGGCGCCACCATCGTGGTGCGCCCCTCGCCCAGTTCGGAACTGCTCAGCCAGAACAACACCATTCTGGGAAACACGGTGCTGTATGGCGCCACCGCCGGCAAACTCTTCGCCGCGGGCCAGGCGGGCGAGCGCTTCGCCGTGCGCAATTCGGGCGCGCTGGCCGTTATTGAAGGCTGCGGCTCCAACGCCTGCGAATACATGACGGGCGGCACCGTGGTGATCCTGGGCGAGGTTGGCGACAATTTCGGCGCCGGCTTCACCGGCGGCATGGCCTTTGTGTACGATCCCACCGAGAACTTCGCCCAGCGCGTCAATGGCGACACGCTCACCTGGCAGCGTTTGGGCTCACCCTACTGGGAGGGCGTGCTGCGCCGACTGGTGGAGGAACACGCGCAGGAGACCACCAGCCGCTACGCGGCGATGCTGCTGCATGATTGGGAACAGGAGAAGGACAAGTTCTGGCACGTGGTGCCGAAGGAGTATGTGAAGTATTTGCCGGAGGTGGTTGGGGAGGCGGTGGCAGCGTAAGGAAGGATGTTCTTTTTTGAAAAAAAGAACCAAAAAACTTTTAGCACTTCGCGCGCGCTGCCGGCGAGGCGCGCACCAATGGTCAAAAGTTTTTTGCTTCTTTTTTTCAAAAAAGAAGACTTCCTTACTTCGCAGCCGCCGGCGGCTGCTGCGCCTTTGCCTCGCGGTTCTTGAACAACTGCAACTGGTGCGAAAAGTCAGCCGCCAGCGCGTTGGCCTCATCGACGGCGGAGTTGCCCTGATCGACCCAGGTTTGCTTCTGCTGCGCTGAAACCGTCGGCGCGGCATGATCAACCTGCGCGTTGCGGCAGGCCTGATAGTTTTCCAGGCTCAGTACGAAGGCCTGGATGCGCTCATGGGCATCATGCATTTCGGTGGCATCCGCGGTGCTGCCGTCCGGCTCCGCGGGGGGCGGGCCAGGCAGAAGGCAGTCCGCGCTGGCCTGCGGGGCGGGGGGTACAGCGGCGGCCGGCGCAGGCGGCGGCGGCGCTGGAACGGGGGCCTGGACCACAGCCGGCTTTGATGGAACAGGCGGCGGCACTGCCTGATGCAGCATGGCGAACAGAGCGCCTGCCACCACGACGACACAAACCACGGCGCCAACAATATAGGGTGCTTTCACTGTATCTAACCTGCACTTTCTTAGCCGATGCCCAACGCGGCGCCACTCTTAGAGCGGCGCACAAACCGCGCAAACGCTTTTTACCGCGGCAAACCCCCAGGTGATGAACTTGGAAGCCCATCCGAGATTGCAGAAGGGAAGAATCTTCTTTCTTGAAAGAAAGAAGCAAAGAACTTTTGCCTATTAGGAGATTGTCCAAGGCGAGCCGGGAGTACATAGCAGCGGCACCCCGTTATCGGTGCGGATGTGCGGGGAAAGGCCCATCTCGGCACGGATGGCGCGGAACATGGCACCGTGGGCAATCACCAGAACTGGGCCAGGCAAAGCCAGCGCACGGTTGAGCGCGGGCACCACGCGGGCGCGCAACTCGGCGAAGGTTTCGGCGCCTGGCGGGGTGTAGCGATCGTCCACCCATTCGTCGTACCAGGGCCCCATGGGCTTGCCCTCCTGTTCGCCGAAGGAGGTCTCCTGCAGGCCCGGATCGGTCGAGAACGGCAGTCCAAGCGCGGCGCCCACAATCGTGGCTGTCTCGCGCGCCCGGCCCAACGTGGAACTCACGATCGTGCATATCCCCTGCCCCTGAAGCCGGGCCGCCGCCGCCTGCGCCTGCGCCTGCCCATTGGCGTTCAGCGGTATGTTCACGCGGCCCTGGGAGAGCCCCTGCATATTCCAGTCCGTTTCGCCATGGCGCAGGAACCAGAAAGGGACGGGCGAGATCTCAGTCAAACAAGGAACTCACGGATGTCTCGTCGGAAATCCGCCGCATCGCCTCGGCCAGCAGCGGCGCGATTGTCGCCTGCCGCAGATTGGGCGATTGGCGCACCGCCTCGGTGGCCAGGATGCTGTCGGTGATCGTCATCGTCTCGATCGGGCTGGCCGCGATCCGCGCCACGGCACCGCCCGAGAGCACGCCGTGCGTCACATACACGCTCACAGATCGCGCACCCTGGCGGATCAGCGCATCGGCCGCGTTGCACAGCGTTCCGCCCGAATCGCAGATATCATCAAGCAAGATGCAGTCGCGCGCGCGCACATCGCCGATCACGTTCATCACCTCGGATACGCCGGCGCGTTCCCGCCGCTTGTCGATGATCGCCAGGTCCACATTCAGCCGCGTGGCCAGTGCCCGGGCGCGGACCACGCCGCCCACATCGGGCGAGACGATCATCACGCTGCGGCCCTCGTAGCGCTCCTTGATATCGGCCATGAACAGGGGGGCGGCAAACAGGTTATCCAGCGGGATATCGAAGAACCCCTGGATCTGGCCGGCGTGCAAATCCAGCGTCAGCACCCGGTTGGCGCCGGCCTCGGTGATCAGGTTGGCCACCAGCTTGGCGCTGATCGGCGTGCGCGGGGCGGATTTACGGTCCTGCCGTGCATAGCCGAAATAGGGTATCACGGCGGTAACGCGGCGCGCGGAGCTGCGGCGCAGCGCGTCCATCATGATCAGCAATTCCATCAGGTTATCGTTGGCCGGGTAGCTGGTGCTCTGGATCACGAACACGTCCTCGCCACGGACATTCTCGTGGATCTCGACGAAAATCTCCATATCGGCGAAGCGGCGCACGGAAACCCGGGTCAGAGGCAGCTTCAGGTTCTGGGCGACAGCCTCGGCCAGGGGGCGGTTGCTGTTGCAGGCGACAATTTTCATCTGGCGAGAGGCCCCATGGCGGCGCGGGTCCTATAGCGGGCTGTCTTGAGGTTGTCACGTTTCCCGGTGTTGGCTGCCGGCCGCCAATGGCAAAAAAGCATCAGCAAGGTTTTGTTTGCGATATGGGTGCCACATGGGCGGCTAACCCGCCCGACCGGCCTATCCGGCGCGAGCCGGGTTCGCTATTATTGTGTGGCTTTAACGATTTTATGAAACGAACCGTGCCGTGGTGGGAAAACCGTACCTGTTGGCTGAACGACGTGCTTTCCTTGGCCTGTGTGCCGCGCTGGCAACCGGCCCGCTCCAGGCCGCCACGTCCGGCAGCCCGGCGAAGACCCGGACGATCCAGGTGATCGGGGATAGCCAGGCGCAGGGTCTGGCCGCCGGGCTGCACCGGGCGGCGCGCACGGCACGCTGGGCGCATGTGCTCAACGATGCCAAGGCCGGCACCGGCCTGGTGGCGCCCGGCATCTTCGATTGGCCGGCCGCCGTGCCGGGCATGCTGAAATCCGCACACCCGGACGTGGCCGTGTTGATGTTCGGCGCCAATGACTGCATGTCCATCCGGCTGGAAAACGGCCATGCCGTGGCGTTCGGCAGCCCCAGCTGGACCAGCATTTACCGCGCGCGGGTCACGGCGATCGCCCGCGCGGTAAAAGCCGCCGGTGCACGGCTGATCTGGGTGGGCAATCCGATCGCCCGTGATGCGGCCTACAGCCACAACATGCAGGTGGTGAACGCGATATTCGCGGATGTGGTGGGGCGCGAGGGCGGCACCTTCATTGATATCTGGCTTGCCGTGAGCGACGGCGCCGGCAACTATGCCGGCTCCGGCCCAACCCTGGCGGGCGTTACTGAACGGTTGCGGCTGGATGATGGCATCCACTTCACACCCTCCGGCTACGACATCATCGCGGCGCGCGTGATGAGCAGCCTGCAGGATACACAGATCGCGTCCACCCAGAAGTGATACGCCGACGCGACGCAGTTCTCGGCCTGGCGCTCGCCGCCACGGCCTGCGCGCCCAACCGTGCGCCCGCCAGCAATTCCGGCCGCCGGGTCTCGGCCGCCGCGCCGCAAGGCCGGGCGGATCTGCCGCGGTTTTTCGCGGCACTCGCGGCGCTTGCCGGCGGGCATCGCGCCGCCCCGGTGATGGTGCTGCAGATCGGCGATAGCCACACCGCCAATGATGGGTTTTCCGGCCGCATGCGCGAGCTGATGCAGGCGCGGTTCGGCGATGCCGGCCGCGGCCTGCTGCCCCCCGGCATTCCGTTCCGCTACTACAGGCCGGATGGTGTTCACGTCACTGCCTCCGGGTGGGATCTGATCAGCAGCTTCGATTCGCGCGCTGCCGGCCCCTTCGGCATCACCGGCCTGCGGCAGCACAGCTCAGCCATCGCCTCGATGACCGTGGACGTGGCGCGTGCGGGCGATCTCGGCATCGCGACCCTGGAGTTCCTGGCCCAGGCTGACGGCGGCCATGTCGATATCGGGTTCGACTCCGGCCCATCTGCGCTGGTGAGCACGGCCGCCAGCAGCGGACAAGCGGGTGCGCCCATCGTATGGACGCCGCTGGCTGCGCCCAACGCGCTGCGGATGAACGTGACCACGCGCGGTAATGGGCGGGTGGACATGCTCTCCTGCCAGGTGGGCCGGCGTAATCCCGGCGTCACCTGGTCGAATCTCGGCACGATTGGCGCCACGGCCGACCTGCTCTCGCGCTGGGACCCCGACATTGTGCGCGCCGAACTGCAGCGGCTGCAGCCGGACCTGATCGTTCTCGCCTTCGGCACCAATGAAGGTTTTTCGCGCGCCACCGACATGGCCGCCTACCCGGCCACCTACCGTGCCGCCGTGGACATGCTGCGCGGCGGCGCGCCACAGGCCGATCTGCTGCTGATCGGCCCGCCGGATGGCGTGGTGCGCCGCCACGCCGCCGGCGCCGGCGGATGCGCCGGCGGCTGGCAGGAACCGCTGAACCTCGCCCATGTCCGCGCGGCGCAGCGCCTCGTCGCCGCCGATCTCGGCCTGGCCTACTGGGACTGGTCGTCAGGCATGGGGGGGCAATGCACGATGGTCACGTGGGCGGCGGCCAACCCGCCGCTGGCCGCCTCCGACCACGTACATCTGCTGCACGCGGGCTACCGGCTCACGGCCGAGGCGCTGTTTGCCCGGCTGATGGCGAAATATGAAACGTTTCTCGCTCATACGCAGGGGTGATGTGCAGCCCAAAAAAAGAAAGTCTTCTTTTCTGAAGAAAAGAAGCAAAAGACTTTTGATGGGCTGTCGCGGAGTCGCCGGAAGCGCACACAAATGAACAAAAGTTTTTTGGTTCTTTTTTTCAAAAAAGAACACTTTTCTTGCCCACCTGGAATTGAGTAGATGCTGTTCCCCACCCTACCCTTCCTGCTGTTCTTCTGCCTGGTTGGCCTTGCCGTGCTGCCGCTGCGCCATGCGCCGCAGGCCCGCAAGCTGGTTCTGCTGGCCGCAAGTTACGTGTTTTATGCAGGCTGGAACTGGCGGTTTTGCTTTTTGCTGGCCGGCAGCTCGCTCTGGACCTTCGGCGCCGGCCTGGCCCTCGGGCGCAGCCAGGGCGCCGCGCGGCGATATGTGGCGGCCGGTGCCATCGCGGGCCATCTCTGCCTGCTCGGCTTCTTTAAATATTTCGATTTCTTTGTCGGCTCAGTCAACCAGACCGCGCACGCTCTCGGCCTGGTCCATGAACTGCCGGTTATCGAGGTGATTTTGCCTGTTGGCATATCATTCTTCACCTTCCACGGCATTTCCTATGTGGCGGACGTGTATCGCGGCGAGGTTGCCGTGTGCCGGCGGCTGACCGACATGCTCCTCTATATTTCGTTCTTTCCGCAACTCGTCGCTGGCCCCATCGTGCGCGCCAAATTTTTCCTGCCGCAACTGACCGCCGGGCGCGTCGCGCGCATCAGCTTCGCGCCGGCGGTGATGCTGATCCTGGGCGGCCTGTTCAAGAAGGTGGTGATCGCCAACTATATCGCCACCGACCTCGTCGATCCCGTGTTCTTCGATCCGGAGAGTTTTCCGCTCATCGATCTGCTGGCGGCGATGTATGGCTACGCGGTGCAGATCTATTGCGACTTCAGCGCCTATAGCGACATCGCGATCGGCCTGGCTGCATTGCTCGGCTACTGGTTTCCGCCGAATTTCAACCAGCCCTACCGCGCCGACAGCCTGCGGGATTTCTGGCGCCGCTGGCACATCTCGCTCTCCTCCTGGCTGCGCGATTATCTGTACAAGCCGCTCGGCGGCAGCCGCGGCGGCAAGCTGCTCACGGCGCGCAATCTCGCCATCACCATGCTGCTCGGCGGCATCTGGCATGGGGCGGCGCTGAAATTCGTGATCTGGGGCGCCATTCATGGCGTGGCCCTCGGCGTGGAACGCTTTCTACTGCCGCACCGCCCGGCCGGCCGCGCCTGGACCATCATTGCCACCGTGCTGACATTTCATGTCGTGTGTCTCGCCTGGGTGGTGTTCCGCGCCGAGGATTTGCAGGCGGCCATCACCTATTTCGGCGCCATGGCGCAGTTTTCAGCCGGATCGACGCAAGTGACCCCGTTCACCCTCGCCCTGGTCGGGCTGGGTCTCTCCCTGCATTTTTTGCCCACGGATTTCGTGAACCGCATGGCATCCCGCGTCACCGCCTGGCCGGATTGGGCACTGGGCGCCTGCGGCGGACTTGGCATCGTGGGTGTAACCGCGCTGGGGCCGGACGGCGTGGCCCCCTTCATCTATTTCCAGTTCTAGGGCGGCGGGCATGGAAGGCAGCATCGCCGATATCGTGCTGGTTCCAAACGGCGCCGATCCGCGCCTGCGCGCTTCCCCGCCAGGCACACGCCGCCCCAACCTGGCAGCCCTGATCGCCGGCGGCGCGATCGCCGCCCTGCTCACCGGCTCGCGCGTCGTTCTCGGCGATATTGACAGTCAGCCGGACCTGCCCTTCGCCGGCCCGCTGCATGAGATTGCGTCCGGGTGGCAGGATGCCATGACGCGCACAGGGCTGGCGGCGCCGGATCGGGTGTTGCACGAAGCGATAGAAAGCTTACGAAACAAAAAGTAAGTGTTCTTTTTTGAAAAAAAGAACCAAAAAACTTTTACCTATGGCGTACGCGTTGGGCGAGCCTCGTCGTAGGATGAGACTAGATCAGCATTTCCCCGATCACTTGCCCCTCCCGCACGCCCGGCGGAATCGCGAACAGCGCACTGGCCGTATGCGTGGTGAACTGGTTCAACATGTCGAACTTCGCCATCCGGTCGAAGATCTTGGTGAACTGCGCGCGCGGATCCTTCTGATAGGCCACGAACAGAAGCCCCGCATCATACTCCATCGCCTGCCGCCACGGCGGCCAGCGCTCGGCGGTGAAGCTCAAGCCGTCATTATAGGAATAGCCGCGCCGAAAAATACGGGCGCCGGCGGTGACGGCGGAGGCCAGGCGCACATGCGCGTTTTCCGCAATGATCGGGTTCCCGTCGGCATCCACGGCGGCGAGGTTTTCCGCATCGTGCTCCCCTTTCGCGCCGATCGGGGCACCCACCGCCTTGGTGCGGCCCATCGTTTGTTCCTGGAAGCTCACCGGCGTGCGGTCCCAATGTTCCAGCGCGATGCGAATCCGGCGGAACACGGCGTAGGTGCCGCCCTGCATCCAGGCTGGCCCTTCCGCGCCGGCCCACACCACCTCGTTCATCTCCGCCTCGTTGGCGGGGCAGGGATTGTTGGTGCCATCACGAAAACCCATCAGGTTCCGTGGGGTCTGCGCCACCGGCTGCGGGACAAAACCGGCCTGCACCCAGCGCGGCGTCGCTACATCATAAGCAATCCGGGCGAGCTGGCGCACGGCGTGGAAGGCGGTTTGCGGATCATCCGCGCAGGCCTGGATGGAGAGATCGCCGAAGCTGCGCGCCGGCTCGATCTTGTCGCCCACGAACACCGGCAGGTCGGCCAGCGCCGGCGGACGCTGGCTGGCCAAGCCAAAACGATCCTGCCCATCCTTCATGAACAAGGTAGGGCCGAAGCCGAAGGTGAGCGTCAGGCGCGCGGGCGGCATGCCGAGCGTGTCGCCGGAATCGGTGGGATCGGCCGGCTGGCCGGCGCAGAGGCGGGCGGCGGCCGCCGTCCAGCGCGCCAGCAGCGCCTTGAGGTCGGCGCGGCTCGTCGCCGTCACGTCGAAGGCAGCCACATAGGTGTGGGCCTGCTGCGGCGTGGCGATCCCGCCCTGATGGCGGCCATAGAACGGCTCCAGCCCGGACGGCGGCGCCTGTTCGGTAGCCGCCGCCGGGCGCAGGGCGCCCGCAGCGGCGATCAGGCCAGCCGAGGCACCGAGAAAACCACGGCGCGATGGGTCGAAGGGGCAGCCTCCGCTCATCTGCCGCCGGCCAGCATCAGCGTGTTCACGTCATCCATCACGTAATAAAAACCCTTGTTGTCCGGCGTCAGCGCAATGCCGAACAGGTCGCCGTTGCCGGGGGGCGACTGCGCCTGATCGCTGTTGATCCATTGCGCATATATTTGCCGGTCATTGGCCGGATCAACCTCCACCAGCCGCCCATCGCGTCCGTTGCATACCAGCAGGTGGTGTTCCGGCGTCATCACCATGGCCAGCGGCCAGGCGAGCAGCCCGCCTTGCGTCACCAGGCGGCCAGTACCGGCGCTGGTGGTGCGGGTGACGGCATCGGGGATGGCGTCGATCAGATTGTCCAACCCGTCGGTCACATACAGCGTGCTGTCGGGGCCGAGGGCCAGGCCAGTGGGGCCGAGGAGGAAATTATCGCGATCGGCCCGCGCGGCGAAGCCATTGGCCACCACGGTTTGCCTGGCAATGGCGGGGGGCCGGCCGGCCGGGATGGTAAGATCGAGTCGCAGCACGGTGGATTTGCGGATCACGACAGGGAAGTGGGTCACCGGATCGATCACCGTGGGGGCGGGAAGGCCGAAGCCGGCCATGCTGATAAACAGCGTGGCGGTGCTGCCGCGATCGATCACAGCCATGTCGCCCCAGGGGTCGTTGATGTTGGGGCCGGACCAGGCGCCGGCGAATGTGCCGTTGGCATCCAGCACGATCACGCAGCCATCGCCCTTCGTGGCGGTGGTGCCGTCACGCGAGGGTGTGCTGCCGACGATGATCCAGCCGGTTTTCAGCATCGTCATGGCGGTGGTCAGGCCCACGCCGCCGGGGCATTGCGCCAGGGTCTGCGGCAGCTTCGCCACCAGGTAGGTTTGCTGCGTGGACGGCCGGTAGCCGACGATCGTGGTGCCGGTGCCCTGGAGGTTGGAGATATTGTTGAAATTGTCGACGAGTACATCGTCCTTCTGGATTTTGCCCGCTGTCACCGGTGCCACGACAACCGCATAGGGATTGAGATCCCCGTTATCCGTCACCGTCGATGTGAGCGTGCTATGCCGGTGCACATGCTCCAGGAAACCATGTGTTTCATCAGCGTATGCGCTGGTTGTAAGTGCGAGCCCAATAAGTAAAAGTTCTTTGCTTCTTTCTTTCAAGAAAGAAGATTCTTTCTTCTTTTTTGAAAAAAAGAAGCAAAAAACTTTTATCTGTTTGCTCATCGTTGGAGATCCCTCAGAAGAGGATGTTGGTGCGCAGGCCGAGGACGATCTCGTTGGCGACACGCTTGGTTGGATCAAGAGGGTTGGCGATGCCCCCGCCGGGATTGAAGATGTATTGGATATCGGGCTGAAGCTGCCACCAGGGGTGTACCTGGTACTGGTAGGTGAGTTCCACGTAAGTCTCATGGCTACGGATCGGGGCGTACGCGGCCGGATCGGTGATATGCGCGGCCGCAGCCACGGCCCTGTCATACGCGCTGGCCTGCGGGCTGAGCTGGCCGAACCCCATCCCGATGGCGAGCGTGTCATCCGCGCGGTTGGCAACCGGCTCGTGCAGCACGGCGCCGGCGTTAAGGCTGATATCGACCAGGTTCCGGTCCGCCTCCGGCGTGCCCATGGCGCGCGCGAACAGGCTGACCGAGTTGTTGGGATCGCGCCCGTTGCGCCACACCATCTGATCCACCACGCCGTAGAGGGAATAGTCGCCATGGTGCAGCAGCGGCAGCCCGGTGCTGGTGGCCGCGGGCAGGGGGCGGCCCGCGGTATCGGTCAACTGATCGGCGAAGGGTTCCGAATCGTACCACAGGCCGATTCGGTAGGTATGGCCCAGCGGCGCCCCTTCCCCCGGATAAACCATGGCACCGATGGCGGGATAGCTGTACTGGATCTCGGCGAAGGCCAGCACGCCGCCGTTCAGCGGGAAGCTGGTGCCGGAGCCGTCCGCCCGCTGCGGATCGCCCAGATTGGTGGGGGACGGGCTGCCGTTGAACACGCCGGTGAGCAATGTGATGGCGTTCACCGGCCGGTATCGCAGCCTCACCCCGAGGTCGGAGAGCGGATAGGCAGGCCCGCCGCCGGGAAGATCCTCCGATGGCACCAGCGGCCAGCCGAACATGGTGTTCAGGAAATACGCGCCGTTGGCGCTATAGATAAATTCCTGATCCACGCTCTGCTGCCCGATCTTGATATCCAGCCGGTCCTCCTCGAGAAATTTCTGGTCATACCAGGCTTCCCATAGCCGGGTGGAACGATCGGCCTCGATCCCGCTGGAGGTTTGCAGCGTTGCCAAATTATCCGCACTGAGGTTGCGGCCGTGGATTTGCAGCGCGCTGATGTTCAGCAAACCGCCATACAGCCCGAACGCGCGCTGGGTATCGAGCTGCATGATCGCCTGGGTGAGGCCATCGTAGTCCGCGCCGCGATGGATGCCGCCGGTGGCGTTGCCCAGCACCTCGCTGGTTTCCTGGATGGCCAGGGAAATGCCGTATTTGCTGAGAAAGCTGCGCAGACCGAACAGGTTGCCGAGCAGGAAGTTGCTGCGGTCCAGATCGCCCAGCAGGCCGGAATAGGCAGGCGTTCCGTCCGCATTGGTTTGGCCGCTGCTGGGCATAGAGAGCGGCGGCGGCGCCGCCCAGGCTGGGGCCAGCATGGTGGCGGTAAGGATAGGCAGAAGCCCTGCCGGCAGCCAATTGCGAATTACTCTCATTTGCAAGTCGATTACGCTGCATGATCCGGCCTGTCAATTGCGCCCTGCTCAGCAACGCGGCCGTCGGGTGGGATCAGATGGCCGGTTCTAAGGCGGGGCAGCAGGACGTGGCTGCGACCAGACGGTCATGCAGGGTGCAATGGCCATCGCCGGCGCGCAGCGCCGCATGGGCGGAACTCAGCGACGCCACGCCCGGCAGCGCCGCCTCGAACGACGCGGCTCCGCCCTTGAAATACCGGCACTGCGCGCAGACGCGCGCCGTCATTGGCCCAGATGCGCCCAGTAGGCGCCGAATACGGTGGCCGAGAGCGCCAGCCCGAGCAGCACATTCACCACCACGCCCGCGCTGAACGCCGCCATCGGCCGCAACCCAATGCCGGCCAGGTCGCGCACCCGGGTGGTCAGGCCGATGCAGAGAAAGCCGAACGCGAACGCCCAACTGCGCAGGTTCTTCAGCGGCGCCACCACGGCCGGCGTCGCTGACTTCACAAAGGCGGCATGCCCCACTCCCTGCGCGATCAGCGTGACCGCGATCGAGGCCAGCAGGAACCCGATGACGAATTTCGGAAATCGCCGCCAGATCTCGCCGGCCCCGGCACGGTGCGTAATGCCCGTCTCCTCCCAGCGCAACGTCGCCACCACTGAGAGGATCAGCGCCCACAGCCCGATCCACACATCGCGGCCCACCACCTTCATCAGCGTGAACGCGGCCACCGATTGCTCGGCCGCGCCGGCCGGCGCGCCCGGCAGATGCGCCGCGATCCCGCCATAGGCCTGCGCTGCCGCGAACCCCGCAGCATCGGCGAATTCCGACGTGCCGATCCAGGCGCCACCCACACCAGCCGGCAGGCCGAGCCCCGCGGCCGCGAACGGCAGCGCGAAAATCATCACGATTGCCCACAGGATCACGATGGAAATCACCACCGCCGCATCCTGCCGCCGCGCCCCCACCGCCGCCGCAATCGCAATAGCCGCCGATACACCGCACACCGCCCCACCCACGCCCAGCACGCTGGCCAGCCGCGGATCCAGCCCCAGCAGCCGCGCGGCGGCGAAAATAACCCCGAACGTCACGACCGACACGATGGAGGCCTGTAGCAGCGCCACCGGCCCCGCCCATATCAGCAGGCTGAACGGCAGCGTGGCGCCCAGCAACACCACCCCCAGCTTGATATAGAATTCCACGCGGAACCCCTCATCCAGGCTGCGCGGCAACAGGCCCAGGTTCGTAATCACCAGCCCCGCGGCCAATGCCAGCAGCGGCGGCTCCAGATTATAGGTCACCGCGCTGGCCCACTGGCCGGCAGCGAAGATCACCACGCTCAGCGCATAGATCAGTGCGAAGGCCGGAACCGTGCGCCGCAGCCGGTAGCCGAGAGCCGCCAGCGCCCCGGACACCAGCACCAGCCAAAGCGCGAACTGCGCCGCATACCGGGGGGAAGCGGCCACGAAATGGGCCGCCAACTGCCCGAAACTGGTCCATTTCGGCGGCGTCACCGCCAGCCATGCGAGGCTGGATCCGCCCGCGAACAGCAGCCCCGCCAGAGCCACCAGTGCCAGCCCGATGCAAACGGCCCAGGCATCGTCGGTTTTCCAGAACCCGGCGGTCCGCGCCGGCGCAGCTTCGGTCATAACGGTGGACATGGCTGTATCCGCATGAAGGGTGCGGATTTGTGCCTGTGTTTTATCTAATCCGCAATATTGCTCGGCGGCATAGGCAAACCACGCTTCAGAAATGGATTTAGGACCGCCCGGGTGGACTGCCGGCATTGCGCACGCTCACGGCGACCCCGCGACAGCCGATTAAAAGTCTTTTGCTTCTTTTCTTCAGAAAAGAAGACCTTCCTTCTCTTACCCTAAGGCCGCCTCCACCCCGCCCCCCCGCCGCAACGCATCGACCAGCACGGCAAACGCCGGCGTAGGCTGCCGCCGGCTCGGGTAGTAGAGGTGATATCCGGCATAGGACGGGCACCATGAGTCGAGCACCCGGATCAGCCGGCCGGTTTCGATATAGGGTTGTGCCGTGTCCTCCGGCAGATAGGCCAGGCCGAAGCCCGCAAGGGCGGCTTCGAGCATGGGCGCGGTTGCGTTGAAGATGAGCTGCCCCTCCACCCGCACCCTCATCTCGCGGCCGTCACGGGCGAATTCCCAAGGGTAGAGGCCGCCCAGCGTCGGCAGCCGCAGGTTTATGCACCGATGCGCGGTCAGCTCCTGTGGGGTCTCAGGCACGGCGCGGGGAAAAAAATAGCTCGGCGCGCCGACCACCGCCATGCGCATGTCCGGCCCGATGCGCAGGGCGATCATGTCTTTGGCCACCATTTCACCCGAGCGGATACCTGCGTCGTACCGTTCAGCGACGATGTCAGTCAGGCCATAGTCGATGATGATTTCCACGGTGATGTCGGGGTGGGCCGGCAGCAGCTTCAGCAGGGCAGGCCACAGCACGGATTTCACCGCGTGGTCGTGCGCGGTGATGCGGATCGTGCCGGCGGGCTTCTCGCGCAGCTCGTTCAGGGCTGCCAGGCCGGCATTGATGTCATCCAGCGCCGGCCCCACTGCCCGCAGCAGGCGCTCGCCGGCTTCCGTGGTGGCCACGCTGCGGGTGGTGCGTGTCAGCAGCCGCAGGCCAAGCCGAGCTTCCAGGCCGCGCAGCGTCTGGCTCAGCGCCGATTGCGAAACCCCCAGCTGGGCTGCGGCGCGGGTAAAGCTCCGCGCCCGCGCAACGGCACGGAACGCCTGGAGGTCATTGAGGTCGGCCGGCGCCATTCATAAGCCTAACTAATAAGTTCATGCCGTTTCTACCGGCTAATCGCCAGCGCGTGCAGCCCTTACGTGACTGTCCGGACAAAACGGCATCAGGAGATTCACCATGGATATCAAGCGCGCCGGCTCACAACCCTCCGGCCGCGGCCCGGCGGACTGGTTTACCGGCACCGTCAGGATCGATCCGCTGTTCACCGCCCCCGATCCGGCCCGCGTCGCCGGCGCCCTGGTGACCTTCGAGCCTGGCGCCCGCACCGCCTGGCACACCCACCCGTTAGGCCAGACCCTGATTGTGACCGCCGGCTGCGGCTGGGTGCAGCGCGCCGGCGCCGCCATCGAGGAGATCAGGCCCGGCGACGTGGTGTGGTTTCCGCCCGGCGAGACGCACTGGCATGGCGCCACCGCCACCACCGCCATGAGCCACATCGCCATCCAGGAACGGCTGAACGGATCGGTTGTGGACTGGATGGAACACGTCAGCGACGCGGAGTATCAGCCATGAACCCCATATATGATTTCAACGGTCAGGTGGCCCTGGTAACCGGCGCCGGCTCCGGCCTGGGGCTGGCGACCGCCACCGCCTTCGCGCACTCCGGCGCTGCGGTGGTTCTAGCCGACCGCAATGAGCCGTCCCTGAACCACGCGACGGAAAAGCTGAAGGCCGCGGGGCACCAGGTGATCGGCATTGCGTGCGATGTGGCCGACGAGGCCCAGGCGAAAGCGCTGGTTGCGCGCAGTGTGGCACATTTCGGCCGGCTCGACATGGCCTACAACAACGCCGGCATCCTCGGCCCGATGGGCGACGTGACCGATGAGACGGGTGAAGGTTTCGATGAGGTTAATGCTGTCAACCTGCGCGGCGTATGGGCCTGCATGAAGCATGAGCTCCGGCAGATGCGCGCGCAGGGCAGTGGCGCGATCGTCAATTGCTCATCGCTCGGCGGCCTGGTCGGCCTGCCTGGCCGCGCCGCCTATCATGCCAGCAAGCACGGCGTGATCGGCCTGACCAAATGCGCGGCACTGGACTTTGCCGCCACCGGCATTCGCATCAACGCCATCTGCCCCGGCTGCATCGACACGCCCATGGGCGACGGTATCGACCCCGCCGCCATGAAGGAATTCCTGCGCGACCAGCCCATCGGCCGCATGGGCCGCCCTGACGAAATCGCCGCCGCGGTCCTGTGGCTGTGCAGCCCCGCCGCCAGCTTCGTGCTCGGCGTTGCCCTGCCGGTGGATGGCGGTTTCGTCGCCCACTGACGGCACCACGCACCACGCACCGCGGAGCCACAAGTGCCCCGCATCGCTCGTGGGCGATGCGGAGCCCGCCACGCCAGCCATGACGCGTTATCCCCTGCATCGCCCAAGCGGGATCCGGCCTGGGCGGAAAATTCACCCCACCATTTTCACTGAGGCGGCTCAACCCCAGGGCGGATACAGACGTGTTGAATTCCCATCAAGCCGAGTGTGCACTTTCGAGAATGACCAATCTCCTGCGACCCCTTGCTTGCCATAATTTATGCCTCGCTCGCGTCTACGCACAGAATGTCGTCGAATACTTGCATATTCGACGACATGCCAAGATGGCCGGTTAGCTCGTACGCGAAGCGCTAAGCAGCAGTCGTCAGCTTGACCCGCTTGGGAGCATTTCCCGCCTTGTCATTCACAAACAGGCGCTCGGCGTTGACATGGGCAATCTTCTCCTTGTCGGCGTGGCTGATGGGCATCTGATCAAAGAATTGCCGCGTGGCTTTCATGTTGGCGTAGGGATAGTCGGTGGTGAAGACAATGCGGTCGATGCCGATCACGTTCACCATGGCCTGATAGACGTTGTTGGCCAGACTCCAACCGCTATCCATCGCGCCAGCCGATTGATCGACCAACTCGCCGGCGAGGATTCCCCCGTAGAAATTCTCCCGCAGATATTCCTTGATGCTGCGCTTAAGGCCAGTATGGCCAGGCGAAAGTACGTAATCCGCCCGCCACGCCCACCAACTCAGCGCTTCAAACTGATGGCCCACGATGATCTGCAGCCTGGGGAAACGGTCGAACACCCCGCCCAGGATCAAACGGATGGCGTGCACCGCGGTATCCATGTGCCAGCCGCCGCCGCCCGTTGCGAGCGCCCAGTTTACCGCGGGCTTGAAGCCGCTGTAGTAGGCGTCGATCACCGGTTTCGGTGGAAAAGTGGGATGCAGGTAGATCGGCACGCCGAGCCTTTCCGCGCATTCGAATACCGGCCAGAAGAATGTGTCGTCAAGGAAACGTCCGTCGACATGTCCATTGATCAATGCGCCCAGAAAGCCCAGGTCGCGGACGGCGCGCTCGAGCTCGCGGGCTGCGGCCGCCGGGTCGCGCATGGGCAGAGTTGCAAAGCCGCGCAACCGGTCGGGGTAGTTAGCGACCGCTTCTGCCACCGTGTCGTTCGCTTGTCTGGCAAGATTCACCGCAAGCGACGGCTCCACCGTCTCCACGCCCGGGACAGCGTGCGAGAGGATCTGCACATCGATACCCGCCGCGTCCATGGCGGCGATCCGTCCCGCCCCCAGATCGTTGATACCCTCCGGCCAGTCGCCTTGCGAGCCGCTCTTGTACATTCCCGACTTCGTCAGCGCCTCTTTCATCAGCATGTATGGATCGTCCGGCTTCGCCACCTTCTCGATCGCCGGTAGCCTGTAGTGTTCCTCGAGACTGATTATTTTCATGACATTCTCCAAGGTTGCGGCACCGACGAACGCGATTGTAAACGCCGGCCGGCACGATCATCAGCCACGGAAACTACTCAGGCTCCGGGAAGCGGAGATTGGATGCCCTCGATGATGAGGGCGCGGATCACTGCTGCACCTCCGCGCAACTCGAAGCGACCCGGTGTCGGCAAGCCGGCGCCGGACTTCGGCGAAAATTGGCCCGTCCATGACGTCGTTCTTGTATGTCATTCCCTCAATTGAAAAATGTGCTTCAAGCGCAATTTTGTTTTTCATAATGTTCCGTTCCTTTGATGGACGACATAGCCCTGGGTATATGAATTGAAGCCCTCCGGACCAAGCTCGCCGCCGAAGCCCGATAGCTTCGCGCCGCGCGCCGTAACACTGAAGTCGAAGACCATGTGCTCGTTGATCCAGACCGTGCCCGCCTCGATCCGCATCGCGACGTCGAAGGCGCGTTCGAGATCGCGGCCCCAGACCGTGGCCCCGAGACCGTAATCGGTCGCATTCGCGCGTTCGATCGCGTCGTCCAGATCGTCGTACGACAGCACGGGCAATACTGGGCAAAATTGCTCTTCTCGGACGAGGCGTGCGCTGTCGGGGATGTCGCGAACGATAGTGGGGCGGATGAAATACCCCGGGCCCGGGACGGGCACGCCGCCCGCAATGATGGTTCCAGACGCGCGCGCGTCTTCAAGGTATCCGAGCGCCTTGTGATATTGCGCGGCGTTTTGGATCGGCCCCATGGTCGTCGCCGGATCCAAGCCGTCGCCGACGATGGTGGCGTCGGCAAGGCGCGCCAACTCATCGCAGACTACGTCGTACATGCGCGCAGGCACAAAAATCCGTTTCGCCGCCAGGCAAACCTGACCGGCATTTCCCATGGCCGCGGTAAACACGCGCCGTGCCGTCTCGATGGGGTCGGCGTCATCGAGCACCAAAGCGGGATCATTTCCCCCAAGCTCGAGCGTCAACCGCTTGAGCGTTCCGGCGGCAGAGGCCATCACTTTCATGCCAGTGGCCGTCGAGCCGGTGAAGCCGATCTTCGCAATCCCCGGATGCGACGTGAGGGCAGCACCCAAGTCGTTGTCGTCGCAGATCACGTTGAACACGCCGGGCGGAAGTATCTCGTTCCAGATGTCAGCGAGCAGACACGTGCAGAGCGGCGTTGTCGGTGCGGGCTTGGCCACGACCGTATTGCCCGCGAATAATGCCGGAGCAAGTTTGATGAAAAGCAGCCCGAGCGGGACGTTCCAGGGGGTGATCGCCGCCACCACACCGAGCGGACGGCGGTGCTCGACAATTTTCTTGTCGCCATCGGATTTCAACACCACCGGGGCGTAGTCGACATTGTCAGCCATGTAGCGAAGGATAGCGACGCCCATTGGGGCTTCGTGCCGGGCTTCCGCCAGCGGCTTGCCTTGTTCCATCACGATGAGACGGGCGAATTCCTCGGCGTGTTCTAGCAGTGAATCGGCCAACTTGTGCATTAGCGCGGCACGCTGCGGCAGCTTCATTGCGGACCACGCCGGGAACGCGCGTTGCGCTGCGGCCACCGCGGCGTCGAGCACCGCCTCATCAGCGCGGGCCGCCGAAGCAAACACCGCTCCCGTCGCCGGATTAATCACATCGACCTGGCGACCGGTGTGAATTTTCTGGCCGTCGATGACCATGGGATACAGCGTTTCAACTAGCATGGTAGGTTCCCTGCTGGGCGTGCACATCCATGGAGCGATGGGTTTGAACAGTTTTGGATGTGTTCGTTTGCCGGCCCGCACACCTCGTCAGAATGAACCATAGGCCGAGGGCGGCTGCTCTGCGCACCATCGGAAAATACTCAATTTCTAAGGCACGGACCCCGTTCGCGGTTTTGCCGATAGGCCCGGCATAGAAAACGAGCTTTGAACCGTCCCTCACCGCAGATTTGCTAACGCTCATAATCGTACCTCCTGCCGCCCATGACGCCGGCAACCGCCCGGCACCCTATCCTGGGCCTGGATTGCGATATGGAAACTGCGCTATGGTCTGATAATAGGGTTTTCAACGGACAGACTATCCGTTCGTGCTTCACAATTGGGACTCAAATGGATCGCTTCGACCACATGCGAGTCTTCGCCAAGATCGCGGAAATCGGCAGCTTCGCTGGCGCCGCTGCGCGGCTTGATATCTCGCCAAGCATGGCCAGCCAGCATGTGAAGGTCCTGGAGGAGCGCCTTGGCGCGCGCCTTCTCAACCGCACCACGCGCAAAGTGAGCCTGACCGAGATCGGGCGCGACTATTACGAACGGTGCATGCAGATCCTGTTCGATATCGACGAGGCTGATCGGATTGCGAGCGCGCAGCTGGCGCCACGCGGCCGGCTACGGATCTATTGCGACACGAATATCGCGCGCTTCATTGCGCCGGTCGTGGTGCGCTTTCTGGAGGATTTCAAAGAAGCGGCGATCGATCTGCGGACAGGCGACCGAATGCCTGACCTCGTCGAAGAAGGGTTCGATCTTGCCATCCGCGCGATCGTGCCGCCGGATTCGAGCCTGATCGTGCGGCGATTGGCCGAGTGGCGCCCTGCCGTGTGCTGCACGCCAAGCTATCTGGAAAACCACCCGGCACCAGCGCGTCTCGCCGATCTCGCGGCACATAATTGCCTGCGCCATGCGCATTACCCGTTCGGCGATGAATGGCACTTCACTGACCGAGATGGAAAGCCGGCTGCCGTGCGGGTATCCGGCAATCTGGTCACCAGCAGCGCCGACGTCTTTCGCACAGTCATTCTCAGCGGCGGCGGTGTAGCTCTTGCCGCGCGATTTATCGTGGAAGAGGAACTGAGATCCGGCACGCTGGTCTCGCTCTTACCGGAATACCGCCCAGTTGGTTTCTCAATCAACGCAATCTACCCGCACCGGCGCCACCTGGCCGCGACGGTTCGCACCTTTATCGATATGTCGGTCAAGCGGTTTGTCGAGCATCAACGCTGGATGGACCCGTTTTTCTCACACATAGTGCAGTGAGGGAGGCGGCCATGACCACGTGATATCGCCATGAGAAAACAGGCCGCGCATTGAACGGATAAGAGAGAGATAGAAAGAAAGAAAGAAAGCACTTCTTTTTCGAAAAAAAGAAGCAAAAAACTTTTATGCCTTTCGCCTCAACCACCCTCCGCCACAAAATGCGAATTCCGGTACCCGGCCTTCCCATACCGAAACTCACTCCCATCCAAACCCGTCACCCGCCCCCCCGCCGCACGCAGCACCGCATGCCCCGCGGCAATGTCCCACTCCATCGTCGTGCCCAGGCGCGGATATAAATCCGCCTCCCCCCGCGCAATCAAACACAACTTCAACGAACTCCCCGCCGCCCGAAACGCCGCCACACGCCGCCCGGCCAGAAAAGACCTCATCGCCGCCTCATCCCCATGGCTGCGCGATCCAACCACCGTCAGACCCTCCGCCGGAACCGCACGCACGCAAATCCCCCGCTCGCCCGCTGCATCCTGCAACACCGCACTGCCCGGCGCCGCCCCCGCATAGGTCTCGCCCAAAGCCGGAACCACAACCACCCCCAGAACCGGCACACCATCCTCGATCAGCGCAATGTTCACCGTGAACTCGCCATTGCCGCTCAAAAACTCCTTCGTCCCATCCAACGGATCAACCAGCCAGAACCGCCGTCCAACCACATCCGGGGAAAGCCCTCTTGATGACTCCTCTTCCGAAATCACGGGGATCTCCGGCGTCAGATGCCGCAGCGCGGGTAAAATAATGTCCTCCGCCGCCTGGTCGGCCGCCGTCACCGGGCTGCCATCCGCCTTCTCCATCGCCTCCGTCACACCATAAAACCGCATCGCCGCCCGGCCCGCTTCCTCCGCGATCGGCCGCACGGCCGCCAGCAACGCACCCAGATCCAGCGCGCCGCTCATGCCACATCCCCCGCAAGCAAGCCCCGCGCCCCAAGTTGCGCCACGATCAGCTCCGCCGCGGCCTCGGGCGAAAGCCGCGTCGTATCGATATGAAATTCCGGGCTCTGAGGCGGCTCATACGGGCTGGAAATGCCCGTAAAATGCTTGATCTCCCCGCGCCGCGCCTTCTTGTACAAACCCTTCGGATCGCGGCTCTCCACCACCGCCAGCGGCGCATCCACAAAAACCTCAAAAAACTCACCCGCCGGCATCAGATCCCGCGCCATCTGCCGTTCCGACCGGAAAGGCGAAATGAAGGAAACCAGAACAATCAAGCCCGCATCCGCCATCAGCCGCGCCACCTCGCCCACCCGGCGGATATTCTCCACACGGTCCGTGTCCGTGAAACCAAGGTCACGATTGAGCCCATGGCGCACATTGTCCCCATCCAGCATCGTGGTGTGCTTGCCGAGCGCGAACAGCCGCTTTTCCACCAGATTGGCCACGGTGGACTTGCCGGCGCCCGATAGCCCCGTAAACCACAGCACAAACGCCCTCTGCCCCTTCTGCGCCGCCCGCGCCGTGCGGCTGATATCCACCGCCTGCCAATGGATATTCTGCGCCCGGCGCAGCGCGAAATGAATCATCCCCGCCGCCACAGTCTCGTTGGAAAGCCGGTCGATCAGGATAAACCCGCCCATGTCGCGGTTCTCCCCATAGGCATCGAAAGCCACCGGCTGGTCCAGGCTGATATTGCACAGGCCGATCTCGTTCAGCTCCAACTGCCGCGCCGCCATTTGCTCCAGCGTGTTCACGTTCACCTTATGCCGCAGCGCGGTCACCGAACCCGTTACGGTCTTTGTCCCCAGCTTCAGCAAATAGGATCGCCCCGGCAGCATCGGCGTATCGTTCATCCACACAATGGTGGTTTCAAACTGGTCGGAAACCTCCGCCGGGTTCGCAGCACCGCAAATCACGTCGCCGCGGCTGCAATCGATCTCATCCTCCAGGCACAGCGTAACCGATTGCCCCGCGGTCGCATACGGCAAATCCCCATCGATCATCACCCGCGCCACGTGTGATTGCCGGCCCGACGGCATCACCCGCACCGGATCACCCGGATGCACCGTGCCGCTCGATACAAGCCCGGAAAATCCACGGAAATCCAAATTCGGCCGGTTCACCCATTGCACCGCCATGCGAAACGGCGCCTCCCGCGCCGTGCGCGCGATCTCCACACTCTCCAGATGCGCCATCAGCGTGGGCCCATGATACCACGGCATGTTCCCGCTGCGCTCGGCGATATTGTCGCCCATCAGCGCCGAAATCGGGATCGGGATGATCCTTTCAATCGCCAGCTGCGACGCGAACGCCGTATAATCGCCCAATATCCGGTCGAACACCTCGTGGCTGTAATTCACCAGATCCATCTTGTTGATCGCCAGCACCACCTGCTTGATGCCGATCAGCGAAACCAGGTAGGAATGGCGCCGCGTCTGCGTCAGCACCCCGCGCCGCGCATCGATCAGGATAACCGCCAGATCCGCCGTGGAGGCGCCGGTGATCATGTTCCGCGTGTATTGCTCATGCCCCGGCGTATCGGCCACGATGAACTTGCGCTTCTCGGTGGAAAAGAAGCGGTAAGCCACATCGATGGTAATGCCCTGCTCGCGCTCCGCCGCCAGCCCATCCACCAGCAGCGCGAAATCGATATTCTCCCCTTGCGTGCCCATCTTTTTCGAATCGGCGTGCAGCGCCGCCAGCTGGTCCTCGAAAATCATCTTGCTGTCGTACAGCAGCCGCCCGATCAGCGTGGATTTGCCGTCATCCACCGATCCGCAGGTGATGAAGCGCAGCAGGCTCTTGGTTTCGTGCTGCTTGAGGTAGGCGCCGATGTCGGTGGCGATCAGATCGCTGACATGCGCCATCAGAAATACCCCTCCTGCTTCTTCTTTTCCATGCTGGCGGCGGCATCATGATCGATCGCCCGTCCCTGCCGCTCGCTCGTCGTCGTCAGCAGCATTTCCTGAATAATCTCCGGCAGCGTCGCGGCTGTGCTCTCCACCGCCCCGGTCAGCGGATAGCAGCCGAGCGTGCGGAACCGCACCTGCTTCATCACCGCAACCTGGCCGGGCGGAATGCGCATGCGCGCATCATCCACCATGATCGTCATGCCGTTATAATTCACCACCGGCCGCTCGGCGGCGAAATACAACGGCACGATCGGGATGTTTTCCAGATAGATATATTGCCAGATATCCAGCTCGGTCCAGTTGGAGATCGGAAACGCGCGGATCGTCTCGCCCTTGTTCTTGCGCGCGTTATACAGATGCCACAATTCCGGCCGCTGCTTCTTCGGATCCCAGCGATGATGCGCCGAGCGGAAGGAGAAGATGCGCTCCTTCGCCCGGCTCTTCTCCTCATCCCGCCGCGCGCCGCCGAACGCCACATCGAACCCATGATGATCCAGCGCCGCCTTCAGCGCCTCCGTCTTCATGATGTCGGTATAGGCGCCACCATGGTCGAACGGGTTTATCCCCCGCGCCACGCCATCGTGGTTGATCCATTCGATCAATTCCAGCCCCAGCTCGGCCACGATCCGGTTGCGGAAATCGATCATGCCGGAGAATTTCCACGTGGTGTTCACATGCAGCAGCGGGAAGGGCGGCTTGCCGGGCGCGAACGCCTTCATCGCCAGGTGCAGCATCACCGCGCTGTCCTTGCCCACGGAATACAGCATCACCGGCTTATCCGCCTCGGCCACCACCTCGCGTAGGATATGGATGCTCTCCGCCTCCAGGCGCTGCAAATGGGTCAAATCCGGCGCGGCGCGAAAGGCGGCGTCCAGTGCGTTCGGCATTGTCTGCTCCCAAAGATCCGGCCGCAGCCTGTGGCGCGGAATTCCCGTAACCTGCTCCACCTTCTGAACCAGGTCGGCCGGGATTTCGCGCTCGCCATTCACCCACTGGCTCACCGCCCCCTCGCTGCGGCCAATGGCCGCCGCAATGTCACGCTGGCGTATGCCGCTCTGGCGAAAAAGGGTTTTCAGGTTTGGCATCACAAAGCTTTAGCTGAGCCAAATTGAAGGCTCAACCCGGCCAAATTTAGTTTATCTAAAGCGTCACCGCCCTCCAACCGTGATGTTCCTGTTTTGTTTCACGTGAAACAATCCACAGCCTTCCATCCCCCGCCCTGCGATGGCCACTTACAAATCCGCCGGTTTGGGTCCATATTGATCGGGTCCACCCTCAGCGGGCGCACCATCTTGTGCCCGGGGGCCATCCGGCTTTTCGTGCAGCCTGCCTGCATGGCGGAGCCCGGCCTTACCTGACACGGCCCAGGCACACCCGCGCCGCCGCCATTCCACAGCAGAAGGTTCTCATAATGTCCGATCACAAAGCTGCCGCCCCGGCAGACGCCGCGCAGGACGAGTCCGCCAACGTCGATCGCTTCGCCGCCAAGCTTCAGCAGGATGTGCGGTCCTGGTCCGCCCGCGACGACGATGCCACCGACCGTGCGGCCGATGCCACGCTGGCGCTGGCTGCCAAGGCTGCCAAGGCCGCCGTTGTGCGCAAGCGCGCCAAGCCGGCTGCCAAGGTTGCCGCCCCTGTCGAGAGCACCAAGGGCCGCCCGTTCTCCATGTCCTACGAGGGTGTGAGCAACGCTCAATATCTGGCCGGCCGCATCGCCCGCGGCGCCCGCTAGCTCGTGGCATTTTCCCGGTTTGGACGGACATGCGGCGCGACGGTTGATCGCGCCGCAGCATGACCTACGAAGCCATTGCGACCCGCCTGCCCGGTGTCGGCAGCAAGCGGGTCTGCGTCTCCTGCGCCACCCGTTTCTACGATCTGGCGCGCACCCCTCCCATCTGCCCTAAATGCGGAACCGCCCAGCCACCCGAAGCGCCGCGTGCGGTGCCCATCCGCCGGGTGCCTGGCATGCGCCACCGCATGTTGAAGGCCCCCATCCCTGTCGCCCGCGACGTGGAAGACGATGCCGCCCCCGTGCTGGACGTGGATGAGGACGAAGCCGACGAGGACGCTGAGGTAATCGAGGAAGACACCGACGAGGAAGACATCGTCATCGACGACCCGACCGAGCACTAAACCAAAAGTTCTTTGCTTCTTTCTTTCAAGAAAGAAGACTCTTCTTTTTTGAAAAAAAGAAGCAAAAAACTTTTGCTCGGTCGCGCTAGCTGACCGCCAGGGGATGTTTACGGACGGACACTTAGCTGGGGCGGCTGCTGGGGTCGCCTTCGTGCACCGACATGCGCAGAAGGGCGAGCAGGTCGGCGGCGCGGTCGGCGTCGGTGGGGGCTTCCAGCAGGGCCTGCTTTTCGGCGTCGTCGAAGGGGCAGAGCATGGCGAGCGTGGTGACGAGCATCGTCTCCGGCATGCGCTCAATCGCATCCCAGTTGGCGTCGATGTCGTGCATCGTGAAGAACGGCTTCAGCGCGCCCAGCAGTTCCGACCGTTTCAGCCCTATCGTCGGCGAGGGCGGGGACAGATCGGCCCGGAAGGGCGCGAAATCGGCGGTGATCCGGCGGTAGCCATGTCGGATTGGCAATTCCTCGATCACCCGGAACCGGCTCACGCCAGTGAGCGTGATCAGATACCGCCCGTCATCGGTTTCCGAGAAATGCGATAGCCGCCCCAGGCAGCCGATCTGGTACAGGCTCGGCCCCTGCGGCGCCCGCGGCGCATGGGCGTTGGGCTGGATCATCCCGAACATCCGCCCGGCCGCCAGACTGTCATCCACCAGCGCCAGATAGCGCGGCTCGAAGATATTCAGCGGCAGCCGCCCATGCGGCAGCAACAAAGCCCCCGGCAACGGAAATATCGGGAATTCCGACGGCAGGTCGGCCTGAGTCGGATGCAGGAGGCTCATCATGATCCTATGCGAACAGCAAGGCGGAAAGTTTTCGCCGTGCCGCGATCGTGGCCGGATCGGTGAACCCCCAGGCCTCGAAAAATTTCAGCAGTTGCTGCCGCGCCCCATCCTCTCGCCAGGCGCGGTCGCGCTTGACGATCTCCAGCAGCGCCTCGGCCGCTTCCAGCCGCTTGCCGGCGGCGTTCAGGGCAGTGGCCAGCTCGTAGCGTGCCTCATGGTCGGCCGGATCGGCTTCCAGCCGCTTGGTGATGGCGCCGATCTGGCCCGCGGCGCGCCGGCCCTCGGCCGCCAGGGCCAGTGCCGCGCGGGCGCCCGCCACTTCCGCGTGCTCGGCAATCTTGGCCGGCACCTGGGCCAGCGCATCCTGGGCCTGGTCCTCATCGCCCATCGCCAGCAGCGCGCGGATCAGCCCGCCCCAGGCATCGGCGTTCTCCGGATCCTGGTTCAGCAGCGCCGAAAACCCATCCGCCGCCAGCTCTGGCTGCCCGGCCTCCAGCGCCGCGCGCGCCTCGGCCAGGATATCGGCCGAGGGCATGCTGCCGCCGGCGAGCTTCAGCAGCGCCTCGACAAAACGCTTGATCTCGCCTTCCGGCAGCGCGCCCTGGAAGATATCGGCGATCTGGCCCTGCCAGAACGCCGCCACCGTCGGCACCGATTGCAGCGGCAGCCCGAGCTGGGAGAGCTGCTGCACCAGCGCCTTGTTCTTGTCGATATCGATCTTGACCAGCTTCACCCGGCCGCCGGCAGCGATCGTGACTCGCTCCAGCGCTGGGGTGAGCTGTTTGCAGGGGCCGCACCAGGTGGCCCAGAAATCGACCAGCACTGGGATCTGGCGCGATGCCTCGATCACGTCCGCCATGAAGCTGCGCTGGTCACCCTCTACGATCATCGGGCCAGTGGGTGCGGCGGCGCCCTGCGGAAGGCCTGATGGGCGGGGCGGGGCGGCCTGGGGGGAGGTGCGTGCTCCGCGGTCCTGGCCGGCCGATTTCTGGCCGATGATGTAGTCCATAGGTGTCTTGATCCTGCGTCTGCGGCTGCGGAGCCTTCAGCCTAACATGTTGCGGCCATCCTCGGCTGCAACCCGTTTCGGCGTGCCGGTATGCTTGGGGCGGCCGTGGGGTTTGCCCCCGGGTGCCAGCGGCGGCGCGATGCGTCAACACATGAACGGTGCCCTGTGTTCCGCCGGCCTGCGGCTGCCGCGGCGTTTATCCCCAAGTGCGGCCATATGGTAGGGCCTGGGGCCAGCTGGTCCCCTTGCAAACCTGTGGTCGGGGTATTAATCACCCTTCTCCGCAGGAGCGCGGGCGTAGCTCAGGGGTAGAGCACAACCTTGCCAAGGTTGGGGTCGAGGGTTCGAATCCCTTCGCCCGCTCCAAAATCTTCAAATATTTTAAGGTGTTATGATGAGGGTCGCACGAGCGGCCCTTTTCATTCTTGGCGTGGTCAACACCTGGTCAACACGGGATGTGCCTGTTTTCCAGCCCGATGACTGGCGCGCCGGCCGCCATTGATCGAGTGCGGCTGCGATTGGCCGCATCTGCAAAGCCGTTCGGGCTTAAACATCGGCTTCGAAGCGGTTCTTGAGTCAGGGGTTTTGTGTCATTTTACAGATGCGTCGGAGGTCAGGTACTCCGTCGAGGTTAGGGAGGGGATCGCAAGCTGCCCACGTTCGATGACATCAAACCCGGCGCGCGCCTTCGCGGCCTCGATTCCGCCGGCATCGCTGAGGTGGTTCAGGTGGCCCGATTCGGCGCAGACGCGCTCAACCTGGTGTTCAGGGTCGATGGGCGCGTGGGCGAACGCCTGGTGTACCGAGGCGAGGAAACCTCGTTTGAGTTCGTCGAGGCCGGGCGAGCCTATGCTTTCGATGCTGATGGCGGCCTCCTGCGTCTGGCCTCAGAAGCCTACCGCATTCGGTTGGCCCACCTCTTCGACCCCTATCTGGCCGTCAGTGCCTCCCAGATCGAGGCCCTCCCCCACCAGATCACCGCCGTTTACGGCGAGATGCTGCCGCGGCAGCCCCTGCGCTTCCTGCTGGCGGACGACCCCGGCGCCGGCAAGACAATCATGGCCGGACTGCTCATCAAGGAGCTGCTGATCCGTGGTGACCTGGAGCGGTGCCTGATCGTGGCGCCCGGCAGCCTGGTCGAGCAATGGCAGGAGGAGATGGCCGAGAAATTCAGCCTCGGGTTTGACATTCTATCCCGCGACCAGATCGAGGCATCGATCACCGGAAACCCGTTCGTCGAACGGAATCGCCTGATCATGCGCCTCGACATGGCGGCGCGATCAGATGAGCTGAAGGCGAAACTCGAAGCGGCGCCGGATTGGGATCTGGTAATCTGCGACGAGGCCCACCGGATGGCAGCCTCCTATTTCGGCGGCGAGGTCAAGGAGACCCAGCGCCACAAGCTCGGCAAGCTGCTGGGAACCAGAACCCGCAATCTGCTGCTGATGTCGGCGACGCCGCACAACGGCAAGGAGGCGGATTTCCAGCTCTTTATGGGCCTCCTGGATGCCGACCGCTTCGAGGGCCGGTTCCGTGAGGGCGTCCACAAGGCGGACGTCTCGGACATGATGCGCCGGCTGACCAAGGAAGAACTCTACCGCTTCGACGGCACCCCGCTCTTCCCCGAGCGGTGCGCTTATACCGCCAGCTATGCGCTCTCGCCGATGGAAGCCGACCTTTATCAGGCGGTGACGACCTACGTCCGTGAGGAGATGAACAAGGCCGACCGGAGTGGCGATAATAGCCGCCGCAGCAATGTCGGCTTCGCGTTGCAAATCCTCCAGCGCCGGCTAGCGTCCTCCCCTGCTGCGATCCACCGATCGCTGGAGCGTCGCCGAAAGCGCATGGAGGAGCGGCTTCGTGAGGAACGCGGGCTGCGCCAGGGAGGATCGGCGCCGTTGGCGCGTGCGCCGGTGCTGCCAGCCTACGACCCTGACGAAATCGACGAGGCGACCGGCGCTGAGGCCGAGGCAGCCGAGGACCAGATCGTCGATTCTGCCACGGCGGCCCAGACGCTGATGGAGCTGGAAGCCGAGATCATCATCCTCAAGGACCTCGAAGAGCGGGCATTGCGCCTAAAACTATCGGGCCAGGACGCGAAATGGCGCGAGCTTGAATCGATCCTCGATGATCCGATCATGCTCGACCCCGTCACGGGTCTGCGCCGCAAGATTCTTATCTTCACGGAGCCGAAGGACACCCTCGAATATCTTGCCCACAAGATCACGGCGCGCTTTGGCGACGCCGCGGCCGTGGTGGTCATCCATGGCGGCATCGCACGCGAGGCCCGCCGTGCGGCGATCGCGGCGTTCAACAGTGATCCCGTCGTCCGCGTGATGATCGCCAACGATGCGGCCGGTGAAGGCGTGAACCTTCAGCGCGGCGCGCATCTGATGGTGAATTACGACCTGCCCTGGAACCCGAACCGGCTGGAGCAACGCTTCGGTCGCATCCATCGCATCGGACAGACGGAGGTTTGCCATCTCTGGAACCTGTGCGCCTCGAACACCCGTGAAGGCGAAGTTTATCGCCGCCTTCTCGAAAAGCTTGAAGAGGCGCGCGCCGCGCTGGGCGGCAAGGTTTATGACGTGCTGGGCGAATTGTTCGAGGGCCAGGCGCTTCGCGACCTTCTCGTCGATGCGATCCGCTATGGCGACCGGCCGGAGAAGAAAGCCGAGTTGTTCCGAAAGGTCGATGGCGCCGTCGATGTCGATGCGATCGAAAAACTGGTGGCCGAACGCAAGCTAACCTCGGAGGGCATGGACCCCCACGCGGTCTCGGTAATCCGGGAAGAGATGGAGCGGGCACAGGCGCGCCGGCTTCAGCCCCATTTCATCGGCGCGTTCTTCCGCGAAGCATTCACGCTTCTGGGCGGCCGCATCGCCGAGCGCGAAAAGGGCCGGTTCGAAATCCTCCGCGTCCCGTCCATCCTGAAGGAACGGGACCGCTTGATCGGTCGCGGCGATCCCGTGCTCGACCGCTATGCTAGGGTTACCTTCGAGAAAACCCTTGTGGTGGGTAAGCCGCAGGCCGAACTGGTCGCCCCTGGTCACCCGCTCCTTGAAGCCTCCGTCGATGTCGTCCTCGAACGGTTTCAGCCGTTGCTCGGCCAAGGTAGCGTCCTGGTCGATGAGGCAGATGAGGGCGCCGAGGCACGTTTGCTTGTCTATCTGGAACACGCGATCCGCGACGGCCGCACCGTGAGGTCCGGCGAGCCGCGTGTGATATCGCAGCGGCTTCAGTTCACCCACTTGAAAGAAGACGGGTCCGCCGTCGATGGCGGTTCGGCGCCCTATCTCGATTACCGCCCGGCGACGGCGGAGGAAAAGGTGCTGATCGCAGACGCGATCACCGCACCGTGGCTTTCGGTTCGCGTGGAGGATCGCGCGCTGGGATACGCCATCGCAAGCCTGGTGCCGGACCACTTGGCCGAGGTGAAGGGCCGCAAGCTCGCCGAAATCGATAAGGTCGAGCGCGAGGTCCGCGCTCGCCTGAACCGGGAAATCAATTACTGGGACGCGCGGGCGGCGCGGCTTCGCGAGGAAGAGCGGGCCGGCAAGGAGCAGCGTATCAATGCGTCTAACGCCGAAGCAACCGCTCAGCGGTTGGTCGAGCGGTTGCACAAGCGCCAGGCTGAGTTGGAACGTGAGCGACAGATCACGGCGTTACCGCCAGTTCTGAAGGGCGCTGCGCTGGTGATCCCCAAGGGTCTTCTCGATGCACGTCGAGCGCCCGCCGATGCACCCAAAGCGTTTGGCTTTTCTGAGGACCCTGCGGCTCGCGCTGCTGTCGAGCAGCTCGCCATGGATGCCGTCATGTCGGCGGAACGTGCGCTCGGCAACACGCCGAAGGATGTGTCGGCCGAAAAGAAAGGCTGGGACATTGAAAGTCGCGATCCGAAATCCGGCCATCTGCGCTTCATCGAGGTGAAGGGGCGCCACGCAGATGCGCGTGATGTTATCATCACCAAGAACGAAATCCTGGCCTCGCTGAATGCGCCGGATGCTTTCATTCTGGCGCTTGTGCGAGTTGCTAATGGCTTCTCGCACGAGCCGACTTATGTGCGCCGTTTCTTCAAAAGGGAACTCGGCTTCGCCGAGACAGCCGTGGTGTTTAACGTTGATGATTTGACTTCGGTCGGCGGAGCTCCGCAATGAGCAAGCCAAAAACACGAGGCACTTTACCGAAACGAAGTTCAGAAAACACTAAACGACGGCTGGATTTACAACCAGAACCCGGACATGTGGCACAGCGATTTGCCAACATTTCTTACGAAGGTTCCTCAAAACACAAACGGCATCCGCATCTGTACAATTTAGAGCCATTCCTGGGCTCACGCGGAGACGCGACCCTTTGCGACACCCACGCTTCGTTCGGCCCAACGGACATGGCCCGAGTTCCACTGCTCCTCACGCGAGCTCGGCGCGCCGCCTTACTTGGTTCTCACATCTGGACCGTGGATGACACTGGATGGATCTACGAACTTACCCCAACCAATGAGACCCTGAACCAGCATCACGGGTATCCGCTTCTAGGAACAGAAGCTATCACGGAAGAGGTCTTTCGCCATTTCATGCAGTGGGCGAATGTTGCCGGCACGCCAGCCGATCGCGCGGCAGCCTTTGCATGCCAGTCTCTCTACGGGTTTAAGCCATGAATGATTCTATATTTGAACTTAAGCGGCTAGAAGACGCAGGTTCTGACGATTTGCGCGCCTTTGCAATAAAGGCAAACGGAATTGTGCTCACCCATCTGCTTCGAGAGGGGAAAAATGCGCCAGATGATTGGGTGCATGTCCCTGTCGTTCCCCTCGGCTTCTGGTTGGCTGACCATTGGTGGCGCCTACGCTGGGAATGCCGTCCGCCGGATGGAATTACCGCTGAGTGGCGACAGGCACATGAATTCGCCTCGATTGGTGGCGGATATGCTTGGCCCCGCGTGACGTTGTGGGGCGAGAGCGAGCGGATTGCTATCATTAGCCGGTCGGACCCTGCCGGAGTGGTTGGGCCAGTCCGATTCCTCCAGGATACACTGACCTTTATCGACGCGCCTGCTTATGAAGCATCGGTTGATGCGCTTCTATCTGGAATCTCAGCTATAGCGACCGGAGATAATCGCGTCGCACTTTCCGCTCTGATCGATGCACTCCAGACGGAAAGATCGAACAAGGAATCTAGCGAATGGCGGCGCCTCGAGGCGATGGCCGGATTTGATCCCGACGCTGCACCCGAGGAGTTGATGCAAAGCCTTGAGGTTCTCACTGATCGCTTTAGCGCTGGCGACATTGAGGAAGTGGTATCGGCGGCACCAGGAGTCGAGGCGGCGAGAACGTTCGATTTGGTGATTTCCGAAAGCCCGCCATCAGCTTTTGGAGAAGTTTCGTTCGAGCAAGCGGTTGCGCAAGGTAGAGAGCACCTACTCGACGGCGGAAATGAACCCTGGCGACTGGCCGATAGTTCAGCAGCTATTCTGCGGGCCGCGGTAGGTGGCGCCAATGGCCCTATTCTTAATCGGCGACTAGCCGAATTGGCTGGAACGTCTCCCAGTTTTTTACGGACGCGGTCTTCCAATACACCTGATTTACTACCCTACGGTGTGCGAATGCGGCCGGAAAGGGGGAAAGAGTCGGTCCTGTTGCGGAGCAGATGGGGGCACGATCGCCGTTTTGAGCTGATGCGTGCTTTGGGCGACGCAATTTGGTCCAAGCTTTCGCCGCTTGGTCCAATTTCCCGTACTGCGACCGCGCGACAGAAATTTCAGAGAGCTTTCGCTGCCAGCATTCTGTGTCCAGCCGCAGGCCTTATTTCTTTTGTCGGTCACGAAAATCCGTCGGACGAGGACATCTCAGCTGCGGCCAGGCATTTTCATGTTTCAGAACGCGTGGTTCGTTCCGTTCTTGTCAACAAGAGGCTTATGGATCGCCAGCGTCTGAAGCTGACTCTGAATTACCCCGAAGGTAGTCAGGGGATCGAGGAATTGGCGGATGCTGCATGACAAATCCCCTTCGTAGAAAACTGATTGAGGTGTCCATCCCGCTTGAAGCAATTAATATAGCTTCCGCGCGGGAGAAGTCTATTCGGCATGGCCATCCGTCGACGCTGCATCTTTGGTGGGCGCGGCGGCCGCTGGCAGCATGCCGCGCGGTGTTGTTCGCGCAACTGGTGGATGATCCATCATCGTGGCCTGATCGCTTTCCGACGGAGGAGGCGCAAGACATAGAGCGTCGACGCCTGCACAAGGTGATCGAGGTCATGGTGCCATGGGAATCCTCAAACAACGAGGCTATCCTCAACGCCGCGCGGTGGGAGATAGCGCGCTCCGTCGCTTGGGGCCTGGGCGAGGAGCCGCCGGCGCAGGGAAACGGACCGGCGATCCTTGACTATCTGCAAACCAAGGCGCCGCCGGTTTATGATCCCTTCTCGGGCGGCGGCTCGATCCCGCTGGAGGCGCAGCGATTGGGGCTGCGTGCCTACGGCTCGGACCTGAACCCGGTCGCGGTCCTTATCGGCAAGGCACTGGTGGAGATCCCACCAAAATTCGCGGGCCGTCCGCCAATCAATCCGACATCCCGCGCAGAAGCTGTCAACGGCCAACTCCGCTCCTGGAAGGGCGCCAAGGGATTGGCCGAGGACGTCCGCTACTACGGCCAATGGGTGCGCGACGAGGCCGAACGGCGCATCGGCCACCTTTATCCCAAGGCGAGCTTACCGGATGGCTCGCGTGCAACGGTTATCGCGTGGTTGTGGGCGCGTACCGTCCGGTCGCCGGACCCGGCAGCGAAGGGCGCGATGGTGCCATTGGTGTCGTCGTTTATGCTTTCGACAAAGGAGGGCAAAAAGGCGTGGGTCGAGGTGATCATCGACGCGCAGGCGCCTGATGGTTGGCGATTTATGGTGGACACTGGGAAGCTCTCGAAGGCTGATGAGGAGCGCTTGAAGACGGGCACAAAAACAGGGCGTGGAACGAACTTCGAGTGTGCTCTTACTGGTTCCGTAATCTCGCCAACCTACGTGCGTGTCGAAGGCAAGGCGGGTCGGCTGGGCACTCGCCTGATGGCGATGGTCGCCGAGGGAACTCGAACTCGAACTTACCTATCGCCAACAGCCGAACATGAGCGCGCCGCTGCGTCTGCCGAACCAAGTGATACCTCAGCGCTGGAAGTGGCGATGCCTGACAACGCGAGATGGTTCTCACCGCCTGGCTACGGCATGACGCGCTATGTCGACATCTTTACGCAACGCCAGTTGGCAGTGCTTACTACCCTATCCGACTTAGTAACGCCGGTGCATGAGAATGTTCTGCGCGATGCTGCCAATGTGGATTTTCCACGCGATGACGCCACTCTCCCTGATGGGGGAGCAGGTGCTTTGGCTTATGCCGACGCGGTAGCAACTTATTTGGGATTTGCGATCAGCAAGATTGCAAACACAGGCTCCGCGATCACAAGCTGGATGTCGGACCGGGGGGCGTTCCGTGAGACGTTTGCGCGGCAAGCGATACCGATGGCGTGGGACTTTGCAGAGTCTAATCCATTTGCCGATGCTGGAGGTTCTTTTGGCGCCGCATTAGATAAGAGTGCCATGGCGATCTCGGAAGCTCCAGCTTGTTCCCCGGGGTCGATCAAGCATTTAGCTGCGCAGCAAAACTCCTTCAGTGACGAGTCGATAGTAGTTTCGACAGATCCGCCGTACTACGACAACATCGGTTACGCCGACCTCTCTGATTTCTTCTATGTCTGGCTTAAACGTAGTCTTTCTACGATTTGGCCAAACCTGTTCCGTAGGTTGATCACGCCGAAGAATGAAGAGCTCATCGCCACGCCATTCCGATTTCAAGACGGAGTAGAGCCAGATTGGGTTCAGGAGCATCCTGAGTTACAGGCTAAATGGTTGTGTATGAGTGCCAAAGATCGCGCTGAGACCTTTTTTATGTTGGGCATGGGCGAAGCACTGATCGCAATGGCTAGGGCGGCAACCGATCGAGAGCCTCTCGCGATCTATTACGCGTTCAAGCAGTCGGAAGCGGCTGAAGAGGGCACAACGTCGGCAGGCTGGTCATCTTTCTTGCAGGCCATCGTGAACGCTGGACTAGCAATCGATGGGACCTGGCCAGTCCGTACCGAGAGTTCCGGGCGGTTAATCGGTAGAGACACGAATGCGCTTGCCTCATCCATCGTCCTTGTCTGCCGCAAACGACCAGCCGACGCTGCCGTCACCATTCGCGCAGACTTTATCCGGGTATTGAAGCGTGAGATGCCGGGAGCAATAGACGCGATACGTAAGGCCGGTGTCGGTCCAGTCGATATGCAACAATCGGTCATAGGTCCGGGCATGGGTGTGTACTCCCGTTATGCCAAGGTATTGGAGGACGATGACAGCGCAATGGATGTCAAGACCGCTCTCGCGGTCATCAACCGTGTTTGGGAGGAAATTGAGAACGAGTTAGACCAAGCCTTTGATGCGCCAACTCAGGTGGCGCTGGCTTGGTTTGCCACGTATGGCTTCGATGCTAAGCCATCTGGTGACCTCATCACACTCGCCAACGCTAAAAATGTGCCTCTGAATGCGCTTTTTTCTGCTGGAGTGTTCCAGGATCTTCACGGTCGGGCGGCGTTGATGCCGCGGGGCCAACTACCCCGCGACTGGACGCCCGCAGGCGACGCAACACTTACCGTGTGGGAGTGCGTCCAACACACTGCTCGCGTGCTAAACGCCGAAGATGGTGGCGGCCATCAGGCTGCTTTGCTTGTTGCCCAAATGGGCAAAAAGTCGGAAGAAGCCCGTGCCCTTGCCTATCGCTTATTTGAAATCTCAACTCAAAAGAACTGGGCTGCTGAAGCGCTTGTCTACAACGAACTTGCGCAGGAATGGCCAACGCTAGAAGACTTTGCGACTAAGTTGGCCAGAGGCGAGTCGCTCGACGTTCGAACGCAGCTGGATCTGTTGTGAGAGCGGATCATGCTCGAATCGTTTGACCTGCGAAATTTCAAAGCCTGGCGCCAGGCTAAGCTCGACTTTGCTCGGATTACGGGACTGTTCGGCACCAACTCGTCCGGCAAATCCAGCTTGATCCAATTCTTATTGATGCTCAAGCAGACACGCGAGGAGCGCGACCGTGCCACAGTGCTCCAGTTGAACGGCCCATATGTCGAGCTTGGCCAATTTTCTGACGTCATAAATGGCGGCGATATCGGCAAACGATTGCAATGGGATATTCGATTTCGTCGCCAGAGCAGCCTATCCCTCAAGGACGCGACCGGCTCAAAGGCAGCCGTAGCCGCGAGCAGCGACGTTTTTGCTTTGAGTTCAGAGGTCGTAGCGGAGCGGCTTTTGAAGACCCAAACTTTCTCTATGCGATCGAGTTTCCTCGAATACTCTCTGAGTGGGATCAGCTTCCGATTGGCTGCTAAAGGTGACAGCGGATCAGAATATGAGCTTGTATCCGCCGGTGGGAATTTTGAGTTTGTCCGCAATCGAGGACGTGCTTGGACATTGCCTGGTCCGGTGCGGTCCTACGCATTTCCCGATCAGGCCAGGACGTACTTCCAGAATGCACAGTTTCTCTCCGATCTTGAGACGGCATACGAGGATGAGTTCGACCATTTCTATTATCTCGGGCCACTTCGTGTTCGCCCCTTGCGAGATTACGTCTGGACAGGCACGAGACCGATCGACGTGGGGACCGCGGGTGAGCGCACCATCGAGGCACTTGTTGCTGCGACTGCCGCCGATGAGTTGCGAAGTCTTGGACCGAGGATGAAGCGGCGCCCACTTCAAGAGGTAGTTGCGCATTGGCTCAAGCATCTCGGTTTGATTGACAGTTTTTCGATCGACGAAGTTGCACCCGGCTCCAACCGCTGGATCGCTCGGGTCTGCGTGCATCGAGGCGGCCCATCGGTGCCGCTGACTGATGTGGGCACAGGTGTCTCACAGGTCCTTCCTGTTATCACCCTTCTCCAATATGTGCCCGAGGGATCGACTGTTATCTTCGAGCAGCCAGAAATCCACCTTCATCCTCTCGCGCAAGCGGCGCTCGCGGATGTCATCATAAGTGCCGCGATACATAGGAGGGTGCAGGTTGTCCTCGAAAGTCACTCCGAGCACCTGCTCCTAAGGCTACAGCGCCGAATTGCCGAGGCTGACATTTCAGCCGACATGATCGCATTGTACTTTGCGGAGGCCAAAGCTGGAGAATCGATCCTCGTCCCCCTAGACGTTGACTCACTTGGGAATATTCGTAACTGGCCTGACAAATTCATGGGAGATGCATTCAACGAGGTTGCCACGGCAGAATTAAAGCGCATTGAGCGCCGAGGGGAAGCACTTACTCAATGAGCGACGTGATCGTGGACACCAATGTGGCAGTTGTCGCAAATCGTCAGAATCGGCAGGTCCTAACAACTTGCGCTGATAACTGCGTTTTGTTCATTACGGCGGCACGCGCGCAGCACGTAGTTTTGCTCGATCAGGATGATGAAATCCGCACGGAGTACGCACGCGCGTTACAGATGGGAAGACCCTTTGAGTTGGGCGCTCTATTCTTGCTGCACATCTACCAAAATCAGTTCAATCCGGCGCACGTCCGGAGGATCGACCTTCCTAAAAGTCCCGACGGTAGTTTCGCGCATTTCCCAGCGACGCCGCAGTTGGCCGCGTTCGACCTCTCCGATCGCAAGTTCGCGGCTTTGGCTGCGAAGACAGGCGTTGCAGTCACAAATGCAACGGACAGCGATTGGGCAGATAGTCTCGTCCCGCTAAACGCGGCTGGGATTTCTGTTAATTTTCTCTGTGGCTGCGACAAAACGAAGTGGTTCACAACATGAGTACAGAAAAGGAAACACTTCAGCGCGTCCAGGGGGGGCTTTATCACCTACGTCGTGGACTGGCACCGTTTGTCGAAGCCCGTATGAAGGGCCGCCACGGCGGGAACTGGCTGAATTACGCCAGCCGAGCGGCCGGTGGTGCTGCTAACGCGTCGCTCGACGAGTACGGTCTGCTAAAAACCATGATCGACAATTGGCGTGACGTGTTCGACGACGCCTTCGGCCGTAATGACAAGCATCGCGTTCGGAACTTCACCTCGACCGCTCTGGAAGCACGCAACGCCACGTCGCATCTCTCGATCCCGCTCCAGGATGACGAGGCGCTCAGGTATCTCGACGCGCTTCACCAGCTCTTGAAGGCGGTAAAGGCGCCGCCGGCCGAGGTGGCCGAGGTGAAGAAGCTATATGATGCGCAGCGCCAGTCCGGCATGCCGGCACCAATTGCTGCGCCGGTTGCGCCGACACCGGCGGCCGCGCGCCCGACGCTCGCACTGGCTACCAAAGAAGAGCTCGAAGAAAGGCCGACAAAGGCGCTTCGGCCCTGGATCGAGGTCGCCCTGCCGCATCCTGACGTTCTCGCCAATCGATTCAAGGAAGCCGAGTTTGCGGCTGATCTTTTCGCGGTTGATGCCGGCCATGCGACCGAGGATTATGCGGCACCCGAAAATTTCTTCCGCATCACCTTCCTCACGGAAGGCCTGCGCCGCGTTCTAACGACCAGCCTCCAACGTCTGGCCGGTGCCGGCGGCGATCCGGTGATCGGCCTTCAGACAGCGTTTGGCGGCGGCAAAACGCACACAATGCTCGCGGTATACCACCTGGCGAAGGCCGCCAATCTGTCGCTACTTGAAGGCGTAGCGTCGCTTGCCGAGAAGGCCGGGGTCAAGACGTGGCGACAGCCGAAGGTGGCCGTGTTTGTCGGAACCTCCAAGGGCACGGACGTCTCCCTGATCCTCAAGGACGGCCCCAAGGTCCATACGCTGTGGGGTTACATTGCCTGGCGTCTGGCTGGCGAGGCCGGGTTGGCGATCATGGCCGAAGCGGAGGCGGCGCGCACGAATCCGGCCTCAGAACTGCTTGTCGAATTGTTCAAGCTGGCCGGGCCTAGCATCATTCTGCTGGATGAATTGGTCGCCTATGCTCGCCAATTGTCGGAGGATCGGTTCGAGGCGTTCCTCTCCTTCATTCAGTCTCTGACTGAAGCGGCCAAGATGGTGCCCGGCATCCTGATTGTCGGTTCGCTGCCGGAGAGTGTGGCCGAGGCGGGAGGCCCGAAGGGTGAGGCCGCCTTGCTGCGCCTTGAGAAGGTATTCGGTCGGGTGCAGTCCGCGTGGCTACCGGCATCCGGCGACGAAACCTACGAGATTATCCGCCGCCGTCTGTTCCAGGCGCTGGATGCCGATGGCGAGCGGGCGCGGGACGACACTGTGAAGGCGTTCCACGATCTGTACCGAAAAAATCCGGCCGAATTTCCGCCGGAGGCAAAAGAGGCGCGCTACCAGGATCTGCTCAAGCTCTCCTACCCCATCCATCCGGAATTGTTTGATCGACTTTCGAAGGATTGGGCGAGCCTGGAAAAATTTCAGCGCACCCGTGGTGTGCTGCGCTTTATGGCCAATGTCGTCGGCGTGTTGTGGCAGGCCCAGGTTCACGATCCGCTCATCACCCCGGCCCGCGTGCCACTATCTCACGAGCGGGTTCGCGCGAGCGTTCTGTATCCTCTCGATTCCGCGTTCGCGGCCGTTGTTGATAAGGAAGTCGATGGCGAAAGTTCGTTACCTACACGAATGGAGGCCAACCCCTCACGTCGGATTTCGCAGATGCGCGCCGCGACCCGGGCCGCTCGCGCGGTGTTCATCTGTTCGGCGCCGTTGGTCGGCAGGCCAAACGCGGGACTGACCGGCCAGGGCCTCCGCCTCGCCTGCGCTGAGCCCGGTGATCAACTCGCCATTTTCGGCGAGGCGCTGCGCGAGCTGACCGAGAAAGCAACCTACTTGTATGAGGAAGGCGGCCGATATTGGTTCTCGACACAGCCGACGCTCAACCGCCTTGCCGATGATCGCGCCAAGGCGTTTCCCGATCACGAGGTTGAGACCGCGATTGCCCATGTGCTCCGTGATGATGCGTCCAGCAAGGGCGGTTTTCATCGCGTATTCGCCGCTCCAGATGATCCAATCACCATCGACGAGGCGCATGCCCTCTCGTTGGTGATCCTCGGCCCGTCGACGCCGCACGCCGGAAAGGCTGCGGCGAAATCATTGGCCACGGATGCGGTGACCGAGACGTTGATGCGGTGCCGCGCTGCCCAGCGACGGTTTCGAAACACGCTGCTGTTCGTAGCACCCGACGAGGTGCTGCTGGCCACTGCGCGGGAGGCGATGCGCAAATCCTTGGCATGGGCCTCGATCGTGGATGACCGGCGCCTCCAGGAACAACTTACACAGTCGCAGGCGGCCGACGCCAAGGACAAAGCGAAGACCAGTCGGGAAGGCGCGGCAAAGGCCGTCCGCCTCGCGTGGAGCCATATCCTATTTCCAATCAAGACGGAGGCGACTGTAGCGGGATCGGCCTTCGATCTGGATCATCTCTCGATCTCGTCGAAGGACCGGGCTGCCATTCCATTGGCCGTCTACGAAAAAGCCAAGAACGACGGCATCGCAAAGGAAAAGCTTGGGCCGGAAGCGTTGTGGCTGCACCTCAAGCCGCTGTGGCCGGAAGACAAGTCGCATCTCGGCGTCGCCGAGGTCGCGGATTGGTTCGGGTCCTACGTATATCTGCCAAAACTCCGTGATCGCGTGGTGCTCGACGCCGCGATCCGTGACGCCGCAGGCAAGCTCGATCCCTCATTCGGATTTGCAGACCGCTTTGATGAGGCCGCGGGCAAATATGTTGGGCTCGTCTGGGCGAAATCGTTGCCAGAGATTATCCCTCAGTCGGCGGTGATCGTACGATCGGAAGTGGCTTTCGAACATCTGCGGCCCACCGACGGCGAGTTGAAGCCCATTGTGCCGCCGGTAAGTGGCGCTCCGACGGGTGCAAATGGTGGCGCGGCCGAAGATATTGGGAAGCCCACCACCGGTACCCGCCAACCACGGCGTTTCTTCGGTTCAGTTGAAATCGATCTCGACCGGCCCGTGAAGGCCTTCGACGCCATATTGAATGCCGTCGTGATGGAGCTGCAGCGAACCCATGGAACGAAGGTGAAGCTGACGCTGGAGATTGAGGCTGAGGCGCCAGCAGGCTTCGCGGAGGGCGACATCGGCGTCGTTCGCGACAATGCGCGCCAACTCAAATTCAAGGCGGAATCAACCGGATTTGAGGAGTAGAAAAACGCGGCGATTATCACGCGTGCCGCCGTCTTCCAGCGGCTAACCCATCATATTGCAGCCTTTCTTGACGAAAACGGCTACCGCCCCGACATCAATTGCTTGGATGGTGGACGGCGTCGCCCTGCGACGATGCCACTTGGCGAATGAGTTGCACCGGCACCAGGTGCGGTTCGCGCAGGAGGCCGGCCACGGGGGATAGCAGGCACGCGAACACTGCAACTGACTGAGCCGGGCGACCAAACGAAAGGGTCGTCACATGTTTGGCACAGATCGAGGCTTATCCTCTCACCGTTTCCGAGCTGCTCTAGCCAGAGATTCTGCGAATGGCGGGCGCCCAATGGCTGAATTTCTGGCCCAGGGGGCGCGCTGATGATGGACATCATCGACCTGAAGTATCTGGCCGCGGCTGCCAACGCCGGCAATTTCGGCCGAGCTGCGAAATCGCTCGGCCTTGATACCTCGACGATCAGCCGTCGTATCGGGAGGCTCGAAGACGAGTTGGGATTTGCCCTGTTCGAGCGGGCAAAGAGCGGCGTGCATCTCACGGCGGGCGGCCAGTCGCTGATGGGGCATGTAAACCGCACCTTGGCTGAATTCGACGGCGTGGTCCGCGCGGCCGGCGAGACGGGTTCAGGACAGATCGGCGCGATCCGGCTTGGCGTGCGGCTGCCACCCGTCGGTGAGCCACTAGTCAGCCTGCTGGCGGGCTGGCGGGAGCGGCACCCTAATGTCGCGCTGACTATCGCCGAGATGACCGAGCCGGCCATGGCCAAAGCGTTGGAACTCCGTCGGCTGGATGTCGGACTGATCACCAGCTTCACGCCTTGTGACAGCGCGGCTAGCATTCCGCTCTATGTCGAACGCCTCGTCGCGGCATTGCCGCACGACCACCCCCTGGCCGTGCGCAAGTCCGTCGATTGGGCCGATCTCCGGGACGAGGAGTTCCTGATTCAGGAATGGGACGAGAGCCAGGCGACGCGAGAACTCTACGCGTCCCTGCTGGGCCAGAGCGTCCGGTTCTCCGCGCATGCCGCGAGCAAGCAGAGTGTCTTCGCGCTCGTCGCCTCGGGGTTCGGCGTCACGCTTGCGACCGAGAGCCAGGCCGCGGTTACCGTGCCGGGCGTGGTATTCCGCCCGATCGCCGAGACGAATGCTCGCTTGCAGATCGAGCTGGTCTGGCGCCCCGAACTGGAGGACGCGGCCGTCGGCCGTTTTGTCGCCTACCTGCGCGACGAGACCCGTTCACGGCGCCTTGTCTGACGCCGGCGCGGGCCGCCGGAGTTTTGCAAAGGCGCGATCCGTTGCCATGAACCGGGCGATCATCGGTGCGATCAGCTTCGCCGGTTCAGGTGCGCCCTGTCCGGTCTCACGCGCCAGCACCTGGCCGTAGGCGACGAGATCGCGATGGATGGCGGCGGGCAGTTCGACCGTTAACTTGACCGGCTTGTCGTCGTCGATCGAGCCGAGCTTCAACTTGGCCATGGTCAGTCCTCAGCTCTGATAGGGTTCGAGAACGAGGTCGTGGGTTACCAACACCCGCACCGGAAAGCCCGGCCGGATGGTGATGGTCGGCTGCACGTTCAGTGATCGGCCGACCACCTGTTCGCCGATCTGGCTGAAGCTCTGCGAGGCGCCTTGGCGGATCGCCTGAACGAGGGAGTTTTCGGTGTCGCTGGTGCCGGCCTCGGAGCCAACGCTGAGCAGGGTCGAGAGGATCGCGGCTTTGAACAGCATGCCCCAGTGGTTATCGACCTGGTCCTCCAGGCCGGCATAGCCCTCCGGATCGGCGCCTGGCTGGCGCTCCAGAACGATCGAGCGGCCGTTCGGCATGATCAGGCGGTTCCAAACCAGCAGCGCCCGGGATTGGCCGAAGGCCACCTGGGCGTCGTATTGGCCGACGAGCCGTGCGCCCTGCGGGATCAACAGAATGCGGCCGGTCGGGCTGTCATAGACTTTCTCGGTGACCTGGGCGGTGACCTGGCCGGGCAGATCGGAACGTAGCCCGGTCAGGAGCGACGCGGCGATAACCGCACCGGCCTGGAGGATATTGGTGCTGGCCGGCGCCTCGACGCGATCGGGGCTGACCGTCCGACGATCGACGTCGCCGTTCAGGAAGGCCAGCTTGTGGTCCTGGGAGGTCAGGCCAGGTGACGCTGCGCCGCTGGGCACGGCGCCGGGTAGTGCCGCCGCCGCCGGAATGACGGCGGAGACGGTTTGCCCGGCATTGGTGGTCGCGAACAGATGGCTGGCTCGCGCGGCCTCCTGCTCCTGCGCGATGCGCTGCTGCTCAGGGCTGGGTCCCGCCGCGGGCTGGGGCATCCCTGGCGCGGCCGTGCCGGCATTCACCATAGGCCGGCCGAGATCACCCGGCAGCGGCGGTCCGAGCTGCGGCGCGTTGTGCGGCAGGCCAGTGTAGTCGCGTGGCAAGTTGGCCAGCCCGTCCGGCGTCGTCCGGTTGCTGATGTTGTAGAGTTCGGACCCGCTGGTCTGATGCTGGGGCCGCAGCGCGAAGAACAGAGCGCCACCGATGCCGACGGCAGCCACGGTGCCCAGGCCTAGCAGCACCTTGCGCGAGAGACGGGTGACCGGCGCGCGGCTTGGGCGCAGGCGCATCTCGATCGCCGGGCGCCCGTTGCCGCTCGCATCGTTGGCGCCCTCGGTCACGATTGCGGCCTCCCGTCAGTGCGAACGATACGGACCTTCTGCTGATGTTCGCCGCCGAGCCGCAGCTCGGCCGCCGCGAACAGCCGATCGACGATCATGTGGTTGCCGCGCACCCGGTAGTTCACCAGTTCGGCGCCGCCCTCCGCGCCGATCACCCAGAGCGGCGGCATCTCGCCCTGGCCTATGCCGGATGGGAATTCGATGAACACCTGCCGCCCGTCATCGAAGGCGCGCAACGGCCGCCAGGCCGGATCGTCCCCCTCGATCCGGTAGCGGAAATTTAGCGCGCCGATGTCGACGCCGGACGCGATCGGCGCCGCCTGATCGGCGGCGGCGTTCTGCCGGCGAAGTGCTACGAGCTGGTCCTGCGGATAAGCCCAGGATACTGAGGCCATATAGGTTTTCTCGGCTGAGCGCAGTTCGAGGTGATAGGTCCGGCGGTCGGTGTTGATCACCAGGTTGGTGACGAGATCCGGCCGCGTCGGCTTGACCAGGATATGAACCCGCTTGGTGGCACCTGACCCGCTCTCGGTATCGCCGATGATCCAGCGCACCGTGTCGCCGGCGGCGACAGGGCCGGTTCCGACAAGCTGTTCGCCGGGTTCGAGTGCGATGTCGGTGATTTCGCCGGGGGCGGCATAGAGCTGATAGAGCGCGCCGTCCGAGAACGGATAGACCTGGACGGCATTGATGTAGCCGGCCCGCGTTGGCTGCACGCGGGCCGCGCCATTGGCCTGATCCACGCGGACGCGCGGATCGGCGGCCTCGGGCGGCGCGCTCCTGCCGCCGGGGATCGGCTTCAGCTGACCCGGCAGCGGCAGAGGCTGCGGCAACTGCACGATCTCCACCGGCCTCGGCGGATCGGGCGCTAGAACTGCTTGTTTCGGCGTGTCGTCGTATTTGATCTCCGGCGGCTTCCAGGTTGAGCAGGCGCCGAGCGACGTGCCGGCCAGCATAAGGATTGCGAGGGGCGCTGCGCGCATCAGCCGAGTTCCTTTGACCAGTTGAGGGCATGGACGTAGACGCCGAGGGGGTTCTTCTTCAGCCGATCGGCGTCGGTGGGCGGCTGCACCACGATGGTGAGGATGGCGCTCCAGCGCTCAGTGGCTGCCAGCGCGTCATCGACGTAGCGGCGCTCGGTCCAGGCGACGCGGAAGCTGTCGGCCGAGGCGCGGATCACGCTGGAGACCTCGACGGCAACTTGTGTTTTGCCGACCTTCGAGAAGGGATCGCTGGCGCGCGCGTAATCGTTCAGCGCCAGCGCGCCCTTGTCGGTGACGTAGTTGTAGGCGTCGAGCCACTCCTGCCGCAGCACCACGGGATCGGCGGGGATGCTGCGCACCTCCTCGACGAAGCGGGCCAGGTGCCAGGCGATCTGCGGATCGGTCGGCTGGTAGTCGGCGGTCGCGGGCGAGACCGCCTGCGCCTGGCCGAGCTTGTCGACCTGCACTACCCAGGGCGTGATGGTCCCACGCGCCGATTGCCAGACCAGTCCGGCAGCGAGGCCGCCACTGAGTGCCAGCGCGCCGAAGAAGGCGAATCGCCAGTTCTTCGCCTGGACGCGAGCAGAGCCGATACGGTCATCCCAGACCTGGCCGGCGCGCTGGTAAGGCGTCTCGGGTTCGGGTGTCTTGCCGTAGCGGACGATGGGCCTTCGGAACATGGATCATTCCCCTTCGGACAGGTCGATGCCGCTGCCACTCGACGGATGATCGCCGGAGCGGATCGCCTGATGGGCGGCGCTGGCGCCGCGGCTGATGGATTGATTGCGCTGCATCCGGCGCGCCCAGGCGGGCGGGCTGGAGGCTTCGGCCTGACTGGAACCACTGGGAGCGCCAGCTCCCGACCCTTGTCCCGTCAAGGCCCGCCCGCCGGCGGCGAAGCTTTCGCGCATGCTGGCGGCGGCACGCCGCAGCGGACTCATCGCGGCGGAGCCGGCGGCCTCCGCGACGCCGGACATGCCACCGGCGCGGTAAGCCGTGGTGGCCGCACCCGCGATCGACGCGCCGCCGCGCGCGGCGCCAGCCACGGCACCGCCGGCGGCACCGATCGCGCCGACTCCACCGGCCAGGCCCCCCGCGCCCGCAGCGCCAAAGCCGGCCACGGCGAGGCCGGTGCCTACGGCGGCGCCCGCGCCAAGCTGCGGGCCGCCGGCGATCAGGCCGTTTGCGATGCCTGGGCCGTAGATCGACAGGCCGAGGAGCGCCAGGGAGGCGAGGATCAGTGTCAGCGCGTCGGAGATGGTCGGCGGATTGTTGAAGCCGTTGGTGAACTGGCCAAAGATCGTCGAACCGATGCCGACGATGACCGCCAGCACCAGAATTTTCACACCGGAGGAAACGACGTTGCCGAGCACCTTCTCGGCGAGGAAGGCGGTGCGCCCGAACAGGCCGAACGGCACCAGCACAAAACCGGCGAGCGTGGTCAGCTTGAATTCGATCAGGCTGACGAAGAGCTGGATCGCCATGATGAAAAAGCTGATGACGACGATCATCCAGGCGACGAGCAGGATGATGATCTGCACCAGGTTCGCGAAGACGCTGGTGAAACCCATCATCCCGGAAATCGAGGTTAGGATGGGCTTGCCGGCGTCGATGCCGACCTGGGCGAGCTTGCCGGGTTGCAGAAGCTGCGCCGCGTTCATCGTGCCACCGCCCGCCTCGATGCCGAGCCCAGCGAAGGAATTGTAGATGATACCGGCGAGGTTGTTGTAGTTGCCGATGATGAAGGCGAAGACGCCGATATAGAGCGTCTTCTTGATCAGCCGGGCGAGCACATCCTCATCGGGCGCCAGCGCCCAGAACAGGCCGGCGAGCGTGATGTCGATGCCGATCAGCAACCCCGCGAGCCAGCGCACATCGCCCTGCACCAAGCCGAAGCCGGAATCGATATATTGCGTGAAGGTGCCAAGGAACCCGTCGATGACGCCGGTGCCGCCCATCGTGATTACCGAGCCTCCGGCGCCGGCAAATCATTGAAGAAGCGGCGACGGTTTTCCGCCCAGGTCGCCTGGCAGCCTGCATCGTTCTCCGCCGCCATACCGAGCGTCTGGCAACGTGCCATAGCCGCCGCCAGTGGATCAGGACGAGATGCCGCCGAAGATGTTGGCAAAGGCTGTGGCGTGCCATGGCGATGAATTTGCACGGCCGCCGCGATGATCGCCGCGGCAACCAGCACGCATCCCGCCGCGCGGCCGATAGCGGGGATATTGAGCCGCCGGCCGCGCATCAGTGGAACATCTGCGCGTTGCCGGGCTGATAGCCGGCGCCGTAATTCAGGAAGTTCTGCATCTGCTGCTGGCCCTGTGCCTCGCTTTCCAGCCGGCCGGCGTTGTCGAGGCTTTGCGCGCGCGCCATCGCAGAGATGACGCCCGTGAGATCGGCGAGCTGCTGCGCCGCGAGGCCCATGATCTGGTTGCCGGACTGCGCGGCCTGAAGCGCACCGCTGGCCGACTGGCTGGAGGAGACCAGCGCGCTGATCTGCGTCTGCGCGTTCTGGAGATTCTGCACGACGCCCGCCTGGACGTGCATAGAATCCTGATAGCCGGCGCGCGCGTTCTGCCAGCGCGTCTGCGCGTCGGCCAGGAGTTGCGCGTTAGATGTCGATCCTGAATAGCTCTGCGGATAGACCTGCGTGAAGGCCTGGTCGATCGTCGTGACGTTGTAAGCGATGTTCTGCGCCTGCATGAGCAATTGCTCGGTGTGCTGGATCGAGGCTTCGAGCTGGGCCAGCGACGAATATGGCAGGCTCGCCAGGTTCTTGGCCTGGTTGATCAGCATGGTGGCCTGGTTTTCCAGGCTTTGGATATTCTGATTCACCTGCTGCAACTCACGTGCAGCGGTCAGCACATTCTGGGAGAAATTGGTCGGATCATAGACGATCCATTGAGCCCGCGCCGGGCCACTCGCCGTGGCGAGCGTGAGCACGGCAACGCCGGCGGCGAGTGCGGCGCGAAAACGATGACCGCTCATGACGAGACCTCCGAATTTTGGGTGAGCAAGTCGGCCGCCCAATGCAGCCCTTTGGACCGCAGCCATGCGGCGGCGAACCCAGACTTGCCGACCTCGGCCATGATTGCGCCGATGGCGGCCTGGTCGGTCTTCGAGGAGGCGGCGGTGAAGGCGAGCGCCACCTCGGAGAGGCCCAGCTCGAATAGCCGATTGCCGCGCCGCGATTGGCAGTAATAGTCGCGCTTCGGCGTCGCGCGACTGAGGATCTCGATCTGCCGATCGTTCAGTCCAAAGCGGCGATAGATGGTCGCGATCTGCGGTTCGAGCGCGCGCTCATTCGGAAGGAACAGCCGTGTCGGACAGCTTTCGATGATCGCGGGCGCGATGGCGCTGCCGTCGATATCGGCCAGCGATTGGGTCGCGAAGATGACGCTCGCGTTCTTCTTCCGCAGCGTCTTCAGCCATTCGCGCAACTGGCCGGCGAAGCCTTTGTCGTCGAGTGCGAGCCAGCCCTCGTCGATGATGAGCAGCGTGGGCCGGCCGTCGAAACGGTCCTCGATACGGTGGAAAAGGTAGGACAGCACGGCAGGCGCGGCACCTGCGCCGATCAGCCCCTCGGTCTCGAACGCCTGCACATCCGCCTCGCCGAGACGCTCGGTCTCGGCATCGAGCAGCCGGCCCCAAGGCCCGTTCAGCGTGTAGGGCTGCAAGGCCTGCTTCAGCGCGTTCGACTGCAACAGGACGGAGAGGCCCGTAATCGTCCGTTCCGCCACGGGCGCGGACGCGAGCGAGGTCAGCGCGGACCATAGATGCTCCTTCAATTCCGGTGTGACCGTGACGGACTCGCGGGCCAGCAGTGCTGCGACCCAATCCGCCGCCCAGGCCCGGTCGCCGGCATCGTCGATTCGCGACAGCGGCTGGAGGGCGACGGGTTCGGTGATGTCGTCGGCCAGTGCGCCGCCGAGGTCGTGCCAGTCGCCGCCCATCGACAATGCGGCGGCGCGGATCGAGCCGCCGAAATCGAAGGCGAAGATTTGTGCGCCGGGATAGCGGCGGAATTGGAGCGCCATGAGCGCCAGCAGCACGCTCTTGCCGGCGCCGGTCGGCCCCACGATCAGCGTGTGGCCGACATCGCCGACATGCAGCGAGAACCGGAACGGGGTGGAGCCTTCCGTTCGCGCAAAGAACAGCGGCGGCCCACCAAAATGCTCATCCCGTTCCGGCCCGGCCCAGACGGCCGAGAACGGCATCATGTGGGCGAGGTTGAGCGTCGAGACCGGCGGCTGGCGGACATTGGCGTAGACGTGGCCGGGCAACGATCCGAGCCACGCTTCGATCGCGTTCACCGTCTCGCGCATACAGGTGAAGTCGCGGCCCTGGATGGTTTTCTCGACCAGGCGCTGGCGCTCCTCCGCGACGCGCGGATCGGCATTCCAGACGGTGATGGTGGCCGTGACATAGGTCTGGCCGACCACATCGGAGCCGAGTTCCTGCAAGGCCTGATCGGCGTCGAGCGCCTTGTTGGCGGCGTCGCTGTCCATCAGGACGGACGCCTCGTTGGTCATCACCTCCTTCAGGATCGCCATGATCGATTTGCGCTTGGCGAACCATTGGCGGCGGATGCGGCCGAGCACCTTGGTGGCGTCGGTCTTGTCCATGCAGATGGCGCGGGTGGACCAGCGATAGGGGAAGGCGAGCCGGTTCAGATCGTCGAGCAGTCCCGGCCAGGTGCGCGACGGGAAGCCCATTATGGTAAGCGTGCGCAGATGCGCGCGGCCGAGCCGCGGTTCGAGGCCGCCGGTCAGCTCCTCGTCCACCAGGATGGCGTCGAGATGCATCGGGGTTTCGGGAACGCGGACGCGCTGTCGGCGGGTCGAGATGCAGGAATGCAGGTAAGTCAGCGTATCGGGATCATCGAGCCATTCCGCCTCGGGCATGAAGCCCTCGATCAGCGCCAGCACCCGGTCGGTGCGGTCGACGAAGCCGGCAAGAGCAGCGCGCCAATCGGCGCCATCGCGGGCGCGGCCTTCATAGAGCCAGGCCTCGGCGCGAGCGGCATCCTCGGCCGGCGGCAGCCAGAGAAGCGTCAGAAAGTATCGGCTCTCGAAATGGGCGCCTTCTTCCTCGAACTGCGCGCGGCGCTCCGCATCCACAAGGCGAGAGGCCGCGTCGGGGAATTCGCCCGCGGGGTAGCGATTGGCCGGCAGGCGCTGGGCCTCGACGAAGATCGCCCAGCCGGAGCCGAGGCGGCGCAATGCGTTGTTCAGGCGACCGGTGATGGCGACCAGCTCGGCCGGTGTCGCGGAATCGAGGTCCGGCCCGCGGAACCGCGCGGTGCGCTGGAACGAGCCGTCCTTGTTGAGGATGACGCCCTTCTCGACCAGCGCGGCCCAGGGCAGGAAGTCGGCCAGGCTCTGGCTGCGATGGCGGTATTCGGCGAGGTTCATCATGGCAGCGCCTCACGCCACCAGATGCTGCGGGTAGCGCAGGTGCCGGCGCACGACATCGACGAAGGCGGGGTCGCGCTTGGCGGCCCAGACGGCGGCCAGATGGCCGATCAGCCAGATGGCACCGCCCACGATCCAAAGCCGCAATCCTAAGCCCACGGCGGCCGCGAGCGTGCCATTCAGGATCGCCACCGCGCGGGGCGCGCCGCCGAGCAGGATCGGCTCGGTCAGCGCGCGATGGACCGGTGCGTAGAACCCAGCGATCGGTTCGGCCTGGTCCATCAGACCAGCGCCCCGCCGCCGAATTGGAAGAATGTCAGGAAGAAGCTGGACGCCGCGAAGGCGATGCTGAGGCCGAAGACGATCTGGATCAGCCGGCGGAAGCCGCCGGAGGTCTCACCGAAGGCCAGCGTCAGCCCGGTGGTGATGATGACAATCACCGAAACCACTTTGGCGACCGGCCCCTGGATCGAATCCAGGATTTGAGTCAGCGGCTGCTCCCACGGCATGTTGGAACCGGCGGCATAGGCCGGCGCGGTTGCCAGAACGAAGAAGGCGAAGGCGGATGCCGTCGCCAAACGATCACGAAGACGATTGAGCATCAGGGCTCTCCTGCTGGGGTGAGGACGTAATCGCCATCGGGACCGAGGTCCCCGACGGCGGCGAGTTCGGCGAGGCGGCGGGCAGCACCACGCCCGGACAGCACGGCGATCACGTCGATGGTCTCCGCGATCAGCGCGCGCGGGACGGTGACGACGGCTTCCTGGATGAGCTGCTCCAGCCGGCGCAGCGCGCCGACGGCCGAGCCCGCGTGCAGCGTGCCGACGCCGCCGGGATGGCCGGTGCCCCAGGCTTTGAGGAGATCGAGCGCTTCAGCGCCGCGCACCTCGCCGATCGGAATGCGATCGGGCCGCAGCCGCAGCGAGGAGCGGACGAGATCGGAGAGCGAGGCAGCACCTTCCTTGGTGCGCAGCGAAACGAGATTGGGCGCCGCGCATTGCAGCTCGCGCGTATCCTCGATCAGCACCACGCGGTCGCCGGTTTTGGCCACCTCGGCGAGTAGCGCGTTGACCAGCGTCGTCTTGCCGGTCGAGGTGCCTCCGGCCACGAGGATGTTCTTGCGCGCGGCGACCGCGATGCGCAGCAACTCGGCCTGCCCGCCGGCCATGATGCCGGCGGCTACATAGTCGGCGAGAGTGAACACTGCGACGGCCGGACGGCGGATAGCGAAGCACGGCGCCGCCGCCACCGGGGGCACCAGGCCCTCGAATCGCTCACCGCTTTCCGGCAGTTCGGCGGACACGCGGGGCGAACCGGCATGCACCTCAACGCCGACATGGTGGGCGACGAGGCGGACGATCCGTTCAGCATCGGCGGGGCTGATGCGGCAGCCCGTATCCTCAAGCCCGCCCGATAGCCGGTCGATCCACAGTCGGCCGTCCGGGTTTAGCATCACCTCGACGATTGTCGGGTCTTCGAGGAACGAGGCGATTGCCGGGCCGAGGGCGGTGCCCAGCATGCGTGCGCCGCGTGAAACCGTCTCGGACTGGAAGGAATAAACCGCCACGTTCAACCCCGCTTTGAGCCGGCTGCATGACGCGACCGGTGATGGGGGCGATTAGAAAGGGCAGGAATTTGGGCGGCGCAACAAGGAGATAGAGGGTGTAGGGCTCTAGCGTGCAAGGACAGGTGGGCGGCGGTTTCGGCGTTCCATGCGCCCGAGCTGACGAACCGAGGCGCTGAGCAACTCTCCTTTTAGCCTGCTCGCAGCGGCGCAAGACCCAACCAAAGTTTATTGTTGTAAAGACATGGGTCAAGTGTTAGCGGATGTGCGGGATTTTCGAGGTTCAGTATCAAAACTTAGCCTAAGTCTCAAAAATGATATGACTACGATCAGGGGTGGGCTGTGTCAACGAGCGACGAGCGATTTCCGATGATGCCCGTGATAACGGGACTGTTTGTCGCGATACTGGTTCTAACTCCGTCCGCTTCTTCGAAATTTATAAGCATTGGGGGACTAACGCTTTCCGGTTCCACTATATTTTTCCCCATCAGCTATTTGTTCAATGATTTGTTAACGGAGGTTTACGGTTACGAAAAGTCCCGTCGTATCATATGGGTCGGCTTTGCGTCTCAGGTTTTTGGCGCAATGATGTATACGATTATCGGAGCTCTTCCCGCGCCTTCGTTTTGGCATAATCAGACCGCCTATGATGCTATCCTTGGTCAGGCTCCACGGATTGTGCTCGGAAGCCTTTCTGCCTATTTCTTTGGTGAGTTCGTAAACAGCTTTATTTTGTCGAAGCTCAAGTTTGCTCAGCGCGGGCAAACAGGTTGGCGGTTGGCCGTTAGATTTGTAGTCTCAACGTTCTTTGGGGAATTCTTTGATTCAGCGATTTTCTTATCAGTCGGCTTCTATGGCATAATTTCAACGCCCCAACTTCTATCTACTTGCATAACTATATGGCTGGTAAAGACACTATATGAGATCGTTAGCCTTCCAATCAGCATGCCGCTCGCTGCTTGGATGAAGCGCCGTGAAGGCGTTGACGCGATAGATCGTCCTGGCGAAACCAACTATTCTCCATTCAAGATATAATGCAAAAAATACTGAACTGACCGGTTGAAGCATAAGGTGGATAAATGCCAAGTCCTGAACCTAAGCAAGCGGTTTTCTTCAATAATATCCTGGAGACGCTCGGAATCTGGACGCCTATACTGGTAGTTCTTATGTTCCTGGACGACCCTCACTTCCCGGATGTATTCATGGACGCCTATGGATCCGGTTCCCTGGCTGCAACGGCGGCGATCATAGCGCTGGCCTTACTGACGGTTTCCTCGGGGCGATTTCTTTTGAGTATTTCTATCGCGATGTTTGTTGTTCTGATGTTTCTGCTTCAAGAGAGGGTGTTGGCGCACTATGTCTATGGTGCACCCACGGCGCCTGCGACTGCCTCTGGGGATCAGGCCGACTTATTTAGAAAAGTCCCGAACGAAATTTGGGTCACATTTGTCTCTTTTTTAACCGTGGCTTCAGTTCGAACAATGGTTCTTCGGCGTCAGTCATCATCCTTCGACGAGAATCAGTGAACTATGTATGGCCACGGACCGACGTTGTTTTCAATCCTCCTCTACCTGCTGGCTGTCGCAACTCCCCTTGTTATGGGGTATGAGCTTCTCTGGCGCCCCAATGTCCGCCATGGAGGCCGTCGCATCGAATGGCGTCTTGATCGAGAGCGGAAAACAGAAATAATTAGCAATAAGTTTCTTGGAACTCTTCAGTCCCACCAGGATGACGGCGGCGTATTAGGCAGCGGTGACTACGTCGTGGTTTGGGCACGGGAATTCTTAGATGATGATATACTTTACGACGCTGTCTGTCGAAACATAAAGAAGGGCATAATCTACCTATACATCCTCGACCGGATGCATTCCACCAGATTTGAGACCTTACTACATCGCCTTTACCAAGATATTCCCGACAGGCGCACTGTTGATGAGGCAATTAACGTTATTTTTGTAAGACAGGAGCTGACGCTCAATAATTTCGTAATATTTGGATTAGGAACGCCACGTCAGTGCGCGTATTCAGCGTTGATATATAGCGACCGGCCTTTCGGATGGGTAAAGCAAGACGGGGGGCGGGCAACTTTGATGATCGCTCGGGTCAAGACGCTCATGGCGAGCGTGGCACTTGCACAGGCGGGGGCATTGAGTCAGGGAGTTTTAGATTATTTTCACCTGGCGGACCAGATAATGGATTTCAGGCGCCTTGGGAGGCAGTTAGCCGACCGCGGCGAGACCGATCCGGAAAGCGCTAGATTTTCCTTAAGGGAGGTCGTCGCAGAGGTGGATATTCCAAAGAATTCTGAGCAAAAGGTAGTGTTGCTCCGCCAACGCCTGGGCAGCCAAAATGCGGAGCGAGCCTGAGCCGTCATGGAGCAACAATCACTATTCATTCGTCACCCAGACCACGAAGCTTTCGTGGAGACAATTGCGGAGTGTATCAAGGAAGAGTCATGCGAGAACGGACACGCGCAATTCATGGCCGGGGTTAGTCAATGCGAGGACTTTCTCACCGAGGAGGGGCGACATTTTCTAGAAGGTCAGATATTTGCCTACGGAACTGATCTGCGCTCTGTTTGCCGGACGATGATCAGTACAAAATGTCCAGACGAGGTGGTCGTCCCAAACGCCGAGCTGCAACTGCCTGTAATCGGTGAGTTTGCCGCTGAATTCGATACATATCTAACAAAGATTTTCCCACTACCTGTAAAAAGGTGTTTGTATCAATTGCGTGTGTATGAGCCAAAGTACCAGGGGCATCCGCCGCATATGGATTATGCGCCCGGATACGTTATTAAGAAGAACAATGGCAAAAGCCGAGTGCTTACTTCCCTAAGCTTCTCGCTTCCCATTTCTTGGAACGACGGCGTTGCCCCCGAGTTTCGGCTGGTTGACGGCGATCGGTTGGTTAAGCAAACATTACCGGGCTCTCTGGTCGTCTTTGGTCCCAGGGTAATTCATTCCCATCCTGCTGCACCAGAGTTGAAATGTCCGTATGCTTGGCTAATTATGCAAAGTTTTCATGAACACGTCTTAGGTCACTAGCCGTGCCAGATCCCGACTTGAGTGCCTGGCTCAATACAATCTTGTCTGACGACGCCTCGCTCTTGACCATTCAGAATTCGGAAAATCGCATCAGAAATGCATATCGGGAATATTTGTCAGGCTACACGATTGATCCGCAAGGACTGATAAAGATTGTTGCAGAGGGATACTCACCAGACTCATGGATTGAACAGAAGGATATTCCTTTTTTCTCAATGTGCGCCCATCATTTTCTGCCTTTTTTTGGCGTTGTTAACCTGCGTTATAGTCCGACATCAAAATTGATCGGAATCGGAAAACTCCCACGTTTGGTAGAATGCTTTTCTAGGCGACTAACAATGCAGGAAACTATCGTTCGCGAGATTGGAGATTTTCTAATGAACTCCGTTGAGGCGATGTCGGTTGAAGTCACAAGCAAAGCGCGCCACCTCTGTGTAGAAGCGCGCGGCCCGCGGGCGGTTGGATCGACAACAAGCTGTTCTTACAAGAAAGTGAAGACCGTTTCTTTGTGAACTTAATTAGGGCCGGCGTAATGGGTGCAATTGCTACTGATTGAGGCCCGACCCTACCTTGCGCGAGGCGGGTGTTTGCGCACTCAGTTTTTGAACCTGGTAGGTTAGTGGCGCAGAGCAAAGCAAGTTCTGGCATCCGCCTCATCCGTTAGACTCGCTCCATTTACTCAGATGCCGAGCGAGGATATGTCGTGCTTGCGCCATCGATTGCCGAGGCGACGTTTGATCTTGCGGTCGCGTGCCCGGCAATATACTCACAAATTTCTTGAAGAAAGCTCTCGCCTTTTTGTAGCCGTCGCCCCAACGCCTCAACAAATCCTTCAAAACGCTCCCGCCCCTTTGCCTGCGCAGTGGCCTGAGTGTCGCGTGCCAGCGGCGGTGTAATACCAAGTCTCTGAAGGCGTGACTCTGAGGGGGGATTCCCGAAACGGCTGGCAACTGATTCAAGATGGCAAACCATGGAGTTTGCCATGCCGATCCCGCTGCGATCCGACTTTGATGCCCCTCAAC